>Ga0315338_1000085_pt1 | contig 428302 bp, 294 predicted proteins | sample ASW8metaG_FD_204518 | JGI IMG/M metagenome (GOLD analysis project Ga0315338, IMG submission 204518) | Ammonia-oxidizing marine archaeal communities from Monterey Bay, California, United States - ASW #8 | ecosystem: Environmental > Aquatic > Marine > Coastal | place: USA: California | collected...
TGCCCCGTCACCGCCAGCGTCGGGTTACGGCCCTTTGGGCCCCGACGCTGGCGGTGACGGGGCAAGGCGGGGCGCCCCCCGTTTTGCTCCAGAGCCCGAAGCTGAGGGGACACAGAACCAACTCCCCGTCGTCTCACTCCCGGACCCAACGGGACGGGAGACCACCACCCCCACCGTCACACCCCAGTCCCCAAATCCAGACCTCAAACTCGAACCCGCCAGAACCGCATGGGGCTACCCCGGGACCCGTGCCCCCCTACCCCACTCCGATCAAAGCCCGGTTCCGAAACTCACGCGGCCACGTTGTCGCTGCGGATCTTCTTCCTGGGCCTGTCCGTCTTCGGCCAGGATCTCGAGCACATCGAGTTCTTCGCAATGGCAGGTCACGCCGAGCAGGTCCGATAGCGACGGCGTCGTGCTACCGCCCTCTCCGCTCACGGCTTCCTTGACGTAGGTTCCGTGCTCGGTGAGTACGGCGATGTCCAGCAGGCCCGGCTCGAGTAGCTCGATCGACGTGTACTCGACCCAGCGCTTGCGGATCTTGTCGGCTCGGCGGTGGGCGACGCGCGAGGGGGTTTGCTGCTCGATCACGCGTCGTTCGCCAAGGGTTTCGGTCACCCGTGCGGGGTCGAGGTCGCCCTCGAAGCGTACGCGCGCGCCGTAGCGCTTGGCGTGCTTGGACTCCTTGATGACGCGCACACGCGCCTTCTCGGTCCAGTGCAGTCCGCGAATTTCGAGTCGGCCCTCGTTGCGCTGATTGATCTCGGCTTCCCAGTGCGCCAGGTCGACATCGGTCGTCTTGGGGTTGAGCAACTCGAGCACGAAGGGGCGCCCGCCGCCGAGCATGCGCACGTCGACATCCTCACGGCCGGCGCCGTGGAATTTCTGCTTGCGCGTTCCGAAGGCCTTTCCGAGCACCCAGGCCACGAGCTCCTGGATCGAATCGCGGGTCAACTTCCCGAAGCCCTCGCAACGCTCGCAATTCTTGCGGCGCCGTGGGTGCCCCTTGCATTCGGGGCAGAAGAAGACCGTCTGCGGAAGGTCGCGGCTGTGCTTGAGATAGCGGCCTTCGACGAAGACCTTGGTTTTGGGGGGTGCATTCATGGTGGAGGCCCGGGAGCCTAGCGCCCCGTGCTCGTCGCCGAAAGCCTCCGGGACGATTCGGATGGGTCCGGGTGTGGGCTGCCGGCCTCCGAGCTGCCGGCCGGACGCCAAAGAGGGTCGGAAAGAGCGTGAGCCCTCTCCCCTGCCCCCCTACAATCCCGCCCCACCATGCACCCGATCCTGTTCGAAATCCCCGGCATCGAGTTCCCGATCCGATCCTTCGGGGTCATGGTGGTGGCCGGATTCCTGCTGGGCACCTGGGCCTTCAACCGGCTGGTGGAGCGCCACACGGACAATCCAGCGGAGCAGGCCGCGGGCTACGCTTCGATCCCGATCTGGACGCTGATCGGCGTTCTGGTGGGAGCTCGCGCCTTCTACGTCGTCGTCGAGATCCTGCGGGGCGGAACCGTTGGCCAGTCCTATCTGGACGACCCGTTCAAGGTTTTCGCCTACTGGGAGGGCGGCCTGGTCATGTACGGCGGCGCTGCGGGCGGCGTCATCGGCGGACTGCTGTGCTCCGCTCGCCACCGGATTGCACTCTGGAACGCACTGGACCTCGGGCTCATGTCGGCCTTCCTGGGCCTGACTCTGGGCCGCATCGGCTGCCTGATGGTAGGCGACGATTTCGGTCAGATCGTGCCTGAGTCCGTAAGAAGCCTGCCATTCCCGATCACCGTGCGGGTACCCGAGGTGCTTCCCGAGGAGAGCCTCTTCGGCGACGCCAACGCGGGACAGATTCTGTACGCGACTCAGATCTGGATGAGCGCGAACGCCCTGCTGCTCTACGGATTCGGCCTGGTAGCCCTCCGATTGCGCCGCTACCCGGGTCAGGCCACCCTCTGGATGCTGCTCTGGTACGCCATCGCGCGGGGCACGATCGAGGCATTCCGCGGTGACGAAGTACGTGGGCTCTGGTTCGATGACAGCATTTCCACATCACAGGTCATCTCGATCGCGGTCGGGATCATCTGCCTGGCCTTGCTGGCGAAGAACCGTGGAAAACGAAGCCCCGTGCCCGGGCGCGACAAGCCAGGTGGCTGACCGGCATGGGCGCCGGTCGCATCTTTGCTGGACTCGATGAAGCCGGACTCGGCCCACTGCTCGGCCCGCTCACGATCGGCTTCAGCGCGCTGCGACTACCTGACGGCTGCGACGGCGGCAGCGAACTCTGGAAGCGGCTCGACAGCGCCGTGTCGGACGAGCCCGCAAAGGACAGGACCCACCTGATCGTCGCTGACTCCAAGGTGGTCTTCACCCGCAACCCGCGCGGGCGCGCGCGACTGGAGCGCACCGCGCTGTGCTTCCTAGGGTTGACCCGGTCGGCACATGGGGCGCCCTCGAACGGTAGGGACCTGCTGCAGACCCTGAGCGGAATCGTAGGTCCGACGACCGATGTGCTCGCCCATCACCCCTGGTATGAACGCCTGCCCGAGCACCTGCCGGTCTGGACAGAGGAGGACCTGCTGGCCAGGCTGACCGACGGCCTGCGAGACGCCCTCGATCGCTGCGACGTGCAACTGCTCGCGGCCGGGGTGCGGGTGGTACCGGCCGGAGAACTCAATGCGTCGTACGACCAGACCCAGAACAAGGGCCTGACCCTCTGGTTGAAGACGGCCGACCTGATGGGCTGGCTCTGGAGGGCATATCCCGAGGAGGACATCACCCTGGTCGTCGATCGCCACGGAGGGCGCACCCACTACGGGCGCTTGCTGGCCCAGAGTTTCCCATTCGCCGCCGTCGAGACCGTCGATGAATCCAGGGGCCGCAGCCAGTACCTCGTCCGGGAACGGATCCCGGGAGCCCGTGCGATGCGGATCTATTTCCGGGAACGCGCGGAGCACTACTCCTTTCCCGTGGCCCTCGGGTCCTGCCTGGCGAAATACCTGCGCGAGATCAGCATGCAGGCGTTCAACGACTACTTCGGTGGCCTGCAGCCGAATCTGCGGCCCACCGCGGGGTACGTGACCGACGCCCGGCGCTGGCTCGCGGATGCGCGCGAGGCAGTGCGGGCCGCGGATCTGGCCCCCGAGGTCTTGATCCGTACCCGTTGATCCGGATCCTGGGGTAGCCTTGAAGGGCTCGATCCGGCCCGGCCGTTCCTCCCCCACCCTCCATCCGACGCCCCGCGTCCCCCGCCTCCTTGAAACTAGCCATCCTGGGCGCCGGCATCTCCGGCCTCTCCCTAGCCCGCTTCCTGATCGAGGACGGCGTCCCGGCGGACTCCATCCATCTGCTCGAGGCCGACTCGATCGTCGGCGGCCTGTGCCGCTCGAAGACCGTCGATGGCTTTACCTACGATGTCGCCGGGGGCCACATCCTGTACAGCAAGGACGCCGGCATCATGCAGTGGATGCGGGATTGCGCCGGGGGCGATGCGGGCTTCGTGAAGCGCGATCGCAACACGCGCATCCGCTTCGAGGATCGCTGGGTGAACTACCCCTTCGAGAATGGCATCGGCGAGCTGCCGCCCGCGGCCAACTTTGACTGCATCCGCGGCTACGTGCACGCCTGGCACGCACGCACGAGTGACGGGTCCAAGGCACCGGCCGAATTCGGCAAGTGGATTCGCTGGCGCTTCGGAGACGGTATCGCCGAGCACTTCATGGATCCCTACAACGAGAAGGTCTGGAAACGCGACCTCGATTTCCTGACGAGCGACTGGGTCGCGGGGCGCGTGCCCGATGCGCCGGTCGACGATGTGCTGCGCTCGGCGGTCGGGATCCGGACGGAGGGCTACACCCATCAATCCATCTTCTACTACCCCAAGGCAGGCGGGTTCCAGGCCATCACGGATGGGATGGCCGGGGGAGCAGTCGGTCCGCGCGTGCGCCTGAATACGCGTGCCGAGGACATGGTGCGTGCGGGCGATGGCTGGCGCATCAACGGAGAAGAGTTCGACCTGGTGGTCTGCACCCTGGCTCTGGACCTCATGCCGAAGCTGATCGCCGACATCCCGGACGGAGTCGCCGAGGCCATGCGGACGCTCGAGTACAACGGCCTGGTCTCATACCTGGTGGCCCTGGATCGACCCGAACACCCCAACTACTCGTGGGTCTACCTGCCGCAGGCGCACCAGGGTCCCGCCAATCGGCTGACCTACATGTCGAACTACGCCGAGAGCAACGCGCCGGAGGGCAAGACCTCATTCCTGATCGAGATCACCTGGGAGGGCGGCAAGGCCTTTCCCGAGCAGGGCTTCCAGGCTGAGGTGCTCCAGGGTCTCGAGCAGGCGGGCATGATGAAGCGCGATGAGGTGATCTTCACCGATCGGCATGATGTCGAGCGAGCCTACATCGTGTTCGACCACAAGTACGCCGAACGACGGGATGCGGCCATCGGGTGGCTCGAGGGCGTCGGGATCTACCCCCACGGCCGCTTCGGGCGCTACGACTACGACAATTCGGATCAGTGCGTCATCAAGTCGCGCGCACTTGCGGACCGCCTCCTGGCGAAGATCCAGGCTGGTTGAAATGCCCGGCGGGCCCGGTCAGTCGGCGCCGATGTAACCCAAGGCCCGCAGTTCCGCGCGCGACTCGTCAGAGAGTTCCGTATCGGTGCGCCCGATGTTCAGCTCCGCGGCCAGGGTCTTGTCGACGCCCGACCTGGACCTGAGAAGTTTCAGCATACGCGAGGTCCGCTCGGGATGGAGCGCGGTGACATTCGTGGTCTCGCCGGGATCCTGAGCAAGGTCATAGAGCTCGGTTTCGCCGGACAGGTCATCCACGATCAAGCACCAGTCGCCCTGACGGACCGCGTGCTGCGGGTGCTCCTTCTTCAGGGTCGCGTGTGAAAACAGGGGGCGCTGCGGGTCGCCGGTCCCACCGACGAGCAGGCTCGCAAAGCTCTGGCCATGCAGCCCCAGGCCGGCGGATGGTACCCCCAGGAGATCCAGCACGGTCGGCATCACATCCACGAGGCTCACGGGCTCGGCCGAGCGATCCACCTGCTCCAGGCCGGGCACTCGGGCCGCGAACAGGATGCGCGTGAGTTCATTGAAGAGGGAACGGCCGTGGCCGATGTCCCCGTGCTCTCCGAGCGCCTCGCCATGGTCACTCACGAGGATCACGATCGTGTCGTCTGCCAGGCCGCCCTGTTCGAGGAAGCTCCAGAGGCGCGCCAGCTCGCCGTCGGCAAAGCTGATCTCGGCGTCGTACAGATCGGTGTACCACTCGCTCATTCCCGGACTGGAGCTCACCTCGCCATGGAAGAGCGAGATGCCCTGGACGCGCGACTGGTCACGCAGGGCGCGCGGATCATCGATCTTGGGCAATCCGCGCAGGTCGCAGTGCATGAGATGGCGCTGGAAGAGTCGCAGATCGGCGTCGGAGACCTCAGCCTCCTGGTTCCACATCTCTACCGCCTGCGCAAGGCGCGCGTGGTCGGCCTCCTCATCGAAGTCGGGGATGTAGCGCCGCACGATCTCGGTCGGCGCTTGATAAGGGGAATGGGGCTCGTAGGTCTGGAAGAAACAAAGGAACGGCTCTTCGCTCGCCTCTCCCATCCAGGCCAGGCAGCGGTCGACATTTGCGGCCAGGCGGCTCGGATAGCGCCGGTTCGAGGTGAAGCCGGTCTCGTCACCCGGATTCCCCGGGTAGGTGTCAAAGCCCTGCCCGAGCCCGAAGTCAGGCTTGGCGTAGCCGCCCTCCGTGAAGGCTCCGGTGCGGTAGCCGACGGTCTTGAGGGCCTCGGCCAGGGTCAGCACGTCGTCACTCAGAAGGCCCGGATCCGGACTGGCCTTCACGTCGTGGGCGTCGGGGTAGAGGGACGTCATCAACGAGATCAATGACGGAGCCGTCCAGGGTGCGACGGTGTGTGCGTTGTCGAATACCGTGAAGTCCGCGGCGAAAGCATCGAGTGCAGGCGAGGTATCGCGGTCGTATCCGTAGAAGCCCAGGTGGTCGGGGCGCAGTGTGTCCAGGGCCACGATCAGAACGTTCTTGCGGGCGGCCGCCTGCACTTCTCCGCCGCCGCAAGCGGCGCAGAGCGTGATCGAGAGCAGGGAGCCAACGAGCGGCAAGGACAGGGAGCTGGCGCGTCGGGGATTCATCTCACTAACAGCATATGCCACCCAGGTTCTCCGGGAGCGCTTTTCGGGGATCGTCTAGCCCTGAGAGGGCTTTCGCGGGTCCCGCATGTTGGCCAGCAGGCCGATCATGGTCGCCATGGGAAAGAAGCGCGTGGGCGGGAGCATGCAATACAAGGCACACGCGAGGGCCGCGAGCAGGCGGTGACCGAGCTTGAAATGCAGATGCGTTGCCAGGACGTACCCGGCGACCAGGCCGCATGGAAATCCCACGATCGGGTGAAACGTCGTGAAGTCCACGGCATCGATTATGAGCCCCGACAGGACCGGCCTCAGACCGCGCCGCAGGCGCCGCACCGTTTCTCCGCCCAGCCCGGCCGCACCCTCCTCCTCCATGGGCTCGGCGACGACCTCGATGATCTCGCGCTTCTCTTCGGCACTCTGTGACATGGAAGAAATGGCACACCCTGCTCGCCCCCCGATAACAGGATGTTGCTTTATTCAGGCCCGGCCGTTCGGTGAGTCCGGGTGGACCGCTCTCGGGGATATCCATCCTACGCTCGAACATGGGGTAGTCTTCATTGAAGACCTCGTTGAGAGGCCCGTGGGGGTGCCTTTCGAGCAGAAACAGGGTCCCAGATAGTCACCGGAGTCGTGGCAGCGACGTGGAGGAAACGAATGAACAGCCAGAAAACTATTCTGATCGTAGGTTTGGGTCTCGCGAGTACCGCATGTGGAGGCGGCGGTGGTGGCGGTCCGACCGCCCCGGCCGCACCGCAGCCCTTCAGTGTCAACTACGGATCCAGTTCCGCGCTCTATCTGAGCCAGGTGCCCATCCAGGTCAACCGACCCAGCGTGACCGGCACGCCGACGACCTGGAGCATCACTCCGGCCCTGCCCGCAGGCCTGACATTCAGCACGGCTGACGGGTCGATTTCAGGCATTCCCGGCGCAACCAGCGCACCCGCTGATTTCGCGATCCAGACCGAGGATTCGAATGGCGATGTGATCGATTCCATCGTCCGCATCGGCATCGTCGAGCCGCCGCGCATGGCCTTTGTCGCCAGCGCCGCGGATGACACCATCTCGACCTACATCATGAACGCTTTCACGGGCGATATGGAGCTGCGCAGCTTCCTGAATGCCCCCGCTGGCGAAGAGATTCCCGAGGATATCCAGGTGCACCCGAACGGACGTTTCCTGTTCGTACCCAACCTGGGAGACGGCATCGGAAACTCGCTGATCTCGACCTACACCCTGGACGAAGCCAGCGGCACGTTGACCGCGGGCGCCTCGGTCGCGACGGGCATCGGCCCGCACACCATGCAGCTCGACGCCGCCGGCGAATACGCCTACGTCACCGCACTGGGCTCGGATTCGGTCTACGTCTACTCGATCGATCAGGCCAGCGGCGCGCTGACCCAGGTGGGCCTGCCCGTGCCGACCCAGAACGGCCCGAATTCGATCTCACTCGATCCGCTCGGCCGCTTCGCCTTCGTCACCAATAGCCTTTCCAATTCGCTCTCGAGCTTCCGCATCAACGCGGGCACGGGTGAACTCTCGACCACTCTTCCGGCCACGCCCCTGGCGGGCAGCCCGGTCGACATCACCATCAATGCCCTCGGCGAGCACTTCTACCTGGTTCTCGAGGACACGGACAGCGTCCAGCCCTTCCTGATCGACCAGGTCTCCGGGGCGCCTTTGGCCCAGGCTTCGGCAGCTACCGGACAGCTTCCGAATTCGGTCACCCTGCACCCGACCGGTCGCTTCGCCTACGTGACGAACGCGAATGCCAACACCGTCTCACGCTACGAGATCGACGCCGCCGGCGACCTGACGTCCCTCGGCACGATCGGAACGCCGCTGCAGCCGCGGGCGATCCAGTTCGACGCCTCTGGCCTGTACGGCTACATGCTGACCGGCGCGTTGAACGAGATCTCGATCTTCTCGGTCAACCTATCGAACGGCGACCTCGTCACGATCGCAACCAGTCGCACTCGCTCCGAGCCCGCGGCCCTGGCCCTGACCTTCGGCACCGCGCCGACCAATCAAGTCGCACGCTACAGCTACGTCGTCAACGCCGAGTCCGGCGACCTGAGCACCTTCTTCATCGACCCGGTCGACGGAAGCCTGACCGAGATCGGCGTCGCAGCCCTCTCGGGTACGGAGCCGGCCGATGCGGTTGCCGACCTCGCCGGGCGCTTCCTCTTCGTCAGCGACAATACCGAGCGCAACCTGCGCACCTTCGCCATCAATCCTGCGGACGGCAGCCTGACCCAGGTCGGCGCTCCGGCCATCGTCGTCGGTCGCCCGCGCGGTCTGACCCTCGAGCCTTCGGGCCGCTTCCTGTTCATCGCGGCCCGCACCGCAAACCTCATCACCTCGTACACGATCGACCCGAGCACGGGTGTCCTGACCGAGCTCGCGTCTGCCGCGGCCGGGCTGGATCCCAGGCACGTGGCCGTCGACCCGACCGGGCGCTTCGTCTACTCGTCCGACGAGAACTCACAGAGCATCACGTCGTACCGCATCGAAAACGGCCTGTTCGTCGAGGGACCGTTCAGCGTGATCGCACCGGGCAACCCGCAGGAGCTGCGCTTCACTCCCGGCGGCGAGCGTTGCTACGCCGCGATGAGTGATTCCAATATCCTGGTGCCCTACTCGATCGACCAGGAGACGGGCGAGCTGACGCCGATCCCGCCCGGACGCGCGTCCGGTGGCCAGCCCGAGGCGCTGGAGCTGCACCCGAACGGTCAGTTCGCCTACGCCGCGATCTCGGACTACCCGAGCGGAACCGGCTACGTGAGCTTCTACAACATCGTCCAGGCAACCGGGTCGCTGCAGGGTCAGATTCAGATCCCGACGGGGCTCAACCCGGTCGACCTGTGGGTCGAGCCGCAGGGGCGCTTCCTGTACGTCGTGAATCAGGGTGGCGACGATCTGACCATCCTCGACATCGACCAGCAGACCGGCATCCCGACCGTGCGACAGAACGTGCCGACCGGTCTCAAGCCGGGCTCGATCACGTCGACGACTTTCCTGCAATAAGGCAAGACTCGGCCGGGGCGGTCGGGCATGGTCAGGAAACCATGCTCACTCTCTGTATCGCCCTGGCCCCGCTATCCGTTTCCGCAGTCCCGCCGGCCCCGAGCGACCGGATTACCGGGCGTCCCTACGCCACGCGCTCCGAGGTGATCGCGCAGCACGGCATGGCCGCGACGAGCCAGCCCCTCGCGACCCAGGTCGCCCTGGACATCCTCAAGCAAGGGGGCAGCGCGGTCGATGCGGCCATCGCGGCCAACGCCATGCTGGGCCTGGTCGAACCCACGGGCTGCGGTCTGGGTGGAGATCTGTTCGCCATCGTCTGGGATGCAAAGGCGAAGCGACTCTTCGGATTGAATGCCAGCGGTCGCTCACCGGCTTCATTGACGATCGAGGAGTTCCAGAAGCGCGGTCTCGATTCCGTTCCGAAGCGCGGCCCCTTGCCCGTTAGCGTGCCCGGCTGCGCCGACGGCTGGTTCGAGTTGCACGGCAAGTTCGGCCAGCTCAGCATGAAACAGGTCCTGGCCCCGGCCATTCGCTACGCCCGCGAGGGTGCGCCTATCACCGAATTGATCGCGTACTACTGGGCGAAGAACGCCGAGAAGCTGGCCGGGTTCGAGGGCTTTTCGGACACATTCATGCCCGCCGGGCGGGCGCCCAGAAAGGGAGAGCTCTTCCGCAATCCACGCCTCGCGAAGACTCTGGAAATGCTCGCGACAGGGGGCCGTGACGCCTTCTACAAGGGTGAGATCGCCGAGCGAATCGCGCGCTACATGGAACGCCAGGGCGGATTCCTGACTCGAGCGGACATGGCAGCGCATTCATCCGAGTGGGTCGAACCCGTGTCGACCAGCTACCGTGGATTCGACGTCTGGGAGCTGCCGCCCAACGGCCAGGGAATCGCCGCCCTGCAGATGCTGAATGTGCTCGAGGGATTCGATCTGCGCTCCATGGGATTCATGAGCGCCGAATTCATTCATTCATTTGTCGAGGCCAAGAAACTCGCATTCGAGGACCGCGCACATTCCTACGCGGATCCGGACTTCTACGACGTTCCGTTGAAACGGTTGATTTCAAAAGAGTACGCGGCAGAGCGTCGCGCATTGATCGACCCGGACCACGCGGCCAGCAGCTTTCCGAGTGGCAATCCAGCGCTCGAGGAGGGCGACACCATCTATCTCACCGTGGCGGATGGAGCCGGGAACATGGTCTCGTTGATCCAGAGCAACTACCGCGGCATGGGGTCCGGCATGACCCCCGACGATCTGGGATTCGTCCTTCAGGACCGGGGCGAATTGTTCGACCTCGAGCCCGGCCGCGCGAACAGCTACGCTCCGCGCAAGCGTCCCTTCCACACGATCATCCCGGCCTTCATCACCAAGGATGGCAAGCCGCTCGTCAGCTTCGGCGTCATGGGCGGTGCGACCCAACCACAGGCGCACGTATTGATCGTCGTGAACATGATCGACTTCGACATGAATCTGCAGGAGGCGGGTGATGCACCGCGTGCCCTGCATCGCGGATCGTCGCAACCGACTGGCGAAGTGATGCGGGATGGAGGGGTGATCTTGCTCGAATCGGGCCCGGATTGGCCGGCGGTGCGCGGGCTTCTCGAGCGCGGACACCGGGTCCAGTGGGACCTGGGCAGCTACGGCGGTTATCAGGCCATCAGACGGGACGAGACCCTTGGGGTCTGGATCGGTGCCTCGGAATCACGCAAGGATGGTCAGGCCGCGGGCTACTGAAACGCCCCAGGCTGGGGCCGTAGCTGCTTTGTTTTCAGCACCTTAGAGTCAGGCCTGAACCTGGCCCCGCGGCCTTGCATGGGAGCCGGTTACCATTATAGGCGGGACTAGCTGCATTTCGGGCCCCCGGCCTTTGCCGGACGGGCCTTGAATTCGGCCAGTACAGCAATCGGCGAGTGGCATTCCCGCAATGCGCTCGCCCGCAATTCCCCCAACCTCCATCCAGGCAGCTTCCTTCTCCCCCGCCAAATGGCATCCCGGGACCCTGCCAACCGTACTCGCATCCCCGCTCACGGGCGGGCGAGGAACACAACTTTTGAAGCATCTCAACGCGATCATCCCCCTTGCCCTGGCAGCACTGGCCATCTCCTGTGGAGGAGGCGGCGGTGGCGGCGGAAGTACAAGCCCGGGCGTCACCGCGCCGTCGGCTCTAGATTTCGGCTTTGTCCGGATCATCTTTCTGAAGGGCGTCCCGATCGAAGGCAACCTTCCGACTGCAGCGGGAGGCTCGGCCACCTGGTCCGTTTCCCCCGCACTGCCGCCCGGCCTCAGTCTGAGCGCCACGACAGGTGAGCTCACAGGAATGCCGGCCGCGCGGACAGGGCGCGCCATCTACACGGTCAGCGCCAGCAACGCCGGTGGCAGCGCGACGACGGATATCGAGATCGCCGTGGAGTTGCCGCCGCGCTTCGCCTACGCCTCCAACCAGGTCGACAACACCGTCTCGCTCTATGTCGTCGACCCTGAAACCGGCCGCTTCATGCCCAACGGATTCTTCGGGTCCCAGCTGGTCGAGGTCGCTCCCCAGCGCGCGATCGCACACCCGTCGGGCAAGTGGCTCTACACACCAAACGTGGGCAACCCGGGCGCGGTCTCCCCGAACATCTCCGTCTACTCGATCGACCCGAACACCGGCGGCATTGGCCCGGGCATTCCGGGGGGCATCGGTGACGGACCGTTCGACATGGCCTTCACCCCCAACGGCGGGAACGCGTACATCGCCGCCGAGGGCTCGGACTCGATCTGGGAGTACGAGATCCACCCGACGACCGGCGCGCTCAGCCTGATGTCGGCGCCGATCACCGACGGAACGCGCCCGACAGGAATCCGGGTGCACCCATCCGGTCGCTTCGCATTCGCGGCGTACAACGGTTCCAACAAGATCGTCACGTACGACATCAATCCCGCGACGGGTGCCCTGAGCCTGAATTCGACCCTCGACCTGAATGCCAACCCGCGGCACCTCGTCATGGACCGCGATGGAGAGTATCTCTACGCCAGCGACGACGTCTTCCGGCTGCTCCTGCAATTCAAGATCGACACGCTGACCGGGGCATTGACTCTCCTCGGTAACAGGCCCATGGGAGGCGTCCCGACGGCGCTCACCATGCACCCGACCAGCTCCTGGATCTACGCTGCACGCTCCAACGGGACCCTGCGTGCCTGGAGTATCGATCCGGCCACCAGGGCACTCTCGCTCGCGGACAACAACGTGCCCACGGGCACCGAACCGGTTGAAATCTCGTTCGACCTGGCCGGCCATTTCGCCTACGTGACCAACCGTGGCTCGAACGACGTCTCGACCTTCAAGGTCGACCCGGGGACCGGAGAGCTCGAGGACCAGGGCCGCACCCGCACGCGCGCCACCCCGAGCGGGTTCACCACCAGCTGCGGCCTCGAACCTGCCGTGTACGAACCGCGCTTCGTCTACACGGCGAATGAAGACTCGGGCACGATTACCCCGTACATGGCCAACGGGGCGTCGGGCCAGCTGACTCCGATCGCAGGCCCGCCCGTGTTGACCGGAGTCGGACCGCGCTCGATCGCCAGCGATCCGGCCGGCAGGTGGCTCTACGCGATCAATGCCGACGACCGCAGCGTATCGTCCTACTCGGTGGCCCCGGTCACCGGCGTCCCCACTCCGATCGGGCTGCCGATCGTCTTTTCCGGGAATGGCATGCCGCGCGCGATCGCCGTCGACAGCTCGGGCCGCTTCGCCTTCATCACGAACGCCGGCGGCGCGCTCGAGGCCTTCCTGATCGACCAGACCACCGGTGAGCTCACCTTCAGGGCCAGCACGCCCACGCTTGGCCTTACGCCGGATGCGATCGCGGTCGACCCGACCGGGCAATTCGTCTATATCGCCAACACGGATTCCAGCAACGTCGTGGCGATCCGCATCGACCAGGGACACCTGTTCGGCGGCAACCTCGCTTCGTGGGTCGTCAGCAAGAACGTGACGGTCGTGAGCGGCGTCGTGACGCACTTTGGCTTCTCCCCCAGCGGAGAGCGGGCCTACCTGACCATCGCCGACACCATCGATCAGGTCGTACCTGCTGACATCGACCCGATGGACGGCACCCTCACGATTGGAGCCGTGGGGAGCACGGACGGTGACGACCCCATGTCCGTCACATTGCATCCCAGCGGCCGCTTCGCCTACGCGGCCCTCGCGGGTGGAATCGGCGCGGTGGCCGGCTTCGACGTGGACCAGGCCACAGGTAGCCTGACGAAGATCTTCGACCTGATGATTGGACTGAAGCCGATCGATCTGGTCGCGGATCCCAGTGGAGAGTTCCTGTACGTCGTCAACAAGATGGGCAACGACATCTCCCTGTTCGGCATCGACGGGGATCTGGGGACGCTGACCGACGAAGGGGCCTTTTCCACGGACCTCGCCCCGCAGGCGATCCACCTGATCTCCGGTCTACGGCAGTAGCCGGACCGAATGCGGGGCCCTGGACCGGCGCGAATTCGCGCGGACCGGGGCCCCGGTACTATCACCCGGCAGGCTGATTCGCAGGTTCCGGGCGCTTCCACGCGCGGATCGCGTTCTCCAGGTACTCGCGCAATCCGTCGACGGCAACACTCTCCTGCTCCATCGAGTCCCGATGGCGCACGGTGACCTTGCCAGCGGTCGCGGTCTCACCGTCGATGGTGACGCAGAAGGGCGTACCGACCTCGTCCTGGCGCCGGTAGCGGCGCCCGATGGCCCCCTTCTCGTCGTAAAAGGCGCTGAAGCCGGCGCGGCGCATATCGGTCTCGATCTCGTGCGCTCGCTCGGGCATGCCGTCCTTCTTGACCAGGGGGAAGATGGCCACGGTGATCGGCGCGATCTCGGGGTGAAAGCGCAGTACGACGCGCGTGTCCTTCTCGAGCTGCTCCTCGGCGTAGGCATCGATCAGGAAGGTCAGTGCCATACGGTTGATCCCGCCGGCCGGTTCGATGACGTAGGGCGTGTACTTCTCCTTGGTCTGGGGATCGAAGTAGAGCAGGTCCGTGCCCGAAGCCTCGGAGTGCCGCTTGAGGTCGAAGTCCGTGCGGCAGGCGATGCCCTCCAGCTCGCCCCAGCCCCAAGGATACTCGTACTCGACGTCGGCACAGGCGGTGCTGTAGTGGGCGAGCTCGTCGCTGTCGTGCTCCCGCAGGCGCAGCTTGTCCTCGGAGACGCCGAAGTCCACGTACCACTGGAAGCGTTCATTGCGCCAGAACTCGTACCACTCAGCTTCCTCGTCGGGCGGCACGAAGAATTCCATCTCGCCCTGCTCGAATTCCCGAGTTCGGAAGACGAAGTTGCCCGGGGTGATCTCGTTGCGGAACGACTTGCCGATCTGGGCGATTCCAAAGGGCGGCTTGAGGCGCGCGCTCTGCATCACGTTCAAGAAGTTCAGGAAGATACCCTGGGCTGTCTCGGGCCGCAGGTAGGCCACCGAGGCCGTGTCCTCCACCGCGCCGATGCTGGTCTTGAACATCAGGTTGAAAGAGCGCGGCTCCGTCAATTCCCCGTGGCATTGACCCGGCTGCTTGGAGGGCTTCTCCGGGCATTTGGCCTCGTCCAGCTTGTCCGCGCGGAATCGGGACTTGCAGGTCTTGCAATCGATCAGGGGATCGCTGAAGCCGCCCACGTGGCCCGAGGTCTCCCAGACCGTCGGGTTCTGGATAATGGCCGAATCCAGGCCGACCACGTCCCCGCGCTCGGTCACCATTCGCCGCCACCAGGCGTCGCGCACCTTGCGCAGGAGCTCGACCCCCAGCGGCCCGTAGTCGTAGGTATTGCCGATTCCGCCGTAGATCTCGGAGGCCTGAAAGACGAATCCCCGGCGCTTGCACAGGGAGACGATCGTGTCCATGAGGGTGGGCTTGGGCTTGGCCATACGGAGGTTGCTAACCGATTCGGGGTAAGAGCGATGATGGAAAGGCGGGGAGTCTACCAAGCCCGCGCGCCGGACCTATAATCTCTGGCCCATGCAGAGCACTTCCGACACGCAGAGCAGGTCCGGGCCCGGGGTCCAGCGGTGGCGTGCGCCGCTCGCCTCCCAAGGTCGTGGGCCCCAGGTCAGGGCCGTGGCTGACAAGGTCCTCGAGGGCACGCGCATCACGTCCGAGGAAGCCCTGCTGCTGCACGACGAGGCGGACCTGGCGACCCTCGGCCGCCTGGCGGACTCGGTCCGGAAGCGGCTGCACCCTTCCGGGCACGTGACCTACATCGTCGACCGGAATATCAACCCGACCAATTCCTGCATCACGGACTGCGGATTCTGCGCCTTCTATCGCCGGCCCGGCGACGCGGAGGCCTACGTGCTCTCGCGGGACGAGATCTATCAGAAGATCCAGGAGACGGTCGACCTGGGCGGACGCCAGATTCTGCTTCAAGGCGGCCACCACCCCTACCTGAAGACGGACTGGTGGTGCGACCTGCTGTCCGACATTCGCGAACGCTACGAGACGATCAACCCCCACGCCCTCTCGGCGCCCGAGATCGATCACCTGTCGAAGCTCGACAAGCGCCCGGTCGAAGACGTCATCGCCGAGCTGCGCGCCGCCGGCCTTGGCAGCGTCCCGGGTGCGGGCGCCGAGATCCTGGTCGAACGCGTGCGCAAGATCATCGCGCCCAAGAAGACCACGACCGACCGCTGGCTCGATGTGCACCGCAAGGTCCACGAAGCCGACCTGCGCAGCTCCGCGACCATGATGTTCGGCCACGTGGAGACCGCCGCCGAACGCATCGAGCACCTGCAACGCGTACGCGACCTGCAGGACGAGACGGGTGGCTTCACCGCATTCGCATGCTGGAACATGCAGCCGGATGGCGTCCCCGAGGAGGAGATCTACCCGGAGAGGACGACCCCCGCCGTCTACCTGCGCGTCCAGGCCCTCAGCCGCATCTTCCTCGACAACGTCGCCAATATTCAGACCAGCTACGTGACCCAGGGCACGGCCATGGCCCAGGTCACCCTGCGCTACGGATGCAACGACTTCGGGGGCACGATGATCGAGGAGAACGTGGTCTCGGCGGCCGGCTGCTTCAACCTCGAGTCGATCAAGACCATCGAACACGCGATCCAGCTGGCCGGATTCGAGCCGCGCCAGCGCAACTCCTGGTACGGCATCGTCGACGAACGCCACGACGGTGAGCGCGGCCCCATGAACCGGGAAGCGGCCCTGGCGAACAGACCCCTCCAGAACGGGAATCCGGCATGACGGCGCACATCGAAGACCTGGCCCAGGCCGCCGGGATCCACGACCTGGCCGAGAAGGTCCTCGCGCGAGAGCGTCTGACCGTCGAGGACGGTCTACGCCTCTACGACGCCGATATCCACGCGGTTGGCGCCCTCGCGAACCATGTGCGCGAGCGCCTGCACGGTGACCTGGCCTACTTCAACGTCAACCAGCACGTCAACTACACCAATATCTGCAACAAGCTCTGCCGCTTCTGCGCCTTCCAGCGACTCCCCGGTCAGGAGGGTGCTTACGTCATGTCCCCCGAGGACGTGGCGACGAAGATCCGCGAGTGTCTGGACTCGCCGGTCACCGAGGTGCACATGGTGGCGGGGGTCTACCCGAAGCTGCCCTATTCGTACTACCTCGAAATCCTTCGCGCAGCCAAAGAAGCGCGCCCGGACATCCACATCAAGGCCTTCACGATGATGGAGATCCAGCAGATCGTGCGGCGCGCCAAGAAGCCCTTCGAGGAGGTCATCGCCGAACTCGTCGAGGCCGGCCTGGGCTCTTGCCCCGGCGGCGGCGCCGAGGTCTTCTCCGACCGCGTCCACGCCGAGGGCTACCACCTCAAGAACACGGGCGACGAATGGCTCGACATGGCGCGCGCCGTGCACAAGGCCGGGCTGCGCACCAACTGCACCATGCTGCACGGCCACATCGAGACGGTCGAGGAAAGGGTCGACCACCTGGACCGCCTACGCCGCCTGCAGGACGAGACCGGCGGCTTCCAGACCTACATCCCCCTCTCCTTCCACCCCGCCAACACCGAGTGGTCCCACCTGCCCGGTCCGACCGCCATCGAAGAGCTGCGCGAGATCGCCCTCGGCCGCCTGATGCTCGACAACATCCCGCACATCAAGGCCTACTGGATCATGCTCTCGATCCCCATCGCCCAGCTCGCCCTCTCCTACGGCGCCGACGACGTGGACGGCACCGTGGTCGAAGAGAAGATCTACCACGAAGCCGGCGCCACCACCCCCCAGGAGGTCGCGCGCGACGAGCTGATGCAATGGATCCACGACGCCGGCCGCATCCCCGTCGAGCGCGACACCCTGTACAACGTCGTCTGGTCCCCGGACGAGACCCTCGCCCAGACCGGCGCCGCCGCACCGGTCAGCGTCTAACCCCAGCCGGTCCCCCATGCAGGTCCATTCCCTGATCGCCCAGCTCGAGACCTTCCCCAGCCTCCTGACCCCGGCGATCCACGAGTGGACCCTCGAGAACGCCCGCTGGCGCCCCACCCCCAAGGCCTGGTCCGTGGTCGAGATCCTCTCCCACATCGTCTACGCCGAGATCGAAGACTTCCGCCCCCGCCTGCGTCAGACCCTCGCCGATCCCAGCGCAACGTGGACCTCGATCGACCCCGAAGGCGTCGTCCAGGAACGCAACTTCCAGGCCGACGACCCCCACGAACAGGCCGCCAAGTTCGCCCGCGAACGAGCCGAATCCGTTGCCTGGCTCCGCACCCTGCCCGCCGACTCCCCCTGGGACAACACCTACGCCCACCCGTCCATCGGCGAACTCCGCGCCGGCGACCTGCTCGCTGCTTGGACCGATCACGACGCGATGCACCTGCGGCAAATCGCGCAACGGCGGCACGAGATCACGCAGAGGGATATGGGCGATTACTCGAGTCACTACGCGGGACTCTGGCCGGAATAGAACGCGGAGCCTTCCCACCAACTTCGCTGCGTTGGCGCCCGCCTAAGACTTGACGCGCCTTTCGCCCTCCAGGATTTCGCGAACGGAACGGACGACGTCGGCGCTCAGCCACCGCTCCGCTCGTTCGATGAGGGCCTCTGCATTCTCGAGTTCATGCATCTCAGCCGGCCTGGGCGCGTAGGGAGAGTGTAGGAAGCCGTAGTGCCAGCTGGACAGTCCGAATTCAATGGCGCCAGCGAGGTCGCTTCCTTTTGTGGCCTTGACTGCGAGCAGCAGCTGAATCTGTGGCCAGACATCCATTCGCCGCGCCAACCATACCGCCGGTACCTTGCAGTCCTCAGATCTATCGTCGATGAGTACGCACCGAAGCGATTCGAAGTCTTCCGCAGTAACGGTGGGTGCGAGCAAGCGTGCCGCCATTCGGCGAACTCCCCGACGGGAGTCGCTGACGTACCTCCAGATTATGGGCCTGCTTCCGTCATGTGATAGGCGCGCAAGGGCGCGCAAACCAACTCGCACGTCACGGCTCGATCTGCTTTCAAGAAACGGCAGGATTCGAGGAATATCGTCCTTTGTTCCGGTCTCGCCCAGTCCACCCAGCGCCGCACCTGTGACTCGACGATTTCCTGAATCCAGTGCCTCCCGATACAGCGCCGCAAAGTCTTCCTCGACTCCTAGATTCTTGAGGTAGTAGCGCGCAAACTCCCGAACCGAACCTGCCGGGTCGAGAACAGCCGATCGTAAGAAATCGACGACGCGAGCCCCGGGAAGACCTAAAAGCACTCGGAGAGCCTCAATCCGCACGGCGAGATGTGGGTCTACTGTGAGCGCTCCGAGCAGCCGTAGGGCGTCCTGGTTACTCAGTTGGCGCGAAGCCTCGCGCACTGTCCATAGCCTCACCAATAGGTCCGGATCCCTGGACGTCATCTGCGTCAGACGGCCCCACGGAACACCGTGAGAGTCCGTGATGTAGCGCAGCGCTTCACGCCGGACGCTGCCGTCCTCGGTACTACCAACCGCGTCCAGCAGCGCAGGAAGTGCCACTGGCGCAAGCAGCAAGCGGTGGATTGCCGAACTCACACGGCTGTGATCACCGCGTCGAAGGCGGCCGAGGCGCGTAACAAGTGGGAGGCAAGCAACAAGATGGGAAGCGTAAGCCGCGTGCGTTCGGGCGACAACTTCCTGCTCGGCAAGGCGACGTACCTTCGCTACCCAGTCGTTCAGGCGAATGATGAGATACGGAAGTTCTGATCCGTCAGTCACCTGTGCAAGTGCGCGGATCGCCTTCTCACGGAACCGGCCGTCCGGATGAAAGGACGCTATTCCCAACAACCCCGGCGGCCGACCTGGGACGGTCGGCAATTTGGCCAGTGAATTGAGTCCAGCCCAGAAGCCTAAATGCCAACCTGGTCGCACCGATTCGTCGAGCGCCGGAAGATCGCCGACTTTCGTCCGGGAGAGAATCAAAGCTACCGACTCGCCCGCAGCATCGACGATCTCGCGCGTAGGATTGCCACGCCCCCTTGAGAGCAGCCTACGGATCGCTCCCCTGATACCGCGCTCACTGTTGCCCTCGAAAAGGAACGGCAGCAGGTGTGGAATCGCCGGCGCGGTTCCCGACCTTCCAATCTCCCTCAAGACAGAGGCCGTGTCCTTGGTCCAGAGGCACCGATGTACACTCGAAGTCCGGCCGACGACCCGATCAAGCAACTCTCGCGTGTCCTCCGGGATCTGTTTCATGCATCTCGGATTCTACCGGGTCAGACCGGATGTGCCGCGGCAGGACTCCGACGGAGTACCGAAAGCGGACGTACCGAGCCAGTGCAAGATCCGACGGGTGTCGGATTTCCCCGATGGGCAACGCCAATCAGATTCTGCACTGGCTCGGTACGTCCGGTCCCCTGCTTCGGTGAGACTGGCCTAGCGCGGAGCCTCCATTGAGAGCCCATTCCCTGTTAGAATTCAGGAATACCGCGTCTTGCCTGCGCGAGGCCTCACCCACCAGATACACCTCCAAGATCGAAGTCGGGAAATGCACGACGAACCCACGCAAGACTACGTCCAGCACATGAACGTCCTTCACGGCGCCTGCGAGGTGATCGACGTCCCGAAGCTCGTCCGTGAGTGCACGGACCCCTGGTACAACCAGACCTTATGCAAGGTAAACGGTTCCGTCATCCGGCTCGGTGTCTTGCATGGGGAGTACCACTGGCACAAGCACGACGATGACGACGAGTTTTTCTTCGTCATTTCCGGACGCCTGGAGATCGAGCTTGAAGGCGACGAAACCGTTCAGCTAGACGAGCAGAAGGGCTACGTTGTGCCCAAGGGCATGATGCATCGTCCACTCGCGCCGAATAAGACCGTCGTCCTCATGGTTGAGACAGCGGCGATTGACCCGAAGGGCTCGACGGTCCCCTCCTGATCGGGGCTGCACGATTCGAGCCGACACAACCGGGAGAGCGGACGTACCGAGCCAGTGCAAAAACCGACGGGTGTCGGATTACCCCGATGGGCAACGCCCGTCGGATTTTGCACTGGCTCGGTACGTCCGGTCGGCGGGTGGCGGCGGAAACTGTTCGGTCTCAGGATCTGTCCGCGCTAGCCTGTATCGTCATGGCTACGAACGACCGAGAACGACTGCTCAAATTGGCCGAGGGAGGCGACGCCCAAGCTCAGCTCGAACTCGCCAGATGTTTCGACTTCGACGAGCCAAAGGACCCGGAGCAGGCCATGAACTGGTACGGGAAGGCCGCGGAGCAGGGACTTGCCGACGCACAGAGTGCCTTCGGGGAGTGCCTACGCGATGGGGTTGGCACACCGGCGGACAGCGCGGCTGCGGTCCCGTGGTTCGAGAAGGCCGCGAAGCAAGGCGACGTCGATGCGCAGGTCAGCCTTGGCTATGCACTATTCAACGGAGATGGCGTGGCGGAGGACCAGGACGCGGCACTGCGTTGGTACCGGACGGCCGCCGAGCAGGGGGACATGGACGCGCAGTACAACATTGCGCAAATGTACCGCCAGGGCAGTGGCGTCGAGCTGAGCATTGAAGACGCAGTGCGCTGGTACAAGCTTGCCGCATCCGATGGCCACGTCCCGTCGATGCACTGGCTCGCTCGCATCTACGGTGCCGATGGGGACTACCCCCTTGACATGGAGAAGGCGCTGGAGTGGCTCGAGCGGGCGGCGGAGGGCGGCGATGCCGAGTGCCAATGCAGTCTCGGGGTGCACTACCACAATGGCGAAGGCGTCCCACGCGATCGTGAAAAGTCCGTCGGCCTGTATCGGGCCGCCGCGGAGCAGGGCAACGATTGGGCGCAGTACTTTCTAGGTCTTTGCTACTGGGAGGGCGAGGGCGTGCCGGCGAATCGTAAGACCGCGCGCGCGTGGTTGCGCAAGGCGGCCGATCAGGGCATCGAGGAGGCTGCCAGCTATCTGGAGTAGACGGAGCCAACCGCAGGTTCCGAGGCTCTGCGCGAGCCACTGACCCAGATGGCCTCGTGACACCGCCGGCCGCGATCACATCAGGCCGCGCGAACCTGGATCGATTTACGACGAGTGCGCCAGACCAGAAGTCCACATGACGCGAGCGTTGCCAGGCTGATGGCCAGGCCAGCCCACACGCGCCCGGAACTGTAGATGAAGCGCACCTCATGGGTACCGGGCGGAACCTCCACGGCCTTGAAGGCATCCGCCGCCAGAAAGAGCGGCGCCGGCTCGCCATCGACTGTCGCACTCCAGCCCGGATAGGCGGCATCGACGAAGGTCAGCAAGCGATGACCCTCCAGGGGCCCGACCTGAACGGTGACGGAGTTCGCGCCCCACTCGCGGATCTTGATCAGCCGGTCTTCATCGCCATGGTCGGTGAGCACCTGGGCTGCGAGAATCTGGGGCGGCTCTTTGCCGGTCGGCGTACTCAGCTGAACGCGAATACTGTCGAAGTCGGCCAGGGGCAGCTCGATCACGCCCGGATCGCCATTCGTGCCCCGCAGGGACAAGGTGAATCCGGGCTCGACGCGCTCGTGTCCCTGAAACTCGACGGAGATCGAGGCCGATGTTGAACTGCGGTACCTCAGCCGCAGCGCGCTTTGAGCGCGCGGCAGGCTGAACTCCGGCACCATGAGCCGCCACTGCTTGCCACCGCCACTACGCCGCCACTCCAGGTCCTCTGGCCCCGCCACGGCACGCGCGCGCGCATCCCTCGACACGCTGCTGCGCCCCAGGTCACGGCGGCCGATCTCCGGAACCTCGAGCGACGCCGAAGTCTCGAGGAATGCGGTCGTGGCCACGGGAAACAACGCGCGCTTGCCTGGCAATGGACCCCGCACGAACTGGCGCGCTAGCCAGAAGGGTCGCTTCAGAAAGAGGTTGCCGCGCTGGTTGCTGGACAGGACCTTCAACCGCCCGATCTCCCGACTATAGACGCCCTCATCGCCCGCAGCGCACAGGACACTTCGCGACGCGGCAAGCTGAAGAGGATCGTAGCCGGTGACGGTCGGACGTAGCGAGTAGCGGTCGATGCCGAAGCGGCGATTGTCCAGTGGAAGCTCGCGCGGATCCGAGAAGCTATCGACGCTCTCGTCAAACCGACTCGACTCGAGCGTGTGAGGAACGAAGGCTCCGTTCCAGATCACTGTCTCGGTACCGATGAGAAACAGGATCACCGCACTCCATGGCGCACGCCACCAGAGCTTCGCGATCAACGCGCAGCAAAGCAGACCCGGAACGACGACGACTCCGTAGTTGAGCCCCAAGAAACTGGGGCTTCCGTGCTTCTGCGCAAGACCTGCCAGAACGGTGACGCCCACCACGAGCACGAATCCCGTGCGCAATCTCCGAGCCACGCGCTGACTGGATTCCAGACGTAGAGCGTCGACCCCCAAACCCGCGAGCAAGGCCAGGGGCAAACACGCCAGAATGAACCCACGCGACGGATTGATCAGCGGGCTGGAGATCACTTTCGACAGCAGAGTCGCCAGGGGCATCGGCGGGCCGAGACTACAGTCCAGGAAGGCGAGGAAGAGCACTACCAGGGTCGCGACCGAACACCGTCGTGGGTGCAGCAGCCCGACCACGGCAAGGATCAGGATGCCGGCACCGCATGCCCTGTAGTTGGTGCCAAGCAGCCGTTGCCCGGGGTATTTGACGAGGGCATCGAAGAGGTCGCCCATGCCGCCGTACTGCGACACCTGAGCCAGGGCCCCCGTCTGGACCACGGCCGGGTCCACTCGACTGCTGCGCGCAACGAATTCAATCGCGGGCAACAACATGGGTGCCGCCACGAGGGCGCCCGTCACGGCGACGAGCCCGAGCGTCCCCACATCCCGCACCAACGGTCGAAGCTCGAAATGCGGCCGTTCACCCAGTCGCTGCACGAGAACGTAGGCCGCCAGACCGAGGCCGATGTAGATGCTCATCTGCGGAAAGCCACCGAGCAGGCTCACCCCGAACAGACACCCAGCGACCAATGTCCGCGGAACACTTCGAGCCACGCCCTCCCCATCCGAACGCCAATGAAGCGCCAGCAGAATCCAGGGCACCCAGGCAACGACCCCCAGGAACTGCCCCCCTAGAACCCTGCGCACAAAGCCCGCACCAAATCCGAATCCCCAGGCCGACACCAGCGACGCACCGACAGTGAGACCATGCGCCCTGGCCAGCGCAAATGTGCCGAGCCCCGCGATGAGAATGTGCAGAACGGCAAGGATCGCCGACCCCACGTGAGTCCGTGCCGGCGTGGGATCGGACGTGAGAACGCTTCGAGCCAGGTTCAGTGGATAGAACACCCCCGCCTGGGGATTGGCCGCGAACGGTTGACCACAGAATCGTACCGGGCTCCAGAGCGGCAGTTCACCCCGCTCGACGGCCCAATCCATGTACGACGCCTGCGGCCCGAAGTACCGATGACTGTCCCCAACGCCCACGAGCTTCTGCAGGGATGGTTCGCGCCACACGCCCTGAAAATTCGCTGCAACGCCGATCCCCAGCACGAGCAGGCAGACGGCCCAGGGTCGAAGTGAACGATCGCCTAGCGACATCCGCGCAGTGTATGGACCCATGGCGGGATCACCAACATCAGGGACCTGCCGCCGTCACCGGTTCTATCGACGGCGAATTCCCCGTCGCCAAAGGCACGGAGCCGCGCGGCTTCTAGCCGATCATCGGGACCACGAGGGTATCCGGGAAGTTATCGTGCGACTCGGCCTACCTGTATGCCCCGGCCTCGTCATGCGACCTGACGCACCGGTTCAGCGCCGGGCCCCGCAGCGGTCCGCCCGCTAAGAGCGGGAATCAGCCGGCATTGGGATTGGACCTCAGGCTTCCTTGTTCTTGTCGTCCCAGATCATGGGTTCCCAGAGCTCGACCTTGTTCCCATCCGGGTCCATGATCCACGCGAACTTGCCGTTCTCGTGGGATTCGGGTCCGCTGACGATCTCCACGCCGCCCGCCTGCAGTTGCTCCAGCATCTCGCCGAGATTGTCGACCCGGTAGTTGATCATGAAGGAAGAGGTGCTCGGGCTGAACCACTGGCTGTCACTGGCGGCGAGATGCCACACAGTAAGGCCCCGGTCCTCGGCAGAATCATCCGGCCATTTGAGGACGGCGCCGCCAAAGTCTTCCAGCTCCATGCCCAGGTGCTTCTGATACCAGGCTGCCAATGCGGCGCTATCACCCTTGCATTTGAGGAAGACGCCGCCAATTCCAGTGATCTTTGCCATCGTGATCTCCGATTCTCAAGGTCTCCAAGGCGAGTGCGGGAATGTTCTTGTCCGTCCAACGGCGTTGACGATCAGCGACGCAGAATAGCCGCGTACGCTTCATTGCCCTGTCAGGAAACCACCTTCATTACAATCCACCCCACGCCGAGGAGGAACGCCCAAAAGAAGATGCCCGCCAACCAGCAGGCTCCGGAACCTGGCTCCAGGTGGGTACCCCGAATCCCGTTGATAAGGCGAACAAGGCCGTACCCTGGTCCTTTTACAAGGACCCAGACGATCGTCTCCATCCAGTCGTCAGCATCGAGGATACTCATCGCATTACCGTGTTGGGCCGACACATCGTACGGCCTTGCTTCCCGGACTGTACAGCGCGCACATTCGAACTCCGCTTCCATCCCAGATGTACCCGACATCCGAACGGCAAGACGGCGCCCACCATGGAGGGTTGGACCAACCGCTGCGATGGTCAGGCCGGACAGGACGTTCTGATGACTGAAGTGAAGATTGTGATCAAGACCCGACAGGCGTTGCCGCGCCGGGCTGCTCGACGTCCGCCGGACCATGCTCTGGCCCCCCACATTCCGTCGCCCCGTAGCCCGACCGCTGATGCAACCCGTCAGGCGAGCCGATTCAATCCCGGAACGATGCTGTCGCGCCCGTCCCACTCCCCACGCTCCGCGAGAGGCCTGAACCTGAGTGTTGTGAACTCATGGTGAAAGTCCTTGCGCCCTCGCTCCTCCATCGCCAATTCGTGGCGCCTTGAACCCGAGACGGCGCTTCTGCCCTGAACCATATCGGTCATCTCTCGCTGCGAACGCCACACCGAGAACGTGCTGACGGTTCGAAGGGGCCGCATCGCAGCCAGCGCCAAAGTCGTGCCCGGATGATCTCGCACAAGCTCCTCGACGGGCTTGCCCCATCGAACAAAGCGAGGGACTTGCGAGAGCCTCAATCGCGCCAGCGTGACGGCGACGACCGGCGCGGAGGGCTCAGCCTCACAGGCGTTCACCGGCAATTCATCGAATTCGGACACCCGTCCCCACCTGCGCAGAAACTCCATGCGCATGTGCCATCCCGTCTCCAGCGTGCGACCGAGCTCCGTGTCCGCCAGAAAATCATCGAGTGCGCCCTCGCTATCCCACGCCGCGAACACGGCAAGATCTCGCAACGGCATCCGCGCGGGCGACAAGATGGGCGCCCCAAGCACCATCAGCCCCATGCACTCCGCATGGCACAAGCCGGGAACGCGGCCCATGGTGGGCGGGCGAAGCATGGCGCCCCACTTCGCGGTCAGCGTCGTCTTGACCAGGTGAAAACTGAAGAGCCGCACGGCGAGCAGCGTACCCCCTGACCCAACGGTGAGCGACCGCAATGGCGGCGTGGCAGAACTACTCTCACCTGTCTACCCATCGCCCTGGCCATCAGTGGCGCCAGGAAGCGGTGTCCGTCCGCATCGCCTTGTCAGCTGGTCTCCTCATCGCCGTTGGGCGGTAGCGGGAACGTGACCTTGTCGAGAACCCGCACCTCATCATTCAGCCTCGTTACGGTGAATTGATGAAACACAACGCGGATCAGGAACGATTCGGTCTCGATGCTCACTTCATGCATCGGATTGCCCAGTCTCTGGGACCATTCCCGGGCGCCGGGTGAGTCATCGATATAGGTCAGTCCAGGATAGGCTGTCGACCAGCAGGCGCCCCAGACGAACCCATCCGGTGCGCCTTCGGCCAACCACCGGGCATGATCAATGAACACGTCCGACCAAGCTTCTTTCCAGGCAGAGTCTGACACTCTGGTCTTGATGGAGGCCTCCGGGCAGTGGGTAAAGCGAAGACGAAACGTACCCTTCGAGTCCGCCCACTTCTCCTTGCCCCACAGTGCCTCGAACAGCACGTCATAGTCACGCATGTGTGGCGCGAATCCGTGATCGAGGATCCCCACGTCGAGAAACCCTCCGTATTCGTCCAGCTTCTCCTTCACGTTCATCCTGTTGGTCCTGCTAGCGTCCTGGGCGATCAGTGGCGGGGCGAAGCCGGCGTCAGTCTAAATCGCCTTGTTGGATCCGGTGATCCGTAAGCCACTTGATTGCGAGTCCGCGGATGCGCGCCTCGACTGCTGCAATCCCCTCCGCTCCGAACTTGCCGTCGCACGACACTTCATCGGGGCGCTCCATGATGTCATCGATTCCAAAGTAGTAGCCGAACATGTGGTGGATGTCGTGGGAGTCACCCATGAACTCATCCGTCATTTCATCCAGGCCTCCCGGATAGTAGACCTCGTTCAGAATCGCCTGAACACCCTCCCGCGGGTTCACATCGTTGCTGGCGATTCGCTCGATGTGGTGGCGAAGCACGACCCAACAGGCTGTCCCGGTGTCTGGAACATCGATGTGCAGGTCACGTAGCCCTCTCTCGAACAGCGGAGCAGCATCGGACATGATGGGATCCACCTCGCCCGCGAGGAGCACCAGCGACTCCGATTCCGATCCGGCCAGTATTGAAGCTTCCGCTACCTTGACCAGGTCGACCCCGCTCGTCAGGCCGAGCTGATGGCGGGCCGCTTCAAGTTCGAGTTTGGCAGACATTCGAGCGACACATCGGAGTGAGCACCCGCCCAGGGTAGCGTCGCCGGAAAAGACCGATACCGACGGGCTCGACCTTCGGTCAACTCCGCGGTAGCACCTCGCCCGAAGCCAATTCGTGGCATATCTTGACACATATCGCCACGCATACGATGCTGAAAGGGACACTGAACGACGAGAGGAGCCTCCTCATGGCACGATCCATCAACCTGTCCCTGACCGACGAGCTGCGCAGCTTCCTGGATGCCAATTCTGGTGAAGGGACGTTGTTCTCCACGCCGAGCGAGTTCGTCCGCGACCTGATCCGGGAGAAGAAGCAGCGGCTGGAGGCGGCAGCCCTCCGTCAAGCGGTGATCGAGGGGTACGAGGACGTGAGGGCTGGCCGGACAAGGCCCTACACCGGCGACCTGCGCACGATGCTCGATGCCTTCCGCGCGGAGCGCGGAGGTTCATGACGGAGCTGTACCTGACGGACCGGGCCCTCTCGGACATTGACGAGATCTACCGCTTCTCGGTCGAGCGCTGGGGCGACGAGGTGGCGGATGAATACCTGCAAGACGTGAACACGGCCCTGGCCCGTCTCACCGAGGACCTCTCGCTCTTCGGGACTCGTCCTGACTACACCGGGAGGCTGCGATTCTACCGAGCGCGCAAGCACGTCCTCGTGGGTGATGTCCTCGGCGGGGTTGGCTTCGTCGTGACCATCTGGCATGGCGGCATGGACTTCATCGATCGGCTGCCCCGGCTCGAACCGATGCTGATTCGAGAGGTAGAACTCCTGACCGCGCGGATCGAAAAGGCCAACGGCTGATAGCGGTTCGCTCTGCGCTCGCTCCGAGAGCGGGCATGGGATCAGCTGCACGCCCACCGAAGAAGTGCATCGCGGAGCTTCGCCATTCAGAACAGATCTGGCCTGTCCATGACTAGCTGGATACTGGCAATTTCAAGCCAGTCCGCCCGCTCAGCGTCGTCGAGTGCATAGTACTCACGTGGGCCTAGGAACGGCAGCAGGTCACAGCAGGCCTCGGGAATACGGCGTCTGATGGGATGAGTAGTCGGCATCCTGTAGCTAAGGTTTTCTTGAGGCCGCTTGATAGCTACTGAGGCGCGTTCGCGGGACCTCGCAACGGAGAGGCACGATCCGGGAATACGGTGTCACTCACTCGCACTCGACCCAGGACGGTCCGCGCTTTCGCACGATGTCGCACGCGCGGAAGGACCACCACTTCTGATCGGGGGGCGGGACTTCGAATCGCAGGCGTTTGCCCTGGGTTGGATGGTCGAGTTCCAGGGTGTGCGCGTGTAGGGCGATGCTGCGGTCGGGTAACGGGTCGCGGGCGCCGTACTTGAGATCACCCAGCAAGGGGCTTCCGAGGCTGGCGGCGGCGACGCGTAGCTGGTGAGAGCGGCCCGTGAGTGGTTGCAGTTCGAGTAGCGTGCCGGGGGCGCTCGTCTCGATGCTGCGCCAGTGGGTCAATGCGGGGCGGGCGCCGTCCGTGCCGGCCTTGACGACGCGCACGTGGTTGCGCTGGGTGTCTTTCTCGAGCCATTGTTCGAGGTCACCGCCCGGGTTGTGCGGACCATCTGGTCCGTGTGCGACCACGCCCCAGTAGGACTTCGACACGCGGCGCTCGCGTAGGGCTTCGGTCAGGCGGGCGGCGGCTTTGCTGGTGCGGGCGAAGCAGAGGACGCCGGACACGGGGCGGTCGAGGCGCTGGACGACGCCGAGGAAGACCTTGCCGGGCTTGTCGAATCGTTGCTTGACCCACGCCTTGGCCTGGTCGAGCAGGCTCGGATCGCCGGAAGCGTCGGGCACGGTCGGCACGCAGGCGGGTTTCTCGACGACGAGCAGGTGGTTGTCGCAGTGAACGACGCTCAGGGCGGGCAGGTTCACGGGCTCGGGGCGTCGAGGCTGCGCCACCAGCGGGCGCACAGGCCGGCGGGGAGGTAGCGGCCGTCCGGTCCCTCTTCCTTGAGGGCGAGTTCGCCGATGTCGGTCTGGCCGCCCTCGAACATTCCCAGCAGGTTGGAGAGGGCCAGGGGGGCGAAGCCGATGGCGTAGGTGGACAGGATGACGCAGGCGCGCTCGGCTACCAGGTCGTGGACGGCTTCGAGCAGGGGCACGATTCCGGTTTCGAATTGCCACTTCTCGCCCTTCGGGCCACGGCCGTAGTGCGGGGGGTCGAGGAGGATCAGGTCGTAGCGGGATGCGCGGCGTACTTCGCGGCGGGCGAAGGCCAGGGCGTCGTCGCAGATCACGCGCATGGCGTTTTCAGCGATGCCGGATGCGACGGCGTTTTCGCGGGCCCAGGTGATCGAGGCCTTGGACGCGTCCACGTGGGTCACTTCGTAGCCGGCCTGGACGGCGAGGACGCTCGCGGCGCCGCTGTAGCCGAACAGGTTGAGCAGGCGCGGTCGTTCGGCGCCGAATCCGGGGCGCAGGGTGTTCACGAATTCCCAGTTGCTGGCCTGTTCGGGAAAGAGGCCCACGTGCTTGAAGGGGGTCGGCCGGACGCGCAGTACCGATTCAGCGTAGCGGCAGTTCCATTCGGGTTGGGGGCGGCGCAGGGCTGGCGCGGCGCGTTCGCCGGCGACCCAGCGGCCACCGCGGTCGGACTCGCGCACGAAGGTCAGGTCGGCGGCTTGCCAGCGGGCGTCCTCGAGCTGTCGGCGCCAGAGGGCCTGGGGGTCGGGGCGACGAAGTGTGACCTTGCCAAAGCGCTCGAGCTTCTCGCCGGCGCCCGAGTCCAGGAGCGCGTGGTCGGGAAAGGGCGGGTGGAGAAAAGGCTCGGAGCGCACGGGGCAGGCATTCTAGGCGAAAATGCAGCTCTGACGTATAGATCGATTAGACTGCCCCCATGACCAGGCCCTTGCGTGTTGGCAGCGTCCCCTACCTTGTCGGCCGGCCGGTCGATTGCACACTGGGCGACGAGACAGGGATCGACTTCGGGTGCGAGGAACCTGCGCGGCTGGTCGAGGGCCTGCGCAGCGGCCGCCTCGATGTGGCCCTCGTTAGCTCGATCGAGCTGTTCCGGCGGGAAGGCTACAGCTACATCGCCGGCCCCTGTGTGGCGGGACATGGCTACGTCGGGAGCGTTCAGGTCTTCCTGCGGCGCCCACTGGCGGAGGTCTCGACCATCGCCATGGACCCCGCCAGCCGCACGGCGGCCACGCTGGTGCGCTGCATGCTCGCTGACCGGCCCGGGGGCGCGCCTGGTTACTTGGAGCTCGAGCCCGGCGAAGATCCGTCCCAGGCCGGGACCGACGCCTGGCTCTCGATCGGGGACCGCGCCCTGCGCGACGTCCTGGCGCCCGATGCTCCCCCGGTCTTCAACCCGTCGGAGGAATGGGCCGCGCGCCTGGGCATGCCCTTCGTCTTCGCAGCCTGGATCATCGCCCCGGGTGTGGAGATCGAACCGCACCTGGACGCCTTCCGCCGCGCGCACGAGACGGGGCAGGCACGCATCGACGACCTGGCACTCCAGGCCAGCAACGAGTGGGAGCTGCCCCCGGGCGCCGCGCGCGAATACCTGGCACGCGAGTGCACCTATGACCTGGGCACGCAGATGCACCCGTCCATGATGGCCTTCCGAGACCTGGCCGCGCCCCTCGAGCTGTGTCAAGGTGACCTGGTGCCCACGCCGGTGACCCTCTCCGCGACCCATGCCTAAGCTGATCGACCAGGACCACTGCCCGCACTGCAAGGCGGAATTGCCGGACCCCAAGCCGAGGGTTTGCCCGGAGTGCATGGGCTCGATTCAGCAGCGTCACCTGGCGCTCGGATGCCTGTCGTCGGGCCCGGCCCTGCTGCTGGTCGGACTCGGGCTGCGCTGGTTGCTAAGCGGACCGGGCTGAGGGATCGAGTCGACGGGGCGGATCGAGTTCTACCGATCTTCCGTCACATAGTCCTTCCGCTGGTGGCGCGAGAGGATCGTTCCGTCGCAGCCGGATACGACGACGAACCAGCCTTCTTCGTCCGGGACACCTGGCGGGCTTGCCGTGACCACGAAGTCGGCCGCCAGGTCGCCGTCCACGTCACCGATGCCGGCGATACCGGTGCCGAACCAGCATCCGTTCCTGGGAGTGACGCTGTAGAGCAGAGTTCCGTCCCTTCCCGAGCGAACCTGCACACTATCCCAGGCGCTCAGGACCAGATCGGGCAGCCCGTCGCCCGACAGGTCACCGACGGATGCGATCACCTTGGCAAAATGGGGCAGATCGATTCGGAATTGAACATCGGCCGTCATCGAGCTCACCGCGATGAGCCTCGACTCCTCGCCGAAGGCCTCCATTCCCAGCAGCACGTCGGAATGCCCGTCACCATCGAGGTCTCCCAGAGGCACCAGCTGGAAGATCGAATTGCCCGTGTAGGCCAACGGCACCCACCGGGTCTTCGAGAGGTCACACACACCCTCGAAGGGGGCGGTGCCGCTCACGATGATCTCCCCCGTGCTCGACGACAGGATGTGCATTTCGATGCCGGAAGGTCCGTCCGGCCTCGATGCGTGGACGATGACAACCCTTCCGTCCTCCTCCCCGACTTCAGGCGGAAGCAACATCGCGTTGCAGTCGCCAGGGTCGCGCGGCAATGCGCGCCGCCACAGGGGCGCGAGGTCTCGCCCGGATAGAGCGACAACTTCACGAGCGTCCGGAAGATCGCGAAACGTCAGAAGGTCGTCGAACTCGTCATGTGAAATATCGGGCAGCACGATCACGGGCGATCCGCGCCTCTCGCGCAGGTCGAACTCGCGCGATGACATACCCGAGGCCCCGTTCCACCTGAGATTTCCGCCCCACGAACCGAGCACACCTACGCCCTCGGGGGTCCGCATCGATCGCGGATTCCCGGCCCATTCGTGCACCGCGACTCTCGAGACAACACGCTGGTCGCGGCCGGAGAGAATCCAGAGGCACGGATCGCCTTCCGGCCCCTTCTCGCGGAGGCGGCCGTCGGTCAAGACGAATTCGTGGACGCCATCGCCGTTCAGGTCCGGCATTCTGGCCACGGCCGTCCCGAAAAGGTCCGGGCAGCCGAGCGACAGGAGGCTGACCATGACCATCGGGTTCATGACAGCGTGCAACCCGGTCGGACCCTCCAGGTCTCGGGGTCCTTCCAGTCCCGTCCTCAGCCAGGCGTCGCCAGGCCCCCCCTCGCTGCCCGTACGCGCCCGGTCGCCGGGTCTCGGGCCAACCCCGGACCGGAGAGGACGGAATCCGCTTCACCCCCGGGCCCGGCCCCTCCATCATCCCCATGCCGGGCCAGCACTTGAGAGGTTGAGTGCGCGACCTGGGACCGCAGCGTTGCAAACCGGGGTCCGCGCCTTTAAGAAAGCAACTTCCAGTCGAGGACCACTAGCCCACGGATTGCCTTGGACCGCTCTACTTCCACCCCCACCCTGTTCGATCTCGAAGACGACGCCGTGCCGAAGAAGAAGACCAAGAAGAAGGCTTCGGCGAAAGGGGCCAAGAAGGCCTCCGCGAAGGCCAAGACCAAGGCTTCGAAGGCCGGGACCTCGAAGACCAAGAAGGACTCCAAGGCGACCAAGGCCACGAAGCCGGCGGCCACTGGACGGCGCGCGACGGCCCAGACCATGGCGGCCAAGCAGCGCGACATCTCGGTCTCCGAGTTCTTCACGAAGAACCGCCACCTGCTCGGATTCGACTCGCCCCTCAAGGCGCTGTTGACGGCGGTCAAGGAGGCGGTCGACAACTCGCTCGACGCCTGCGAGGAGGCTGGAATCCTGCCGGAGATCGCGGTCGAGTTGCAGGAGACCGGTCCGAAGAGCTACCTGATGATCGTCGAGGACAACGGTCCGGGCATCATCGATACGCAGATCGGCAAGGTCTTCGGGAAGTTGCTCTATGGATCGAAGTTTCACAAGCTGAGCCAGAGTCGCGGCCAGCAGGGCATCGGGATCAGCGCGGCCGGCATGTACGGGCAGCTCACCACGGGCAAGCCCCTCCGGATCCTGTCACGTACGAGTCGCCGCAAGCCGGCCGTGCAGTTCGTGCTCACCATCGATACGGCGCGCAACAAGCCCGAGATCCACGAGGCCGAGGTGGTGGACTGGGACAAGTCCCACGGCACGCGGGTCGAGATCGACATGGAGGCGCGCTACCAGAAGGGTCAGCGCTCGGTCGACATGTATCTGAAGCAGTCGGCGATCGCCAATCCGCATCTGACCCTGCATTTCACGGACCCGGCCGGCGAATCGGTCACCTACGAGCGCACCACCAAGACGATGCCGCCCGAGGTGGTCGAGATCCAGCCGCACCCCCACGGGGTCGAGCTGGGTCGCCTGATCGGCATGCTCAAGGACACCAGCGCGCGCTCCCTCTCGGGTTTCCTGCGCGAGGAATTCACGCGCGTCGGGCCAAAGGTCGCGAAGGACATCATCAAGGCCGCCGGAAAGGGCCTGACCGAGAAGTCCTACCCGACGCGCATCGCGCGCGGGGAAGCCGCCGCCCTGCACGCGGCGATCCAGAAGACCAAGATCTCTTCGCCGCCGACAAACTGCATCGCGCCCATCGGGAACGACCTGCTCATCGCGGGCCTCAAGAAGGAGCTGGAGGCCGACTTCTACGTGGCCGCGACGCGCCCGGCCGCCGTCTACCGGGGCAACCCCTTCCAGATCGAGGTCGGCATCGCCTACGGCAAGCCCGGCGGCGTCGGCCTGGAGATGAACGAGGAGGGACGCATCAAGAAGAAGGACAAGGCGCGCGCGGCTACCGAGGACCTGGTCGGAGCTGCCGACGAGACCATCCGCGTCCTGCGCTACGCCAACCGCGTGCCCCTGCTGCACCAGCAATCGGGCTGTGCGGTCACGAAGGCCGTGATCCAGACCAACTGGCGCGGCTACGGCCTGGCCCAGCCGCGCGGAGCCCTGCCCATCGGACCCATGGCGGTCCTGGTGCACATCGCGTCGGTCTGGGTGCCCTTCACCTCCGAGTCGAAGGAAGCCATCGCCTCCTACGACGAGATCCTGAAGGAGATCAAGCTCGGCATCCAGGAGTGCGGTCGCAAGCTCGGCACCTACATTCGCAAGGGCAAGCGCCTGCAGCGCGAGTTCGCGAAGCGAAACTACATCGAGAAGTACATCCCCCACATCGGCATCGCCCTGCAAGAAATCCTCGACCTCTCCGACAAACGACGTGACGCGACCGTCGCGGAGCTCGAGGACGTGCTCCACAAGAGCCGCAAGTTCTAGTGGGGTGTGTCAGACGTTCGACACATATGCCGCACCGCTTGACCGCCCCTGGCGGCGTTGCGGCTCCTCCGAGTATCCACGAATACGCGTCGTCGCCGCGCCTTGCCAGGGTCGCCCATTCGGCACGACATACGCACCGATCATCTGACACACCCCACTAGACCCCCATGGCAAAGAAGAAGAAAAAGGTGACCCGCAAGAAGGCGGGCACGAAAAAGGCCGGCGCGAAGCCCAAGATCCCGGCCGCCGGGACGGTGACGAGCAAGCGTGCCGTGGCCAAGCTGAACGTGCTGGACAAGAAGACCCTGACCCTGGTGGAGAGCACGGCAAAGCGTGTCAAGACTTCGATTGACCGGCGCCATCTGCCCGAGTTGAAGTTCCCCGTGCGCAGCCTGTCGAACGTCAAGTACGACCGCCGGGTCGGGTACTTCGAGCTGGGCAAGGGTCGCAAGTCACGGGCCCTGTCGGTCAACACGGTCAAGAACTTCGCCCAGACCCTGCGGTTGATGTCGATCTCGAAGGAGATGATCGAGAACAACGACTTTGCGACGAAGCGGGAAGCCTATTACGTCAGCAAGAACTGGGGCGAGTGCAAGTTCAACGAGCAGACCGAGTCGGACGCGGTCATGGACGACATCGAGGCCCTGGCCTCACTCGAGGGTCTCTCGCGCGAGCAACTGCGCTACTTCCCGGAGGAGCATGGCGGTTCCGTGGCAGGCAACCTGGTGGTCATCGACCGCGACACGGAGACTGGAAAGCCGATCAAGATCGACTGCACGGGTTTCGGCACGGGCTCCTATTCGATCCCCCACTCGGTCGAGCACCTCAAGTTCGAGACGGATGCCAAGTTCGTGCTCGCGATCGAGACCGGGGGCATGTTCCAGCGCCTGAACAACCACAAGTTCTGGAAGAGCTCCAAGTGCATCCTGGTGGAGATGGCGGGCGTTCCGACCCGTGCCACGCGGCGCTTCATCCGCCTGCTCTCCGACGCCAAGAAGATCCCCGTCTACTGCTTCGTGGACTGCGACCCCTACGGCATCGCGAACATCTACCGCACCTTGAAAGTCGGCTCCGGAAACGCGGCCCACATCAACCGCTTCTTCTGCGTTCCGAAGGCCCAGTACCTGGGCGTCACGCCCCAGGACATCATCGACTTCAAGCTCCAGGACGCGACCCACAAGCTGCAGGCAGTCGACATCAAGCGCGCCAAGGATGCCCTCAAGAACGATCCGTTCTTCAAGGCCCACAAGCCGTGGATCAAGGCCATCAATGGCCTGCTCAAGATGGGCGTGCGCGCCGAGCAGCAGGCCCTGGCAAAATGGGGCCTGAACTTCGTGATCGAGGAGTACCTGCCCCACAAGCTCAAGAACAAGGGCGGTTTCCTGCCCTAGCAGGCCGTTGAAGGAGCGCTGCTCAGCATGCTCAGAGTCCTCGCCCTGGTAGGGCTGCTGGCCGCGTCCAGCGGGTGTGGACGGAATCCGCCCGCGCCCGGGTCCAGGCCGAACGTGGTGCTGATCGTGCTCGACACGACGCGCCCCGATCACCTTTCGACCCACGGCGCAAAGCGTCGCACCACGCCCAACCTGGAGCGCCTGGCCCAGGCTTCCACGGTCTATCGCGCCGCCCACTCCGTCGCGCCCTGGACCCTGCCCGCGCACATGTCGATGTTCACCGGGTTATACCCGGGCGAGCACACGGCGAACTGGGCCGCCTTCGACCAGATCGAGGGCGATGAACCGGCCCGCTTCGGACGCACGCCGTTCACGTTCACGGAGGGTGAGCGCCTGCTGGCACGCCGGCTGAAGGAGGCCGGGTACACCACCCTGGCCGTATCCAGCAACCCGTGGATCTCGGGCGACTCGGGCTTCGCGGAGGGCTTCGATTGGTTCTGCGACACCTGGGAGCCCATCGCGGATCGGGGGAGCTGGTACGCGCAGTTTCCGGACGCACTGAAGACCACGCCAGGTATCGACGCGGGACGCGCCGGCCGCAACCTGCTCGAGTTCAAGCGGTACTTCGCATCGCGCGAGGTGCACGAGCCCTTCTTCGCCTTCTTCAATTTCATCGATCCGCACTTCCCCTACCGGCCGCCGACGGAATTCCAGTTTCAGTTCGGTGGAGACCGGAAGGTCGCAAAGCAGATGATGCCGGGCCGCATCCCCAAGCTCGAGCGCAGGTTGCTGGCGGGTGAAGCACTCATCGACCTGCCCCGGCTCTCCCCCTTCTACGACTCCGAGCTGTTCTACGTCGACCTCGTACTGGGCGAGCTCTTCAAGTGGCTGGTCGAGTCGGGCCACGACGAAAACACGATGATCGTCGTCACCTCCGATCACGGTGAGCACCTGGGGGAAGAGGGCCGGTTCTCTCACCAGCTCTCGGTGGAAGAAGAGCTCCTGTCCGTTCCGTTGATCGTTCGCTATCCGGACCGCCGCGGAGCGAACACGGTCGAGGACCACCCGCTCGTGTCGAATATCGACGCCTACCAGACCATCCTGTCGGCGGCCGGCGCTCCCGAGCGCGAGTTCACGCGACCACACCATTCCCTGGACCTGGCGCGCATGGCGGAGTTCGATCGCGAATTCTTGCTCGCAGAGAACTACTTCAGCGACGTCTACCTGAACCAGCTGCGCAAGGACGTGCCGGCCTTCCCGATCGAGTCGCACCGCGTCGTCCGTCGGGCAGTCTACGCCGCCGAGAGCAAGTACCTGTTCGATGGCGCAACCCTGCGCACGACGCCCGGGACGAATGCGGCGGTCGGGCCGGCGCGCAGCGAGGCGATCGCTACCTGGGTGCAACGCTACTTGCAGGACATCCGGGACCTGGACCTCGTCCGCTTCGGACCGGCAGCAGAGGATGACGGACGCGGAGATTCCCTGAAGTCACTCGGCTATGTGGGCGACGACTGACGCTCGCGGCGCCCGCTACAGCTGACAGGTCGGCGCGGGAGCCAAGCGCCCTAGCCGTTCAACTCGATCGAGATTCCGCGTACCTGCGGGGTCGTGATGTGGCGGATGCGAATGGCGGCACTGGGGCGCATGGCGAGGGCGGCGCGATATGCGGCATTGGCAGAGACGCTGGCCGCCTGGCTCTCGCTGATTCCGGTGATCTCGGTGGACTCGATGGCGCCTTCGACGGCGCCCTTGGCCGCCGCCCCGAAGTCACCACCCCCGGCCTCGGCTAGCCGCACCAGGTGGGTGGGCACCTGCTCCAGGACGCTCCGATGATCGAGACCGCTGGCCCCGCTCGAGCGCAGGGCCCCCACCATGGCGCCCCGGGCTGCGAGCCAAAGGGGAGCACCCGCCGCTGTGGCGCCCTTCACGAGCCCGGCCAGGACCTGCTCGAGCACTGCGCCCGGGTCAGCGTCTCCGCGCACCGATCCGGCCAGCATGCCCGCCACGAGGTCCTCAGCGTACTCCGCACACACAGGCGCCCCCGGGGCGTCGGACTTGAAGCGGTCGCGGATCTGGTCGGCTAGCGAGGTTTCCTGGTCGGCTGCCATGGCTGGGGGCCTTGAAAGGGGGTTGGAGGGAGGCGGCGCGGAGCGGCCCTGCCGGCCGCGGGTCCACACATTACCGCGCACCCGCGCTAGAGCACGGGACTTCTCGGATCCACCATTCAGCTAGGGGCCTTACCTATCCGACAGGAGTATGGGGCCATCCAAGAAGCCCAGGCATGTTCTTCCGACGCAAGAAATCCCCCCAGGTGAGCTCCACGAGGTCCAAGTACCGCTCGGACTTCAATGGGCCCGAGTCGATCCTGGCCACGATCATCTCGCCCACCGGCTTCGCACCCGAGGGCTTCGTCTCGGATCTGTCGATCCACGGCGCGGGGATCCTGATTCCATTCGAGTCCGACCCTGGACTGAATCCAGGAGCCGTTCTCGAGCTGATCCTGCGCAGCCCGAGCAACCAGTGGACCGTCCAGACTCCCATCCGGCTTCACCGGATCGAGCAGGCCGGTCCAGGCCAGGTTCTGATGGGCTGCGAGTTCATCAATATGGGCAACCTGTACAGCCAGCTCGAGAATGCACTCGGGGTGTACTTCAACCGTCGGGGCAAGGTGCGCGTCAAGCCCGAGCTCGACCAGAAGATCATCGGCCAGATGCGTGCCGGTGCGCGCCGGATCCGTTCCCCCCTGTACGACCTTTCGACGACCGGGATGGGCCTTTCGATCCAGGCCTACCAGCGCGAATGGGTAAGCGCCGGCCAGAACGTTGACGTGAGCTTCCAGCTACCTGGCGTGAAGAAGGAGCTCTCGGGCCCCGCCTTCGTGCGACACTTCGACGCCCTCGGAACCAGCATGCTCATCGGCATCGAGTTCGACCTCGAAGATCCAAAAGGTATCGCGCGACACTCGAAGAAGCTCGACACCTACATCGAGGAACGCGCTAGCGCGCTGGACAGCTTCGCGAGAGAGTGGGCAGATGGCGCGGGCACGCCCGGCCCGCCGAGCCTCGACCCGCCCTCGTCCGGTATTCTCGGACCGCGCTCGAGCACCTGGTAGCTCTCCCAACCGGCGGAACTGGCCATTCGCCGGCGAAGCGGACCACCAGCCTCACCCGGAGGCCCTCGGCGCCCCGTCGCCGCCGCGCGATGGCGGGAAAAAATGGCGTGTTTGGGGCAATTTCATCGCCCTTCCGATTTTCCAAGAATTGACGTATCTCCGGTGGCCCGCCCCCCCCTGATGGTCCATAATTCAGGTGCTAGATCCGCGTCCGGTTTTTGGGGGAGAATCGACTGTATCTAGCCGAGTCAGCTACCACATCCTGCAATCAACTACATGAGGCTCACCTCGGTCCGTGCTCGAAGCGCCATTCGACGGCCTACCAGCCGTGTTTCTGGCGTCAACAAGCGGATCGGCTGAAGACAAATTTGGTAAACGTCGCTCGCCAGCTAAAAATGGCCCTGCGAGGCCGCACACCGTTCTTTCCATTCATGGGAGGAACGCAATCGGACCTGCCGATCCTGGGCGCATCCGATCTAGAACACGCCTTCCAGAAAGAGCGTGCTCGGGTCGATCGCAATGGTCGCGGATGTACGTTGGTCGCGTTCCAGATCGAACGCCCGACCAACGGCACGCGCAAGCGGCTCGGCGACCTGCTCTGCAAACGCTCACGCCTCTCGGACACCCTGGGTCAGCTGCACCCGCACCTGCTCGTCGCCCTTCTCCCGGAGACCTCCGGCGAAAAGGGATGGTGCTTCGCCGACGACATCAAGGACGGGGCCGACGGCCTGGGCGTCAAGATTCACTGCGAGGTCTACAGCTACCCGCGGGATTGGACCAACAACGGGACCGACTCCGAGACAGGCACCGAATCCGGAACAGGCTCCGACTCCGGAAGCCTCGAGGAAACGGAGAAGATCTTCGGCAACTTCGACCGCGGACTCGACCCCGTGGTCTCTGCACCGAGGGCACCTGAGGCCGCAAGCCGGCGCCAGCCCCCTTCCGAAGCGCCGGGCCCGAATGTCGAGGAAGAGACCACCGTCCTCTGCCAGGCTGATACCGAGCCGGCCGACTCATTCAGACCCGTCGGTGACCTGAGACCCATGATCCAGCACCCGCTGCCGATCTGGAAGCGGATCCTGGACGTCGTGAGTTCTGCGATGCTGCTGGTCGTGCTCTCGCCCGTATTCTTCATCGTCGGGCTCGCGGTCAAGACGACCTCGCGTGGTCCCATCATCTTCAAGCAGAAACGTGTTGGCGAGGGCGGACGGCCGTTCTACTTCTACAAGTTCCGCTCGATGTACGAGGACGCGGAGGAGCGCAAGCAGGAGTTGCAGGAGGTCAACGAGGCCGATGGCCCCGTTTTCAAGATCCGCAATGATCCGCGCCTCACGGCGATCGGAAAGATGTTGCGCAGCTCGAGCGTCGACGAACTCCCACAGCTCTGGAACGTGCTCAAGGGTGACATGACCCTGGTCGGGCCGCGCCCCCCGACAGAGGACGAGGTCCCGAATTACGAGCTCTGGCAGCTTCACCGTCTGGCCACACGGGGCGGACTGACCTGCATCTGGCAAGTCAGCGGCCGCAGCGACATCAAGTTCCTCGAATGGGCCCGGATGGATCTGCGCTACCTGGCTACAAAGTCCTTCTGGACCGACCTGGGACTGCTCTGGCGCACGATGTCAGCGGTGGTTTCCGGCAAGGGCGCCTACTGAGCAGGCACGCCCTGGGGCCTTCCCAGGGCGGACCTCCGGAAGGCTTCCTGGTACCAGACCTCTGCTGAAAGCAGGGTCCAGAGGGCCAGGCTATGGTCCGATTCACCACTCAGGTGATCGTCCAGGAGGCCACGGATGGCACGGGCATCTCCATAGGTCCCGCACAGGCCGTCGCTGGCTCCGAGGAAGGTCTCCAGCATCTCGCGCATGGAGCCCCGGAACCACTGGGCCAGGGGCACACGGAAGCCCCACTTGCGGCGCTGGGTAATCTCGTCGGGGAGCAATTCCCGAGCCCATTCCTTCACGATCCACTTGCGACTGCGCCCGCGGCATTTCATCCCCCGATCGAGGGCCAGGCCGAAGGGCACGAGGGCGCGGTCCAGGAAGGGTACCCGTGCTTCGAGACCGTGGGCCATGGTCATGCGATCGCCGCGCTCGAGCAGGTTTCCCGGTAGCCAGCTGGCGCAGTCCAGGCCTTGCATGCGGGCGGTCGCGTCCGCGTCCTCAAATTCTCGCAATACGTCCACGTGCATGCGCGTGGTTGCGGCCCACTCATCATCCGCCCATCCGATTCCGGGCAGCAAGTTCGTGAGCTGGCTGCGGTCCAGATAGCTGAACCACTGGACCAGGCGATCGACCTCGGCCGGGTGTGCGAGAGCTCTGGCGACGATTCCGACGCGGCGGCGCTCCATGCCGAGCAGTCCCCCCACCCGTTCGACCCACTGCGGGCCAGCCAGGCGCATCAGCCGTCGTAGGGCCCAGGGCGCGCCGGCAAACCCGTATTTTGGATAGCCGCAGAAGATCTCATCCGCGCCCTCGCCGCTGAGCACGACCTTGACGGTCTCACGCGCCACCCGACTCATCTTCGCGATGGCCAGATCGGCTGGTTCGCTGATGGGTGCATCGCGCAGGAGACTCATGGGTACGAACGACTCCGCGTACTCGCGCTCGTCCAGGTTGACCTCGGTGTGCTGCGTGCCGAACTTCTGGGCCACGGTTCGGGCGAATCCCTGTTCGTTGTGAGGGTCCCCGCGGAAGCCAACCGAGAAGGTGCAGACCTCTTCACCCTCGGCGCGAATTCCTCGCATGAGAGCCACGATCAGGCTGCTATCGAGCCCACCCGACAGAAAGGCGCCGACCGGCACATCGGCCACGAGACGCTTGCGGACGGCGTCCTCCAGCAGAACGCGCCCCTGTGCGACCAGCTCCGCTTCGCTCTGGCCGGTGAGCGTCTGGTGGGTGTCGCGCCGGCGCTGGGCCGGGGCGAAATAGCGTCCCTCGGAGCAGCCCGCGCGCGAGAAGGTCAGATGGCTGCCCGGCGGCACCTGCCGAATACCGCGGTAGAGGGTCTTCTGGCCATAGACCGCGCGAAAGCGCATCACGTCGCGTATCCCATCGACGTCGAGCTCAGGCTGCACTTCGGGGTGCAGCAGCACGGCCTTGATCTCGCTCCCGAATACCAGGAGGTCGGGCCGCGGTTGTGCATAGAACAGGGGCTTGATCCCCATCGGGTCTCGCGCGAGCAAGAGGCGCTGCTCCGTGCGATCCCATGCCCCGATCGCGAACATTCCGTCCAGACGATCCAGGGCCCCGTCCCAGTCCGCGTGCAACGCGTTGAGCACGACCTCGGTGTCCCCCTGGGTGGAGAAGCTCGCGCCGTCAGCCTGCAGTTTCGTGCGCAGCTCCTGATAGTTGTAGACCTCGCCGTTGTAGGTCAACGCCAGGGCCCCGCCGGGGTGCACCATCGGCTGCCGACTCAGGGCCAGGTCGATGATGCTCAGCCGGCGATGCGCCAGGCCACAGGGTCCATCGGTCCAGACGCCGTCCGCATCGGGACCGCGGTGGGCGATGCTCGTGGCCATCGCCCGCAATAGTCCCGGATCGGGCGCGCGACCCGAGAAGTCCACGTAGCCCGCGATCCCGCACATGGCTAGACGACTCCCATCAGAGCCTGCACGCGGTCGGCGAGGGCGTCCCAGCCACAGTCGGCCACCGCCTCCCGGCGCGCGACGACGCGCTGCGGGTCGCGCTCCGCGAGGGCCTCCGTGATCGCACCACAGAACTCCTCGGTCGTCCCCCCCACATACACGTGCGACGCGTAGCGCTCGAGCTCGGGAAAGGGCGTGGATACGATCGGGAATCCGAGCGCCAGATACTCCTTCAACTTGATCGGGTTGCAGCCCTTGATCCACTCATTGCGCAGCCAGGGCATGATCCCGACGGAGAAATGGGCGGCGTATTCGGGCAATTCCTCGTAGGAAACCGGGCCCAGGTAGGCCACGTTCGGTTCCGCCGTCAGGCGACCAATCTCCATCGCCTTGGGCCCGACCACCACCAGCGTGGCCGGCTGGATATGCCGGGCGACTGCGATCATGAGATCCAGATCGACCGTGTAGTCGTCCAGGGCGCCATAGAATCCGACGAGCGGGCCCTGCAAGCCTTGCATCCTGGCGGGCAGCTCTCGCTGCGCTTCTCCATCGACGCTCCGGCTACTGGCGAAATGTTCGAAGTCGACCCCGTGGTCCAGGTACTCGCCGTTCTTGATGCGATCCCGCTCCTTGTTGAACAGGACGCGGTTCACGTACAGCACCCGGTCCGAGGCGTCCAGCAGGTCGTTCTCGAGGCCGCCGATCAGCTTCGAGTCGACCTCGGGAAAGCTCGAGAAATCATCGGACCGATTGAAGATCAAGCTCGTCCACTCGCGCCTCTTGACGACCGGGTAGGCGGTCGGGATCGTGACCCAGGTGGCCGGACGCTGCATGCCCAGGCGGCGGGTCAAATGGCGCACCTGCGCCCCGACGAAGGCGCCGTTGAAGGCCAGCATACGGGGGCTGTACCTGGGAACGAATAGAGGGCTGTAGACCCAGAGGCCGCAGGGATCGCGCTGCAGTCCCTTCATCGTGCTCTTCAGCTTGCGGGCGTAACGCCTGAAGGGCAGCTCCGTCTTGCCCGGAACCGGGGCCCGCATGCCGAGGCTGTTGACCCACAGGACGGGCAGGCGCTGCGAAAGCCGCCGCATGATCTGACACTCGCTGTGACCGCGGTTGTGGTACCACCAGTCGACGCCGGCGAAGCAGACCACACCGTCGCCACGAGGCTCACGTACGGCTGCCAGGTCGGTTTCCCCTCGCGCGCTGGCCATCGTCACGCCTTGACCAGCCTCGCTCCCATCTGATCCTGGAACTCGCGCATCGCGTCGCGCGTATCGACGATCAGCTGTGCATGCTCGGCGAGCAGGGCGATATCGACTCCCGGATGAGCCGTGGCGATCACGACCGCGTCGTAGCTCGCAACGGACTCCGGCGTCAGCTCCACGCTCTTCATGCCAAGGTCGTGCTTGCGCACCGGCTCGGCCACCGGCACCAGGGAGTCCGAGTAATCGACATGTGCTCCGCTAGCTCGGAATCCCTCGATCAGCTCGTAGGACGGAGATTCGCGCGTATCGCCGATTCCGGCCTTGTAGGCCAGTCCCAGCACGAGAATGCGCGACCCGTTGACCGCCTTGCGGCTGGCGTTCAGGGCCTCCATCGTACGCTGCATGACGTAGGTCGGCATGTGCGTGTTGATCATGCCCGCAAGCTCGATGAACTGAACGGAGCGGTCCAGCTCCTTGGCCTTCCACGACAGGTAGAAGGGGTCGATCGGGATACAGTGCCCACCGAGTCCAGGACCAGGATAGAAGGGCATGAACCCGAAGGGCTTGGTGGAAGCGGCGCGCACCACATCCCAGATATCCACGTCCATCTGGGAAAGGACCATCTTCATCTCGTTGACGAGGGCGATGTTTACCGCGCGGAAGATATTCTCGAGCAACTTCGACGCCTCGGCGACCTCGGCCGAGGCCACGGGAACGACCTGCTCGACGCCCTTCTTGTAGACAAGGGTCGCGAGCTCGGTCGAGGTCTCGTCCACGCCGCCTACAAGCTTCGGAATGGTGCTGGTGGTGTGCGAAGCGCGCCCGGGATCCTCGCGCTCAGGTGAGAAGGCCAGGAAGAAGTCGCGGCCAACCTGCAAGTCCTCGGCTCCCTCGGGAATGCTTTCGAGCATGACCGGCAGCATTTCATCGCGTGTGGTTCCCGGGAACGAGGTGGACTCCAGCACGACGAGCTGACCCGCGTGCAGGCGCTTGCCGATCTGGCGTGCCGAGCTCAGCACGTAGCTCAGGTCCGGTTCACGGTGCGGTCCCAGGGGCGTCGGTACGCAGACGATGACCACGTCCACCTCGGCCAGGCGATCGAAGTCGGTCGTGCAATCGAAGCGGCCGCCGTCAAAGAGCTCGGTGACGATCTGGTCCCCGAGGTGGGTCAGGTAATTGCGCCCTTCCTTCAGGCTCGCGATCTTGCTCGGATCGATATCGAAACCGACGACCGGGGCCCCACCCCGCGCCAGGGCGTGGGCCAGGGGCAATCCCACATAGCCGAGGCCGATGATCCCCATCGATGCCTCGTTCGTTTCCAGCTTCGCTCGCAGGCCGTCCGCTGCGCCGGACCTCTGGTGCTCGATTACCACGTCAATTCCCTCGTTCTTGGACAAACGCCCGGATCGCGTCCAGCAGCTCCGGCGCCGCGTCTCGCCGCAAGACCCCAGGCGCCGTGATCTCTTCCAGGCGATTCAGTCTGTCTATCAAATCTTCCGTTGTGAAGGCAACCAAGACACCCTCGTGCCCCTCGAATCTTCGGGCCGTAGCAAGCTGGTGATCGTTTCGATGCTCCCCCAGGTCCGCCCGACGCGGCAGGACGAGAATCGGCTTGCCATTCTCGAGCGCCGAGATGATCGACCCGAGGCCCGCATGGGCGATCACGAGCGAAGCCTCGCGCATCTGTTCGGCATATTCCTGCGATGAGATGAAGCCGGTGGCCTGGATGTGCTCGGGATGCAGGTCGGTCTCCCCCATCTGGGCAAAAACCTTCACTTCCGGGTGGTCAGCGGCCCAGCCATCGACGCACTTGATGAGCCGGTCGAAGCTCATCTGAGTACCGATCGTCAGGAATATCAAAGCACCTGCCCCCTGTACTCCGGGCCGCCTTCAGCCGCGAGCTCCTCCCACTGGGTCAGCCAGAGGTCCGCGTAGGGCTCGACCAGCCGGCCCGAGAGGGACATGATCTCGGCGTTGGCAATACTGTCGACCCAGATCGTGCGCGCCCCGAGTAGCTTGCCGAAGCGCAGACCAAAATAGCCGGGCGCCGCGCCGGTCGAGATGACGATGTCCGGGCGTTCGCGAAGGACGACCCAGAGCACCCGCAGGGCGAGAAACAGGAGCGCGACCTTGCTGTCCTGGTTCGCGTCGTTGACCCGGTGAAAGCGAGACCCGGACACCTGCTCGCGATAGTCGGAGTCGACGCAGACGAAGACCTGTTCCAGCCCGTCGAAGGCGGAGCGTAGGCGCATCAGCTGGATCCAGTGTCCGCCGCCGGAGGTCACGGCAAGGAGTCTCTGCGGGTTCCGATTTCGACGCCCTAGCATCCGCGCCACTCTTCTCGACCGGCCCAGATGTCGGACCAGGTTTGACTGGAGCGGGAGAAGCGGCCACTCGCCAGGCCTACCAGTCGGAAAGCGAGCATGCGACCGAGTGCCCAGCCGTCCAGGATACGGATTCCGATCCAGGCACGCGTCCCGTGCCAGTGCTTCTTGCACAGCTGGGCACGCGATCGAAAGATCTTGATCATCCGGTCCGCGCGAACGGCCTCGGACGCACCGACGTGGTGAATGATCTTGGCCTCGGGCAGGAGAGTGCAGCGGCCGCCGGCGGCCCAGGCGCGCATGCACAGATCGTAGTCCTCGCCGTACATGAAGAAGCTCTCGTCGAATCCACCGAGCTCGTCCCAGAAGCGCCTCGTGATCATGAGCAGGCAGCCCGCGATGATATCGACGTCCCGCACGCTATCCCGCTGCCAGCGCCCCATGGACTCGGGGTCGAGCAACCGTGTCCCGGGTGCCAGACGCGCGAGTCCGGTCGCCATGCAGAAGAGACTCCAGATCGAGGGATTCCCACAGCACGAGCGTGGCTCCAGGCGGCCGTCGGCGTAGAAGGTCCGCCCGCCGAGAAGAACGTCGTGATCCGATCGCATCGAGGCCGCGTACATCGCCTCCAGACTGCCTTCGAGAATCTCGGTATCAGGATTCAACAGCAACAGCCGAGCTCCGCGGGAATGCTGGGCCGCGAGGTTATTGGCCCTCCCGAATCCGAGATTCGAGCCGGGGGCGATCATCGCGACCTGGGGGAACTCCTCACGGATCGCTTGCTCCGAACCGTCCGAGGAGGCGTTGTCCACCACGAGCACCTCGAAGCTCGGCCCCGAGAGAAACTCGTACACCGAAGCGAGGCATGCGAGGGTCAAGGCGCGCGTGTTGTAGCTCACGACCACGATCGACAATTCCAGAGCCCCCTCCCCGGCCAGCATGTCGGCCCGCTCGGTGCCGGGACTCAATGCACACCTCCAACCGCCGGAATCTTGACACCCAGCGGCAGTGTCGCACGGCGCCTGACCCGGACTCGTCGGCGGCGCTTCCGCTTGACCGCTAGCGTGTCACTCAGGCCAGACGCGATTCCCAACTGGATGAACCAGAGCGTGTCCATCTGGCCGAAGTACCCCAGCACGACCATGCAAACAGCGTGGACGAAGAACAGCACTCCGACCGTCCAGGCGCGCCGGCGCTCGACGATTCCGGTCGCCGCGCGCAACATGCGTCCCGCCGAACTGAATCCGATCACGAGCAGTCGCACGAACAGCACCAGAGTCAAGAATCCGCCGCCGATGCCAACCAGGATGTAGGTATTGGTGACGTCATGCAGCCCCCAGCCCCAATGGTGGGTGGAAGGTGTTCCGAACAGGGCCCACTCGTCGAAGCGATAGATGGCCTGGTCGATCAACCTGAAGCGGTGGAAACCGGTCGAGCCACCGACGATGTCGACGCGCGCGACGAGGGACCACACGGGTGCCTTCATGACCATGTGCAACCCGATCAGCGCCAGCAAGCCCACCAGGCGAATCGTCGGCATGAACCTCCGGGCCGGGTAGAAGCACGCGCCCACGATTCCCAGCATTACGCAGACTACAGGAGTACTCGATGAGCTTGCGTAGATGATGAACAGGGAACAAAGGCAGCCGACCGTCATCAGCACCCGCTGCCTACCCTCCATCCAGGTCAGTACTAGCCACGGCAGGGTCAGGGCCCAGAATGTGCCCGCGATGATCGGGTGGGCGAAGGCACCCTGGCAGCGCAGGCGCCCCTCGCGAATGGCAGTGATCTCGGTCACGCCGCCCAGAAACGAGAAAGGATTTCGGCCGGTGGTCTTTTCCACATAGAAGGCCAGGGCCACGGGGACCGAGAGGATGGCCACGGTCCTGGCCAACACCGCGACGTCGCGCCAGGACCGCACCAGCACGCGCGCCAGGAAGTACATTCCTGAGAACTCTAGGGCGCGGCCCGTCTTGTAGACGAAGGCCGAGACAGCCCCCACGCCCAGGGTGTGGACCACGATGCCAGAAACCGTCCAGAGGATGACGGCAATGTCCATGCGGTTGCGGCGAATCCCGCGCAGCTCGCCGCGCGTGAAGACCCTTGCGAATCCGGCCAGCACCAGCAGGCGCACGAACGAGAAGTCGAGACCGCCGATGGACACTCGCTGAGCGATCGAGACCATCGTGAGCAGCCCGATCACTGGCACGAGGGCGTAGCGTCGGGGTGCCAGGAAGAGGGCCAGACCGAGTATGATGAGGGCCAAGAGGCCCAGGGGGTGGACGACCGTCTGGTCCTTGAATTCGAGACCGGGAAGCGGGAGCACGTCCCCCTGCAGGAGCAGCGCCATCATTCGTGGCCTCCAGCGACCTCCAGAACGCACTCCGCGATCGCCCGATGTCCGACCGGATTCGGGTGTCCGTCGTTGCTCATGGGGTAGGGTGCAAGGCTCTGCTGGACCTGCGCCCGCAAGGCGGGAAGCGCATCCACATGGGCGATACCCCTGGCCTGCAAGCTCTTACGTAGAGCATCCCAGAACGTGAGCTCGTTGTTGGTCACCCTACGGAAGGTCTCCGAGCCGTAGCCCGACTGCCGCACTACCTCCCTGAACACCAGCTCCTTGGTCGGCACCAGCAAGACCACGAACCGTGCCCCAGCCTGCTCGACCCGTGCCTGCATCCGACGGAGGCACTCCTCCATGATCCGGCGCCCCTCGAGCAGCCTGGGATCCGATTGGTCGAGGGCGCACAGCCGATAGGCGGGCGTGAACGTGGTACGGATCTCCGCCGAGAGCTGGAAGGCCTCGTCCCGCCCCCCACTGCGCGCCGCGGCAGCGACCATGGACGGCCAGTCGGTTCCATCCACCGGCCCGCGCAGTGCGTCGCGGGTCGCGCGTGCCAGGCCGTAGAGGCGCGAGTGGTCCCGCAGCCAGCCCTTCAGCCCCGTACTGGCGGCCCCGGACACGCGCGTCACCTGGCCGAGCAGAGTCTCACGGGCCTCGGCCGCTGCGATCTCGGCGCGCGCCTGCTCGTCGCGGGTCGCCAGGTCCGGCAACCCGCCCATGCCGTGCACAAGGTGGTAGCAGTCGAACAGGTCATTGCCCGCGTAGACCGCTTCGACCACCCAGTCTGGTTCGAGCTCGAGCGCTTTGTCCAGCAGCATCAGGCTCTGGGTCGGCCCGTGCCCTCCGCAGGAAATGCTGTAGACGGTCTTGTCGGAAACCGCGGCGAGCTGCTTCGGCCAGGCCTCGCTGCGCAGGACTCCGGCTCCGTAGGTCTGGGAGTCACCGAGGACGACGATGTCCGCCCGCTCGGGGACCTGTTCATTGCGAAAGCCCCAGTCGTCGTGGTCAGGGTGGGCCGGGTTGGGTCGGTACACGAGCTCCGCATCGTCCAGCCAGCGGGGCACCGCTTCCGGTCGGGTCCCCGTCAACACGACCGCGACCGGAGCCAGGCTGACCGTGAGGAGCTGCAAGATGCCCTCCATCGCAATGGGCAAGAGCAGCAGCATGGCAGCGAAGTGCCCGCGCTTGCTCTCCCGCGAACGATCCAACTCGGCAGCCAAGGGTCCCTCCGTTTGGAGCGCCGTCAGGCCCATGACAGGCTGCAGCGGTCGACTAGAACAAGGTGTATGAGAATGGAGACGTGCCGGACGAGTCCTGGACGACCAGCACGGCTAGCAACGCGAGCATGAGGATGATGGGAAGCAGCCACCACTTCTTGTGAGTCGCGAGAAAGACCCCGAACCCGTCCTGACCAGCGCCCGTGTTGCGAGACAATGAGCACCCCCTGAGTGCGACTGCGCGACCGACCTATCCTTACATCGGCTCGGATCGAAAGCAACCCGATCAGAGCCGGGCCTCAGGACCCATCCTTCCGCGTTTCCGCGGTCCCCGGATCTCCGCGGAAGGACCCAGCGATGGACAGGAGATCGTCGAGTGCGGGTGGCCGGACAAGCCAGATTCCGATCCCGTAGACCAGGCTGCCGGCCACGATCGACGCGCCAAGATCGACTGGCGGCGAGACGCGGGTCCCGAGGGCCTGACCCAGGCCCCAGACGGCCAGCGCCATGAGAAGGGATACCGCGCCTATCGGAAGCAGGGCCGAACAGAGTTGAACCACCGGCAGCCGGATGAAGCGGAACGGAACGGCGAAGTAGGGATAGAACAGGACGACGCTGACGATAGCGTAGGCCGCGGCCACGCCTTCGACGCCGAAGGGCACGCCCAAGAAGAAGGCTGCCACTGTCGCCAGATTGAATGCCAGGCCCCAGATGAACATCGCCCCGGTCTTGCCCATCGCCACGTAGATCGGTCCCGTGGCGCTGGCCAGGGAGCGCACGATGCCCACCGGTGCCAGCAACACGATCAGGCCGGCGACCGGCGCCCACTCCTCGGTCCAGAGGGTGGCGACAAACGGTTCAGCGACGCTTGCCAGCCCCACCATCATGGGGAAGGTCAGCAGGGCGATGCCGGCGGCCGCGCGCAGGAATTTCTCACGGAAGGCCCCCGGATCGTCCTGGAGGCGCGCGAAGACGGGCGTCAGGACAGATATCAGGACACGGGTGATCAGGCGCACCGGAAACATCACGAGGCGCAGGGCAATCTCGTACAGACCTAGCGCGTCCGCGCCCAGGAAACGGGCGATGATGACTCGATCCGTATTCTGGAGGAAATAGGACGAGAGACTGGAGCCGAGCAGACCCGAACAGAAGGCCAGGATCTCACGCAGATGGGACCTGTCCCACGCCAACCGGATGCGCCATGGCGAGACGGTCCACAACATCAATGTCCCGAGCGCGCTGCTCGACAGGGTGCCCCAGACCAGGGACCAGACCCCCCAACCACGGGACGCGAGGACCAATGATACGACTCCGTACGTCAGGGCGATCGTGAGCTCGACAACTGCTACACGTTTGAAAGCCAGGGTCCGGATCAGCAGGGCGCGATGCACCAGGCCCGCTCCGGTCAACATGAAGAGGCAGCTGACCACGCGCAGGACCCGTGGAAGATCCGGGGTCTTGAGAATCACGCCCAGGAGATCAGCTCCCAGGAATACTCCCAGCGACACCAGGCTCGCGAGCAGCATGTTGAGGGAAAAGGCCGATGCCAGGAATCGGGACGAGATCGTCCGCCGTTGCACCACGATCTGGCCTGCTCCGAAGTCCGTGAAGATCTCGAGGAAGCCAGTCACGACGAGGGTGATCGCCATAAGGCCGAAATCGGCCGGGTCCAGCAGGCTGACGAGGCCCAGGTTGCAGAGGAAGCGCAGCCCCTGGGCTCCCCCGACGCCCATGCTGTTCCAGCGTGTTCCGGAACGCACATCCCCGCGGGGAACGTCCAGCTGGTCGGACTCTTGCTCGCGGTCGCTCACGTGGAAACCACTCGGAGGGCGGTGGACGTCGTCATGGGATGGGTTGGCCGTCGCACCGGCCCGCAAGTCGGGAGTCTAGGAGTGCGCTCAACCGATAGCGAGCCGCGGCCGACCTCGCCGCCGGGCCGCGCAGCAATAGTGACCTGAGTGGACTCGTTGTTGTTTCGGTCCGCAACTACCGTCCTAACCCGTTCTGGATAGGGCTATTGGATAGGTACGGTCGGGTCGGAGCCCGAGGGCCCCGTTCGCTCCGATGCAAGCCTGGATGTCACAACGACCTCAACCTGGTCGGCCAACACCGAATCCAGACAGATCGAAATAGTAGACCGGCCGGGGCTTCGGCGAGCCGGGCCCGAGGAATAGCATGGGGTCGATATGGCACGCTCCGTCGATCACCAAGCGTCTGCGGCGCTTGCGGCCCACCTTCGGGAGGGCCGCTCTGAACCATGAGCCGATTCCTGATCCTCTCGATCAGCCTCGCCTGCTGGAGCCTCGATCGCGTCGGCAACGGCCTGCGGCGCCTTCTGGGCCGGCGTAGGCCTCCCACAGGCGTCGTCCTCTTCTACCACGCGGTTCCCCGCGCCTACCGGACTGCATTTGCAGGCCAGATGGATCGCCTACAGCGCTGGTCGAAACCGGTCCAATGTGACTTCACCGGACCCTTTGCCGATGGCCAGCACTACTCGGCCGTGACCTTTGACGATGCCTTCCAGAGTGTGGTGGACCAGGCGCTGCCCGAGCTCGACCAGCGCCAGATTCCGACAACGATCTTCGCACCATCGGGGGCCCTGGGGGGACCACCTGCCTGGCCGATGCTCGAGGAGTGCCCGGACGGCGGTGAGGTGATCGTCTCACGCGAGACCCTGGCCAGCATCCAGGGCCCACTGGTCAGGATCGGCTCCCACACGGTCAGCCACGCCCGGCTGTCGGAGCTACCGATCGACCAGGCCCGCGCAGAGATCACGGACTCGCGCGCGACCCTGGAGCGACTGCTCGGAACGACGGTGACCACTCTGGCGTTCCCCTACGGCGCTCACGACCAGGGCACCCTCGACCTCTGCCGCGACGCGGGCTACGAGCATGTGTTCACGATCCTGCCCCTGCCCTCCTTTCCGAGCCGGGACCCGTTCGTCGTCGGCCGGGTTGGGGTCGATCCCTGGGACACTCCGCTCGAGTTCCGCCTGAAGGCACAGGGCGCCTACCGCTGGAGGCCCTGGGCTGCCCGTATCAAGCGCGCCCTGCGTCCCGAGCGTCGCCTCGCCCCCGTCGGGGGTGCGCCGTCGTGAGCGCAACCAAGGCGCTCCTACGCCAGGCGACGATGGCAGACCGTGATTCCCTCTGGGCCTTCCTGACGACAGCCTACGGTGAGCTGGCCGGATACAAGCTGCCCGACCGCTGGAACTGGCTCTTCAGGGATAACCCACACCTCGACGAGCGCGGATTGCCAATCTGGATCGCGGAGCGGGAGGGCAGGATCGTGGGCCAGATGTGCGCCATGCCCATCGAGCTTCGCATCGACCAGGTTCCCCACCGTGCAGCCTGGGCCATCGACCTGGTCGTGCTGCCCGAGTGCCGTGGCCAGGGACTCGGAAACGAGCTGCACCAGGCTGCGGTGGACCATTCCGGAATCCTGATGAAGCTGTCGATGGCGCCCGCCACTCGGCGCATGGCCGAGCGCGCCGGCGCCCTGAATCTGGAGCCCCTGCCGATGTACTTCCGAGCCGCGCGGATGACCGCCCAGGCCGTCCGGGAATACCTGCTGAAGCGCACCCAGCGGCGCCCACCCCTCCGACGCGTGACCGAGATCGGGACGCGATACGCGCGCCTGGACTTGCTGGGCGCCGCCGCAATCAACGCCGGGTCGCGCCTGCGAAGCGCCGGACGTCGACCGGTTCCGATCCAGAGCGAGATCCGCGAGGCGGACGGGTTCGATGGAGACTTCGATGAGATCGAGCGACTCGCGAACGGGGAGTTCGGAGTCATATCCACCCGCTCGCGGGCCTTCCTTGACTGGCGATTCCGCTCTTTCGGCGGTCTACGATATCGCACCTTCATCGCCCGGCGCGCCGGCAGTCCACGTGGCTACATGGTCCTGCGCCACCCGGATCCGGTCGAGTTGCAGGCGGGCGTGATCGTGGACCTAGTCTGCTCGCCGACGGACCGCCAAACGGCCGAAGAGCTGCTGCGCTTCGCCGTCGGCGTCTTCGGGAGCGACGTACCGGGCATCGTCTGCTCCCTGCCCGAGGGCGCATTTGGTCCCAGCTTGCGAGGCGCGGGGTTCCTGCGAGTCGGCTACCAGCGGCCGACATGTGTCTGCACCGATGAAGAGACCAGATCGAAGCTCGAAAAGCAGAGCGGAAACTGGTACCTGAGTCGTGCAGACCACGATTGGGATCAAGTACTGCCAGCATGACGCTCGGAGCGCACCCGGCGCGGGCCGCCCCGAATCAACCTGAGGACTCTCGCAATGTACGAGCTCGCAATTTATTGCCTTGCGGCAATTCCGCTCGCAACCGCAGCGCAGGAAACACCACTCGAGAATCCGCAGCCCTACCAGGTCGAAAGAGGCGGACTTCGGTGGGGAGATTTCGACGGGGATGGGCGCCAGGATCTACTGGCCATCGACGACCTGGGCCAGGTCAGCCTCCTGCGCAATCGAGGAAACGGCGGGTTCGATGACCTGACCGCGTCTGCGGGTCTCGAGGGCGCTGACCCAATGATCGACGCGACCTGGATCGATATCGATCAGGACGGCCGACTGGATCTCTTCGTCCTGACCGCGGCCGGCCGGGCACAGCTGCTGCGGCAGCAGCGTGGCCTCCAATTCGAAGACATCTCCGCGCATCTGGGACTCGATGGGCTGGAGGATGTGGCCGGAGCGACCTGGCTCGACTACGACCAGGACGGCCTGCAGGATCTGCAGATTCTGAGCCGTCAATCCGTGCTGCTGCTCCACAACACGGGCACCCACCTCGTGGAGGCCCTGCGGGTTCCGATTCGCATGGGCTCGAGCGCCAGCTTCTTCCCCACCGATGCCGATCCGACCGGCCCGGGACCTGCAGACTCGGCTGGTGCCCTGCCACCTCCCGCGCCCCCCTCGAGCGGCGCCGCCGCGGGTGCATTCCCTGCAAGCCCGTCCCTGGTATGCGACGCGACGCTTCACGACTCGGCCAATCCGGGGACCTGTATTGAAGCGGCATCCATTCCGATGCTCGGCAAGCTGTTCCCACTCGGCCTGGAATTCTTCATCGATTCGGGTACCGGCAATGTCGGGATCGGGACCACGACGCCCGTCGAGAAGCTGGTAGTCCAGGGCGGGAACATCCAGACCGACGGGCAACTGATCTCGTCCGAAGCCGTGGCGGCTCCGCTGGTCGTTGCCTCGAGCGCCAAGGTCCTTGGGCTCAACGCGGACCAGCTCGATGGCCTCGAGGCCTCGAGCTTCTCGCAAATGGGCAATCTCGTTGAAACGGCCGAACTCGACGACGAGGCCGTGACCGCCGACAAGGTCGCATCGGGCGCCATCACCTCGGAGAAGATCAGCGCCAATGCCGTCGGGGCGACCCAGCTCGGTCCACTGGCCCTGAACAACAGTCACGTCGCTGCACTCGCCGCTATCGACGGCAGCAAGATCGTTCCGAACTTCACCGGAGACGTGACGACCATGGGCACGGTAGGCGCGGGAACCGCGAGTCCCCTGGCGACGGTGCACGCGGTCGGAACGCCCACGCTCGGCTCGATCTGGATCTGCCCCGCCGAGACGGGCAGCGGCGCCGATTCCGAGCTGCTCTTCGCGGAAGACGACAACGGGACCTTTGGCGTGAAACTGCGCTACAACGCCACGGACAATCAACTCGAGATTCTCGGGCGCGAGAATGACGCCGACTCTGCCGAACCGATGGTCGTCATCGCGCGAGACTCGGGGAGGATGTCGCTCGGCAACAACGGGGTCCAGCTGGGCAAGTTCACGGTCAACGGAAGCGCCGACACGGCTTCGAACGCGATCGAAGTCCTGGCCGGGGCCGGGCCTGGTATGCATGTCAGCAGCTCGTCGACCAGCGACTCGGGCGTCCTGGTCGAGACGAGCGGCGCCAGCACTTCGGCCATCGAAGGCCGCGCGACATTCAATGGTGTCTCCGGCGAGACCACTTCCTCCGGTGCGAACGGCTCTGGTGTATACGGCCTCGCCTCCCCCATCACGGGCACCTCGTACGGCGTCTTCGGGGAGGCGAACAGCTCCTCCGGTACTGGCGTGCGGGGCCAGAGCAACGCGGCCAGCGGCGTCACCTACGGTGTATCGGGAAGCACCTCATCCAGCGCGGGCCGAGGCGTCGCCGGGTTCGCCTTCTCGGGCAGCGGCCTCAACTACGGTGTGCGCGGCTTCACGGCGTCGCCCAGTGGCTTTGGAGTCTATGCGTCGGGAGACCTGGGCGCTTCGGGGGTCAAGTCCTTCATCCAGCCCCATCCTGACGATCCGTCGAAGGAGATCCGATTCGCATGCCTGGAGGGCAATGAGGTCGGGACCTATTTCCGCGGCAGCGGTCAGCTCTCCAGCGGTCGCGCCATGGTCCGAGTTCCGGAGGAATTCGAGCTGGTGTCCGAGGCGGACGGGATCACGATCCAGCTAACGCCGAGAGGCCGTGGGTCGCTCTGGGTCGAGAGCCACGTCGGGCGTGAGATCATCGTGGCCGGGACCAGCGACGTGGAATTCGACTTCCTCGTCAATGGATTCCGCCGTGGATTCAGGGAGCTCCAGATCATCCGTGAGAACACGAGCTTCGTGCCCTCGCGGGCTGGCCAGCAATTCGGCACCCAGTACCCACAGGGCCTGCGCCAGGTCCTGATCCACAACGGCATACTGAATTCGGACGGCACACCCAACGAGGCCACGGCGGAGTCGATGGGCTGGCCGTTGCAGGGCGCGCCGGAAGAGCCAGCTTCGACCCGGCGCTAGCCCGGATCGTTCACCAGGACTCGTGTCCAGTGGTCCCAACTCGTTGTCTGGTGGTGCTTTTGAGGTTTGGCCCCCGGAGGCGGGGCTTGACGCCCCGTCGAGGACGGCCGAGCCTCAAAAGTACCGCCAGACGGCGAGAGGCGGCCGAAGGCCGCCGATTGGGGCTGCTGGGCGCGAGTCCTGGTGAACGATTCGGGCTAGGGCACCAGGCCGAGCCTCCTGCCCACGCCGCGCAGGGCCTTACGCCAGCCGAGGTAGTACTTCACATCCCAGGGGTCGTCGTGCAGGTTGCGCAGGATGAAGCGCCGGAACTCCCAGAGCTCCTCGAGCGTTCCGTCCCCACGGGCATCCTGGAAGGCGTCCTCACTCGTCAGGAGGGTGTACTGGCTTTTGGGATCATCCATGTGCTCCTGGTAGATGAGCGGATAATAGAAGCCGTTGATGTATCCCGCCTGTGCCATACGGGTCCAGTAGCCGGTCGTCCCCGGGCCGACGATCGGGCCTAGCTCGCGGTAGATACGGCTCTTGGTGAGCAGGCCTGTTCCGCAGGTCCACGGATGGCGCAGGATGCGGTGCTCCCCGAAGGTCTGGATCTTGTGCCTGGCGCGCTCGATGTCGAAGTCGTCTTCGAAAAAGTGCCAGCAGGCGACCACGCCCAGATCGGGAATGTCCTCATGCGCCTTTTGCAGCTGGTCCGCCCAGCCGGGTGTCAGGATGCAGTCGTTGTCGAGCTTGCCGAGTAGCTCGGCATCCGAGCGCTGCCAGACGGTGTTGACAGCATCGACCTGGCCAACGTTCTCTTCTGACAGCACCAGATCATTGATGCGAGGGTCACTCACGGTCCTCAAGTACTCGCGCGTGCCGTCACTCGAGGCGTTGTCCCAGATCGTGACGATGAAACTACGAGATGGATCGGCCAGCAAGCTCTCCAGGGCTCGCCTTGTGTACTCGAGGCGGTTGTAGCAGACGAAGGCGAACTCGATCATCGCAGTTTGGGGGTGCTGGCCAGGGGTTGCGTACTCTTCGACCCGATTCCTGATCAGCTAAAGGAGTTTGAGCCATCAGCCGGCCGAGTTCAACGAACACGGACGGGCCGGAACGAACCGGATCACGCCGCTCGTCGGCTGAGCGTGTGCATGAAAAAGGCCAGTCTCTAGGCGGTGTCGGCCCGACGCCTGAGGTAGCGCAGGCAGACCAGCGGGACCAGACTGTAGATCAGGGCCTTCAGGTAGTGCAGGCGGAATGGATGGAGCTTGGCACAGTACAAGCCCTCGGCCATCGCTTCGCGGCGCGCACCGGCCCGCCGCAGGTCCACCACGCTCTCGATAAAATGGACGGCGATGTCGTTGTCCTCGTCGCGCGGACCAAAACTTGCATCCACGGGGCGCTGCAAGATCTCCGGCCCATTCTCGATGGGCACTTCTCGACGCTCGCAGGCCAGGCGCATGACCTTCTTGACCTGCTCGATCCGGAAAGTCGGATCCCGGCGGGTGACGCTCTCGGGGTTGGCTCTGTACGAGTACAGCGTCTCACCGCAAACCATCACGGGATGGCGCTCCCCAACGCGTAGGACGTAATCCAGGCCCTCGACCACACGCAGGTCCTCACGGTATGTGAGATCACCGACCAGTGAGAGGCGGTACATCCCAGTCGGGTCGTGCGCGGGCATCCTGTAGGCCTCTATGTCGCGCCTGCACTGTTCGGGAGTCTTGGCCGCGAATCGCCGCGCCATTGGTTGATCATCCACCAGCAGGTCGTAGCCCGTATAGACGGCCGCTAGTTCGGGATTGTCCAGAAAGCAGCGCATCTGATGCTCGACGCGCATGGGATAGCTCAGATCGTCAGCGTCATGCACCGCATAGAAGTCACCGGTCAGCACGCGCAAGGCATGATTCAGCGCCGCCGGCTTGCCCATGTTCGGCTGGTGAAAGACCCGCAGGCGTTCATCGTCGATATCTTCGATCGACTCCATGCACCCATCGGTGCTGCCATCATCGATGAGGACGACCTCGAGGTTCGGCCAGGTCTGGCCCAGGGCGCTCTCGACGGACGCGCGCAGGAACTCACCTGCGTTGTAGACGCAGATGACGATAGTGACTCGAGCGGCGGCCGTTGCCGCCGGGCTGGCTTGGGAGGAGTCCGTCGTCGTGCTCTCCATGGCTCATCGGGGGTCGGTCGCTCGGCGCGGGCCAGAGCAAACATAGTGGGCGCCGGCATCTCGATCTAGTCCGGATCGACCGGCAATGGCCAGCACCCGGCGATGCGAACCGGCCGGCCCTTGCCCGGACCTCGATGGCCGGACATCGGCCGCCTGCCCCCGGAGCACCTACGAAAAAGCCCGGCCCATGCGAGATGCATGGGCCGGGCTGAAGCTGGCCGGTACGGGTCAGTCGACCTCGTAGGGCCCGATTGCGCTCGGCGCCTGGCGCTCGCGGTTCAGAATGTCGACCGAGATCAACGGCATGCCGACGCGATCCACGAAGGGCGACGACTGAACCGGCGTGAAGTTCGGGAAGGTCGCATCCGGGGCCACGAAGGTCGCCGGCGCACTGCTACCCGTCGTCACGTTGGCTCCCAGCGTCGTGCTGCCCGCCGCGTCGAAGATGTGGTTGTTGTCGAGCACCGTCGGCGTCGACCCCTGCAACCGGAAGAAGATGCAGTCGCGCACACTGAAGTTCGTCAGCGAACCGGAGTTGAACAGCACCGACTGATACGGCGAGGCAACGTTCCACCACAACAGGTGGTCCGTCGGCACGGACCAATCGCTCTGCCAGTAGTGCGGTTGGTTGTCGATCACAACGTTGACCAGCGCGATGTCCTTGTAGTGGTTGTTGTAACCACCCTGGCTCTTCGCGAAGACGCCCTGGGCTCCACAGTTCACGAGCTGAACATTGAAGAAGATCAGGTTGTCCGCGATCGGCCCCTCGAGGTGGATCATGTCCGGGTGATCGAGCGTGCCACTGGCGTTGATGCCGTTGACCGTCGAGTTGAGCACCAACCCCTTGGGGTTGTAGAAACCCTGACTGATGATGTCCTCGATCAGCACATTGCGTTCGAGCTTCGTCCGGTGGTTGTTCGAACGCGTGTGGTGAATGTAGCAGTCCGTCTGGTAGACATTGTTGAACCAGTAGGCCCTGTTCCCGCGGATCATCGGCGGGTAGAAGGCGCCGCCACTCTGGCCGTACTCGGACCCCTCCTGGGTCATCTCGACGTTTGACACCCAGATGTCCGGCAGGTTGTCCGGCACCGCGGATAGGGTCGTCCGGATCTTGAGGTCCGCGAGGTGCACGCGCTTGGTCAGCACGGAATCAGAGTCATTCACGACGACCTGGTTGCGAGTCGTCCCCGGAGCTCCGGTGATATTCAACCAGCGCGTCGTCGTGACCGGCGTCGCGTGCGGCGGCGCACTCTGCTTGTCAGGAAGATCGTAGTGGCCCGGGAGCAGGTAGACGGTACCACCGCCCGCGTTGCCGCCCTGAGCATCGTGGATGGCCGATGCGGCCTTGTAGATCGTCCGATACGGGTTGCCGGCCGTTCCGTTGCCCGAGTCACTGCCGTTGTTCGAGACCCACTTGACCGTATCCGGCAACGTGCCGTTCACATCGCAGTTCAGGTACATGCTGTCGAGCAGTCGCGGCCGTCCCGTGGTCGGGTAGGCAATCGCCCTGATCTCAACCAGGCCGTCGGACGAGAATGCGTCGGCAGGCAGGGTTCCCCAGTACTCCACGGCGCCGGTTCGACCGTTCATCGTCATCTCGTTGACCGCGGTCCAGGGACCACCCTCGCACGAGAACTCGATCCGATCGATGCCATTGATATGGAATGCCACGATGCCGACGTTGAAGTCACCATCGAAGTCCTGGTAAGGCACCACATCCCAGCGAGCGATCGCCTTGGCGCTTGCCCCAGGGCCGCTGCCCACCTGGCCGGGCTCCGACGTGGATCCGTTGAATCCGTCACCCGGAACGATCGCAAGCCCGGAAGCGGATCCGCCGCCGGCGGATTGAACCGTGAGGCTGACGTCGCGATCCGTGGAGCCAAAGCCGTCGGTCTCGTTCACGAAGCTGATGGCACCGTGGTAGGACCCGGCGCCAAAGGTATTGATCGTCGAAATATCGACGCGCACCTGGACGAGGACTGACTCGTTCGGGTTGAGCGACCCCGATGAGGCTGAAGGTGACAGCATCCAGGGTTCGGACAAGGACATGCTCCAATCGATAGGAACGCTTCCCGTATTCGCGAGAGTGTAGATCTTGCGGTCGTTATTGAACGGTCCGCCTTCGGGGCCGGTGACAATCAGACTGCTGCCCGGCGTGACCGAGAGCTGCCCGAGATCAACATTGCCCGGGCCGGCCAGGAAGTTCTGCGTGACTTCTCCGGAGGTCAGGGCGCGCTCGTAGGCCGCAGACATGTGGAATGTTCCGAGCCAGGGACGATCCCCCGTCGACTCGTTGCCCAGGAAGAGCCCGAAATTCGAGTTCCAGTTCGAAAGGTCGCCGCCACGGAATTCCGACGCAACCCGCACTCCGTTGATGTACAGGTTCACGTTGCCCTGGTCGTCACGGGTGTAGGCCACGTGCGAAAGCGCCGCCGCAAGAGATCCGGCCGCCGACGTCACGGACGGCATGCCGTCGTTGTCGGTCGCGGTCGTGCGTAGCCTGACGTCCAGCCGGTTCGCCGGTTGGCCGCCCCAGAGGCCCTGGCCAATCGTGAAGTTTCGACTGTGGTGCCCACCCGAGAGGGTGAGAATCCGCGCCGGCCCCTCCTGAGTGAGGTCCGCGGACTCGATCCATAGCTCGAGCGTGACCTCGTTGGTCGCGCGGCAGAGATCCGTCAGCTGGGTCGCCGGACCGGAGGTCTTGATCGCGGTCGGTGCCTGAAGCGTCAGCGAGCCGGCATTCCAGCGCACGCGACCAGGATTTCCGATCGTCAGATCCATTCCGCTCACGCCCGAGGCGTCTCGAACGGCGCTGCCACCCCCCTCATCGAAGTTGTAGAGCGCAATCAGGCCATCGGAGACCCGTCCGCCACTGCCAGTGGGCGTCAGCGTGAGTTCGACCCTGCGTTCGGTAGTCCCGACGTCGTTGGTCAGGTTCTCGAAGCGCAGCCTTGCGAAGTGGGTTCCAGGCGCGAACCCGGTGATCCGATTCTGGTCGATCTCCGCAACCAGACTTGCCGCGGCGCCGGGCGCCAGGGTGCCGGCCGTCGGGCCGGTCAGCGTGACCCAATCCTCGGTGGCGCCCACACTCCAGTTGAGGGGCCCTCCACCCGTGTTCTGAAGCGTGTAAATCTTGCTGCTGGGCGTGACCGTACCGCCGACCTGCCCCTGCGGATTGAATCCTCCTGCGGGTGTCACGATCAGCTGAGGGCTGCTGACGATCGGATCGACGCGCAGTACGAAGTAGACAATGATGTCGGGCCCGGAAGTCGTCGCGAAGACGATCTCGGCGGGATAGTCGCCAACCGGCAAGGTCGCGGCAAAGTCCCCATCGATGATCACGTTCACGGACGTGGTCTCTTGGGGCTGCACGATGCCACCGATATCCGAGAACAGGATCCAGGGCTCCGTGGCCGAGGCCTCCCAACGCACGGCGTGGTCGCCGATGTTGGTGAACACGTAGTCACGCGAGCCATTGACGAAGGGGCCGCCCACCGGACCCCTTACGACGAAGCGTGAACTGCTGTCCACGACGAGGCTCGACGTGATGCCAGTGTCATCACCGCCCGAGATGTTGATTGGCGCATCAGACGAGCAAGAGAAGGCGAGCAGTGCTGTTGTCAGCAACCCACCGAGCTTTGCCGCGCGACTGAGGCTGGTAGTGAAGATCCGATTCATTTGTTTTCCCCTCCGAGTTTCCCGGTACCTGCCGGTACCGGACGATTGCCTGCCGCTACCGACCTAGGCGCTTGTCGTGAGCGCCAGGCCTGCCTTCCCCTTCGGAAGTGGCGGCTGGCCACTGATTACTGCGATGATCAGGCCCTCTGTAGTCGGGCACTCTCTTGACCGTCTCCGTTCGATCGCTGCTTTTGTGCGATCGGTGAGTGGACTCTTCCGGCTCCCCAGCCAGATAGACGGAGTCCAAACGAGGCTCCCGCGAAACGAACGCACTGGACGCCGCGCAGAACGCGTACTCCAGCTGCCAGTTTTTGCTGTCGCTTCTCTGCATGCCTCGATCCCTCTGCCACCCTCCGGGCTTGCACCCAGCTGACGGCCCCTGAGGAACCGGGCCCTTGATCGGCAACGGTCTCGACTAAAGTTAAGTACAAATTGATCCCTGGCTTCAGTTCGCGCCTCGGCCACAAATCGGCTCCCAAGGGGCCGCACAGGCCGCCGCTCGGGGGTCAGGGTGGGGGTATGAGGCATCCGCTGGAGCATGGGTCCAAACTGCGCGGCCGACATCAGACTGTCCTGGGGCCCCAAAACCAGGGTTCAGTTGCCAAAAGATATGTTCGGCAAACGTAAAGCACTCTGAGCAAACGGCTCCCGCACCGGCCAAATCGCGCCAAATTTGGGCCCTTCTTGCCGATCCACCGATCCAACGAGAAGCGCCCAGGCCCCCTTCGGAGCATGGGCGCTACGGTGGACCTGGCTCGCCTGGCCTGACGGCCCGCTAGAAGCGCACGATGTAGATGCGCGCAGCCAGTGGCTCGAAGGTATCCGAGAAGCCGTTCCCGCTCGGGATGATGGAGCGGTTCTCGCCGTAGACGTCGACCCGGCTCGGGGCCTGGTCGAAGGTGAAGTCCATCGAGGCCGACCGATAGGGCTGATGCATGTCAGCATTTGTCACGAATACAAAGACCGAGCGACCGCGCCGCTTGACCATGTAGTTGACGTCCTGGTCGCTTAGCTCGGTAACGGTGAGATTCACGTTCGCGTCGGGCGCCGTGATCAGCGGAGTCAGCCTTTCGATGTCACGGTTCGTGCGCCTGAGTTCAGCCTCGACCTCGGGCGTGAGAAAGGACCAGGACCACGGTTCGAAGCTGATCGTGAAGTATCCGATGGCCTTGGCACCGCGCACGATCGAGTCCCAGATCTCGAAACGCATCTGAGCCGCGGTCGGGCCCGGTGTGGAGGCCGGCACCCATGAGAGGTTCTGATCCGATGCCTCGATCCAGGTCCAGACCGGAGCGCGGTGATCGAGGAAGTAGTCCGCCATCATCTCCGTCGCGGCTCCCGGCACGTACGCCAGTTCCGGGCGGTTGTAGCCAGTGACCGGGTAGAAGTCGAAAGCGACCCAATCGGGAATGGCCGTATAGTCGAAGTAGAGTGATTCGTCGGCGTTGGTGGGCCAGCTCGCGTCCCCATAGAAGAACCCCGTCAGGTTCATCATGATCTCGTGCTCGGGATCCTGTGCCTTCCACGAGTTGTACTGGGCGAGCACCTGGGCAGGCGGCGTGCTGTGAAGGTCGGGTTCGTCGTAGAGGTACCAACCGAGCAGGGCGGGGTGGTCCTTCACGTTGCCGTCGTAGTTGAGCATCCCGAGCATGCCGTGATCTCGCGCGACATCGAGGAACTGGCCGTTCAACGAGGCTCCCGCATATCCGTTGCCGACGAGGACGTTCATCCCGAGGTCCGCATGGTACGCGCCCCAGGCGTCCTCTGGCGGTTGAGCCCAGACGCCGATCGGAACAAAGGGTTGTCCGTACAGGCGGAAGTGCTCGTCCTCATCGATCGTGAAGCCGATGTGCATCTCGGCATCCACGCGCGCGATTTCCTCCGAGGAGCTGTCGTCCACGAATACGATCTCCCCGCTCCTCTGGCCGAGCAGGAAGGTCCCCGCCATGGACTGGTCAACCCAGGCCAGCACGTTCACCGACGCGCCGGGTGCCAGGTTGCCCGAATCCGGGATCATGGTGAGCCAGGGAGCATCTGTCGAGACGGACCACTCGGCCGCCGTCGTCCCGCGATTACGAAGCTTGTAGCGTGCGCGCCCGGGAGCTATCGCACCGCCCTTGGGGCCTCCGGTGACGAAATCCCGGGGGCGAGCCACGTTCAGCTCGGTGGCCTGCGCCGAGGCCGATAGGGTGACACTTGCGACCAGGCACGCGAGTGCTGCGCGCGTACCAAGCCGGAATGAAGCGGACATCATGTCTGGGTCTCCTGCGTTTTGTCGAAATCCGACCCGAGGTCGGAGATGGCGAGGATTCTGCCCCTCGCCGGTAGCGCCACGTGTAGCGCATGTGCGCCGCCTGCCAAAGCGTGCGACCCCAAGAACCGGGTGTCGTCGCCCTGGTGCGCCAGCCTCCTGGCCCACGTCGTGCCGGGCTACCCTTCGACATGGGCGCCCTTTCCCCTTGAGCAGGAACAACTTCCTGCGATCCCCCATTATAAATAGGTTCCTGGGTCAAAAAACCTGCCGGGCGCCCTCCCAGATCGGGGCGCTTGCCATGTTATTCGGGCCGATCAGTCCCCGAGAACGCGCGAGTCGAGGATGCGTTCCGCCAGCAAGCGGCCGGTGAGCCCGCAGGCCAGGGGAGTCATGTGGCGGTGGGAGCGCTCCCAGAAGAGCATCACGCCGCCCTGGCGATTGAACACGTCGATCGGGCTGACGACCTCGATGCCGAAGCTGTCACCGTCGGGAGAGCGCGGAAAGCGTGACGCGAACTCGGTCCGTGAGGCGTGGTCCGGAATGTCCAGAACGAGCAGGTCGGAACCTCTCGCGGCGCACTCGGCCTGCATGGTCCGCAGGATCGCGATCGTCAACTCGCCGGTGGCCTCGAAGGCGTTGGGGTAGAAGCGAGCTTCATAGGGCGCGCCTTCCGGAGCCTGTCCCCCATCGCCGCGCCTCTTCTGCAGTCGGAACAGGCCCGCCTTGACCACCCTTGCCAGGAACTCACGCGACCACACGTACAGGTGACTGTTGCCCGCGATCCAGCGGTACGCGGAATACTCGGCCAGGCGCTTGCGAAGCTTCAAGCCCGGCAAGTAGCTCGTCGCTGCCGGGTCGACGCCACCGTTCTCTCCGAGGACGAATAGATTGCTGCGGATATTGTCGGTGAAATCGGAGCTATGCCAGGCAACCAGCACCAGGTCCGGATGGTAGCGAAGGCCCTCATTCCGGAGTTGGATGAGTTCTTCGGCATTTCCGAAACCCGAGACGCTGAGATTGATCACCTCGCAGTCCAGGCCCGCGGCGCCCAGGCGGCGGTGCATCTCAGCCAGGAATGTGTCGTCGAGGTCGACTCCGTAGCCAAGGCCATAGGAGTCACCCAGCACGACTATGCGCTTCTTGCCGGGCGGCTTCTCGTAGGCGAACTCCTGGTCCGCGCGGATCCCACGCGCATTCGTTCGGATCTGAACCCGGTACTCCGGCGTGCTGTGCCAGTAGGAGAGCGATGCGCTGTTGCAGCGCACACCGAAGTCCGTGCCATCGACGTAGCGCGGCAGAAAGGCCACTGGCGCCAACACACGCAGGAAGACCTCGGCCCCAAATACGCTCCAGATCAGGATGAACAGGGCTCGCCCAGTACGGCGCAGCCAGAGGCGGCGCTTCTCAGAAGGCAAAGTAGATGAACTCCTGCCGCTCGGGGCTCGAGAGGACCAGCAAGGACATCAGGATCATGATCCAGACGTTCAGCCGGATGAACCAGTGGGCTCCCTGTAAGGGCTCCAGTCGACCGGTTACGCCCTGGACGATCTGGAAGGCGACCAGGAACCACCCGATCCGGATCACCTCGCCCGCCTGTTCCCAGAACAACGGCGAGGGGTTGGGATGCCACACTATCGACGTCAGGAAAGCCTGAATCGTCTCCAGGTTCTGTGCCCTGAAGAGCAACCATCCGATGCAGGTCAAGTGGAACATCCAGAGACCCATGAGACCGTTCGCCCACCATGAGTAGCCACGTGATTCTGTGCGCACGCCGATCAAGCGATAGATCACCAGCAAGGCACCGTGGTACGCGCCCCAGGCCACGAAAGTCCAGGAAGCGCCGTGCCAGAGCCCGCCCAGCAACATCGTCAGGGACAGGTTTCGGTAGGTCTTGAAGGCACCACCCTTGTTACCGCCCAGGCCGATGTAGAGGTAGTCCCGCAGCCAGGTGGACAGGCTGATGTGCCAGCGGCGCCAGAAGCTGGAGGGGCTGGTTGCGAAGTAGGGTAGATTGAAATTCAGCCTGAACTCGAAACCCATGACCTTCGCCACGCCGCGGGCGATGTCGGTGTAGCCCGAGAAGTCTCCGTAGATCTGGAAGGCAAAGGCGTAGAGGCCGACCAGCAGGCGCAGTCCATCCTGCGCGGGCTCGAAGCTCAATCCGTCGTCATAGGGACCGAAGGCATGGTTCGCGACGCGCGCCATGTTGTCGGCCACGACCATCTTCTTGTAGAGCCCCCAGAAGATCAGCCATATCCCGCTTCTAACGGACTGAGGGTCGAAACGCCGCGGAACGGCAAATTGCGGCAAGAGGTGGGAACTGCGCTCGATCGGTCCGGCCACGAGCTGCGGAAAGAAGGACACGAAGGCGGCCACTTGCAGCAGATTGTCCGAAGACTTCATCGACCCGCGATACACGTCGAGCGTGTAGCTCATCGTCTGGAACGTGTAGAACGAGATGCCTACAGGCAGGACGATATTCAGTGTCAGGGAGTCGAGCTGAGTACCGAAAACCTGCATCCAAAGGGCCGCGAAACTGCCGGCGAAGAAATCGAAGTACTTGAAGATGCCAAGCAGGCCAAGATTCGCGCACAGGCTGAGGATCAGGAAGAGCTTGCGCCGGCGTGCATCGGGCAATCGGGTGCAGAAGCCATAGGCGAGATTCGCCAGCGCGACAAATGCCCCCACTCCAACCAGTGCGCTCCAGTTCGCCGCTCCCAGGTCCGGCGCATGACCGCGCATCAGGCCGGACAAGAGGTCGTCGTAGGGCAGGGTGACGAAGAACAGCCCACCGAATAGCAGCGAGAGGGAGAGTCGAATCCGCGCCGCTGTGTCGATACGACCTCGGTCGATCATCAGGGCCGATGAGAAGTCGACAACGGTCGAGAGCGTGATCAAGAACAGGAATCGTACGTCCCACCAGCCGTAGAAGACGTAGCTGGAGACGAGGATCATCCAGTTCTGAAGCTTCAAGCGTCGCGTCAGCAACGCGTATAGCGTCAGGACGATGACGATGAAGACCAGGAACTCGATCGAGTTGAAGAGCACGTAATCCCCGGTTCAGCGACTGACAAGGTCCTCGAGCGGGACCCGGACGACGTCACTCAAGCGCTCATATCCGCGCGCATTGAGGTGCAGAAAGCCGTCTGCGTAGGCATTGGGCAGCCGACCACCCGATCCAAGTTCCCGCGCGCAATCGACCACGACCACAGCCTCACTCGCAAGCTCCAACAGGCCAGCATTCAGCCTCCCGAGGGAGGCGTCAACGTCGTCGGACCAAAGGGATGCTCGGCGCAACACGGAGTGGCCCGCTGGAAGTACCGTCAGCAACAAGACCTTGGCGCCCGACCCGACGACCAGGGCGACGATGCGGCGGATATTTGTCTCGCATGCCTGCAGGACCCGCTCCGCGTGCTCCGGGAACATGCCGATGGCCTTCAGGTCATTCACGCCAACTTGCAACACGACGACCTGAGGATTGCGCTGCAGAACATCCCGATCCAGGCGCTCGAGGACCTTGGCTGTCGTCTCCCCCCCTACGCCAGCATTCGTCGCGCTCAGCCCCGGGATGGCCGGCAGTGGGGCCCAGCTGGCGATGCGCGAGTCGCCCAGATAGATGATGTCTGCGGGTGGGTAGTGATCGGCAGGAAGAGCGGCCGGCAAGAGGCCGACCCGCTCGAGGCAGAGCAGTCGATGGGTACCGAGCGCCGTAACGGCCAGATAGACGTTTCCAGCGAGTGAGAGGGCGAGCAACACCAGGAGTGCTGGGCGCATCCACGACCGCCCCATCAAGCGCCCTCCACACCCCAACGCTTCCAACCGCCGCCAAGCCAGGCCTTCAGCTTGGCCTTCTTGGCGCCTCCGAAAACACGCCAGCGCTTCAACACCCAGCGACCGATCTGCAGGTAGCATGCGACTCGTCGGCCAGTGGAGAGGGGCATCTTACCGACAGATCGCCATTGTTCACGTAGCAGGCGGAACCAGGGGAACCGGGCACCGCGAGAGATGCTGGTGTCAAACCACTGGTCGAGATCCACCTGCTCGGTGTTCCTCTGGAGCGAGCTGCTGGCATGTTCCCGACGTTGGAACAGATAGTCCGGGACCTCGAAGAACTTCCCGAGCATCGCGAGCTCGACCAGTAGGATGTAGTCGGACCCACTGAATCCATCGATCATCCGGGTCTGGGCGAGCACCTTGCTTCGGACGACGCCCACCACGGCATTGCACATGAGCATGTGCGTGACCAGCCATCCTAGCCGCGTTTGGGGCTCGTCGAATGGCATGTGCAGATTCTCGTCTACCCTGCGGAGCTCAACGCCGGCTTCGTCGACGATCATCGTGCGTGGATAGGCCAGCACGACCGTTGGATCCGCGTCAAGGGCCTCGACACAACGCTCCAGGTTCGTCGGGTGCAGCACATCGTCATGCGGAAGCCACTTGAAGAACTCTCCGCGCGATTCGTGAAAGGTCCGATTGTAGTTCGCGGCTGCGCCAAGATTCGTCTCGCTGCGCAGGTAGCGCACGCGCGCATCGCGTGCGACATATTCGCGGCAAATTTCCGGGGTCCCATCCTCCGATGCGTTGTCGCAGATAACGATCTCGAAGTCCGTAAACGTCTGGGCCAGGGCGGAGTCCAGCGCGACCCTCAAGAAGCGCTCTCCGTTGAACACGGGGAGGCCGATGCTGAGACGGGGTGCGCGGCCCCCGGCCGGCTCGGGTTGGGTTCCAACGTCCATGAATCTGGTCAAGCCGTGGGGCTCCGGGCGCCCCGCAGCAGCTCCGTGAAGAGCATGCTGAAAACAGAGGCTACATACCACCCCCAGGGCCCACGCTGAGCGCCCTGAGAAGCCCTTTCACCGATCGGCCACACCGACCTTGGATCAAGGCAGCGGCGTGACGCTCAGGTTGCCGAAACTGGCGTCCACGTGGTTCGAGAACAACAGGAACGAGCCTGTGTCCAACCCAGTTCCGGGCAGGTGAGTCACGTCGTACAGCCAGCTGACCGGCTCGGTCTGACCCCGCTCCCAGATCCGCATGCGATAGACCCGACTGTCATCAAGCATTGTCTCGACCTGGGCCTTGACCAGGTAGGTTGTACCCAGCTGGACCGGATTCGCGGTGGTCGAGATGTTGGGCGTGAAGTTGGTCCCGTAGTGGTCCCAACGCTCGGAGCCCGGGAACCACCGATAGGCGAAGACTGCCCCCAGTGGGTTGATTCCGGCTCGAGGCTGTTGCGCGTCCGCGGCCGTGTGTCCTTCCCAGCGCAGGATGCACCCGATGGCAAAGGAGTTGCTGGCTGCGGTGAACCCATCCGGATCGAGCGCGTGGGCGACCATCTGGAAGTTGACCTCGTAGTTCTCGTGCAGGATGTCGCCCATGTTCAGAATCCGGTCGTAGCCGAGCTCGTCAGTCCGGACGACCTTCTCCCCCATGTACGCCGGATCGTCCTCGATACGCCACTTTCCGTCGACGACCTGGGCCACGTCCATGATCTCGGCGGTCGTGCTCCAGTCGATGCTGTAGGTCGAGGGCCAGACGACTCCGGGCGTGAAGTTCACGTGCACCAGATATGAGGTCATCTTGCCCTCGTCGTCAGTCGCGCGCAGGACGACTTCATTCTTGCCGGGGGACAGGTCGGCCGTGGCAATCTCTGCGTTGAAATCTCCGTCCGTGGAGAGCCTCCAGGGGAAGCGGTTGAGCCCCATCGATATCGAGTTGGCCATGCCTCCATTCAGCTCGTACGTGAGAGACACCACGCTACCGTCCAGGTCCCGCACGTTTCCGAGGACGTTGACCCAGTTCTGGGGATTACCCAGGTGGCCAAAGCGCTGGACCAGCTCGCTGGATGCGTTGAACTCCCCGTACCAGATGTCGATCAGGGGGAAGCCCATGTACCCCGCCGGGTAGGTCTGCAGCATGGGTCCAGCGATGGGTGCCATGTTGCCCATGGAGTCGTCAGCGACCACCTCGAAGTAGTAGGGCGTGTCCGGCATGAGCCCGGAGACCACGGCACTGTGGCTATAGGCCATGGGATAGGTATCGAATGCCCCGAGTTCGAAGGCCGGCGTGACTCCGTAGTTGATGGTCGCGCCGGAGGGCTCGTCGCTCGCCCACTGCAGCTGCACGGAGGTCTCATTCAGGACGTTTCCGGTCAGGCGGTACAGGTAGGGCTCCGTCGCGTCCACCGGAATGCCGCTGTCTTCCGGCGTGGGGGTCGCATTCGTGTTGACGACGAAGTCGACGACAGCCTCGGTACGGGGCGGAGTCCCGCCCTCGTTGCCCGAGAACACGCCCACTCGGGTGACCGAGAGCGCATGCATGAAGGAGTTCACCTGGGTCCAGCTGGTCCCATCGAACGAGTAATCCTGCACCCACATGTCGCCCGTCCGCGTCACGCGCATGTAGACGGGTGTCGTCGACGCGATCGGCCCCGCAGAGACCATCCCGAGGGAAGAGACCTGCACGACACTGCTGGTGATCCCTGCCGCGAAGGCACTCACGCCAACGCCGTTGGCGTCGAAGTCGAAGCGAATCCAGGTGTCCGGAGCTTCCTCTATGGCGATACCGATGATCTGCCCGAGGGTGTCCAGGTTGGACTCGAATTTGGCCACCATTTGCATGTCCCCACCGCTGAAGGGCTGCATGACGCGCACTGAATCGTTCGTGGTCCACGGAAGGTGCTCGACGCCTCCAGCCGGAGCCACCAGGGTCAGCTGCGCATCAGAGGTGCCGCTCCCGGCAAGGCTCAGTTCACCATCCCCCAAGGGGTCGACGAGCTCCCAGAGAGCGAGGGTCAAGTTGGGGTGGTTGAAATCGTCCGACTCAAACCCGCCTGGAGCAGGCGTGGTGAAGTTATCCACCATGCTCGATGAGGATTGCATCAGGAAGTCCGCCGACGTGACCTGGAACTGGTACATCGTCTCGGCGGTCAGGCTGGGCAATACGATCGAGTGCGAGGTCACGAGCGTCGCGTCGGAGACCTGCGAGGCGAGATCTCCCATTCCGTAGTCCACCACGGTGGTGGCGGGCTCGTCCGTGGTCCAGGTCACCAGCGCGGATCCCGACGAAGGCGTGACGACCACGTTGGAGATGATGGGTGGGGTCACATCCGCGACGAATACGGCCCTGACCGTCCGGTCGGCGCTCATCGTCACCGTGTCCGGGTTCATGCTGCCCGTCAGGTCGTCCTCCCAGCGGTCGAATACCCAGCCCGAGTCCGGAATGGCCGTCAGGGACACGTCCGGCGAACAGTAGTAGAGGGCGGCGTCCGGGTCCTTCGTGACCGAACCGGAGCCAGTCGTGTTGATGGTCAACATGCGACCGACCTCGCCCATGAGCATGCCATCCTCCGGCATGATCGGCAGGGTCGTGTCGAAGACGTAGTCCACCACCATGGTGTGCGGAGGACCGGCGTTGCCCGCGAATACACCCGCCTCGGTCACATTCAGAGCGAAGGGGAAGCTGGCAGCCTGGGTAAAGGCCATCCCGTCCGTCGACCAGGACAGGGTCCACTGGTCGGCCGTGCGATTGATGCGCATCCAGGTCGGAGCCGCCGTCGTCCCGAGGGCAGAGAAGTGCTCCTGGGTCGACATGCTCGCCACCGTGCTGGCCGCGAACAGGTTGAGGTTCGTTCCTCCGGAGAAGAAGTCGAAGCGCAACCACTTCGTCTCGTCCTCCAGAATCAACACGCCCTGCGACTGCGTCGAGCCGCTGACCAGGGAGTCGAACTTCACGTCGATCTCGAAATCACTATCCGAGACCATCTGGGTCACTCGCGGTGCCGTGATCGTATTGAACGGAAGGTGGTTTCCGGCCGGGATGGAGAGCACTAGCTGCGCGTCGTCCGTGCCTGCACCCCGCGTAGACAGGGTTGCGTCGCCCTGCGGATCGGTCAGGCTCCAGATACCCGCCAGATTGCACTGGTTGAAGTCGTCCGAGACCAACGGTGTCCCGTCGTTGTCGGTCAGGGTCGTCGTGTGTACCAGTTGCGCCCCGAGCCCTGCATTTGTCGCGCCCGTCAGGGTCACGATTACAGTCTCGCCCGACTCGAGGTCCATGTCGTCGACCGGCATCAGCACGATGTCCGCGGACAGCTGCCCGGCCATGATAACCAGGGGGCTGGCGGCGATCGTGTAGTCATCGGGGTCCGTCGCCGTCCCGGTAACCGTGTACATGACCGTCACGTCGACCCCGGCCATGGCTGAAAGGTTGACACTGATCGGGGCCGAGGCCGTGCCCTCCCCGACGCTCTGACTTGTGGTGGCCACATCGACCGTCAGCGGAGCCATGACGAATACGGCCCGCACCGTCCGGTCGGCGCTCATCGTCACCGTGTCGGGATTCATGCTCCCGGTCAGGTCGTCCTCCCAGCGGTCAAATAGCCAGCCGGGGTCCGGAGTGGCCGTCAGCGTGACATCCGGTGAACAGAAGTAGAGGGCCTGGTCGGGGTCCTGAGTAACGGATCCGGAGCCAGTCATGTTGACGGTCAACACCCGGCCCGTCTCGCCCATGATCGCACCATCCTCGGGCATGATCGGGGTGGTCGTCTCGAAGACGTAGTCCACAACCATCGTGTGGGCGGGACCGGAGTTTCCGACGAAGACGCCTGCCTCGGTCACATTCAATGCGAAGGGGAAGCTGGCCGCCTGGGTGAACGCCATCCCGTCCGTCGACCAGGACAGGGTCCACTGGTCACCGGTGCGATTGATCCGCATCCAGGTCGGATTCAGCGTGGCGCCGAGTGAAGAGAAGTGCTCTTGAGTCGACGCGTTCGCCACCGTGCTGGCGGCGAACAGGTTGAGCGTCGTGGCCGAGGAGAAGAAGTCGAAACGCAGCCACCTGGCCTCGTCCTCCAGGATCAGCACGCCCTGTGACTTCGTCGAGCCGCTCACTATGGAGTCGAACTTCACATCGATCTCGAAGTCACTGTCCGAGACGACCTGGGTCACCCGCGGAGCCTCGATCGTGTTGAACGGCAGGTGGGTGCCAGCAGGGATCGAGAGCACCAGCTGTGCGTCATCCGTGCCCGCCCCCTGGGTCGAGAGGGTCGCATCGCCCTGCGGATCCGTCATGGACCAGATGCCCGCCAGCATGCACTGGTTGAAGTCATCCGAAACTAGCGGAACGCCATCGTTATCCCTAAGGGTCGTGGTGTGGACGAGCTGGGTCCCTAGAGTCGCGTTCGTCGCACCGGTCAAGGTCACGATCACGGTCTCGCCCGGCTCCAGGTCCATGTCATCGAAAGGCATCAGCGTGATGTCCGCGGACATCTGCCCCGCCATGATCGTGAGCGGACTCGCTGCGATCGTGTAGTCATCGGGGTCCGTCGCGGTCCCGGTGACCGTGTACATGACCGTCACGTCGGAGGCCGACATGGCCGACAGATTGACCGTGATTCCCGCCGAGACGGTCCCCTCGTTCACATTCTGACTGGCCACGGCAACGTCTACGGTCAACGGCGCCATCGTGAAGACGGCGGTCACCGTCATGTCGGCGCTCATCGTGAGGGTTTCCGGGTTCGTCGACCCGGTCAGATCACCCTCCCAGCGGTCAAAGAACCAGCCCGGGTCCGGCGTGGCCGTCACCATGACGTCGCTGGAGCAGTAGTAAAGGGGGCCGACCGGGTCCTGGACCACGGCGCCAGAGCCCATCGTGTTGACGGTGAGCATGCGGCCCACCTCGCCCATCACCGCGCCATCCTCCGGCATGATCGGCATACTCGTGTCGAACACGTAGTCCACGATCATCGTGTGCGCCGGACCCGAGTTGCCGGCGTAAACGCCAGCCTCGCTGACGTTAAGGGCAAACGGGAAGCTGGCGGCCTGGCTGAACGCGATCCCGTCCAGGGACCAGGACAGAGTCCACTGGTCGCCCGTGCGATTGATCCGCATCCACGTCGGGCTCGCCGTCGTCCCCAGTGCGGAGGAGTGCTCCTGGGTCGACGTACCCGCCACCGTGCTGGCCGCAAACAGGTTCAGGTTCGTGCCGGTCGAGAAGAAGTCGAAACGCAGCCAGTTGAGCTCATCTTGCAGGATCAGTACGCCTTGATCCTGAACCGTACCGGTCACCAGGGAATCGAACTTGACATCGATTTCGAAGTCTACGTCCGCAGCGGCCTGGGTCACGCGTGGCGCGTCGATTGTGTCGAACGGAAGGTGGACTCCGGCCGGAATCGAGAGCACGAGCTGCGCATCGTCGCTGCCAGCTCCCTGGGTAGAGAGTGTCGCATCGCCCTGGGGGTCGGTCAGGCTCCAGATTCCGGACAGCGTGCACTGATTGAAATCGTCGGAGATGATGCCGACGGCACCGCCATCGAGAAGAGTCGCGGTGTGCACCGTTGTCGTGCCCAGAGTCCCGTTGGTCGCGCCCGTCAGGGTCACGATCACCGTCTCGCCATCGTCGACCAGCATGTCCATGGCCGGCGTCAGGATGATGTCCGCCGACATGTTGCCCGCCAGGATCACCAGGGGGCTGGCGTCGATGCTGTAGTCGTCCGGATCAGTGGCCGTGCCGCCCACCGTGTACATGACCGTCACGTCCTGGGTCGAGGGGTTCGACAGGTTCACTGTCAGGCCCGTCGCGCCCGCACTCTCGCTCAGGTCCTGCATCGCCAGGTCAAAATCCACAACGGCGACGTCGTCGTCGAGCAGGGTCGCGGTGTGCACGGTGGTCGTTCCCAGGGTCGCGTTGGTCGCGCCCGTGAGAGTCACGATGACGCTCTCGTTGCCCTCGACGAGCATGTCCCCCGCCGGCGTCAGGATGATGTCCGCCGACATGTTGCCCGCCAGAATCATCAAGGGGCTGGCTGCGATGCTGTAGTCGTCCGGGTCGGTGGCCGTGCCGCCCACGGAGTACATGACCGTCACGTCCTCGGTCGAGACTGCCGACAGGTTGACCGTGAGGCCCGTCGCCGATGCGCCCTCGTTCAGATCCTGCATGGCCAGGTCGAAGCTCACCGTGGGGACTGCACCATCGAGGAGCGTCGCGGTGTGCACCGTGGTCGTACCCAGGGCTGCGTTGGTAGCGCCCGTCAGGGTCACGATGACCGTCTCGCCGTCGTCGACCAGCATGTCCGCCGCCGGCGTCAGGACGATGTCCGCGGACATGTTGCCCGCCAGGATCGTCAAGGGGCTGGGGTCGATGCTGTAGTCGTCCGGATCGGTGGCCGTGCCGCCCACCATGTACATGACCGTCACGTCCTGGGTCGAGGGATTCGACAGGTTGACGGTCAGGCCCGTCGCGCCTGCACCCTCGCTCAGGTCCTGCATCGCCAGGTCGAATTCCACCACTGCGACGTCGTCGTCGAGCAGGGTCGCGGTATGCACCGTGGTCGTTCCGAGGTCTGCGTTGGTTGCGCCCGTGAGTGTCACGATGACGGTCTCATCGCCCTCGACCAGCAGATCCCCTACTGGCGTCAGGGTGATCTCGGCCGACATGTTGCCCGCCAGGATCGTCAACGGGCTGGGGTCGATGCCGTAGTCGTCCGGGTCGGTGGCCGTGCCACCCACCGTGTACATGACCGTCACGTCCTGGGTTGACGGATTCGACAGGTTGACGGTGATGCCCGAGGCGCCCAACCCATCGCCCTCTGCAAGGTCCTGCAGGGCGAGATCGAAGTCCACCACTGCGACGTCGTCGTCGAGCAGGGTCGCGGTGTGCACCGTCGTCGTGCCCAGGGCCGCGTTGGTCGCGCCGGTCAGGGTCACGATAACCGTCTCGTCGCCCTCGACCAGCATGTCCCCAGCCGGGGTCAGAACGATGTCCGCGGACATGTTGCCCGCCAGGATCGTCAAGGGGCTGGCGTCGATGCCGTAGTCGTCCGGATCGGTGGCCGTGCCGCCCACCGTGTACATGACCGTCACGTCCTGGGTCGAGATTGTCGACAGACTGACCGTCAGGCCCGTCGCGGCTGCACCCTCGCTCAGGTCTTGCAGCGCGAGATCGAAGTCCACGGTTGCGACATCGCCATCGAGCAGGGTCGCGGTGTGCACCGTGGTCGCGCCCAGGGCTGCGTTGGTAGCGCCCGTGAGGGTCACGATGACCGTCTCGTCACCCTCGACCAGCATATCCACCGCCGGGGTCAGGATGATGTCCGCGGACATGTTGCCCGCCAGGATCGTCAAGGGACTGGGGTCGATGCCGTAGTCGTCCGGATCGGTGGCCGTGCCGCCCACCATGTACATGACCGTCACGTCCTGGGTCGAGAGGTTCGACAGATTGACCGTCAGGCCAGTCGCGCCCGCACCCTCGCTCAGGTCCTGCATCGCCAGGTCGAATTCCACCACTGCGACGTCGTCGTCGAGCAGGGTCGCGGTGTGCACGGTGGTCGTGCCCAGGGTGCCGTTGGTCGCACCCGTAATCGTCACGATGACCGTCTCGTCACCCTCGACGAGCGTGTCGCCCGCCGGAGTCAATGTGATGTCCGCGAACATGCTGCCGGCCGGAATGACGAGCGGGCTGGCTGCGATTCCGTAGTCCGCCGGGTCGCTCGCGCTGCCCGCGACGGAATACATGACGGTCACGGCCTGTGTGGACAGATTCGACAGGTTCACCCGGAGCCCCGTCGCCGCTGCTCCCTCGTTCAGATCCTGCGCTGCGATGTCGAAGTCCACGACGGCCACGTCGTTGTCGAGCAGGGTAAGGGTGTGCTCGGAGGGGGCGCCAAGGGCCGCGCCCGACGGCAGTCCCAGGGTCAGTACGACCGTCTCGCCGAGCTCGACCAGTGAGTCATCGACGGGCGTGACCGTGATATCGACCGAGGTCTGGCCAGCCGGGATCATGACCGGGCTGGCGCTTACCGAGAAGTCGGCCGGGTCCATTGCGGTTCCGCCAACCGCGAAAGGCACGACCACGTCCAGGGCCGAAATGGCACTCAATCCGATGGTCACTCCAACAGGCCCGACGCCTTCCGAAGGACTGCTCGACTCCATATCGAAGGAGATAACCGGTACCGGGTCGTTCTCCTGGATCTTCAGGTCCGTCGAATTGAGGGCGCCGAGCACCGCGTTCGTCGGCGTCCCGAGTTGAAAGGTGATCGTCTCGTCTGCCTCGTAGATGGCGTCCTCGACGACGTTCACGACGATATTCACCGAGAACTGGCCCGCGGGAATGACGACCGGGCTCGAGCTGACCGTGTAATCGTCGGGGTCGATGGCATCCCCGCTGACGGTGAACGGTACCTCCACATCCACGAAGGACAGGGCCGAGAGCTCCACCTTGATCAGGGCGGTCCCCAGGTTTTCGAGTATCGAGCGACTCGCGAGGCTGAACTGAACCTCGGGCAACGGATCGATGAAGGTGACTTCAAGTCCGTCAGAGAGGTTGAAGTTCGACGTTCCCGCCGGATCGGCATCGCGGAACCAGGCCTGGAAATTCCAGGTCGAGCCCGGGAGGATCGCCCCGTTTGTCGTCAGGGCGTCAAAGTTGATCGCGCGCGAGAGGGTGTTCCCCATCGCCTGGCTGACTCCCAGCCGGAAGATCGAGAACCCGGGCCCGCCGACGCAGCGCAGGCCGCGCCCGAAGGGGATTCCGCTGCCCATGCCAGCCTGGCCCTGGCCGTAGAAGAACAGACCGGGCTTGTTCGGCACCGGCGAGGCGCTGATGACGAAACTGTTGTCGGCAACGACGCACTCGCCGTTCGATGACATGAGCGCGGGCGAGCCAGTCTCGTTCGGAACCGAGCTACAAAAATTTGAGCTGTCACAGGGCGTCACCTGGGCTGAGGCGACGCTGACGAGCAAACTGGCAACGGCAATGCTGGCTGCGTTACGAAAGCTGCGAGCGAGCGAAATCATGGTGCAATCCGGGCTAGGTGTGTCCTCCGCGCCGGCCCTTGAAGGCGCCACAGCGCCATGCGAGTTCACTGGCTGCGGAGGCCAGTGAGAGCCGTTCCCCAAAGATAGAATAGCCCACCATGGGCGATGGTGAGGCGGGTTTGGGGCCCTGGGGATAGGCCCGCGGGCGGAGTATCCCACGCGGCTCCAGGTGGGGCACGGCACTTTCTTCCCAAAACGTGGCAAAAGGGCGATTTTGGAGGTCTCAGTGAGGGTTCTTCCTCGAGGGACGGAGGTTGCGCGCCCCTCCGAATGGGCGACAAATTTGCTCCCGATGGACTTCTTTTTTGGCCGCGGACCCGGAACCACACAAAAGGTCGGTGCGATATCATCCGACCAACTAGACTGCCCGCCCGTTTCTCGCCCCCTGGGCCAGGTCCGCAGGTCGGTCTCGGGTCCAGATGGGCCGCCTGGGGGCCCACAGACAGCACTTCCAATCCGCCTCTCGCCCCCCCGGCCCCCTCGCCAGCCCGGGTCCGCTCCCCCGTTCCGCGCCAGCTCAGCCACTTGATGAACGACCTCCCCCGCTCCACATGCTCGGCCTGTGGGTCCAAGGACACCACCTCGGTCTGCAGCGCGCTCCAGGTGCCCGCCCACGTCTGCTCGTACTGGGCCAGCGCCGGGGAGGCGCAGGCCTGCGCCAAGGGCGATCTGACCCTCGCATTTTGCTCGGTATGCGGCTTCATCGAGAACACGTCCTTCGACGAGAAAACCGCCGAGTACACCGGCGCCTACGAGAACTCATTGCACTTCTCCGAGTTCTTCCAGGGCTACATCTCGGACTTCGCGAAGCAGATTCTCGCGGAACACAGCACCGACGGCGGGGTGCTCGAGATCGGGTGTGGGAACGGTGAGTTCCTGGAGCTTCTGTGTGCCGACGGCGTCGGGCGAGGCGTGGGCTTCGACCCCGCCTACGCGCCTGATGAACCGTTGACCAAGCTCGACGGTCGACTGCGCTTTATTCGCGACTACTACAGTGACCGGTATGTCGACATCCCGACCGGCCTGATCGTCTGCCGACAGGTGCTCGAGCACATCTCGAGCCCTGGCAACTTCCTGCGTAGTCTGCGCTCGACGATCGGGGACCGGCATGACACGTCCATCATCATCGAGGTCCCCAACACGCTCTACGCCCTCGAGAATCTGTCCTTCTGGGACATCATCTACGAGCACCCGAACTACTTCACTGGCCCGACCCTGGCCCGTCTATTCGCGAACTGTGGCTTCGATGTCAATCGAGTCTGGCCGACCTTCGCCGATCAGTTTATCGCGATCGATGTGAACCCGGCGGAGGGCGCCGTGGGCCATGTCCCCGACGACCTGCAAGACCTGAGCTCGCTCCCGGATCTTGTTGCGCGCTTCTCGCGCGGGTTCGACGAGACCATCGACAAGTGGAACGACGACCTCGGCCGCATCAAGGCCAAGGGAGAGAAGGTCGTGGTCTGGGGCGCGGGCGCGCGCGGGGTCGGATTCCTCAACCAGGCGGACCGCTCGGGCGCAATCGAGTACGTGGTCGACATCAACCATCGCAAGCACGACAAGTTCGTCGTCGGAACGGGACAGCAGGTCGTACGGCCTGAGTTCCTTCAGGACTACAGGCCGGACCATGTGATCCTCATGAACAAGATCTACCGCGAGGAGATCACCCGCGACCTGCACGCCATGGGGCTTGATCCCCAGATTCTACAGGCCTGACCCAACCCGGAGCACAGAGCGCGAACGAGCCATGACTACCCTGCCGATTGCCCACCGCGGAAGCTGCCGCTTCTGCGATAGCCTGCTCGAGCATTCATTCGTGGACCTTGGAATGTCTCCCCTGTGCGAGAGTTTCCTGAAGGCGGATCAGCTCAACCACGCCGAAGACTTCTTCCCGCTCGCGGCGTCCGTCTGCCAGAAGTGCTTCCTGGTTCAGCTCCAGGAGTACGTCACACCCGACAACATCTTTGACGACTACGCCTACTTCTCGTCCTTCTCGGACTCGTGGTTGCGCCACGCGGCAAAGTACAGCGACGAGATCACCGAGCGCCTGGAACTCGACACCAGTTCCTTTGTGGTGGAGATCGCGAGCAACGACGGCTACCTGCTGCAGAATTTCGTGGCCCGCAACATCCCGGCTCTCGGGATCGAGCCCGCCGCCAACGTGGCGGCCGCCGCGTCCGAGAAGGGAGTGGAGTCGCTGGTCGCCTTCTTCGGCAAGGAGACTGCCGCGAGGGTACGCGAGGAACGCGGTCCGGCCGACCTGATCGCCGGCAACAACGTGCTCGCCCATGTTCCGGACATCAACGACTTCGTCGGCGGCCTGAAGATCTTGCTGGGCGACGATGGAGTCGTGACCATGGAGTTTCCCCATCTCTGGCAGCTGATGGAGGGCAACCAGTTCGACACGATCTACCACGAGCATTTCTCCTATCTGTCGTTCGGTACCACCTGCCGCATCTTCGAGAAGCACGGACTCGAGGTCTTCGACGTCCAGGAGCTGGCATCTCACGGCGGCTCCCTGCGGATCTTCGCCCAGCACGCCGGCCACGCGCGAGCGCGCACGGCTGCGGCCGAGTCCCTCCTGAAGAGGGAGTCCGAAGCGGGATTCGAGACCCTGGACCACTATCTGTCATTCACGCCCCAGGTCGAGCGCACGAAGCGGCGCCTGCTGGCATTCCTGATCGAGGCGCGCGAGCAGGGCAAGCACATCGCAGGCTACGGAGCACCGGGCAAGGGCAATACCCTGCTCAACTACTGCGGCATCCGCAGCGACCTGCTCGACTACACCGTCGACCGCAATCCCTACAAGCACGGTCGCTTCTGTCCGGGTACACATATCCCCATATTCGCACCGGAGATGCTCGAGGAGACGCGGCCGGACTACATCCTGATCCTGCCCTGGAACCTCAAGAAGGAGATTCTCGAGCAGCTGAGCTTCGCCCGTGACTGGGGCGCGCGCTTCGTCATTCCGATTCCCGAACTAGAGATCGTCGATTAGGCCGGCGCACCAACCCGGCGCCGCCAACCAACATGAAAGTCGTACTGTTCTGTGGAGGCCTGGGCATGCGCCTCAGGGGCTACTCCGACAAGACTCCGAAGCCCATGGTCGAGGTCGGACACCGACCGATTCTGTGGCACGTGATGAAGTATTACGCGTCGTTCGGGCACAAGGACTTCATCCTCTGCCTGGGCTACAAGGCAGACTTCATCAAGGAATACTTCATCAACTACAGCGAGTACGTGACCAACGATTTCGTGCTCACGGAGGGCGGCCGCAACGTGTCGTTGCTTTCGAGCGACATCCACGACTGGAAGATCACCTTCGTCGATACGGGCTACACCGCTTGCATCGGTGAGAGGCTGCAGATGGTCCGCCCGCACCTCGAAGGCGAGGAGATGTTCCTGGCGAACTACAGCGACAACGTCACTGACTTTCACCTGCCTCCGCTGATCGACCGCATGAGCAAGGAGGACTGGGTTGCCTCGTTCGTCGCCGTGCGCCCGCCCCACAGCTTCCACGTCGTATCCCTGGGCGAGAACGATCGGGTCAACCGGATCGAGGAGACCGCTGAAGCCGACCTGTGGATCAACGGTGGCTACTTCATCCTGAAACAGGAGATCTTCGAGTACATGCGCCCCGGCGAAGAGCTCGTGCTCGAGCCCTTCCAGCGTTTGATCGAAGCCCAGCGACTGTTGGGTGTGAAATACACCGGCTTCTGGAAGAACATGGACACCTTCAAGGACAAGATGGAGCTGGACGAGATGCATGGTCGGGGCGAGGCGCCCTGGCAGATCTGGAAGGATCCCAAGCAGACCTGAGTCGCCTGAGCGCGCCCCATGAGTACAACCCTCACCCGCTGCCGTTCCTGCTCGAGTTCTGACCTCTCCACGGTCATCGACTTCGGGATCTCGCCCCTGGCTGACAAGCTCGTGCTCGCCGCTGAGCGCGACCAGCCGGACCTGTCCTTCCCCCTGCGGCTCGTCTTCTGCCCTGAGTGTTCCCTGGTGCAGATCACCGAAAACGTCCCGCCGGAGATTCTCTGGGGCGGCGACTACCCCTACTACACCTCCCTCTCGCCGGGGCTGGTACGACACTTCACGGCCAGCGCGGATGCGCTCATGAAGCGCTTGCCCCTGGACTCGAAGACGCTTGTCGTCGAGGCCGCGAGCAACGACGGCTACATGCTGAAGCTGTTCGCCGACAAGGGCATTCCGGTCCTTGGCGTCGATCCTGCGAGCGGCCCGGCCAAGGTGGCCACGGAGGCCGGCGTACCGACCATGTGCTGCCTGTTCGACATGGAAGCGGTGCGCTCGATCCTGGCCGAGCACGGGCAGGCACAGCTGATTCTCGGCAACAATGTCCTGAATCTCGTCGCGGACCTGGCCGACGTCATGCATGCGATCGACGCCCTGCTGGCACCCGACGGCGAGGTCGTACTCGAGGTGCCCTACCTGGTCGACTCGATAGACAAGCTGGCCTTTGACAACGTCTTCCACCAGAACACGACCTACTACTCGGCAACATCCCTCGATCGCCTGTTCCGGGCCCACGGCCTGTTCCTGAACGAGGTCGAGAGCGTGGCCACCTTTGGCGGTTCCCTGCGAGCTACATTTGCGCGCCAGGAACGGGTCGGCCCCTCCGTTCAGTCCATGCTGGCCGAGGAGAGCCGGCGCGGCGTCACGCGCTACGAGTTCTACGAGGAATTCGGCTCGCAGGTCAGCAAGATCAAGACAGATCTGATGGCGATGCTTCGTGAGCTGAAGGCCGAGGGCAAGCGCATCGTCGCCTACGGCGCCGCTGGCGGGATGGCCACGACGCTCCTGGCCTACATGGAGATCGACGACGGCCTGATCGAGTACGCGGTGGACATCAACCACCACAAGCACGGCAAATGGACGTCGGGCAGCCGACTGGAGATCCGGCCTGCGGAGACTCTGGTCGAGGATCGCCCCGACGTGGTCCTGCTACTGGCCTGGAACTTCGCCGACGAGATCATGGAACAGCAGAGTGCCTACCGGGATCAGGGCGGCCAGTTCCTTGTCCCCGTACCTGTTCCGCGACTCGTCTAGCTCGAACCCTTCACCAGGACTCGGGCTAGCTCGCGACTACTGCCAGCACAGGCGCGGATCCAGCCGTCCCGCTTCCTTGTGCCGCAGGATGGTCTTGATGCGCAGGTAGCGGGCGCTCTCGAGCTCTTCGGCCGTGAGCCCGTGCTGCTTGTAGGCCGCATACAGTTCCTGGATGCCCTTCTCAACGGTCCAGATGGGCTTGAAGGCCGGCAAGGCAGCGTTGATACGGTCGAAGTTCACACGGTAGTTGCGCTTGTCCGGACTCGCGTCCTTGGCAAACTCAACGCGGCTATTTGGAACCACGTCGCGCACCATCTCCGCCACCTCACGAATGCGGTAGTTCTCCTCATTGATACCCACATTGAATGGCACGTCGCACACGACCTTGGGGTCGGCCTCCATGGCCGCCAGGAAGGCACGCGAGATGTCCTCGATGTGGACCAACGGACGCCAGGGCATGCCGTCGCTCTTCATCAACACCTCCCCGGTCGTCAGCGCGTAGGCCGTCAAGTTGTTGACGACCAGGTCGATGCGTAGGCTGGGCGAAAGGCCGTAGGCGGTCGCGTTGCGCAGGTAGGTCGGGACAAAGGAGTCGTCGGCCAGACGCGACAGGTCGCGCTCGACGTTGATCTTGCTCTCGCCATAGGGCGTGATCGGATTGAGGCCGGCCTCCTCGGTCAGGGCGTCCTCGCCCTGTGCGCCGTACAAGCTACACGAGGAAGAGAACAGGAAACGCCCCACTCCCGCTCGCTTGGCCGTCTCGGCGAATTGCACCGTGGCCTGGTGGTTGATGTCGTAGGTCAGGGCGGGATCCAGGTCTCCGAGGGCGTCGTTGGACAGGGCGGCCAGGAAGATGATCGCGTCGAGACCCTCCAGGTCCGACTCGTTCACATCGCGAATGTCCTTGCGAATCGTCTCGAAGCCACCAGGTGCATCGGCGAACTGGCAATCCTCGTAGAAGTAGGTGTCGAGTCCGGAGACCTGATGCCCGGCCGACTGCAGCAGGGGCACCATGACCTGACCGATATATCCGTTGTGACCCGTTACGAGAACCTTCATTTTCTTGGCTTTCCGGCCCCGAATTCGAGGGGCAACTTTCGAGCGTGAAACGCTTCGGCAAAACGATCCGGAGAATTGGATTCAACCCCCCGCAGACGAAGGACGGCACGAAATGTGTCCTCGTCGAACCAGTCCTTCTCACGCTGGGTTGCGAAGACGCCCATCAAAGTTGCGATCTTGAAGTCGACCGTCTCCGGCGTCAGGGGCACGAACACATTGGGCTGCCCCAGATCCGCATCGAACTTGGGGATCTCGTATTCGAGCACGAGGTGGTCACGGAAGGTGTTCCAGGTCAGCTCCGAGATGACGCGGTGGTCCTGATGCAGGTCCTTCGCGCGATGGGTCAAGACGACGTCCGGTTCAAAGTCCCGCCGAATCCGGCCAAAGGCCTCCTTGATGCCCTCCCACTCACTGGGAAAGAAGCTCTCCCGGAATTCATGGACGACGACACGCTGCTCGTGGGCTCCGGCCAGGAAGGCCTCGGCCCCGGCCTGGGCCTCCTGGGCACGGGCAGGATTCGAGCTGAAGACGGTCCAGCAGAAGTCGACCGGGCGATCGCCGGCGATCAGCGAGCGGATCGTGCCGCCACAGCCGATTTCGATGTCATCGCAGTGGGCGCCCAGGCAGAGGACCCGCAGGGGTCGGTCGGCCGGACTGGAAAATAGGAGCGGAAGCATGGATCGACGGGAAGTCTACGTCGGAATTCTATCCCGGGCTCGACTTCCCTGATGCCAACTGTCGCCCTATTCTCGCCTCGCGCAGGGCCTCCCCGGCCCACCCCGAATGAACTTCCTACCCCCACAGGTCTCCTTCCCCGAGGCGCCCGCCGGCCGTGCCTGCCCCTGCTGCGGCGGGGCAAACGCGCGCGCCATCTACGCGGTCAGCGGCATTCCGATTCACAGCTGCGTCCTGCTCGACAGCAGCGAGGCTGCCCGCGCCTTCCCCACGGGGGACATGTGCTGGTCCTGTTGCCCGGATTGCACTTTCCTCTTCAACGATCGATTCGACCCGGCTCTGATCGACTACTCGAGCGACTACGAGGAGACCCAGGGCTTCTCGCCCACCTTCTCGACCTGGCTGGAGGGGATCGCAACCGACCTGATCGAGCGAAACGGATTGACCGGGAAACGAATCGTCGAGATCGGATGCGGTCGGGGCGATTTCCTGGAGCTGGTCTGCCGTCTGGGAGACAACGTCGGAATCGGCGTGGATCCAAGCGAGACGGCCGGGCGTGTGGACCATGGGGTCGGCCGCGGACTGACATTTCTGCGAGAGCCCTTCAGCAGAGATCATCGCCAGCTGAAGGCCGACGCCATCATCTGTCGCCACACGCTCGAGCACATCCATGACCCACGCGCCCTGCTGGAGGCAGTCCGCCATGGGATCGGCGAAGAGGGCACGGTCTTCTTCGAGGTCCCGGACGTCGAGCGCCAGGTGGCCGAGGGCGCATTCTGGGACATCTACTACGAGCATTGCTCGTATTTCAGCGACGCATCCCTACGCCACCTCTTCGAGTCATCGGGTTTCGTGGTCGAGCGCATCGAGCGCGTCTACGCCGAGCAGTATCTGCAGATCACCGCTCGGCCCGCCGCGCCTGGAGCGGGGCCCGCGCCGATCGATGAGGCCAGGCGCGCAGGCTGGGACTCGGCGGTCGCCACCTTTGCACGGACGTGTGAGTCGGCACTCGTGACCTGGGATCGTTTTCGGCAGGCGCGCCTGCAGGATCACGAGAAGGCCGTACTCTGGGGTTCCGGGTCGAAGGCCACTGGCTTCCTGACGACCCTGGGTTGGACAACCCAGGTCCTCGAGCGTGTGGTCGACATCAATCCGGACAAGTGGAACCGCTTCGTGGCCGGCACGGGACAGCGCATCATCGAGCCGCGCACCCTTGCGGAGGAGCAGCCGCAGCACGTCGTCATCATGAATCCGATCTACCAGGAAGAGATCCGCGCTGACCTGGCTCGATTCGGCTGTACGCCGACGCTACACCCCCTGGGTGCCTGAGGCGTCCCTGACCGTCGGTCCGGGCCCTCTACTCGAGCCCGAAGGGCACGTCAGGCTTGTGCCTGTTCAGAACAGCGCCAAATACGGGTAGTCCGGCCCGCTCCACGATATCGACCGACTCACGCAACGATTGGGTACGCGCTGAACGCGCCCGGACGACGAAGACCACCCCGTCTACGTGCTCGAGAAGCATGCGCGTTTCGACCTCGCTCGCAATCGGGGCAGCGTCGAAGAGGGTGAAGTCCGCCCCACCGCTAATACTCCCAAGCAGGTCCCGTACCTCGCCCGTGGCGAACTCGCCAGGTATGACGGAGCGCGGACTGCCCGCAGGGATGATGCCCAGATCGGGGCAACTGGCCAGCCGCTGCAGGGACTGGTCGAGGGTGGCGCGGTGGTCCAGCACATCCGAGAGGCCGGGGCCGCGCGGAATCTCGAAGTAGTCTGCTAGGCCGGGTCGCTCGAAGCGGGTCTCGACCACGCGCACGTCCTGGCGCAGGTTGCGCGCGAGCCCGAGCGCGGTCGCGGCGACCATGAGGGTCGTGCCGGCCTCCGCCTCGGTCGAGGTGAAGAGTATGCGCGGCCGGTTCAGGGACGAGCGCAGCACGCTCAGCCGGCTCCAGAGAGTGTCGGCCAGGGGTCGAACGTCCGCGAAGATCTTTTCCAGGTCCAAGCGAGCCTCTCTGTCAGGCGTGGGCCGCGGTCCGGCGACGTGCGAGCTTGCGGATGGCCGCGGTCTCGGGGACCACGGCCAGGACCGCCAGATCGAGTTGATTCTCCAGCGTGCGCGCGTAGCGGATCTTGCGCTCCATCAGCTGGCGCAGAACGGCCAAACCTCCACCAACAGCCAGGCCACCAAAGAGGCCCATCATCACCGTCTTCAGGCGATTTGGCCCGCTCTTCTCGAGGGGCAGCAACGCTCCCTGGTAGATGCGCAGATTCGACTCGTCCTCGGCGTCGAGGTCACTCAGGGAGCGCACCTGGAAGTAGACGGTTCGGCGCTGATTCAGGTCCTGCTCAGCGTCCTTGATCCGCTTGGACCAGATGTCGTGAGTCTTCTCACATTCACCTGCCAGGTCGAGTTGCTCCCGTAGCTGGCGCAGATTCTTCTGCTTCTCCAGGATCGCGAGGCCCAGCCCGTTGTCCTCCGCCTTGAGGGCATCGACCTTGCGCTTGTATTCAAAGTACTCTTCGTTCGGAACCTTCTCGACGGTCGCGGGTCGAACTTCGATCAGGGGTTCGATGTCCTCGAGCTGCTCGGTGAGGGCCTCGATCTGGCGCTCGATGCGCGCGATGGTGCGATCACGCTCATCGAATACTGCCGCCCCCTTGGCAAGGGACAGCTCGGTCTTCATCCGAATTCGCTCGCCCAGAACCACGCCGTACTCAGGGTTGGTACCGAGCACCGCCTCGGTGATGTTGTCACGCAACGGCGGAATGCTCGCCAGGTACTTCTCGTACTCCTCGAGCTCCCCACCCACCTGGCTGCGACGACCCTGGTCCGTCGCCAGTTTCGTGCCCATATCTCTGACCTCATGCCGCAGCTCGTCGGTCTCCTTACCCAGACTCTGGAAGCCACAGAGCCGGCGGTGTTCCCGGTACGTCTCGCTGTCCTCGTTGACCTTGTCGTCAGCCTTGAGCATCTCCTGACGTGCCTTGCCGGCATGGGTCTCGGCCGAATAGACCTCGCGGTGTCGGTCCACGAAGCCCTCGACCAGGGCCTGGGCAAACTCCTGCGCCCGTTCAGGGGTGGTCGACTCATGGCGCACGTCGATCACGTAGGAACCGCCCAGGGCCGTGAGCGTCGTGTTGTCCCGTAGCTTGGTCCCGGCCAGCTGAATGCAACGGGCCGACTCTTCGCCAGCGCAAGCCACCTGGGCCGTGTTCTCGGCCAGATAGGCCTGGATCGAGTGCAGGGTCTTGATGTGTAGCGCGGTATCTGGCGTATCGAGGGCCGCCGGGTCAGGGTCCTCGAGCACCCAGGCCACGCCCAGCTTGCGCGCTACCTGCTCGTAGATCTCGGGTGCCTCCAGCAGGATGATCTCGTCCGCCACGCCGATCGAGGGCAACGAGGAGTCCTTCAGTCCAGCGAGGAACTCCGGGTCCAGCCCCTCCCGCTGACCGGCCATGAAATGCAGGCGCGCCACCGAGGAGTAGACATTCGGATTGGCGGCTGCAAAGACCAGTCCGAGGACCGTTCCGACGAACAGGCAGAAGGCCACGAGGAAGCGCGAGCGACCGATCCCGTAGAGGACCAGGACCTTCAGGTCGAGCCCCGGACCGGGCTCGTCGTCGAAGGCATCTAGATCTTGATGGTCGGTCATGGCACGCCCTACGTAGGTCAGACCCCGGGTGTGAAGATCCGTGGGACAGGAATCAAGACCCGCAGGTGGGTATCCAGCCAGTTGGAGACCTTGTCGATCGGCTTGTTCGGAATGAAAATCATGTCGAACGGCTGGAGCAAGAGCGCCTCAGGCTCACCCCAGAACCGCTCGCGCGCGTCGAAGGTCCACGCGCGCTGACGCTTGGCCACGGGATCCCAGCGCACCAGAATTGTGTTCGCCAGGTAGGCCGTTCGCCAGCGGGGCCCACCCGCCTTGGCGAGCGCCTCGGTAAAGTTCAGGTGCACGTTGGGATCGACCTCGAACGATCCCGCGCTGGCAACCTCGCCCAGGACTGACAGAGTGCGCGGCGCCCAGGTCTCCACATTGACGGAGAGGCGTGGCCGGTCAGTCACCAGCGAGTACGCGGCAGTCAGCTTTGCGCGCAGCTCCTTTGGGGTCAGGCCGTAGACATCCATCTCATCGATCGAGAGGAAATTGGCATACCCATCTGGGCGAACGCTGACCGAGTGGGTCCAGTCCGCCAGATCGCCCGGAGCAAAGGCCACCTCGATCATGTCACCAGGTGCCAGGGTGCGGCGCACGGGCAAGAGGGTCTCGTTGATCTCGTCCGCAATCCTCGGCAGGGGCGGGCCACCGGGCGTCGCACATGAAATGGACACCGTCGCAATGACGGCGCTGCAGCAAAGCCTCACGTAGTTCGACACCATGATCGGAAGGGAGCCAGTGGTCTATTGGAAAACAGGCCTGCTCCTGACGCAGGAGCTTGGTCCAGGAGTCCAGTTTTGAGGATAGCCTTCGGAGGCCGCCGGACAACCTAGCAGTCCGCCGATAAAGTGCTCCGAGTGCCCGGCCAGCGGTGTCCACTGCGGTATGGCGCCTGATAACCCGGGCGAATCGGTTGATTCGGCGAGGCTCGCAGGGGCAGCGAGGCGGCGGAAGAATCGTCCCAGGGCCGGATGACAATCCCTGTAGACGTCCCGCCCGAGACGGTCGTGATGCGCTGGCCCGACCCGCTCGATAGCTGGACTCAATCCCCCGGTGCACTCACCATCTGACCGATGGGACCTCGTACGACGTCACGCAGACGTCCGTCCGGATCGATGATCAGCGTGGTGGGGATCGGCAAGCGCAGGAGGTCGACCATCCCGTCGATTCCGTGGTCCGGGCCCTCCTCCCCCTCCATGCTGACGAAATACACGGGATAGGTGGCGGCCGCCCGCTCGAGTACTTTTCCCGCTGCTTCGCGGGCGCTGGGCACGTCCACACTGATCGAGACCACGGTCCGCGCGGCCTGCCCGTGGATCTCCTCCAGGTCCGGAACCTCCTGGACGCAGGGACGGCAGTAGCTGGCCCAGAGGTTCAGAAAGAGAGTGCGACCGGCGGCCAGGGCCTCCCAGCTGAGCTCGACCGGCCGTCCGGACGAGTCTTCGAGGGTAACGTCCGGCAGGATCTCGCCCAGATCCCGCTTCAAGCCCTGGGGCAGTGGATCGTGCAGCTCGAAGGACGGCGCCGGAACGGTCTGCGCCACCCCGCTGCCCTCGACCAGGGACACGGTCTGGTCGCCCTCCAGGATTCCGAATGGCTCCTCGGATCCACCGGGCCAGACGACCCGTACATCGGCTCGCTCACTCTCGCCCAGTCCAAACACCAGCTCCGGGCTCTGACACGAGGCGTATCCGGCACCGCGGGACAGGAGCTGGGCCACGGCGCCGCGAGGCCCGTCCACCACCACGAGCGCGCCGACGGCCTCGTGCTGCGAAGTCGTCGCGTGCAACCGGATCTTCAGGAACGATGCGCCCCTCGTCTCGTTGCGGTAGAGGCTGTGCCGCTCGCGCTGAAGGTTGTGGACGAACAGGTCCAGATCACCGTCGGCATCAAAGTCGACCGTGAGCAGGCCGCGCCCGTCCAGGGGCGAGTCCGCGCCACACAGGTTGGACAGGTCCTCGAAGGACCCATCACCGCTCCCGAGGAAGAGCTTGCTGCGCTCATTCCCGTTGAATGACAGCCCTTGCCGGTACATCTCCTTCGCCCAGGGGTGAAGCTCGGCGGTCTCGTCTGCCGGCGCTTCTGCCTTGGAGCCGTCTGCGCCGTCGTGTTCACTGTGATCGTGGGAGTCCCCGGGGGCTTCGATTCCCAGTGTCGACGCCACCACGTGGCGCCAGTAAGCGCTTCAGGTGTCCTGGGGCAAATCACCGGTCACGAAGCCGTTGACGCAGAAGATGTCGAGCGCCCCATCCAGATCGAGATCGGCCAGGGCACTGGACCAGACCCAGCCTGCGCCGGCCCCCCCGTAACCGCGCGGTGCACGCGCAAAGCCGCCAGATTTCGTACCGAAGAACAGGGAGTTGCCGGACGCCAGGTTCAACAGATCGTCGGCCATCGCCTCACGCCCGCCGCGCCGCACGCGCTTCATCACCCGTTCACCTGTCACCGACGTGGGCCCCGCCACGAACAGGTCCAGTCGCCCGTCGTTGTTCATATCGCCCCAGGAAACGGCCATGCTATTTCCGCGCTCGGCCACGCCGAGCTTGCCCGCCACGTCCTCGAAGGTCCCATCGCCCAGGTTGTGGTACAGCCGGTTGGAGCCAAAGTTGTTCGCCACGTACAGGTCGATGTGGCCGTCAAGGTCGTAGTCAGCAGCCGCCGCCTGATAACTCCAACGCCAGTCATCGAGGCCCGCAGCAGCTGTCACATCAACGAAGCGCAGACCGTCGACGTTACGCATCAATCGGTTTGGGCTACCGTTGGTCGATTCGATCCAGCTGTTGTTGCGCGCCACATCCATGCGCCCGTAGCCGCACATGAACAGGTCGAGAAAACCGTCGCCATCGTAGTCGAGGGCCGTCAAGGAGTAAGACACCTGTGCCACGTCCAGCCCGGAATCCGCCGTAACATCGTCGAAGTTTCCTCCACCGTCGTTGCGGTAGAGGTGCGCCGTATCGCCGACGAGTTCGCGTTCGGCCCCCAGTGCTCCTACGTGCCCGACAACCAGGTCTTGATCCCCGTCGTTGTCCACGTCGAAGAACAGGGCGCCGGTCCCGCCACCTTCTCCAAGCACCCCACTCTCGGCCGCGACCTCATCGAAGCTCCCGTCGCCCCGATTTCGATAGAGGAAGTTGCGCTCGGAGCTGGGTACGAAGATGTCGTAGCGCCCGTCCCCGTCGAAATCTCCGCTGGCCACGCCGTTCCAGGCGTCACTGTCATTGCCCGGCTGCCCGTAACGAATCCCCTCGTGAGAAATCCCGGTCGCGCGGGACACGTCGACGAAGAGTGGATCACGCTTGCGCGAACTCTTTACGTCGACGGCTTCGAGCCGGGAGAACTTCCAGCCCGCCTCGCCCCTCTCGACACGCGCGATCAGGCGGCCGTCGTAGTCGGCGCGGCCACCGGATGCGGTCATGCCCGTGAGGCGTACGTGAAGGTGTACCTTGCCCCAACGCACGACCTCGTCAGCCTGAAACTCGGCCTGGGTAACTCTCCATTCGGACTGCAGCACGCGCCGCCAGGATCCAATGCGCCGGTCGAGACCGGCCAGGAATCCGGCGCCGTCTACCATGCCGAAGCCCTCTGGCTCGTAGCGCTCCCGCACCGCGTCCAGGGGGAGATTGGACTGGCCCGCGGGTGGCGACCCGAAGGCATCCCGTCCAACGAATTCGGAATCGAACCACGTGGCCGATCCCACGAGGTCGCGGATCGCGATCTTCTCGGCCAGGCCGTGAACCCAGTCCTGGACCGAGACCGTCAGGAGTTCAGACGGCTTGAGCAGTACGACGGGGTCGTCGGGGTCCGGAATCTCGATCGCCGCTTCAGGATCGGGGCGTGTTGCGGCATCGGGCGCGGCATCGGGCGCGGCTTTGGGCGCGGGAATGTCGGCGCGCGGCGCTGGTAGCGGGCTCCTCGCGAGCTCCGCGGCCTGGACTGGCTCGTCGGCCTCTCCGGTCCCGCACCCGGCGAGAATGAGGCATGGGAGCAACCAGGGGGCTCGAATCATCGTGGGGAAAATCTAGAGGTGCCCGACCGGGGCCGTGGGAAGCGCTGGTGAGACGGTCCCCGGCCACCGATCCAGGGCGCATGGCGCCCGAGTGCGAGAGTGGCGAGACCCCGATCAGTTAACCACGGAGCCCGCCACTATCGAACACAAAAAAAACGCCGGGGGCCGCAGATCCCGCCCAATGAGCTCGTCGTGGGCGTACTCTCGATTCCCGGGCCTCATTGCCCGATTCGGCGTTGAGCGTGGATAGCCGAGCGACCTGACACGTGCGGCCGGCCCTCGGATATCGGCTCGAAGCGGCGGGTGCCACTCACCGCCGGACGACTCGAACCACCTATCCTCTCTACAGGAGGCCCAGCACGGCGACCTGCCCGAGCCCGATCAGGCAGCCCAGCACTCCACCCAGAACCTCGATCGCGCGCAATTCCCGCTCCGAGACCTCCAGCACGAGTTGTTCGAGCTGCTCGATCGGAAACGCGGAAACTTTTTCTGCAACCAGGGTCTCGATGTCAAAGCCCTCTTTCAGCGCCCGCTCGAGCTCGTCGGCCAGGGCGTCGTTGTTCGCGGCCAGGCTGTGAATGAGGCCCTGTTTCAGGTCGCCGATCCGCTCGTCGGTCAGAAAATTCCCCACCAGGGGGATCTTGCGCAGCTCACCGAGCTTCGAGCTGAGAGCCTCGTCCAGTCCGCGCCCGATGAGCCCCTCCATATCAATGGACGCCAGCCCTCGCACGATATCGTCGTGCTCCACCAGGTGCTTGCCGACCACCCGGCCGATGCTGGCTGCCAGCTCCTCCTGGCGCTTGCCCATCAGCCCCTGGACCGTGATCCCGAGCACCTTTACGGGATTGATGGGCCGGAATATCATCTTCACAGCCAGCCGATTGGTGATGTACCCGATCAAGGCGCCCAGAAGGGGTACGGCGATCCAGGTTCCAGGCCCGATAGAGACTTCGGTAGACAGCATCGCGGGACTATAGGCCCCACGCTGCCCAGACGCGAGGCATGCCCCACGGCGGGTATTCAGCAGACCCGCCTCCCAGCAAGACTTTCACCATGGTCCCCCCCCCGATCGCATTCGTCGCCGGAGCCACCGGCTACGTAGGTCGCACTCTCGTGCAAGACCTGCTCGACCGGGGTATCACGACGGTGGCCCACGTCCGCCCGGACTCACCCGCGCTCCACGATTGGTGTGCCACATTCGGCGCCGCAGGCGCACGTGCTGACTGGACCCCGTGGGAACTTGGCGCTCTTACCGACGCCCTGCGCAAGCTGCGCCCGACCCACGTCTTCGCGGTGGTCGGCACTACTCGCACTCGCATCCGTGATGACCCGCGTGGTCTCGAGAGCTACGAGTCGATCGACTTCGGCCTGACCAAGCTATTGATCGACGCGTGCGTGGCGGCTGGATGCTCACCGCGCTTCGTCTACCTCTCGGCCGCTGGCACGGGGGTCGACGCGCCCGGGCCGTATCTGAAGGCGCGCTGGTACGTTGAGGAGGCCCTGAGCGCCAGCCCACTACCCTTCACGGCGATTCGATCGTCGTGGATCATCGGCTCGGACCGGGATGACCCGCGGATCTGGCAGGAGCGCGCAGCCAAGGTCCTCGACGGCATCCTGAGCGCAGCCGGAGCGGTCGGCGGCAAACGCCTGCAGGAACGCTATCGTTCCACGACGGTCGACGAGCTGGTGGACGGCATGGTGCACGCGGCCTTCAACTACACGACGATCTGTCGGGTACTGGAAGCCGACGAGGTACGCTACGAAACCGCGAACGACCGGGAGCACCACTTCCCCGACTCGCGACGGGATACGGACCGCCACTGACAGGCCCCAGACGAACCAGCACTCCTGTCCCCAGATGACGAACCGATATGCGGAGCCCACCGGCGACCACGGCGCACATACCCTGCGCGTCTGGCGTGGCATTATCGTCGGACAGGATGGGGACGACGTGTTCGTCGAGCTCGGCCCGCGCATGCAGGGGGTGATCTCGCGCAAGGCTTTCGATGAGCCGCCCGAGATTGGGGATTGCCACGACTTCACGCTACGCGGGCAAGAGGACCAACTCTGGGTGTTATCGAGGGTCGGCACGAAGAGCCTGCGCTCCTGGGAGGATATCGAGGTGGGTAGTCTGGTCGGCGCACGGGCGTTGCGCAGCACGCGCGACGGACTGCAGCTGAAGATCGGACCACTGCACGCCTTCATGCCTCGCTCCCATACGGGCGTGCCGCGCGGCGAGCCGATAGAGCCCATGATCGGTAAGACGCTGACTTGCGAGGTCCTCGAGGTGGATCCCGAGCGCCAGCGAGTCTTGCTGTCGCGGCGCCTGGTCCTGAAACGAGAGCGTGAACAGGGCAACGAAGGCGGGTCACTGCGACCGGGACAGGTCGTTCAGGGGACCGTGACGCGCATCGAGGACTACGGGGCATTCGTGCGTTTCGGACGCGGCCAGGAGGGCCTGGTCCACATCTCCAACATCTCCGCCGAGCGCATCGCCCACCCGACGGACATCCTGCGTGTGGGGCAGAGCGTGGAGGCCCGAGTGCTCTACATCAAGCGCAGCGGAAAGCGCATCGCCCTCGGCTTGAAACAGATGCACGAGAGCCCCTGGCTGCGCCTCGACAAGGAGCTGCATGCGGATCAGATCGTGGCGGGCACGGTGACCGGCATGCTCGATTTCGGGGCACTGGTCACCATCCGCCCGGGAATCGAGGGTCTGTTGCACGAGCGCGAGAGCGGCCTGACGGGTAAGCGACTGCGCGACGTCCTGCGCAAGGGAAGCCAGCTCTCGGTGCGCGTCTGTGAGCTGAACTGCGAAGAAAAACGGCTGTCCCTGTCGCTGCTGCATCGCGACGGAGCCCGCATCCGGACCGACGAGGCCGCCGCGACGAATGCATTCCGCGACTGGGAAGGCGAACACGACGACTCGGCCAGCGGGACGAGTCTGGGTCCCTTGCTTCGACGCGCGCTGGATTCTTGAGCGTCGGACGCCCGGCAAGAGTCTGCGACTACGGAATAAAGCGAGCTCGCAAGCCGTCCGTCAGGTTGAAGCCGGCACCACCAGCCATACCGTCCCGGTACCAGACCTGAAATTGCCAGGTGGTTCCAGGATCGATGGACTTGGGCCCGAAGCCCACCGGTGAGATGCTGAAATCCAGGGCCCGTGAAGTCGTACCCCCAGGGCTTGCGTGGACGATGGGATAGAGGCGCTGGACCACCCCGGCGACGCACCGCAGCCCGTTTCCGAAGGGCACCTGGACCGAGGCCGACCCGTAGAACGAAACCAGCGGAACACCCGGGGGCAGGCCTCCGGCTTCGATCACGAAGTCATTGGCCGAGACGCTGGTCGTTCCCGAGTACGACATGATCCCGCCCGGTCCGACGGAGTTGGGAGAAGTGACACAGTAATTCACCGGTAGTGCAGCAGCCACAACGTCCATCCCGTCCTCGACACCCGGCTGCGCGGCGTACAGCGCTCCAAACTGCGGCGAGAAAACAAGGTCCGACGGCGAGCCACTGAGCGCGGTAACCCCTTCGAGAACCGATGCGGAGCCCTCGGCTCGAATGAGCCCCAATTCTCCGTCGGTCATCGTCAGCCAGAGGTCGCTCCCGTCGAGCACGCTACTGCGCGGACTGCTGTCGAGCGGCACGACAGCAATACTGGTGAGGGAGGCGGTATCGATCACGTGCATTCCAGCATTGCCGAACTCCCAGCTGCCCACGTAGGCGTAGAGATCGATCTCATCCACATCGACGTGCAGGGGCGAGACGATGTCGTCCACGATCCCGAGCACGGACGGGGTCCCGCCCGTAACCTGCACCACATGCAGGTTGTCCGAAAAGGCGTTGGTCACATATGCGCGATTTCCACCGGGGGCGAAGGTGACCCGGATGGGAAAACTGCCGACGGGCACACGATCGATGACCGAGCGCAGGGCCGTGTCCACCAGCAGGAGTTCGTCGTCGAAACTCACACAGATCGCCAGGGTGCTCCCGTCGTCGGACAGGGCCATGCCACTGAACACGTTGTACGTGTAGAAGACCGCGCCCATCTGGCCCGTAGGCAGGCTCGAAGAATTGGCCGGCGTGTTCAGGTCCAGGAACCAGATCTGATCGGTCCCCGCCACGGTCGTGACATAGGCCATCGAGCCGTCGGGAGCGATCTCGACCTCCGCCGGGCGGCCTGGAACCTGAAAAGTATGGGCGACCGTGTCCGTTGTCAGATCGATCAGCGTGACGGTGTCCGCGTCGCCGTTCGTGACCACGGCGCGCGTTCCGTCCGGGGTGATGGCTGCCTCGAGCGACCGCCTACCAGTCGGGACGTAGGCGCGCACGGAGTTGCTGGCGACGTCCACTATGGCCACGTTTTCCGAGGTATTGTTGACCACCAGCAGGGTGCTCCCGTCGGGCGACATGCACAGGGAGCGCGGGGCGTCCGCCTCGTTGGCTTGACCGGAAACGATGGTCTCCAGAAAGCCGCCGCCTGGGCCATTGACGTCGTAGAAGTGCAGCTCCTCGCTGAGTCGATTGCTGAGCCCAACGGCCCCAAGGTCGACAGGTGAAAGGGCCAGCTCGAAATTAGCGTCGGACGAGTAGTTCGCTACCACGTTGCGTGTGGCGATTTCGATCAAGGGCGCGCTGATACTGCCGATCATCGCGTAGATTCCGTCGTGCGAGAGCTCGATGTCGCCGACCGCGCCGGTCGCGACGGTCGCGCTCGTCAGCCCCGTGTTCAGGTCCAGGAAATAGACCTCGGCCACCCCTCCGACGATCGCGTGGGTGCCGTCCGGCGTGATGCGGATGCGGCGTGCACTCAGATCGCCGCTGGTGGGAATGGTTCCGGCGACCGTCAAGGTCGTGAGATCGATCTGGGTCACCAGGCGCTGGTCAGCCCCGTGTTCCACAACCGCGAACAGTCCGTCGGCGCTGATGTCCACATCTCCAGGTACATCCGCCACGGCCAGGTCTGCGAGCACCCCACCATTGGCCACATCGTAGACGCGTACCCGAGAGTTCGGGCGGTCGGCCAGCACAAGCCGCGTGCCGTCGGAGCTCAGCTGGAAGTCCGTGAAGAGATTTCCGAAGATCGCTGACTCCGGACTGAAGAAGAACCCGAGCGCGCCCTGGGGGCCGGTCGGGAATGTGCTCGTCTCTGTAAAGCTCTGCAGGTCGACGACCGACACCGACGACGTCACCGCATCGTTGATCAAGGCCACGAACACGGATTGGCTGTCCGGCGCTACCTGAACAGCAAATGGTTGCTCACCGGTCAGGGGGACTGTCGCGACGACCCCGTGGGTGGCCATGTCGATAATCGACAGGCTGTGGTCGAGCACGTTGGGTACGACCGCGTACTTGTTGTCGGGCGTGACGGCGACGGCAACAGGAAAGTCTCCGACGTCGACCGTGAAGGTCGGAGTGCGCGTGAGCGTGTCGTAGAAGGTGACGTTGTCCGAGTCGCGCTGAACGGTCAGAACCTCGCTCCCGTCCATGGCGAAGGCAACTTCCCGTGGCATGTCGCCTTCGGGGTCCTCATTCACGGTCAAGAACCCGGTCGTCATGGGCAGCCGCTGGACGAGTTGACCGGTGGCACAGCTGGAGGTCACGCAGATGCGGCGCGGCTCGTCGTACAGCACGGTCCGGGTCTCCGCATCGCCGTCGATAGAAGTCGACAGCGTGAGCTCGGTGGAATCAACGGAGGCAGGGTCGAGAGGCAATGCAACCAGGAGGACGGTCAAACTGCTGATCATGGGGAGAAAAAAATCTGCTCGGAGTCGACGCAAACAACGGAATGAAAAAGAGCGAGCTTGCGAGCCTGGCCTCATCTTAGCGAGCGATCTGGAATTCGGTTGGCCTTCGAGCGATTCGCGCAAACCTATACGAGGAAAGCAGATAGAATCCCGGTCGGAGTGTGAGGCGATCGGGTACCGTGGCGCTCATGAGCAGTCGAGAAGCGCCCTCCTCCTCCCCCGGCCTGCGTTTCCTGATCGAGATCGGCCCACTCCTGGCCTTCTTCGTCACCTATAGCCGAGCGGATATCTACTGGGCCACCGGTGTATTCATGGTCGCCATCACGGCCTCCCTGATCGTGTCACGCATCCGCGAGAAGCGCTGGCCCGTGATGCCCCTCTTCACCGGCGTCTTCGTCCTCGTCCTCGGAAGCCTGACCCTTGCATTGCAGGATGAGATCTTCATCAAGCTCAAGCCGACCATCGTAAACGTGCTCTTCGCATCGATCCTGTTCGTTGGTCTGGCTCGCGGAAAGATCTTGCTGAAGGTCGTTCTCGGCACGGCATTCGAACTCGACGATGAGGGCTGGCGCCTGCTGACCCTGCGCTGGGCCTTCTTCTTCCTCTTCCTGGCGTGTCTGAACGAGGTCATCTGGCGCTTTGCCTCGACGGACGCCTGGGTGAAGTTCAAGGTCTTCGGCGTCATGCCAATCACCATCGTCTTCGCGCTGTCGCAGATGGGACTGCTCAAGCGCCATGGCACCGAGGACGAAGCCGTGCAGGACGAGGCCAGCTCGAGTGATTGACGCGCTACGCTGACCCAACACACCGGACCCGAAGTGAACAATCACGACACCGTACTCTCAAATGGCTCCCTCTCGAGCCTCAAGGACCTCCGCCGCCTGCTGAAGCAACAGGGGCTGGATTCGACCATCAGCGGGCCGCCAGGCGGTGATCCGAACGCCTGAGGCACCCGCTTCGGGCTCGCGGTCGCGGGCTCAGACCTGGAACGCGCGGCAAAAATAGTGGAAGAACACTGGAAGCAGGGCTTGGATGAAGCCGCCCGAGAGTCGACAGAGGCGGTCGTCGATCTCGATGCGGACTCGTCCGCCTGCCCGGCCTGCACGGATCCTATTCCAAAGGGTTCGGCGCGTTGTCCGTCCTGCGGGCTGCGGCTCTTCTGACGGACGCCGTCCAGTTTCCCCGAATCGCCAGCTGCCGTGTCCCCATTCTCCTCCCCCTCCATCGAGGTCTTCCAGGCGCCCACCAAGAAGGCCTGCATGGAGCGCGCTCTGGTGCTGCAGTCCCTCGGCATTCCCTTCGTGGTGGAGCCCTATGGCGCGGGCTGTCACCTGGTCGTACCGGCCGAGCGCGCCGCCACGGCCCTGGCCGAGCTCACCAAGTACGAGACCGAGAATGTTGACTGGCCACCGCGCTACGACGCTCCCCCTCTGCTCTCAAAGGGCAAGCTCGGCGCGGGCCTCTACGCCGCGCTGATCGTCCTGATGTACCCGGTCGGCCGACAGGGTTTCCTGGGATACAACTTCTGGGAGGCAGGCATGATGAAGGCGCGCGCTGTATTCGATGGCGAATGGTGGCGCGCGATAACCGCGCTCACCTTGCACGGCGGCCTGTCGCACCTGATCGGAAACGCGGTCTTTGGCATGGGCTTCGCGCTGCTGGCCGCCCACTCCCTCGGAGGCGGCCTGACCTGGCTCGGTTTCGTCCTCGCCGGCAGCCTGGGAAACCTGCTGAACGCCTGGCTCCAGGGACCCGACCACAACTCGATCGGGGCTTCGACCGGAGTATTCGGAGTCCTGGCACTCCTGGCTGCCTACGAGTGGTCGAGGCGGCACACGCTGCGCTACCCTCCCATGCGTCGATTCGCCCCACTGATCGGCGGCATCGCGTTGTTCGGATTCCTGGGCGTGGGCGGCGCCGACTCCAATACGGACGTGATCGCCCACGTGACCGGCCTGGTCTGCGGCGGCGCCCTGGGCGCGCTGGCCGCATGGTCGGACGCGCCCTCCCGGCTCGGCGCGCAGGGGCAGCGACTGGCAGCGGCCCTGGGCGCGGCTATCCTGGCCGGCGCATGGATACTGGCCCTCGGCCGGCCTGTCTGAGACGCCGCCATGACCAACACGCCCAAGCGCAAGGCCAACACCGAAAGGGTGAGCTTCGAGAACGGTCGCGGCCTGATGCTGGCTGGACTGCTGGAGCGACCGGCTCGAGCTCCACGCTTCTTCGCCGTGGTCGCCCATTGCTTCACCTGCTCGAAGGACTTCCCCGCCATCGCCCATATCAGTCGGGCCCTGGCCCAGCTTGGGATCGGCGTGTTGCGCTTCGATCTGACCGGCCTGGGCAGCAGCGCCGGAGATTTCGCAAGCACCAACTTCTCGACCGCCATCGAGGATCTGCATTGTGCGGCTCGCTTCCTGGAGCTCCACGAACAGACGCCCGCCCTCCTGGTCGGCCATAGTTGGGGCGGCGCAGCCTGCCTGGCGGCGGCGGAGAAACTCCCCGATGTCAGGGCGATCGCTACCATCGCGGCTCCAAGCGATCCTGCTCACGTGCTTGAACATTTTCCACGCGAGGTCGAGAGCGCACTCGAGCTGGGCTCGGCACCCATCGCCATCGCCGGTCGAAGCTACAAGCTCACCCGGCAATTCATCGAGGATGTACAGGGACACGATCACGCCGCCACCCTGAAAGGGCTGACGCGCCCGCTACTGGTCCTGCACTCGCCCACGGACCGGACCGTGGAAGTCGAACACGCCCAGCGGATCTACCAGGCGGTGCGCGGCTTGCGCAGTTTCATCGCCCTACCGGACGCCGACCATGTGCTCAGCGAACGCCGCCATACGGACTACGCGGCCACAATGATCGACGCCTGGTTCAAGGCCTATCACTGAGGGCGCGCCTGGGTCCTGGCGCCTGCTCCGGGGCCGCTCAGCCACCGACGCGGATGAACTCTCCGCCGGAGAGCTCGGCCAGCTCTTCCAGGGTCCCATCGCCCCTGCTGCCGATCAGAACACAGTGGAAGACGACTCGTGCCTCCGCTTGAATCCGGTCCAGCATCGGGCCCACCCAGCGACGTCCTTCCGCAGTCTCGCCATCGCACAGGACGACGATGGTATCGGCGTCGAAGCGCTCGACATCGAACTGGCCGGCAAGGTCCATGCGCAGCGCAAGCTCGATCGCAGGTCGCAATTCGGTCCCGTTGTCCGGCACACGGGTGAGTAGCTCGGCACGCGCAAGCTCCAGGGTTTCCGTGGTCGCATTCACGAGATGGGGCGACGAGCGCACGGTCTCGCTGTTGAACAGGATCACGTTGAAAAGAGTGCGTTCGCCCGAGGCCTGCAGGAATTGCATCATCTGCTCGATGGCCTCCTGGTAGCGCGAATGCTCGGTCGTTCCCCATTCGGTCTGCATGCTCCCGGAGAGGTCGATGACAAAGGTCACTCGATCCGAAACGGGGCGCAGGCCAAAGAACGTTGCGCTCGTACGTGGAACACCAGGATCCAGGTCGCGCTTCAGCGGCGTCCGTCCCTGCCGTACGGCGATCCACCAGGTGCGCCAGCGACGGGGAAACGGGCCGATGTCGACTCCAGAGATACCCTGCAACTCATGCAGGATCTCGTACTGCATGCGTTTCGAACCTCCACCGAACTCGAGGCGCCTGTTCCAGGCCGCCATGGCATCGAGCAGCAACGGGATGCCGACCGTGCCATCGAGTCCGCTTGCCAGCTCGATCCCGCGCGATGCGATGCGCCAATCGGGCGAGATCAACATGTAGGCCAGTCGCCGTTCGAGCCGGATCGTGGCTCGAACGCCGAGCGGATACTGGGTGTCACGAATCCTGGCCAGCAGCAGGTTGAAGGGATGGGGAGCGCCGCCGCGCTTGTCGAAGGTACGCCCGACGCAACCCACGAGGAACAGGTCGATGGCCTCGTCATGCCAGGCGGGCATCTCTCGCAGGGCCTGGGGCCGCAAGGGGTCCTCCAGGTCGCGCGCGACGGTCAAGATCGCGAGCTTGCCCGCTTCGGCCCGTCGATCCACGAGCAGCTGCAGGGCCAGGCGACGCCGAGCGGGCGGATGTCGATCCCTGCGCAGGAGGACCTCCTCGCCCAGCCAGTCGAGCCATGCCTTGCCGCCGCGCGACCCCAGCAGCCGATCGATCGCGTCGTATCCGGCCGCGCGCGCACGCCCGGCCCGGGTAACTGGACGCAGATCGCCCGGCGACGGCGGGCCGTCCAGCTCGAAGTGGGCCAGGTCCAGCAGGGCCACCCCCGCATTCGAATCGACTTCATCGAGGCCGCTCGCCGCCCGGGCGACCAGGCCGTCGAGCAAGGACTCGAGTCGGCGTGGCCCACCACCCTCGGCCTCGCGATCGTCACGCAACAGGTCGACGTAGCCCGGCAGGTCCACCGGCTCCAGCGCCTCTTGAGCAGCCGCCACGGTAGCGCCCGTCGACAGTCCCGCCGCGATGACCAGGGCAGCTGCGGTCGCTCGCAGTCCAATCTGGCCCCCTCTTCTACGGTCTGGGAACGGGGCGATCATATTTGCCTATTCGTGACGCTGGTCGGCGGGTCGAGCCGTCGGTTGTGGGCCCACGAATCCCGACTCTGCCGTTATAACTAGGTGACCTGCCGCGGTTTCGAGCCAACCACATTTTGGTCCTCGCCACGGCGCCCCGGACTGCTCCCCAGCCCATGCTGAACCTGCACCACCGCTCTATCGCCGCCGCCCTGTTCTCGGCCCTCACCCTGGCTGCGATGACTCCACGGGCTGCGGGCCAGGTCGCCGCGCCCTATTGCTTCGGCACCGACTGTCCATGCGCAAACGATGACGAGACGGCAGGATGCGGAAACGCTGGTTTCGACGGCGATGCCCGCAGCGGCGCACTGCTGGAGGGATTCGGCGGCGCGGACGTGCTGAGGGATGACCTGGTTCTGCGCGTCGGTGGGGTCAAGCCCGGAGCATTCGGCCTGATCTTCATGGGCGGCGCAGCCATCCAGGCACCCTTCGGCGACGGCCAGCGCTGCGTGGGTGCTGGCGGTCAGGGCACCTATCGATTCCCCCCGCGGCAAACCGGGGCTGACGGCGCGTATCTGGAGCAGGATATTGTCGCGCGCTCACAGGCCTTTCCGGGCGGGGCGATCGCGGCCGGTTCGACCTGGTACTTCCAGGGTTGGTTCCGCGATACACAGGGCCCCTGCGGCAGCGGCTTCAATCTCAGCAACGGCCTGCCGGTCACCTTTGCCGCAACGGGTAGCGATGCGCCCGTTGAGACTCAGCTGGCTGGACGTCCACTCGCGGTCTATCCGTACTTCGAATTCCCCCGTGCGTTCAACGAGGGTAGCGACCTCTATGTTTCGGTCGATCCAGCGCGCCATCCGGCGCTCGCCAACAGCAATTCCGAGCTCTACCTGGTAACTGCCAAGACCGACGCGGAGTGGCAGAGCGACCCCGAGCTACGGGATGCCCGAGGGAGTTCCCAGATCCTCGCCATCGGTGATGCCGGCGTACAGCAGAACACCTTTCTCGTCGACGCGGGCACACTCGACGGAACCCAGGGTAGCGAGGTCGGGATTGGCTACGACCTGGTGCTGGATGTGGATCAGGACGGTGAGCTCGGTCCCGGCGATCTGATCGACGGCCTCTCGGTAGAAGCCGGTGCATACGTCGTACGCGATGTCACCTTGCCCGGCCCCCACGCGGTCTCGCAGATCTTCTACAGCGGTGGCAGCTTCCTCGAGCAGACGACCTACTTCCCGACCGACGTCGCTTCCCTCGGAAAGCTGCCCCTGGTCGTCGTGAGCCACGGCAACGGGCACAACTACCTCTGGTACGACCACATTGGCTTCCACCTTGCCTCCTACGGCTACGTGGTCATGAGCCATCGCAACAATACGATGCCCGGCTCTCACGCGGCCGCGACGACGACGATCACCAACACGGAATACCTGCTCGGCAATCTGGGGATCATCGAGGGCGGTGCCCTGCTCGGACACGTCGACTCGCACCGTATTTCCTGGATCGGCCACAGCCGCGGTGGCGATGGTGTCGTGCGTGCCTACGACCGCATGGTCGATGGCAACGCTATTCCGGTCGGCTACGGCGTGGCGGACATCGTCCTGATCAGCAGCATCGCACCGGTCGATTTCGGTGGCCCCAACGCCAGCAATCCACACGGCGTCAACTATCACCTGTGGACGGGCAGTGCGGATGCGGATGTCAACGGGGGGCCGACCCTCGAAGCCGGCCAGACCTTCCATCTCCTGGATCGTGCGACGGGCACACGCCTGGCGACGACCCTGCACGGCATGGGACATGGAGTGTTCCACGATGGTGGAGGTAACTTTGTAGCGAATGGACCCTGCCTCAACGGTCGCGTCCGAACGCACACGATCATGCGCGGATACCTGGTGCCACTGCTCGCACACTTTGCTCGGGGAGACATTCCTTCCAAGGACTTCCTCTGGCGCCAGTGGGAGGGATTCCAGCCGATCGGCTCCCCCAAGAACCAGGTCTGCGTTGCCGTTCAGCTGGAATATGTCGAGACCCCCGCCAGCGGCAAGTTCGTGATCGATGACTTCCAGAGTCAGCCGGACGTGGACCTCTCGAGTAGCGGCGGAAGCGTCAGCTTCGATGTCCGTAACCTGTCCGAGGGCCTGCTCAACGACAACAACACCAGCTTCACCCACGACCTGGACGACCCGATGAACGGTATGACACGCGCGCGCCCGAGCGACACGACGCGCGGCGTGGTGTTCGAGTGGGTGGCGCCAAGTTTCTACGAGCTAAGCCTGCCCGCGGACAAGCGCGACCTGCGCGATGGGGTCTACCTTTCGCTGAAGGCCTGCCAGGCCACGCGCCATCCGAACACCACAGCTGAAACCGGGGACATGACATTCGCGGTCACCCTGCGTGATGGCCTGGGCCGGACGAGCTCGATCTCGGTCGGAGCGAACGGTGGCGGTGTCGAGGAGCCCTATCAGCGCACGGGCGCGGGCGCCGGCGCTGGCTGGGCCAACGAGTTCGAGACCCTGCGCATTCGACTGACCGATTTCCTGGCGGACGGCGTGGAGATCGACCTGGGCCACATCGAGGCCGTGCGCCTGGACTTCGGTGGCCCGAACGAGTCGCCGATCGGCCGTATCGGGCTCGACGACATCGAGATCACGAAGGACTGACCCATGACCTCGCGCTTCTTCATCCTTTCATTTGCGCTCACGGCCGTGCTGGCGGGCGCGACCATCGCGCTACGACAAGCCGGGCCGAACGCGCCCATTCCCGAGGCTCCGAGCGTGGTCTCGCCGGCCTTCGACATTCTCATGGCCCAGGCATTCCGCGTGGACGAGCCCTTTGTTCACACCTGGCGCGCCGAGAGCCCGACGGTGCGTGCGGGCTACCTGCTCGTGCTCGATGTCGATCCGGTCTACGTGCGTCCGCGCCAGGGACTCGAGCCGGTCCTGTACGTCGGGACCCAGACGGCCGAACGGCTGAATGTGGGCTTCCCCTCGGGACGGGTCGTGGCCCTGGTTCCGGCACCCTTGACCGATACGGGCGCCCCCGACCTGGAGCTCGACGAAGCGCTCATCTGGTTTGGCTCGCCCGAGCTCCCCGAAAGGGTCGATCAGGAGCGCATCGCCCTCGAGCACGATCGCGCGCGGGACGCCGGCGTCCGACCTCTCCGCGCGGCACGGGTGCAGTCCGCCATCGACACCAGAACGACTGGCGGCGCGGCCGTCATGCAATTTGCTGACCGCACTGAGCTTGAACGCCACGCGGCCCGCCAGATGCTTGTATTCGCCCCCGACGATTCCGAGACAGCACGCGGCATCCTCGTTCCGCTCGTGCGCTAGCCGATCGGGATTCGGACCGGATTAGTGCCTGGCCAGGCTGCTAGACCTTCGTCCGCACTGAAAGGCAAGTCGGGCCGGCCTCAGCCTTCTCGAGCTCGGAGAGGTCCACCGTCATGACCTCGAAGTCCAGGGCCCGCAGGCGCTCCGTAGTGCCCGGATGTGACGCTGACATGAGCAGGCGCCCGTTCAGCTCGATGATGTTGGCGCCGAAGGGCTCGCTCGGATCGACCGGGACGATCTCAAGATCCGGAGAACGGTGCAGGTCGACCCAGTCCGGATTGACCACCAGGGTGTCCCGACCGATGAAGCAACATCCGGTCTTCAGATGCAGGCAGTGGGTCACCTCCGCAGCCTTGACGCGATACCCGTAGGGCAGGCACAGGTGCGCGAGCTGTTTCAGCCCCGCGTGATTCGTGCGGGTCGACTGCCCGACCATCAAGATTCCGTCGAGCTCGAGCACGTCTCCACCCTCGAGGGTGCCGGGGCCTTCGATCCGCTCCACGGGCCGGGCCGTGAGACCCGGTTGGGTCGCGAGGAGCATTTCCGATGCGGCGACCTCGGCCCGTCGCGACGAAGCCGCCGGTCGGGTCAGGACCGCGACCTCATCGAGCAGGAGCAGAGGATCTTCGACGAAGACCCCGTCGGCGTGGCCCTCGAGGGCCTCCAGAACGCGCACCTCGAAGCCCAGCTCTTCCAGTGCCGCCCGATAGGCCGCATGTTGATCCAGGGCACGCGCGAGATCGATGCCCTCGCGTTCCACGAATGTGCGCTCACCTTGCTCGAGCTCCGATCCGGGCAGGCGCGTCAGGGCCAGGTACGGCATGGGCCGTCAGGAACGACCAGCAGCTTCGAGCAGCTTGTCTATCGAGCCCGAAGACATCGCGTGGTAGCGCGGGCGCGCGACGCGGTAGATCTCGCGCGCACGTTTCAGTCCTGCATCGGTCTTGGCCAGTTCTCCGTACAGCGGAGTCAGGAACTTGCGCCGCCCGACGGTGGTCAGAAAGCTCTCGAGTCGGGCATCCGCGCCCGCATATCCGTGCTTGATCGACAGGCGCAACCAGACGCAGAGGATCTCGCTATTGCCGGTCTGGGTGAAGTTGAAGGCCCGATCCAGAGCAGCCAGCTTGTCCCCATCGAGCGTCGTCGGTAGTGATTGCAGGAAATGCACCCACTGCTGGGTCACCCAGCCCTGGGTGTCGAGGGCAGCAGCCGGATCAGCCTGCCACCGTTCGACCTCCTGCTCGACGAGCGAGAGCGCAGTCGACGAGGGCACCGGCGGATCGGCCGGGATACCGGGCTCATGCAACCACATGGACACATTCACCTGTTGCGCCAGTTCCTGGTCAGTAGCGAGCAGCTCCTGCGCCAGGAACTCCTCGAACTGCGCCGTGGTGACACTCTGAAACGCATGTTGATCGAACCAGCTTTGTAGCAATCGGTCCAGTTTCTCGCGGCCGAAGACCTGTTCGAGACGACGCAAGAAGAGTGCGCCCTTGTCGTAGGGCACCCCGGAGAAGCCGTCGTCGGGGTGCTTGCCCTCGAGGTCGATATCCAGAACGGTGGCCCAGGGCTCGAGCGTCGCGACCTCCCTCTGCAGGCCCTGGAAGTCGAGCATCTGTTCCATCTCCGCGCGCTCGCGCCCAAAGACCTGTTCCATGATCCGCTTCTCGAGGTAGACCGTGAATCCCTCGTTGAGCCAGAAGTCACTCCAGGTGGCATTGGTCACCAGGTTGCCCGACCAGGAGTGGGCGAGCTCGTGTGCAATCAATGCGACCAGGGACTTGTCCCCCGCGATCACCGTCGGAGTGGCGAATGTCATGAGCGGATTCTCCATGCCTCCGAACGGGAAAGACGGCGGCAGGATGATCACGTCGTAGCGACCCCAGCGGTAGGGTCCGAAGAGCTCTTCGGCGCTCACGATCATCTTCTCGGTGTCGATGAACTCCTGATGCGCCGCGTCCAGCACGCTGGGCTCCGCCCAGATGGCGCAGCGGGACGAAACGTCTCTCGAGGCCAGGTCGCCGCACGCCAGCGCGATCAGATAGGCCGGAATGGGCTTGTCGAGCCGGAAACACCAGGCACCGCTGTCGTCCTGCCCAAGTTGCTCCGCGCTCATGACTGGAGTCAGACCCTCGGGCGCGCGCACGCGGGCAGCATAGGTCACGCGCACCCCCGGACTGTCCTGCATCGGGATCCAGGTGCGCGTGAAGATCGATTGCCCCTGGGTGAACAGAAACGGGTGCTCGCCGCCGGAAGTCTGGGCCGGCGCCAACCACTGCAAGGCCTCCGAGTCCTCCGTGGTCTGATAGCGGATTCGCACCTCCTCGTCGCCCGCCTCCAGATCGATCACCATGGCGCGGCCCAGGCGCGGCTGCTCGGGTCCGAATCGGAACGAGCGCGCATCACCGTTGGATGCGCAGACAGAGACCACCTCGAGGCCGTCCACGTCCAGGGTCAGGGGCGCGGCCGAATCCGTGCGCTGCAAGGACAACTGCACCTCACCGTGCGCCACCTTGTGCTCGAAATCGAGATCCAGTTCGAGATCCACGTGAGTCACGCGCACCCTGTGCGGCTCCGCAAAGCTATGTATATCCATGGATGCAGTTGGGCGTGCGACTGACGACGAGGGGCCCTGACAGGCCAGCGCGGAAGTGAGAATGGAGAGCTGGAGAACGGCTTTCATAGGCGTCCTACCATGTCGTCTGGACCGGGTTCTGTAAACGCCCGGCCCGACACCCATGGGAAGGTCGACCACAAAGGAGCCGCCTTCCTGCGCCCGCGACGACTACAATCCGGGCTGGCCCATGCAGTACATTCATTGGTTGATCGTGATCTCCGTTGGCTTCGCCCTGCTCGAGCGCGTTCGACCGGCCCGGCCCAGGCAAGGCTTCTGGCGTCGTCAACTGGTCAACGACGTCTTCTACCTGCTCTTCAATGGTCACTTCTACGCATTGCTCAGCGCCAGTCTCGTCGGCTGGACTACCCTGCGGGTGCGCGATCTGCTCGCCACCGTGGAGCTGCTCCCCGAAGCCGGCTGGCTAGGCGCGCAGCCATTCGGGCTGCAGTTCGTCGTCTACTTCGTCGTCGCAGATTTTCTGCAATGGAGCATCCACGTGCTGCTTCACCGCGTTCCGATGCTCTGGCAATTCCACAAGATTCACCACTCGATCCATACCATGGACTGGGCCGGGAATTTCAGATTCCATTGGGCTGAGGTCGTGATCTACCGCTCCCTGCTCTATGTCCCCTTGCTTTTTCTCGGTGCGCCCGCAGACGTCTTGCTAGGCGTCGCGGTGTGCGGCACGGCCTGGGGTCATTTCAACCACTCGAACCTCGACATCGGGCTAGGGCCGCTGGCCTACCTGTTCAACAGTCCACGCATGCATCTCTGGCATCACGACGCCTCGAGTGAAGGTGGCCACGCCAAGAATTTCGGCATCGTCCTCTCGCTCTGGGACTTCATGTTCTCGACCGCATTCTGGCCCCGTGACCGCGCTCCCGAACGTCTCGGATTTGCGGACGATCATGAAGTCCCCACCGATATCGGACGTCAGCTCCTGTTCCCACTCACCAAGAACCGGGAGCCTGTTCAGGACCCCGCCTAGACTCCGCCGCCCACCAATCACCATGATCCTCGCCCTCCTTGTCGCCAGCACGGTCTCCCTGCCCTGCTCGGCTGAAGCCCAGACCACCCTTGTCCACTGTGGAACACTCCTGGCGCAGCCGGGGCAACCCGCGCGCGGTAGGGCGACACTCGTCATCACCGGCGAGTACATCGTCGATGTCCTCGACGGATTCATCGAAGCCGCGCCGGGGGGACCCTATTCCGAGGCCAGCACGGTCGACCTGCGCGCGCTATTCGTGATGCCGGGCTTGATCGATTGCCACACGCACGTCACCGGTGAGTACTCGCGCGATGTGCGACTGCGACGGCTGGAGGAGAGCGATGCGGACCAGGCCGTGGCAGGGACGGTCTTTTGCAGGAGAACCCTGGCCGCCGGATTCACGACCATCCGCAATGTCGGCTCCTCCGGGGAGGCCATCTTTGCCCTGCGCGACGCCATAGCAGCGGGGTCGATTCCCGGGCCCCGCATCCTGGCCGCGGGGGAGGCTATCTCACCCTCGGGTGGTCACGGCGATGCCACCCACGGATTTCGCGAGGATCTGTTCGAGATGCCGGACGCCATGTCCGGTATCGCCGACGGAGTTGCCGAATGTCGCAAGGCCGTGCGGCTGCAGGTGAAGCGGGGTGCCGATGTGATCAAGCTGACGGCCACCGGCGGCGTGTTGAGCGCCACGAACGCGGGCACGGACCAGCAATTCTTCGAGGATGAGCTCGAGGCGATCATCGACACGGCCCACGCCCTGGGGCGCCGGGTGGCCGCCCACGCCCATGGGGCCGACGGGATCAAGGCCGCCATCCGGGCCGGCGTCGACTCGATCGAGCACGGCAGCTTTGTCGATGATGAGGGCATCGCATTGTTCCTGGAATATGGCGCCTATCTGGTGCCAACCCTGATGGCGGGCGAATCCGTGATGGAGTGGGCCGAGGATCCCGACTACCTGCCCGCCCCGGTTCGGGCCAAGGCCAAGGCCGTCGGCCCGGTCATGCGCGGCTCCCTGGGTCGCGCCTACCGCGCGGGCGTCAAGATCGCCTTCGGCACGGACTGTGGGGTAAGCCCGCACGGCCTCAACGGGCGTGAGTTCGAACTGATGGTCGCGGCCGGCATGTCGGAGGCCGATGCCCTGGTCAGCGCGACCAGGACAGCGGCCGAGCTATGTGGCCTCGAACGGGAGGTCGGCGCCCTGGAGGCGGGCCGGATCGCCGATCTGATCGGTCTGCGCGGCAATCCGCTCCAGGACATTCACGCGATGACCCAGGTCAGCTTCGTCATGGCACGCGGAAAGGTCTTCAGCACCGATTGACACGGGTGCTGGCCCAGACTATTCATGCACCTCTGTCCTCAGCCCTGCCAGCCCAAATGACCACAACGCAAGCCAAGCGCACCCATTGCCAGAACTGTGGGATGAAGCTGCCCGAGCAGCCCCTCTCACTCTGTGCTTATTGCGCCATGCCCCTCGACCTGGGCGCCGCCGCTCCGAGCGAGGGTGACGACGGCTCGAGTGTGAGCCCCAATGCGGGTCGCATCGGCCGTATTCTCGAACACGAGAAATATGCTGCGACCATGGCTCTGGAACCCTCCGAGGGTCCGGAGTACTGGACCGGCCAGCGGGTGGCGTGGCGCGGGAGATTCCTGAGTGCCAGTGGAGTCAGCATCCTGGTCCTGGTCGGCCTGTTCGGTAGAGGCGAACAGTCCTTCTTCACCCATCCCGGAACACTCATTGGCCTGGGACTGCTAGCCGCCGGAGTCTTCTTCGTCGTGAAGGGTCGCCAGCTCAGCCAGGCCGCGCTGGCAGCGCCACTCCTCAAGCGCGCCGGCCTCATCACCGACCGCCGCAGCGAAACGGATGTCCGCGGCTATTCGGGCGCGACCAAGTACTTCTTCACGGTCGAATTCGCTGATGGAGTCGTCGGTGAATTCACCTACCCGGGTCGCGGCGCGAACGAGGACCCCTACTCGACAAACCTTCCCGGCGTGGCCTTCACGCGCGGTCCGATGCTGATCTCCTTCAAGCACATCCGCGTCTAGCAGGCCGGCGTTCCTCGATGCACGAAACTCTCGAACTTCCCGCAGACCCGGCGGCCGCCCTCGAGCTCTTGCGCACTGCCTCGCGCAAGATGCCCGTGCTGGTCTTCAAGCGCAGTCCCATCTGCCCCGTTAGCCACCGCGCCGAAGCCGAGCTGCGAAGTTACATTGGAGACCTCGAGCAGACCGACGAGCTGAGCCTTGTCGATATCGATGTGATCGCGGAGAGATCTCTCGCGCGCGGTCTCACGGCCGAACTGGAGATCGAGCACGAGTCACCGCAGGCTCTCTTCTTCAAGGACGCAGAACTCGTCTGGCACGGAAGCCATGGCACCCTGACGGCCAAACGCTTCAAGGGACTGAGCCGCGGCGAGTACTGAAGCGGATCGGGTCAAACGCCGCATCTGCGGTTGTCCCTCGCTGAATCCTCGCAGAGGCCGCCGATTGGGGCGGCGGGGCACAGAACCCGGTGAAGGATGCGGGCTAACCGACGGACTGCGGGGATCCCCCGTAGACCTCATCGGCCGCGGCCAACGGATCGGTGGTTTCGTGGCCTTGCTGGGACAGGGCGGCGCGCAGTGCTGCCAGGCAGAGGGTCACGTTCGACCGGGTCGAGCCGGTTCCCATCAGGCCGATGCGCCAGGTATTGCCTTTCATCGGACCGAGACCGCCGCCGATCTCGACGCTGAACTCCTCGAGCAGGAAGCGCCGTACGGCGGCGTCGTCAACCCCGTCCGGGATCGCGACCGCGGTCAGTGGTGCGAGCCGTTCGGACTCGGGTACCCGTGGCTCCAGCCCCAGGGCTCGCAGCCCCGCTACCAGGGCCTGTGCGTTCAGGATGTGCCGGCTGGCGCGCGCGTCGAGGCCTTCCTCGAGCACCAGGCGCAGGGCCTCGTGCAGGCCGTAGAGCATGTTGATCGGCGCGGTGTGGTGGTACGCGCGCTCGTTGCCCCAGTAGCTGGCGATCAGGGATAGGTCGAGGTACCAGCTCTGGACAGCTTGCCCGCGAGAGCGCACCCGTTGTTCGGCACGCGGGCTGAAGGACACGGGCGCCAGGCCCGGCGGGCAGGAGAGGCACTTCTGGGTCCCGGAATAAAGCGCGTCGACCCCCCACTCGTCGACGGTCACGGGAAGGCCGCCGACCGAGGTGACACAGTCGAGCACCAGCAGCGCGCCGATGGCGTCCGCCACCGCGCGCAGGGGCGCGACGGGTTGAAGGACGCCCGTGGACGTTTCCGCGTGCACAGCGCACAGCAGATCGAACTTGCGGCCCGCTGCCACGGCCTCGAACTGCACCCCATCCAGCGCGCGGCCCCATTCGCCCTCGACCACCGTGACCTCGGCGCCTGAGCGCCGCGCGACTTCGGCCATGCGCGTGCCAAAGACACCGTTGACGCCGACCAGAACCGTCGTTCCGGGCTCGATCAGGTTCACGAGACAGGTCTCCATGCCGGCCGAGCCGGTCCCCGACATCGGCAGGGTGAGTTCGTTCGCCGTGCCAAGGACTTGCCGTAGCATGCTGCGGAGCTCGTCCATGATGACGAGAAAGGCAGGGTCCAGATGCCCCAGGGTGGGCATGGCCAGGGCGCGCAGGACCGAGGGCGCTACCGGGGAAGGGCCCGGGCCGAGGAGTGTGCGAATGGGTGGATCGAGTGGAGCGGGAGTGTGCGTCAAGTCATTCATCCTTTGATGGGATGTTCCGACTCCGCTCCTCCGTATTCAAGGCACCGACGTGTTTTTGCTTGGCGGCCCACCATTCGATCCACGGGCCGGGTTTGGCCGGTAGGGACTCTCCGGTCAGCTCGCGCAAGGCCGCCGTGACGGCTCGTTGCTCGGCCACGCGCGTGATCTGAGCGACCGAGCGCACGTCGAGTATCACGCCTGACTCGACCACTCCCACGATGGGATCCGCGATCGACTGGCCCTGGGCGATCTCCACATCAAAGTCGCGCACTATCGCCCGCTGCCCTCCAACGTACAGGTTTGCGCGCGTACCGACCGCAGCCCCGCTGGATGCCTGCAGCATGGTGAGATGGACCACGAGCGGTTCGACGGCGGCTGCGTAGCCCATGTTGGACATGGCCTCGATCGCATGCAGCCGTACGACGCTGTGCTCGTGGGAAAGGGCCTCGGTGAGCAGGGTGATCGGCTGTGCCTCGGACGCGCCTGCGAGGGCACGCCCGGCCGAGCGGCGCACCGTCTCGTAACGATCCCACAGGGCTCGCTCGACCAGCATGGAAGTGAATTCGCCCCCGAAGAGGCGCCGAGCCGAGAGGGTCGCAAAGCTGCGCCGACGATGGCTGGGGTGGGTCAGCTCGACTTCCAGCACGCGCCTCAGGTCGGTGAGCTGCGCGAACTCCTCCAACCCGCGCACAGCGACCTCGCTCTCGGCCAGTCCAGCGCGGGCGCCGGCGTCGAGCAGGGCGGCCAGCCGTGCGGACGTGAGTTCGGGTCCTGCCTTGCCCAGGTCGAGCTCGATCCGACCGGTGGCGAGCAAGTCCAGGGCACCCACGTGGTCGCGCTGCCCTGAGAGGACGAGGTTCAAGGCCGTCAACGCTTCCGCGTCCAACCCGGTGTCGAGCATCCACGCCGCCACTCGAACACGTGCGTCATGATCGTCGCGTCCGACATCTGCCAGGCGCCGCTTCGCCTCTGCCAGGGCCTCGCGCTCGAGGCGCTGCCCGACGACAGCTGCACCGAGCACCTCCCAGTTGCGGCCAGCTCGCACCTGCCATGCACCCTGCTCACAGCGACTGCGAGCCCGCAGCACACTCCCATCGTCGAGCCAGAGCAGGCGTCGCCGGTCCGGTTGGTCCGCTGCGGTGCTCTGGAATCCACCGCCATCGTCGGGCCCGTCGAGAGCATGGGCCCCGGACGCCGCGAGCACGAAGAAAGAGATGGTCAGGCCGAGGCGCGCGCTCAGGTATTGCATGAAATCCAGCTCCCGGGTGAGGGTTTCAATGCCTACCCGGCCCCGGCCCGCGGTTACCCGGGATTGTGGTCCCGATCGAGGAGCTGCTCGGAAATGGACTTCCACTCGAGCTGACGCAGGTGCCAGCGCTGCTCCGAGTCGCGCACACCGTGTCGGGTCTGCGGATAGAGCATCATCTCGAAGCTCTTTCCGGCCTTCTGGAGGGCGTAGATCAGATGCATCGCATTCTGCACGTGAACGTTGTCGTCCATGACTCCGTGGTGCACGACGAGGTGACCGGACAGACCGGGCGCGGAGAGCAAGGCTGAAGTCTCGGCGTAGCCTTCCGGATTCTTCTGGGGCGTACTCATGTAGCGTTCCGTGTAGATCGTGTCGTACATGGACCACTCGTAGACTCCCCCACCGGCGATCCCGAGGGCGAACTTCTCCGTGTTGCAGAGGGCGTAGGCCGTGATGAACCCACCGTAGCTGTATCCGGTGATACCGACGCGCTCGGGATCCGCCCAGCCATGCCCTGTGGCCCAATCGGCCGCGTCCACAAGGTCACGCAGCTCGAGCACGCCGAACTTCTTGTAGCCGAGCGAGGTCGCCCAGCGCCCACGCCCACTCGCCGTGCGCACGTTGACCTGCAGCACGACCACACCTTGCTGCGCGAGGAAGCGATACCATGCACTGGAATTCCAGCTATTCCTCACGGAGGGAGCGTTGGGCCCCGAGTATGTCGGAATCCAGACGGGGTGGGGCTGATCCGGGTCGAAGCCGGGCGGCATGAGAATGGCAGCATCGAGTACGAAGCCATCCCGCGCTGTAATCTCGATCAACTCCCAGGTTGCCAGGTCGTACTCTTCAAGCGCCGGGACCTCGGCCTTCCCGAGGACACGCAAGATGCTCCCGTCCTCGCCGTTGCACAGCCGCACCTCGCCGGGCGAGGCCAGGCTCGAGTGGCTATCGAGGAAGAGCGAACGATCACCATTGAAAGTAATCGAGTGCGCACCATCACCCTCGGTCAGCCGGATCAAGCCCTTGCCGTCCAGCCCGATGCGGTAGACGTTCCGGTTGACGGCGCCGTCCTGGGTCGACGTGAACCAGATCTCGCCCTTGGTCTCGTCGAGCTCGAGCACCCGCCGCAGAGCCCACTCGCCCTCCGTCACTGCACTCAACAGCTCCCCCTGACCTGAGTATTGGTACAGGTGCTTGTAGCCCGTCCGCTCGCTCTCCCAAAGAAAGCTCCCGTCTTCCAGCCAGCGCGGCGAGGCCGGCCGATTGACCCAGGTCTCCGACGCTTCGTGGATCCAGGTGGTCCAGGTGCCCGTATCCGGGTCCGCGCAATTCAGGTCGGCCCATGTCTGGAGCCGATCCTGGACGCAGAAGAGCAGGGACTCCCCCTTCGGCGTCCAGTCGAATCGCACGACGAGCGGCTCCTGATCTGCCAAGGGCTCGAGGTCGAGCCAGACGACCGACGCGTCGGATGCCGTAGCGATACCCATGCCCACAATCGGGTTGGGATCGCCAGCCTTCGGATAGTTGCTTATCTCCGGCCGCACGCGCCGGTGGCCATCCTCGATGTGATCGATGACCGTGAACTCGTGCACGGGCGATTCGTCGAGCGCGAGGAAGGCAACGTGGGTGGAATCCGGACTCCAGGCGAATGCCTTGAACTTGCCACGGCCGTAAATCTCCTCCTGGTAGACCCAGTCGAGCTTCCCGTTGAACATCTCGGAACTGCCCGAGTCCGTAACGCGACGCAGTTGCGCGCCCTCGACCTCGAGTATGTACAGATCGTTCGACATCACGAATGCGATGAAGCGCCCGTCGGGGGAGAGATCCACGAACTCCATGGTCTCGGCGCTCGAATCGATCAGCTGGAGGGCCTTGCCCGGACCATAGAACCAGAGCGAGTCCTTGCGGTGGAAGACAGCTGACGACTCGTCGTCGCTCAGGCTGGACGGGCTGTTGGAGATACGCCGAGCGAGACTCTCATCGACCGTCTCGAGTGCCTCGAATGCGGCGCGCGCAACATGCTTGTCGAATCCGGGGTCCTCTTCGGCAACGTCGGCACCGGCCGCGGACTCTGTCACCTCGTCACCCGAACGGGGTTCGATCCAGCGCCGATCCTCGCCCTTGCCCGAAACCAGGAAATCACCGGCATCGGTCCACTTCCAGCGTGGGAGCTTGGGTGCCATGCTCACGGCATCGTCGCCGGTCGTGTTCTCGAGCGTCAGACGCTTCGGACCGTCGGCGCCATCCTCCGCGCCGGCAGGCATCGAAGCGAACAGGCCTGCGCCGGAGAGTAGTGAGAAGAGACTGGACAGGATCAGGGTGCGCACGAGGAGGGGTCCTTCGTATCTGGAGAGCTGACGTGGGGCGAAGGGCCATCCTAGCAACGCAGAAAGGGCCGTCACGTCGATGTTGGGCAAGAACCTCACTGCGCGCGACGCGGATCGCGGACTTACGAGCGCCCTTCTAGCGATTCAACCGACCGCAGTCTGCGGGCGCAGTGCTGGCGACGGTCCCAGGCGTCGGATCCGGGAGCTAGCAGGCCGTGAGGTCCACGACAGGATGCTAGCGCCAGGTGACCGAGATCGCGTTCGAGGTGTTGAAGCCCGTGGTGCAGGGGCCGACGTTGTCGCGGAACCAGCCCTGGAAGTTCCAGGTGGATCCAACGGTCATGACACTCGCTCTCGGGATGGAGGTCACGGTATTGGGGCCGTAGGTGATGTCACCGCTCGCATTGGACCCGCGCACCGGATAGCGGAATGTGGCACCGCCCACGCAGCGCAGGCCGTCGCCGAAGGTCGGTGCGATTCGATTCGGGCCTGCAAATAGCAGACCGGATGCACCGGCCTTGACTCCGCCAACGACGATCACCATGTCGTCGGCAGCGAGCACGTTGGAGCCGGATGCTGTCAGCGTCGCGCCGGTTGCCATGTCACTGTCGAATCCGCTATTCCCGCAACCGGCCTCTGGATCGTCATTGCCGCAGGGGCAAGCCAGCCCCATGCAGTACCTGGTCGCGGGTCCATCCTCGATCGTATGGACAAACAGGTCCGTCGAAGTCGCGGCCGAGCTCGCGCAGTAGACGGGGAAGGTCCGTCCGCCCGCCGTCGCCAGTCCAAGGTAGTCCCCTATGAAGGCACCGCCAAAGCCATCGTTGATGCTGCTGAACGAAGACGCAGTCAGGCGCGACTCCGTCCATGTGGCGCCTTGATCGTCGCTGTAGGAATAGTAGGCGTCGACGATACCCTGGAACGCGGAGTCGTCCTGCGGCGTGTGGCGCGTGTTGTAGAACAACATGTGGACGCGACCGTTCCGATCGACTTCGATCCACGGGAAGAACTGGTCCGCCGGCCGAGTGGCGTCCTCATTGATCACGACCGGAACGCTCCAGCTGGCGCCCTGGTCCACCGAGCGGGTCATGTAGATGTCCACATTGGAGTTACCGGCCATGACGCTCGTCGTGTCCGGGAAGACCACGTAGACATCACCGCTGTTCGGATCGACGGCCAGGCCTTGCAAGGGGGCCGCGCGGAAGTCGCCCGGGAAGCGCGAGCCGTCCGCGCCCCAGACGTCCATGCGCTGCGCCACCAGAACGGGCGGAAGCAAGGTGGCGCCTCCGTCGAAGCTGCGGATGATGCGGTGCGCGTCCGCCGCCCCGGTCGTATCCCAGTAGCCGATGTAAAGCTCACCAGCCGGGCCGACCTTTGGAATGAACCCCAGGCCCGTGCCCAGGCTCGCTGGTGGCGTCCAGGTGGCCCCCATGTCGGCGGAGGAGATCAGGCCTTCATTGTAGGCCACATAGAGATGGGTCTGGTTCGGCATGCCCGGTGTCGGACCCGCGGCCATCCAGCCCTTGTCCACGGCCCCGGAGATGCGCGCCATGACCGGCGCCTGGAAGGCCACGTCGCTCGGATCCTTTCGGGCCACGAAGATCCCGCCATTGCCCGAAAACGAGATTCCTCCAACCCAGAGGGTGCCCGTGCGATTGCAATATGCCGTCATCGGGTCGCCCTCGGTCGGTCCCTGGAAGGGAACGTCCGGGCGCAAGAGCGAGTCGGTCCAGTTCGCACCTCCATCGGTGCTGAGGCCGATGCCAGTGCGAACGGTCCCTTCTCGATAGTCGTTCCAGCTACTGACGACCACGAGGGGATTGGCCTCACTGACGGCGACCGAGGTCTCGTTCGCGGCCTTGAAGCCCGCCACGTCTTCGACCCGGACGGCCGGTCCGACCACGGTCTGGGCCAGGGCGGGGACGCCAAACACGGACCAGGCGAGGACGAGGATCGATAGATTGCGTAGCTGCATGACCTCTCCTAGCGCGGCGCTGAGCTCGGCTCCGGCATCCGACCGGCGAGCAGGGGGCGGAACTGTGAGGGCAGGGGCGCGCCGAGAGCCTCGGCGCGATGGACGTACTCCCACGCCAGGCTGTACGAGCCCGTGAAGTAGTACCAGCGGGCGAGGTTGGTGATCGCGCGCTCATTGGCGGAGTCGGCGGCGATGGCATGCAAGGCCTCTTCGATGGCCGGCCCGCGCGCTGCGCGCATCCAGAGCATTTCCGCCAGCTTTACGTGCAGTGTCGCCGAGGGCTCCAGGTCCAGACCCGTGCGATAGGCTGCTTCCGCTCGGGGCTCGAGACGCGCCATCCTCAGGGCATCTCCCAGTCCTTCGTACATCAAGGCCTCACCCGGGCTCAGCAAGACCGCACGCGTGTGAGCCGCCAGCCCCGCCAGTGTGGCGTTGCGCTGCACCTGGGCGAGCCCGCGGTCGAACGCCTCCCGCGCCTGTCCCCCATCGGTCGCGTCCACTCGCAAGGCCGCATTCACCGGATCCACGGTCACCCGATCTGCAGTGTAGATCAGCCCGAGCAGTGCCTGCCGCTGGCGCTCATCCTTGTAGCCCAGAACCACGGGCCGAGCTCCGGTTCCAGGCTCCAGAACCTGGCCCCGCTCGTTCACCGAATCCGCCTGGCACTCCGGAATCACCGCTGTCGAAGCGGTCGTGCAACTCACGAGCGCGAGACCGAGCGATCCGGCTGCCCATTTCGCCAATGCCATCGGTTTCATCGGAATTCGCCTCCTGGCGTGCCAGCTGAAGAGAGGAGCCCTGCCAGTTTCTTCCGCCTTATAGTATCACGATCAGTCGTTGGCACCGAATTGGGCAGATCCGTCGATCCTACCACCGCCCATTTCGGTCACCTCCAGGTCACTCTCAGGCCATTGGTCAGGTTAAACCCGGCGTCGCACGGGCCTCCCGAATCTCGATACCAACCCTGGTAGTGCCAGGTGGATGCGATCTGGGCGGCGCCATTCCCCGGTAGGGCCTGCGAAAGGGCGATCACTTCTGTCGGCCCGTATCCCAGGACGCCAGCCCCGTCGGCTCTCCGAATGGGATACCTGAAGACCTGGCCACCAACACAACGTCGGCCGTCGCCGAAGGGTGGTGAGATAGCGATTCGACTCGCGAGAAGCAGTCCGAATGCGAGCGGACGCAGCCCGGTGAGATCCAGCTGCAGATCGTCGTGCGCCAGGTCATTCGAACCGGTCGCCTGAAGGCGTGCACCGGTTTCGAAATTGCCGTCTACGCCCGAGTTTCCGCATCCGCTGGTCGAGTCGACATTGCCGCACGGACAGGTGTAGCCCAGGCAATAGGCCGTCGCCGCGCCCAGATTGACACTCCGTGCGAACAGATCGGCGTTTCCGAGCTCGGTACTCATGTAGACCGGGGTAGTCCGTCCACCGGCGCAAGCGAGGCCCAGGTAGTCGCCGATGAAGATCCCGCCGAATCCGTCCAGCTCACTGCTGAAGGGCTCGTTGGTCAGTCGCGCGCCCAGCCAGGCATCTCCGCCGTCGACACTCAGACCGTACCGGGCATCCAACAAGCCCTGGAGCGCGTCGTCGCTCTGCCGTGTGGCTCCGGTGTCGTAGTACACGATGTGAACCCGGCCAGAGAGGTCTACATCGAGCCAGGGGAAGAACTGGTCGCCGAATGGGATTGCACCGGCGAGGATCACCTCGGGCTGTGACCATGTCAGACCACGATCGAGGGAACGCGTGAAATAGAGGTCGACGTCGAACTCGGCACCGGCCAGAACAGTGCTGTCCGCATACACGCAGTAGAGAGCTTCACTGACGGGATCGACCGCCAGTGCGGGGAAGCTGCCGACACGGAAATTGCCCGGCGTGCGCGTGCCGTCGAGGCCCCATACGTCGAGGCGCTGGGCGATCAGCACAGGTGGTTCGACCGTCGAGCCACCGTCCAGACTACGGATCAGCTCGATCCGGTCCTGGGTGTCCCAGTAGGCGATGTAGAGGGTGCCCGAGGGTCCGACTTGGGGAACGAATCCGATCCCCATGTCGAGGGCCAGGGGCGCCGACCAGGTAGCGCCCATGTCGCCCGATGCGATCAGTCCCTGATTGAACGAGACATAGACACGCGTATGCGTCTCTGGAGCGAGTGGGTCCGGGCCGGCGGCCATCAGGCACTTGTCCGCGCCCGCCCCCGTGTAAGCCATGACGACCGGCTCGAAGACCTGGCTGCCGGGATCCTTGCGCGCAACGAAGACACCCCCATTGGAGCCGAAGGAGATGCCACCGGCCCAGAGCGTCCCGGTGCGATCGTCGGAGGCCGTCATCGGATCGGCCTCGATCGAACTCTGATGGGCGAGCGGGGGCCGCAGCAACCCGTCCGTCCAGGTCAGACCTCCGTCACGACTGAGGCCGACGCCGATACGCGGGGCTCCGGCGCGGTAGTCGTTCCAGGCCGAGAGCAGCTGCATCGGAGTCGCCTCGCTACTCGCGACTGAAGTCTCGTTGCAGGCACTGGTCCCGCGACCTGTATCGATCCTGACGGGGGGGCCGACCAGGATCGGATCGGCGAGCATGGGCACCTGATCCAGCCCGTCGGCGGGCCTCTGCATGGCCGCAGCCCATGGCGACGCGATGGCGACACAGGCGAGTATCAGGTATCGAGAGCTCATGATCATCCGGACGGCGACTCCCCTCTGAAGGTCGATAGAATACAAGAAATGCCCGCCCACGCGAGGCCGGTCCGCCCTGGCACACCTCACTGGCCGCGCCAGCCCCGATCGGATCCGATTCAGAAAGCGGTCGAGAGCCCGGAAATAGTGGGTCCGCTCGCCCGGAAGAGACCGCAGGTCTCCAGTTCTCCGCTGAGGCGGCAATTTCGAGACCGCGACGCCGGGGGCTGAGCTTCATAGACTGTCCCGCTTCAGTATCTCGCCGCGATCTTCGAGCCAGCCACCACATGCTAGATATCCTCCTCTGCATCGCCGCGAGCCAGATTGCGGCCTCGCAGACACCGGCGGTTCCGCAGAAGCCGGCGACTCCGGAGAAACCGGCCGCCCGGCATGTCCAGGCGACACCGAGCCAACTGAGCGCGGTGGTCACGGTCAACGACCTGCCCCAGTTGCTGTCGAACGGACGCAAGAATTCCTGGTACCAGTATTTCCTCGATCCCCAGCTGGCGGAGCTCCGCAGCTGGTTCGATCTGCAGCGCCACCGCCATCACGATGCTGCGGACGAAGAGGACAACGACTCGGGGCGGATCCCGGTGCGCGCCCTGGTGGAGTCGATCGAGGCCCTGAGCGTCTTTCTCGTACCGACCCCTGAGAGTCCCGTCGGCGCCCTCGGCGTGATCCTGCAAGCGCGCGAGGCACACCAACCGCTGAACGATCAGGTCAAGCGATTCCATGCACGCCTCGCACAACAAGATGAACCGGTTGTCGAGACCTGGCACGACACAAGACTGAACATCTACACCGCGATCGATCCCACGGACGACGCCGGCAAACCGGTGACGGTCGTTTGCGCCGAGCTCGAAGGACTCTTCTTCTTCACCTTCGGCGAGCTCGGCGAGGCCGAGCCCGAATTCGTGATCCAGCTGGCAAAGGATTCGATCGATCGATCGCTCGATGCCGAGGCCACAAACCTCCTGAGCAACGAACGATTCCTGGAAGCCCGGGGCTCGAGCTCCAGCACGGCCCTATCCGGACGGGGCCACCACATCGAGGGATTCGTCGACGTCCCTTCTCTCGTCAACTACATCCCCAAAGATCGCAAGATAGAACCGATCATCGCGGCTGTGGTACGCAGCCTCTCGTCCATCCCATGGGTCTACGGGAGCCTCACCCTGGGTGAAGGCGAGGAGCTCGATTCCCAGTTCGGTTTCCGATGCGACCCGGAAACTCTACTCGGGCAGATTGTTGGCCTGGCGCGGCCCGCTCCCAACGAAATGCTGAAGCTGCTGCCCCCCGACTCGTCGAAGGTCTCCGTCGGCGCATTCGATATGGGAGCACTCGTGGACATCGTGCTCGGCAGCGTCGAGCGGTTCGCCCCCGAAGGGACGGTCCAGAAGGTCGAGGCCGTCCTGGCCCTCGCGAAAGCCCAGTCTGGCGTGGATCCCGTACAGGACGTCCTGCGCGCCTTCACCGGCGAATTTGCGATCTTCCAGCGCTATCCGGAGATCGATGACATCGACGACGATTCGTCCATGGTTTCATTCGCCATGATGGAGACGATCGTGGTCGGCCTCGCGGACGGCGATGAGTTCGCTGACAACCTGGACGACGTCCTCAGCGCAACAGGCCTCGATACCTACCTCGAGATCGACGACTACGAGGATATCGACATCTACACGTCGAGTCTGGGCATGCCGATCTCGTGGGCCGTGACGGATGGCTTCCTGGCGGTCTCGGGCCGACGTGAGGACATCGAACACCTGATCCGTGCCTCACTGGCAGACCAACCATCCGTGCTGGATGGGGAGCGGCTTTCACTCCCCATCGACGAGACGGAGGGCACCAGCATGTTCACGGTCTACGACACCGCCGCCGCGCTCAAGGTCATGGGCGAGGCCTTCGACATGGTCTCGAACGTATCCATGGCAGCGCCCCAGATGGACGAGATGACGGAAGTCCTGCAGGCATTCGGAAGCGACGGAATCTTCGCTTCCGACCTGGTCGACAAGTACCTCGACGGCCTCACCTATTCGAGCTTGACAGTCGAAGGCGGCCGTGTGTGGTTGCGTAGCTGGGGCCGATAGTCAGGATGACCGAGCTGCGCCCACCTAGGTGCGGTCCCGCTTGAAGCTGTCGAAGGGGTCAGCCCCCCGTCCACCCGGAACGGGCGGCGGCGCACCCGCAGCCTGCTGTGGTGTCGATGGCAGTGGAGCGCGCGTGTTGTCTTCGTAGGGATTCTGGTTCCCCATGCCCAGACCGGAGCCACCAGCGGAGGCTCCGAGGCCCGGCACGCCGCCGGGGACGCCACCCGCGGGCGCGTCCGCGTCCGGTGCCGACTCGCCGATCTTCGTCAAATTGACGCTCTTGCCGATCGCGGCAAGGGACTGGGTGAAGCCCTCCTTGTCGACCGCCTTGATATAGGCCTCTTCGGGATCGACCTCGCCGCTCGCCACGAGCTCGGTCAACGCGGCATTCAGGCTCTTCATGCCCAACCGGCCGCCCATCTGCATGGCGGACGGTATCTGGTGGGTCTTGCCCTCGCGGATCTGCGATGCGATGGCGCTGTTCACGACGAGAATCTCGAGCGCCGCAACCCGTCCCTTGGGTTGCTTCTTGCACAACGTCTGAGAGACGACGCCCTTGAGCGAGGCCGAGAGCATCGTCCGGATCTGCGCCTGCCGATCCGCGGGGAACTGGTCGATGATGCGGTCCACCGTCGACGGGGCAGTGGTCGTGTGCAGGGTTCCGAAAACCAGGTGTCCGGTCTCGGCTGTCTCGATCGCGATCTCGATCGTCTCGAGGTCACGCATCTCGCCCACGAGCACGATGTCGGGGTCTTCACGCAGCGCGGCGCGTAGCGCGCGCTTGAAGCCCTCGGTGTGCTCGCCTACTTGCCTCTGATTGAGGAGACACTTGATGTCCTTGTGGACGAACTCGACGGGATCCTCGATCGTGATGATGTGGTCCGAACGGCGCTTGTTGATGAAGTCGACCATCGCCGCCAGGGTCGTGGACTTACCACTACCCGTCGGCCCCGTTACGAGGACCAGTCCCTTTGAAAGGAAGCACATGTCGAGAACGGCCTTGGGCAGGTTCAACTGGTCCGCCGTCAGCACCTCGCTCGGGATCAGACGCAGGACTGCTCCCGGGCCGCGCAGGTCGGTGAAGAGGTTCACACGGAAGCGGGCAACGTCTTCGAGTTCGTAGGCGAAGTCGGAATCCCATTCTGCCTCGAATTGGATCTGATTCCGTTCGGGTGCGATCTCGAACAACACCTGCCGCATCTGCTCGGGAGAGAGTCCCGGGGCTTCGTCGACAGGCACCATGTCGCCGTCGATGCGGAACATGGGAGTGGTGTTGGAGGTCAGGTGCAGGTCGGAAGCGTTCAGCTCGACCATCCGCTTGAGAAGCGAATCGATCCAGGCCATGGGAGTCCTCGGTGCGTTTTGGGCTGCGTGATCCGGGTGATCCGGGATCCCGGGTGGGATCCCTGTCGCATCTTTCGGCCGGGCCCCGGGCCAAACTCAAGCGGGACCGCCCTCAGCCTCTCTCAGGGCCTCGGAGGACCGTGCAGAGCACGCCACAAGCTCCAGGTTGGCCTTCAAGATGGCCCCCAGGAGGTCGCTCTTGAGCTCGAACTGCCGATCCCCGGGCGAGAGGCCCTGGGCCTCCCTGAAGGTCGATGAAACCCCCGAACTGCCGCTCGATCCATCCCGCCCAGGGCTGGCGTGAACGCCAAGGTCAGCACCCTCCAGGCGCTCCAGCTGGCGCTTCAGCTTGGAGATGCGGCGTTCCAGCCTTGCAACGTGAGCCCGACTCTCGTCGGCCGAGCGCGCCCTCTGGGCATCCAGAAAGGAATCCAGGAGGGGAAGTAGCGCACCCTGGGCCGCGCTGGCCTCCGATCTGTTCAGCCCAGCTCCCTCGAGAGCCCGTAGTACCAGGCGCGTCAGCCCGGCTTCCGGGGAATCCTCGCCGACCTGAATTCCGTCGCCCGGCCTCGGGGGCGCAGCCGCGCGCGGCTGGATCTCACGCCACCCATCCGCCGAGCCTCCCGACCTCGGCGCACCTTCGCCTGCCTCGGCCGGGGCCGGATCGGATGGGCGCGGCCCATGAATCGGCAATGGCCCGCGCTCCGCCGCCGGCGCGCAGAATCCGTGGGAGACCAGTCGACGCTGCACCAGACCGTAGAGCTCCGTATGCACCCATGCGCCCCCGACGCCCGCAACCTCGGCCCCGTCCGCCGCAACTCCCAGGAGCGTCTCCAGAAAGAGTCCGTCCAGGTCTGCTGCGGCCGGCGCCAGGCTCGACGCGACTCCGATGCTCACACCGAAGGGTGGCGAGAGGTCGAACGCCTCCATAGCGTGCTCGGCGACCTCGGCTGCAAAGGAACCGGCCGCCGAAACGTCGGCGCCCAAGACGGCCAGCAGGGCGCGGCTCCGATCGACACCAAAGAGGATCTCACGCGAACCGCGCAAGCGATCGATCGAGCGCTCGACCTCGACCAGCACGCGAGCCTCCCATTCAGCACGCAGGGGACGGGAGACATGCTCGGTACCATCGATCACGATCAGGACGCATGAAAACGCCCGCCCCACCCGTTGGGCCTCGAGGAAAGTCCACTCCCAGTGAGACCGCTTGAACGACCGGGCGCGCGGTCCACGCTGGGCCGCATCCACCTCACCGGTTCGATCTGGGCGAGTCGAGCTGGTCGGATTGGCGCGCATCGGATGGGACCCGAAGCCAGTGGCCCGGAACCGTAGGTTAGCCGAGGCCCGAGAATCTCGCTGAAATGGCCGCATTCGAAGTCGCAGCTCCAGGGAGGGGCGCCTTCCGAGCGCCATGTGTAGGCTGTAGGACGTGACTCCGGATCCTTCGACCGAAGAGCTCGCCCTGTGGCGCGCGGCCCAGGGCTTCGACCAGCTTGGAGCCCTTGCAGCCGACTTCATCGAAGGTCAGCTCGAGTTCTTCCCAGGCTGGCTTGCCCCGGATGTCGATGAGGAGACGGACGAACTCGTGCCGACCCTGGCCACCTGCAACCGTTCGGGCTTCTTGACCGTGGCCTCACAACCGGGGCGCCTGCCCCACAAGGGCTTCGGCGATCACGTCTTCGCCCAGCGCGCGTTCGTGACGGGATTTGCCATGCCCCGCGCCGCCGACGCGCTGGGCGCATTGGCCCTCGACACGGAGCTTGTCATCAGTGCCTATCCCAGTACCGACGTGGGCGGATGCCGGGTCCCGGTCAGCCGTCGCGATGACCAGGTCACCGCCTGGGCGGGCCAGGCCGCGGGCCCGGACGAGCTCGACATCTTTGCCGAGGTCCTTGGGCGCGAGGCACTGGCAGCCCTGCGGCGCTCCCGCTACGTTTCAATCATCGATCCCTATTGGGGCCAACGGGACCTGCTCTGGGAGTCGATTGCGGCCGCCCTCGAACTTCCCGCTCACGACGGACCGCGTGAAACGTAGCCTGCTGGCAAGCGAATCCGGATCCCGCCCATTCGACACGTGCCGAGGCGTGCGAGAATCCCCCCCATTCCCAACCGGCCCCGCCACCCCCATTCAGAGCAGAGTTCGCCCATGAGCGTGTCCACCCGATCGCCCCGAGAGAAAACTACCCGCCTGGTGCTGCTGCTTGCAGCCAGCTGGGTGGCCGCCGGCGCACTGTTCAAGCTCTTCGCGGGCTCGCCCAACGATCTGCCGCCCCTGGTGCGCGACTTCGTTCTGGGCCCGGTGCAGACCTTCCGCAGCGCCATCGCGATCGAACTCTGCATCGTCATCCTGGCAATCCTTCGACCGCGTTTCGCATGGCTGCCTCTGGCGGCGCTCTTCGGCGTATTCATCGGGGTCCTCATCCCGCTCGCGACGAGCGGCGCGGACTCCTGCGGTTGTTTCGGATCCGCGGTCGCAATCCCGCCGCAGGTCATGATCGCGATCGATGGCAGCTTGCTCGTCTTGATCCTGGTCATGCGCCCCTGGTCAGCCTTTTCCAATATGAGCTTGCGGCCGCTTCCGCTGATCCCTCTCTTCGCGATCGCCGTCGCCATGCCCTGGTTCAAGTTCAAGACCCTGAGCGCCCCCAGCCCGACCACGACCGCGTCCCGCACACCCGATGCCAGCCTGCCATCGGCGAACGGCTCGGGCGCATCGAATGGGGACCCCGCGCTGCCCACATCGACCGACGCTCAGCCCGACACCACCCCGCCAGCCGTTCCGGAGTACGTCCCGTGGTCCCTCCCCGACCCACTCCCGGACTTCCACTGGTTCGAGACCGACGAGTGGCTCGACCAGGAGGTGCACGACATCGACCTGTCGATCTTCCTGGACCCGGATCTGCTACCGACCGATTGCGAGGTCGTTCTCTACCGACAGACGTGTGAGCACTGCAAGGAGCATCTCGAGAAGCTCACGATGGAACCGCCGATGATGCCGCTGGTGCTCCTGCGCGTGATGGAGATCGGAGACACACCGGAGAATGAGATCACGGTCGTCAAGCCGGCCGATCACATCCCGATGGAATTGCCCGCGATTCCACGTGGCTACGGGATCGAGACTCCGATGAAGCTCATCTTGAGCGGATGGATCGTGACCGAGGTCGTTAGCCTCAAGTGACAGCGGAAGCCCGGCCTCGCGAGCGCGAAACCGGGCTTCGATGGTCGGCCGGACAATCGCCGGCTGCGATCAGGGGACGAAGGTCAGCGACAGGCCATTCGTCAGGTTGAAGCCGGTTCCGCCCGGGCCACCCAGGTCACGGAACCAGAGCTGGAACTTCCAGGTCGAGCCACTGGTGATAGCGTTCGGCCCACCCGTGAACGGTGGGCTCGTGTAATCAACCGAGCGAATTGAGTTACCCAGGGCATCCGAAAACACCGGCGGGAAGACGCGCCGCGTCATACCCCCGACGCAGCGGAATCCATCGCCGAAGGGTGCCTGAATCTCGTTCGGTCCGTAGAAGAAGATCCCCGGCTTCATGGGCGGGACGTCTTGCGCAAAGATCGTCAGGTCATTGGCTCCGATGCTGGTGCTGCCAAGAAAGTCCATGGTCGCACCCGCCGTAGCCGAGTTGGCCGAAGTCACGCAGTAGGTGCCGTTGCTGTCGCAATCCGTGGGGCGGTAGACGATATGGAAGACCCAGTCGCCGGTCACGCCGAGCACGCACGAGTCGAACCAGCCCCCGGGGATGGCCTTGACCACGTTCTTTCCGGGCTGACAACCGTTTCCATCGTGCACGAAGGTCGGAGCGAACTGATCTCCGGCGTTGGCATTGGCCAGCTCCATGGTCACGGTGAAGGGCCCGCTGTTCACGATGATGTCGCCCAGCAGGGGCTCGAGATCGAATTCGTTGACGAAGCCGTCGACCAGGGTCGGGCCGTCCAGACTGAAGATCGGGGCGCCAGGATTGGGAAGCCCCGCACCGTAGATGTGAATCGACTGCTCGAGCGCCTGGGGCGCGCCGCCGAATACGGAGCCCCAGCCGATGCCGACGCGCAGGATCTCGATCGGATAGTGGGACGCGGGCACATCGAAGATGGCGCCCGCCTCCTCGCCCGCAACGAAACAGGGACAGGCCGTTGTCCCCGCGCCCGTGTAGTTCTGGAAGATGGGTTCTTCAGGACAGTCGCCCGCGCCCGCGGCGGAGAGCGAGACTGCGGAGAGCAACAATGCGCCCAGCGTGGTGGTGGACTTCGAGGGCTGCGGAAATGTCATGACCATCTTGTTAAACACCCGTGAGAGTTGGGACGGAACGACCGAGCGACGCGGACACTCGAGTCCGCACCGAATCGAGCCTACAGCAAGCCCCGCACCTGTCAACTTGAGCGCCGGCATGGGCGTTGCGAGCCCGGATCCAAACAAGAACAGCTCGCTGGACGAATCCAGCGAGCTGTTGCTCCTAGTGACTCCAGTGCCAGTCGGTCTGTTATTTGGCCGACACTATGTACGCGATCCAGGCGTCGATGTTCTCGCCCACGTCGTCCTGCTCGAAGACGCCGTTGCCCTCTTCGGGATCATCCTCGTCCGTGCCCTCGAAGTAGCTGTCCGCAGTCTTGAAGCCAACCTCGATCAGCAGGTCCTTGAGTTCCGCCATATTCCACAGGCGCCATTCGTACTGGAAGGCGTTGCGCATCTCGCTGCCGTCCTGGAAGCGAAAGTGGATGGCGCAGCTATAAGCGGCTGTCGCAGGCTTGTACTCGACCTGGTCCCAGACGTACTCGACCCCGGGAGCGATATCTCGCACCTCTTCCATCTCGGTAATGGCATCCGGACCGCCGTACAGGTCCATCACGAAGATGCCCTCGTCGGACAGGTCCTCGTAGACCTTTTCGAAGTACTCCTTCAGGAGCGTGCGCTCGGTGAGGCAGCAGTACGAGAAGTTCTGCGCGGTGCAGATATCGGGGCGCCGGTCGGAGAGTGAGCGCACATCCTTCAGGTGCCAGGTCATGCGCTCCGCATCATCACCGAGCGACGCGAAGTTGTTGCGCTTACCCCATTCGATCGGTTCGGGATCGAGATCAAAACCCTCGACCGTGTACTCGGTGCCCTGCTTGATCCACTCGGCGGCCAGGAGAGCGGTCCCGCAGAAGTCCTCACGAAGGTGATGCGGTTGCTTGTTGCGAATCGAAACATAGGTCTCGCGCAGGAAATCCACATCCGTCTCTGGAGAATTGACGGAGCGCTGGTAGAGATCGTAGCGATCCGCATTCTTTGCATTCAGGCGGCGGTCCTTCTTACGACCCTTCTTGGAGGGAGCCGCGCCGGACCTCTTCTGTCCCTTGGCGCGGCGTGTCTTGGTGCTGGTCGGCATGTGTCTGTATTGGATTCGGGCAAAAGGGGGTATTGGCGGGATCCTAGCCTTGGCCCCGGCCCACTCCAAGGCTCCAGACCCTCAAGCCTGCGACAAATCGGTGCGGCGGAGCAGCGCCTAGCGGACCCGTGGCATCCCTCCGGGGAGCCATTCGGGCGTCACGCTGCCATCCGCGAGTAGCCTTGTCGCCTCCAACGCCGTCTTGGTGCAGCGGAAGAGGTGGTCGAAATCGATGAGACTCGCCTCGTCCGTGACGGCGTGGTAGTCCTTGTGCAGGTTGTACGACGACAGGGTCTGGCCCACGATTCCCTGCTTCACGAAGGCGATGTTGTCGGAGCGCATGAAGAAGTTTTGCTCGGGCCGCAGGTCCGGGACGATCGCCAGATCGCGCTCCTGAAAGGCAAGGCCCAGTGTGGTGCGCTCAAATCCAGTCAGCCAGAGGTTGCCCGCGCCGCCCGCCAGGTCATCGGGGCGGCCGAGCATCTCCAGGTTGAGATTCGCGATGGTGCGCTCGAGCGGGAAGACCGGGTAATCGATGTAGTGGTAGGTGCCCAGGAGCCCCTTTTCCTCGCCCGCGGCGAGCAAGAAGATCACCGTTCGAGCCGGTGGCGCCCCATGGGCGAGGGTCTCGGCCAGCTCGAGCAGGGCGGCCGTTCCCGAGGCATCGTCGTCGGCCCCGTTGAAGATCAGATCAGCAGCAGGATCTGAATCCGTGTCCCCCGACCCCGCGCCGCCGTGGGATTCGTGGGCCGTGGCCAGGCCAATGTGGTCGTAGTGGGCGCTGACGACGATCGCGTCGCCCTGCCCCTCGGGCTCCGTACCGGCAATCTGACCAACGACGTTGAAATCCAGAACCCGATCGACTCGCGCACCGTAGGCGAGCTCGACCGTCTTGATCTCTCCCTCCTCGAGCAGGGTTCGCAGCCCCCCGTGCAGCCTCAGGATATCGGCCGGATCCGGCTCGACCTGCTCGCGGGTCAATTGCGGTGCCGGTGGGCGCCGACCCTTTCGCTCGCGGGAGAATCCGCGCGCCACACACAGCCCCCATCCTTCTCCGTCCCCCATTCCTCGCTCGCCAAGCCATGTTCGACGCTCCGAGCGGGAGCCGTCCACCCACAGGGCACGGTCCTTGCGCGGCGCATCTGGCAGCTCATCCAGCTCCTGCACCACGACGAGCTCCAGCAGGGCGGCGACCTTCGGCTCGGCCCGCGGCGAGACGTCGAAGTCGATTCCGAAGCGTCCCTCGACACGCGTGCCGTCCCATGTCTCGAGAGTCAGGGTTGGCTCGCGCTCGTGAACGACGCGCACCAGGGGGACTTCCTGTAGAAAGGTCCCGTCCGTGCCTACGGGTTCCAGCCCTGCGCGTTCGAAGGCGCGCGCCAGGTAGCGTGCCGCGCGCACCGCGTCCGGCGTTCCCGCCTCCCGGCCGCGCAGCTCGTCCGACGCCAGAAAGCGGACGTGGTGCTCGAGTTCCGCTCGGGTCAGCTCCGGATCGAAGGCCGGAAGCAAGTCCTCATCGGAGACAGCGCGAGAGCCCGCGGATGCGCTTATCCAGCCGATCGACAGGACGGCCAGGGCCAGGAGAGAGTCGCCTCGCATGGCCAACACCCTACCAGGGATGGTGCGGTGGGGCCTCGCCCGTGCCGCAGGTGAGGGCTCTGGGTAGCGGGGGTTGGACAGGAATCCGCCACCCCGGTGGGTCGCCCCGGTGGCTAGCCCGGGGGCCCGGACGACCGAAAGCTCAGGCGACCAGATCGCGCAGGGTGCGCAGCAGGGTCTCGTTGTCCTTGGGATCGCCAACGTGGATCCGGACCGCGCCGGCCCTTCCACGGGGGACAGTCATCATTCCGGGCGCCAGGCGCCGGTTCACCTTGCGAGCGAGATCGCTCGGAGCGGCGACCTGGAGCAGAATCCAATCGCCTATGGACGGCAGGGGGTGGACTCCCGGGATCGAGGCCAGTCTGGAAGAGAAGCGGTCCTTTTCCTGGGGAGTCTTGGGTCTAGGTGTTTCGTCGTCCATGTTGCTTCCTCCGCGTCACAGTGGCTCATTCGAGAGGGCTTCGGGCGGGTTCCCGGAACGGGCCAGCGGGACTCCCTGTAGCACCTGGAGCACGCAATTCATGCTCGTCGCCCTCGAGAACCCCCTATTTCCCGGTCCGCGCCTGTACCCTATCTAGCGTAGGAGCCTCATACAAGCACTATCCAGAGGGGCGCCGGGGCAGACGTGGCGCAACGACAGCGCATTGCGACCGCGGACCCTCGACCGCACGGGTCCACAGGGTTCAGAATGCCAATCGAATATGACGGAAGCCAGCCCCCGCCCCAGCCCGATCAGCGTCCGGGTCCCCGCGTCGACCTCGAACCTGGGGCCCGGTTTCGATTTCCTCGGCCTCGCCCTGAATCTCACGCTCGAGGTCACGGTGCTCGGTCCCGCACAAGGCGCGCAACACGAATTCGCAGCGCTTGGAGGTGCGGCCGCGGACTGGCCTTCAGCTTCCGACAATCGCGTGACGCGCGCGCTCGACTTCGCGCTGCGTAGCGGGAATCACGCGCCGCGCTCGGTCCGCATGTCTGTGCAATCCGAGATTCCAATCGGTCGCGGTTTCGGAAGCAGCGGTGCAGCAACGATCGCCGGCTTGCTGCTTGGACATGCACTCGCCGGCAACGACCCACCGATCGAATCGCTCGTTTCACAGGGCGCGTTCCTCGAGGGGCATCCGGACAACAGCACCGCCTCGCTACTCGGCGGCTGCACCCTCGCAATCCCAGGTTGCTCCGACGATCGCGCGGTCACCACCGAACTGGGCCAGGGCAACTGGAGAGTGGTGCGCCAGGCCATCCACCCATCGATCGGAATCGCGATCGCCTGGCCCGAGCAACCCCTACCCACCGAGCAAGGCCGCCGTGCCCTGCCCGAACAGGTCTCCTTTGCAGATGCAGTCGAGAACCCGCGGCGTGCTGCCGCGTTGCTGGAGGGCCTGCGCACCGGAGACCCCGAATGGCTGGCTCTAGGTGGAGAGGACCGCCTGCACGTGCCCTTTCGATTGCCACTGATCCCCGGTGCATCCCGAGCCCTCGACGCCGCGCGCGCTGCCGGTGCCTGGCTCGCAACCATAAGCGGAAGCGGTTCCGGGCTGATCGCACTGGCCTCCAAGGCCGACTGCTCGGCGGTTGCGGATGCCATGGCCGCGGAGCTCGAACGGGAACAGGGCCAGGCCACGAGTCGTGTGGTGACGCCCGTTCTGACGCCGGCGCAGGTCGAGCTAGCCCCGGAATAGGCGCTCAGTTCGCGTAGCCCTCGCCGAAGCTGCGCATGACCGGATCGAGCTCGGAACTCGTGACGGCTCGCGCGGCCTCCTCGGCCAGGCGTGTGGCTTCGCGTAGATCGATCTTCTCGATCGACTCGAGGAATGCCCTGACGGCCACAGGTGCAACCGAGAAGTGACGCAGCCCGACTCCGAGTAGCAGCGGCAAGTTGGCCGTGGTCGCCGCCGTCGCGCCGAAGATGCTGAGCGGCTTGTGCGCCTCGGCGCATACCTCGACGATCTTCCGCAGGGTGCGGACGACGTAGGGGTGCAGCTGGACGAAGTAGCCTGCAACCAGCGCGTTCTCGCGATCTGCCGCGAGCAGGTACTGGTGCAGTGAATTGAAATTGATGACCAGGAAGTCGGACTCCGAAGCAAGGTCGCGAATGCCGAGGATCGAGGTCGGTGTCTCGAGCACCGCTCCAACCTGCAAATCTTCGCCGAACGGAGTTCCTGCCTTCCGCAGGGCGTGGCGCTCGGCGAACAGGACCTCCTTGACCCTTCGGAGCTCGTCGCAGTCGACGACCTTTGGCACGGCGATCCGGACGCTCGCATCCGAATCCGCACCCGCGAGAAGCATGGCCTGGATCTGCTTGCGCAGAACCTCGGTATTCGCCAGCAGGGCTCGGATGCCCATGCGCCCAAGTCCGGGATTCAGCTCGCGCTCTTCGTGCAGGTAGGTCAGCTGCAGGGTCGAGTCAGCGTCCAGCAGGCGGAAGGTCACGCCGCCACCTTCCGCGCGCTTGATGACGGACTTGTAGTGGGCCGTGAGGGCGTCGATCGACGGTGGTTCCCGGTCGATCAGGTAGAGCAGTTCCGTTCTGTAGAGGCCGACGCCAGCCATACCCAGCACGGCGGATCGCTCGACCTCCGGCAGGGTTCCGCACGTAGCGGCGATCTGCACCGATTCCCCACCGCGCGTGTGACCCGGAAAGTCCGCCCAATCGGGGGTCTCGTCGGGCTGGCTCTCGGGGCCATCGCCGGCGCTCGAATCGGTATCCGAGCGGTACTGTTCACGCACGAGCTCTTCGGGCCGCACTCGCACGACACCTTCGGTGCCATCGACGATCAGAAAGTCGCCTTCGCGCACCGCTTCCAGAAGGCCAGCGACTCCGGTCAATGTCGGAATGCGCATCGAGCGTGCCAGGATCGCGCCGTGGCTGGTCAGGCTACCGCCTTCCGTCACGATTCCGAGGACGTGCTGATTGTCGACACTGAACATGTCCACGATCGAGAGCTCCCCCGCGACGAGGATATAGTCACCCTTCGGCCGTTGCCGACTCTGCTCCAGGCCCTCACCATTCTCGAGGTTTCGCAGCACGCGGATGCCGACGTCCCGCAGATCGACCGCTCGCTCGCGCAGGGTCTCGCTTTGCACCAGCCGGAAGATGCGGTCGAAGTCGAGGATGACCTTTGCGATCGCTCCTTCGAGACACATCTGCTCGTTGAGGATCAGGTTCTCCACGTCGGACAGGAAGACCGAATCGCGCAGGTAGGCCACATGCGTGTCGAGGACACGCACATGGTCCTCCGGGACGTTTCCCTGCAGGTGTCCCTTGAGTGCCTCCAGCTGATCTCGAGACTCGGTCAGTGAACCGTGGAACCGGTTGAGCTCACGCTCCATCTGGTCGCGCGGGATGCGCTGCAGGGTGACTTGCGAGAGGTCGTAATCCTTGCGGAAGGCGCGCCCCATGGCGACACCGGGGGCGACAGACGTTCCGTGCAGAAGGCCTGGCTGCTCGGCCTTGGCCTCGGTGTCCGACGCGGTGGATTGGGTGTCTTGGCTCATGGATGCGCAACAGTGAGGAGCAGTGTGACCGGGGCCACCGATTCTCTCAAACGGCGCCCCGTTTGGCGACGGCGCGCCTGGCCCGCCCTCCCATCTTTCGCCGGAGCCTCATTTCGGATTCAAGAAAAGCACGTCAGCCCCGGGCCTGTGACACCAGGTGACCGGCCTCTTTCAAGATGATCTCCTCCATCGCGAGGGCCAGGGCCTTGGGTGACCCGGGCAAGCCGAAGACCACCGTGGTCCCCACCAGACCGGCCGTGGCGCGGCTCAGGATGGTCGCGCTACCAATCTGGGCAAAGGAGAGCCAGCGGAACAGCTCTCCGAATCCGGGGATGACGGAGTCGAATTCCGCCTCGAGCGCCGGGCCCGTCACATCGCGCGGAGCGATGCCCGTGCCTCCCGTCACGAGCACGATATCGACGCCATCGGTAGCGACGGCCTGGCGCAGGCCAGCTCGGATGAGGGCCGCCTCGTCCGGCACCAGCTCGCGCCACTCGCAGGCGTGGCCCGCGCCCTCGACAGCCGCTACCAGAAAATCCCCACCAGGGTCGTTTTCACGCTTGCGCGTGTCGCTCACGGTCAGGACGGCGAAGCCGATTCGCTCGGGCGCACTGCGCCGATGGTCTTCCACACTCATTCAGACATTATTCACGAGTCGATGGTCGAAAGCACCGAATCGATCGTCAGGCGGCCCGTCTGGAAGCCGGGTGAGTGAATTCTCCGGAGACCAGAGCGGCAATCTCGGCCACGGTAGGGCGCCTGGCAATCCAGGCGAGTCGGTGGATTCGGCCGGGCTTTCAGATGCAACACCGAAGTGCGAAACGTAGTTTCGGCGCCGGTTGACTTTTCAACTGGCTGCTAGCCTGGCCTGCGGGCCCGGGCGCTCTACAATCCGTCCACGATGCCGTCGCCTATCCTCTCGCTGGTCCTGCTCGGTCTGCAGGCCACGCCCCCTGTTGACCGCCCACCGAATCCGATCGAGAGGAGCGTGGTCGACTTCAGCCTCGGAAATGGCTGGCGCTTTCTCCTGGTGCCGCGCGCGGGCACGCCGATCGTGTCGATCGAGACGGCCATCGATGTGGGGTCGGTGGACGACGATGACGGCAAGCGTGGCCTGGCAAACCTGTTCGCGCAGCTCACCATGCAGGGCTCGGAGCGACTCGGATCCACCGACTGGTCGGAGGAGCGGGTAGCCCTCTCGACCGTCGAGGAGTCGTTCGGACGCTGGCGCTCGGCCCTCGAGCCGGTAGCGGATGATTCTGGTGATGAGCCGGACGCCGCCGCCGCGGAGCTGGCCTTTCTCGCGGCGCGCGACCACGCACGTGAATTCGTTTCCCCGGAGAGCTTCCGGCGCTTTCTGGAGGATGCCGGCGGAGTCGGGTCGATCCTCGTCGAATGCGCGCCGGACTCGACTCGGTACGCCGTATCGCTGCCGTCCAATCAGCTGGAGCTCTGGTGCTGGCTCGAGTCCGAACGCTTCACCCGGCCCTGCCTGCGTAGTTTCTTCAGCGAGCGCGACCGCTGCCTAGACGCCCGTCTCCGGGACCGAGAGGTAGCAGCGCGCACGACCCTGCTCGAACAATTGCGCCTGGCCGCCTTCACGACCCATCCCTACCGGCATCCGGCCAGCGGCTACGTCGACGACCTCGCCAAGCTCAGGCGCGCAGATACGGACGGCTTCTTTCGCAAGCACTACGGTGCCATGCGCATGGTGACCACGATCGTTGGCGATTTTGATCCGGATCGCCTGCGGCCGTTGATCGAGCGCTATTTCGCAACTGTCCCCACGAACGTGGAGACGGGTGTCGCCTCCGAGCCACGATCGGCCGAACCCCAGCCCACCCTGGAGCGTCGCATCTCGGTCTCGTACGCCGCGCCACGCCTGATGGCCCTGGCCTGGAGCGTGCCGCCCCATGCACACGTCGATGGCGCCGCGGTAGAGGTCACCGCGCGCATCCTCGGACCGCACGCCGGCTCGCGCCTGCATCAACGCCTCGTACGCGACGCTGCACTTGCGACGGACCTGGCAACCCAGGCCGGCTGGCCCGGCGAGCGGTCGGCCAATCTGGTGCTCGTCGAACTGACCCCCCTGGCAGGAGTCGAGCCAACCGCGATAGAGAGCGCAGTCGAGGAGGAGCTTGCGCTTCTACGTGAGCGCGGCCCGTCGGAACGGGACCTGGCCATTGCCCAGCGCAGCCTGGTCGACGAACGCCGACGCGCCCTGGCGGACCCCGAACAGCTCGCTCGACTGCTCAACCATTACCAACTGCTCGGCGGCGACTGGCGCGATGCGTTCAAGGGCGCCGAGCGCTGGAACGGCGTCTCGGCCCAGGCCGTGCAAGCCGTCGTGGATGTGTACTTCACCGATGTGCGACGCACGATCGCACTGCTGGAGCCCAAGGAGCCGGCAGCTGGATTGGAAACGAAGATCGAGACGGACGGCTCCGCCGACGAGGGTACGGAGGCGCCCCGATGAGGTTTTCCCGACGGATCGAACGGGCACCCTTGATCCTCGCCCTGGTCCTCGGCCTTGGCCCTTCCTCCGTGCAGGGCCAGGGTCAGGTTGAAGCTCCGCCCGACCACCCGCGCGAGATACTGATCCCATCCTTGCCCCCGTACGCTCCGCCGCTTCCGAGGCAGATTGAGATGGAGGATGGGCGCGTCATCTCCGTCATGTCGGATGACTCCGGATTCATGCACGGCGTCCTGCGCTACCGGGCTGGTACGGCCGACGAGCCACCCGGAGCGATCGGAGTCGCAAGCCTGCTGGCCGATGTGATGCGCGCCTCCGGTAGCGAAATCCACCCGGGCAGCGAAATCGACGTCTGGCTCGCGGAGCGGGGTGCCAGCCTGACCATCGACGCTCAGCTCGAGTGCTTCGAGGTCCAGTTCACCTGCCTCGACGCCGACTGGGACGCCATGCTCGAGCGCCTGAGCTCCATTCTGGATACGCCCCGGCTCGACGCTACGGAGCTCGAGCACGCGCGCAAGCGACTTCTCGCGAGCCTCGCACAGCAGCTCGCGAAGCCCGCATTGCTAGCGGACTGGGCACTCGCAGTCGTGGCCTACGGTGTCGACTCCCCCATCGCCCGGCGTCCATCACGGGAGTCCTTGAGCGCCATCACACCTGATGATCTGGCGGACTTCCACCGACGCCGGATCATGCCGCGCGACGTGGTGGTCGGTTTGACCGGCAGGCCGACCGACGAGCAATTGCAGGCCATCGGGGCCATGCTCTCGGCCCCGACGCCGGATCCTGAGGCAGCCGCGACCGACGTCGAAGAGGCCCAGGCGCCGGCGAGACAATTCGCGGGCTTCATCCACCCGGCTCGCACGCGAGTCTGGATCGTCGATCGACCCGAGGCCCTGCACAGCGAGGTGCGCGTCGCAGCCCCCGGGCTGCGCAAGCTGGACCCTGAGGGCTCCGAACTCGAACTCTGGTCGCGAATCGTCGGCCGGGGAGGCCGCGCGCATCGACTGGGACAGCGCCTTCCTGAACGCTCCGTCGTGGCCGGTTTCCATCCCGAATGGACTCGCGCCGGTGCCTTTTCGGCCACATTCAATGCCCCAAACGCCCAGGTTCGTCGGACGCTCGACGCACTTCTCGAGACCCTGGAAGACTCGCGCACTTCCGTCTCCCGCGATGAGGTCGATCGCGTGCGGCAACGGCTCATGAACGAGGAACTCTTCGCAACCGACACGCCGCGCAAGGCACTCGAGCGCACCCTCGACCTCATCTTCCACGGCTACCCGGAGGACTTCTACCGTCAACGCCTGCTCAGCTGGCGCAACGCAACGCCAGAGATCCTGGGCGAAGCTGCACGTGAGCGTCTCGATCCAGCCCGGCTGCTGATCGTGGCCGTGGGGCCTCTCGCCCAGCTGAAGGAGAGCTTGCAGACTCTTGGACAGGTCGAGGAATTGCCGCTCGAACGCGCCATGGCACCTGGCGGCAGTCAGCCTGAGCAGGTCGAGTCCATGCTCGCGGCCCTGGGTGGGCGCCAAGCCTGGGCCGACGCGGTCGCGATCCAGGCCCAGATCGACATCGTGCTACCGAGCCGCGAGATTCCGTCGCGCCAGTGGAGCGAGCTGGCAGGTCCGAGATTTCGGGCCGAATACCTGATGGCGAGCGAGACGGTCGTGCTCGTTGTCGACGCGGATCGCATGGTGCAGGTCACCTCGAGTGGTCGAGCTGTCCTGAGCGAGGAAGCGCACCGCGCTCAGCTGACGGCAAAACGCCGCGGCCTGTGGCAGATCTTGCATCGATTGGCACGGGACGCCGGATTGCACGTACGAGTGGACGCCGACCACAGTCTCGTGATCCAGGACGACGAGGGCCTGAACCTCTTGCTCGAGCTGGACGAGAACGACGTACCCACGCGCCTCATCGATCGCAGCCCGGAAGAGCCCGTCGCCCGTGATTTCCTCGACTGGTCCACCGAGGGACCGCTCGCCTTCCCGGCGCGCATCGCCCTTCCTGGCGATGGGATCGAGTGGCGCGTCGAGGCCTTCCAGGCCCTCGCAGAATTCGACCCCCTGCTGCTCGAGGTCGAATAGCTAGGCGTTGGAGCGGGTCCCAGGGACCTGCGCCCAAGCCCGCATCCTGCACCAGGCTGCGGGCTAGCCGGGCCTGGCGTCGAATCGCCGACGCATGGCATCCACCCGTCGCCTGTCCACCGGCTGGTCGACCCGCCCTTCCTGTTTCAATGCGGTCCCGACGATCGCGCCGTCGAGATAGGGCAAGAGCTCGTCTGCGCAGTCGAGATCGAGGCCCGAACCAAGAAACAACGGGGCGTCCACGGCAGCGCGCACGGAGCGCAGTCCGGCCAGGTCGGGTGCTTCGCCGGTGGCGGCGCCGCTCAGGATCAACGCGTCGGCCATCCCGCGTAGGGCCGTGTCCTGAGCCGCTTGAACCAGGCCTTCCCGCCCCAGGGGCGTCGCGTGTTTGACGTGCACATCGGCCAGGATCTTCACACCGGGGGCGAGGCGCGCCCGCTCGCGCAGGGTCTCGGCCGCCTGACCCGTGATGAGCCCCTGATCGGTCACGGCAGCACCCGTGTGAATATTGACTCGCAAGAACTCTGCCCCGGTCGCAGCGCAGATTCCGAGTGCAGCGCGGGCGTCATTGCGCAGAACGTTCACACCCACGGGGAGTCCGGGCGCTGCGCGCCGCACCTCGGCCAGGGCGAGGGCCATGCAAGCGATCGTCTCGGCGGGCACCTGACCGGCGAAGAATGGGGCATCTCCGAAGTTTTCGACGATCAACCCGTCGCACCCGCCGGCGCCGAGCGCGGCGGCGTCAGCACGGGCCCGGGCGAGCACCTGCTCGAACGACCCGTCGAAACGCGGGGCGCCGGGAAGGGCTGACAGGTGGACAACCCCCACAAAGGTCGCCGGTCCCGTCGTGTCGGCACCGAACGGCGGCCTCATTGGGATTCGCCGGCCGCATAGAAGGCAGCCAGGTCCGCCTTCAGCTTCACGCCCTCGGCCAGGTGGATGTACATCATGTGACCCGCCTCGTAGTGAGTCTTCGTCACGCGCTCGGCATAGCCCGGGTCCATGGCCAGGTGGTCAAAGGTGTAGTGGGTCGCGAAGTAGGGCGTCGCGAGGTCGTAGTAGCCGCTGGCCACGAAGACGCGCAGATCGCCATTGCGCGCCATGGCACCACGCAGTCCCTCGGCCACATTCAGATACTGGTTCTTCGCGCGCTCGTAGCTCCAGGGTTGGACACGGCCCGACAGGATCTCGTACGTCAGGTCATTTTCGTATCCCAGTTCGCTACGTAGGTAGTCATTGAGAGCCGAGGTGTAGGGTCCCTGGATGGCGGCGTAGCTCGGATCGAATTCGTAGCCCGCGCCGGCCGCGTCCCGATCTACGCCGGTGAAACGACTGTCGAGCCGGCCGACCGTGATGCGCTCATCCCGGCGCAGCTCCTTGACGAAGCGGCCGATGTTGATGCGCAGGTTTGTGCTCAGGACGTATTCCACGCTCAGCCCTGTGTAACGCGCCAGGCGCGTCGCGATCGAGCGTCGCTCGGAGTCCGAAAGCTGGCTTCCGCGCAGCAGGGCCGTCGCGTAGTCGCCCAGGGCGAACGCCTCGACCTCGCGCAAGAACGGGGCGAGCTCCTCGAAGTCGTCACCCAGCTTGCCGTGGTACCACGCCGTGGCGGCGTAGGTGGGCAGGAAGAGCATGTAGGGCAGGTCATTCCCTACATCGAAGCGCGCGGTCTGAAACTGCAGGATCGACGACACGAGAACGATCCCGTTCAGGTACATCCCATGACGCTGCTGCAGGTGTTTCGCCAGACCGGCTGCGCGCGTCGTGCCGTAGCTCTCCCCACAGAGATACTTGGGCGAAGACCAGCGCCGCGTGCGCGTGGTGTAGCGCCGGATGAACTCCCCTACCGCCTCCACGTCCTCGTCGACGCCGTGGAACTCCTTGGGATTCCGACCCTCGGCCGCCCGGCTGTATCCGGTCGTGACCGGATCGATGAAGACCAGGTCCGTCACGTCGAGCAGGCTGAAATTGTTGTCGACCAGCTGCCCCGGCGGAGACAGGGGAAAACCCTCAGCGCCCATCTTCACCCGCCGTGGGCCAAAGGCGCCGAGGTGCAACCAGACCGATGATGAGCCCGGCCCGCCATTGAAGGTGAATGTCACGGGGCGCCGGGCGGTCGGTTCTCCACCGTCGCGGGTGTAGGCGACGTAGAAAATGTGGGCCTTCTCGGACCCATCCTCATCCTCGAGGGTCAGGGTGCCCGCCTCGGCCGTGTAGTCGATCCACTGACCGTCGAGGAGTATGCGGTGATGGCTGATCGAGGTGTCGGTATCGGACTCGGCGGCGCTGACAACCGCCTCCGCATCCGGATCCTCCTGGGCCCATACCGCACCGGGCGCGACCGCCGCGAGGAGCAGGGTCGTCAGAAGGCTAGAAAGGGAGTGGCTGGGCTTGGTCTTCATCATGATCCGTGAGTGGTCGGGGATTGACCCTGGCGGTCCGCTGACGGGTTGCTCCCCGTGCCGGAGCGGTAGCATCCCCCGGGCGTTGCGACCGACGGGGCAAGAGTGCCGGCGGATTCGGCGACGGCCTCGGCGCCCTCCAGGGGAAGGGGTTGTCCTGGACCGGATGACTCTATCAACGGGCCACCGACGTCAGCTGTAAAGAACTGGCCGGATTCGGTGTTGGAACGGGCCCGTCCAACCAGCCTAAACCTTTGCGGGTATTGCCCTTGGGATGGTTGCGGCCGGATCGGACCGGTGCTCTGAGCCGGCATGATCGCAAGCCTCAGTGACGACCGGACTTCCCCATCAGCGTCCAACACCCATCCAAGCCAGTTCCGAAGGGCCACTTTCGGGTAATCCAGGGGGGGTCCCCGGCTGTGGATCCCGCTCCGGCCCTCCCCCGCCTCCCCCGCCGCGTCCCGAAATGGAGCGGGTCCTGGCTCGCAAAGGCCCCTGTCCCACGATTTTCGACACTGACCCGTGCCCGCGTGTCATCCTGGCCCCTATGGCAGGTCAGCCACCCGGGCCTCGACCCGTCGAGCTCCCGTCGGACGTCCCCGTTCTGGTCCCCCATCGTCACACCCTTCGGAGGCCGCATGCTGCGCGCATTCGTCACCCTATCTGCCCTCGCATCCCTCGCCTCGGCCAGCCCGCGTAGCGTCCCCATCCAGCCCACGGCAGGAGAGCAGAATCTGGCCCCATACCGGGTCCTCGATCGGGTCGAGGGAGACTCGATGGACCTGTTGTTCACTCCCGTGCGACCCATGGCTGTGCGCGTGGCAGACGGGCATATCTTTGCAGCCAACTCCCACGACAGCACGGTGGTCGAGTACGACGATCAGGGTGCCCTGCTACGCACCATCCGGGTTCCGTGGGGACCGGTCTCCGTGGCCCTCTGGTCTCCGCCCTGGACTCGAGGATCCGATTACCTGCTGGTGGTCTGCCGCGGCAGTTACACGCTCGCCTACGTGGACCTGTCCTCAGGTCGCATCGTACGCCTGGTCGATCTGCCCACCGAACCCTCGGACATCCTCGTCCACCCGACGAGCAATCGCGCGTTCGTGAGCTGCTCCGGTGATGACAGCGTTGTCGAGATCAATGTCCGCACCGCGGAGCTCGTCCGGCGCTACCCCATACTCTCGAAACGGCCCACGTTCCTGTGCCTCGACGGCGATGACGTGCTCGTCGCGCCCATGCTTTCGGGCAACAATTCACTCGTCGAGACCGGCGGCTTCATCCTCGATCCAGGACCGGGTCGCGTACTCGACCTGGAAGATCCGAGCATCGCCATGCAAGGCCTGGCGGACCACGACCTGTTTCGGATCACACCCGGTTCCGACGCCGTGCCAGTTGCAACGGACATGGGCGCGGTGCTGTTCGCCCTGGGCAAGAACCCGCTCACCGGCGACATCTGGCAGCTCGGCACCGAGGCGAACAACAAGGACGCCACGCGCCCGGGCGAGCCGGCCGTGCGCGGTGACTTCATCGTCAATCAGATCGCGATGGCCCAGCCCATGGGCGGATCGATTGTCGAGCCCACGGGAGTCTTCAATCTGGACGACGCGGATCCCGCCAGCGCGGGTGTGCAGTTCGATCCGAGCCGCAGCGTCGGGCAACCCTACAACCTCGACTTCGATCTCGATGGCGACGGCTACGTCGTTGGCCTGCTCACGGCCAATGTGACACAGCTCTCCGCAGCCGGCGCGTTTATCCGCGAATGGGATGTGGGTCCGGTGCCGCGCATGGTGCTGGTCGACGCCGCGGGTGAAGAGGCTCTCGTCTACTGCTGGGGTAACAACACGATTGAGAAGTACGACCTCACCAACGCCGCGCCCAACCTGGTAGCGACCCTCGACCTGGGGTTCGATCCGACGCCGGAGAACATGCGCGTGGGACGGAATCTCTTCTTCGATGCCGGCTTCTCGATGCACCACAATGCCTCCTGCGCCTCGTGTCACGTCGAGACCGAGACCGACATGCTGGCCTGGGACCTCTCCGACCTGCCCTTCGACGACAAGGGCCCGCTGGTGACCCAGACCATGCGAGGCATCGCCGACCTCGTTCCCCTGCACTGGCGCGGCGAGCGTCGCAAGCTGGTCGACTTCAACCCGGCATTCGATGGCCTGTTAGGTGGTCCGGAGCTCGACACGACCCCCGGCGGCGAGTTCGATCAGTTCGAGGCATTCGTGTTCTCGCTCGAGCAACCCGCCAACCCCAACTCGCACCCACGACGCCTGGTCGATGGCACGCTCGACGCGAATGGCGGCGATGCAGTTCGGGGCCAGGAATCCTATTTCGACGACACGTCCGTCCCCGGCGTCGGGTCTTGCAATGCATGCCATACCCTGCCGACCGGCACGAACAACGAGGTGGTACTCGACGAGCCCCAGCTGGAATTTGCCCGGCGCACGCACTTCGTCGTCGCCTCCTTCAACGCCCTGTGGCGCAAGTCGCAGCCGACGCTCGAGAATGTGGTTTTCGCGGACGGATCCATGGAGCAGCGCCCGACGATCGGAGCCGGTGTTTCGGCAGCAGGGCTGAAGGACAGCGTGCTGGACTTCGTCCAGATAAACCTGTTCAGCCTGAACGATCAGCAGGATCGAGACATTGCGGCCTTTGTCGACCAGGTCGACTCCGGCCTGGCGCCAGTCGTACATCGCTCGTGGATCCTGAACGAGCGAACCCTGCCGGACTCCCGGGTATGGCTACGGAGCTTCTTGATGCGTCAGGCCGTCGCACGCAATGCGGACATAGCTGTCTTCGGCAGCATCGACCTCGGAATGGGCGCGCGCGAGCTGCGCTGGTTCTGGGACAGGGTGAGCGGGCTATTCCTGTGCGAAGACAGCACCGTCGCACCCCACAGCATGAAGGAATTCTTGACGGCGGCCGAGGCGGGTCTGGCGGACCTTGTATTCCTCGGATTGCCCGTCGGAATGGCACGCCGCTTTGCCGCCGACTTCGATCGTGACGGCCTCTTCAATCTGGACGAGGTCGCGCTGGGCGTGGATCCGGAGAACTTCGACAGCGACGGAGACGGCGACCGGGATGGCCACGAAGTTGACAACGGCGGCGATCCGGCCGACGTGAACGTGACTTCGAACGATCTGACAATGCCTCAGATCGAGAATCTGCGTGTCACATACGCCACGACCCAGGTAGCCAAGCTGCAATTCGATACGACCGAGCCGGCGCGCGTCGACGCAACCTGGACCATGGGCTCCCTGATGGGCACGGTGAACCATGATAGCTTCGATACGAATCACACGCTGATCCTGACGGAGATGCGCATCGACAAGCTTCACACGGTCGCGATCACCGTTACCGACCTGGCCGGCAACGCCACTGCGATGGACTTGCCCGGTGGAATCCAGACGCTCCCGGCCGCGATCGGGGGCGATGTGGTCTTCAAGGCAGTCTCGACGAATGTCATCCAGAACTCCGCCGGCACCTTGCACTTCACCATGAATGGCCGCGGACGGCGCAAGGAGACCGTTGGCGGCGTCACGGGCAGCCAGCTGCGCGTGAGCGTCTACGTCAATGGTAGCTTCACCCAATCGGTCATCGGTACCACGTCGGGCGGAGACGGAAGTACTACCGTCGACATCTCGGAGAGTGGTCTGAACGTCGACGACGAGGTGCGGGTTGTGGTCGACACGATCTACAACACCCAGGCGAACACCGGAACCCTCTGGAACATGCCGGCGACAACCCCGGCGAACCGTGAGGTCACTCTGGTCTACGACGGCCAGGGCCCCTGAAAGCGGCCGGTCCCGATCTCCCGACCGGGCGGCCAAACACTTCAGCTGACTGTTTGCGTCCGCGGTGATCCTTCCGGGTCAGCCGCGGGCGCAGCATCAATCCGACACCGGGCCAGAAGCGGTGTCGACCTGCTCGGGCTCTCGCTTCGTGGATGGTTCCGGTTGGAAGGAGTCGAGGAAGCGTTGCAACGCGGCGTCGAACTCGTCGGGTTGCTCGAGCCACGGTAGGTGGCCCGTGTCCTCGATTATGAGAAGCCGCGCTCCCGGAATGGCGCCGGCATACTCCTTCGAGCCCTGCAACGGATAGGCATCCTCACTGCCGTGGACGATCAACACGGGCAGGTCGAGTCCGGGCAGGTCCGAGCGCCAGTCCCAGAATCCGAGCCCGTCGATGATCGCGCGCCCGAGGCTGCCACTCAGCTCCGGGTCGATATTCGGGAGCACGCAGGGCTCGCTACGCATGCGCGCCAGAGCCGCGGCCGGGTCGACGCTTCGACTCTGGACAAACAGGCGCGTGAAGGCCCGGCAGAAGTCGACTGGCTGCCGCCGCTTGGCATCTGCGCGACGGATGGCCTCCAAATTGGCCAGTGCTTTGGGGTCGGTTCGAAGCCGCATGCGCCCCAGGAAATCCTCCCAGTACGGTGCGCGCCGAGGTGGTAGGGGCGCGACGAGTACGAGGCCGGCGACATGCTGCGGGTGCTTCAATGCGTAGCGCAGGGCCAACCCGCCGTGGTAGCTCCAGCCCATGAGCACGACCCGGTCGAGTTCGAGCCGGGTACGCAGCGCATCGAGGCTCGCCAGGTCGTCCTCCAGACGGGCCGACTCCACGTCCCGGGGCCGGAGGGCTGCCGCCTTTCCTCGGCCTGGAAGGTCGACAAAGACCACCGACCGGTCGGACAGCCTCAGGTCCTGCTCCAGCCACGAGGCCCCGAGGACCATCAGGACCGGTTCCTCGGCCTCGACCCGGCCAGGTAGCTGCTCGTTGACATAGGCTGCATGGGGCTGGGTCAATCCGAGCCGATCGACCCTCGACGATCCGACCGTCGAGGCACAGGCGCCCGAGGCGAGCGCAATCACCAGGCCCGCAGCCCGACGTGACCACCAATCCTGGCCCTTCCGCCGCCCGGCGGGCCCTCTCAGCGGTCGAATCGATCTGCCTTCCATGAAGCTCGGTCTCCGATCCAGCAACTCTTCCGTGCACGGGATAGTATAGTTTGCAGCCGAACCCCGCCGCGATCCTAATGACCACTCTGACCAACATCGTCCACAGGGGCAAAGATGTGGCCCGCAAGGCGCTTTTTGCGCTCATGCCGGCCCCTCTCCTGAACCTGTACCTGCGCAGACGCCTGCCTCGGATGATGAATCTCGAGGCCACCACGGCCTGCAATCTCGAGTGCCCCCTCTGTTCGACCCATATTCTGGATCGTCGCACGCGCTATCTGAAGCCCGAGCACATGGACAGCATCATCGAGAGCTGTGGTTCATTGAAGATGGTGTGTTTCCACATCATGGGCGAACCCCTGGTCCATCCGAAGCTGTTTGATTTCGTCAAGCGTTGCACCGAACGTGGAATCGAAACCCACTTCGGAACAAACGCCCTCGTTCTGGACGAGAAGATCGACGAGATGCTCGATTCCGGCCTGACGTCCGTTTCGGTCGCGATCGATGGCGCCGACGAGGAAGACTACCAGCGCTACCGCAAGCTCGGGAGTTTCGACAAGGCTGTCAACGGAACCAAGAAACTACTGGCCAAGCGCGCGGAACGCGGTCTGAAGAAGCCGACGATCCAGGTCCAGACGATCATGTTCTCCTACAACGAGGACCGCGAGGACGACGTGCTGGAGATGCTCAATGACATCGGCGCGGATAGCATCGCCCTCAAGCGTCCCTCCTACTACCACGACTACGAGGAGTGGAAAGTAGACAACGCCACCGTCGGGCCCGCCAAGCTGGCACGTACGATCAAGAACACGGCCAAGTTCCTGGAGCAGGTCGACTGGCAGGACGATACGCGCAAGTACACCCGGCCACAGGATGAGTCCGCGGCCACACTCTACCGCAACCAGAAGATGTGTCCGCAGATGGAGAAGGGCACCGTCCTGTGTGACGGGAGCGTCGTGGCCTGCTGCATGGACGCCCAGGGCAAGACGACATTCGGCAACCTCTCGGAAGCCTCGTTTGCGGACATCTGGCGCGGCGACGCGCACAAGAAAGTCATCGAAGAGTTCCAGCAGCGCACGCTGAGCGTCTGCCAGAGCTGCAGCATGCGCGACTGAAGCCCTGCTCAGTCCGCCGCCGTCTCGAAGATCAGATCGAAGTCTTCGAGTGCATTGCCGCTCACGTCATGGAACAGGGTCCCGCGCAGGGGGATCACGTATCGAGTGGCAGGTTCCAGGCGCTCCAGCCGACAGGTGAGCACCCGATAGGACTCGTCCCAGTCCATTCTGTCGAATGGCGGAAAGGTCAGTCCCTCCGCGGTCAGGCTGCGCAGGACCCCCTTCTTGAAGCCGCGCGACGCGTCCATCTGGCCGTCCAGTGTGAAGGTAACCTCTCCGACGTTGACCGGTACGTCCCGCGCACCCTGTTCGGGATAACTCTCGACGACACGCGCCGGTGTATGGTCGTCGGACGCCGACGTCCTGAACTCGAGAGTCTCCGTTGTGACCGGTGCGCCGCGCCGGTCGAATAACAGCTCACCGAGCTTGATAGAATACTTCTCGTCCGGTCGCAGGGGACTCGTGCGCAGGGTCAAGGAATTGCCGTCGAGCGCACAGTCGAGCAGCACCGGTCCGGCGCGCCCGTCGCGCCACTGGGCCCGGGATAGAGATTCGAGATCCGGCGCCGCCATGGCCTGGTCGAAGTGCAGGGTGATCTGGCCCCCGCCGAAGGGCACGTCGTTTTGGCCTTGCTCCGGATCGCTCGCTACCAGGCGCACGCCCTCGAGGATTTCCGCGGCCTTCGGGCAGCCTGGCCAGATTCGATCCGGATCGAGATCCAGCCGAATGCCGAGCCCGTCACCAGGAATCTCGAACGGCGTTCGCTCTCCAGTCAGGATCAACGTGTGTCGCTGCACCCGACCGCCCTCCAGCGTCAGGCCGAGCACGATCTCGCCCGCGGGCAGGCGGCCTGCGAACCAGTCGTACGCCATGACAGTGCCGCTCACGACGCCTGTTGGGGCACGCTCCACCCCCACGAGCTCGAAGCGTGGGTGGCCATCCTCCTGGAACCACTCATCGTGAACGTCCTGGTCTGGGGCCGATTCTGTCAGGGCCGCCATGAACGTCTCGAGCGTGGGTTCCTTGCCCGAGCGCGCATAGAGTTCGAGTGCGCGGTCCAGGGATTCGCGCCCTAGCCCATGCTCCAGGAATCGAAGCACGAGGGGTCCCTTGGAGTAGGCCAGTGCGGAGTACCCGGGGGTGGCGAAGGTCACGTGGGCGAGGCCGCGGTCGTTCCCGCGGCGAGCGGTATCACCGTAGCGCGCATGTGCGCGCTCGACGGCCTCGTGTTCCAGGTCACGATTGGAGTGGGTCCCCAGGTAGCGCCAGGCGGAATACTCGGCAAGGCTCTCGGTCAAGAAGCGTTCGCCCGGGCCGCTCGCTCCGACCCGCTGGCCCCACCACAGGTGCGCCACCTCATGGGCGATCTTGCGCACGGGTACTCCATTCCCGAAGGCGCCGCGATCGAATGCTGCGACACCCTGGGAGGCCCAGTTGATACTCGTCCCGGCGCGGCAATCGATCTCGACGATCCCCATACGATCGAGGCCGGACTTCTCTTCCGTCGACGCTCCGAACTGCCGCCCAAAAAACTCCATCGCCGCCTGTGCTTCGCGCGCCAGATCATCCGCCAGGGCCCTGTGCTCGGGCCGCAGGAGAAGGGTCACCTGTCCACCATCGGAATGGACCTCGCTCCGCTCCAGGTGCCCCGCTATCAGGGAGAGGACGGTTGGACGCTCACTCCGGTAATGCCAGCGACTGCGTCCAGGCTCGGTCCCAGGCGCGCGCTCCACCAGCTCACCGGGCACGAAGACTTCCAGGTCGTCGGGCAGATCAACCCAGACTTCGGCCGTGCTGCGCTGAATGCGTGGTCCCTCGGCTCCAAGCGCGATCTGCGGATAGAAGATAGTCTGCTCGCTCATCCGGATCTGGTCCGTGTCGACGAATAGAATCCCGCGCCAGTCGGGTCCCTCGTCGCCGCTCTCTCCGCTCCCGGCATACTCGATCTCGAGCACAGCGCGGCCATCCGGCGGCGCCGTCTCCCACTGGAAGAGCACCGTGCGCCCCTCCTTGTGGTAGCGGCCGAAGGGGTTGCGCCAGCCGTGCTGGAAGCTCACCGGCGCGCCGTCCCCCCCGTTCGCCGATGTCACCCGCAGGCCCTTGTTCAGGAGAAGACCCACGCGTCCGACCTGCAGACCCGCTAGCTCGACCCGCGCGCGCGCACTGAATCCGCCCGGAGGATCCAGCCGCAGGTGCAGCTCCATGTGCTCCACACTCGGAGAAGCCGTCTGTCCCGATGCATCCGATGCCGCGGCGAGTAGCAACAGGGCAGGCATCCACGATCCCATCCACATATTCTGTAAGCGTCCCATCTTCACCTCCGACATTGTCAGAGGAGAGCGCTCCCTCCAGCGCCGCTCTCGATCGGATTTAATTCCCGCGCTCCGGATGCTCGAGCGAGATCAGAAGGTCACTCGACGCCGCCGGGCCGACGGAACGGCGCACGATGATGCGTTCGCCCAGCAAGATCCTAAGCTCGTACAGGTCGCCCAGGAGGGGTGGAAGCGAGAATCCCCCCTCTTCGCCGACCCGGGTCTCGGCCAGGCTCTCGGGTGCAGCCTCTGCCGAGGAATCGGCGGCGTAGATCTCGACGTGATAGCGGGTGAGGGGCCCGCCCCCGCCGATCACCCGCCCACCGAAGCGCACACCAGGGCCGATCCGGAAGTCCACCGAGCTGGCCCACTGGTCGCGCTCCAGGTCGAGCCGCCGCGAGCCGGGACTCACGCTCAGCTCCTGGCCCCGGGGCAGGTCGGGCGAAACTGCGTAGGGTGCTGGGGACAAGCCCTCGATCGCGTAGCGACCCGATGAATCCGTATGCACGGACTTGCTGTCCAGCTCGATTGCGATCCCATTGGCGGAGAAATGCTGGCGAGCCGTGACCCGCATGCCGGCCACCGAGCTACCCGACGCATCCTGGACGCGCCCTTCGATACCGGTTGCGCCAGGCCCCATGAGCGTCAACTCCACGGACTCCTGGTAGCCCGCTTCGAGCACAACCTGCAAGCGCGCGCTGACGTTGCCACCCGGGTCCGCGAGTTCGCCATGGCGCACCGTGAGAGCCAGATTGCCCGCGGGGAGATCGGTGAATGCAAAACGCCCGTCAGCGTCGGCCTGGGTGAATTCGTAGCCGCCCTGGGAGTCGATCGCGTGAACGTGCGCACCCGGCACCGGATCTCGCGCGAGTGCACCTCGGACAAGTCCAGTGAGCGAGCAGGGCGAGGGCGCCATGCGCAGCTCGAAGTCGTAGGGCTGGGGAGAATCCTTGCCTGCCGCAAATGCGCGCGTCGGGGTCGAGGTGTAGCCCGGGGCGCTCGCGAGCACCCAGACGACGATGAACTCGTGACCGGCATCCGTACTACGCGGGCTCGGCTTCACCCCCCGAAGCTCGAAGCGTCCGAGCTCGTCACTGAGCGCCATGGGTCGCAACCCGCCCCCATCCGGGTCCACGGTGTCGGCCCAGACGGACGCGCCCTCGACCGGCAGTCCGGTGGAGTCGTCGAGCACCGTACCCACGACGACGACTCCGGGCGCGAGCTGGAGCTCCAGCTCTTCCTGCGCCTGGGGCTCGAGTTCGCGCCCAAGATCCAGCTCCAGTTCCGGTGCTCCACGTACGAGTGCGGACGCTCGTACGAGCCGCCCTACTGGAAGGCCTGTGTGTGCGAACAAGCCGCCGGGCTCGAGCTCGGCCTCGAAGTCGAACTCCTCCAGCGACCCGCGGTCGACGATCGTCAACTGCACCCGACCGGGAGGCTCGGCCGGCTCTCCGTGTGGATCGAGCACCCGCCCGCTGAGTGCGGGGAGGCGAAGCAAGGTGATCGAATGCTCAGCCCCCGGCACCAGTTCGACCACGACAGACACGAATCCTTCGCAACCCGATTGAAGCGTGACCCGCGGACCATCGACGAGGGCCTGGTCGAACGCGAGTGCGAACTCCCCGAGGTCGTCCGTCGTCACGGCCTGTGGGCTCGCGGACTCTGATGCCCCGGCCCACCGAACCCAGGCGCCCGGCAACCCGCGGCCGTCCACATCCAGAACTTGCCCGCTCAGGTGGACCTGAACGGGTCCGGTGTGGGCCAGGTCGGAGCGCGACGGAGCTGGTGAATCGAGGCGCGGCACGTCCACATCCACGGCCGGCGACGGCGTGCTGGCGTGCACCATCGACACCGGCCCCGGATCGAGTCGCTCGAGCGCCGTGCCCGGTCCCTGAAGAGCCTCGGGGCCCGACCAGATCGACACGGAAAGCAACACGGCCCCGACAAGACCTACCGAACCAACAACCCACTTGATGCCCATGAGCCCACTCCCCGCAATAAGTGAAGTCCACCAGAATGGGCTGCCGGCACCATTGCCAGCGAGCCCCACGAATGCGCGTGTCCAGACCGACCTGTCGCCGCCGTACTCGCAATCGAGCCGGGCCTTCAGCATGCGCAGGCCGCGGGATACATGCTGGCGCACGGCTGCCTGGCTAACGCCTCGCTTCCGTGCAATGGCGTGGGTCGAGAGCCCGTCGAAATAGCGCAGGACCAGGGTCGACCGGTACGGATCCGACAAGCCCAGCACCGCTTCGGCCAGGGATTGCTGTTGCCGCAAGCGTTCGACTTCGTCATCCGGGGCAATGGCCTCGGGTTCCGCGACCCGACGCTCCCGATCCCGGCGCGCCAGATCCCCACGCCGGCGCTTCAAGGCAATATTGCGGGCGACGACTGCCAGCCATGGTCGCAGGCCACTCCGGTCCCCGACCTCACCGGGCGCCCCCTTGCCCGGTCCACGTTGCAGGGCCGCCAACCAGGTGTCCTGCACGACATCCTCGGCCGCGTGCTCATCCTCGAGCAGCCTTGCGGCCAGCCCCCGTACCCAGGTGGCCTGGGCCAGGAGCAGCTGCGGGTCCATTCCGTGGGTGGCATCCGACATGGCGTCTACCCCCTAGCTTCCACCACGCGGCGATTCGTGACAACCCGGCCGCAGATGTCTCGAAATTCGTCCGCGCCGCGCCCGGCGTACAGGCCGTCCAACCCGTCGCGCGCGACTCCCCGCGCTAGCGCGGCGCTTTCTGCTCCGCGGCCTCGAGATCGGCGAAGTACTCCGCCAGTTCGGTCTGGCCCTGGGTTTCAAAGACGAGCTTCATGCCCGGGAACCGGCGGACTCGGGGTGCCAGATGCCGCCCGCCGCGCATCTCTAGCAGGCTGGCCCGATCGTTTGTCGCGAGCAGGGACAGGTCCCGGGCGAGATCTTCTCCGAATGGCAGGCCGCAGTAGATGACGACCAGCCGACCGTGCGCATCGAGAAGGAGCGTCAAGGGCAAGGGTACGTCCCCAAAGACGTCCAGCACCTCGAGCGCAACGACCTCGAAGGCCAGCAAGGTCGGACCGTCGGCGTAACCGGAATCCAACCCCGCCGCACTCGCCGCCTTGCGGGCCCGCGCCAGGTGGGGCCCCTCGTCGACGCTCAGGGCGACGACGTTGGTTTGTGTATCGCGGATCGCTCCCGCGGCCAGCTGCAACTGCGCCAGACCCGCCAGGCCGGACGGGTGCGCCGCCGTCCAGAGCTGAACCACGAGCGGCGAACCCTTGAGGTCGGAGACTCGGCGCTCGGGCTGCTCCCGCGACGGCAAGGGAAAGGGTTCCATCGGAAGGCGCGCGGAGAGGGGCACGCGCGTCACCGGTCGGGCTTCGGTTTGCGGGGCGACGCTCGGAAGTCGATCGGGGTCGATGGTCCAGGTGGCTGCCGGGGCGACGACCGTCGGCGCTGCCTCGCCTTGGGTGATCCGGTAGCGATTGCCTGGCGTCAGGTCGTCGAAGGCGTCGCGGGACCCATCGGGCCAGTCGACCATCGCGCGCTGGATGCGCTCGGCCTTGCCCAATCCGAAATGCACTCGCTTTGACGATTGGCTGATGAACCCTTCGCCCGCGTGAATGCGCTTGCTAAGCGTGCGGCGCCCGAGGCCAGGGGACTCGATATCCAGTGACACGCGCGCCCCGATGGCGTCGCGATTGCATTTCACTCCGACCAGGTCAAACGAGACGAAGCCGTTTCCCGACTGGCTGCGGTTGTGCAGCAACTGCAGGCGTGGCGCGGTACGACTCTTGATCAGCATGTCCTGTCGACCGTCGCCGTCCCAGTCGAGCACAGCCATGGCCCGGCCGTCTCCCGTGAAGTCGGCCCCGCACACCGCCGAAACATCCGCGACCCTTCCGCCTCCCAGATTCTGGAAGGACATGTTCGGCTCCCGGCCATTCCAGTCCAGATTCTCGTACATCAACATGTGGTGGATGGCCGCGAACGCATCGTCGTAGGTGGCGGAGGGATTCTCATCGGGCGGCGTGAGCGAGATCACGTCGCGCCAGAAGAATCCCTCGAGATCGAAACTGGCGCCCTCGCGCGTCGTCTGGCCGCAGGGCACGTACAGGTCCGCGAATGCGTCGTTGTCGAAGTCGATGAACTTTCCGCCCCAGGCCCAGTGCCCTCGCGCTCCCCCAACCGCACCGGTCACGTCCTCAAAGGTGGCCGTGCCGCTATTTGCTAGCAGAGTGTTGCCCGAAGCATGCTTCGTGTACCAGCGATGCAGCTCCTGATGCTCGCCGCGCATGAAACGCTCGGATTGACCGACGATGCGCTGGCCCGATGCCGACCACATGTTGGTCACGTACAGGTCCACGTCACCGTCGAGGTCGAAGTCCTCTGCCGTGGCCCCCATTCCCGCGCCAATATCGACGGCGCCCGCATCCGCCGCAGTGTCGACGAAGTGGCCGCTGCCATCGTTCAGGAACAGGTTGTTGCGTCCGAAGTCATTGACCACGTACAGGTCCAGGTCACCGTCCGTGTCGAAGTCCTCCCAGATGGACGCCAGGGTGAACTTCGTATTCAGAACGCCGAGGCCGGATTCTTCAGTGCCATCGACGAGCTCGGTTCCACCATCATTGCGAAGGTAGTAGTTCGGCGCGCCATTGCTGGCGTCATGGTAGGGCGCGGGCGCGCCGCGCATGACGCCTCCGACCGAGTAGCGCCCTCCGTACAGGTCGATATCCCCATCTCCATCGGCGTCCGCAGCCGTGAGGTTGTAGAAATGTGCGGCACCCTTGGCCGAGAAATTCGACAGGCTGCTGAACACACCCGCACCGTCATTCAGGCAAAGGATGATCGAGACTCCCAGAGCGAGGACCAGGTCCTGATCTCCGTCGTTCTCCCAGTCGAGGATCAATGCCGCGCGGGTCAGATCCAGGAAATCGACCTCCGCGGCCCGCGCCACGTCCGTGAACTTTCCGTCGGCCCCGGCCAGCAGCAACTGATTCGGCAGTCCGACCTGCTGGCAGACGTAGATGTCATCGAGCCCGTCACCGTTCACGTCCCCGACAGCCATGCCCTGCATGCCCTGAAGCGCATGGCCGGAGGCACGGTCCGTGCGTCCCATGTGTGCATCCACACCCCGCAGGATGTCCGGGGCGTAGCGCGCGACGCCACCGAAGGCGTGGTCCGTGACCTCGGCAAAAAGGGGCGCCCTTGCGCGCACCTCCTCGAAGCTCTCGACCCACAGGCCGAGCAGGCGCGGCCGGGCCGGATCGACTGCGATCCAGTCTGCGCGCAGGACCATGTTCTGTTGCATGGGCGCGATTCCACGCCGCGCGAGCTGCACTTCAGCACGGGTCTCGAATCTGTCCCCATCGGCCTGCACGTCGACCACGTTTGCCCGTACATCCACCGCTTCGGGTTCAAGGGCGGGTCCATCACTCGCCCCTTCGAGTACCGCCGAGGCGTGCTCGGCAAAGCGCATCCGCAACTCCGAGGCCATGCTCGGAAGCTCGGCGACCGGATGCAGTTGCTCGTCGAACTCCACCCCACGACGGACGGACAGGGCACCATCGTCGAAGTCCACTTCGAGTCTCTTCGGCACCAGGCGCATGGTTCCGCGCCAGCTGGCATCCAGCAGGCCGGCGACCTCCGGATCCTGGCTCAGCAGCTCGCCGAAGAAGGTTTGCAGGACTCGCTCGGCTTCATTCGACACCACTTCGGTCGTCCAGCCGGCGCGCGCAGCCTCGCGCCGGCGCATGTGGATGCGCACACTCTTGGGCGGACGGGGACTGCGCTTGGAGAAGATGGCCGGCAGCTCGCCAAAATCCTCGCCAGCCGCTTCAACGGGCAGCTCGGACGTCGGCTCCGGCAATGCGGCCTGCTGGCCCTCTTCCCCGCCTGGAGACTCAGCGTCCTCCGCAGGGCCCTGGTCCGCGCCGCCACAGGCCACGGAGCCGAATCCGACGAGGAGTATCATCACGCCCATCTGGATGACGCCGGCCAGCGGGCGCCTCGAGACGGATGGACGGGGGACGTGATTCGAGAACATGCGGCCCTGGGTTATCTGGGGGGAGTCCCGGTTGATGGTCAACCGAGGGCCTCCCTCGATATCATTAACGCCCACAGGCCGCCACCGCCCCGGAGTGTAAAGGCCGGCTGGCGCACAGGCCGTGGAACGGCCGGGGCGGCGAAGTACCATGCGCAGGCCGGGAGGCTGCTCATTCCCGGCCCAATCACTCGCACAGGCCTGCGATCGCATTCATGTCCTCACCGCCGAACCGTCGTCGCCCGGTCCTCTTGGCCACCGTCCTGCTCCTTGGAGCCGCCGGCCTCTGGTTCGCCCTCATGCGAGAGTCGGGCACGGCCGCCCCATCCATGGTCGAACAGCGAGCGCGCGAGCGTGCGGCCGCATTCTTCGCACAAGACGACCGCGCGGCGGCGCTCGAGGCCCTCGCTCCCCTCCTCGATGTCGCCGCCCCGCTGGCGGAGGACCTGGTGCGAGCAGCCATCGTCCACCGTAGCCAGGGCAGTCTCGAGGAGGCGAGCGCGGCGCTGGAGCAGGCTCTGATTCTCGACCCGGAATCGGCGGCAGTCCACTACGGCATCGGCCAGCTGTCCCTCTTCGACGCGGACTTCGTGCGAGCCCTGCGGCACCTGGAACGGGCCTTCGAGATCAACCCCGATGACGTGCCCACGCGCCTGGGTCTGGCACTCGCCCTCGAGGAGAGCGATCCGGATCGCGCCCTGCTCCTGTATCGCTCGATCCATGGAGAGGGCCTGGACCAGACGGGAAGCTTCTACCTGACGACGGTGTTCAGGCTTCACCGGCTCTGCCAGCAGCTCGACTTGCTCGATGAGGCACGGCCACTGATGGTCGAATTTCAGCGCCTGCAGGAGCGCGGCCTGAGCGTGCCGAGCAGCGAACAAGTTGCGCGCGGCAACCTGGGCGACCTGCTCGCGCCCGCGCCGATTCCCAACGACGCAGCAATCCCAGGTTTGCCACCGACCTTTGCCGAGGCCGAGTCGATCCTCGCCGGCTTTTCGGCCTTTGGCACCGGATTCAAGGCAGAGGACGGGACGATCGCCGACTTCGACAACAATGGCCAGCTCGACATCCTCGCCTACGGCACCTCGGGCTTTGGCCTGGCCCTGCAGGACGATGAGCACACCTTTCGCACGAGCGTGGTCGGCCCACGAAATACCGGATCCAGCCCGACGGCCGTCATCGCCTTCGACGTGGACAACGATGACGATCTCGACGTCGCTGTCGCACGGGACGGATCGATCGAGCTGTGGATCGCCACTCTCATCGTCCCGGACGAAAGCCAGGAGGACGCGCCGAGCGAACTCAGCTGGACCCTCCCCGATTCGTCCGCGCTCGACGTCGGGCGCCCGATTCTGGATCTGGCAGCAGTGGACTATGACCACGACGGCGACCTGGATCTGATCCCCGTCGGTGACTTCGGTGCTCGGCTGGTGCGCAACGACGCCGCGGGAGCAGCGGGACAGTTCACGGATGCGACCGCCGAGAGCGGGCTGCCCCAGGGTGATTTCGCCTGGGTCAGGCCCGAGGACTACGACAACGACCACGACGTCGACCTGCTCTTCGGTGGCGGCGAGAGTCCGGTCCTCGCGAGCAATCTACGCAATGGCCGTTTCGAGGACGCGAGCTCCGTTCTGGCGGATCTGGGGCCATCAGCAAGTCCACCCCATGCACGGGACCTCGACGGGGACGGACGAACGGACCTGGTCTGGTACCCGGACAACGAGACGATCGAAGTCTGGAGGGCCCTGCCCTCCGGGCGTTTCGAGCGCGCACACAGCCTGTCGACAGGGACACGTTCCACGACCGCACTGGTCGCAGATGTAGACCTGAATGGGGCCGTGGACCTGGTCTTCGCCCAGTCCGGTGGCTGGCGTGTCGTCCAGTCCATCGGCCTCACCACCGAGGCGTCGGCCAACCTCGAACTCGAAGCCACTCCCGAGGGTGGCTCCTTCTGGCTCGGTGACTTCGACGCTGATCTGGAGCTGGAGTTCGTGGCCATCCGCCAGGACGGGGTAGCCCTGCACCAGGCACAGCATGGGGGCGGCGGCCCGCTGCTGCTCTCCCTGCGTGGCGTGAAGGACAACCGACGCGGGATCGGCGCCGTGGTCGAGCTGCGCGCGGGCGAGACTTTCCAGCGCATCTACTGGGACGGTGGAACCGAGCTGCTGGGAGTCGGCGCGGCCGGGGACCTCGATTGGGTGCGCATCACCTGGCCCAACGGCGTGGTGCAGTACGACCCACGTCTGGGAGTGGGCGATCGACGGGTGACCAATGATCCCCTGGAGGCCTTCAAGCAGGTCGAGGGGCTCGTGGGCTCCTGCCCCTTCCTTTATACATGGAATGGCGAGACGTTCGAGTTCATCTCGGACGTGCTCGGCATCACCCCTCTCGGCCTGCCCATGGCGCCGGGTCAGCTCGTACCCCCGGACCATGATGAGTACGTCCTGGTGCGCGGGGATCAATGGGTCCCCAGGGACGGTTACCTCGAGTTGCAGTTCACGGAGGAGCTGCGCGAAGTCACCTACCTGGATCATGTACGGCTCGACGTGGTCGACCACCCGATCGGGACCGAGGTCTACCCGGAAGAGCGCTTCACCTTCCCGCCCTTTCCCAGCGCCCACACCCACAGCGTGCGCGCCCCGCTCGCTCCGACCCAGGTACTCGACGACCAAGGTCGTGACTGGACCGCAGACCTGGCAGCGATCGACGGTGAGCGCGCCCATCCGTTCGAACCTGCGCCGGATCAGTACCTCGGCCTTGCCACTCCCCACACCCTCGAGATCGCCTTCGACCCTGGGCGCACGTCGAGGGCCAAGCGGCTGCGGCTACTGCTCACCGGCTGGTTCTACTGGACCGATGCCAGCGTCAACATGGCGGTCGCACGGGATCCGGCCTGGGCATTCATACCGCCGCTGCTGTCCGTCCCGGACGGCCGAGGCGGCTGGACCGAACCCGGACCACCGATCGGATTTCCGGCTGGCAAGTCGAAGACGATGGTCATCGACGTGACCCACATCCTCGATCGCGACGACCCGCGCCTGCGGCTCTTCAGCAGTCTGCGCCTCAGCTGGGATGCCATCCGGCTCGCGATCGATGACGACGATGCGGAGCTGCATGTGACCTCTCTGGAGCCGGATTCAGCTCACCTTTGGCGCCGAGGCTTCAGCGCTCCGGAGGACGACGACGACGGTAGACGCCCTGTCCGCTTCGATTGGGATCGCCTGTCCGAGTGGCCACGCTGGGACCCGCACCCGGGCCTGTACACGCGCCTCGGTGAGACCGTGCCCCTCTTGACGGCAGTCGATGAGCGCTTCGTCATCATGGGAACTGGCGAGGCACTGACCGTGCGTTTTGATGCGCGCCAGCTCCCGCCGCCGGCCGACGGATTCGTGCGCGACTACCTGCTCTATCTCGACGGATGGGCGAAGGACCGAGATCCGAATACGATCGAGGCTCTGTACGTCGAGCCCCTGCCCTTTCACGGCATGAGCGCCTATCCGTATGGCCCGGACGAGGCCTTTCCCGACACTGAAGAGCTGCGCGAATGGCGTCGCACCTGGAACACGCGCCCGGCCCAGGCCTGGCTACCCGCCGGACCGGCTCGGTAGATTCCGGCGCTGCATTCAGCGAATCCCGTCGATCCCGGCCCAGCGCTCAACGACGTCCCGCAAATTCGCGGGCCCCGAACGCTCGTAGCAACGGTCTTGCTAGCGTCGCTCCAGCCAGCCCAGTGACTGCGCCGGAAACCGCACCATTTCGAACAGTGCGGCGATCAACTCATCGTTCTCGCCGCCCCGGTGTGGGTTCACGAACTCCCAGACGATCTCACCCGCACCCGTGACCTCGAAGGCGCGGCCGCTGCAAGAGTCCGAGATGAGCGTGTTGCCGTTCTCGAGGCGCTGGTTGGAGCCACAGTAGAGCGAGAAGAAATCCTCGGGAGGATCCGCTCGCCAGGTCCACGCGAGCTCGAGAGTGAGCGGGTCGAACTCGACCACCTGGCTCGAGCCGTCGAAGCCACTGTTGTCGAAGAGGAGCAGGTTGCCATTGTCGAGGACCGTCGGTTGGTGCTGGGCGATCCAGGGCCCCTGCACGGCCCAGACGACGCGCTTCTGGTCGAGGTCGACGACCGCGATGGCGTTCAGGTGGCGAAAGGAAAGCAGGACGTTTCCTGCCCTGAAGGCCGGCAAGCGCTCCGCGAGCCGCCCGTCGAGCACTTCGATGGTGTTCGTGTGGAAGATGTCCCCCGCGCGGCGTGGACGCTCGGTCAGGAGGGAACGGAAGTCCGAGTTTCGGAAGCACTCGATCAAGGAGACGCGGCGCAATTCCTGACCGGCGCTATCCAGGATCGAGACAAAGTCCTCGAGAATCGGCCGCTCCGGGTGCAGACCACGCCTGAAGACACTGCGCCGGGTGAGGACGTAGATGCTTCCATCGGGCTGGACCTCGAGGTCGTGATGCGGGTTACCGGCGAATTGCCAGATGAGCTGCGACTCGCGATCCACCTTGACCAGCAAGAGGCCTTCGAAGAGTGCGAGTAGACTTCCGTCCTCCAGGAGCGCGGCTCGACGCCAGGCACCGCTGGTCATCTCGTTGCTCGAAGGCGGCGCATCCGGGATGCGGTCGTAGTCCAGCCGCCATGTGTGCAGGAGCTCGCCCTGCATGTCGATCAAGCTTGCCTCGGGCCCATGCCCGGAGGTGTACAGATTGAGTCCACCGTGACTGCGCTCGAGGTCGTGACGGGTCACGCCGCTGGCAGCCGGTGCGGCCTCGAAAGCGCCCGCGTACCCGATGCCCTCCAGCGCCTCCGCTGCACGGCGCTCCGCATCCGTCTGGGCGGGTCGCCTGTCCACGGTCCAGAATCCCTCGACGCCCTCGGCCCAGTCTCCGGCATGGGCGGAGCCTCTCCGCATCCCGTTCACGGCGGGCTCGCCCACGTTGCCCGAATTCTCTCCCGGCCCATCACCCTTGGCGCAAGCACAGAGGCAGAGCAGGAGGCCGACGGAACAGGCGCGCCCCAGGCCAGGCCACTTCCGGTCGGCCGCCCCGTGCCTATTGACCATCGCCGGTGCCTCGATCGCCGCCACCCTTGCGCCGCGGACCCGATTCGGCGCCAGGGCGCAAGCGCAGGTAGTGCATGTACCGTCCCTCGGGCAGGGTTGCCACGGCCGGCTCGTACAGGCGCTCGAGGCGCGGCGTGAACAGATCACCTTCCCGAGAAGCGAACACCGAGAGGGCGATACGCGCGAGCTGGCGGTAGCTGAGCAGGGCCGGATTGGTGTCGACCTGGACGTTCGCGACCAGCAGGAAGGTCGGATTGCGCGAGAGAATATAGGCTCCGTCGCGCTTTTCATGGCCGGCCCAGCCCTCTCCGATCTCGACGTCGAGATGGGCGATGTGGCGGTCCGTCAGCCCGACCATGTCGAAGACCTCCAGGCCGCTGTAGTAACCGATCGCGCCGACGGGCACGCATGCCACGGAATCACCGGGCTCGCTATTCTCCTTCAACCACTTCCCTGCCGCGGTCCATTCCGGAACCTCGTAGTCCTTCTGGTCGGTGTAGAGCTGATACGGCCGCGTACGCTTGAACTTGCCGAGCATGCTGGTCGCCATCATGAGCAGCACGATCACCAGCGGCGCACTGCGCGCGAATGCGGAGCGCTCTGCCATGAGCGGTCCGGCGAGGCCCACGACCCCATGCAGCAAGGCGCCCATCAGCAGGGCCCAGATCGGAACGAGTGGCACGCAGAAGCGATACATGGGCAACCCATCACCGCCGACGAGCGCAACCCCGCCTGCCAAAGCCAGTAGCAGGGTCGCCGCGAGCCACCATGCGCGGTCACGACGCCAGAATGCAGCGATCAGGGGCAGCAGGTACAGGAAGGCCCCCCCATTGCCCTTGACGAAAACGTGCAGGTAGGTGAGCCCCCGCATGAACGTGCCCCACGAACCGCCTCCGACCTTTGCGTAGTAGGTGTTCGGGGCCCATTCGCCGTAGTAGCTGCGCCGGAAGGCGAGCTGGCCGGCGACCATGATCAGAAACGGCCCCGCGGTGAGCGCCATGGAGCGCAGTCGTCCGGGACCACGTGCCACGAATGCGACGATGATCAGTCCGACGAGCACCCCCTCTGGTCGCATCCATGCGGTCAGCCCGAGCACGATTCCCGTCGCGATCCGGTGGGCCGAAGAGGTCCGGTCGCCCATCCCCATCGTGAGTGCCGCGAGCACGAGCAGGGCGTAGCCCGGGGTCTCCATACCGGACGGCACCCAGCAGGCGAGCGGAGCGCTTACGCAAAGCAGGATGCCCGGGACCAGCCGGCTCCACGGGCGCGCCCCATCTCCCAGCAAGTGGCGTCCGGAGGAGATGACGAGCAGGACCAGTCCGATCCCGCAGAGGTATCCGAGTCCGCGCGCCAGGACGAGCAGATCGATCCCGGTCGCTCCCCCCGCGGCGAGTCCCGCGAGCCACAGAAAGTTCGTGTAGCCCTCAACCCGATCCCCAACATTGAAGACCAGACCATCGCCGGCAAGGAAGTTGCGCACGTAGCGCAGGCCGATGAAGGTGTCGTCGGCGATGAAATCGTACAGGTATGCGTGGTAGGCCCCGAGCGCCGACAGGGCCATCGCTGCGGCGATGAACCACGTCCTCCCGCCTGGAGCCCCGGCCGCTTGCGGCCCTGGCCCGGCGCTTCGCGGCTGTGATTCGGGGAGGGAGCTCATTCGGCTTGGCGGGTGCAGGGGCCATTCCGGGTCATGCCGGCCACTCCGGTGTCATACCTACCAGGGCCGGCTCCTGCCACACCGATTGTACGACACACAACCTCGGACAACGACGCACCCGTTGGGCGAGTCGCCTTGATCCCCCGCGCACGGGCGACGAGAATATGGACGGCCCATCCCTCCGCCCTTCTCTCCAGCTCCCCGCCCATGGTCATCGACCTGCTGGGAGGGCTCGCCTGCGCCCTCCTCCTCATCGCTGCGGCGTTTGTCACGTCGTATCGGATGGCGTGGGTCATCATCGGCTCGACCCCGATGATCCTGCGCTGGGCGAGCGTGCTTCTCATCGGAACCTGGCTCGCGACGGTCGCCTTTCATCTGCTGCTGGCCATGGGCGCCTTTGGTAATTGGGCCGCCCTACCCATGGCCTTGCTCCTGGCCATGGCCAGCTGCCGCTGGATTGGCTCCCGGCCCACCGGCGACCTCCTGGCCCGCGATTCCCGCCTGGTCTGCCGCATCACGAGCCAGAGCTTGACGCGCCCGGCCGTCGTGGCCCTGCTCTTCTTCGCACCCCTCGTCCTCTTGCGCCTCGTACGCAGTCTGGTCCAGCCCGCGATGGGCTGGGATTCGCTCGTCTATCACCTGCCGCGGGCGGCACTGTTCGTGCAGGAAGGCGCCTTTACCTTCGACGCCGCCCCGGGCAGCTGGAGCTTCTACCGCAACGTGTTCGCCGGCGGCGAAGTCCTCTGGGCCTGGGCCATGTTGCCATTCGGCAATGACGTGCTGGTCGCCTTCGCGGGGGTGCCGACCTGGCTCGGTGTCGGGCTGGCAACCTGGGCCTTCGCGCGAGCCCTTCGAGTGCGAGAACCCTACGCGAGCCTGACCGGAGTCCTGGTCCTCTTCATTCCGACTCTCCAGCTCGAGGTTCCATCGGGCTACGTCGAACCCGCAGCCTGCATGGCCGTGATGGTCGCCATGGCAGCGGCTGTTCACGGCACGCGCGGGCCAGGGCGCCGCACCGCCGGCCTGCTGCTCACAGCCGCCATGGGCGCTGGCGTGGCCTTCGGCGTAAAGCCCCCCCTCGCCATCCCCGCTGTCCTGGCATGCGTTTCCCTGGTAGCGGCCACGTGGTTTCGAAAGAGCGGGCGAGGATTCTGGTCCGTAGCCTGCGGCTGCGCCCTGCTTGCCGTTCTGCCCGCCCTGCCCTGGGTCATCCACGCCTGGATCGACACGGGTGCGCCATTGAGCCCCATGCCTCTCAGCCTGTTCGGCATCACCCTCGGAAAGGCCGATCCGCACCTGCGCCTGCACCTGTCAGGCGACCTGACCGGAGCCTATACCTGGGCGCGCGAGTGGCGAGTCTTGCGCGAGATCTTCGCGAGCCCCACCACTCTCGTTGAAGGACTGGGGGTCCTTTCCGCGATTCCCCTCGTCCTGGCCCCCCTCGGCATCTGGCGCGCAATCCGGCGGGCGCCTGCGGTCGGGGCCCTGCTGCTCTTGGCCCTGGTCGCAACCTGCGCCTTCCTCTACCTGCCGGGATTCACACGGCCCCGGCTCTACCAGTCGGCAAACGTATCCCGCTTTCTCATCGTTCCCATCCTGCTGGCCATTCCCTTGAGCCTGCTCGGCCTGCAGGGAATGGCGCGAGTGCAGCGCGGCTTCGCAATCTTGCTGTGGTCCTGTGCCGCCTTCTACGCCATCGCGTATGCGCCCCATGGCGCCGGCACGCTCGAGCAGAGGCGTGTTTGGCTGGCCCTCGTCGCCCTCGCCGTGACCGCCCTGCCCTGCTGGATGCTGATGCGCCACATGCGCGCCAGGCGAGGCTTCGTCTTCAAGGCAACGCGCGTATGGCTTCCACTCGCCATCGCGGCCGCGCTGCTGGTCAGCCTGCGCCGGGATCAAGTCGAACACCGGTTCGAGGCCGCGCGCACCTCGTTCCAGATCCACCGCACCCCCACCTACTGGGTCGCCGGAGCCAGGAAAATCGATGACCCCCAGCGAGAGCGCACGGTCGCGGTGACGGCCGGATCGAGCAATCGGGCAGCCTACTGGTACGCCTATTTCTTCATGGGCCGAGAGTTGCAGAACCGACTGCGCTATGTGCCCATAACCAGTGATGGCCAGATCGCCCATTTCGGACGGCGCTCCCGTCGCAGTCAGCTCGCGGACCAGGCCGCCTGGATGGGGCGTCTGAAGGAGACCGGAATCACCCACGTGGTCAGCTTCCGGCCGCCGTCGATCGAGCTGGCCTGGATGGTGGGCACTCCCGAACGATTCAGGCCCGTCCACTCCACCGAGGACTGGGGCGTATTCGAGGTCCTTTCCCCCGACGATTGAGTTCTTGGGCTGGGCACGCGCAACTGATACAGGAGAGCCCCCGTGACATCCCCCGGCAATGCCGCCGGCCTGGCCGTTCGAGGCGCACATGAACGAGAAGTCCTTCCTGCTTCAGACCCAGTTCCATCCGCGACCGGCGCTGGTGAAAGACCGGCGCCCAAGTCCCTGTGCGGTCGTGATCTTCGGCGGCACCGGCGACCTGGCGCGCCGCAAGCTCGTACCCGCCCTCTACAACCTGGCGCTGTCAGATTCCCTGGCTCAGCGCTTCACCTTGATCGGCGCGGCACGCACCTGCGGCGACGACAAGGAGCTGCAAGCTCTCTGGCGCGCCTCGACCGATGAGCACTCCCGGCAAAAGCCCGTGCGTGATGAAGTCTGGGAGAGCTTTGCGGGCGATGCCATGGCAGTCGCCGGAGAGTTCGATGATCCGGAGCTGTACACGCGCCTGCGCGAGGCCCTGGCCAAGGCCGATGCACGCGGTGCGGGCGGCAACCGCCTGTTCTACTTCGCCGTACCGGCCAGCCAGTTTCCCGTGATCCTGAAGCAGCTATCCAACGCTGGTCTGACCCACCAGCACGTGCACGGTCAAGAGGAAGGGCCCTGGTCCCGAGTCATCATCGAAAAGCCGTTCGGACGGGACCTCGAGTCGGCGCGCGCCCTGAATCGGCTGGCCCTGTCGGTCCTGGATGAGGATCAGATCTATCGGATCGACCACTACCTGGGGAAGGAAACGGTCCAGAACATCCTGGTCGTTCGATTCGGCAACACGATCTTCGAGCCGCTCTTCAACCGCAACCACATCGATCACGTCGAGATCACGATGTCCGAAGCCATCGGAGTCGAGGGCCGCGGTGGCTTCTACGAGGAAACGGGTGTCATGCGCGACATCGTTCAGAACCACCTCCTGCAGGTGCTGGCCCTGTGCACCATGGAGCCCCCGGTGTCCTTCGACGCCGATGAGATTCGCAACATGAAGAGCCAGGCCCTGCGCTCCTTGAGGCGCTTCGAGGCCCATGAGATCCAGGACTTCATCGTGCGTGGGCAGTACGAGGAATACCGCAGCGAGCCAGGAGTTGCCCCCGACTCCTGTACCCCGACCTACGTCGCTCTACGCGCATTCATCGACAACTGGCGCTGGCAGGGAGTGCCCTTCTACCTGCGCGCCGGCAAGGCCATGAAGGCACGCATGACCGAGGTGTCCTTCCACTTCCGCAACATCCCGATGTGCCTGTTCGGCGACGACCAGACCTGTCACCTCGTGGACCCGAACGTCCTGCGTGTGCGCATCCAGCCCAATGAGGGCATCGCGCTCAAGATGGCCACCAAGGTTCCTGGCGAGAACCTGGCCATCGGCAGCGTCGAGATGGCCTTCCAGTATGCTGAAGCCTTCGAGAAGACGCCGCCGTGGGCCTACGAGCGCCTGCTGCTCGACTGCATGCGCGGCGACGCGACGCTGTTTGCGCGCAAGGACGAGGTCGAATCCTCGTGGGATTTCATCATGCCCATCCTCGACGCGTGGGATGCGGCATCTTTCACGACGATTCCGACCTATCCGCTTGGAAGCGCGGGGCCCGGCGAGGCCGACGCCCTGCTCAATGAACACGGTCACCGCTGGACGGAGCTGAAGGGGTGACCGAGATCCGTGTCGCACGGGATCGGGCCGAGCTCGTCAGCGAGGCTAGCGGATGGCTCGCGCGCGAGATCGGGGCCGCCGTCGGCGAACGCGGGCAGGTTTCCATCGCCCTGGCCGGAGGCTCGACGCCCCAACCGATCCACGCACGCCTGGCCGCACTCGATCTGCCCTGGGAGCAGGTGACGATCTACTTTGGCGATGAACGCTGCGTCGCAGCCGATGATCCCGAGAGCAACTTCGGTCAGGCTGAGCGCTCACTCTTCGGCCAGCTCGGATCCGTTCGGCCAGAGGTCCGGCGCATGGAAGGCGAGGATCCCGATCGACTGGGGGCTGCGCGTCGCTATGACGAGTCCCTACCCGATGCGCTCGATATTCTGATCCTCGGTATCGGCGACGACGGCCACACGGCCTCCCTGTTCCCCGGGGCGGCCGCGCTCGACGAGAAGCAGCGCCGAGTACTCCCCGTGACCGGGCCGAAGCCACCGCACGAGCGACTGACCATCACGCCTCCAGTCGTCGAAGCCGCTCGGCGTATCCTCATGATCGGTGCGGGCCCCACGAAGGCGAAGGCCATCCAACGCGCACTCGAGGGCTCCGAGTCCATACGTGAAACTCCCGCACGAATCGCGCGACGGGGAACCTGGATCCTCGACCGCGCCGCGGCCTCCAAACTCTCTCGCGAAAGTACACATGGCGAATCAAGCTAGCCTCGGCATCATCGGCCTCGGGACGATGGGCTCCAATCTGGCCCTGAACATTGCGGACAGGTGTGGACAGGTCGCGGTGTGGAACCTCGAGCCCGATCTCACCCGACGCCTGGTGACGGAGAATCCAGACGCGTCGATCCTGGCGGCCGCAAGCCTCCCGGCTTTCGTCAAGTCCCTGGAGCGGCCGCGGCGCATGATGATGATGATCACGGCCGGACGCCCGGTAGACCTGGTGATCGAGTCGTTGATCCCCTTGCTGCAGGAGGGTGACATCGTCGTCGATGGCGGCAACAGCTGGTTTCGCGACACCCAGCGGCGCGAGGTCGAGCTGAAGAAGCACGGCATCCACTTCTTCGGCGTTGGAGTCTCGGGTGGATCCGACGGGGCGCGCTTCGGCCCGGCGCTGATGCCGGGCGGCGACCCCGTCGCCTATTCCCACCTGGCCCCTACATTCGAGGCCATCGCCGCACGGACCGAATCCGGTCCCTGCGTGGCGCACATCGGAACGGATGGTGCGGGCCATTTCGTGAAGACCGTCCACAACGGCATCGAGTACGCCGACATGCAGATGATCGCCGAGGTCTACGACGTCATGCGACGTCACCTCGCCCTCGGCCCGGAAGAACTCGCCAGCACCTTTGAAGCCTGGAACGGCGGCCCGCTCGAGTCCTTTCTGATCGAGATCACCGGCCAGATCCTGCGCGTGCCGGGCCCCGCGGGTGACGGCCGCCTGGTGGATCAGGTCCTCGACCGGGCGGGCCAGAAGGGCACCGGACGCTGGACGGTCCAGGTGGCCCTCGAGCTGGGCATCCCGGTGCCCGCCATCAGCGCCGCACTCGACGCCCGCGCACTCTCCTCGTTCAAGTCCGAACGCACCCAGCTGGCCGAACAGTTCGGCAGCCTCCCTGCGGGCGATGGACCGACGATCGACGTGGCCCGCATCCACGACGCACTCCTTGCCGCCAAGATCTGCGCCTACGCCCAGGGACTTCGTCTGATCCAGGCCGCCTCGGACGAGTTTGACTGGTCCGTGAACCTGCGCGAGGTCGCTCGCATCTGGAAGGGTGGTTGCATCATTCGCGCCCGCTTCCTGAACGAGATCATGGAGGCCTACGAGATCCGACCGGACCTACCCGGATTGCTGCACGCCGAGTCGTTTCGAGAGCGACTCGTCGACCACCAAGCCGCTCTACGCGATGTCGTGGCCAGCGCCCAGCAGGCGGGCATCCCCGTCCCGGCCCTGGCCTCGTGCCTGGCCTACTTCGACAGCTACCGCACCGAACGGCTCCCCCAGAACCTGACCCAGGCCCAGCGCGATGCCTTTGGCGCGCACACCTACCAGCGCACCGACGACCCCGACGGAGCCGCCGTACACACGGACTGGCTGGATTGAGTTTGGCAGGCCGTGGCGGAAGTCACGACGGCCTGCTAGCGCCGGGCGATCCGCCGAGGCGTCCGGACCTGGCGGGCTAGTTTCCGACGACCATGTGAAGGCCGTTGGACAAAGCGACGTTCTGGGGCAAGGACGGTTCACGGGCGATGGCCTGGAAGAACCACTCGCGGCCAAGCAGGGCCGGATCATCCGGCAGATCCATTGTGAAGGATTGCTCGCCGCTTCCGTCGAAGCGTGAACCCGGGTGCGCGTACAGGCCGTGTCGCGGGACGAGCAGTGTTCCGCCCGCAAAGGGAACCGATACCTGGCTGTTGCGCTGGAGCAGCCAGACGAGACGGTTCGGCGTGCCTCCGGATACGTCAAGTTCGACCGTGTTGCCGATATTCGGAAGGGAAACAGAGTCGAGGTCCAGGGTATTCGCGCCACCGAGACCCGTTCCGTACGGGGTGAGGCTGCCGCTATCGAGGGGTTCGATGTCGTAGTCCCAGACGCCCCGTCCATAGGTCCCGTAGCGGATCCGATCGAGCCCGGGGACGGCCTCGACAGACCAGTACAGGGTCGACGGTGCGTCGTTGTCCATGATGTCGATCCAGACCCCAAGGTCGCGGCGCCAGCGGAAAGCGCCGACCTCGGTCGCGGCGTAGATGTCGCCGGTCCCGTCAAAGGCATAGGTCAGACCGTAGGTCAAGGTCACGGGCAGTCCGTCGGTGAGCGGTTGCCAGGTCGCGCCACCATCGGTCGTCCGGCGTACTCCAGGCTCGCTGTAGCCCGAGCCACCGACCACAGCTTCGAGGGGGTCGGTCGGGTGCACGGCCAGTGCATTGCCGTAGAAGTAGTGGGAGTTTGCGCCACTATCGGCGGACTCGGTCCAGTTCACTCCGTGATCGACCGAGTACCACAGGCGCCCGATATTGTTGACGGCGTAGGCGCGCTGGGAGTCGCTCGGGGCAAAGGCCATGGCCGAGAGGTAACTGCCGCCGCCAGTGAAGCTCTGGGTCGAGTGCTGGACCGGATTCCAGTTGCTCGTGTTGATACGCGTATACCGGTAGAGCTCGCGCCCCAGGAAGAAGAAGGAGTCCGTGTCGAGCGGGTCGGACACAACCGGCGGCAACCAGAGATTGTTCGTCCCGACCGGGAAGTCCTCGAAGTGCAGGTCAGGTTGAGACTCACCCTCCTGAACCAGGATGAAGCCGGGGTAGGTCGAGTAGACCAGGCTGTGGGTACCGTCTCCGGAAGACAGGTGGCCGTAGTCGCCGCTGATGAGCTGGTTCATCGTGGTCGACGGACCCGGGCCCGTGGGCGGCTGGCGGATTCCGCGCTGGTAGCCCTGGTCCTGTGTGCCCCCGACGAATCTGTCCGGATTCAGATTCGAGGTGAAGGTCGAGTAGAACTGCCCGACTCCCAGCCCCAAGGTCGTCAGATTGAGCACGGTCTGTCCGGAATCGCGTGTCACGTACAGGCCGCCATCCGTGCAGATGAATCCGTAGTCCTGATTCGACCCGTCAGGGTCCGGGATCATGTCCATCCCACGGATGTCCGCATGCAGCCTGAATGTTGGATTGCCGTAGTAGGAGCCCCAGGTATTGATGATCTGATGACTCGCTCCCCCATTCAACGAGCGGTGGGCTTCCACGCCGCCGAAGATCACCGCCATTGGATCCGAAGGAAATGTCTGCATCGCACCCCAGTAGTCGCCCATGCTCGTCTGCATGAGCTGCGAGGTGACGCCTGCGTCATCCGAGCGGTAGAGATTCCACTGGCCCCCGATCTTCAGGGTCATGTAGAGCGTCGGACTGCCCGCCTCCGAGCCGCTGATGTAGCCCTCGGTTGCGCTCGTACTGATCACGCTCTGTAGAACAAATGTGTTGCCGCCGTCCACGGAGCGTCGCACGCGCCCATTATGGATCGTGTAGATCGTGTTCGAGGCCTCGGCTCCCGTCTGCGGCACCCACATATCGCTCGTGCCGGCGGTCACGCTGACCCAGCGCGACGCGAAGTTTCGCCCGCCGTCGGTCGAGGCGGTGATGGCCATCTTCTGACCCCCGCTGACGGTGCGATTGCCCATCAGCACGATCGTGTGCGCAGCATCGTCGAGAACCGCCATGCGCCGGATGGACTGCTGGGGCCCGAGACCGTCGGCGGTCTCCCACGTGGCCCCGTCGTCGCGGCTCGAGTAGATGGAGGTACCGCGACGGATCACGATCACCTCCGGCTCTCCGCGCGCCTCGGGCGGCAGGATGACCACCTCGTCGACGCCACCCCAGAGATTGTCGGACAAGGGTGTCCATTCGGTCCCGTCCAGGTTGGCGCGCCACACGCCGCCCAGCGCGGAACCCACGTAGAGCTTGCGCACACCGTCGATCTCGGTCCCGATCGCGGCGCAGCGCACGTGACCAGCCTGGTTGCTGCTGCCCACCTCTTGCCATGGATTCACCGGAGCCGGTCCGCTCGTGGCACTCGAGGTCCCGGGTCCTCCCGCTCCGGCCGCAGGCGCCAGGCTGAGCGATCGTCTGTTTCGCCGCCAGAGGGCGCGCGCGCGGTTTGCAACCTCGATCGCGCGCCAATCCGTACCGGGAGCAGCGCGGTGCATCTCTTCGATCCATGCCTCCCGTTCGAGCTGCTTGCGTCCCTCGGCCTCACCGTCGAGTCCACGCTCGGCGGGCCGCGGCATCAACGCGTCCGGTAGGCCTGATTCGACCTCGGAGGGCGAATAGCAGGCGGCTGCCATGAGAGACAGGGAGAGGGCGAAAAGGCGCCTGTGCTGGGATCCGTACATGGGCTCGATTGTAGCCCACCGGACAGGATTCGTGGAATGCCGTCCGGGCCGGGTCCCGGGCCAAGGCACACCCCCGTCTGGGCCGGATCACTCTTCGAGGATTAGTGGGAACCTGGCCGCTATAGTCGCCGTCATGAGCGACGACCACCATCCGACCGAGGCCGAGTTCCGGGCCGCCGCAGAGCAGCTAGGCGGGATCGTACGCCGCACACCCCTCGTTCCGTTGCACACTGGTGCGGGCGACGACGACATCCTGCTCAAGCTCGAGATCCATCAGCCGATCGGGTCGTTCAAGCTGCGCGGCGTGTTCCACGCGGTGGCATCCCTGGACGAGAGGCAACGCTCACGCGGCCTAAGCACGGTGAGTGCCGGGAACACGGCCAAGGCCCTCGCCTGGGCCGGCCGCCACTTCGGGATCGAGGCCCGCAGCCTGATGCCGGAGGACGCGCCGCTTACGAAGATCGACGCGGTGCGCGCACTGGGTGGGACCCCGGTGCTGGTTCCGACCGCGGAGGTCTTCCGATTCCTGAGAGAGCACGGCTGGGAGCAGGAGGAATTCGCCTTCATTCACCCCTGGACCGATCGCAACGTTCGCATCGGGCACGGTTCGATGGCGCTCGAAATCCTGGAGCAGTGCCCCCAGGTAGAGACGGTCTTCATCCCTGTCGGCGGCGGCGGCCTGATGGGTGGCGTCGGGGCTGCATTGAAACTCCTCAAGCCATCGATTCGTATCGTTGCAGTCGAACCCGCGGGCTGCCCGGCCTTGCGCGCGAGCCTGGACGCCGGTCAGCCGGCAAATGTGGAATGCGATACGATCTGCGATGGGGTTGCAGTCCCCTACATCACCGACGAGATGTACCCGCTGCTGTCGGAGCTGGCTGACGACCTGATCCTGGTCAGTGAGGCCGCCGTGCGCGCGACGATCAAACGCCTCGCGCTGGGAAATCACATCATCGCCGAGGGCGCCGGTGCCCTCGCCGCGGCTGCGGCCCAGCAGATGCCCGCGCAGGACCGCGGCCTGAGCGTCTGCCTGGTGACCGGCGGCTGCATCGACGCGGACAAGCTGGCTAGGATCCTGGCCGAGTGACCCTCAGGGTGTCTGGCCAGCGAAGATCGTCGCGAGCTTGCGCGCATCGATGTTGCCGCCCGAGATGACACAGACGGTCTTGCCTTCCCCGCTCGCACCCGTAAGGGCAGCGGCGACAGAAGCCGCTCCCGCACCTTCCGCGATCACGCGGCAGCGCTCGGCGATCAATCGCAGGGCCGCTGCCACTTCGTCGAGCGAGACGACCAGGGATCCGGCGAGTAGCTCCGAAACGAGCGGCCACATTTCGGGCAATAGGCCCGCGGCTCCGATTCCATCCACGAAGCTGGCGATGTACTCGACGTCAGTCGGCTCACCGGCCTCGAGCGAAGCCGCGAGGGGCGCGGCAGTCTCCACCTCGCAGGCAAATACCTCGGCAGTGGGCCTCGCGGCGCGCAGAGCAGAGGCGATTCCGGAGGAGAGGCCGCCTCCGCCGTAGGGCACGATGACCGTATCCACATCGGGCAGGTCCTCGAGGATTTCCAGTCCGATCGTGCCATTGCCGGCGATCACGGCCGGATCGGAAACGGGGTGGATGAACATCCCGTCCAGTCCCGGGAATTCATGGGTCAACATGACCTGCCACCACTCTTCGAAGGGAACCTTGATGACGTCGGCGCCCAGGCGTTCGATCGCCTCGAGCTTTGTAGCCGGCGCGTGATCGGGAACGACGACGCGACAGGCGACGCCGAAGCGGCGTGCCATCCAGGCCACGCCCTGGGCCATGTTGCCCGCGCTGGCCGTGAATACTCCGTTCACGAGGCGCTCGCTCCCGGCGCTGGCCATGGCATTGCAGGCGCCGCGCAGCTTGAAAGAGCCGATCGGCTGCAGGTTCTCGAGCTTCAGCCAGACCTCGCGCGGCGCGCCTTCTCCTCGGCTGGCCTCGACACCGTCCAGGTTCAGTCGCAAGAGGGGCGTGTGCATCACCGCCCCTCGCAATCGCTCCCTGGCTGCGTGGATGGCCTCGATCGAGATGCTATTCAAGGAGATCCTTCCTGCCCGTGAGGTCGACATCCGTACCGATACCCTGCTCACGTGCCTGGCGCACGACGTGGTCCGTGCTCACCAGATCCTCTACGGCCAATCCAAGGGATTTGAAGAGGGTGACCTCCCGGTCTGACCGGCGCCCCTCGACCTCGCCGAGCAAGAGCTCCCCAATCTCGCCCAGAATGTGATCCGCGTCAATCGCACCTTCCGCGAGGGGCATCAGATAGTCACCGGCCTCGTTGTGCGTGGACTCGCGCCGGTCCACGAACAGGCGCGACCTCTTCACAGCCTCCGTATCGAGCTCTCGCGTCGCCGAAATGCTCGAACCGGCCGCGTTGATGTGCGTTCCGGGCGCCAGCCATTCACCCATGACGACCGGTCGGCGGGCCGAAGTCACGGTGCAGACAATGTCGGCGCCCTCCACGGCGGCGCGTGCGGAGTCGACAGCCTCGACCGGGAGTCCGTATCGATCCGCTTCACGCTCGGCAAAGGCCATTCGATTCGCCTCCTTCGGGCTGAATACGCGCACACGTGAAATGCTGCGCGCCTGGATCATCGCTGCCAGGTGGGTACGCGCCTGGACGCCCGAGCCGATGAGCGCGAGTTCGTTCGCGTCCGTGCGCGCCAGCAAGCGAGTCGCGACCCCACTCGCGGCCGCCGTACGAATGGCAGTGATCTCGCTACCCTCGACGATCGCGGTCGGCGCTCCGGTCGTGCTATCGAAGAGCGCAACGAAACCCTGATGCGAATCGAGCGGTGTCCCATGGTTGGCGGGAAAGACGCCGACGACCTTGACCCCGAGAGCGGCGGGGTCGGATACGAATCCCGGCATCAGCCCCAGCAGACCCGAGCGATCCGGCAACCAGACTGCCGAGCGCAACGGATTCACAGCCTCGTCCCGCGCCAGTGCCGCAAGACCCTGGGCGACGAGGTCCATACAGACGTCCATCGGAAGCAGGGCGCGGACCTCGGACTGGGTCAGAATCAGTGTCATGTTGATGGACCAAAGGGTCGGGAAAGCGGCATACCAGTCCGGTCTATACCGAACGTCCTACGCCCGGCCGATCTGGTCGGCAAGCACAATCAGAGGCCTAACGGGTAGCCCACACCCAGGGCACCGCCACGGCCGCGAAGAAGAGCACGGTACCCAGAATGTGAAACACGCTCACGAAGCCGACGCGCCAGAGCGTCGACCACCAGCCGCGCTCGAAGAATCCATGTGCGGCCCACGCGGACCAGATCAGTGCCAGGCCCGCGCGCAACGGGACGACCCAGACCTGGCCCAACAGGTGAAGCGGCGTCAAGAGCGCACCCAGGATGAAACCGAATCCCCCGACATAGAGCACCAGCACAAGACACTCGGCCAGGTTCTTGCCCGAAGCGCGAAAGAAGAAGCGCAGGAGCAATGCCCGTAGGGGCAAGGAGAGGAACATCAGGACGTCGAGGTGGCGACCGATGAACTCTCGCACTTCGGCGGCAACCTGGGCCGCCGAATCGCTCGAGGAGCCGGTGATCTTGATCCCCAAGGCATCCATCGGATTGACTTTCAGGGTGCGCGTAACGAGGAACCACAGCGCCAGGCTGATGAAGCAAAAGCGCGCGGGGTTTATGAAGCGCCGCCGTCGACCGGAGACGTACTCGGAAACGAGATGTCCCGGTGATCGAACCAGGCCACTGAATGTGTGCGCCAGGGCCGAATCCCAGCCGACCAGGTTTTGCACCAGGTCCCTGGCAATCCGGCGCGCATCGAGAATGGGTTGGCGATTGTCCTGGCCGCAATTCGGGCAATACGGACCGGCGCTTTCGGCGTCACAATTAGGGCAACGGGACTCTTCGGCGCTGATCGACATCGCCGGCCACAGTAGGGACCACGCAACTTCTGATCAACAGCAGCAGGCGACCGGATGGTCGGGTCCACAGAATTGTCTGGTAGCCTGGGTAGCAGCTTGCTCCGATCTGAAGCGCTCCGTATTCCTCAGCCTGGAGTGAAGGCCTGGCGCACAACGGAATCGTCGGGCGGAGAGTGAAGTAACTAGTGCGACTCCCCATTTGCATCGGCTTCGTAGTGGCTCTCGTCGCACTCTGCTTTCCACAGGATCGCCTGGTAGGTGAAGCATTCGCCGGGGGATTCGAACACAGTCCGCTGTGGGCTATCTGGCATCGCTTCGGATGGCGCGCCGGCCAGATGGTCGGACGGCATGGAGAACAGGTGCGATTCTTTGTGGCGGCCCTTGCCTACGGGGCATGTTTGCCCCTTGCGTATGGGCTTGCGCGGCGGCTCGGTTGCCCATCTGTTCTGGCCCTGGTCGCCAGCTCGATCATGGTGCTCGCCCCCACGGCATGGCTCGCGGGAACAACCCCGGGCATGGCGTCGATCAGCCTGATGCTCTCGTTGGTTCTGATGCGCGCGCTTCTGGAGCCACCTGATCGAGCGCGGTGGGTGTGCCTCGGACTCTGGGGCCTCATGGTCGGCACCCAGGTCTCCGCCCTCCTGCTCTGGCCGGCGGTGACCCTGGCCTGCTTGCCGTCCCGGGAACAGGCTCGCGTGAGGATCAACTCGGGCCGCGCCTGCGGGCTCGCGGGCATCGGAGTCCTGGCCCTGGTAGTAGGGATGAACATGGCGGAGTGGGATCCAGTACCACTTCCAACGGACCTCGATTTCTCCGCGACAAGGTGGAGCATCGACAGCCGCGCCTGGGTGCGACTCGGGGCCATGCTCCCCGGCCTTGGCCTGGCGGTCGCAGGTCTCGCTGGCCTTTGTCTTGTCCGACGCGCCCCATCCGAGCTACCGGCGCGGCGCTGGCTGATGGTCTGGTGCGCCGTCCCGGCCCCGTTCCTTTTGCTGAACAGCACGCTGACCTGGGATGCTTCCTACCACTGGCTGCTGCCAGTCGCACTGCTCGGAGTCTCCAACGTGCTGGCCCGTCCGGACCGCGCGCAGGCCATCGCCTTGGGGGGCGGAGCACTGTTCGCCCAGGTCGCCCTGCTATTCGCTCTGCAACACCACGTCACGTCGACCGATCCGCTCACCCATTGGCGGGAGACGACACGTGATTTCATCGAACCGATCGACACGGTGATCACCGGTGACGCCCGCCACGCGTACCTGGCCTCCCATCGCTGGGGACTGCGATCCGTGATCCTGCGCGCCACGAATCCGGACGACCCATCGACCCAGTTTGTCGACGGCGTCTATACCGACCCCGCCGGCCAGACGAATCTGCGCGTCAAGACGCAGAACGTCGCCGCCTGGGCCGACGAGGGAGTCGAAGCGCGCGGCTTCGGCTTCCGCCCGGTCCTCGACCGGCCCTTTCCGGCCCCTTCGAAGGGAATCAGTGATGCCCTCGAGCGTGAACTCAGGGAACGGGTCGAATTCTCGCCCATCGATTCGGAATGAACCGGTTTTGAGGAAACTGCGGCGATTGGCACGCTATGGGATGATTAGACCGTCGCAACGGTGCGAGGCAGCGATCCCCCTGTTCGGATGTGCGTATCTGCACATGAGTGATTGAGAATGCACACTCCGGATTCTCGCCCTTCACGGATCGCGCCGTCCCAGCACTGGCGTCGTTCGCACTGAATCGTCAATCCCCGCCCAATCAGGCTTTCTGTCTCTTGGAGGACACCATGGCATCGACCCTTCGCCGCTCCCTACCCGTGCTCGCGAGCGTCTACCTGCTCGGCCTTTCATCGACTGGATTCGGCCCCGCCGCGAGCCCAGCGACCCAAGGTGGCCAGAGCGATGAAATCCTCGGCCACCTGAGCATCGTCCATCTTCCCGACGGCCAGGGCGGAACCGTGAAGACCATCCGGCTCACGGGAGCCAACTTCCAGATCGTGAATGGGCTCGGCGCGACGAACGGGTCTCCTGCCGACCCCAGTTCCCTGGAACCCGCGGAGATCTCGGCCAACGGACTCGGCAACCTGATCGTCGGGTACAACGAATTCGGAAACATAAACGGAAACGACCGAACGGGATCGCACAACGTTGTCTTCGGCTACGGGAATAGCTTTTCGAGCGTGGGCGGAATCGTTGGCCCCCGACAGAACACCATCGAAGCCCCCTTCGCCAGCGCCTCGGGCGGCCGGGCCAACCTTGCTAGCGGCATAGCCTCATCGGTGACCGGTGGCCGTGGCAACCGCGCCACTGGCAAGAACGCGAGCATCAGCGGAGGCCTGGACAACCGCGCCCATGGCGATGCATCCTTCGTCGCAGGCGGATTCGACAATATCACGAGCGGCCTTCGATCGGCGATCAACGGCGGAGCCAACAACCGGGCCGACGGAGAAGAATCCACGGTCGCCGGGGGCAGCAACAACACGGCGAGCGGCAATCTGGCATCGATAAACGGAGGAGCCAGAAACGACGCCTTGGGCGTGGGAGCCGCCGTCAGTGGTGGACGACAGAACAAGGCCTTTGCGCGCTACGCGTCGATCAGTGGTGGAAACCTGAACAAGACCCTGGCTCCCTATGCATCCATCGGCGGAGGTGCCCACAACCTGGCGGAGGGCGAGGGCTCGACGGTCTCAGGCGGTGAGCACAACATCGCGAGTGGACTCGGTGCCGTCGTGAGCGCCGGCTTCTACAATTCGGCCACTGGACACGCCGCCGGCGTCTCCGGCGGCTACAGGAATCTCGCCACGGGATTCGGGGCGTCCGTCTCCGGGGGTGCGCAAAGCCGCGCCCGGGGCAGGGCAGCGTCGATCTCCGGTGGATTCGACAACGAGGCCCTGTTTCTGGCCGCATCGGTCAGCGGTGGCGTCGAGAACCACGCAAATGCACGCCACGCCTGGATCGGTGGTGGTCGCATGAACCTGGCGGCCGGATACGCGTCCTGCGTCAGCGGTGGATTCGAGAACGTAGCACGCGGATCGAGCTCGACGGTCTCGGGCGGAGCCGCCAATGACGCGGCTGGAGTCTCGTCGACAGTCAGCGGTGGAAAGCGCCGGTCCGCCCCGAACACGTCCGACTGGGCCGCCGGCGCCCTCTTCGAGGACCGCTAGGCAACCAGGGCCCGCACCGATCACCTGACCCTCGCGCGACGAGAGCGCCGCGCGGATGGTGAGATGATTGGTGCGAGCCGGCAGTCGAATCAGAAGGTGATCGAAATAGCGTCAGACGAATTCGAGCCCGTTCCAGTCCCGAGCCCGGACCGGAACCAGTACTGGAAGTGCTTCGTCCCGGTGAGGCCCGAGGCATACGGGGCCGTGTAGTTGACGGTCAGGGAGGCCGTATTGGCCGGCTGACCCATTCCGCCGGCGGTCACGAAGGGCAACATGCGTGTCAACAATCCGCCGACACAGCGCACGCCATCGCCGAGCGTGCCCGCTCCACCGAGCGCCATCGGACCGTAGAAGAACTGCCCCGTCGTGTTCGGCACCGCACTGCTGGTCAGCACGAGGCTCGAGCTCGGAACGCCACTACACGTCAGGGTCGCAGATGACCCGGTCGCGTTGGGTAGGGACGAGCAGAACGAAACACAGGCCGGGTCGCCGAGGCTCACGACCCAGCCCATGAAGAAGGAGCTGTCCGTGCGGCCGGCGCCGGCGATGGTGGTCCCATCGGCAGAAATGGCGAGGGGCAGCGAGAAGCGCAACCCGTTCGTGGCGACGATACCCTGGGCCGCGAACATGTCGTCGAGAGATACCAGGCCGCCCGCCTGGGTCCAGATCCACCCCTCCCCATCCGTCGGGATGGGAGTGATCCCACGATCGAAACCGATGATGGTCGATCCATCCCCCGTCAGGTCAGTTGCGAATCCCCGCGGCGCGAGGCCGCCGATTCCCAGGTCACCGAGCGCAAGGGTTCCGGTCCCCTGACTCCAGCGCCAGGCCTGGTCTCCTGTACCGATGTCGCCGATCCCGACGACCCACTGACCGTCCGCGCTCACTGCACCGGCCTCGGCCAGGGGGGACCCGCCCGCGGTGAGCAGCGTCTGAACTCCGTTGTCCCAGACTGCAGCTTGCCGGGCGCCCGTATTCGTGTCCTGCCATCCGACGACGACGTCGCCGTCCTGATCGACTGCATTGGCACGGGACGACTGGCCCGCCACCGTCGAGCCGAGGTCGAAGAGTCCGGTCCCGTCCGTCCACTGGACGGCGTGGGCCGACCCTGCGGTGATCCAGCCGAGCCCCACGACGTGGTTGCCGTCACCGGAAATGCCCCAGCCCGATCCAGTCGAACCGCCGGAGGAGCCGCCCACGTTGCCGAGGCTGGTCCAGACTCCCGTTCCACGGTCGTAGAGCGATATGTCAAATAGCCCGGTGCCAGTATTCAGCTCGGTGCCGCCCACGCGAGTGCCATCGTCCGAGATTGAAACCTGGCCGCCGGCCCCGGCGCCCCCGGTCACACCGCCGATTCCGACGACCCCGCCGGAGACCGTCCACTCGAAATACTCTCCGGACGAGAGGACGTCGCCGACGACGACCGAACCATCGGCTGTCGTGCTGGTCGGAATGGTATCGGGCAACTCGTAGAGCGTTGCCTGGCCGAAGGCCGGGGCGGTAAGCCCGAGCGATGTGAAAAGGAGGGATAGGCTGGGGATCTTCATCGGCTGCGCGTGAATTGGGGTCTTGGGTGAAATGATCGGGTCACTCGCACGATCGGCGCCGCGACTCGAGGCCTCAGGAAACAGCCCGAACAGGCGCTCTCGCAGAGCTGTGTCAGAATCTGAAAGCCCTTGATACCGCACTTTTCCCAAACCGGCAATATTCACTGGTGAAATTATTAGACATTCCACCAGAGCAGGTTGCGGGGCTCGCCAGAGGGCGTAGACTCGGACCCCAGGCCCGCCCCGTCCGGCCGAGAGCTCCCACCGACTCCTCCTCCAAGCCACCAGCGCCCCCCATGCCTCGAGACTCCCAGACCGGCAGCACGGTCTCCGATTTCCGGACCGACTTCGAAGAGGCCATGCGCCACCTGCGCGGCTCCCTCACGGAGCTCTACTCGGCGACCGGGGCCGACTCGAATTCGCCCCAAAGAGTGGCGCGGGACTTCCAGATCAACCGCAACCTTTCATGGAAGATCGGAAGGACCATCCACGCCCCGGATGCATTCCAGACCTACACACACCTGCCCGCGCGTGGCTCACTCGAGATCCTCCTGAAGGCCTTCGAGCAGCGGGCGCCTGCGCCGACCATTCTCGCGGACGTGCGCAAGGCCCTCGAGCAATTCGAGGGCGTGGTCGCGCAGCACGCCGGAAACAAGACCACCTTCGAGTTGCTGGTGCAGAGCACCTACGCGGACTCCGGCGCCGGTCCATTATCGGAAGCCAGCCGCAAGCAGGCCTTCCACGGCAACAGTGCAATCTGGGGCGTGCAGGCGACGGCACGTACACTCACTCAGATAGTCGCGCCCAGCCGGAAGGACGACACCCGAGCTGACAACGCGATGGTGGGCGGAGTGTTCGGCTACCGTCGCCTACGATCCGACGTTCGCTGGCCGATCGGGCAGCGCTTCCTGCACGGTGATCTCGAAGGCAGCTGGACGGAAGCCATCGATCCTGATGCGGACGAGTCCGATGCCCTGCCCCTGATGCCCGAGTTCTGCAGCTCGCCTCTTCCGGACCTGCGCGTCGTTCGCGACGGCGACTTCACGATCACCGAGCTGGAAGAGGGCCCCGTCGGAAGCACGGGCGCCCTGTCCTGCGTCTTCGGCTGGATCCATCGCAACTACCTTCCGGTGCACCAGACCCCAGGTGAGACGCACACCGAGCACATCCTGCGCCTGGACACGCCCGTGGAGTTCGCGCTGCTAGATCTGCTGGTCCATCGAGACCTGCCGTTCGAAGGAGCACCCGGCCATTGCATCTCGAGCCTGATGCACGGGCGCGCAAGGTTGCCTTTCTGCGAGCACCCGCGGCATCACCTCCCGATAGGGAACGAGGTTTCCCATCTGGGTGACTATCCGCCCATGCTCGCCACGCCGCGAGTGGAGCGATACTCACAGATGGTCGCCGTCGCAGTCGATCGACTCGGTCGCGATCTCGCCGACTTCCGCGGCTATCGATTTACACTGACCTATCCCCCCATTCCGACGGTGGCCGATCTCTACTACAAGTTGCCGCCCGGCCCACGCTGAGGACCCTCCTCGCCGGAATTGAGACTCCTGAAGCTGAGCGCAATACCCCCATGACAGATCTGACACAAGCTATCAGCGACCGGGTGGAGCGCATCCGCTCCGGGGACGATCCGGAGCTGCTCGGTCGCATGCCATCCGGGCACGCGATCCTCGGCAAGTATCAACCAGATGCGGTCAAGGGTGCCTGCATGCTGGTCCCCGATCCGGTCGTCGCCTCGCCCAATGAGCTCAGCCACGCCGAGCGCGCGCAGTTCTTCTCTGACCTGATTCTGCTCGGCGACGCGATCCTGGAAGCGACTGGAGCTGAACGCATCAACTACCTGGTGCTGTGTAACCAGGTCCCCGAGCTGCACGGCCACTGCATTCCCCGATTCACCAGCGAGGATCCGAAGGCACGCCTGCAGGGTCCGTTTGAAGCCTACGACTTCGGAGCGGCGCGCATCGCGGATGCACGCGGCGCCGACCGGTCGCTCCACTCCAGGCTACGGACGGCACTCCTGAGGGCGCTCGAACAGCGGGACAACCAGCGCTAGCCCGATCCTCACTTCCGGATCACGTGCGCCGGGTGCTGATGGAGCACGGTGACATGGGCTGGATCCTTCTGGGGTCGAGCAGGACGGACCATGTCCAAGATAGGCTGTAGGGCGGCTATGCCCCCTATGGGGCCCGCCCCTGAATCACAAGCTCAGCTCACCTTCTGATCCCGTTTCGAGGAAGCCATGCATCTGCCCCTCGCCCATCTCGTCGCCACGACTTCCCTGGCCCTCCCGGCTCTTGGCCTGCTGGCACATTTGGCAGTCGCCCAGGCGACCGAGGATCAATCTGCCCTCTTTGCGGAGACCTTTGACGCCCACTGGGAGACTCTCCGCGATGGCTACCCCTATTTCGAGCTGTACGGGGTCGACTGGGACGCGGAACGGGACGAACACCGTCCGAGGGCCATCGCCGCCGCCAACCGGGACGAGTTCGCCTGGGAACTGGCGCGCTTGATCATGGCGCTCCCTGACCCGCACGTTCATTTCGTTCCGGCGATCGACACCCTCGCCGGGCGCTGGTCGATCCCGGAAGTCGAGACGCACCTGATCGAGCGTCGTCCGCACCTCATCGAGTGGCCCGATGACACGGAGCCGGATGCCCCCGAGAAATTCGCCAACGACCCCCACGCCTACCCGGAGATCGTCGGGGTTCAGGGCGAGCTGGTGCAGGGCGTCGCGGAAATCCTGGCAGCAGGCCCGCTCGGTACGACCTTCGACCTGCGCCTACGCTGGCCCGATGGAAGCGAGACCCAGCACGCGATGCGGCGCCCCGATGAGTCGAATGCGCCGCCGCCCAAGAAGCACTACGGCGAAGGCTGGCTGGTCACGGGGCGCGTCGGTTCGGTCGGATACATGCGCGTGAAGACCTTCTCCCCCGAGAGCGCGACCCTGGGACCGGACGGCAAGATGACGACCATGCTGCGCGCAGCGTTGAAGGAGCTGGGCGACACGGATGCGCTCATCCTGGACCTGCAAGGCAACGGCGGCGGGGCAGTCGCGGCCTCCGACCCCTTTCTCGGCAACTTCCTCAAGCGAACCAGATCGTACCGCTGGGGGAATTCCGACGGGCGGAAGCGCGTCCTCCGTCCGCGTACCCCGCGCTACAAGGGCGATGTCGTCGCCATCGTCGATGAGCGCAGCGCAAGCGGCGGCGAATGGGCTGCGCGGATCCTGCGCGACGCCGGGCGTGCAACCGTTGTCGGTGGGCGCACGGTAGGAGCCGAGGCCGCCGTCCTCACGTCGAATGGGCCCGACGGATCAGTTGTGGGCTACAGCGGCTGGCCGATGGTCGAGCCCGGAGTCACCCCGTTCCAGGAGACCGGCATCGAGCTCGATCATCCCTTCCCACTCACCATCGCAGACGTGCGCGAGCACGGCCTGGACGAGGCCCTGGACCGCGTCCGACGCGCGCGCTTCGGCAAGGCTCTCGAGCTGCTCGGGGCACCCGCAGACGACCTGGATGCCATGCTCGAGCTTGCCGATGAAGCCAACCGCCCGGAAGGGGAAACCGTCACCAGGAAACGCTGAAGCAACGGTGTGACCATCAGCAGCCGGGAGACTACCTGGAAGCCATCTGGCACGGCGCGACCCTCGCCCATTCGCCATCCGGCTCGAGCGGCCCAGCCCGCCTTTCATCCATGTCTGCCCTGCTCCAAAAGACGCCCTCGATAACGACCCTGCTCCTCGGGCTTGGAACGCTCCTGGGAGCCACTGCCCAGGCTGCCGCCCAGGATGATTCTCGGCTGGCACCCCTGACAGAGCACTACGCATCGTATGCATCCGCGCGCCGCGCCGGCGCCCGGCTCGAAGGGCTCCGGGCCGAACTGTTCCAGAGCTTGAGCGAGCTATCGGTCGACGCCGCATCGGGTCATCCATTGAAGCAGACCGAGCTGCTCGGCCGAGCGGTCTGGCTCTCGCGCGCTCTCGTCGATGATGAGCCACCCAGGATCCGCCCGGAGAAGATTCTGGAGGGCGAACTGGAGTCGCGGGATTCCAGCGGAGGCGCGATCAAGGTCGCCTACCGCCTTCCGAAGGACTACGACCCGCAGCAATCCTACCCCTTGATCGTTGCGATCCCTGACGTCGACGAGCGACCGCCCGAGCACCTGCGGTCCTACTGGACTTCGACCGAGGCTCGGACGGGAGCGATCGTCGTCTGCCCCGAGATGCCCCGCGAACGCGATGAATGGTCGCGGGTGATGGTCGCCGGCCGGCGGGGTGGCCTCTGCCACGTCCTGGGTGCACTCCGCTTCGCCACCGAGCATTTCGCCGTGGATCATGATCGAGTCTATGTCGCGGGTCGCGGCAAGGGGGTCCCGGCCGCGGTGGCGACGGGCAACTACAGTCCGCAACGGTTCGCGGGCATCGTCGGGCGGTCGGGTGACCCGGGCGAAATTGGCCCGGAGAATTTCCATGGTTTGCCGACGTACTTTGCAAGCGGCGGATCCCGCGCATCCAGCTTTCGTGACACGCTCAGGGCCGCGGGAATCGAGAACTGCGAGCAAGTGCCAGGTGCGGTAGAGGAGGACATCTGGCGCTGGATCGACGCCCATCCACGCGAGACCTATCCCGAGAGGGTGACCCTGGCCGTCGGTACCCCATTCCCAACACGGTCGTACTGGTTACGCGTGGCGCCAATCGCGCCCGATGCCAGGGCAACGGCGTCCATAGATGAAGAGTCGAATACGGTCCGGATCACCGCCCATGGGGTGTCGTGGGTGACTCTTTATCTCAACGATGACCTCGTCGACCTCGACCGCCCGGTGAGAATCCTGTGCAACGGGATGGAACAGACCTCGATCGTCGAGCGCAGCATGATCGACACACTGGACTTCCTGCACGACGGGACGAGCGACCCGGCGATGGTCTTTGTCGCCAAGGCGGAGATAGACCTTACCGGCAAGGCTCCGGAGGCGGTCGACACCTCCGTGGCGATGGACGACGAGTTCTTGCGGCGGCTGAACTCGGCGGAAGAGAGCATCAGCGCACTCTGGGAGACGTACGAGTGGTGCCGGGCGAGCGCACGGGAGCCCGGAGCGGCGGTAGTCCTGCGCCGCATCGTTCGCCTCGATCCAGAGCACGAAGATGCGCGTGAGGCCCTGGGGTATGTACGAGCCGGGGAAGACTGGTTCGCCTCACGTGAAGCGATGGAGCGCTTCACCAGCAGCCAGGACGAGGCCAACGCGACGGCCCGGGGATTCGTACGCTACAGGTCGACCTGGATGCATCCGGATGAGCGGGCGCTCACAACAAAGGGACGGCGAAAGGACCCGACTACCGGGCTCTGGAACTCGGCCGCGGATCGGAAACGGATCGAGCAGGGCTGGACGCGCCAGGATCTGAACTGGATTTCTCCCGAAGAGGGTCCACAGGCAGACCTGGGAGGTTGGTGGATCGATGGGGAGTGGCTAGAGCTCGCACGGGCCAACCGACGTCATGCCCGGATCGATTCCGCCTGGCGCATTCCCGAGCGCGAGATCATGCTCTGGTCGACCGCCGATCGAGATGTATCGCTTCAGGCGATGGAGCACATGCGCCACGCAATCGACGACATGCGGCGAATATTCGGCGTACAACCGATGCTCCCACTCTCGGTAGCAGTTCTGCGCGACGAAGAGCAGTACGATCGCCTCGCGGCCGGCGACCCGGAGGGACATCGCTCCCCGACACATGCGGGCCGCCTGCATCTGGTCCACAGTGCATACTTCGCCGAGAGTTGGTTCCCATTCGTCGAAGGCGAGCGCGAGTTTCGCGGCATGGGCATCTGCTACTGGGACGCGTTCGTCCCCCACGGCAACGCCTACGGTGTTCACGCGGCACGCCTGGCCGCCGGACTGTCCTACGTCGAGGCCCTCGACCCGAGCCCGAATGCGGTACGCAAGGCCCTGGCCGGTGGCCCGACTCCGAAGTACCACGCGGCATACGAGACCGAGAAGGGTCTCCCAGCCTGGATCCGCTGGGGCAGCGCCGTCTATGCGGAGCGCTTTTTCGAGGACCGCACCCGGTCATCCGAAGGCGATCCGTTCTGGGCCCGCGCCTGGTCCGTCGAAAACCTGGTAGCGCGCGGCGGGCTGGCCCCGATCAGTGACGTACTCGCCTTCGATGTAGATCCGGACGATCGCGAAGCCTCCCTGAAGCTGATGATCGAAGCTGGGTTGCTGATCGCCTTCGTGGTTGATGGCGAGTGTGCACCGGTCGCCGCCGCCCATATCGCGCTCAAGGAAGCACTGTCGAGCAATCGTTCACCGAAGAAGGCCTCCGCGGCCCTCGCCAAAGCTCTCCTTGCGCACGAGAATGAACTGCGCGTCTTCGCGGGCCCTTGAGACACCGGACACTCCCTTCGATTCAAAGCAAGCACCCACCCGACCCGAAAGTCGAGTGGGTGTGCTTATCCCGGAGCGGGCCTCCCGTCACTGGCAGAAGGTGACCTGCTGGCCATTCGTGAGGTTGAAGCCGGTTCCTCCGGGGCCGCCCTGGTCACGGAACCAGAACTGGAAGTAGCGCGTGTCTCCCGGCTCGACCATCCCCGGCCCCTGGCCGAGGGGGGCGGCCGTGAAGTCGAGCTGGAACTGGGCGAATCCCGCGTTGTCGGCGGCAACGATCGGATAGAGCCGGCGGGTAGCGCCTCCAGCACAGCGGAAGCCGTCTCCGAACGGTGCCTGGATCGGCGTGGTTCCGTAGTAGAACAGGCCCGGCCTGTTGGGCGGACAGCGACGCGCTTCGAGGACCATCTCGTTCATCGAGATCGACTCGATCCCCATGATGTGGATCGTGGCGGCCTGACCGCTGCTGTTGTTCGTGGAGTTGCAGTAGGCCTGGTGTCCGCCAGTGCACTCCGCGCGCCACAACTGGACCCGCCCAATCCCAAAGCCGCCGCCCGGTGAGCTGATCAGGAAGTCAGAGACCCCGTCGCCCGTAGCATCCACGCCGCCGGAGAGGGTCCCGGGCTGGCCGAGAAAGCCGTGGCCCGCATACTGCGTAATGAGGTTCATCGTCGCTCCCGAGTAGAGGCGCACCCCTCCCATGGAATTGTCGATCCCCTCGCCGCCAAACAGGTGGTCCGGAGTCCCGTCCTGGTCCACGTCACCCGCACTCGAGACCTCGCTCCCCAGGAGGTCCCCCTGCCCGTTGTTGTAGAGCTGCTCGAGGAATCCGCCATGGACGCCGCTGAGTACGAAGACTGCGCCCGCGTCGATGGCTCCAGAGTCGTTCCAGGGTGCGCCGGCCAGGACGTCCTCCACGCCGTCACCGTTGACATCGCCGGTCCCCGCTACCGCACCACCAAAGCGTGTCGAGACAGTGTCGTAGTATTTCTTGGTCCAGATGTATGCGCCGGTCGCGCCCGACAGGCAGTGGATCTGTCCGTGGAAGGCGAATAGCCCACTGACTCCGTCTTCCTCGGGGGCGCCGACGATGACCTCGTCGATCCCATCGCCGTCGACGTCTGCGATGCTGCTGATCGCTTCTCCGAAGCGCCCGCTAGTGAACCCACCGGCTTCGATCCAGAGGCTGGGAGGTTGGGTGCCATCGGCCATGTACCGTCCGGAGACGAGTTCAACGACGCCGCTCGACAGGCCTGGATAGGAGACCACGATGTCGACATAGCCATCGCCGTTCACATCACCGATTGACGACAATCGTGTTTCGTAACTACCCGCCGTGAAGCTTCTGAGCTCCGCGCCCGTCTGGCCGTCGTGAACGCTGAGGCCGCCAGCAGTCCCGTTGAATCCGAATTCGTCGTGGCCATCTCCGTTCAGGTCGCTGATTCCAACAACCTCCTTTCCGTAGTCCGCGTTGACGGGCCCGGTGATCGTGTGCAGGAGTGCGCCGTTCGCGCCGGAATGCACCGAGACCCGCCCACCATTACCATCCAGCTGATCTCCGATTATCGCGTCGGCCAGTCCGTCACCGTCGACGTCCACGGACAGGTCCACCGCACCGGACCACTCAAAGCCTGACAACTGCCAGTTCATCTCCTGCGCCAGGGCAGGATTCAGGGGTAGGGATATCAACACGAGAGCGAGCGTGAGGGTCTTCATTGGGATCTCCAGGGGTTTGGGTTGCCCTGTTGATCCCCGGCCCTGGGTGGCTATCACGCCGAATCTCTGTTCTTTCGCCCCGGGATCAACGCTGATCGGCGGGCACCGGCGTGCATTCACACGGGGTCGGCGCTACCGAGCAGCCGCTGGCCGAGGCCGGGACGACGCGCTTGCCTCGCCATGGCTCCCGCCGGCCTGCCCGATCAGGAAGCCACGGCCCCGTGGAGTGCCAGTGATACGGCCTCTGCCAGCGCTTTGGTTGCGAACGGCTTCTGCAGAATCATTCCTTCTGCCACGAATCCGCCCTCTGGCCTGGCTGTGCTCGGCAAGTAGCCAGTCATGTAGAGCACTTTCAATTCGGGGCGTTTGCGATGGAGTTCCTCGGCAAGTGCCAGGCCACCCATTCCGGGCATCGTCATGTCCGTGACCAGTAAGGCGATCTCGTCGAGGGTCTCTGCCAGCTGCAGGGCAGATTCCGCATTGGCCGCCTGGTGTACGACGTATCCGAGGGAGGACAATAGACGGGTGACGGCACTGCGGACGCTCGGCTCATCTTCGACCAGGAGAATCGGCTCGGTCTGGCCTCGACTCGGGGCCTGAGCTGCCGTCAGAACAGCCGGCTCGCTCTCTACGAATGGAAGCAGGACCGTAAAGGTAGCGCCCTCTCCTGGGAGGCTCTGCACCTCGATCGTGCCGCCCAGCTGTCGCGCAATTCCATACGACGTCGCGAGTCCGAGGCCCGTTCCCGCACCGACCTGTTTGGTCGTGAAGAACGGGTCGAAGACATGACCTAGCTTGTCGGATGGAATGCCAACTCCACTATCCGATACCGAGAGCGCTACATGCCGCCCGGGGCTGCACCCCATCCGCCTGGCGCGTGCGTCCGTCAGCTCCTCGTCGGAGACCGAGATCCGGATCGTGCCCCGATCCCCGAGAGCGTCGCGCGCATTGACGACGAGGTTGAGGACAACTTGCTCGAGTTGCGTCCGATCAGCCCGCACCATCGTGCCAAGTGGCTCGACGTCCAGATCGAGGGAGAATGCTTCACCGAGGATGCGCTCCAGCATCTCGTGCATCGACATGATCAGGTCGGCGACCGAGAGATTTGTCAACTGGACGACCTGCCGGCGAGCAAAGGCGAGCAACTGCTGGGTCAACCGAGCCGCCCTTTCCCCGGTCGCCTTGATCTGGGTCAAGTCGTCAAACAGTTCGTGATTGTCACCGACGTGATCCAGCGCGAGCTCGGCCGGCCCGATTATGGCTGTCAACAGGTTGTTGAAATCATGGGCGATGCCGCCAGCCAGCTGCCCCACGGCCTCCATCTTCTGTGCCTGCCGGAGCTGTTGCTCCAGTTCACGGCTATGGGTCACATCTCGGGTGATCGCAAGGTGAACCGACTCCTGCCCCTCCTCGCCGGGTAAGCTGACGGCGGTCGTCTCCATCGAGCGTCGAGTCCCATCGAGACCGATGATGTCGAAGCTCAGCTCGCCCCCCTGGCCATCGCAGACGCGCTCGTTGAAGGCGACGAATCGATCGAGATCTTCCGGCGCCATCAGGTCGTAGACATTCTGTCCGATGGCTTCGTCACGGTTGCTGGCCCCGATCATCCTCAATCCAGCTGCGTTCATGTCCAGCAACTCGCCACTGCGAGAAACGAGCTTCACACACTCTGGTTCGGCTTCGATGATCGACTGCAGGAACGAAGTCTTCGACTCCAGCTGCTGGGCAGTGTCCCGATGATCGGAGATGTCTCGCCCCACGGCCACGAGACGATTGTTGGCAACGCGAGTCAGCTGCCAGCTGGTCCAGGAATACGAATGCATACCTGGAGATTGTGCGACTCCGGTCGGCTTGCGCAGGCGCCCCTCGAATACTGCGGTCGTCTTGAGCTCACCGAGGCCAGCCAATGCCGTTTCGAGCCCACCTCGATCGCGACCGTCCAGATACGCGATCAGGGACTCCTGGCCCCCGTCCATATCGACCCCCAAGAATCGCTTCATGGCCTGATTCACGCGCAGGAGGCGTGAGCCGCCGTCGAGCTCGCACATCAGATCGCCGGAGTTCGCAAAAAGTGCTTCGTAGTCGCGCATTACTGTCGGGCTTGCCCTGGTGAGGTGAGAGTCTGACCATCGTCGAGAGTTCGATCATGCCGGTCGAGATGTCCCAATTCCAGTCGCCGGATTGGCAGCCCACAGGCGACGAGACCTACCTGGATGGCGCAAAGCAACTACATAGCCGGGCGGCCTGCCGCCCGGCTGACAGTCCCGAATCCTCCGAGATCGATGCCCCGACTTCGCCACCTCGATAAGTCCAGTGCCAGAATCCGCCTCTGGTAAGGATTCGAACCCAGATCCCACGCCGGTTGATGCGCCAGCCTCTCCGCTGACTCGGAGCTGGTATGTAGGCCCCATCTACCGGCTTGCCATTGACCGGAGCTTGCCGCCATGGGACGACCCGCGCCTCCAAAAGAAGCTCGGCTGGGGCGGTATCTCCGCGCCCAGCAGATTCGCTTCCGATGGAAACGGCGTGTGTCAGGGCACGAAGGTGACCGAAAGGGCGTTGGATGTGTTGATCGAGCCTCCACAGGGCCCGCCAGCATCGCGATGCCAGGTCTGGAACCTCCAGGTCGTGAGAGGCGCGATGCAGCCGGGGGCGCTGGTGCAGGACGCCGCCACGATTCCCGGCCCCAGGGTCAGGACTCCGCTCGGTCCCGAACTTCGCGGCGGGCCGAGACGGTACGTATGCCCGACCACGCAACGCAGCCCGTTGCCGAAGGGCGGACTCGCCTGGCCCATGCCCATGAATACCATCGCCAGGCTGGAGGCTGGAAGGGACTCGGTCGTGAGCACCAGGTCGTCGAGGGCCACGCTATTCGTACCGGATGCACTCAAGAGTGAGCCCGCACCACTTCCGTTGATGCAACCGGCGCCAGGATCGTCATTGCCGCACGGGCAGGCAATTTCGAAACAATAGGGCGTCGCGATCACCTGATCGGCCTCGAACAGATAGGCAGCACCGGAGTCGTCGCCATTGTCGTCATCGAAGCGGGAGCCGACTATCGCCATGTCGCCACTGTTGCCTACGGAATAGCCGAATTCGTTCATTGCACCGCCGTCCGTCGGCAGCAGCTTGAATACTTCCAAAAGAAGGGAGTTCTGAACCGCATGGTATTGTCTATCTGGTCGGGCGCTTCTCGTGAAGTGGTGGGTCGGGGATCGAACCCCGTTCACCCCGGGGGGCACACGACCGCCGCTCCAACCACCGAGAATTCGAGGAAAATGTGTTCGGCGCTCGAATCTGGCGTCGATTGACCTCAGCCCCCATGGAACTGCCCCCTAGAATCGCACCCCGCCGTGGCTGAATCCCACCCGTGGTCTCGCGTGCGCTCTCTCCTCGATGAGGCTCTCGACCAGCCTGCTGCGGAGCGTGACGAGTTTGTACGCAGAATTCCGGACGAGGCCGTACGCGATGAGGTAGCCGAGCTACTCGCATTCGAAGGAGACCTGGACGGTTTCATGCATTCACCGGCGGCCGCCCGGTCTGCGACAGAGGTAATTAGCGGGCCACCGGAGGGCGCGGCCCTCGAGGGGTTCCGGATCGAACGACTGCTCGACTCGGGGGGGATGGGAACCGTCTTCCTCGCGCGGCAGGAGTCCCCTCGTCGCCTCGTGGCCCTGAAGGTTCTGCGCGCGAGCCTGGCCACTCCCGAACTGCGCCGCCGCTTCGCCCACGAATCGGAGATTCTTGGACGACTGCAAAATCCGGCCATCGCCCACGTCTACGGAACGGGGACCTGGTCCGAAGGGGGGCAGGAGCTGCCCTGGTTCGCGATGGAGTATGTCGAGGGCGCGCGGGATCTGAGGACCTACGCCACTGAGGAGGGGCTGGGCCAGCGCGAGCGCATCAGGCTCATGCTCGCCGCCTGTGACGGGGTGCACCACGCCCATCTCAAGAGTGTCGTGCACCGAGACCTCAAGCCGTCGAACATCGTCGTCGACACCAATGGCACGTTGAAAGTGATCGACTTTGGCTGCGCGCAGCTCGGTGACCAGCTCGAGTCAGCCGCGCTTACGCGTACCGGAGAGATCATCGGGACACTGGCCTACATGCCGCCCGAACAATTCGAGGGCGGTGCGCGCGATGTGGACGTGCGCGGAGATGTGTATTCCCTGGGTGTCGTACTCTTCGAGCTCGTGACCGGCTGCCTGCCCATCGACATGCAAGGCTCCCTGCCTGTGGTTGCGCGCCGGATCCGCGAGGCCGTCCCACCCCAACCGTCCCAGATCACGAAGAGCATTCCGGCCGAGCTGGACTGGATCGTGATGCGAGCCATCGAGAAGGAGCGTCAACGACGCTATCCCTCCGTCTCGGAACTCGCCGCCGATCTGCGCCGTTTCCTGGCGAGCGAACCGGTTCAGGCCCGGCCCCCCAGCCGTACGTACCTGCTCTACAAATTCGTACAGCGCCACCGAACCCTGGCGGCATCGGGCCTCGCCGTGCTGCTCGTGCTCATCGGTTGGGCGATAACGGCCAGTGTCTTGTACGTGCGAGCGACGGAGGCGGGCGCGCTGGAACAGCGACGCAAGGAGTATCTCGAGGTCGCCCAGGCTTTCTTCGACGAGACCTTCTTCTCGGTCGATCCCGGCCGGCTTGGACCGGATGCCAGCATGGTCGAGGTCCTGCGTGCTGCTTCGCTCAGGCTGGCGAGTGAGTCGATGCCGCCGGAAGTTGCCGTATCCCTGCACAACTCCGTCGGGAGCGCGTTGTTCGGCCTCGGGAAGATCGCCAAGGCTAGCGAGCACTTCGAGCAGGCCCTCGAGCTCACCGGCGACGCGACGGACCTGGATCTGGACCAGGTCTATCGCACCCGGACGAATCTCGCCTACTGCTACCACGAAATGCAGCGGAACGAAGAAGCCGGGCATCATGCGCAACTCGCCTACACCGGGCGTCGCGAGCTGCTCGGCCCGAGTGCCAGGCAGACCCTCAACGCTGCGTACGTTCTGGCGGTCACCTACTGCGACCTCGGCCTCTGGGACTCCGTGGCTGACCTGCTCGACATCTGCACGCCAGCGGCGGAAGGTACCCACGGCGCCGGATCTGCGGAGCACCTCGACCTGTTGACTGCGCGGGTGAGGCTGGCGGAGGGCACGGGCGCGCTCGAGGATGCCGAGGCGCTGGCGCGCCAGGTTGCGGATGGCTTCGCAGCACTGCACACCGAGAAGCACCCCAAGTCGATTGAGGCGCTCTCGAAGCTTGCGCAGATTCTCGGGGCGCGTCAGAAATATGAGGAGACTCTCGAACTCCTCGAACATTGTCTGGAACTGCGTCGCGAGGTATTCGGACCTGACCATGCCTCGACCCTGCGCGAGGCATCGGGCGTGGGCGCGGCGCTCAGCTACCTGGGACGGGACGCGGAGTCGGAGGCCATCCTTCGAGATGCAATGGCACGCGCCACAGGGGTGCTGGATGAGGACTCCGAGTCCCTCTGGGCACTACGTGGAAACCTGGCCCAGGCGCTTGCGGGCCAGGCCCAATACGACGAGGCTCGCGACCTTCTGCTAGCCCTCCTTGATCGAACCGCGGAGAAGCTGGGCGTCAACTCGGTGGACTACCTCGTCTACCTGAACAACTATGCGCGCTTCCTCGAACGCGCCGGCCTCGCTTCGGAGGCCCGGCCAGTCTACGACGAGCTGGGTCAGCTCAGTGCTGAGGTGTTGCCGGTCCACCACGCCCTCACCTCTACCTTCCGGCTGAATCAGGCCAAGCACCTGGTCGAGGCCGGACACTTTGCGGAGGCCGAGCAACCACTACTCATCGCACACGAGTCACTGCTTGCGGGAGGCGCAGTGGGGACGCCCGCAGAGACCGCCGCGCGTCAGCTCCTGGTGCGGGTCTACGAGGCCTTGCAGCGATCGGACGAGGCGGAGAGGTACCGCCCATCTGTCCCGGATGATGTACGGAATGGTGAGGGCGGGCGATGAAGGACGTCACGGTGCTACTCAGACGTCTTGGTGCAGGAGAGGCCAGCGCAGCAGACGAGCTCCTGCCGCTCGTATACGAGCGCCTGCACGAGCTCGCACGCGGGTACATGGGCGATGAGCGCCGTGGGCATACCCTGCAGCCCACGGCCCTGGTTCATGAAGCTTGGCTGCGCCTGGAGCGCGCCCCAAATGCCTGGCTATCGGACCCGACGACCGTCGACCGAAACCGATTCCTGAGCGTGGCCGCGCGCGCCATGCGCCACGTGCTCGTCGACCATGCTCGCCGCCGACGCGCAGACAAGCGCGGCGCACAGGCGGAACGGGTCCCGCTCGACGACGTACTCGAGAATCTCGAGCAACCGACCGGCGATCTGCTCGCCCTCGACGAGGCCCTTGCGCGCCTGACGGATTCCGACGCCGAACTCGCCAGCATCGTCGAGCTGCGCTTCTTCGGGGGGCTCACCGTCCAGGAAGCGGCGGACGTGCTCAGCGTGTCGCCGCGCAGGGTGGAAAGGGGCTGGTCGACCGCCCGCATGTGGTTGATGCGAGAGCTGAATCGGGGCTGAAAGCAGAGCGTTGACGCTGATCTACGCAGTGCTTCGGAGCTTGCTACGCCGATCGGCCCAGGACCAGATGCGCCTCGTGGACCTACCGTTATACGGTGGAAGCTTGAGTCGAGCTGCCGTGTCCGTGGCCCTTGCCGTAGGATCCTAAATATGGGCGATCATCTCATATCCGACGATCATAGCTCCGAGCAGATGCTGGGCTTCGTCAAGGCCTTGCTCGACGACGTGCATGCACTGGAGGACATGCTGCGCGACGGGCTGATCGAGGCCGACGTCCGCCGCATTGGCGCAGAACAGGAGATGGTCCTGGTCGATGAGGCATTTCGGCCCGCGAAGACAGCTTTGAAGATTCTGGACCGGCTCCGGAACCCGCAGATAACGACCGAGCTGGGCATCTTCAATCTGGAAGCAAACCTCGAGCCGCGGCTATTCGGCAAGGATTGCCTCTCGTTGATGGAGTACGAGATGACGGCCCTGCTGGAGCAAACGCGGGTGGCAGCGGCCGAGGAGAAGACGCGCGTCCTGCTGTGCGGGATCTTGCCAACGCTGGAGCGTACCCATCTCGGCTTCGACTACATGACGCCGATTCCGCGCTACCACCGCCTGTCCCAGCGTATGGCCGAGCTCGCAGGCGGCAGCTTTCAGACTCTGATCAAGGGCCTGGATCAGCTACAGATCACCCACGAGAATGTGATGCTGGAGGCCTGCAACACGAGTTTCCAGGTGCACTTCCAGGTTAGCGGAGGCGAATTCGCCCGACTGTACAACCTGGCTCAGACCGTTACGGCCCCCGTGCTGGCCGCAGCCGTCAACTCTCCCGTGATGTTGCAGCATCGACTCTGGCACGAAACGCGGGTTGCGCTGATGCAGCAATCCCTGGACACGCGCACACAGGCGCTGACGGACCGCGGCGTCCGGCGCCGCGTGCGCTTTGGCGACGCGTGGGTGCAAGAGTCGCCGCTCGAACTCTTTCGAGAGGATATCGCGCGCTTCCGTTCCATCATCGCCGCCGACCTACCCGAATCTTCCATCGATGTCCTCGAGCGCGGAGAGGTGCCGCCGCTCAAGGCCCTCTGTATACACAACGGCACGATCTACCGCTGGAACAGACCCTGCTACGGAATCACGGATGGCAAGCCGCACCTGAGAATCGAGAATCGCGTCTTGCCCGCCGGTCCGACTCCCCTGGATCAGTGTGCCAACGCCGCTTTCCTGTTCGGGCTGATGAGCGGCATGGACGATCTCTTCGGCGACGTACGGGAATCGTTCGACTTCGACGACGTCAAGTCGAACTTTCTGGCCGCCGCACGGTATGGATTGCACGCCCGTTTCCAGTGGGTCGAAGGGCGCCCCTGTACAGCGGAAGCATTGATCCTCGAGGAGCTGCTGCCCCTGGCCCGGGAGGGACTCTCGAAACGCGGCATCGACGCGGCGGACGCCGACCGCTATCTCGGCGTGATCCACGATCGCGTTGCAAGCGGGCGCACCGGCGCACAATGGGCTCTGGACTCGTTGGCTGCAATGAACGGGCGGCAGCGCGACGAATCACGCTACCGAAGCCTGACCGCGGCCATGGTGCGGGAGCACGAGCGGGGCCAGCCCGTCCACACGTGGCCCCTCGCGACTCTCGAGGCCGACAAGCCTGAGCGCGAAAGCTACCGCACGCTGGGGCAGATCATGACCAAGGATGTGTTCACGGTGCATTCGGATGATCTGGTCGACCTCGCCGCCGCGGTCATGGACTGGAAGCATCTGCGCCACGTCCCAGTCGAGGATGAGCAGGGGCGCCTGGTCGGACTGCTATCCCACCGCACCCTCCTGCGTAGTCTCGGGCGGTGCGTCGGCCGGGAAGCGCGCCCGCTCCCGGTGCGCGATGTCATGACGCCTGATCCAGTCACCGCCACGCCCGACACACCGAGCATGCAAGGCATCGAACAGATGCGCGAGCATGGAGTCAGCTGCTTGCCAATCGTCGTGAATGAGCGCCTCGTCGGAATCGTCTCGGAGCGCGACTTCATCGATATCTCGAAGAACCTGCTCGAACGCTGGCTGAACGAGAGCTGAAGCCCAGGCTACTCGACCCGCGACCCGCAGTCTGATCGTTTCACTCGTCGCCAATGTAGCCAAGACTGCGCAGCTCGGCCTCGAGCTCGTCCGTAAGCGTGTTCTCATCAGCGCTCGCGGCATACTTTTCCTTGAGCTCGGCGAGACGTGCCAGGACAGGTCCGAGCTCCTCCAGGGCGATGGCCTCGAGTGCTCCGGGCTTGCCTAGCAGATCCTCTTGCTCCTCAGGATCGTTGTTCAGGTCGAAGAGACGCCACGGCGTCCCGTCCCGGCGTCTCACGACCAGCTTCCAGCCCTCGCCGCGCAGAGAGAGCAGTGGGCCGCGTTCCCGGTCCACCTTGGTGAAGATCTCGGACACCGCGACCCGCCGCTCGGCGGTCCCAGTCGCGAGCAAGCTCTCCCCCATCGATGGCCCCATCGGGGCGACCCCGGCGGCTTCGAGGATGGTCGGCGCGATGTCGGTGATACTGACCGGACGTGTCTCTCGTGTACCGGCGCCGGAACCGTCTGGCAAGCGCATGATGAGTGGGATCCGGATCGACTCTTCGAAGAGCGTCTTGCGGTGGCCAAATGCGCCGTGCTCGAAGAACTCCTCGCCGTGGTCGGCGGTGACAATCACGATCGTGTTGTCCGCGATCCCGTGCTCATCCAGCAGGTCGATCAGCTGGCCGACGTGCAGGTCGGTCCAGGCGATCTCTCCGTCATAGAGTGCCAGCGTATGCTCGACATCGCGCTCGACCTCGCCGTCGAGGTTCTTGGCGACGTTGCGCCCGTCGGCCGGCCCGTCGTAGTCGGGGTCGGGGGCGAAAAGGGTGTCGTAGGGAGGCGGCGGAATGAAGTCGTAGTGCACGTCCCACATATGTACGAATAGCAGGAAGGGCGCGCGACGACGCTCCGCCATCCACTCGGAGACCGCCGCGACGAGACGCGGACTGGTCACGTCTCCATGGGATTCGAAGTTAGCGACCTTTTGTCGCCGGATCTTGTTGTCGTCGTCGGGAAGCTCGAATGGCGTGCGGCAGTCGATGTACTCCTCGAATCCTTGACCGAGGCCAAAGCTCGGATCCAGGAAGGGGCCGCTCCAGAATCCGACCGTCTGGTAGCCCTCCGCGCTGAGCGCCTCGGCCAGGGTCGTGTGGCCCTCCGCCAGCCGGCTGTTCGTGCGTTCGACTCGATGGACCGAGTCGGGCAATCCTGTAAACGCGGCGGCATGGGCAGGAAGGGTCCAGGAGCTGCTCGAGACTGCATTCTCGAACAGGATCGCCTCCTGGGCCAGCTGGTCCATCCTCGGACTCGTCTCCCGTTCGTACCCGTAGCACGAGAGGTGGTCCGCACGCAGACTGTCGATCGAGATCAACAGGATACTGGGGCGCTCAGCTGGCGCCGAACCTTCGCAGCCCCCCAGGGTTGAAACGATTGCGATGGCCAGGGCCAGGGTCGAGAAGGAGGTCGTCAAGGGAGAGTCCAGGGCAGTGTCTGCGATTCAAGCATGCCGACGTCCCGCGCGCTGTGCCAGGATCGACGCGAGGACGAGCGTCATCAGCGAGATGGTAGCACCCACCCACACCCGCGGCGGGTCGAATTGAAAGCGGACGTGGTGGGTTCCGGGCGGTACGAGAATCGCCTTGAAAGCATCGTTGGCAAGCAAGATCTCCGCACGCTCCCCATCTACCTCGGCCCACCAGCCCGGGTAATGCGCGTCCACGTGCATCAAGATCCGCCAGTCATCGAGCGGGCCAACTTCGACATCCACCCGATTCGCGCTGCGCTCGAGAATCGAGATCAGAGGATCCTCGTCGCCCAGGTCCGCAGCCGCACGCAGGGCCGTGAATACGAAGCGTCCTTCCCCCCCTCCGGGCTCGATTTCGAAGTTGAGCTTCGCCCGTCGCATATCGGGGCAGGGGATCTCGAGCTGGCCGCGACCCGCGCGGAGGACCGAATGGACTCCGAATTCGACGCGCCCCGTATCCATGTCTGTAAAGCGTGGCCGCACCTCAACTACAGCCTGGGTCGTATCGTAGTCAGCGAATACGACCGTGTGGCGCGCTCCGGCGTCACCGCCCGCCTCCTCTCGGCGGCCCATTTCCAGGATCGCGATGCGCTGCAATTTCCTGCGCTCGGCGACCGCGTCGAAGAAACTTTTCGTGGGCTTGATCGAGACGGATTCAACGTCTGCCGAGAGTGCGTGGCCAATCACCTCTTCGCGCCGGCGAGGGGGAACAGGCAACGCCTCGGCCGGGATGGATATCTCGTCGAGAAAGACCGTCGTGGCCGACTCGAAGGACTCGCGTCGACCCGGGAGAGGTCCCGGGGACCAGGCGCGCGCGAGCCAGAAAGGCCGCTTCAAGAACAGGTGTCCGCGCCGATTCAGGGACGTTGGCTCGAGAGAAACCACCGTCCGGTGATACTCGTTCTCCCGGTCCCACCCATCGATCACCTGCTGGACACGGTGGATGTTCAGGGGGTCATAGCCGTTAATCACCTGGCGCAACTCGAACAATGAACGATTCGGATTCACATCGACCCCGCGCACGTTGTCGAGCGGCATGCTCGCCCGACCAGCGTGACGACCCGCTGGCTCGGGGTGCCGTTTTCGAATCAGGCGGTCGGTGTACTGGACATTCCAGACCAGCATCTCCAGGAAGACCAGCAGGGCGAGGGCCCTCGCAACGGGCAGTCTCCGGGGACCGGTCGCTACCCGAGGCGCCAGGGCGATCATGAGCAACCCGACGGCCGGGACGAGCACGACCCAGGGACCAACGCGGAGGAAGCGATGGGGTGACGTCCATTGCCACAGGCAATAGAGCAGCGCGATACCGAGTGCGACGATCAGTCCACGTCCGACGCGGGCCAACCCGTGGGAGTCGGGCGCGGCCCGTGCGAGAGCGTCGACGCCGAATCCGACGAGCAGGCACAGGGGAAGGAGCGCGACGTCGTACGCGCGGGCATGGGCAGAGTTCGCGAACGGCGTCAAGGCCTGCATCGCGCTCGCCACGGGCATGGGCGGGCCGATGCTGCAGTCGAGGAGCGCGTAATAAGTGATCAGCAGACTGGCGACGGCGCGTCGATCCCGGTGCAACAGGGCGGCAAAGGCGAGGATCAGGGCCAGGAGCCCGGAGCCACGGATGCCCGAGCCGGCCGCCTTGAGCCCCGGGAACACGACGAGGCTCTCGACCCAGTCTCGGGCTGAATAGCTGCCGATGTCCACGTAGAGGGTGACCGCCTGGTCGGATGCGCGCGCGGTGAAGCCAATCAGCTCAGCCGCGGGCAGGAGTCCGACCGCCGCGATGCCGGCGGCGAAGAGTCCTGCCAGGGCGAGAGAAGCCGCATCAAACGTGATGGTTGCCGAGCGCCGCCCGGGCTCGGGCGTTGAGAGCCTGCTCACGAGCAGGCGTTGAGCCACCCAGTACACACCGATTGCGACACCCATGTAGACGATGATGTGCAGGAACCCTCCAAGGAAGGCCACGCCCGCCATGACACCGATCGAGACAACCGCGCGCAATCTGGGCCGCCATGCCTCGGCCGCGAGACAGTGCCGGACTGCGAGCAGGATCCACGGCAACCACGCCAGGGTGTAGACGTAGTGATACTCGGAAACCCGCCGCACCATGGCAGCGCTCAAGGTGAACGCCAGGGCCGAGGCCATGGATGCGCCCCACGCAAGGCCGTGGGAGCGCGCCAGGCGGAAGGTGCCCGCCCCGGCCACGAGCATGTGCAGGCCCATGGCGACGACCATGCTGACCTGGGTCCCGAAGGGAGTCGGGTCGACGTTCAGCAGCCCCCGCAAGAGATGAGGAGGGTAGAACAGCGAGGCCTGGGGATTGGCAGCGAATGGCAGCCCGCAATAGGTCAAGGGATTCCACAACGGTAGCCCGCCAGCGTGCAGGGCGCAGTCCATGTAATAGGCGATCGGCCCGAAGTACTTGAAGGCGTCGTACAGGCCACTCAGTTGATCCCGTCCGAGCGCCAGGGCGCGCCCGAAGGACAGGCCGATCGCCAGCGCCAGAAGCAGCACGGGCAAGATCCACCCCACCCGGCCGGACGAACCGGGGCGAGCGCCGATGGGCTCGGTCACCGGGCCCCCGCTGAAGTGCACAGGGCGGCGCGCGAGCGCCAGGCGCGGGCAAGGGGCACTAGCAACCAGACCTTCCTTTGCTTGCGTGAGCCATGCCTGGCCACGTTTATACCATCCCAGGTCCCCCGGGTCGCGACCCATGGTCTTCCGAGAGGACCGTCAGACGCGCCTGTTGCTGACCGCCCATTCAGGTCGGCACAGGTCTGCCTGGACAGTCAATCCTCGTCAAACATCGCCGCGTCCAGCCGCCGGCGGTGGACCCGCACTTCAAAGACGTCCGGTCGGCTGTAATGACCGGTCGGATCGAACTGCTGCCGCGCCCTGCGAACCTGTTCGAGGTCCAGATCTGCGATGATGAGTCCTTCTGTTCCGGCGACGGGCTCAACGACCCACTTGCCGTCCGGTGCAGCGATCGCAGAACCACCGTCAAAATCGGGCGCGCACTCGGTGCGCAACGGAAAGCCCGCGGGGACATCATCGATGGTGAGCAGGGTGCCGACCGAAAGCACGTAACAGCGTCCTTCGAGGGCGATGAAGCGCGTGATGTCCTCGGTATTGCGGACCGATCCCGGCCAGAGCGCTATGTGCAGATCCGCCCCACCCGCGTAGATCGCATGTCGCGCCTGGGGCATCCAGTTCTCCCAGCAATTGAGTCCCCCGACGCGCCAACCATTCTCAAGTCCCTGTACCCGTAGCCCATGACCGTCTCCGCGGCCCCAGACCAGACGCTCTCCGAAGGTCGGCGCGAGCTTGCGATGCATGTTGACCACACCCTGCTGCGGATCGATGGCGACCAGGGTGCAATAGAGGGTCCCGGTCGCGTTCCCGACGCCGCGCTCGGCGACTCCGAGGTAGACCTGGATCCCACAGTCTGCAGCAGCCGCGGCGACCCGTGCGAGCTCGGGTCCCTGGGCCTCGATACCTGCATTCAGGTACTGGGCATAGGCCTCCCGCTGGGCGTCATCAAAAAATTGCGACGCGCCGGCGTGGTCGACCCAGTAGGGATAGCCCGGCAGAAAGGTCTCGCCGAACGCCACCAGATCCGCGCCCTCCTTCGCAGCGCGCTCGATCCAGGCGCAGATCTTGGTCGTCGTCGCGTCCGCGTCGAGCCAAACAGGTGACGTCTGTGCTGCTGCAACTTTCATGGGTCTCGAATCATGCCAGGCGGCCCCCAGGCAGCCAATGCCCTAGCAGGCCGTTGAAAAACAGCGGTCTGCCAGGCCCAGGCCCGCGGCCGATCATCGTACCTGCGGCTCCTACCGCGATCCCCAACCGTTCAGGCAACTACAACCGGACTGCCATCCAGATCGCGACGGAGTAGTACACCAGGAACACGAGTCCCGCCAGCGCAGCGGCGCCGCGTGCCAATCCGGTGGACGCGGTCGAGCCCTCAACGCCGCACCGTTTCTGCAATCCGTGCCGCAACAGGAACCCACATACCACGAGCGGACCGACCAAGAACACGGTCACCGTGCTCCAGTGGATGATGCGGTTGGAATTCCCAAGGCCGCCGACGATGGCGATGAAGACTCCGGTGGCCAGAACCCAACGCATGGTCTCGCCCAGGCATTCGCGCACGCCCGAGAGGAACTTTCGTAGGAGCCAGCCCATGCCTCGTCCATCGGCAGCTTCGACGGTTCGACTTCAATTCATCCAAGGCCGCCCCGTTGGGATCTCCCCGGAGCTGCCGCTACGTTGCATTCACAACGGGAATGCAGAGGGCTACCTGCAAGGCGGTTGCCCATGACCTCTCGATGGCTCCAGACGGGTTCGGGGGATTCGGACTTTCCGTGCCCCGCGTGGGCAACCAACGCCATTCCACCTGGCCGGCGAGGAAGTACCCCTAGACCTGCCCCGTTGACGCCCTGCAATTCGCCAGTGCGAAGAAAAGCAGAGTGCTCGCGCAATCCGCAAGGGCAAGGGCAGGCCTCGAACGCGGTGTTCTGGCCCTGGGTCCACTCCGCACGCAATTTCGGCCCCCTTTCTGATGGGGTCTGAGCACGCCCTACGTGACACAGGTGTACGAGCAATCGGCTCGCCCCAACCACGAAGAGGCCCCACCATGAAACTTGACCCCAGACTCCTGTCAGCAGCCGCGGCCCTCCTCGCGGTAGCCCTGTCCCCCGCTCCCGCCAACGCCCAGTGCCTGGCCCAGAAGGTCGTGCCGACGGGCTCGCCGTCGCCGTCGATCGGGGGCGAGTTTGGAGCGTCGATGGCCATGTCGGGTGACACCGTCTTCGTTGGAGCGCCGTTCGACGACTTTCCGAGCACCAATGCCGGGTCCATCTATCGCTACCGACTGACACCGATCGGGGCGGTGCAAGAGGATCGCTGGCCGGGCGTTGGCCTGGGTGGCGCTCAGGTCGCCCTCAATGGATCCTGGGGCGCCTACCGGACGGTACAAGGAAACGTCCAGATGGTGCGCAAGGTCAGTCCCGCAAACTGGCAGCTGGATCAGATCGTCACCGATACGGGGTGGTTCGGGTATCCGTCGTCCATCGCGATCGCCGATGGGCCGACGCCGTTGATGGCCATCGGCGCCGTCGGAGCGTCGAACCTCTACGGGCGGGTCTACATCTACCAGTACATCAATGACAACTGGGAATTCCTGCTCGTCAAGACGCAGACCACCGGCACCGTGAACGGTCATTTCGGCACGAACGTGGCCTTCGCCCAGTCCGAGAGCGGCGTCTCTCCCACTCCCATCGTGCTCACCGGACAGCCCGACCGGCCCCTCGCCAATGGCAATTCCGGCAGGGTGGTCGCCATCGCGGATCTCAACTGCCAGAACTGTGGATGGATCGTCTACAACTGGATGGACGTGCCGGCCGGCTACGCCAATGTCGAGAACTTCGGTGCGCACGTCGGGGCGTCCCTGGATCAACATCGCATCGTCATCGCCTCACGACAGAGGGTCTTCGTCTATGCTCGAGATGTGGGCGGAACGGGCAATTTCTCCTTCGAGGAGCAGCTATTGCCCACCGTCGGGGGCGAGATCACGAGCGTCGCGATCTCCGGCAACCGCATCCTGGTCGCCAGCACCGGATTCCAGGGCGCTGGAACGCTGTTCGTCTTCGAGCGCTTCACGAACTCCTTCGTTCAGACCGACCGCATCGACAATCCCGAGGGCGGGGTCATGGGAGCTGCAGTCGCCATTGAAGGTGACCTGTTCGCCGTGACCAACCCGGAACTCGGCGCCGGGGCCCTCTACGGCGGTACGTTTGTAGGCGCGGACTGCAACGCGAACTCGACACCGGATGCCTGCGACATCTTCAGTGGATCGAGCAACGATTCCAACGGCAACATGATCCCGGACGACTGTGAGTGCGGCTTCACGAGCTACTGCACATCGAACCAACACTCGGGTGGCAAGGAGGCCCTGATTGCCGGCTCCGGACCGACGAGCGTCAGCCAGAACAACTTCTCCCTGCGCGTTGCGGACGCGCCCGCCAACAAACCCGGGATCTTCTTCTACGGTGGTGGACAGATCAACGTGCCCTTCGGTGATGGTAGGCGCTGCGTCTCGGCCGCGGGTATGGGCGTCCACCGCGTCGCACCCGTCGCGGTCACCAACTCCGTCGGCGAGGTCAATTTCCCGGTGAACTTCACCCTACCGCCCTTCGACAGCGGTCTGGGTCAGATCACGCCCTTCAGCACCTGGAACTTCCAGTTCTGGTTCCGCGACCCGATGGGCCCCGGAGGCTCGGGCTACAACCTGACCAACGGCGTCTCGGTCACCTTCTGCCCCTGATCTCGGGGCGAGCCAAGCGCCGGCCCGTTGCCCCGCATTTGCGGTTGCAACGGGCCGGTGACTATTCGGAGCAAAGTCTCGCCCGAGGTGCGCCCTGCTCGTCGTGGTCGTCAGGCATTCGACTGACGCACAGCTGTCGACGGCAGCCCCAGCGCCGGCTTCCCCGCCCCATGCCGGAACCATATATGGCCGAGCATGACCAGAGAGGAATCGCCAATCACATGGTCTCCGAAGATACTCCGACCGACAGAGAAAAGGCGGGACTCCTACGAGCCCCGCCACTAGAAAGATGGCCTGTGAGGCCGGCCTACCTACTCGAGAATCAGGTCTTCATGCGCTCGAGCGCTGCGCGCGCGAACACGCGATCGGTCCTGGAAGCAGCCCGATCGTCGGCAATATTGCGCAGGAGCGTCTCCGCCCTGGCACCGCCGATTCGACCGAGCGATTGCAGGGCCAACGGCCGGACTGAAGGGTCGCCTTCCTCGAGTACACCTTCGAGATGGGAGAGCGCCGAGTCGCTGCTATCGAGCCCGCAGGCCTTCACCGCGTCCTGGCGGACGCGCAGGCGCGGGTCCGAGACCAGGGCGAGCAATGCGCTCTCCGAGCTGAAAGCCTGCAGGCGTCCGAGGGCCAGGACCGCGTTGCCGGCGACGAGCGGATCTTCCGACTGAAGAGCCGCGTCCATCAGGGCCGAGCGGTCCTCGAGCGTCGATTCGCCCGTGATGCGCAGCACTTCGCGGACCTCTTCGGGCGTCGTCACGCGCATCTCGGCGAGAGGAACAGGCGTCGCGATCGACTCGATTACCGGCCTCGCTCCCGCTCCCCCCTCGGGAGCCTGGGCTTCCGAGGGGGTCGAAAGGACGACGGGCCCGTCTTGCAACACGTTGGGCGCATTCCAGAAACGCCAGCCGGCGAGGCCGACCAGATACGCGATCGGAACCGCGAGGCACATCGTCGATAGTCTCATGATCAGTTCCTCACCTTGATGGTGTCGGTGCCGATCACGAAGGTTTCACCGTCCACGGTCGCCTTGATCTCCAGCTCGACCCGGCCATTCTGGACGCCGGCTCCGCGTAGCGAGCCGATCAGGAGTCGTCGGTCGAACTTGACCTTGACGCGCGACTCCGACCCGTGGCAACCGCGGCGGTGCCAGCGGCGATGGCCGCGGTGCCACCACGACAGCTCGTCGTTGCAACGCCAACCACCCTGGTAGCCGTAGATCGAGGTCGCCGGGATGGGCGAGCCACCGGGTACGCACATGGTGATGTCCGCCGGGTCGAGATCGGTCAACAGGTCAGCGCTCTGGCCTTCAATGCCCGCCGTCACCGAGCGGTTACAACCCCTCGACCTCAGGCGTAGCCGGCGAGGCCGGATCCTGACATCCAGGTTGTCGATCGTCACGTTGATCGTGCACGTCGAAACGTTGCCTGCAAGGTCTATTGCGATCAGCGTGATCGGCAGGTCGCCGTCAAGCCGGTCGCGGGTGTCATAGGAGGTCTCGAACGGGGCCGTATTCAGGACGGCGCCCGCGACTCCGTCGACCACGAACTGCACGCTGGCCAGGTTCGGGTCGCTGGCGTCGGCCACGATGCGCAGGTTGCAGCGCACGACCGACCCGTCCGCGGGCGAGGTGATCGCCTTGCCGGGGGCGGTGTTGTCGACCTGCACGGTGATCGCGACGGTTGTCTCGTTCCCGGCGCAGTCGATGGCCGTGACCTCGAGCTCGAGCTCGCCGTCGAGACCGCCCAGGGCAGCCACGGTGTCGACCATGCTCGTCGCGAAGCCCGATCCGACCGGCGTCGTATAGACCTGCGAACCATCGGTCGAGGGCGCGGCGCCGCCGGCCATCATCGTGATCGCAGCGAGGCCCGTTCCGCCGTCGGAGGCCGAGGCATCGAAGTCGATCGTTCCGCTGACCCAGTCCAGGTCGAACGGGTTTGAGAGCGTCACGCCGGGGGCCGTGTTGTCGACCTCGATCGTGATCGCCGCGCTCGCGGTGTTGCCACAGCTATCGGCCGCAACGACGCTCAGCTCGTGGGGACCGTCGCTGAGAGTCGTGGTGTCGACCGTGTAGATCTCCGTCTGAGCCAGGGCGACACCGTCCACGAAGAAGGTCGACGTGGCCACCGCACCGGGCAGCACATCACTCGCCGTGGCGTGGAACTCGATCGTCCCGCGCACGCAGGCCAGATCGTCGGGCACGGTTATTTCGACCATCGGAGCGATCGTGTCCAGGGTGACACTAACTGTGTCCGTAGCGTTCAGCCCCGTGCCGGCGTTGTCCTGGGCCGAGACCGAGATCTGGTTGACGCCTTCGACCAGGGTGAAGGTGCCCATGAGGGATCCCCCACCTGCGGGCAACGATCCCGTCAGCGCACCCGTGACCTCCGTCGCGGTAGCGTCGTTGATCGTGGCACTGAGCGGAATCTCAGGGTCGGAACCGACCCCGTAGCAGGCCCCGTTCGTGGGCGTGTCGATCGTAACGACCGGTGCGGTCGAGTCGAGAATCACCGTGCGCGTGACGATCGCCGTGTTGCCCCCGGCGTCGGTGGCCTCGACCACGATCACGTTGGCACCCTCGCTCCACAGGGGAATCGATCCGGTCAGGAGCGCCGTGGCGACCCCGTAGATGTCGCCACCGGGCACGACGGCCGATCCCGCGGGGATCCCGTCGATCGACACGTCGGTCAGGGTCTGGTCCGTCACAGTGATCCCGAAACTCGGGATCGGAGTACTGACGACCGTGCCCTCTGCGGGCGAGATCACGACCGACGGGGCCGCGGTGTCGCGGTATACGACGATCGAGGTCGCTGCCGTGAGGCCACCCGCGTCGGTGACCGAGACGATGATGTCGTTCGGGCCTTCGAGGTCGAGCGAGAGCGATCCAGAGACCGTGCCCCCACCTGCGGCCAGGGTGCCCGGGGCCAGGCCCGCGGGCGTCGAGGTGATCGTGGTCGAGTCTTCATCGGTGACGTCGGCGCTCACCGTGATCGACGTGCTGCCGCTCACAATGCCGTCCGTCGGATCCGTGATGGTCACGACCGGTGTCTGGTTGAGGTTGTTGACGGTGACGTTGACGGAGTCCGCCGCCATCTCGCCGTTCGCGGTGACGGCCAGCTCGAAGCTGAGCGTCTCACCACCGATGCCGACCAGCGGAGCCGTGAAGGTCGGCTGCGCGACGTTGGGATCGGAGAGTGCAACCGCCGTGCCCGAAGTCTGCGCCCAGGCGTAGTCGAGCGGATCGCCGTCCGGGTCGTTGCTGCCGCTACCGTCGAGCATCACGAAGCCCTGGCCTTCGTCCACGCTGAAGTCCGCACCGGCGCTCGCGACGGGCGGCGTGTCCGGCGTCGCCAGGCAGGAGGAGGCATCGAAGACGGTGATCTGGCCGTTGTGTGAGGTGTACGCGAAGCCGTCCTGGACCTCGATGTCACCATTCGACCCGCCGCCGCCGAGGTTGGCGATGTTCTCCAGGATCGGGCTCGTGGGATCGGACACATCGAACACGGCGATGCCGGAGCTGTTCACCAGCTTCCCGAACGCCTTGGTTCCGGAGAGGACGACCTCGTAGAGGCCCCCCGTGAGGCCGGGCTCCGCCACCGGCACCGAGCTGACGAGGAACGGAGACGACGGGTCCGAGACGTCGAACACGGCGAGCCCGCCGCCGACACCGGTGGCCACATAGGCGTAGTTGCCCTCGACGGTCAGGCCGGTCCCGCCGGTCGGTGTCGTGCTCAGAACCGTGGGGCTCGAGGGGTTCGAGATGTTGATGACCTGAAGACCGTTCGGACTCAGGATGAAGGCGTGGGTTCCCTCGATGGCGAGACTCTGGATGACCGCATTGACGGACGTGACGCTGAGCGTCACCGGAGCGGTCGGATCCGTGATGTCCCAAGCGACGAATTGGCCCCCCGCTTGGTAGGCCGTGTTGCCTTCGACGACGAGCGTGTTCGTCTGCGCACAGCACACAGGGGTTGCCGTCTGGCTCAGCAACGTAGGGTTGGCCGGATCCGATACGTCGAAGGCCAGGAGGTAGAGACCGTTCGCGTAGAGGGTCGTGCCTGACAGCGCAACGGACTCCACGTCGTACCAGGCGTTGGAGACGTACCAGGAGGCAATGGTCACCGGGTTCGTCGGATCCGAGATGTCCAGGACCCACAGGCCCGGGTAGGAATTGACGCCCGTGGCGTAGGCCACGTTGGCCGAGACGAGGAGGTCGCCGTAGGAGCCGGAGATAGCTCCGGCCTGGACCGGGTCGCACTGCGCGGTCACAGGCGCCGCGGTCAGGGTCAAGGCAGCGAGGGCGCCGAGGGATGAAGTGGCAAGGCCCCCGAGGGGCAGGATGGATCTGAGGGTTCGCATGGTCTTCCTAATTCGAGTGGGGCTGCGCCGGCGCGGGTTGCGCCAGGTCGGAGGTGACAGGGAGTCCGACTTCAATGAGGCTCGGGCTCCGAGCGGGCACCACGACACCTGGGTGTCGATCGCTTGGCCCTTCTGAAGAAAATCGTGCCGGAGGCTGTCCAAGGGCGAGCAAGCCGGCCTCAAGCGTTGATTCAGGCCTTTCGCGGTGCCGCACCAGACGACGGCGTAGATCTGGAATAGAATTGCCAGTCCGGCGCGATTCCTGCGCCACCAGGAGCTGCATGCGCGAAACGAACCCCGATCCCGAGACCATCACTCGGCTCCTGCATGGGATCACCGACGGCGAGACTTCGGCACCCGACTCACTCTTGTGCCTGGTCTACGAGCGACTGCGCTGTCTGGCGGGGGCCCACTTCGGGCGCGTACCCGACGGGCACACCCTGCAACCCACGGCCCTGATCCACGAAGCGTGGATGCGGCTCGATGGCGAGCTGGACGGACTGAGGGGCCGTGAGCACTTTTTCGCCCTCGCAAGCCGGGCCATGCGCCAGATTCTGGCCGATCACGCTCGCGGACGCCTGCGACTCAAGCGCGGCGCGGGAGGGCGGCAGGTCACGATCCACTCGAACTTCGATGGCTCCACGGACGCCCCCTTTGACCTCGTGGAGTTCGATGATCTCCTGAGCCGTCTCGCGGATCTGAACCCGCGTCATGCGCGCGTGGTTGAGCTGCGCGCGCTCGGCGGACTGACGGTTATTGAGGCCGCCGAGGTGCTGGGCGTCTCGGCAAGCACGGTGGACGCCGATTGGGTCATGGCCAAGGGCTGGCTGCGCACGCGCCTGAAACCCGAATGAGCTCTACAGAGTCCGAGTTCTACGAACGCGCGTACGAGATCGTGCGTGGTGCGCACGCCCTCGAGGGCGACCGACGGGACGAGTACATCGCGGCCGCCTGCGGCACCGACGTCGCACTTCGCGGAGAAGTACGCGCCGTGCTCGCGGCGGCCTCCGACGAACTCGCAGATGACCCTCTCGCTGACGATCAGATGCAGGAGGCGCGTTGGGCCTTGGAGGGGCTGATGGAAGAGCCTCCGGCAAGACCGCTTCCGGAGAAGATCGGTGAATACACCGTGGTGCGTCGGATCGGACAGGGGGGCATGGGCGTCGTGTACGAGGCTGAGCAGGATTCCCCCCGGCGATCCGTCGCGATAAAGCTCCTGCACCCGATGCATGAGACCCCCGAAAGCTCGAGTCGCTTTCGGCGGGAGGCACAGCTGCTCGGGCGACTTCAGCACCCGGGCATAGCACAGATCTTCGAGGCCGGGACGTTCGAGGGCACTCGTGGCCCGCAGGCCTTCCTCTCAATGGAGCTCGTCGAGGGCGAGTGCATCGACAATTTCGCATCAGCCCACGACCTTGACGTCGCCGCTCGACTCATGCTGATCGCGCGCTTGTGCGACGCGCTGCACTATGCGCACCAGAAGGGCGTTCTCCACCGCGACCTCAAGCCGGCCAATATCCTCGTGACGAGCGAAGCTGTCATGCCCGCCTCTGTCGATCGCTCGGGTCTCGCCGCGTTACCGCAGCCCAAGATTCTCGACTTTGGCGTCGCGCGGGCGCTGGATGCCGACCTCAGCACGGTTACACCCCAGACCATCGAGGGTCAGCTCGTCGGTACGGTGCCCTACATGAGCCCCGAGCAGGCCGCGGGCGACCCAGATCGCGTAGATGCACGCAGCGACGTCTACGCGGCGGGGCTCATCGCGTACGAGCTTCTGGCGGGCTGCCTGCCGTATGAGGTGCGCGGGAAGCTCGTGCACGAGGCGATACGTGTCATCAGGGATGAGGAACCCTCGATCCTGGGCGTCGTCGATCCCGTGTTGCGCGGCGACGTGGAGACGATCGTTGCGAAGGCGTTGGAGAAGGATCGTGATCGCCGCTACGCCTCCGCGGCGGAGCTGGCCGCCGACATCCGGCGGCATCTGTCTCATGAACCGATCAAGGCACGCCCGCCGTCGACGCTGTACCAGCTGAAGAAGTTCACGCGACGCAACCGAACACTCGTTGGCGGCGTAGTGGCGACGCTTGTTGTCGCCCTGGTCGGCTCCGTCATCGCCACCCGGTTTGCGTTCGAGGCCACGCGACGCACGAAAGAGGTCGAGCGTCAAGCGGGAGAGATAGAGCGTCAAGCGAAAGATGTGTTGCGCCTGTCGCTAGCCCAGGACCTGGAGGATCTGGTGGCGACGGCCGACACGCTCTGGCCTCCCCACGCTGAGCAGGTTTCCGCGATGGAGGACTGGCTCCGAAACGCCCAAGCGTTGACCGCGGAATTACCAGCACTGTTTGCAACGCGCGAGGAGTTACGTGCCCAAGCCTCTGCGCGCACTCCCGGCGAACTACAGGCCGAGCGGGAGAGCCATCCGGACTTCGCGCTCTTCGAGCTGGCGGCGGGCAAGGCGACCTTCAACCGCCGAGTCTTGCTGCAGCGTCGAGACGCCGTGGCAGCAGAACTGCCCGAGCTGGACTGGGACGCCCTACCAAGGAGTGCAAGAGACCTTGGTGAGCTCGCGCGCGTCCTCGTGAATCCGACACGCACAATCTACGGACAGGAGCCGCGCGGCCTGGTGCTCGCAATGCGTGCGTTCGAGGTGGCCTCGGATGATGAGCGGGCGACGATCGCCGGAACCGTTGCCCAGGCGAACCTTGCCCTGGGCCGGGACGAGGAGGGATTGGATTGGATCTTTGTTGCGCACGATCTGTCGACGGGTCGCGCCAAGGCTGACTGGGCATCTACCATTCCCAAAATGGAGGAAAGTTTGGCGAAGGCGGCGACAGAAGGGGGCATGGCCGGTACCGAGCAGAGGCTTGCAGCGCTCGAGGCGGAAGTCGCCGAGCTGGATCAACGCATCAGTGAGCGCCGAGACTGGGTGTACCCTGAGGAAGTCGAGGCGAAAACCCGTGCGCGTTGGTGGGACAGTCAACTGACCGGTTTGATCGGCGAGCTGAGGGCTTTGAACGATGCCGAGACGGGGCTCATGAGCGAGCGCGGCATCAGTCAGGAGTATGGCTGGAGTGTTGCGCGGCGTCTCGAGTTTGCGAGGCGCCTTCGTGACGGTCTTGTCCGTGACGGGGATCTCGACCTGCTCTGGAGCGCTGCATTGCCCGGGATCGAAGCCGCCTACCCGGGGTTGCAGCTGGCGCCGCAAATGGGACTCGTGCCGCTCGGGGCAGATCCGCAGTCGGGGCTCTGGGAGTTCTGGCACATGCAGACGGGCATCGAGCCCGAGCGCGGCGAGGACGGCAAGCTGGTGGTCGGAGAGGATACGGGTCTCGTGTTCGTGCTGCTCCCTGGCGGGCTGTCCTGGATTGGAGCGCAGTCGGCCAAACCGGAAGCCCGGCATTACGATCCTGACGCATTGACCCAGCGAGGCTTCTCGAACGAGGAGCCCGTGCACGAGGTCAACCTGTCACCGTTCTTCCTTGCGAAGTACGAGATGACCCAGGGGCAATGGGAGCGCACCGTTGGCTTCAATCCCGCGCGCTGGCCGACCAAGCCTGAGATGAGCAACATGCCGGACGCTCACCCGGTAGAACAGATTACGTGGAATGACTGTGTGAATGTCGTTCCACATCTGGGCCTGGCGCTGCCCACCGAAGCTCAGTGGGAGTACGCCGCCCGTGCTGGGACTGACACGCCCCAGCCGTTCGCCTTCGACGACTTTGCGACGCACGCGAACATCAAGGACGAAAGCTACGACGGTTTCTTCGTTGGTCCGGATGCCGCAGAGCCGTGGGACGATGGCATGGGGATACACGGTCCTGTCGGAAGCTTCCTGCCCAATGGCTTCGGACTCCACGATGTGCTCGGCAACGTAGGGGAGTGGTGCATGGATGGCTACGATTCAGCGTTCTACAAGACGGGTCCACGCGCTGATCCTATCGCTCCGTGGGAGGGCGCCGAGCGGCGCATGATCCGCGGCTATAGCTTTGTCAACCGAGCGCTTCACGTACGCTCGGCGGCCCGAGATTCCAATTCGCCGACCCATTCGTCGTACATCGTGGGACTGCGCCCGGCACGCCGGGTTGACTGACGAGATTACCGAATCAGGTTCGCCGCCGCACACCTGGCAGGCTCGTCACAACAGGAAACCTACAGTCAACCTGTGAAGGCCATCGACGCCGGGCCGGGTTGGCCTGAGCTTGACCTGGCACGGTAGAGGCAGAGGACCCTCAGCCGTCGGGGGCATTCGATGCGGCGGCGGGCACCGCGACCGACAGTGATCCGAGCCGTTTCGGTGGAATTCGCGAGTCGCCTTGCGGTCAAGGAGAGCAGGCGTTCGATCGATCGCACGATCGGTGTGAAACCTCGTTTCGAGTTCGCCATCTCAAGGATGGCGTGGCGTGGGTCGTTCGCATGACACCAAGACCACTTCCGTCGCCTCGGCTGGGGCCTCTGGCACGAAATGGCTGCGGGGGTGAACTTCCTTCCCGCCTCGGCACTCACTCCCCGTCCGCGAATGGATCGATGGTGCGGGGCCAGCCCCTGTACTGGTTGGTCGGGTCGGTCACGTCGACCATGCGCGGCCAGCACTCGGCCGTGATCTTCTTCGTCGACCTGTCGAACCGCACAATTCCGAAGCCGGGCATGCGGTCGTGCAGCTCGGCGGGCTCGCGGCCGGACGGACGTGGATTCGTGTGTGCGTGGATGGTCATCTTGTTTCCGAAGCCATCGAGGTAATCGCCGAGGTTGTCGAGCGGGCCGTCGATCTTGCGCACGGCTTCGTACTTCGGCTCCCACCAGCGCGGCCAGAGGTTGGCGATCGACGGAACGCAGAACCACCAGCCGGCGTCGCGGAAACTGTCGATACCGTACTGGCCGAGAGTCGCGAGGTGCTGGTCGCCACAGATGTGGAAGGCCTGGGCGCGTCGCATGGCATCGACGGCTCGATCGCGTCCAGTCTGTGGCCAGCCATTCGCGTCGAAATCCGCGCGGTAGAATTCCTTCTCGGAGCCGTGGTAGGTCGACGTCATGTTGAACGCGGTCTGCGAGACCACGGCCTTGAAGGCGACTCCGTCCTGCTGCTTGCCCCATTCGTGCAGGAACCGGATCTGACGCTCGCCGAGCAGCTGCTTGCCCGGAGTGTCGTAGAGCTTCGGATCGTAGTCCTCGGCGGTGATGTGATCGGGGCGTGGCCCCATCCCGTTGCCCTCGATGTCGAAGTCGAGGCACCCGGACTTGAACTTGCGGTCCTCGATGATCGCGAAGTCGACACCGCCGACAAGGAGACGGGTGTAGTAGACGCCAATCCCCTGCTCGATCGGAGTAGGATCGTACGGGTCAGGTAGGTGCGCAGTTTGTTGACGCTCGACCATCTTGACGTAGTCGGCCGGGCGCGTGTAGCCCCCTTGCACGTCTCGTGTGGCCTTGCGTCCGCCCTGGCCCCACAGGTTCGGCTGGCCAACGTCGTGGTCATCGGTAAGGCAGACCGTCGGTCGATCCTTGATCAGGTCACCGAAGAGTTCGCCGAAACTGAGCCAGTGCTGGGTGTGGGCAAGGTGCGGGTAGACCTGATCGCCGGTGAAGAGCAACACATCCGGGTCGATCCCTCGAACCGTCTCGACCACGTCATCCTTCGAGATCTTTCCACCTCCCGGGCCGGGTGAGTTGCCGGTGAAGGCCGCGGCGACGATCACACTCTTGTCGACTGGATCGCGGCGGATCGTCCCTTCGTAGGTCGACCCGAGCGGGTGCGAGACGCGATAGCGCCAGTTCTTCGCCATGTCCCAGTCCGGTACGCGAAACGTCGCGGTCCAGCCGATGCGATGGACGGGGGTCATGGCGACGATACGCCAACGGTCATCCACCTCGATCGAGAGCGACACTTGGTGCGGGTCACTCTCGGCCAGGGGGTAGAGCTGCACGGATAGCTTGAGGATTCCCTCGTGCACGGTGTAGAGCGCGAAGCAGATCAGCTGATCCCGGGGCCGTGCTGCGATCTTCGAGCGGTCATCCACCTCCTGGAGGACGGCCCACTGTCTCGGCTCCGTGCTCGATGCTTCATCCATGAGGGCCGCCTCCTGAGAGAGGGCCGTCGCTCTCGACCAGGAGAGCAAGCTGCACGCCAGAAGCGTCGGGATCGCGATATTCATCGTGTCGAGTGTAGCCGCAATACCGTGGCGGACACACCGCGCCCTGTTCCGAGTGAGGCGGGAGCGCGCACCCGTAGCCCACTCCTCGCCCGGCCGATCAAGTATCCGTGGCGCAAGTCCCTTCGCCCCTGGAATTGACCGGCCTGGGAGCGGCGGAGTTCCCCCTCGCGCATTAGACTTCGCGGCATGATCCGACGAAGCGCCAATCAGCTGGCAGGGATATTGATGGCACTCGCCCTCGGGGGATGTTCGGGGACAGGAACCGATCTGCCCGACGGCGAGCTTTCCGTCGTCTTCATCTCCATCGACACCTTGCGCGCGGATCACGTCGCCTGCTACGGACACCCGGTGGTCCGAACACCCCATATCGATCGGCTCGCAACGGAAGGGACCCGCTTCGAGGTATGCCTGTCCTCATGCCCCCTGACCTTGCCATCCCACTCGACCATGATGACGGGTACCTACCCGTTCGTTCACGGCGCACGCACGAACGCCACATTCGTGCTCGCCGAGGAAAACCTCACCCTGGCCGAGGTCCTGCTCGACGCCGGATTTGCCACCCACGCTGAAATCGGGGCGGCCGTGATCAATGCGGACACGGGAATGGCGCAGGGGTTCGAGGGCTTCGGCGATTCTTTCATCGATGAACAGGCCGGTCGACTCCCGGCGTTCGAGAACTCGATCAGGGTGCACGACTCCCAGCGCCGAGCGGACGAGGTGAGCGACGCCGTGCTGGCGTACCTCGCATCGCGACGGGCTGACAGGCGACCCTTCTTCCTCTTTGCCCACTACTTCGATCCACACACGCCTCGCGAAGCCCCCGCGCCCTATGCGGACCAGTACGACGATGGCTACCTGGCAGAGATTGCCTACACCGACGCCCAGGTCGGACGTGTGCTCGACGTCCTGCGCGAAGCTGACTTCATGGATCGCACCCTGGTCCTGCTCACCTCCGATCACGGCGATGGCCGCAAGGATCACAAGGAGTTCACCCACGGCTCGTTCCTTTACGACTCGACCCTGCTCGTGCCACTCGTGATTTCATGCCCGAGCCGCATCGCCGGAGGCCAGACCATCTCCGCCCAGGTCGGTCTGGTCGACCTGATGCCAACGATCCTCGAACTGGTTGGCGTGTCCGTCCCGCCCGAAGTCCAGGGAGCAAGCCTCGTCCCGCTGCTGGAGGACCCGGCGCTAGACCTCCCATTGATGACCTATTCCGAGACCCTCGAGCCGCGCATGACCTTTGGCTATTCGGAGCTACGATCCCTGCGCGCAAGCGGGTGGAAGTACATTCATGGCCCCGGGCCAGAGCTGTACAAGGTCGCGCAGGATCCCGGAGAGACCGCCAATCGCGTGGACTCCAACCCGCGCCGGGTGGCCGAGATGCGGGCGACCTTGCGCGAGCTCATCGCCAACGCACCACCACTGCTGGGTCGCGGCGTGGCGCGCGAGCTCGACTTCGAAGACGTCCAGCAACTCGCCGCCCTCGGTTACGCGGCCGATGAGGGACAGGCCGAGGGCGACGATCCGCACCTGTGGACCGATGAGCTGGAGCACTTCGAGCCACGGGGAATCAACCCGATGGAGAGGGCGCGCGACATCTTCTCGCTATACGCGGGGCTCGGAGCCCTGAGGGACGGCAAATTCGAGTCCGGAGTCGAGAACTGGTCCTACTACGTGAAGAGCAACCCGACGGACGCGGCAGCTCACAGTTGCCTCGGCCAGTGCTACGCAGCGCTTGGGCGCAGGGCCGCGGCCATCCCCTCCCTGAGGCGGGCACTGGAGCTCGATCCAGAGCGCTGTGATGACTACCAGATCCTCGGTTCCCTGCTGGCGGAAGGCGGCGACCACGCCGAGGCGCGGATCCAGTTCGAACGGGCCCTCGCCTGCCACCCCGACCACATCCAGGCTGGGATCAAGCTGGCCAGATTGCTGCTCTTGCTCGAGGATCACGAGGCTGCGCTCGAGGTACTGGACCGAGCGCTCGAGCGCTCACCAGGCTACTGGCAAGTACATTCACTGCGCGGCCAGACCTTGCGCGAGCTCGGCCGTGATGACGAGGCCCTGCAAGGCCTGCGAACAGCCGTGGAGCTCGAACCCAGGGATCCGTCGACACGGATGGATCTGGCCTCCCTCCTCGAGAGGACCGAGCGCCTCGACGAAGCCCAGGCCGTGCACGATGAATCCGTGCGGCTCCTCCCCCGCAACGCCCCGATCCGCGCCGCTGCCGCAGGATTCTGGATCGAACGGGGTGTAGGTGCGCGCGCCCTTCAGCTGCTCGAATCCGGGCTTCGGGATCAGCCCCGGAACCAAGCCCTCTCGGTGCTGCGCGTGCGGGTGCTGGCCACCGACCCGGACCCCAAGGTGCGCAACGGGGAGCGCGCCCTGCGCCTTGCAAAAAGGCTACTGCAAGGGACGCGAAGCGAGGGCCCACGGGTACTCGCAGCGGTGGCGACGGCGATGGCCGAGACTGGTGACTTCGAGCAGGCCATCGACCTGGCCCAGCGCGCAGCCCGCCAGGCTCGGGAGAGCGGTGCAGAGGCCCTCATGGACCGCATCGAGACCGAGCTGACGGACTATCGCAATCAGCGACCTGTGCGCAGTCCGTAGCGTCCCCTTCGAACCGGAGTGAACCCATGAAGACCCTGGTAAACTCTCTCACGCGCACGGCGCTCGAAGTCGTTTGCCGGATCGACGATTCCGAGCTGGCGAAGATTCCGGCCACGGGGCCGCTAATCCTCTATTGCAACCATACCGGGCAGGTGGAGGTCCCCCTGCTCTACACCGAGCTGCAACCTCGTCGCATCACCGGTATGGCGAAGAGCGAGCTCTGGGACAACTGGTTCCTGCGCAAGCTGCTCGATCTATGGGGAGCCATTCCGATCCACCGCGGTGAAGCCGATATGCCGGCCATGCGAGCTGCGCTGAAGGCACTGGAACAGGGACAGATCCTGGCGATCGCCCCCGAGGGCACACTCAACAAGACGGGAGTCCTGCGCAGGGCCCACTCGGGAATCGTCGCACTTGCGATCCGCAGCGGAGCCCCCCTGATCCCCCTGGCGCACTGGGGCAGCGAGAGGCTCATTCCCAACCTCAAGCGCGTGAGACGAACGGACTTTCACATCCGGGTGGGGAAGCCCTTCAAGCTCGATCTCGGAAGGCAGCGAGCCACGCGGGTAGTGCGCCGGCAATTGCTCGACCAGATGATGTTCCGCCTCTCGGCCTTGCTTCCGAGGGACTACCGCGGTGCCTACTCGGGCCTGGACCAGGCGACGAACGAACACTTGCAGCGCGTTGATCTGTGACGCCCGCTCTAGCCCATTCCGTACATCGCGGTTAGCCCGGATCGTCCAGCCAAACAGCGGCGGCCTCGCCGAGTTTGGGCGAGGCCGCGGAACGGGAAGACGTGACTGCCGGACGAACTACCGTGTGACTCCGGGTCAGGCCCCTGTCACGGACAGAAGGTGACCGACACGGCATCCGTCAGGTTGAATCCCGATCCACCCGGCCCCATCGGGTCGCGGAAATAGAACTGGAAGTTCCAGGTGCTCAAGGGCGAAATCTGCCCGATGCCCCCGTTGGCGGGAGGGGCCGTGAAATCGAGGGTCCGGTTGACCTCCCCCTGGGCATCCGTCACCACCACCGGCGCCAGGCGGTGCACGCCCATGCCGCCAGCGGACACGCAGCGCAATCCGTCGCCGAAGGGCACCGCGATCTGACCGCCTCCGTAGAAGAACAAGCCCGGCTTGTTCGGCGATGCGTCGGCCACTCGCAGGGTGAAGTTGTTCAGGGAAACACTCGTCGGACCCGATCCCGCGATCTGGGCGTTCGTGCCACCGGAGTGGACCGTGGACGAGCAATAGCGCACCTGGTCCCCGCATTCGCACCCGTCGGGGACCTGATTTCCGTTCAGATCGGAGGCTATCCCATCGAAGATGTCGCACATGTCTGCGCGCCCGTTCCCGTTGCAGTCGGGTCCCCCGAACGGTCCCACGAAGGTGACCTCGCTCAGGAATCCGTGGGTGTCCTTGACGAGAAAGGCCGGTCCTGCGATTGCGACGCTCGTGACGCGCGAGGCACCGCCCGGATTGATCCGCGCAGTCTCCGACCAGGTACTGCCGGATCGCTCGAAAAAGAGGGCCTCCCCGGTCGACTCCGAGGCAATCAGCGCCCGGTTGCCGTCGAGTGCGACATTCCAGCCGAAGTTGTGCGTACCCGGTGCCGAGAGGGTCTGTTGATAGACCCACCAACCGTTCGTTCGCACAAACATGTAGGCATTTCCGAGATGCAAGTCCTCGTAACGGGCAGGGACGAGGAGAGTATCGCCCTGCACGGCGAGCGTATGACCAAACTGGCCGCCGGTCTGTGAATTCGGTGACTGGAGGATCTGATTCTCCAACCATTGCGGACCGGACCGTTGGAAGACGCTCACGCTGCCGGCGCCACTGGCCGGGTTTGTGCCGACGAGAATGTGGTCGCCGGAGATCGCGACGGAGGCGAGCGTGTAGCCCGTGGTGGGATCCATGGTGTCCTCCAGGAACCAGTCACCAGAGAAGTAGGCGAAGACGCGCACGCATCCGGGATTCCCGGGCCCATGTTGATCCTCGACGACAGCCAACCGCGGCACTACCCCATCCTGTATGTCGATCCCATCCCACAGGAACTCCTCGGGAGCCTGAACGATCGGTCCCGGCACCCAGGTATTGGGCGCGGTCCGTCGATAGGTCTGGATCCTTGTATCGTCGAGCTGGTATGCCGCCCAGGTGCCATCGATGGCCATGCTGCGACCGCCGAGATCGACGCCGGGCCAGCGCTCCTCGTAGACCAGACCGGTCGTCGACACGGAGTAGCGGTACACGCCTCCGGTGTCCGGCCCGGCCCAGTCGTCGTAGGGGCTGCTCAGGAGGATCGTCCCCCCGGAAGTCTTGGAGAGCCAGCCGAAGCCCGAGCCCGTCGAGCCGTCCGGGTTGATCAATTCATTCGAAACACACTGCGCGTTCGCGTCACGGGCCGAGCCCAGCGCGGCGAGCACGAGGCACACGGGGATCTGCAATCGCTGGAGGGGATTCATGTGGGGCTCCTGGTCGGGTCTGGGCCCTCCCGATCGATGGTGACGGGCGTGGCCTCACAAGGAGTCACGCAAACCGTGCCCGGGCTCCATCAGATCGAGGGCCAGCCGGGGGCTGCCCCGTCCCGAAACCGCCTCTCCCGAGCCTCAGCCCCCTGCTGCCGCCGGGAACCGGATTACCCGCGCTGAAATGCCTGGTCGGTGCTGCGTGGGACGTGGCACTGCTGGCAATTGGCCCGCTCGGGATGGGTCGTGCGCACTTCCTCGCGCGCGGCAGGGCCCGAATGGCAGGCCAGGCAGTTCTCCCGTAGATGTACCGGATGGGGCATGACCGGAGGCGCATTGTCATGGGCGCGGGGCCCGTGAATCGAGGCTGGTTGCCAGCCCTCGAATGCGCTCTCGACGAAGATATCTTGGGTGACACTGAAGACGTGGCACTGGTTGCAGCGGCTGCCCTCGGACATGCCCGCGGTCCCGGCGTGGGGCGACGGTGGCGCGAACCCCACTCCCTCGACGGCCATTCCGCGCTGGGTATGGCATTCGACGCAGCGTATTCCGAAGGGTACGTGGGGAATGACGGGCGGTGCGCCCTCATAGGCACGGCGCGCGGCACGTGTCTGCAAGCTTCCCTTCAGCGCAGTGGGGACTCCGGGTACGCCCACCAGGGCTTCGTCCGTTTCGCCAGCACACGAGGTGATCAACGCCAGAAGGCCGATCAGGATGCGCTTCACAACTTGACCTTCTCCAGGCGAACCGAGCACTTCTTGTAATCAGGTTCCTTGCTGATGCTGTCCATGGCATCGAGGGTCACATGGTTGATCAGCAGGTTCTCGTCGAAGAACGGTACGAACAGCGATCCCTCGGGCGTCGCACCACGCCCGTCGATCCGGGCGGGCAAGGTGCACTCCCCTCGCCGCGATACGAGGCGCACGGAGTCCCCGGAGGCGATGCCGATGCGCTGGGCATCGGCCCGGTTGACCTCGACATACGCCTCGGGAACGGCCTGGTGCAGCTCCTTGACCCGTCGGGTCATCGACCCGGTATGCCAGTGTTCCAGCACACGCCCCGTACTGAGCCAGAAGGGGTACTCCTCATCCGGCACCTCCGCCGGCGGATGGTAGGGCCGTAGCCAGATCGCGGCCCGCATGCCGTACTTCTTCGCCTTGTAGAAGTGCACCTTCTTCTCCGCGTAGGGGTCGTGCCCCCCCGCGTAGCGGTAGCGAGTCTCCTTGCCATCCACCACGGGCCAGCGCAGGCCGCGCGCCTTGCGCAACTGCGCGTACGAGGCCAGGTCCTTGCCGATCCCCAGGGTGAACTTCCGATACTCCTCGAAGAGGGGCTCGTGCCAGTCCCCATGTTCCTCGGTTGCCCACGGAAACAACTCCCCCATCCCCATGCGGCGCGCCACCTCGATGATCTGCCAGGCGTCCTCCTTTGCTTCCCCGGGCGGATCGATGAGCTTGTCCCACTGCTGTGTTCTGCGTTCGCTATTCCCGAACATGCCTTCACGTTCGATCCACGCGGCCGAGGGCAAGATGAGGTCCGCCTGGTCGGTCGTCGGTGTCGGGTAGATGTCGCTCACGACCAGGAAGGCACCCGCCGGCTTCGTCCAGCGGTGCAAGTTGGGCATCGAGACCCAGGGGTTGGTGACCTGGATCCAGAGCGTCTTCAGGTCTCCGCGCGCAAATGCACGGAACATGTCGACCGCGTGATAGCCGGGCTTGGACGGAATCGTGCCGGCGGGCAAGCCCCAGATCTTCTCGGCCTCGGCGCGGTGCTTTTCGTTTGTCACCACGCGGTCCGCGGGCAGGCGGTTCGACAGGGTTCCGACCTCGCGTGCCGTGCCGCATGCCGACGGCTGCCCGGTCAGACTGAATGGGTTCGATCCAGGCTTGCTGATCTTGCCGGTCACGAGATGCAGGTTCGTGATCAGGTTGTTCATCCAGGTGCCGCGCACGTGCTGGTTGACGCCCATGCACCAGAGGCTGACCGTCCCCCGGCGCGAATCCCCGTAGATCTCCGCCAGGCTGCGGATCACGGCCTCGGAGACGCCACTGATCTCCGCGACCTTCGCCGGGGTGTAATCCTTCAAGAACGTGCGGAACTCCTCGAAGGTCGAATCCTCGGCCTTGTCCTTGAACGTGTAGTGCTCCGCGTCCCCCTCGACGCCGTAGCCGATCGTCTCCAGATCCTCGATCCCGCGCTTGAAGACCGTGTTCTCCTTGATGAAGGCATGGTCGACCTTGCCGCCCTCGACCAGCAGATGCAGGATTCCGTTCGCGAGGGCAAGGTCGCTCCCAGGCTGCATCTCGACGTAGAGGTCCGCGTAGTGCGTGGTAGGCGTACGGCGCGTGGCGATGTCGATGATGCGAACGCCCGGGTCCTGGCGCTTGTGCTCCAGGATCCGGCTGAAGAGCACGGGGTGCATCTCCGCCATGTTGTTGCCCCACAGGATGAAGTCGTCGCCCAGCTCGAAGTCGTCGTAACAGCCCATGGGCTCGTCACTCTGGAACTGCGTCACGAATCCCATGACAGCGCTGGCCATGCAGAGGCGCGCGTTCGGGTCCAGGTTGTTGCTACGCATCCCCGCCTTGACCCATTTGAGCGCGGCGTAGCCGTCGTGGATCGTCCATTGCCCCGAGCCATACATCCCGACCGCTTCGGGGCCGTGTTCCTCCAGTGTGCTGGTGTAGCGTTCGGCGATCAGGTCGAAGGCCGCCTCCCACGAGATCGCCTCGAGCGAGCCGTCCGGCTGGCGGCGCTGGGGCTGGGTCAGGCGATCCTTGCCATACAGCATTCCGGGCAGGTGATAGCCCTTGACACACAGGAGCCCCTTGTTGACCTCCGCCTTCTCGTCGCCACGAACCGCCACGGCGCGCCCCTTCGACACACCGACCTCGACACCGCAGCCGGTCCCGCAGAAGCGGCAGGGCGCCTTGCTCCATTCAACTGGCCCGCCCGGCGGCTCGAAGGCGCCCTTCGCCTCCAGACGAGCAGCCTGGGCCTCCTGCTTTTCGGAGAGGATGACCAGCCCGGCGGTGCCGAGCCCCGCTCGCTTCAGGAGACCCCTGCGGTCCAGCTCCGTCATTTCGGCCCCTTCGCGCTCGCCTCGAGCCATTGGTGCTCGGGGCGCGCCAGGAGCTCCTCGATCACGCCCTCCACAACGTCCGCAGCTTCGGTCTCTCCGTGCTCACGCGCCTCCTCGATGATCTCGCGTGCCTGCGGAATCAACTCCATGTAGAAACGCTCCGAGACTTCGTACATGCCGTGCCAGTGGGCGTAGTCGGGCGCCATCATCGATGCGCCGTGGCGCGCACGCCGGCCCTCGTGATGCCACAGGTAGAACCAGGTCCATTCGATCTCCTCGTCGAAGTTCGCCTTGGTACGCAGCCCCTGCTCCAGAAGCGCCTTCATGATCGAAGTGCCGGGCTTCCCGAACTTCTCGTTGTAGAGCACGATGAAGTCGTCGTACTGGGCATAGAAGCCATCGACATAGGAGCCCGTGTGGCAGTGCATGCAGGTGTCCTTCATGCGCTGACGCTTGGCCTCCCAGGTGTCGACGGTCTGGTTCGCTCGTTCAGCGGGATCCGTGGCCTTGACCACATGGCCGTTGATGTCCGTATCCATGACCAGGCTGATCGGGGGCCGGTTGGTCCAGGAGATGCGCTCGCCCGGGTCATGGGTGATGCGGCCACCGTTGGCACGGCTGCCCGACATGTGACAGGTGGCGCAGGTCGGTGCCTGGGAGTAGTCCTCACCCAGGACCCAATCCTTGCCGTCCAGGTTCATCTCGTCCTTCAGATCGCGATAGGCGACACCGTGCTTGGATTCCTCGAAGATCTCCTTCTGGGGATGGTCCGGACCCAGGTGGCACTTGCCGCAGTTCTCGGGCTGGCGCGCTCGACGGGGCGAGAAGTCGTGCCGCGAGTGGCATGCGGAACACGAGCCACGCGACCCATCGAGGTTCAGTCGGCCGATGCCCGTGTTGGGCCAGGTCCCGGAATCGAAACGGGGACGCCCGTCGTCACGCCGAGTGATTCGCCCGACCGCGTCCATGTTGGTGGGCCGGCCGTCCGCGTCCGGCATCAGGTCATCCACGGTGATCGAGCGTCCGTCACTTCCGACGAGTGCGACCTTGCTGCCGTGGCACTGCTTGCATCCTGTCGAGGCGCTGGCCATGCCATTCACCGGGCCCATCGCACGGCCCGGCGTGGGCGAATGGGGGCTGAATGGCTCGCGGTTGCCCTCGACCGTCTCGGCCAGGAAGTTATCCAACGAAGCCAGGATGTTCCCCGCCGCCGCATGGTGGCTGCGGGTGAACTCCTCAAAGACCTGGGAGTGGCAGCGCGAGCAATCCAGGGGCGTCACCACCGTCGCAACGGTCTGACCGTAGTGCGAGAAAGCGTCGGCGTCCTCGGGGTGAGCCTGGTGACACTCGAGGCAGCCGACGCCGGTCGTGGCGTGGGTGCTCGATTTCCAGTGGTCGATGATGCCCGGCGTCGACTGCGAGTGACAGTCGACGCACGCCCTGGACGTCTCGGGGACCGTGATCACGACCTCTCCGATCCCGATCTCCTGGCGCCGACGGGTGACTTCCTCGTACTGGACAAAGACGAGGGAGAGCAGGAACAGGAATCCGAGGACTCCGATAACGGTCTGTTTGGCAGAGAGACTCATCGTGGACAGGAAGTTGCGTGAGGGTCAGTGAGCTACGACGGCTTCCCAGAGGGTCAGCCCGATGATGGCGAGAACGCCGAAAATACCGATCCAGATGTGGAACTCGGACTTGGGCCAGCGACGGTGGATGAAAGCATCCACGAAGGGCCAGACGAACATCGTGAAGACGATGAAGCCCATGGAGAGCACGGCGAAGGTGCCCCCGAAGAGCTTCAACCAGCGAAATGAGACGTAGAAGAACCACTCGGGCTTGATCACCTCGGGCGTCACCAGTGGATCGGCGCGCGGTCCCATGGTCGCGGGCAGGATCGTGGCAAGACCGGCCAGCATCACCATCAGGACGAGGCCCATGATGATCTCGGTGAGCAGGTGATCCGGGAAGAAGCTGAAGCTGCCCCGATCCTTCTCCGGGTTCTTCGTGTCGACGAACTCGGTCACTCCCTGGAGCCGGATGAAGGTGATGTGGATGACGAGCAGCAGGACCATCAGGCTGGGCAAGATGGCCGCGTGCAGCATGAAGAACCGCGACAGGGTCGTCTCGTTGTACGTGTCGCCCCCCAGGAGCAACCGCTTCATGGGTTCTCCGATGACCGGCACGCTGCTCGAGATGTTCGCACCGACCGTCGCGCCCCAGAAACTGAGCTGCTCGTAGACCAGGCTGTATCCCGTGAATCCCACGAGCAATGTGCAGACCAGAAGGCACATCCCCACCAACCAGTTCAGCTCGCGCGGCTTGCGATAGGACGCCGTGAAGTACACGCGCATCTGATGCAGGATGACGCTGGCGATCATGAGCGTCGCGCCCCACTTGTGCACACTGCGCAAGAACCAGCCGTAGCGGACTTCGTGAGTGATCGCCTGAACGGAGTCGTACGCGCCCTCGGTGGATGCCTGGTAGTAGAAGGCGAGCAGAATGCCCGTGACGATCTGAACCACGAACAGATACGCGGGCGTTCCTCCGAGGCAAAACCACCAGCGCTTGAGGTGATTGGGTACGGGCTCGTTGGTCAGCTCCCGCAGCTGATCCCCGGATATCGGGATGCGCTCGTTGATCCAGTTCGCGAGGAATCTCATCAGGCCAGGTCGTCCTCGCCGTGGGTCCCGTGGCCCAGGCAGGGATCATGACCCGGCCCCGGCGCCCGCCGCTGCGGGCTGCGCTGCATGCGGTCCGGGAGGTCCGCGGCGGCGATTCCCTCCGTCGGGACCTGGATGAAGAGCAGGCCGTTCGCAATGCGCAACGGGAAGCGCGGCAGGGACTGGCCCGCGTCACCGGGTGGGCCGGAGATGCCCGTCCCATCGGCGTCGAACGCCCCGTTGTGGCAGGGACAGAAGAAGCGATTGTTCGCCCCTTCCCAGTGGACCTGGCAGCCGAGGTGCGGGCAGGTGCTCGACAGGGCGACGAAATCCTCGACGGCCCCGCTCGTTCCCTGTCGCGCAACCGCGATCCTCTGACCATTCGGTGCGCGATAGTCGATCGACTCACCGGCCGAAAAGTCCTTGATCGCACCGAGGAAGAGCCAGGCCGTCGCCTCCCCGCCGTCAGGGAACATGTAGCGTGCCCCGATCGCGCCGCAGGCACCGTAGCCTGCGACGAGTCCTCCGGTCATGAACCAGAATGGCAGGGAACCAAGCAGATCTCGGCGGTCCGGCTGCGGCGGAGTGTCCTCGGGCATGGGGCTTTCGATCGTGTGGGAGGGATGGAGAACGGATCGCACGCCGGGCAGATGGCCCCCGCGGGAATCCCTACTTTGGCCCACCCCCCCAGTTCGATCGCCCCGTCATTGTGCGTAGACAAGGGTACGCATTGTGCGACGTGGCTTCGAGCCCCGACTTGCGCCAGGCGAACTCTGATCCGACAGACCGCGTCCGCAATGAAATGTGGGATGCCGCTTGAATCGAAGATCCAGATGCGCCACCTCCTGACCCGGTCCCGACCCACCGATGCCATCACACAATGACCACTCCGTAGCCCTCGCCTGCGAGGCTACGGAGTGGTGCGGGCGTACAGCGTCAACCCCGGCTTGCTACTCGTCTACGGCTGCCACAACCGTGCGGTCTGAAAACCGTACTTCTTGGCCGCCTCGGCCGTCGGAACGGGCGGTACCGCGGCGTTGTACACCATCGCCGGCGCGTAGTTCGCGATCGCCACGGTGCCGCCATCCTGATTCAGGCCGAATAGCTGGCGTACATCGTTGAGCACCGTGTTCTTGCGCTCGACGCTGTAGGAATCGGCGGCATCGAGATCGAGAAGCGCGATCGGAATCTCCGGATCCATGACGACGTTGTTATCGACCGTATAGTCGAAATCATCCTCCACCGTCTCCAGATCTAGGATGAGGTACTTGGGATTCAGCCCCAGCTTCCCGACGATCACGCCCCCACCGGCCTCACCATCCTTGAACAGGCCAGAGTTCATGTGAAACAGATTGTCGCTGATATTGACCTCGGGCATGCGATCCTCGGGCCAATCGTGCTGCATGGCTCCACCGGGGTTGTAGGCGAAGATGTTGTGCTCGACATTGAGTGTGCGGCACCCGTCCGAGTGATACAGGTTGATGGCCGAGACGTTGCTCGAGGTCGCATCCGGGTTGTAAGGCCAGTTCAGCAAGAAGGAGTTGTTGCGGAAATTGATTTCGGCCAGGGTATTCCCCCTGAATGACACGGCTTGAGTGCTGGTCGCTTTGACCGTGTTCAGGAAGCAGTTGTTCGTGACGTCGACGACCGACTCAGAGGACAGGGGAGTCACCTGGGGATCGAACGCACCGTGGGCACCGTTCAGGAAGATGTTGCTGTCGACGACCAGATGATCCGTCTGAATGAGTGACAGGCTGAGCAGGGTGTAGGTCCGCGAGGAGCCCTTGAGCAGGCTGTTGCTCTTGGCGTCGTAGCTGTTCGATGGGGCCGCGTCGAACAGGAATCCGCTCACCACGAGCTCCTTCAGACGCGACTTCTTGGTGATCTGGAGCAGGGCTCCGTTGCGCCCCTCGGCGGTCACCAGGCCCGTCACCCAGGCGAATGGCTGGCGCGCCGAGAAATCGTCGTTGCAGCCGCCGATCAGGTGCAAGGTCGCCTCCGGGTTGTCGATCACCGGAAGGACCCAGATGCCCTGCTTCGCCTTTCCGCGGTACTCGCCCTGTGCGACGAATACCGAGGCCGTATGAGCGCCGGTCTGCAGCAGTTCAGCTGCCTGACCGAGTGCCTTGTGCAGCGTCCGCTGGGCGAACACTGTGGCGTCGTCAGCCTTCGCCTTTGCCGTTTCGTAGGCGGCCGAACCCTTGGGCCCCACATAGATCGAGTAGACCTCGGCCGAGGCTGGAGCGGCGAGGCCCATGACGATCAGAGTCGTGGAGAGCGTGGCACAGAGTCGGTTGAGTTTTGAATGCATGGTCTTGGGGTCGGAGAGCGGGTTTGAACGGGGCGAGTGTCGAGACGCGGGGCCTTGTATTAGGGGTCACGTGAACGGCCGCGAGACCCCATCAAGAAAATTGGGCCTTTTCGAAAGATCCTGATGGAGGGCTCCGCGCCCCGACGTGTCTCCTCCAGAGCCCCCTCAATGCGCCTATCGCCTCTCCACCCGGTCGGCCGGAACAGCCCTTGCCTAATCGAGACCCAGGGTCGACGATGCAATATGTGCGCTTTTCGGGTAGCGCTCACCCGACATGGATCAAGAACCGGCGACGATGCTCCTGCGCAGGATGGCCGACGGCGACAACGACGCCGGGAGGGAGCTGTTCGCGATCCTCTACGCGGATCTGCGATCGGGCGCAGGTCGCCTCATGGGCTACGACGTCCGTCACACCCTGCAGCCCACTGCGGTCGTCAACGAGGCCTGGCTCAAGCTCGCGAGCGTTCCCGGGGAGAACTGGAACAGCCGGGCGCACTTTCTCGGGGTCGCCGGCAAGGCCATGCGTTCGGTTCTCGTGGACCACGCCCGGGCCAAGAAGGCCGAGAAGCGCGGGGGCAATGCCGAGCGGATTCCGCTGGACGATGCGCTGAAGCTCTACGAGGACCGCGCGATCGACCTGATCGCCCTGGACGAGGCCCTCGCTGCCCTCTCGACCACGGACGAAGAACTGGCGCGCCTGGTCGAGCTGCGATTCTTCAGCGGCCTGACCATCTCGGAGACGGCCGAGGTCATGGAAATCTCAACGGCCTCCGTGGAACGTGGGTGGCGAACCGCCCGAAGCCTGCTGCGCGTCCAGCTCGGAGCCAATGGGCACGATGATTCCTGAAAACTGGCAGCGCATCCGCGAGGTCATGGAGCGTGGGCGTGAGCTGCCCCCGCCCGAGCGGAGCGACTGGCTCGACAGCCAGCTCGGGCCCGACGGTGAGGATCGTGAATTCGTCGACGCCCTGCTCGAGGCCGAGAACATCGACGACGACTTTCTACTCACACCGAACGACGGCGGGCCAGCTCGGGCCACCTTCGAACCGGCCAGGCCGGTCGGAACGCAGGTCGAGTCCTTTCAGATCCGACGGCTGATCGCGTCGGGCGGCATGGGAGCCGTCTACGAGGCCGAGCAGCAGAATCCGAAGCGCCGCGTGGCGCTCAAGATGATGCACGCGGGCACCCACTCGCCCGCGTCCCTGCGGCGCTTCGTCGATGAAGCTGAATTGCTCGCGCGCCTGAAGCACCCGGGCATCGCCCAGGTGTACGAGGCGGGGGTGCTTCCAGCGCAGGAGGATGGGAGCGAGGGAGAGACGCCCTGGTTTGCACTCGAGCTGGTCGAGGGAGCACGGCCGATCACGACCCATTCCAAGGAAGAGAAGCTCAGCCTGCGGAGCCGTATCGAGATCTTTCTCACGGTCTGCGACGCGGTGCATCACGGACATCAGCGCAGTATCGTCCACCGCGATCTGAAGCCCGCGAACATCCTGGTCGACCGCGCCGGGCGCCCGAAGGTGATCGATTTCGGGATCGCCAAGGTGACGGACCGCCATCCGGGCGAAGCCACGGACCACACACTCCCGGGCGAGATCGTCGGGACGCTGATGTACATGAGCCCGGAGCAGGTTGACGGGCGGACCGAGGACGTGGACACGCGCACGGACGCCTACGCCCTCGGAGTGGTCCTGTACGAGTTGACCTGTGACGTCGCACCATTCGATCTCGCCCAGCGCTCGATCACGGAAGCGGCGCGCATGCTCTCGACCCAGGACCCGCCGCCGCCCAGCAGTCGCGCGCAGGAAGTCCCCGTCGATCTCGATTGGATTGTGGCCAAGGCCATGGCCAAGGATCTGGACCAGCGCTATCGCTCCGTCGCAGAGCTCGCGGATGATCTCGGCCGCCTGCTGCGCCACGAGCCGGTCAGCGCAGGCCCGCCGAGCGCCACCTACCAGCTGCGCAAGTTCGTCCGCCGCCACCGCGCCGGGGTGGCGGCCACGCTGCTGGCTTCCCTGGCAGTCGTCGGCGGACTCGTCGGAACGTCCCTGGGGCTCGTGCGCGCGGTGCACGCCGAGGAGGTCGCTGAAGGGGAACGCCTGATCGCCGTATCCGAGGCAGACAAGGCAACCGCCGTCGTCGACTTCCTGATCGACGTCCTCTCGTCTCCCGATCCGTCGGTCGCGGGACGTGACGTGCGGGTGATGGATGTCCTCTCACGCGCCGCCGAGGAGTATGGCGTCCAGTTCGTCGATCAGCCCGATGTACGCGCGCGGCTGGCACACGCGCTAGGCTCGGTCTACCGCGGCCTGGGGTTGCGCGGTGAATCTTCGGAAGAGCTCGTACGCGCCCTCGACTTCATGCGTGCCCTGCACGACGGGCCACATCCGGAAACCGCGCTCGTGCTCGGAAACCTCGGTGTCGTGCTACTGGATGAAGGAGATTATGTCAGTGCAGAGGAGCACCTGAGCGAGTCTCTCGCGATGGAGGAGCAGCTCGCGCCGGAGAGTGAGTCACTGTACCGCGCCTACATTCGGATGGGTCGGCTACGCCTGGGGCAAGCCCACGTCGCCGAAGCCGAGGAGCTCCTGCGGGCCGGTCTCGAGGGTCTGCAAGACACAGTCGACGAAGAGAGTCGAGACTTGCTGATCGCCAAGAACGTGCTCGCTGGCGCCCTGCACCAGTCGATGCAACTGGACGAAGCCGAGTCCCTGTATCGGGCCAGTCTCGACGGCCTGCGTCGCACCCTCGGCGAGGGACACCCGGATACGATCCGGGTGCGCTTCAACCTCGCCATGCTGAGGCACTCTCGTGGAGAATCCGCCGCGTCGATCGAGGAGATCAAGGAGCTGCTCGAGATACGCCGCGAAACCCTGGGCCCCGACCACCCGGACACGCTGATGACGATCATGAACCTGGCCGGCATGCTGCAGATGGCCGGCAGGCTCGACGAATCGGCGGACGTCTACGCCGCGAGCTACGACGAGATCACGGAGCTGCTCCCCCAGGCACATCCGATTCAACAGACACTACGCGTCAACATGGGACAGCTCGCGCGGGCACGCGGAGATCTGGCCGAAGCCGAGGAGCTCCTGTCGAGCGTCTACGAGGCCCGCGTCGAGGCCGTTGGCCCGACAAACGAGCGCACTCTACGCGTACTCTACGAGCTCACCTCGATCGCGCGCGAGAGCCGGCACCACGACCTGGCCGAGGAACGCGCCCTGCGCGGGCTCGAAAACGCCGAGGCCAGTACCGAAGCGCCCCCTCACTACGTCTACCTCTTCCAGCTGGAACTGGGCCAGGCCTGGACCCACCTCAGAAGCTTCGAGGACGCCGAACAGGTGCTACTCGACAGCCTTCAGTCCTTCGCCCAGATCGACAAGACCCACCTGCTGGCATTGCCCCCACCCCAGCCCGCCCTCGCCCGGCTCTACCAGTCCTGGGGCAAGCCAGAACTGGCGGCCGAGTACTAGGAGCCCTGGGAATGGCACCGGCGCGTCGCATCCGGGGCTGGCCTTCGCATTTCACCAACGGGGTCTATTACCTGGCCGGACCTTGAGGTTGCCGTTGCGCCATCGACCTCACATGCTCCTTCGCCATTCATTCCTGGCGAAATCACTCCGGATCGCCGGTAAGCACCCAGCCAGCCCAATCCCGGGTCGGGGCTCCCGCCTCCCGTAGCGCCTGCTTGGCCTCCCACAGAGCCTCCGCCTTGGGCTTCTTCTCCTCCCAAAGCTGGCGATAGAAGAGTTCCATCAGCCGCCGCGTCGCCACGTCGTCCACCCGCCACAGACTCGTGATCGAGCTCTTCGCCCCCGCGGCATAAAGTGCGGCCTGAAGCGATTGAATTCCCTGCCCGGCGCGCCGAATGCCAACGTTTGTCTCGCAGGCGGAAAGCACGGCCAAGTCGCAGGCGGATAGGTCGAGGGCGCAGACTTCCTCCGCCGTCAGTACGCCGCTCATCCGTCCCATTGAGTCGCGGCCCTGGTTGGCACCTGCCAGGGCCAATCCGCAAAGAAGCATCGGAACCATACCCGTCACCCGCTCCTGCAAGCCCATGAGCATCCGCTCACGGTCGCCGCGATCCCCATCCTGGGTGGATCGTATCGTGTCGGCCGCAAACCACCCGTGGGTAGCCAGATGCAGAAAGCGCTTGCCTGTGACGTGCTCTGTCAATGCCGCCTTGGTCGTCCCCTCGCCGGTGAGAAGGACGGCATCTACTCCGGTTCGTTCTTCGAAGAGCTTCGCGATCGCTCGTACTTCCAATTCCGTCTGCGGAAGCTCCAGAAATCTGTGATGGGCGTCGCCGCGTTGCGTGCCTGCAGTACCGGCGTCATAGGCGACACCTCCCAACGCCAGGAGACTCGGATCGCCAGAAGATGACTCGACCGGCGCAAGGAGGCGAGCGTAAGAAACCTCGTTGACGATGCTCCATCTGTCACCAACGTATCCGCCCTCGAATGGAAGGGCATCCAGCGGAACGAGAAAGAGGAAGTCGTCCGCGCAGACGTGTATGCGCCGCGTTTCGTCCCCGAGCTGGCGGAGAATCGGATCGAGCAGTCGCACACGAAGCTCCTCGCCGATAGCTTCCGGTCCACTTGCCTCATAGCTCTCCCTCACTGAAATGCCGCGTAGAGAAGAAACGCCCAATGCTGGACGCCAGGACGCTACGAGCTCCTCCAATTCCGCCGCGTCCCCCAGGTCGATTCGTACGAGGGTGCCGTCGTTCTCGAGCACATGGGCCAAGAGATGCTCGGTTCCCCCCATCACATCTCCGGTCGCCTTGTCTTTATGCCAGATGGCAATGCGCCTGAAACCGACCAATGCCGCATCTGCCGCAAGCCCCTCGGTGAGCCGGCAGACTTCGACCGAGTTCGTTACCACTCCTCGTTCCGCAAGTTTTCGGCTCGCCTGTCGCTCTAACCGATCTCGTTCCTGCATGAGCCGTGTCAGTTCGATCGAAAGCACCTCAGGGTCACGCTCCTCGGTCGAAGTCGAGACCAGGTCGCCGAGCGACGCTCGAACGGCCCGCGATTGCCCCATGAGAACCTGGATCTCAGGGTCCCGGGCCTGCCCAAGGACCCGTGCCGCCTCGCCCGCCACCAGGCGCATCGTCTCTTGCAGCTCGAAAACGGTCCGTTGGAGCTCGAGATCGGCGAATCGCGTCAGGAAGAGCGCACTTGCAAATCGAGTTGCCTCGGCCCCCACGATCTCCCGCGCTTGACGCGGAGCGAATGCAAGCGAAGCCATAACGCGGGCACGCATACCGGAGAGCTGCCCCGGGACGAGTGCGCGCGCACCCTGGAGATCATCCATTTCGACCATTCGGTTGGCCAGGTTGAGCCGGGCATTGAGCAGATCGGGATGGTCTGCGGCCCAGATCCGCTCGCAGCTCGCCACGGCAGTCTCGAGCAGCACGCGGGCCCCAGCGCGGTCGCCCATGTCGCTCATGACGCTCGCAAGGGTCATCCGGGCTAACAAGAAGTCGGTGTGCTCCTCGGGAAGCGTCCGCGCGAGATCCTCCAGGACGCGCTCCAGCAGAGTACGAGCCCTGGAAAGCTCGCCCATCCTTCTCAGGACCGATCCCAAGTTCATCCGCGCACGCGTCAGGTGGGGGTGGTCCGCAGCTAGAGTGCGCTCAAACGTGCTGACGACGGATTCAAAGAGCGAACAGGCTAGCGAATGCTCACCCAACTCATTCAGGATGCTCGCCAGGTTATTGCGGGTTCCGACCAACTCGGGGTGGTCCTCCGGCAACGTCCGTTCGTAGCCCGCGAGGACGGACTCATTGAGCGTCCGGGAACCTGCGAGATCACCCATCCACTGCATGCATAGGGCCACGTTTCCACGAACCTTGAGCAGCTCTGGATGGTCGGCGGGCAGGGTGCGTTCATGCACGCTCAGGATCGATTCAAAAATTGTACGGGCCGCGGAATGGTCCCCCGCCTCGGCCATCGCTCCGGCCAGGTTGAGTCGCGTTGCTAGCAGGTCAAAGTGATCCTCGGGAAGCGTGCGCTCGTAGCCCGCCAGCGCCGCCTCCCACAGGTCACGGGCAGTCGAGAGGTCCCCCATCCTGTACAGCGTGGCACCCAGGTTCACCCGAGACCGAAGCACATCGGGGTGATCCGCGGGCCGAATCCGCTCGTGGGCCGCGAGCGTCATTGCGTGAAGATCTCGAGCACCCTCGAGGTCGCCCAGACGCCAGCATGTGTTGGCCAAGATTGTGCGCGCATAGAGCACGTCCGGATGCCCCTCGGGCCGCGTGCGCTCCACGTGCTTCCGTGCGGCACTTCGTGCCGTCTTGCTCGCAGTCAAGGCGCCAAGCTCGGTCGTGAGGGTTCCAAGACCGGACAAGACGTCCGCTACAAGCTCACTGTGCCTCGCACCCACCGCAGCTAGAACGTCATTGACCAGCTCGGTCGCCAGGGCTCGCGCCGCATCGAGATCGCCTTCCTGCTGCAATCGCCTCGCTTCGACAGCTCCGTCTTCCGCCGCCTTGGAGGCCAATCGGGTAACTTCGGACTCGGGTGCGGCCGCCAGGTGCAACTTGACGACTCCTGCGACCCCGGCATCCCTCGCTGCCACCAGGACCGCCAACAGGTCCCCCGTTTGAACCGTCAGCTGGATGTAGGGGTTCTTGTCATCGCCCGAGTCGTCGTTCTCTCGGAGAATCCGTCCAGTCAGAGGATTCTCGACCCTTGCGAATAGATCCAGTTCGGAGCTCGTCCAGAGGTGCAGGCTCCCGGAGAACTCAACGTCATACTCGGCGACAACGGTCGGACCACGTCCATCGATCAATGACGGTTCCTCGGCATCTACATCGAGTTCGTAAACCCTGTCGAACTTGGTCGGAGGGACCAACTCGTCGCTACGGAGAATCGGGAGCCCGTTCGCCTCTCCCACCAAAGTGGGAAGCGCGAGTGCGGCGACTCCAACCGCGATAAGCCAACTGTCCCCCATGCCCATACAGGCTACATCAAATCTCGAGTACCGCGAGACACCAAGCCGGTCTGTGAGAAGGCCCCTTGACCGAAGGGGCTTCCTACAGACCGGCTTGGTAACGCATTGACGAGAATCCTTGTAACGACGATCGATCGCGCGCGTACTCGCCACCCCCGTTCGACGCACATGAAGGAAACCCCCATGAAGATGCTTGCCATTGTCCCGTACTCACTGCTTGCGTTGAGTTTCGGCGCGCCCGCTACGGCGCAGGGCGCGGCTACGCACTTCCGGGACGAGGTCGATCTCCTTCTAGCGGAGATCGAGGAGATTCACCCTGACATGTTCTCGCGCTCGTCGCGCGATGTGTGGATGGAAGCCGCGGGTCAGCTGTATTCCGACCTCGAGACCCTCGATCGGGCAGGTGCGGTGTGGGAGATGCAGCGACTGACAGCATTGCTCGGCGACACCCACACGTTCTTTGACGTGCCGGCGAGCGTCATCGGCGGGAAGTGGTTCCCACTGCACCTACGCGTGTTCGCCGACGGGCTCTTCATTCGCACCGGTCACACGGATTACGAGGAGCTCTTTGGCAAGCGTCTGACCCATTTCAGTGGGGTCCCGGTCGAGGAGATCTACGACCGGATGCGGCCCTTCCTTCTGGCGGACAACGATTGGTACGCCATCGATAAGTTCAAGACCTACCTGCGCTACCCGAGCTTCTTGCGCCACATCGGAGTGCTGGAGGGCGAGCGTGACGCCATCCTCGTTGCCTGGGATGACGACAGCGGCGCGAGTGGCGAGGTGCTGGTGCATGCCAATACGGAGTCGTGGGTGACCGCGGCCTGGCGCGATGGGGATCGATCCGCGGCCGAGAAGCCCTTCTGGCGTCAGATCGATGGGAATTTCGGCTATCGCTACTACGCCGATTCCGGAACGCTGCACTTCGTGTGCGAGAAGGTGCGCGATAATGAAAGCGAGACCATGGCGAGCTTCTTCGCGCGCATGTTTAGTGAGGCCGAGGCGCGGCTCGCTGAGGGGCAGCTCGAGCGCTTCGTCATCGATATTCGCGACAACAGTGGCGGGAACGGGATGCTCTGGCAGCCTCTCATACGCTGGATCCTGCAGCATCCGCAGATTGACCGACCGGGCAATCTGTACGTGATCCTGGGGCGCGACACGTTCTCTGCAGGGATGCTACTCGCGACTGACCTCGAGCGCTGGACGCACGCGACGTTCGTCGGCGAGCCCACGCCACACCGACCGAATTTCTACGGCGACACGGAGCCGATCATGCTCCCCATGAGCGGTGTCAGGATCCGCTGCTCGCACCTCTTCTGGCAGCAGTCCGACCCGCGCGATGTGCGTGCCTGGCTGACTCCCGATGTCGTCGTCATCGAGGCGAGCGATGACTTTATCGAGAGACGGGACGTGCTTCTGGAGGCGTGTATCGAGCACATACCCGGACCCGACGCGGACGCTTCCCCGAACACCAAGTGGGCACGCGCCATCGAAGCGGACGCGGAGTCGCTCGCGCCAGCGGTGCGCGACATGCTCAGAGGGGTGCTTCCGAACCGAGCATTCACCGCCACCTGGGGGACAAGCGCGCTCGAGGGACGATGACCCGCCGAGACGGTCAAATTTGCCAAGTTCGGCCGTTCGGCCGTGGCGTGAGCAGCTCAGGGCGTCGAAGGAAGGGCGGTGAGTGAATCGACGCACCGCTCGCGGCAACGCGCCCGCCGCCCCAGGTGGCGTTCAGATTCAGAAAGGTGTTCGGGGCCGCACCCAACGACTCGTCATCTCTGGTGCCGTTCAGTGGAGGGGCTGTAGTGGGAGCCCGCAGTCTCGCCCGAAACAACGCCTTCGGGCGCTGGACGAGGACGAAACCCGTAGGTTCGAGAGGTCCTCTCCTGCCAGCGAGCACCGTGGGCGTCCTGGAACCGCACCGTCGATGCGGGCGATCTGGCTTTCCTCGGGGTAAATCACGGTTTTCTGGCGGTGTGCGGATGCCTTTCGCGGGGATTGGTTGTGGGCGACGCGGGAGGCCATCGGGCATCGCATCGGCCATTGAATCACCCGTGCCGACCCGGAAAGGAAACTGTCCATGCGCCATCCCCATCTCGCCCACGACTCCTCGAGCATCCTCCTCGCGGCCCTCGCAATGCTCGGATTCGGTGCGGCTACCCATGCACAATTCCCGATTCGGGATCGCTATTCGACGGAAAGGCGCGTCGCGCAGACGGTGCCGGTCATTCGAGAGATCGGTAGCCAGCGCCTGACCCCGGACCGTACCCGGGTTCCGGTGCCCTACTCGGGCACGATCCAGGCTGCCGTCGGGCCCGTCCTCTGGGACCAGCCGCCCGCGATGCCCGGAGCTTCACCGATCGTCGAATGGGAGGACACGGTCACGCCGGAGTTGGATCTGTATCAGGTACACGACGTGGTATTCACGGATCCCGTCCAGCTGACGTCGGTGTGCACCTGGTACACCGACAACAATGGCACCTGGGTCGGCGCGATCACCCAGGCGCGCCTCAACATCTTTACGAGCGACCCGTTGCTTGCCAGTGACGACCCGACGACGGGCACGTTGGTTCCGGTCACCGCCACGATCGATGGGCTCTTCGTCAGGATTGAAGCGACGCTCGACGTCGCTCTCCCGGCGGGCTCCTACTGGATCGGCTTGACTCCGATCGGCGACATCCTGGCCACGCTCGGCACCGAGTACCACGTCGAGAGCGGCAATTTTGGTGGGCAGCAGAGCCACATCCGCAATCCGGCCGGTGGCTACGGAATCGGCGCCGACTGGGGGACGGTCTCGGTGCTGGCCGGCTTGCCCGCGTTCGAGGGATCGATACGCATTGGAGGCACGACGAGGTCGTTTTGTGCGGATGACTGCGCGCCCCGTTGCGATCAGGTGCCCGACATGATCAGTGGCTTCGCTTCGGATCCGGGGATTCCGCAGTCCATCGCGGACAATTGCATCCTGACCCAGTCAACCGAGCTGTGCGAACTCGTGGTGTGGGGAGCCTACGGTGGCGCGCAGACGCTCGGGGTCGACATCTTCACGCTGCACATCCGTGAGGATGCTGCCGGTCAACCCGGCACGCCGCTTTACAGCGAGACGGGGATCGCTTCGACGCGCGTGGCCACCGGTGGCATCGTCGCGGGCGGCTTCCCCGAGCACCGATACAGCCTGACGCCGGCCACGCCGGTCCTTCTGGATCCGGGCACCTACTGGTTCGAGGTCATCAACGATACGACCCTCGACCCGGACGACGACTGGTTCTGGGAGACGGGCACGCTGGACCCATTCGCGGGCATCGCAAGCAACGCATATTCACAGACCGTGCCGGGCTCCTCATGGCTCCCGAATTCCTTCGATCTGGCCATGCAGGTATGCGGCAAGACGCCAGGCTTCTCGGACAGCTGCCCCGTTGGTTGCGATGCCGATGTGCTGCAGGAGGCGGACCTGCGCGGCGGTTACCCTTCGGACGAGAACATGGCCACGGGCGGCCTGGTCGCCGCAGCCGATGATTTCGTTCTCGACGGATTGACCGAGATCTGTGAGATCACGGTGCGCGGGGGCTATGCGCCAGCGAACACGCCGCTCGTGCCCGATCTGTTCAAGCTGCTCATCCACTCGGACCTGGGCGGGCTTCCGGGGCCGGTGCAGTACAGCACGATCATCGTCAACTCCGTGAGAGTACCGACGGGCTTGCTGGTCGGGGGTCAGCTCGATCTGTACGAGTACGTGCTGCACCCGTCGCCCCCGATCACGCTTCCCGCAGGCGTGTACTGGCTCGAGGTCGTCAACGAGACCACGGGCGACGCCGATGACATCTGGTTCTGGGCCACCGGCGGCATCGACCCGGACGGCATCGCGGGACACGCGGCCGCGGACCAGGTCGGGGGGCCGGCATGGACATTCCACGAGGATGACCTCGCCATGAGGATCTGTGGCAAGCCTGGCATGCCCTGCGTCTCCTACTGCGCGTCCGTTCCGAATGCGACCGGATCCGCCGCCGTGATGACCTGCAGTGGAGACCCGAACTCGAGCCTGGTCCTGACGAGCAACCCTGTCCCGAACACGACCGGGCAGTTCTTCTTCGGTTCGACGATGCTGGCGGGAGGCTCGAGCCTGGGCGATGGCCTGCGTTGTGTCGGCGGACCCACGACGCGCATCCGCCCCTTCGTCGGCGCGGGCATGATGATGCAAGCGCCGAATACCGCCACCCTCGCCCTGGACTACGCGGCGCCCTACGCGTCGGGCCTGCAGTTCACGCGGTACTTCCAGTACTGGTACCGATCCGGATTGAGCACGGGGAGTGGATCCAACACGTCGAACGCGATCGGGATCACCTTCTGATCGACATGTGAATGCCGCATGCAGAAGCTATCGACCGGGCCCTCGCGGCAGCGCGCCCGCCGCCGCAGATGGCCTTCGGATTCTGAAAGGTGCACGAGGACCAGGCTCGTTGGTTCGAGATGTCCTCGATTGTCACGGATGGTCCGGGACGCCGCTTCATGCTGCAATACCGCTCAACCTCGCTACCACCGCCGGCCACTGGATCTCCTATCTGCTGTTCGATCTCGGTGGCCGCTCTCGCATTCCCTACAATGGGTAGATGCTCCTCATCAGCCTGTTCGTCACCCTAGCCCTCGCCCAGGACTCCGAGCTGGAGCGTGGGATCGTGGACGTGAACGAGGAGGTGGCCGTAGCTCAACCGGCGTACGCTCGTCGTCACGCGCTCATCATCGGTATCAACGCCTACACGGACCCGGCTTTTTCAGATCTCGGATACGCAGTCGCTGACTCGGAGGCCGTGGCCGAGATCCTGATCGGGGATTACGGCTTCGCCCAGGATGATGTGCTCTTGATCCTCAACGAAGATGCGACCAAGGACGCCATCGAGGAGGCGCTCGAGGATTGGGCATGCGACTACGATCGGATCGGTGAAGACGATCTGCTGGTCGTGTTCTTCGCGGGACATGGAGTGACCCGCGACCTGCGCAGCCGTGGCGCTCGGGGATACCTGGTACCCGCGGACGGGCGCGCGAGGCCGGGCGCTGGCCACGAATGGTCCAGCCTGCTCGGAATGAACGACCTCGAGGACGTGGCCGAGGCGATCCCGGCCAAGCACGTGCTCTTCATCCTGGATTGCTGCTTCGGCGGCCTCGCGGTGCAACGGTCTCCAGCTCCAGTAGCAGCGGGTCTGAGCAATCGTGCTCGTCAGGTGATAACGGCGGGCAACGCGGATCAGGCTGTACTCGACGCGGGTGGTGGAGGCCATTCCGTATTCACTGGCGCCCTGCTGGATGCCCTGCGTGGAGACGCGGACCTGGACGGCGACCAGGTCATCACCTTTGGAGAGTTGTTCAACCACATCGGGCGTGATGTGGAACGCAAGACCGAGATGCGGCAGACACCACTCCAGGCCTCACTGCCAGATCATGAGGGCGGCAATGTGGCGTTGTTTGCGCCGAGTGTGACGCCAGGAACGATGACGGCAGCGGAGCGGTTGCGGCAACTGGAGCAGACAACGGAGGAGCAAAACGCCGAACTCCGGCGCATGGCAGATCTTGTCCTCGCCGGGGATCTCATCGCTGAAGCCGATGAGCTCTGGCCCCCCCACCCCGAGATGATTCCGCGCTACAGGGCTTGGATCGCAGGTGCGAAGAGCCTTCTCGAGCGAAAACCCAAGCACGAAGAATCCGTCCGCCAGGTCCGACAGGAGGCGTACCTGAGCCAGGTTGTCTCCGGGCAGCTCGAACAAGGCGAAGGCTCGGCCATGGACTGGAGTCTGGTCGATCCGGATCTGCGCTGGCGATACCAGACCTTCGCCGGCCTGGTCACGGGGCTGGAGCGACTGGAGGCCGGCTTGCTAGGAGACGACACGATCACCCAGGACCAAGGGTGGAGCGTCCCGAAGCGCCTGGCGTTCGCAGAGAAGCTGCGCGAGGGATTCGCCCCGGGTGGTGAATATGACCTGCGCTGGAAGGCCGCCGCGACGGCGATCCGTGAGGCCTACCCGGACCTTTCGCTCGAGCCGCAGATGGGATTGGTTCCCCTGGCTGCTGACCGCGATTCCGGCCTGTGGGAGTTCGGCCATCTGCAGTCCGGGGCGGAGCCGCAGCGCAAGGTGAGCGGTAGCTTCATCATCAAGGAGGACACGGGGCTGGTCTTCGTGCTCCTCCCTGGAGGCTGGTTCTTGATGGGAGCACAGGCGAGAGACCCCGCCGGGCCCAACTTCGACCCTGGCATGAGATCGATGTCAGGCCCGGTGCACGAGGTGATCCTGACGCCTTTCTTCCTGTCGAAGTACGAGATGACCCAGGGGCAATGGCTGCGGGCGACCGGGAACGAACCGAGTACATTCTCCAGCGTCCAGTTCGTGGCGGATCAGCTTCGCCACCCCGTCGAGACCGTGACCTGGAACGAATGCGTGGATGCCTGCCAGCGATTGAGCCTTCAGCTGCCAAGCGAAGCGCAATGGGAATATGGGGCGCGCGGTGGCACGCAGACGCCCTGGTGGACCGGGGCTGACCGTGACTCGCTGTTGGAGATGCAGGCCGCGAATCTGGCGGACCAGGCGGCAAAAAGGATTGGGGCGCCGTGGGGCGACTCCTCCTGCCGCTGGCCAGAGCTGGACGATGGCTATCCGGTGCACGCACCGGTGAGCACATTGACCGCGAATCCTTTCGGCCTGCATCACGTCCACGGCAACGTGTGGGAGCTATGCCTGGACGGAGCGGACGAGACCTTCTACAGCCGCAGTCCCAGCCTGAACCCACTGGCCCCCCCTGCTAGTTCTTCGAATCGTTCGAGCCGTGGCGGCAGCTTTCAGGCATCCGAGATCTTTGCGACTTCGGCCTATCGAGACTCCGTCGGGACCGATGGCCCCGACCTGAGGACCGGCCTCCGCCCGATGCGGGTCATCGAGCCCGTCGGAGATCAATAGCGGCGCTACCGGCGCGTTGTGTGGGAACATCCAGCCGAATCCCAACTCACGCCGAAGCATGGTTGTGGGCCATGACGGCCAAGCTCGCGCGAACGCAATCTCAGGTTCGGTGAGCAGCTCAAGCGAGATCCGGTTGCCACCTGGCCTGTTGGAAGTCCCGTGCTCCCGGGCAGATAGAGTCTCCTCGTCGTTGCGACTCAACGGAGTTCCAGGGAGGCCCTGACGCCGTCCTGATCCACGACAACCACGTGTCCGCTGCCCAGAGGGTGGCGCCGCGTCACTCGCCCGCCGGTACGGGCAGAAGGTTCGGAACCCCACGAGCATGGCCTTCATCGATCCACGCCCGTCGCGTAAGCTCCTGGACGACCTGCCTGGATCGCGGCCACTCGAAGGCCCAGACCGGGAGGCGGAGACGACCTAATGCAAAGCGAAAAACTGCGCCAGTCCCTCGAGGAACTACGTACCGCGATCAACGCATCGGACCTCGCCGATGGACCGGCACGGGAGAATCTGAATCGCCTGATCAGCGATATCGAAGGCAAGCTGGCAAATCCCGACGATACAGCACGTCACGCCACCCTGGTTGACAACGTCAAGGACTCGATTCAGCAGCTCGAGCTGGAACACCCTCGCGCAACTACGATCCTGAACCAGATCATGGCGGCCCTCGGAGGGGTAGGGATCTAGGGCACCGACCTGGTATTCGTCGACCGCAGCTCCGGCCCGAGCTTCCCATCGGTACGGTGAATCAGTCCGGCGATCTTCGGTCGCCGACTCGGCCAGTTCGGCACCATTTCTTCCGCAGCACACGCGGTGGAGTTTTTCGGACGATCGGCGGCGCGGCTGGTTGCGATCACCGTGGGACTCAGTCCTGACACGGTCTCCGGATCTTGGCAATCGAATTTGAGATGGCCTGGATCCGCCTTGCCTGCCCATCGTGAGCGTGGTTGCTGTCCACGTGTCCGCCCATGAGAGCGAACACTCACAGCGAGCTGCAGCTCGCGTCGAAGGAGAATGCATTTCGCCGGCCCCGAGTATCTCGATCAGGGACGATATGATCTGTTGCCGGTTTGACCGGACTCGGCCCGGTCAGGTATTTCATGCTCGAGCTCGAGAGGTCTGACCCGTCCAGGCCGTCTGCGCCGTAGCCAGTACATGGATGCATTCCGTCTGCCGTTCGTCGATCGCCCGTCTAATCCCGACTCTCGAGACATGAGCCTGATGACCTGTGCAGCAAGACCCGGACAATCAATGTCAATGGGAGCATGCAGCGCGGGATTGGTCCTCTTCGCCCTCATGGGCCCGGTCACGGCCCAAGAGGCGGATCTGGTCTCCGGCGAAGCAACCGAGGTCGTCGTCTCGGGCGGCGAGGAGCCGTCAGCGGCGCTCTTCAACTACACGGTCGATAGGACGGGCGCAGTCTTCATTTCAGCGTGGTCGGAGGTGGTGGACCCCCGGTTGCGCATCGTGGGCGCTGGGGAAAAGCTGCTGGGTGAGAACTCGGATGGCGGTGGCGCCACCACCGCGTTCCTGAGATTGAATGTGACGGCTGGCAATGATCTGACCATCTACGTCGCATCCGAAAACGGCACGGGGGAAGGGGCCGTGACAGTCTTTCTGCGCGAGCTCCCCGCACCGTCCGAAGAAGCGCGCGGCCGGCTCGAGGAGGCGCGTGCCATTCTTGCCGAGGCACAGAGGCTCAAGGGTCAGGGCAACTACGACGACGCGCGCGCCGAAGTATCCATAGCACTCGATGTCCTGCTGAGCGAGTCTGACGATCCTCTCTCCGAAGAGGCGGCGATGTTCGTCGAGCAACTCGCGCTATTCGCGTTCAATCCGCTACAGGATGTATCGCAGGCCTACCGCGCATTTGCAGCCGCACTCGAGTGGTCTCGAGCACACAATCCACCGACTCATGACGCACAGCACACGTGCATGCAGAACGTGGCGGCGATGCTCATGAAGCTCGGCCGTGCAGACGAGGCCTATCCGGTCGCTGTCGAGGCATGGCAGGGAAAGGCTCGTAATCTGGGAGCTGACCACGTGGACACCTTGTTCGCGCGGACGAATGTGGCGGGCACCTTGCACAGCCTCCGACGCATGGTCGAGTCCGAGGAACACTTTGCTGAGATCTACGAGAGCTACTCGAAGAACCTCGATCCGAACGATGGCCGCCTGGCGATGGCAGCCCGCAACCTCGGTTCCTTGCGGTTCGAGCTCGGTGATATGCGCGGCGCCTATGAACTCACCCGGCGAGCCCATGAGTTCATGGAGCGTACCCTGCCGGAGGAGAATCCCGAGCGTCAGGCGGTGCGATCCAACCTGGCGCGTATTCTGAGTGCACTTGGCGATCGCGAGGGGGCGTTGGTGTTGCAGGAGGATGTGTACAAGGTCTTCCAGCGAACACTTCCTCCGGAGAGCCTCGATCTTCAGCGCATCCGCCAGAATCTGGCGTTGAGCCGTCGCCACGCAGGCGACCACCTGGGCGCCCTCGAGCTAGAAGAGCAGGTCTTTGAAGCTCGCAAGCGGCTTCTCCCGGCTGGGCATCGGGACGTCCTGTCCGCGCGGTCCAACATGGCGATCACTCGCCTGGCCCTGGGCGACGACCTCGGAGCACACGCGATCTTCCATGACTTGTTCATGGCGCGCAGCTCGCTCGAGCCTGGCGACCCCGACCGGTTGAGTTCGATGGAGAACCTGTCGGTCAGTCTCCACACCCTCGAGCGGCACGAAGAGGCCTTCGAGCTCGAACGCCGCGTGCTCGCGCAGCGCAAGTTGATGAACGTCGAGAACAGTTCCGACGTCCTGCGCGCCAAGCTGAACCTCGCGTCAACCCTGTCGAAGCTGGGCCGACATGCGGAAGCGCTGGAGCTGGGCGAAGAGGTGTATACGATCCGGCTGAAGGAACTTCCGAACGATGATCCGGACCTTCAGCATACGCGGGGGTTGTTCGCGATGATCCGATTCAACGCCGGCAACGTCGACGGTGCGATAGAGCTCGAGGAGGAGGTCTACGCAATCCTTTCCAGGACCCTGCCGATGGAGGCGCCCCGATTGATGATCGCGCAGCTCAATCTCGCGGTGAAGATCGGCGGGTATCGAGATCGCGCCCGTGGGCGTGCGTTGATTGTCGAGGCGCTAAGGGGATCCCGGCGACGAATGAGCCTGCTCTCGACAACCTTCGGATTGCGCGGCTTGGAGGAAGCCAACCGCGAGGTAGCAAGATTGCTGCACGTACTGCTCTCCACCCGTGGGCCGGACGCGATCGATACCGACAGCGATCGCGAGGATCTGGAGTGGATCGTCGCTTTCCGTGGCCTGGCCGATCGACGAGCGCGAGTTTTCGAATGGATGAGGCGTGAGCGGACACTGCATTCCGGGCTGGATACGGCCCTCGTCGACGCGCGCGATGCACGCTCCACCTACCTGCGCGCACTCGAGGCTCCCGGTGGCTCGCCGGACGAGGCCTCCGCACTTCGGGCCAGGATGGAGGCCGCCGAGGAGGCCCTCGTGCGCAGCGCCGGCGAGATTCTCGAGCCAGAGAGCATCACGCCCGACGCGATGCTGAGCGGACTCCTGCAACGCATTCCGCCGAACGGCGCGGTGATCCTCACCAAGGAATTTTCGAAGCTCGCGATGCGCGGCGGCGCGGGGGAGCCGGTCCCCGTACACGAGGAGAGCGCACCGACCGTGGCCCTGTTCGTCGCCCGGCCGACCGGGGCTGTTCGGCGTTTCGATCTTTCGGATAGCGATGGCCTTGGAGCGGTGTGTCGAGAGATCCGGGGCGCATTCACGTCTGGCGGCGTGGATCTGGAGATCCCCGATGGCGCCCTGATGCGCGCCCTCGAGCCCGCACTCAACTCACTCCCCGCCGCCACGGATACCCTCTACATATGTACGGAAGGCGCGCTCGCGTCCATACCCTGGGCTGCGCTCGAGCTGGATGATGGGACCTACCTGGGCGATCGATTCAGGATCCGGTACCTGGAGAACCTCACCGCCCTCGCACCGCGCCCGGCCAACGAGGGCCAGCCTTCGGCCCTCGTGTTGGGTGGTGCCGACTACGACGGGAAGCAGCGCAAGATCACGTCGGACCGCATCGTTCACCGTGGACCGAGGCGCGGGGCGAGCAATGCAGCCTGGACTCCCCTGCCCGCCTCCGCCCGAGAAGCCGAGGCGATTCAGGCCGTGTTCGAGCGCAATCACGGCGACGGAAGCTCGGTTCTTCTGGCCGGAAAGGATGCGTCGCGCGCTTCCTTTGTCGAGGCGGTCCGTGGCAAACGCTTCGTCCACCTGGCGACCCACGCCTCGGTCGCCCCGGAGGTCCAGTGGGACCAGGCCCGGCGAGCGCAACCATCGATCGGAGACCTGGTCCCGGCGCCACTCCCATCCGGGATGGACCGCGGGCTACTTTCCGAGATCGTGTTCGCGGGCGCGAATCGCAAGGAGATCGGGCGCCAGGCGCTACTGTCGGCCTTCGAGCTCGCGAGCCTGGACCTGAGCACCTGTGAGCTGGCCGTACTCTCGGCCTGTGAAACGAATGTGGGTCCCAGGCTGGCCGGCGATGCGGCGACCGGCATGAACCGAGCCCTTCAGCTCGCCGGTGCGCGCAACACGATCACCTCCCTCTGGAAGGTGCGCGACGACAGCGCGCGCGCCTTCTTCGACGCCTTTTACGCTGCCCTGTGGGATGACGGCATGGAGATCGACGATGCATTCGATTCCGCACGCCGCACCCTGATTGCCCGCAGGCTTGGGCCCGAGGCGTGGGCCGGTTTCGTGCTCTATGTCAGTGCACCGTGACGTCGGTTCTGGACGTCGATAGAGAAGCGTCATTTACATTTCGTCCGCTGCAGGAGCCACCATCGGCGTCCCGCAGCCTGTTGACGCAGTCGAGAATATTGACCGCGCTCGATGCACCTGTCCCGGAGCGGCCGTCCGGTGCCAACAGGTCCCCACTGATCGGAGCCTGGCGCTTGACCGTTCCGCTTCGTAGACGCCCTGGCATGACCGGGGCATGGGGTGAGGCCCCATGTTTCACCTGTCCGCCAGCGCCAATTATCACGCAGTGAGCCCCGTCGTCGGAACCCGGCGCCTGCTAGACTCACGCCCCCCATCCAATGGTCGAATCAGCCCCGAGCAGCCTGAAGGCCCCCGATGAGCGCAGTACCGGGCCCCTGCACCGGTTCTTGCACCTGATGACCCTCGCAGGCTTCGCGGTTGCGCAGCCACTCTTCGAGGTGCTCAAGGACGGCCCGAGCTTCTTCGTGGTCCGCGGCTCCCAGCCCATCGATCTCTGGCTGCTCACGATCGGGCTCACCATCGGTCCAGCGGCCATTCTCTTCGCGGCGGAGAGTCTGGTAGGGCTCGCCGGCCGCCGATCGCAATGGGCACTGCACCGGATCTGGATCGCCCTGCTCGTCGGCGTGACCCTTGCTCCGATCCTCGAACGAGGTCTGGATTCGGTCGCAACATGGATTCCGGGTGCTGCACTCGTGATCGGCTGCGTAGCCGCATTCGCGTACGGTCGTGCCCATCTGATGCGATCGTTCCTCGACCTCCTTGCGCCGGCTCCGGTGCTGTTCGCGATCTTGTTCCTGTCGCATTCGTCGATCTCCAAGCTGGCCATGCCGGACGAGTCCGTTGCGTCGCGACTGCAGGATGTCGAGGCCGGAGCGAGTCTTGTGTACGTCATTCTCGATGAGCTCCCGCTGACGTCGATGCTCACTCCCGAAGGCGAGATAGACGCGCAGCTGTTTCCGAACTTCGCTCGATTGGCGAGTACGAGCACCTGGTTCCGGAACGCGACGGCCTCCAACAGCATGACGACGGCCGTGATACCTGGACTCCTGACCGGCCAGATGCCCGTCCACACGGACCGCTTGCCCTTCGAGCGGGACTACCCCGACAACGTCTTCACGCTTCTCGGTGGGGCGTACCGGATGCGGATCCATGAAACGCTGACACGCCTGTGCCCGCGAGCTCTGGTCTCGGGTGGACAGTCCGATCCGGACTTCCTGCCGCGCATGGGCATGTTGACCGACGATCTGTCGCTCGTCTACGGACATATCGTCTTGCCAGAGGGGATCCGCTCGCGACTGCCCAGCGTAACGGTCGGGTGGGGAGCGTTCCGCGGGGTCGGTTCGGAGATCGGCGCGCCCGAGGTCGGATCAGAAGGCCGCGGCGAGCTCCAGAAGCGTATATCCGCCTCACACAAACTGCGTTCCGAGATTGTCCACGCCTTTATCGACGATATCGACGCATCGAAGGAACCCACATTCTACTTCCTGCACGTCTTGCTTCCGCACGGCCCATGGCACTACCTGCCGTCTGGCCTTCGTCACCGTGCAGATGGCGCCGGCGTCGCAGGTGCCGGTGGGTATTGGCCCCTGGACGAGGGCATAACCAACCTGGCCTTCCAGCGTCACATGCTGCAGGTCGGCTATGTAGACAAGCTACTGGGCGAGCTCATCGGACGCCTGGAAGCTACGGAGTCGTTCGACGATAGCCTGGTCGTCGTCACCGCGGACCACGGCATGAGCTTCAAACCGGGTGGGCACTCGCGCCGCGCGACAAAGAGAACGGTTCGGGATGTAATTCACGTACCGCTCTTCGTCAAGGAGCCACAGCAACGCGATGGTCACATCAGCGATCGCAACGTGGAGTCGATGGATCTTCTTCCTACCATCGCGGACGCGCTCGATATCGAGATCCCCTGGGATGTGGGCGGGACGTCAGCCTTGGACTCAACAGTGCCCGCTCGCCCGGGGAAGACGGTCTACAGCAAGCGAGAGAAGCCTCCGTTCGAGATCACTGGCACCTATCCCGAATCATTCGCGATGGTCGAACACAAGACGCGGCTGTTCGGGACCGGAACCGGTTGGGAGGGGGTGTACGCGATGGATCCGGAGCAAGAGTGGATCGGCAAGTCCACCGCCGACCTGTCTCGCCTGCCCGATGCCGACGGCGTGGCCGTTCTCGACGAAGATCAGGCATTCGACGTCGTCGACACGACGACTGGATTTTCACCGAGCCTCGTCGTCGGAACGATCGAGAGCGGTGACAAGGCTCTACTCCAATCCGAGTTCCTGCTTGCCGTAAATGGCCTCTTGACCTCGCGCCTTACGCGCTACGAGCACGACGAGGACAGCCTGAGCTTCGCGGCGATCGTCCCCGATTCGGCATTCGATCCCGGCGTCAATCAGATCGAGGTCTTCGCGATCCAGGGCGACGAAGGCCTGGCGCGCGTCCCCAGGTTGACTCTGCGATTCATCGCCGGAAGTGCGGGGCGTGCAGATCGTTTCGAGCGCTCCGATGGTGCAGTGATCACCATCCACGCCGACGAGCATTGGGGCGAACTCCGCATTGCGAACCGCCGGGACGGCAAGCTCTCCTTGATCGGCTCGTCGGCGAGTATCCCGAGGAATGCACCTGCCGACGAAGTCCTGATCGTCTTTCCCGATGGCCGCGTGATGGTCACGCCGACAGGACACCGACGCGGCAGCGCGGGACCGGATTCCCCGTTCTACGAGGCAGGCTTCGACGCGGGCGTCGTGGTGTCCAGCGAAGAGGCACCTCGGCTGCGCCTCTACGGACGCATCGGATTGGATGCCGCCCCCCTACGCATCGCGCCAGACCTCAACTGGGGGGAGGAGTAGCGTCTGGAGCCCAGCACTCGGCGGCAGGAACGAGAGCGGCCCGACATGAGTCCGTGACGCCGATTGGAGTTCCCGCGGTGCTGCCTGTTGGACCGGACCAATCGGCTGACACGGGCGGTGACGCCGAAGACTCCGTTCTGGTGGCTGGATTTCCGCTATGGATTCACCGATGCCGGTGTAGCAAGGCTCGCGACGACGATCCGGAAGGCGTCACGACCCGTGCTCGATCCGGAGGATTCGATGATGGGCCCGGAAGCCAGCTCGCTCGATCGCTCGTCGCGCCCCCACGTTTTCCTTCTCGGTGGAGCAATACGGTCTGAGCCCATCCGCACGGGAACGCTGTACGAGGCTGGACAGCATCTGCGATGCCACTCCCCTTCCGCGCTCTTCCTGATGGACGATCACGCCTACTTGAGCTACGCCCGGTTGCTGAACATCGGGCCTGAGCTCGCCGACGCAGACGATCCGTGAGCCCTCCTCGAACAGGATCAACTCGCGACTCTCCAGGCGACCGCGGGAGTAGGGATCCAGGAACTCGCGCGGGGCACCTAGTGCCGCCACCTGAAAGTCCACGATGCGTCCGTGGTCACCCATTTCGGCTACGGTCAAGCCCTCCAGGCCTGGCACCTGCGCCTCCACGGTCGGCGCGAACATCAACGTGTGAGACTCGACCTTCGAGGCGACATCGAGTGCGCTCGACAGGAAGGTGGGATCGACGGTGCTCGCCATCATGTGATCCACGCCAAGCTCACGAATCGTCAGGCGCAGGAGCGCTTCGGAGTGTTGCAGGAAGGCTGGCAGCACGAAGAACCGCAGGAGCCGCGCTTCCGCATCGACCGAGCAACTGCCCGCCTCCTCCCCTTCAACGAGAAGCGCGTGATGGGCTCCGCCATCGGAAAAAGCCGCCCACATGTCATCCATGGGAGCCACGAGCTGGGCCACGTAGGGTTCACGATGAGCGGTATAGACAGCGGACGAATCCGCACCCAGAGAGAGTGAGAGACTTTTCACGAGCCCAGTCATAGCAGATCAGCCCTCAATCCGAGGTCACCAGCGCCATCGGCCCTGAGTGAATCCGGGCTTGCCCTAGAGAAGGGCTCCCACCTCGGCAGCCAGTAGCGACGATCCGTGTACGGGCAGCGAACTCTTTCCTTGGTTTGTCCTGCAACCTGGCGACACGCACGACGCTCATAGAACCAGGACCGCTATTCGTCACGGCACCTGGCAGCGTGCGGTGACGGTTCTGCCGTTTTCGTTGTATTGACACCAGGGATCTCGAGTCAATCGGGCCCCAAGGAGGACACCCATGCTCTCTCAGCTTCGTCGTATCACCCTTTCTGCGCTCATTCCACTGGGCTTCGCTTCGGTCGCCACCGCCGAGGTCCACATCATTCGATTCTGTTGTGATGGCTCGCAGGAGAACCCGCCCGTCGCAACTCCGGGCCATGCGCTCGTGACCGTTGCGGTCGACGACGTCGCGAATACGGTCGTCCTGTCCGGAGACTTCCAGGGACTGGTACAGCCGGCGACCGTCGCCCACATCCACGGGCCGGCGGGATTCGGGCAAAACGCGGGCGTACTGATCACGTTGACCGTGACGGGAGGAACCTCCGGGACTCTCTTCGTGGATACGACGACCACGCCGACCAACATCAACCGCATCCTGAATGGCAATACTTACGTGAACCTCCACTCCGGATTCGCGCCGGGTGGCGAGCTGCGTGGACAGATCGTGAATGGGATCGGCAGTTCGTTCTGTTCGACGTCTCCCAATTCAGCCGGGGCCGGCGCACTGATCTCCGCTGAGGGGTGTCGTGTGGCTTCGGAGCAACTGGTCACTCTGAAAGCAACGGGCCTGCCGGCGGATGTCTATGGCCTGTTCTACTTCGGACCGAACCAGATCCAGGCGCCCTTTGGCGATGGATTCCGGTGCGTCGGCGGAGGCACGCGACGTATCCAGCCGCCCGTACAGGCAGACGGCACCGGGGCGGCGGAACGAATGTTGAACTTCGGCGCCCCCTACGGGGCGGGCCTGACGTCCGGCGCGAGCCAGAACTTCCAGCTCTGGTACCGCGACGGGATGGCGATGATGAGCGGTTTCAACCTGTCGGACGGAGTCAGCATCGACTTCCTCTAACTGAGAACTGGCGCGCCCGTTGGCGACCTCGGTCGTCCCTCGGGCGCGCCTTGTATGCGACTGCCGCCCGCGGCAACGAGCCTCTACGGCGTATCCAGCAGCCCGTTGATCTTGTCCCTTATCGCGTGGACGCGGATATTGGAAACGCGATCATCGTCGGTGAGCTCCGCCAAACTCTGCTGGACTGACCCCGCGAGCGTTTCGCGCACCGCCTCACGCACACTCGCATGTTGGTTGGGTCGCCGACCGTCGAGGAAGGAGGTCAGCTCTTCGAGGGTGCCAAGCACCGCGGCCGGTTCATCAGCCTTCAGCGCGGCCTGCAACCTATCCAGCGCGAGCGTGGGATCGTCGGTGCGCAGTGCGTAGGCGCGATCGATGATCTGGAGCGACTGCCGGGCGGCCAGGCGCGCGCCGTCCCCCGGAAACCCCAACCCACGCCAGAGAGTCCGCATTGTGACGGCGTCGAAATAGCACGGGTCGCTCGAGTCGGCCGCGGCCAGGCGCCCGTCCAGGTTCTTCATCCCAATGAAGTCCATCTGCCGCCAGAGCCTGGACGCCTCGAACACCGCCGCTCCCGGATCATCGAGTTGCTGCGCCATGGCCAGGACCTCGGGCGAGGCCTCACCCGCCGCGTAGGCCTGGAGCGCGGGCCTCAGAATCGCGTAGAGCGCCCTCGTGTTCGACTGATCCAGCTCCCAGGCCTCTTGAAGTGACGCGATTCCGGCCTGCTCTTGCCCCGCGGAGAACTGCAAGAAGCCCTGGGCCAGGGTGCGCTCCGACGCGTCCTCGATCAGGCTCACCACGCGCGCGGCACGCTGTGCTCGACCCGACGATCCGGAGCCGCTGATCCGTGCCGCCAGGTAGCCTCGATCGAAGAGGCCTTCGGCGCCCCTATTGAATGGGCTGTCCGGCCGGGTCAGTGGATCGAGGGCGGGGTCCAGACGGAACCCGACGCCCGCACTCGACGTGGGTGAGGAGCGCATGGCCATCCAGTTGCGATCGTCGGTAGCGATGGGAGATGCGGCACACTTCTGCGCAAGCCCCTCGCTATCCAGGGTCAACATGCAGGCCACGTCCTCCGCACGACCGATCGCCAGGCGCGCGAAGTACCTGCGAGCCGAGGCTATCGGCTCTCCGCTGCGGGCCAGTTCTAGCTCCAGCTCCAGGGGGTCATCCGACGCGAGGAACACGAGCATCGACCGGGTCGGCTGGTACAGGCGGACGTGGGCGAACACATCGAGCAGCGTGGCCCCGAGAATACGCACCAGCTCCTCATCGACGTAGCGGGCCCCCATCCACTCGACGAAGACGCCCTCCGGATTGAGGTGCGCGCGCACGAGCTCGGCGAATTCGCGCGTGTACAGGTGCGACGCCCCCGCGGTCCAGGGGTGCGACGGCTGGGAAACCACCAGGTCGTAACGCTTCGAGGTCAGCGCGAGGGCACTGCGCGCATCATTGAAGATCACCTCGACCCGCGGATCCGCCAGCGGATCGGCGGCCCGCTCCGACGCGAGGGCCCGGGCCGCCTCGATCACCGTGGGCTCGAGTTCGATCACGTCGATCTCCGTCACCGTGGCCGGGATCTCCTCGAGGGTCGTCCCACCCCCAAATCCGACCACGAGCATGGACTCGGCCCTGGGTCGGGCGAGCAGCGGCAGCGCCGCCAGCAGACGATAGCTGCTCACGAGCTCCAGGGATGGAGCGCCGGGACGGGCGATGGCCGACTCCTCGAGGCCGTTGGTGCGTAGATGGAACAGACCGTTGCGCTCGAGTACCTGCACGCTTGCGGATCGCCCGACGGCCGAGAACACCTCGCGGCCACTCTGCTGGTGGCCGTCGAGCGCCGAGGTTCGGAGCAACCGCTCGGGCTCGCCCGCGCCGAAGACGATCAGCAGAGCGGTGATGGATGTTGCGGCCGCGAACATGAGCGATCGGCGGGCCGGCCGGACGAAGACAGTCAAGCACGCCAGGCCGAGCGCAACATTGACCCCCGCCGCAAGCAGAGCCGTCCCGCCGAACTCCAGCGTAGGGATCAACAGAAAACCGGCCAGCAGGGCCCCGACGATGGCACCGACCGTATTCCAGGCATACAACCGACCGGAGCTCGCCGCAGCGTCGCCCTCGTTCCTGGTCAGCAACCGCAATGCAAAGGGGAAGGTGGCGCCGATGAAGAGCGTCGCCGGCAACATTGCCACGAGCGCGAGCAGCACGCTCGCGGGCCGGTGGTCTCTGGTCGCGCTCGACCACTGCGGCATGGAATCCAGGAGGATGTACACGACCGCCGCCATCAAGGCCGCTCCGACCTGCGCTGCAGCCAGGCCACGCGCCGCTCTGCGACGGTCCGTCGCAAGTCGCGACGCGACCGCACTACCGATTGCGATGCCACCCAGAAAGCTCGAGAGCATCGTTGCGAAGGCGAATACCGTCCCTCCGACGAGGTGCGACAAGAGGCGTGTCCAGAGCACCTCATGGACGAAGGCGGCCGCCCCTGAGATCAGCATCAAAGGCAGCACCCAGCGCGCGCGGTCCGGGAAGTCCAGCTCGCCGGCGTCATCAGCGGCCGTGATCGTGGGCTCGTCAGGCCCGTCGGCAATCGATGAATCGGGCTCCAGGCGGCCCGCGCCACGGGCGGTCCATGCAGCGATCAGGAAGACGAGTGCGTTGACCCCGACACCGACCCACACCGTCCCGCGCAGACCCAGCTGTGGCAGGAGAACAAAAGCCGCGACCAATGTTCCGGCCACGGCTCCAGCCGTATTTGAGGCATAGAGCAATCCGGCGCGCGCGCCCACCTGATCCTGGCGCCGCACGGCGAAGCGCGTGAGCACGGGAAGCGTCGCGCCCATGCAAGCGGTAGGAACCGCCAGAATCACAAAGGCGCAGCCCAGGTAGAAGAGTGGCTGCACGACGCCGCCGGAACCCGGAGGTTCGGGTTGCCCGCCCAGCAACGCCGCGTGCGTCCAGCGTGCTCCAGCGAAACCGAGTGGCACCGCGAGCGCACCGAGCGCGACCCCCAGCTCGAGTACCCCGTACACGAGCACCGGGCGCCGGATGCGCGCGACAAACCGACTCGCCAGCGCAGCCCCGAGTGCGAGTCCACCCATGTATGTCGCCAGAACCATGGCCACTGCCAGACCCGACGTCCCGAGCACGATCGAGAACTGGCGCATCCACGCCGTCTGGTAGACGAGCGCCGCGAACCCCGAGAGGACGAAACACGCAAGCAGGCCGACGTAGGCCCAGCTCTGCGCTTCATCCGACGATGTGCTGGATGCGGGCGACGCTTGCGCGCGGCGGCGAGACTTGGCGGCGGAGCCCATGGGTGGAGGGGATTCGGGTGGGAGCCGCAGCACCACCGGGGAGCGCGCTCAGCTCGACCACTCTAGGCACCGAGCCCTCGCTACGCGAGATGTTCCAGGCGACGGGAGACCCTATTGCTCCGCTGCGACTTCGTCGGGCCCGCCGGGAAGGCAGTGTCTCGCCTGGCCCACTCCAGTCCAGGTGCCCCAGGTAGCTCCATCGTCATTGAAAGAGAACTTCGAGACCGCTACTCAGGTTGGAGCCCGCACCGCCCGGTCCCATGGGATCGCGGTACCAGAGCTGAAAGTTGGCAGTGCCCGGTGCGAGGGACGCCGCGTAGGGGGCGTTGAAATTGAGCTGGCGGGTGGCGACGCCCGAAGGGTCAGTCTTCAGGACGGGGGCGACGGAGACGACCGCCCCGCCCACGCATAGCAAGCCGTCGGCGAGAGGGACCTGGGCCTGGTCGGGGCCGAACAAGAAAAGACCGGAGACCGAGCCGGGGAGTCCCTGTCCCATGAGGGTGACATCCTGGTCGACCAGGTGCGGGCTACCCACCGCGGAGAGGCTTGCGGAAATGCCGGTCGAGTTCACTGCGGCCGGGCAATAGCTCAGCCCAAGAAACTCGCGCTCGATCATGTACACCCCCCCGTACGAGGGACTGGTTGGAGGTGGTTGGGGCGTTGCCGTGAAGACAATATAGCGCCCATTGCGACTCATGTCGCAGTGGTCACCGATGGCCTGCAGGTGCGTGATCAAACGTCCATCGATTGTCGTGACGTCGGTCTGCACCAGCAGCTCATCGTCAAGGAACAGGCCCAGATAGAGCTGGCCGCTGATAGGAGGGTCTTGCCAGCGACCGGTCCAGAGCACCTCACCGCGGTCGTTGATTGAGAGACGCTTACCAAAGCCGGTGATGGGAACGACTCCGCCGATCGAGGGCAGACTCTGTCCGGCCTGTTGAAACACTTCACCGTTCTTGACGATCACGAAATTGCCCGGGCCGAATCCGTCGAGGGTGCTCATGACCACGTAGTCGCCGACATTGTTCATGTCAAACCCACCCGACAGCCCGATGCAGCCCCAGTTGCGGCCCGGGACCGGCGAAGGGGTACCCGACAGGGCGACGGGAGTCGAATTGATGTAGACCGCCTGGTCCGATATTCCGCCGGACAGGAAGGCGGTGAACATGACGTCGCCGCGCTTGTTGATGACGACCTGATGGGTGCGTGCGCCAAAGCTCGTGATCGTCGCACCGGCGGCGCCCGGCGCGAGGTCTCCCTCCTTGAATACGGCGCTCTCGCCGATCACCGATCCGTTCCCGTCGAGATCGATTCGCATCAACGCTGGGTCGTTTTCGGTCGGTAGTCCCGGGTCGTCGACAGTTGTCACCACCAGTATCTGATTCGAATCATTGATCGTCGCCCTGTGCAGCTTGCGGTAGCGGGTGGAGGGCGAAAATTCGGGCGCGGTGGATATTGCGCCGGCCTGGATCGCGATATTGCCGTTGAAGAAGACCCCAGAGTCCTCGAAGACGCTGCTCGTACCGGCCAGCTTGAACGTCCAGCCCGAGTCGCCGTTGATGTTGAGGCTCGAGGAACGGAAGAGCTCGATCGACACGCCTGAAGGGAGTGACGTGGTGTCACCCTGGCGCAGTACGACGATCCCATCCCGCAGGTAGACGGAATCGATAGCTGAATTCGGGTTATCCGTAGTGGCGCCGACGAGTGCCACTCCGTGGTTGTTGACAGCGACGAGGCCCGCGGCGACCACGGTCTCTCCAGTTGCGAGTACGTGGCCCGGCAGGATGAGCGGTTGCGGATCCTGAGCCAGGGTCGTGGAGGCGAGAGTCAAGACCAGCAGCAAGCGTGTGTGCATGGCAGTATCCAGATCGGGCCGTCCCGGACGCTCGCAAGAGAGCGTTCCTGAATCGAGTCTACGCGATGATCGGCCAGTCTGGATAGGCTCCACGGTCCTGGGCGTCCTGGCTCCGGGCATTCGCTTCTCGGAGACCCTTGGGATGGCCCCCCACCTGGCCGAGGCCAATGCTGCCGTACCGGTGCCATTCTCGATGGTGCTCGACCGGGCGAGGGGGCTAATGGTGTGGCCGATGCCTTATCGAGTCAGGACTTGCGGAGTCGCTCTCGATTGCTCGTCGCCCCACGGGAACCGTTGGGGAAGGAAGGTCGTGCGACTCGGAGCAGGCGCGGCCTAGAGGCCCAGAGAGGCCTGCTCTACGCCATTGCGCAACAGCTCCGCCTCGAGGGCCTTGAACGCTGTCGTGAGTTCAACGACGGAATAGACGGCCGTCGCTTCGGTGGTGACGTCCAGGGCATCGATCCCGAGGGTGGCAGTCTGCACGTCCACCGTGTGGACATCGATGAACTGACCAGACCCGGGCGCCTGCTGAACTGTGACTGAACCGAAGAGGTCCAGCAGCGTCAGGCCTTCGTACTGGGTGAAGTCGATGATGGAATCGTGCCCGACGAGCAGGGCCTGTAGTCTGTCATCGAGGAGCTCGCGGTCACGATCTCCGAGGCTCGGCTCCGAGGCACGTTTGGCGAGCCGGACCATCTCGGCCGTACCAGAACGCAGGACATGCAGACTGCGGGCCTGAGTTCGGAGGAGGCCAACTCCAAATGCGTGGCGAAACCCGTGACCGCCTGCGGCTGCCGGTGACGCGAAGATAGCCGCGAGAACCAGTAGAATCCCCAGGGCGAAGCGAGTTCTGGCATTGGGCATGGTCGACTCCATCGGGTTGGATCAAGAGTCCGACGGGCCGAGGAGTCCCGGTGCAGAAAATGCCCCAAAAGCCAGCCCGGACCCCGCCCTGTCCCCTACTCGACCCTCCGCAGGTAGGCCGCCAGCACGAACCCCTCGCTCAGATCAAAGGCTCCCGTCTGCGCATCGATGTGTGACCGGCGACTGGCGTCGGTGTGGATGAACCAGCGTTGCCGATCCACGGCCAGGCGCTGTGGCTTCGTTGGCAGGTCGAGCACGATATCGCCCGCGTCGTCCGTCTCACCTACCGCAACTCCATCCGCAAATATGGTCACATTGGGCACGGAAGAGTAGGACGCGATGCTGGTAGCGTGGATTGCCACTCCGAATCCCGGTTCCAGCTTCACGCGCAGGACACCATCGGCGCCCAGGTCGGCCTGGGTACCGTGGCTGGGCCGGTACCCGTCGGCACAGATCCACCACTCGAATTCCACACCCTCGCAGAACTGGCGAAAGGTGGACTGACCAGCCCGCATCTCTCTCGTGTCGAGATAGCCACCTTCGACCTTGGTAATCAGCACGAACTCTTCCATGGGCTCCCCGGAAGCAGCGACGACAACAGGCGTGACATCCAGGACCGGTCGATCATCCTCGATCAGGAAATCGACTCCCGCGAGGGGCAGGTCCACGATCCGCCTGCGGGATTCGATCGGCACCCCTGCGATCGTGTTGCAGATCAGGCCGTAGGTCCCGTGGGGAATTCCGCTGAAGCGGTAGTCCCCGACCATGACGCCGTTCTCCTCGCGCCAGACCAGGTTGGTCCGCCGCCAGGTATCGAGGTCCCCGCGGCCTTCCAGATAGAGGAAGACCATGCTGTCGAAGGTTCCCGTGACGCTCGTGATGCGACCACTGACGGTTGCTCCGCTCTGGCGTCGTTCCACGCTCACGTCGCGCTGCGAGGGGCCACCGAGAAGTACGAGGGATTCGCTCCACGGAAGCGCAGCCGGATCACGCACGTAGAGGGTGTAGTCACCTGGTTCGAGGCAATCGAAGGTGTACCTCCCGACCTCATCCGTACGTCTCCGGTGGGTGCGCAATCCGCCGGGTTCCTGAAGGCCGATGCTCGCGCTCGCCAGGGGTTGGCCGGCCCTGTCGCGTACGACTCCGGTCAGGACCGTATGCGGCTCGAGCTCCACGTGCAGTACCTCCGGATGCACTCCGCGCACCCAATCCGCGTCCACGCGTGCCATGAACGCCCCATCCGACGAGAGCAATTCCAGACTCCAATCCCAGGGCTGCTGGTACACCACTTCGCGGGGCGGACTGAAGCGTACCCAGGGATGCTCATCTCCATGAACGGGAGCCCAGCCGTAGCGCGTCAGCAGACTCTGGTACTTCTGACCCACGATCGTCGCCTTGAAGTCCTCAACGGCGTATCCCTCGGGCGGGTCGAATGCCAACAGATACGTCGGGCCGAGCTCGACGGATATCGGCTGCTGAAGATCTTCGACCGCCATGCGCCGCACGTCATTCGGGCGCGGATCGCGGGACCCGGCGGTGGAATCGTCGAGCGCGGACTTGAGCGCGAGGGTCGCGGTCGGCGTCGACACCCTTGCGGCGCCGCTGGGGGCCGAGGCGTCGTCGACAGGATCGGAGTCCAGCGCAACGTCCGAGGAATAGGTCGAACCCGGGAATCCGAGCTCCAGCGCGGACCCCCGCACCGTTTCGGCCTCGAATCGTCCATCCCGCCCCGTCATGAGCCAGCTCTGCGTGCTCGGAGCTTGCCGGGCGGCGCGGACGGAGAATCGGTAGTAGGGAACCCCCTGGCCGGTCGAGTCGTAGATGATGCGTCCGGTGATCGGCTGGCCCGGCACGGCTTCGCGTTCACCGTCAATCGTGAAAGCTCGGGTGGGCGTCGCCAGCTCGGAGAACCCCGCTGTCCGGGACTCCGAGCCGCTCGGCGGGTCCTGCATCGCGCCAGCTGAGAGCGATACCGAGACCGTCGACGCCGGCTCGGCCACCGAGCCAAGCGTGAACCAAAGGCCGGCCCCAGCTACCGCAATCCACGCCGCCGCGATCCACTTGGCACCGGCAACGCCAGCTCCAATGGGCAGGTTCAGGCGGGTCGAGGTATGTAGCCCGGTCGACGTTGTGGTACTCGGCGCCGGACGCGTGCGCCCGGTCAGCGGCAAAAGGAGCAAGCCTAGCCGCTCGCCCGAACCGAGACGTTGCTCCAGGTCAGCCCGAAGCAATTCCAGGCCGCGCCGCAGGCGCGTCTTGGCGGTCGCGAGTGGCAGATCGAGCTTTGTGGCGAGAGCGGCCGGCGAGAGGTCCTCGTAGTATCGCAGGTAGAGCACCTCGCGATACTTGCTCGGCAGTCCAGTGAAGGCCCGGCCGAGTTCATCGAGTGCGGTCATGCGCTCGGTAATGGTCTCGGGACTTGCAGCAGCGTCGACCACATCCCGCGAGCTATCTCGCTCCCGCTCGCCACGCGCACGCTCCCTGGCTGCACGGTCCCGGACGAGATTCCGGACGACCTTCGTGAACCAGCCTTTCAGTCTACCCTCCGTCAGGCTCCCCTCGGCCCGGGGCGGCGTCTGCATCGCGCGCAACCAGGTGTCTTGAACCACGTCGTTGGCGGTCGCCTCGTCCGCGACGAGCATGCGAGCGAGGGCACTCAGAAAGTCACCGTGGACCAGCAGATCGTCAATCGAGGGCGTGTGGGCTTCGTATGTCATGGAATCTCCTTCTGGTTATCTTCCCAACGCTGCGGGGACACCAGGGGGATTCAAAAGTCATTCGAAATTGCGTCCATGCCGCTGGTTGCGCCAGGAGGGTGCAGACCTCACCCGGCCGGTACTGGACGTCCCCTACCGATATCAGGGCTATCCCGATCGGCTCGGTCATCGATGCGGGCTTCTCGTTCGCCAATGAGCCAGGGCGATCGATTGGCCGCCAGACGCCCTTGGGGCGCCGCCCGCACGACTCTCACGTTCAGGCTTTCGCCATCTGAGACCCATCGCTAGGGTTTGTGCCGCTCCTCCCCTTCAACCTTTGACCGGAATATCCAATGAAGATCCTCCTGCCCCTCGCCCTCTCGTTTTCCGTCCTCGCCTGTAGCTCAACCAACTCCAGCGTCGAGTGGGTCGACTTCGGTGCGGACCCCATGCAGAACCCGGAGTACATGACCGCCATGACGGCATCCGGGGCGGTGGGTTCGCAGCATGAATTGCTCGCGGGCCGCGCCGGCACCTGGAAAGTCGAGGGCAAGATGTGGATGGAGCCCGGCGGTCCTGCGATGCCGATGAATGCGACCGCAAAGACAAACGTCCTGCTCGGCGGTCGCTACACCGTCGAAGAGTTCAGGAGTGACTTCATGGGCATGCCCTTCGAGGGGCGCCTCATCTCGGGCTACGACAACCTCACCGAGCAGTTCTGGTGCATGTGGACCGACAACATGAGCACGGGCTACTTCATGTCCCACGGCGACGAGACCTCGCCCGGACACATCGAGCTCGAGGGTACTGCGACTGACATCCTCACGCCGAACGGTCGCACGACGCGCATGACGACGACGAACCACGACGACGGCAGCTACACCATGAAGATGTTCGACACGCGTGAGGAGAGCGGTGAGTTCCAGTCGATGGAGCTGCACTACATCAAGGGCTGAGGCCTCGAGCCCATCCTGGTCCTGGGCTCCGAGCCCAGGACTACTCCGATTCCGAGCACTCGACATGGGTATCGGGCTCGGAGTGAATCCTCGGCACTGACTCCTGCCCCCGGGACCACTCCAGGGCTTGCGGAGAGGGCAATTGAATCGCCCCGTGGCTCCGTTGTCTGCCGGCGATGCCCTGACCGATACCAGCCTTGGCTTTCCCTCCACTTTCAGCTCGAAGCCAGCCATCGAATCGGGCTACGCTCGCCACGTGCCGCAGCGTCGCAAGAGAGATACCCAAGGAGAGGGCCGGCCGCGTAGGAGGCGTCGCAAGCGAAGTGCGTCGGCAGCCTCCGGGTCGACAGGCGGAAAGGACCTGGCCGCAGCCCGCAAGCTGGCCCGCAAACGCTTCGGCATCCAGCGCCTGCACCCGCTCCAGGCGCAGGCGATGGAGGCAGTCATCGCCGGCCGCGACACCCTCGCCGTGCTCCCGACGGGTTACGGCAAGTCGCTCATCTATCAGGTACCGGCGCTCCTGGCAGACCGACCGACGATCGTCGTCTCGCCCCTGATCGCCCTGATGGTGGATCAGGAGGCCTCCCTCCGGCGGCGCGGCGCACCGGTCGTGCGCATCGACAGCACCCTGCGCGTGGCGGAGCGACGCGCGGCTCTCGCGCGCCTGGCTGAGGGCGGCCCCCTGATCGTCCTGACGACTCCCGAGACGCTCGAGTCGGAGGCGACCCGTGAGGCATTCGTGCGCGCGCAACCCTGGCTACTCTGCGTGGACGAGGCCCACTGCATCTCCGAGTGGGGGCACGACTTCCGCCCGGCCTATCTACGCCTGGGAGTCGAGCGTGGGGAACTCGGCGGCCCGCAGGTGCTCGCCTTGACCGCGACCGCGACGCCGCGCGTACGCGATGACATCGCCGAGCGTCTGGGCCTCGTGAAGCCGGCCGTGATTGCCGCTCCACCCGACCGGGCAAACCTGCGCCTCGAGGTCGAGCTCGTGTCGGCCGCAACGAAGGACGAGCGCGCGGGTCGCCTGATCCGGCGCTTGCCGCGTCCGGGGATCGTGTACTGCGCGACGACGGTTGCAGCGGAGGCCTTTGGCATTGCGATGGAGCGTGGGCGCATCCCGAGCGCTCGGTACCACGGTCGACGCACGAAGGCCGAGCGCGAGGAAGCTCAGAAGCGATTCATGCGGCCTTCGAAGAAACTGGTGATGAGCGCGACCTCCGCCTTCGGCATGGGGATCGACAAGCCGAATATCCGCTTCGTCTTGCATTACCAGTCGCCGGGATCCCTGGAGCAGTACGTCCAGGAGGCGGGTCGCGCAGGTCGCGACGGCAAGCCGTCGCGCTGCATCCTGCTCTTCGATCCCGCGGACCTTGACATCCAGCGCCACCTGCAGCAACGAGGGCGCGCCAGCGCCGCGCAGATCAGGCGCATTGCCTCCGCCCTCGCGGCCTGGGCCGGGGAAGATCGTCCGGTCCTGGCCGCGGACCTGGCCCTCTCCGCAAATGCCCCCGTGACCATCACCCGCGCAACTTGCGCCCAGCTCGAAGGAGTGGGCGTGCTCACGCGCGACTCCAAGAAGCGCCTGCACCTGGTCGTCACCAAACGCGAGCTCACGATCCGCACCAGAGATCTCGCGCGGCGCGTCGCGACCCAGCAGCGCGAGGACGAGGAACGTTTGCTCACGCTAGACGAGTACGCTCGCACGCCCGGGTGCCGCAGCGCCTTCCTGCGCCGCTACTTCGGCGAGGAGAAGCCGCCGGATTGCGGTCGCTGCGACCGCTGCAAGCTGCGCCCGCCGCGGGCGAAAAGGAACCGGAAACGGCCGCGACGAGGCGAGGGTCGCCCATCTCCGGAGAAGAGCGACAAGCCCCGGCGCAAACGTCGGCGGCGCCGCAAGCCGAAACCACCGGCCAGCTGAATCGGTGGCCGCCTTGGCCTCCCTCGATTCGAGCGCGAAGACTGCCGTCAATCAGTCGCACGGCATCGGGCCCGGAGCCCTGAATTCATGGATCATCGCCCGGACATCAGATCAGCGCGCAGCCTTCAGCACCTCGGCCACCCCGGGGATTGCGTCGCGCAAGAGTCGCTCGTAGTAGTCATTGCCATCGGGATCGCCGGGGTAGTGCAACTTCGAGCCAGCGTCGACGAGAAGGCGCGCCAGCTCGACGTATGCCGTCTGGCGCTCTTCGGCTCCGCCCGAATAGCGCGATCCGTGCACGGCCCAGCCCAGGGGTGAGCTACTGTGGACCCGATCGAATACTTCCAGGGGCGCACCCGCGTCAATCAGCAGCCGAGCGTTCGTCGGCTGGCCGAACCACGCTGCCTGGTGCAACGGCGTTCCGTCGTCCAGGGCTGGAGCGAGCAGGTCGGCACCCGCCGAGATCAACAACTCCACCGGTTCGCGCTCGTTGCGGCCAGCCACGTCCGCCAGCAATCGATCCTCGGTGGGGTTTCCCGTGCGAGCCGCCTCAGGATTCGCCGCGAGAATGGCGCGAGCCTCGTCGAGACGACCGTGTACGACAGCGAGGGCCAGCTCATCTGCACGGGTCAAGGCAGTCCCCGCCCCGCGCTCGACGAGGAGCTGGGCCAGATCATCGAAGCCGCGCCGCGCCGCGTGAGCCCAGGCGGTCTTGCCTCCCGCGTTGAGTGCGTCGATATCGGCCCCATGGTCGAGCAGGATCTGCACCGCGGAGGTGCGGTAGCGCCGCACTGCGACATGCAGAAGGGTCTCGCCAGCCTCTCCCGCTCGCTCCTCGGTATCTGCACCCGCCTTCAGTCCGGCGATCAGCAGCGCGTCGCCGTCTGGGCCGTACTCGAGGTCGAGAAGTCCGTGCAAGGTCATCGATCGACGATCCGGGCGATGGTCCCGACGCACTCTGTGAAATCGGACACGACGTCAACCCGGAGCGCTCAGCTCCCGGACCGGTTGATCAACTCCTCGCCGAGGCGCGTGTACTCGGACCCGAGCTCGCCGCCAAGCTTCTTGGCCTGATCGATGGTCTGGTTGGCCGTATCGATCGCCGCCTCGTGCTCACCGAGCTTCGAGAGGATCAACCCCTTGCGGTAGAGGATCCAGACCGCCTCCGGCTGGGCTTCGAGGGCCACATCGATCCACTCGATCGCCTGCATCAGGTCCACATCGTGCTCGTAATAGAACATCGCTGACGCGAGGTACGGCTTCTGGTTTCCATCGCCCGCCATGGCGGCCTTGATCTGGGGCACCAGGACCTCGACCAGATTCGTCTGGATGGGGATCGAAACGCGCGTAGCCTCCCAGCTGATCGCAAAGTTCGCAGCGTTGTCACGTATCCCGTGCAGGGCGATCGACATGGTCTCGACCGGCTCCCCGAGCGTCTGCGGAGCGGCCTTCACTCGCACGAGATCGTTGCTCTCGTCGTAGCTGTAGGAGCCCCACTGCTCGGTGATCTTGTTCAAGATGACCGTCCACTCTCGCTTACCAGGAATCGTGAACAGACCGTAGGAGCCCGCCGCGACCTGCTTGCCGCCAAAGTTGACGTCTGTGCTGAAGGTGACCTTGGTCGCAGCGTTCGCACCTGTGCGCCAGACTTCGTCGTAGGGAACGAGCCCACCGAAGATCTTGCGGCCCTTGACGCCCGGGCGGGAGTATTCGACCTCTACCGTCGTCAATCCGACCTGCTCACGCACCAAGGCGGCCGGGCTGGCCTGGGGAAACTGCACCGTAGGCGCCTGGACCGGCGCGGAGGTCGAGCCGATGGCAAGGATGCTGGCGGAGAGGGCGAGAGCGGGAATGAGGGCGAATTGGTACTTCATGATGCTCGCATTGTAGGTCGTCCGAGCCAGGTTTCACGCCATCGGTGGCCTGACCATACGCGGCGCCTCGAAGGCCCTCCCCCGGGGCCCCTATTCTGCTCACGGGAGAACCCTGACTTCAGGCACACCCGCCGGATGGGACTATCGATGGACCGCCTGGCCCAACGAGATGAGCCTGGTACTCGCGGCCGTCGTCGTCCTACATGTTCACACGATCGGATCCGGGCAATACTCGCGCCGGCCACAATCCTGGCAATGCTGGCCCAGGTAGAGGGCATCCAGTTCGTCCATCAATGCCTCGATCGTCTGCGCGTCATCCGTCAGGATTCCGGCCTCGAAGTTTCGACGCTTTGGTGACTTGGCGCCGATCCCGGCGCCCGTGAGATTCGCCGACCCGATGTAGGCCGAGGTCCCGTCCGCGATGAAGACCTTCATGTGCATGCGCGGGCACAGAATGCGCTCGAACCTCTCGCTCTCTATCAAGTCTGGGAATCGATCGAAGTCGCGCTGAAACAGGGGCCCCGGCTCTTTCGCGTGGATCAGTCGGATATCCACTCCTTCCGCCACGAGCCCGGCGAGCACGGAAAGGAACGGGACGAACCGCCGCCCTGGCCCCTCGACATGAACATCCTTGATATCCGCAGTCGCGATCCAGAGGAAGCGCTTCGCTCCGGATGCGAGCTGGTTGAGTACACGCTCGTAGTGTTCGTCGTTGAGGATCAGCTCGTGCATGGCATGGGGAGGCATCGAGTACGGTACCGAGTAATCTGCCAGCGATCAGCAGTCGAAGTCTGTCCGGGTCCGTACGGACAGGGCTCGTCAAGGATGCCTGTACTCCCCGCGGCCTCAGGACGTGACTTCGCCGCTACGTCGGAGAGGTGAAGCCGCACCATCCCGGTCTCTGCAACCTGCCGCCGCGCGTGAAAAGGCACAGGAAATGGCCACGAGCGACGGCCGCGCAGCCAGCAAGCCCCGGCGCTTCGGCCACCGGCGATCGCCCTGGGACAGCTGAATCGCCGGTCGTCAGGAATTCATGTCCAGCGCCGCACACCTACGTCCCGCGATGGTCAGGGGCCGTTGCATTAAATGGTAGGCGCGGATACCCGTTGCTCAGGATCACAACGCTGGCTGCTACCGGCTGACTGTGTTTCGGGACGGGCTCGGTACCTGCACAAGGCCCTTGCCGGAGCTCGGTTGCCCCCAGAGGCCTCTCAGGCCCCTGGAACGCCGGCGCGAGCCTCGGGAGACCCGACACCGCACTCACCACTGCCGAAACCCGGGCGCCGGGATGGATTGACGGTTTTCCAGTTTGCGTTTCTACTTGATGGTTCGCGCCTGCGTTTTCACGCCGGGCAAAGGCCCTCCCTCCCAGCCTCAGCCATCCCATGTCCAGCCCCGTATTTGCCCGCTTGACGGCCAGTATATTCCTCTCATCCGTCCCTTTTTCCGACGCTGCCGCAGGTCTGGCATCCCAATCGGGGTCGCCGGGCACCGGCGCGCCGTCGGGCAGCGTGGTCAGAGTAGCCGAGGGAGAACGCGCGGACGTGGGACGCACTCCGGCCGCGAATGTGGGCCGCGCCGGGACTGAGGATGGCGTTGAATCCGGACTTCCGAAATCGGACGACCCGGTCATTTCATTTGCCTCGTTCGACTTGACCCTCTACGCCCCGGCCTTCGCGGCCCCCTGCGGGACGATCGCCGATCCCGACTGCGACGAAGACGGCATACCGGACAGCCTCGAGGCGGATTGCAACGGAAACGGTATTCCCGATGATTGCGAGGCCTTCGCCGATTGCAACGCCAATGGCGTACCGGACGAATGCGACCCGGACAGCAATGGGAACGGCGTGCCGGATGACTGCGAGCCAGTCGATTCGGTCGCCGAAGCCGAATCATCCACACGCGGATTCGTCTCGGGCGCCTATCCGGACACGCACGCTGGCGACGGGATCACGGAGGCGATCCAGGAAGAAGAGTCCAACGGCAGCCCCAACAAGCGCCGCAGCCTGCTCCAGCACCAGTGGACCTTCAACGTCCCACCGTCGAGCAGCACAACCTTTTTTGTCCGGGCGCACCATTCTCCCTCGGTCGACGGCGACGACTTCGTCTTCTCGTGCGCAACGCCGGGCAACGGATTCGTGGACCTCTTGACCGTCACCAAGACCGCCGACGATGGCATGTACCAGTCGGCCATTCTGCCCGATGCCGTGAGTGGAACGGTCTACGTCCAGGTCCTGGACACGGACAGGAGACGCGGGAATCGCGACCTGGACACGATCTTCGTCGATGAGATGTTCATCCGGGGATCCTCGACAACCCAGCCTCCGAGCGCTCCCAGCGACCTGACGGCGACGGCTGAATCCAGCACCTGGATAGATCTCAGCTGGAGCGACACCTCCGACGGCGAACAGGGATTCGAGATCGAGCGTTCGACCGGCGGCGCGCCCTTCGCCCTGGTCGACACCGTCGGGTCCGACGTGAACGGCTACCTGGATACGGGCTTGCTCGACTCCACGAACTACTCCTACAGGGTTCGTGCTAGCAGCGCAGAGGGTTTTTCCAGCTACTCGAACGTGGCGTCCGCCAGCACACCCAGCGCGGGAGCCATTGAGGACGTCGCAAGTGGCGAGGCGACGCTGGCGGGCGACATCACGCGGGGCGACTTCGTGGATACGGGCTCCGGCAACCAGATCTACGAGGAGATCCGGGAGGAACGAAGCGGCGGACCTCGGTCGAGCCGCGTGAATTCGCTCGAGCACATCTGGACGATCGATGTCCAGGGCGGCACGTCGGCGGAGCTCCATGTGAAGGCCCACCATACGGCCAACGGGGAAGGCGACGATTTCGCATTCGCCTGGTCGGCGGATGGGGTCACTTTCGCTGACCTACTGACCGTGACGAAGACGAGCGACGACGGCACCTATCAGGTGGCTGCGTTGCCGCCACTTGCGGCCGGCGATATCCAGGTTCGGGTGCGAGATACCGATCGGACGCCGGGGAGGCGCGGGCTCGATACCATCTTCGTGGATCACATTTTTGTCCGGTATCAATGATGGGGTCTGCACCGACGGGCCATGCCAGTTCTCGGAGCGGGTGCGAAGACTGAGCGCTAACCGCATGCGGCGGAGTGGCACGGGAATGCCCTCTCGTTCAACAGCCATCCTTATCGGAGGATTAGCATGGCGGGGTAGCGGTCGGAATTAACGCAGAGGGGGGGGAGGAGGCGCAGAGGACGCAGAGGCTGGGGCGGCTACGCCGCCCCAGCGATCGGAGGGTACGGCTGCCGTGTCGTTAGATAGGCGCGGGATAGACGTAGTGCGCGTCCAGCCCCAACCCAAGCCCGAGCTTCCAGTAGGCCAGCAAGAATATCGTCCACAGCACCAGGAAGGTGATCGAGTACGGAAGCATCAGTGACGTGATCGTACCGATGCCCGTCTTCTTCACGTAGCGCTGGGCGAAGACGACGACGAGCGGGAAGTAGGGCATCATCGGTGTGATGATATTCGTCGTCGAGTCCCCCACGCGGTAGGCGGCCTGGGTCAGCTCGGGCGAGATGCCCAGGACCATCAGCATTGGGACGAAGATCGGAGCCAGCAGGGCCCACTTTGCCGATGCCGAGCCGACCAGCAGGTTGACCGTGGCCGAGAGCAGGATGATTCCGACGATGGTGACCGTGTCCGCGGCGCCCATCTCCTTGAGGAAGTTGGCGCCCTTGAGTGCGATCAGCGCCCCCATGTTCGACTGGTTGAAGGCGTCGATGAAGAGCGCGGCGCAGAAGGCCATGACCAGGTAGTAGGACATGGTTCCCATGGCCGTGCTCATGCCCTTGATGATGTCGCGGTGGGTCTTGAATGTTCCGGACACGTAGCCGTGCACGATGCCGGGCACCAGAAACATGAAGAAGATCAGCGGGACGATCGACTGCATGAGCGGAGCCGGGGGTCGGTAGCTCGTGAGGGAGCCCTCGCTCGAACGCAGGGCCGAGTCCGTCGGTACCGCCCAGAGCGCTAGCGCGACGACTCCGATCAGCATGGAGAGCAATCCCAGAATCATGCCCCGGGTCTCACGCTTCCCGAGCGCCTCCATCTTGGGCATCTCGTCGGGATCGCCGTCGATCTCGGTGCGTGCGAGGCGCGGCTCGATGACCTTGTCGGTCAGGAACCAGCCCAGGAGCACGATCACGAGGCACGAAGCGCTGGTGAAGTACCAGTTGCAGAGCGGGTTGACGGCGTGCTCGGGGTTGATGATATCGACGCCGGTCTGGGTCAGGCCCGAGAGCAGTGGGTCGATCCCCGACGGGATGAAGTTGGCGCTGAAGCCGCCCGAGACGCCGGCGAAGGCGGCGCCGATGCCGGCCAGGGGATGACGGCCCGCGGCGTAGAAGAGCACCCCCCCGAGGGGGATCACCAGCACGTAGCCCGCATCCGCGGCGGTGTGGCTGACGACCGCGACGAAGATCAGCATCGGCGTCAAGAGCGCCTTGGGCGTGAAGCTCAGCATCCATTTAAGGACGGCGTTGATGAAGCCCGAGGCCTCCGCGACTCCGACTCCTAGCAAGGCGACGAGCACGACTCCCAGCGGGTGAAAGCCCGTGAAGATCGTCACCATGCGCGAGAGGAAGTCCGCGAACATGGTCCCCGTGAGGAGGTTCGTGATCTGGATCGGCATCCCATCCGGCGCATCGTCCGACTTGGTGCGCGGGTCCAGCTCGCTGAACGCCACGTCCGACAGGAAATAGGAGAGCACCCATGTGCCGAGCAGGCCCACGACGAACAGGACCGCGGGGTCGGGCAGCTTGTTGCCCCACCGTTCAAGGAAGTCCAGCGCGCGCTGGACGAAACCGGTGGACTGGGAGGACGGAGCGGGAGCCTCGGAATTCGCCATGAGCAGGATCGGGGCAGGGGTCGGAAGGGCGGGGGGAGCGGGGACATTGAACCCTGCGCCGTGCACCGGGGCAACCACGACTCCAAGCCAGCCATGAATGGAGGCCCGAAGGGCGCCGATCCCCCAGGCCCTGGACCGCTACCTCTGGTCCGAGATCACGCAACGGGAGTCACGCCAACGGGGAACCGGCCATCTGGCTCGCTCTTGTCTCCCCCACCCGGTCAGCGTGTGTACTCGCGCTGACCCCGCTCTAGCTGTGCAAGTACTTCCTCGACCGGGATCCGTCCGCGCACGGGATTGCCATCCAGACGACCGGCAATGTCGCCCCCCTCGTGGTCGAAGACTCGCAGAACCGGATAGCTTCCGTAGGATTCGCCATGGGCCTCAAAGGGCTGGCTCCGGTCGAGCGTGTCGACGAAGACCGGGACGAAGCTCCAGCTGGCGGCGATGATTCGTGGATCGCGGAGCGGACCGCTCGCGAAATGGCGACAGCCTTCTCACCCGGGATTCTCGCCAAAGTGCACCCACAGGGCCTTGTCCTGCTCGCGTGCGACCTCGAGTGCGGAGTCGTAGTCCACATACCAGAGCACGCCACCGATCTGCACGCGCTCCTCCGCGGGGCCGGACGATACGGCCGCTGCCTCAGGTGGCTGGGAGTCCGCTCGACAGGCCGATGCAATGACCCCGAGCAATGCGGCACCCATCATGGACAGCCCGCGGTATCCCCGTCTGGCATCGGTCTTCGCCATGGACATGAGTATGCCCTAGAGCGGACTCCGGGCAAGCACAGATGGGTCCCTGTGAACGGCTATCCCGGATTCCACGGCGTACCGATCAACGTCACGGCACTTCGATGTCCATCTCGACGTCCACCCCACGGACGAGCTCGACCACCGGCCCCAGTACCGGCTCCCCCACGCCGAGCGGGGTGACGATGATCTGATAGGTACCCGGCTCGCTGCGCATCTCGTAGGAGCCATCCTCCTCCATGCGCTTGCCGGATCCGGAGCGAAACTCGCCGTCGGCTCGCACGGAGTACAGCCAGACCGTCTCGTACTGGACGACACTGCCATCCGCGCGTCGCACATGCCCGTACAGGAGAGGTTCTTGCTCGAGCTGAAACTCCATGGTGACAGCGCCGCTTCCATGTTCGAAGCGCCGCGCCTTGGAGACGAATCCCTCGTCTGCTCGCGCATCGATCCAACCATCGCTCGCCGGGACGCCGTCGAACTCGAAGAAGCCTTGATAGTCCGTGGTCGCATCCCGCACATAGCGAAACCCGTCGACCGAGAGTTCGACTCTGGCCCCCACTGCGGGCCTCCGAGCGGGCATCCATACGCGGCCGCTGACCGTTCGATCGGATCTCAATCCAAGCTCGCCCAGGTTCACCTGCGTACCCGGCGCAGGATCGAGATCGGGGAACACGTCGAGATTCCCATTGTCGCCCAGCCCCGCGACGCCGAGTCCCCAATCGACGCCTCGGATCGCCACCTCGATGCCAGTACTCCTATCCTCTTCGAGAACCGAATAGCAGGTCAATGACATCCGGCCCTCCAGGGATACAGACCAGGTCGCGCGAACCAGGTCGGGAGCATCGGCGAAGCGGCCCGACAGGGTGACAGGCGCGGGCCGCCGCAATTCCATCCGATCGACGCCGGGCACGACGTCGTGGAAATGCAGGCAGGTGATGCGCGCAGGAACGGTCGCGCTACCCGGCTCGGTCTGGAACACAATGAGGTCGCGGGGCTCGGACGAGAGACCGATCAGCTCGAACTCACCGGCCGCGCCGGTCGTTGCACCGGCGCGCCCGAAGCGGACGCTCATCCCGGGGAGTGACCGGCCTTCTTCGTCGCTCACCCGCCCACGCAGAGTCAATCCGCGCGGGAGGACGATGCCAACCTGTTCGACGCCGCCCGGGTCCACGCTGCCTCTCTGGGTAACGAGGGCGCCGCCGGCATTCCACACGACGACCTCGAAGGCGCCGTGCTTGCTCAATTCGACCTCAGCCAGACCCTCGTCGTCGGTCCTGGCCTGGCCGATGTAGTCGTCTCGCATTCCTTCGGGCCAGCGAGCGTACTCCTCCGAGACCCAGCGATTCACGGACACCCAGGTCGACGTCCACGGCGCTCCCGATTCGTCGGTGACCGTTATCCGCAGGGTCGCCGGGGACGAATCGCTGCGTAGTTCTACCCAGCGCTCCGATTCCGCGGCCGTCAGGGTGAACGGTCCGAAACTCGCCGGGGGCGCGCTGCACTTCAGAACGTAGGCCGCGTCCAGACGCAGTCCCGCGAGGGAGAACTCCCCGTTCTCGTCGGTCCAAACCCGTGTTCCGAATTCTGCGCGGGTGCGGTGTAGGGCTTCGAGCGAGATGGCGGCCCGGGGCACGGGCTCACCCTCGCGGCCGAGGACCCGTCCGGCGATGCGGCCCGCGGCTCCCATCTCGACATCATGGCGCCCGGGCCACTGAATCGTGAGATTCAGTTCCCGCGCAACGTAGCCGCCAGCCTCGAGCCGCAGCGTCACTGGCATATCTTGGTGCACTGGTGGAATACTCGCGACGCCGTTCTTCCCGGTGGTCGCCTCGGAGCGAGACTTCATTTCATCCGCCTCCTCGTCCCACTGCCTGGCCCAGACGTGAGCTCCAACGACGGGCTCGCCGCTAGCGTCGTCGGTCACGCGCAGCTCGAATGGAATCCCGGGCGTGAGCCTGGCTTCCCACTCCCACTTCCGGGGAGGCACCGTCACATGCCTTCCAACGAAGCCTTCGGCGCTCACCGGTGCCCATCGGGTTGTGGCGATCTCATCCGGCTCGACGGACAGTCTCGCGAGACCCTGCCGATCGGTACGAGTGCCCCATTCACCTCCGACATGGGCACCTTCGATGGGCGCACCCGTGGCGTCGGAGACGACCCGTAACACCAGCTCGCGCGGGGCCGATTCGGCCGCTCTTGCCTCACTGGCATCGGAAGGCCCAGCGCCCTCGACTACCACATCCCGTGGTGCGGGGGCGGGTGAGGGAATCGCGGGCAGCTCGATGTCGCCGTGTCTGTCCGGCATCAGAGCAGCTGCTGGCTGCAGGCTATCTGCGACTGGCTTCGATTGGGAACGGGATCCCCAGATGAATGCCGCGGCTATCATTGCCAGCAGAATGAAAGCTGTGATGCCGGTGCGCATGGAAGCTCCAACGTCAAGGGCAAGCTCATTCCACCCGATCGGTCTCTTCGTCATCGTGAAGACCTCTCGTGGGAGTGGGCGCCCCTCTCGCTCACGATCTTGACCACACCAGCTACGGGTGAGTAGCGCAACTTTCGAGAACTTCTTCTCGGATCCTCTGGGCGAAAGATCCGTCGTTCAATGGGCGCTACGGACGAGGAGCTGGGCCCGCACATCGAGGCGCTTGGTTCACCCCCTGGGGGCGCCCAGCCGGCGAGGTCGATTTCATCCGGCACAAAGCTGAAGAAAATCGTGTGGCAAAGGCTCCGGAACCGTGTCGGTTTCCCGAGCTCGGTATAGCCTTGCTGAACCAGGATGGTTTCCGGCACGGGCCGGGGAGCGTCGCACTGACTTTCACGCAATGGATGAAACATGAGACTTCGTGATCTTCGCGCCTGTTTCGCTCTGACTCTCCTCAGCCCGGTCGCGGCCGCGCAGACGGTGACCTGGCTCTCGCCCGAACGCTTCACGACGCGCGCCGGATCGGATTGCCCTGTCCGCTGGGAGAGCACCGACCCACACGGTCGCAGCTACGGCGAGTGGACAGACTCCGATATCTCCTGGTTATTCCTGCGCAACGGGGGCTCGCAGCGAAACTTCGGCGACAGGAGTTTCGAATCGCAGACCTTCCAGGCGGAGCGGATTGCCCAGCTGACGATTGCGGGACCCGGCGTGGCCATGGTCGGCATCGATCGCGCCGAGCGGATCGAGTCGGTCTCGTCCAAGGAGCTGTCCAGCTTCCTGTCGCAGCGGGTTGCCCCGGGGAGCTATCCGGACCTCGTCCCGCAGCCGACGGTAAGCGCACCGCTCAATGTGCGCCGGATCGAATCGGCCAAGTTGCTCCTGGGTGTCATCGACGACACCGGGCGCGTCCAACCCTCCCCCGTCGCGTCGAGCAAGGCGGGACAACCCTGCGAGATCCGCCCGCTACTCGATCCTACCCGTGGCCCATTCGGGGGCGACCTGCCCCTGCGAGTCTACTTGCCGGGTGGATCCGCAGGTGTGCGCGTGCTGGCGACCCATGTTGCAACGGGCCGCGTACAAGAGAGCACCACCGATCCCGATGGCCTGGGCCACTTCCGCCTCAGCGCGGCGGGCGTCTGGCGAGTGGAGGCACACCGTGCGATATATGCGACGGCCTCCTCGATCCCCGAGTGGGAGATTCAGAGCGCCACCCTGACCTTTGACGTTCCCGGTCCAAGGGGAGCGAGTGACGACGCGGGCGAGGGCCAGCCCGAGCGCGACCTGAAAGGAGATCACTGATGACGACCCGATCCGTACTTCTCGTGGCCGCCGCCGCCGCGAGCCTGGCGTCCGGTGCACTCGCCCAGACATTCTCGAAGCACCCTGTCGTCACCCCCACTCCCGTCTGGACTGAACTTGGACCGGCGCCCATCGATGGAGTCGACTACACCGGCCGCGTCTCGGCCATGGCCTGCTCACCGGTCGACGCCAACGTCTATTTCGGTGCGGGCGCAGATGGTGGCGTCTGGCGCACGGGTGACGGCGGACAGAGCTGGACACCGTTGACCGACTTCATGCCCACGACCGCCATCGGCGCCCTGGCCATCGACCCGGGCGATCCCGATGTGATCTACGCGGGTACGGGGGAATCGAACTATGCGAATCACAGCCGCTACGGCCTGGGACTCCTGCGCTCGACCGACGGCGGCGACACCTGGCAGCAACTGGCTGCAAACGTGTTCAGCGGACGGTGCTTCTCGAACATCGTCGTGGACCATGCCAACCCGGATATCGTCTACGCGTCAATTACGCGCGCGGGGGGCTTCCCGGAGCTCGTAGCCGCCAAGGGACACCCGGGCGCGACTGGCGACCTGGGCGTGTTCAAATCCCTTGATCAGGGGGTCACGTGGACGCGCCTGACGGGGATACCGAACCTCTCGACCACGAGCCTGGCGATGGATCCCGCGAACTCGTCCATCCTCTATGCCGGCGTCGGTCGCATCTTCGGCGCCTCGGGCAACGGTGTGTACCGCTCGACCAACGGTGGCGCCACCTGGACCCTGCTCGGCGGCGGTCTACCCTCGGGCTCGTCCGTGGGGCGCATCACGGTCGCTGTGGCGCCCAGCAATCCAAACCGTGTGTACGCGCTCCTGACCAATCCGAGCTCCTCTTTCGGCAGCGGCGCATCCACCCTCGGTGGCTATCGAAGCAATAACGGTGGAGCGACCTGGGTCAATGTCTCGCCCGGATCGATCCAGTCCAGTTACGGCTGGTACCTGTCGGTCGTCAGCGTACACCCGACCGATCCGGACACCGTGTTCATGGGCGGCCTGACCCTGAGCCGATCCATCAACGCCGGCGCCAGCTGGTCCACGGTCACCCCACCCCATGTCGACCTGCACGCCCTGGCCTGGGACGCGGCCGGGCGCTTGCTGGTGGGCGACGACGGTGGAGTGCAGCGATCCACCGACCTGGGATCGAGCTGGATTCCCCGCAACGACGGACTGGGACTGATCCAGTTCTACGCGGGCCTCTCGACCCACCCGACCCAGGATCTGGTCTTCTACGGCGGAACACAGGACAACGGCACGAACCGCCGCACGACGAGCGGCCAGAGCTGGGACCACATCTTCGGCGGCGACGGCGGCTGGACCCAGGTCGACCAGGCCAACCCGGCGCGCGTCTTCGTGGAGTTTCAGGGCGTCGGCAATCTCTACCTGTCCTCCGACGGTGGCTCCAGCTTCGGATACTCCGGCTCGGGCCTGGCAGGCCGCAACGCCTTCCTGCCGCCCTTCCTGATCGACCCGACCAACTCGAACCGTATGTACTACGGGAGCCACTACATCAGTCGCAGCACCAATGGCGGCGCTAGCTGGAGCGCGATCAGCGGCGACTTGACCACCGGCAGCGGCGCCATTCGCAGCCTCGCCATCGCCCCTAGCGATTCGAGTGTGCTGTGGGCAGCCACCAACGACGGCAACGTTGCCATCTCCACGAACTCCGGAGTCTCCTGGAACATCGTTCGTAGCGGAAACCCGGGCTGGCCGCGGGTGACGCGCGAGTTGTTCATCCACCCGGAGCGTCCCCTGAGCGCCTGGCTCGCCGTCGCAGCCTTCGGCACGGACCAGATCCTGCACACCAGTGACGGGGGCGCAAGCTGGACGCCGCGCGATGGCGACTTACCCGATATCCCCGTGAATACGGTCGCCGCAATCCCGAACTCTCCGCTGCAGCTCTTCGCAGGAACCGACGACGGCCTCTATCTCTCTATCGACAACGGCGTGCACTGGAAGCGCTATGGCACGAAACTGCCCCGCGTTCCGGTGATCGACATCCGCCTGCAGCTCGAGCGCGGACGATTGATCGTCGCCACCCAGGGACGCGGTGTGTGGAGTGCCACGCTCACGCTGAGGCCTGCGACCCTGCTACCTGGCTAGGTCGTACCAGGCCGAAAGGTACACGTCGAATGAGGCGCCACAGATCGCCACGACATAGTTCCCTTCAGGTCGAGCAGCGATGACGCGTCGCACGCAATGTTGATGGCGTTTACCGATGCGCCGGTCGTATCAGATAGCGTACTGCCCGTATCGGACAACGAGCTCCTGGGCTCGTGATGGGCAGTCGAACGGCCACAACTCTCGATCACTGCCCTTGGATCGTCAGGGTCACTCTGCGCGTAGATTCGGCGAGGCGGTGTTCGTAGAGAAAGATCCCCTGCCAGGTCCCCAGGTCTAGCCGTCCGTCGACGACCGGAATTCCGATCGACGTGCTGGTCAAGGCCGAGCGAACGTGGGCCGGCATGTCGTCCGGGCCTTCGGCCGTGTGCTCGAAGATCCCGTCTCCGTCCGGAACCGCTCGTGCGAGCCACGCTTCGAGGTCCGATCGCACGGTGGGATCTGCATTCTCGCAGATGATCAACGACGCGCTCGTGTGATGGGCGAAGACCGTGCATAGGCCTTGCCGGACGCCGGATTCGTCCAGGCTGCGCTGGATTTCAGCCGTGATCTCAATCGTGCCCCGTCCACGCGTCGGGCAAGGCAATGTGGATTGGTAAATCATCGGACAGGATCGGAAGACGTAGCGAACGGATCCGACGATCAGTTGGGTTCGGAGAGGCCACCGGCGACCCACTCGTCGTATCCGGCGGAAGAGCGCTGGAACCCACCACTGACGGTCGAGTACTCGCCGCTCGCCTCGTTGAACCGCCCACCGCTGACAGATGACGGTGTAAAGAGTCCCCCGGAGGCTTCGTTCCCCTTGCCACCACTGACCGAACCGGACCAGCCCGAGGCACGGTTCACCTCGCCGCCTGATACGGAAGCGTAATCGCCCGAGGCGACGTTGTAGCGTCCGCCAGACACTGACGATTGGTGTCCGGTTGCCCAGTTGTAGCGGCCACCGGAAACGGACGCGCTCTCGCCCGTCGCGTAATTGAACTGTCCACCCGACACCGACGAGAAGCTCCCGGAAGCGGCATTCGTTTGCCCACCGATCACCGATGCGAATGGAGCAGCGATCGAGTTGTTTCTGCCATTCACTACCCCGCCAAACCGCTCGAACGCGTGCCCCTGGCCGACGACCAGATTGTGGGATCCGGTGCGCATCGAGCCAGCGCGCGCCTCGTTGTAGCCGACGATCAAGTTGCCAACACCATTCGTGCCTGCGACTCCCGGCTGCAGCGAGTTCGGGTCCTCGGGATTGCCATTGGTCGCCCCCATCCCGTTGACGACCTGGAGGTTGGCGCGGCTCAGACGCACGGTCCTGGCACGGCGACCGTCACCGGTGTCCAGAAATACGAGGCTGAAATGATCGAGGATCTTCTGCTGTTCGGACGTCACACAGCACCGGTGCTCGCCCCCCGCGTTTGCTGCGGTGTCGGAAAAGAGCAGGCGTGAGCCCGCGAGGCACAAAAAGACGATCAAAACACTACGCGGCATCGACGGCACCATGGGCCACCTCCGTTGGACATTGGGTTGACATCCCCACCCTAGCAGCCTTTCGAATCCTCAGGCCCACGACCTCCGTGAGGTGGTCCCCAGCGCGGAATTCCCGGTTCTGAATGCTGGTCCGCAGACGTCACCGGGGCGCGTAATGGGAATTCGAACCGATGGCCCTGGCAAGTCCCGATCCGCACCGACGACTATCGGTAATCAAGCAATTTAGCTGAGCGGTCGATAGATCCAGGCCGTGGGACCGATTACTGATGATAAGGACGGTGAGAATCCGTCGGTGCCCGCTACCCGCCATCAGGCTCCGGGCTCAGGCGCTAGCCAGGCCCGCGAATTCTCAGACTCTGCAGACGGGCTCCTCGTGGAAATGGATCGCCTGGTTGCGGTCCTCGAGGGGAGATTCCTTGGTGAGTCCACCAGGCCCACGCTCGACGAGAAGGCGCCCCCCACCAAACTCCCGACAGAACCTGCTGCACCTGAGCTGACCGATTCCAGCGCCCCATGTGGATTCCAGGCAGCCACAAACCAGAGGCTCACCCTGCTTCGCCATCTGCTTGCTTCCGGCGGCTCGGCCTTCGAGCCGCGGCTCAATCCATATGCACCGCTCGGGCACAGCTGTGACATTGTCGATCAGCACTTCGATTGCGAACCTGGGGCCAGTCTTGGCGAGCTCGAAGATCTCGCGGACCTGGGCCTCCTGCAGCGCGAGACTTTCAATCGCGTCCACACCTGTCCGAATTGCGAACACTGCCAGATAAACTTTCGCGAGCAATGCCCAAGTTGCGCGTCAATCTCCCTGGACCGCGAACGCATCGTTCATCACTTTCGATGCGGCTACACAGGACTCGAATCGGAATTCGCCCGTGACTACGATCTGGTCTGCCCCAAATGCCGCAAGGAGCTCTTCCAGCTAGGCCAGGATTTCGACCGACCGCACGAGACCTACGTATGCGGTGACTGCCAGTACTTGTTTGAGGAGCCCAACCTCCAGGGGCAGTGCCTCAACTGCGCGACAGAATTCCAGTCCGCTGACGTGGTCGAAACACGAGTCTATCGCTACAGGCCAACTCCCTTGACGATCCGTGCCGTCGAGCTCGGTCGCCTGACGGGACTGGAGGTCGACTCGATCCTCTACGACGCTGATCTGCAGGTCGCGACACCCGACTTCCTCGACTTCGTCGTCAAGCGCGAACTCATCCGCCTGGGGCGATACACGACGGCATTCTCGACCTGCACTCTCTCCCTGATGCGTTTCGATCTTGTATTCCCGGTTTTTCGAGAGTGGCCAGCAAGCCGCATGCGAGAGCTTTGTGTTCTCCTCTCGAAGTCTCTGCGCTCACTCGATCTGGTTACGCGCCTCGATTCCAGCCGGATCGGGATCCTGATGCCGGAGTCAGGAATTGAAGGTCCCAGCGTCGCCCGCGATCGCCTCTTGCGCTTGCTCGAGGGATTCCAGCTCACGGACAACGCCGGCCATGCTCTCACACCGGCCTTTGAATCGATCACCTGGTCCAAGCCTGGCACGACCTTCGACGACGTGAAGGCGTTTCTGAATCCGGAGCAATCCGTCCATTGAGAAACCTTCAGAAGCTACGCCATACCCGTATCGCCTCACCGGTCGAGAAGCCTGCTCTCGAGGTGGATGACCAGCAGAGAGTCTCGCGCCGCGAACGCTTCATCTGGATTCGCCGCGGCAAACGACTAGCAACACTGGCGGTGATCGGCGCTATCGGATGGGGAGTCCTTTCACTGGCGGCCGGACTGCGGCGCACCTCGGATGCTCTGGTCGAGGTGAACACACTTCGAGTGACCGCTCCCGGTCCGGTACGCATTGCGGAAGTATTCGTCCAGGCCAATCAACCCTGCCAGCTTGGCCAGCCAATCGCCCGAATCGAGCCGGTACAACCTCACCCCGAACGCGGACGCCTCATGGCCCAGGTCGAGATTCGTCGCGCCCGGCTGGCCTGGTTTGACGGTGGAGGCGAGGTCGAGGAACTCGGTCGCACCCTCAGAACTGATCTGGTGGCCGAGGCGCACCGGCAGATGCGGCTCGCGGAGTCCGAGCAGGCGTTGGGCCATGCGCGCGTCGAGAGCCTGAATCACGAGCGCGCCCGGACCGTGTCAGAGCTACGCGAGGAATCTCAACGCCGCCACTACCAGGTCAGCGCATTGACCGAACGAAGGGGGCTCGCATCAGCCTTCGTATCGGAGGCCGACGCAAACCTGAACCTCGCGAACTTCGATGCCAATGCAGCCGAGCGCCTTGTGCACTCGGGCATCGTCCCGGAACGTGAGGTCCGCTCCACGCGATCCCTCAAGAATGCCGCTTCAAGTTCGGTGGAAGCCCTCGTCGCCTCGACGCAGGTCCTCGAACGCGAACTCGAAGCAGCCCAGGCTTCTGCCGAGAGTTTTGACGGCCGAATCCCGACAACAATCGCTCACCTCGATGCGCGCATGAAAGAGGCGCTATCCGAGCTCCAGGTCGCCGAGGAGCGCAAGCTGCTCTGGAGCGATATGCGCGACCACCACCAGAACCTCGATACCAACGCCCTCGAAGACGTTGAGAGTCTTCGACAACTACGCCGAAGGGTCCTCGAGAGCGAAGTGGCAGAGGCGGAAGCCCAACTTGCGGTCTTCGACTTCGAGCAGGGAGCGCGCACGATCCATGCACAGGTCGACGGGCGGGTGGATCAGGTGTTCGTGAGCGTCGGGGATGTTCTCGAGCAGGATGCGCGCATTGCCGAGTACTTCGACCCACGCACGCTCCGTGTCGTCACCTACGTGACTCCAGCGGTCTTGTCTCAGCTAGAAGTGGGACTGGCCTGCCGATTGAAGCTGGGGACCATCCAGGATCCCCTCGAGGGCCATATCACGACGATCGGCTCGACCTGGATTCCCTGTCCGCCGACCTTGCCGCGACGGATCTCCGAAGCCGTGGATCTGCGTATCCCGGTAGAGGTGACCTGCGCCATCATGGACCGTGTCGACCACCTGTCTCCCAACATGCGGCTCAAGGTGACCTTTGATTGGCCCGGGTGGGAGAACCTTCGGCGGCGGATCTTCGGCGACTAGGCCCGGGCCATGTGGGAAGCGTTGATCGTCGAGGTCTCGAACTGGGGCGATATCTGGGCGCTTCAGATCGACAAGCGCCACGCGTCCGATTGGTTGCTGTTCTTCGCTCCCGTCCTGCTTCTGGAGATCCCCCAGTACTATTTCCCGATTGTCGCCATCATGCTGGCCCGCGCATTCGGTTTCCCGCGCACCGACGAGAGGCGCACAAGGGGCCTGATGGCACGCAAGCCACTCGTCTCTGTGGTGGTCGCAGGACGTAACGAGTCTGCCGCGATCGGTGACTGCATTCGCTCGCTCGTCGATCAGGACTACCCCAACCTGGAGATCATCATCGTCGATGACGCAAGCACCGACGAGACCTACGCGATTGCACGCAAATTCGCACGGAAAGGCCTCATCCGCGTCATCAGGAATCGCGAGTCGGTAGGGCGCACGGGTCGACCGACGGCGAGCAATCTCGGCACACGCGTGTCAAATGGCGAATTCATCATATCGCTCGATGCGGACACGACCTTTGACCGCGGGCTGATCGAGAACATGCTGGCACCGTTCGCTGATCCAAGCGTAGGCGCCGTGGCTGGCAATGTCCTGGTGCGTAATATCTCGCACAATATCGTCACCAGGTTTCAGGCCCTCGAGTACTTCGTGAGCATCGACCTGCGCAAGCGCTGGTCAGACCTGATCGGCAATACGCTCCAGGCAAGCGGCGCCATCGGGGCCTTTCGCCGCTCGGCAATCATGCCAATCTTTGGCTGGGATCCCGAACTGGCTGAGGACGGAGACATCTCCCTGCGCATCATCAAGTCAGGGTGGAAGATCGGCTTCGCGCCGCGCGCCGTGGCCATGACGGATGCGCCGGATACATGGAGGGTCCTCATGAAGCAGCGCTATCGCTGGGATCGTGGCGCTCTGCGGACCTACCTCTCGAAGCACGGTCGATTGCTTCGCCCGTCGATCTCAGGCCCGGGCTACGCCTACGCCATGTGGGGGGAGATTCTCTTTTCGAACGTTCTTCCGCTGTTCTATCCAATCTACCTGGTGTGGCTCGCGATGCAGGGCATGGGGATGCTCACCCTTGTTCTCGCATTGTCTTACGCCCTCTACTCGATTCTGGCAGTCCTTTCCTTGGGTGCGATCCGTTACCTGTCGGACCGATCACCTCGGTTCTCTGCTCTGCTGCTTCCGGCCATCCTATGCCCGCTCTATCGTGAGCTCATGCGCTGGGTCCGCTTCCGCGCTCTGGTGGCCGAGTTGCTGCGCCGCAATTACAAGGACTCCTACCTTCCCGATTCGGCCTGGATGCACACTCCACGTTACTGAGTGACGTGGAGTGGCGATGACGCCGTCCGCCATCAACGGGAAGTATGCGCAAGGCTCCGGAGTGGAGTTGATGTTCGAGGAGTGATCTGGCGTCGGGGATTGTCGCAGGGAGAGGATGCGAAACTCATTCGCTCCCGAGTAGCCATCCAGGGGCGACTGAGGAACGTTTCGTCGCCGCAACTGCGCGGGCAGGCCAGCAGGGTATTCCGCGCAACGCCATCGGCGCCGGCGTGCTCATTGAGTGCTCGATGCCGCCGCCGGCATCAGGAGCGCCGTGGCCCTGGCAAGACCGATTGCCCCCATTGCCCAGGTGCGGGACGGCATCCCCCCGCGACATCGCTTCCCGACTACGCACTTCTCCCCAGCCGCATACGACGCTCGCCCGGGCTGTCCGCTAGCGATGCTGTGCCAATCTATACCCATGTCCCGGCCATGCCGAGACCCCGGTAATGCGGGCTCTCACCACAACGGCGTGCCGGATGCTCCTCGACGACCGAGCCGGCCGCTCGGAAACCAGATCAAGGATCGAAATGCCCGTATCCGAAAAGACCTGCGCGAAGGACATCATGCAGAGCAGCCTCGTCACTCTGCGTGTCGATACCAGACTCGAGGAGGCGGCGCGCACGTTTGCTGATTACAAGATCAGCGGTGCGCCGGTCCTTGACGAGACAGGCGGCCTGGTCGGTGTCCTCTCGGCCGCCGATATCACTCAAACAGATCACCCGGATGGCGGACGCCTCGCGGAAGAGCGTCGCGAGTACTACCTGACGAGCCCCCTGGAGGAGGATGATGAATTCCAGTGGGAGCGCGATTCGTTTGACAGCCCCGATGGATTCAGCCCGGACCTCCAGAACCAGGATGTGGGGCAGTACATGTCACGCGACATTGTTTCCGTGGGAGAGAGTGCCTCGCTCGAAGAGGTAGCCAGGCGCATGCTCGAGCAGCGGGTTCACAGGGTCCTGGTCGTGGAAGACGGAGGTCTCAAAGGCCTGATTTCTTCCATGGACCTGGTCCGTCACATCGCAGGCCCGAGCACCGTCTGACCTGCCAGAACACTGATCTGGATTCCGAATGAACTACACAGGCGACGAGAGGCTCAATGTCGCAGGGTCAATGACCCAGACCCTTCACAGTATCGCTCCGGAGGCCACGCTCGACGAGGCCATGGAGATGATGGACACCTGTGCGGTGCGGCACCTCCCCGTGATGGACGGTCATACTCTCATTGGCATTCTCTCCGAACGCGATCTCCTCGAGGCTACAGGTTGGCTTCCAAGGCGAATGCGCGAGGTGCTCGAAGCGCCCTCCGGGTCGATCCGGGAGTTCATGCACTCACCCGTCGTCACTGTTTCTCCGGAGAATTCCCTCGTCACCGCCTCCATGCGTCTCAACGAGTGGAACATCGGCTGCCTACCCGTAATGCGCGACATCTCCCTGGTCGGGATTCTGACAGACGCGGATGTGATGGCCTCATACGCCAAGGCGTGTCGCCACCATGCCTCATCCATCGAGTCAGATCCATACGTGGAGACCGTCATGACTACCGACGTCATTTCCGCCGACACCGGTACGCCGGCTGACGAGGCATTGAGATGCTGTCGGGAGAGGAGCATCCGCCACCTACCCGTGACACACGATGACACTCTCGTCGGGTGCGTCTCGGACCGAGACCTGCGCATGAGTGTGGGACGCGGCCAGCTGGAAGGCACCCCCGTAGGCGATCTGGCGTCGATCGAGCCGATCGTCATGGGCCTCGGAGAACGACTCTCGCGTGCGGCGGAGCTGCTTGCCAGTCAGCGTATCGGCGCCGCGCTGATCGTGACCGAAGGACGCCTTGCAGGCATCGTCACATCCACAGACATCCTGCGGCACTGCACCCGGGCATTTGCAACTGCCCCGTGACAGATCGATTCATGACCATCCAACAACCGCCAAGGAGGAAGATTTATTGAAGCGATTCAACAAGGTGCCCACGGCAGGGGAAAACGCATCCAGTGATGCGGCCCACGTCGACGATTTGATGACCAAGTCCGCCATCACGATCACTCGGCACGAAACCCTTGGTGCCGCGCAGCAGCGGATGACCAAGCACAAGATCCACTCCCTCCCGGTCGTTGACGGCGAAGGGGAGCTGATCGGAGTCCTGACGACCACCGACCTGGTCTCGAGGCCTTCGCCCGAGACCCTCGTAGGCCAGATCATGTCGCGCGATCTCCACACCATCCCACGCTACTCGGGCCTTGCCGCAGCCGCGCGGACGATGCGGAAACACAAGATCCATCACCTGGTCGTGACCCATGAAAAGAAGGTCGTAGGCGTTCTGAGCTCATTCGACCTTCTCAAGCTGATCGAGCAACGTCGTTTCGTGATCCGCGGACAGGCGTAGAACGACGCACCCTGGCACCCATGCGTTTGTAGGGGACGGCACCTGCCGGGTGTTCGGAGCCGACGTCCTGGCCTGTGAGCGCGGCGGAAGACGGCGTCGTCTCATCGCCCTGACCACCCTTGCAGGTGGAGTCTGATGCACCCCTGGAGTACCCAGCCCCTTCCTCGGTATCTCCCGGCCCGCTGAATCCCTGCGGGGTATGTTTCATCAGAGCCTGAGACGACTCCCCTCGGCTCCCCCCCCTGGCCGGCTCAACCGGTTCCCTGATTCCCTTCCCGATACCCGCGTAGCGGGTAGACAACCCAATGAATATTTCCAATCCCTTCGCCCGCGCGGCCCTCGCCGCGAGTGTCGGAGCTTCACTCATTTCAGCTTCAGCCCTGGCCCTGGGAGCGGACGGTACCTGCCTTCCCGAAGACCAGGCGGCCAATCGCTGCTTTGTCTCGCCCGGCGGCTTCGTCGTCGAAGCGGTCACAGGCCGCCGCGGCGAATTCCCCGTCCTGAACGACGATGGCGACAGTGTCTTCGCTTACCGCATAACGGGCCCTTCCGTGGATGGCGGAAGTTGCCAGGGAGTCCACGATATCAGCCACGCAGATATCGTCATCCCATCATGCCCGGACGCCCCCCTGACGTTGATCGGCTCCACGCCACAGGGCGAGACCCTGCCTGGCGGAGACCCCTCCTGTGGATTTGGCCCAGGTGACGACGGTGCCTACGTCTTCAAGTGGGATGAGGGTGTGGCATGCAATAGCAGCACAACCTTCTCCTTGATCATGGCCGGATCCGTATCAGCTGCACCCACATCATTCCTGCTCAAGGCCGCGGGCAACTGCGATGTCGCGCAGATCCTTGGACCCGATTGCGGATCCAACCCCTTCAACTACTGCGAGGGCGGAGTCAACTCCACCGGCATGACCGGAAGCCTGGACTACTCGGGGAGCATCTCGATCTCCGAAAACGACTTTCACTTGACGGCCAGTGGACTACCGCCGAACCGTCCCGGGTTCTTTTTCTACGGAACCAAGCGCATCCAGGTTCCCTTTGGCAATGGTTTCCGCTGCATCGGCGGAAACGTCGTCCGCTATCGCAAGATCGGGACCGAGGTAACCGGTGATGTAGCCGTTCACCTCGACTTCACGCGCCCCCCGCTGACGAACATCGTCCCGGGCATCGCCTACTACTTCCAGCTGTACTTCCGAGACCGGACGGCGGGCGGTGCGGGCTTCAACACGACGGATGCAATCTGCGCCGTGTTTGCACCTTGAGACCCTAGACCATCCCAATGGTCGCATCGAGGTCTCGAGGGGCCGCGATGCGCAGCAATACGAATCCAGAGAGGGGAGGCTGCGGCCTCCCCTCTCTGGTTCTGCACAAACAGTATCTATCCGCAGCACTCCTCGCCCTGGCTGAGCTCAGGCTTTACGCGGATCATCCTCCAGGTCACTTCGGGAAGCACCTGCCGAATGCCAGGAGCCATTTCGGTGAGCCCTTCAAGCGGATCTTGCGCGTCAGCAGAGCCGCTACGAGGGACTTTTCACCCCGCAGGAAACCGATCCATGTAGCCGCGTCCGCGCGGACGGACAGATCGGCGACACCTGCGTGCCCCTGCTCGATCGAGATCTCACTGTCGCGGATGACAATGGTCGCTTCCCGGCGCTCGCTGCCCGTGAATGAGAAGTGGTACGTCACGTCCATATCGCCTGCAGCCCCGCGCTGGAAGACCAGTGGCAGCCCGTTCAGGAATCCCTGAATGGATCCCGGTCGGAGGGTGTTGCCCACTTGCTTTGTGATCTTGTGAGGGAATCGCTTCTCGGCGTGCTTCTCGGCGTCCGACCCCGCAAGCACGTAGAGGGTCTCTTCCTTTCTCTGAAGGGGACGCACCACCTCATCGAGGAAGCCCTTTCGATCCTGCTGAAACGGTGGGATGACCTCGCTGCCGGCCGGGCAAACACCGATGCAGTAGGCGGCCTTGTAGTTGGCTCCAAAAGACAGGCTCTGCCACCACGAAGCGGATTCGCTATCGCTTACCCGCTTCCGCAGATCCTGGCGGTCCTTGCTGTCCGCGATCTCCTCCACGAAGTCCGTGAAGCCCCCCATGAACTCCCGGTAGTTGTGGGTGTAGCAGGCAGAGAAATCGAAGTGACCGTCCGATCCAATGGCGCCCACGGGGCAGGCAGCCACACAGAGCTTGCAGGACAGGCACGGATCGAAGTCGATCTCGGTGTCCGTCTGCGTGACGTCTCGGCCGACAATAATTGTGCCGAGCAGGATGAAGTTGCCGAACTTCGGGTGGATCACGTTGCGGTGGATCCCCATGCGTCCAAGGCCAGCTGCAACCGCAACGGGTTTATGGGAGATGACCCAGGTCTTTCCGGGAAAGCGGTCCATTTCCATGGGGAAGCCCATGGCCGGGTTGGCAGCTCGTATTCCGCGGGATTCGAGTGTGCTGACGATCTTCCGACCGATCTCGTTCACATCGTGCCCGGCCGCGTGAAACTCCATGTTGGAAAGTGAACGTGCTGTACTGCGCAGTGGCTCACGGTTCGTCCGCACGACATAGCTCAACAGGGTCTGTGCCCACGGGAAGAAGGAGAGCAGGTCGTCACGTTGATCATCCAGCCCTGCACGGGAGACCTCCACGATTCCGGCATCGGCGGCGCCTGCTTCCAGCGCGAGGCTGCGCAGCCAGTCCGCATCGATCGTCCGGGTCGGCAAGGGGGCATTCGAGGCCGCGATCGTGGCTTCAGCGGGGTTCATGGGCAATCTTTAGATGTATATACAAGCGTCAAGGGTGACGCGTGAATCAGGTACCGGGCCGGTGTTTCAGCTCTCCCGAGTATCGAAGGGGCGCGTGCGAGAGAACTCGAGCAGAACTTCGGTCCCCTCTTCCCCCAGCATCTTCTTCACCTGGCGCTGCGCCAGGCGCCAGCTGGGGTAGGCCTCTTCGATGAGCTTTCTCCCACTCTCCGACAATCGGTAGAGGCGCGAGCGCGCATCATCGCCGGCCACGACCTCCACGTAGCCGTGCCCGCGCAGGCGCTCCACGTTTCGGCTCAGGGTCGACGCCTCAAGATGCAGGCCCTGGGCAATCGTCCCGGGGGCCGCCGGAGAGAGCTTCGCGATCGCAATGAGCACGTTCATCTGGCTGAGCTTGATTCCAAACTCATCGAGACGAGCGTTGTAGACGTTGGTCACGGCGCGATCGAGCATGCGCGTGCGCATACCGATACATTCTCGGGCGATCGTGTCGACCTTGGAGCGGTAGGAGTCTCGAGGGGGCATTTACATGTATATACAACCTAACCCCGCACAAAGCACCCCCAAAATGCAATAAATACCGTCCAGGACTGAATCCAACGCCTATCGGCGGCCATTGCGCGGGATGGGCGCTAGTTGTTGTCCTGATTCACTATCGTACCGGTCGGGTGCTCCGGCGCTCGATCTCCGGCCCGTACTACGCCGACGCCATTTGGGGAGAGATGCTCTTCTCGAACATTCTGCCGCCCTTCTATCCAATCTAGCTCGTGTGGCTCGCAATCCAGGGCATGGGGATGCTTACCCATTCGCTCGCCTTGCCCCAGGCGCTCTATACCGATCCTGGCCGTCCTGGCGGCGGCTGCGATCCGCTGCTTGCCGGCCCAAATACGTCGGTTCACTGCCCTGCTACTTCCGGCAGTCCTTTGCCCGTTCTATCGCGAACCCATGCGCTGGGTCCGTTTCCACGCCCTGGTGGCTGAGTTGCTGCGCCGCAACTACAAGGACTCCTACGTTCCCGACTCGGCCTGGATGCACACTCCAGGTTACTGAGCGCGAGACCACGCCCGCGAGACCTCCAGCACATCCCGCACTTAGCGACTCCCCTCGACTGACCGCGCGGCGGCCAACGACCCGCGACTTCTTGAATGCACGGTGATCGAGCACCAACTTGCCGTTCTGGACCGGTCTGTTCGCTCGGTCGGGTGAGCCACGCCCGGCTGGCGGCCACCTGGCTACCTAGGTCGGCACGGTACCGCCAACCGGTCTGGGTGGGTGGCGGAGAATGTTCGGGCTCGGTATCGGCTCCCGGACTGGCGGTCCGGGTAGTTGCTGGAGATTGTGCGGGCTCCGAATCGCATGTATATTCAGATGGAGTTCCCGTCTTCCGTGAGACTTGAAGGCGTGGCGCCCTGCTACGGAGCGGATAAACACACCGAATCGTGCTCCAACCTCAGCAACCTCCTTTGCGTGCAGCTCTGCATCGCGCGCGACCCCAACGGATTCATTCGCGGCGATTCGACCTGTGCCGGAGTCACGGAGCTCGGCGTGCACCGCATCTTGCTGGAGCATGGGATGGCAGACGTCATCACCCGTGTGCGCACCGGACCGTACAACCACTACTCAGTCGAGCTCTCCGTGCCACTGCAGCATCCGCCAGAGCCACTTCGGGCGGTGGAGAGCCTCATGGAGTTGATATTTGGCCGAGGTGAGTCGCCACGTGCGTCGTCCGGCTGAGTCGCGAACGCGATTGCCCGCCGTCGTCATCCTCGCCATAGGAGCCGCGCTGGTCGTCTGGCTCGGAGCTTCCTTGAGCAAGGATCTCATGCCCGACGTCGAGGTGGAGCACGACGGTGAGCGAGAGGAAGGTCCCGACAAGGACCAGGACGGACTCGTTCGTGGTCTCGGCCCCGCGCTGCCGTTCGCCCGACGCGCCACGGATCTCTTGATGCGGGTCGATGTCTCCGGGTCGGGCGTCCGCACCCGGGTCTTCCGACCTCCGAGCGCCTGACCGGTCAGGTCGTTCCTCGTGATCGGGCCGCTGTGCGCGGTCCAGGTGTCGGTCCCGGCTCGGTGATCTGCGCCAGCTCAACTCTCAACTCGCCGCGCGTTCGCGGCGCTATCTCTTCAGCCAATTCTAACAATGCTCGACAGACTCAAACTCTTTGTTACCCCCTTCCACGATGGTCGCTACGAGGACATGGCCAGGATCGGCGTGACCCGCACGGTCTTCCGCGACGCCGTGGCCGGTCTCATCGTGGCCATGGTTGCGATCCCCATGGCCATGGGCTTCGCCATTGCCTCGGGCCTTCACCCGATCCACGGCATAGTCGGCGGCGCCCTGGCTGGATTCATCGGAGCCCTCTTCGGCGGTTCCAAGTACCAGGTGTACGGGCCGACTGCGGCCTACATTCCGATCATCGCGGGCATCATGGCCAGGTACGGCAATGCGAGCTCCGACGCCCTATCCGCTGACTACGCGGCGGGCTACGGAATGCTGGTTCTGTGCTCCGTGCTGGCCGGCGTCATTCTGCTCCTCATGGGCATCTTCAAGGTGGGCACGTGGGTCAACAAGGTGCCCTACTCCATCGTCGTCGGCTTCACGATCGGTATTGCAGCCACGATTGCCCTGACGCAGATCGGAGACATTCTGGGAATCAAGGAGAAGATCCCGTACCCGTTCTTCGACAAGGTCCGCGTCATCGGCGCCAACCTGGACCAGTTCAACATCTGGGCGCTCGTACTGGCTGTGGGCACGTTCGTGGTCACCAAGTACCTGCTCAAATTCTCGGTGTATATCCCGGGGCCGCTCATCGCGATCGCGATCGGCTACGCCCTTGCCCAGACCTGGCTCGCGGATGTGGGTCTGACCATGTCGGCCGAGAAGTACGGTCCCATCCCCACCGACGACTTCTTCAAGTTCACGCCCCCGGTTCTGCCCCCGCTCGGGGTCGGTCTCTTTGTCGACCTGGTGTACTTCGTGGCCGCGATCGTGTTCGTGGCGGCGATCGAATCGCTGCTGTGTTCCCGCATGGCCGACCGCCTCGCCGAGAACAAGGGGACGCCCTACAACCCCAACAAGGAGCTTTTCGGCCAGGGAGTGGTCAATGTCGTGGTACCGATGCTCAACGGGTTTCCCCACACAGGCGCCCTGGCTCGCACCGCGACCAATATCAAGGTCGGGGGAGTGACCCCCTTGGCCGGCATCCTCAAGTGCTGGATCAAGCTCGCCCTCGCCTTCTTCCTCGCCACCAGTCTGGACCTCGTTCCGATGGCCTGCATCGGCGGCATCCTCGCCTACGTCGCAGCCAACATGATCAAGTGGTCAGAGATCAAGGCCGTGCTGCGCGGCGACCGCTTTGAAGCAATCCTCATGCTCTACACGGGCGTGGTTGTCCTGGTGACTGATTTCCTCACGGGCGTCCTGTCCGCACTCATCATCTACGCCGTCGTTCGCCGATTCGTGAAACCCGTGGTGAAGCCGGCGGCGTCGATGGACTAGGACGAGATACCGAACCGTACCAGTCCGGTCACGCACCGGTCTGGCCGCTTCGAGTGGTGCCATCTTCGCACGCCCGAGAGCGGGTGCGATGCACACACTCTCTATCCAGACGCGAGGCCATATCAAAGAGTCGGCACGTGGAGCCATCGACAAGAAGACGGACGCCCCCGGGAAAGGGGCGCCCGTCGGGCGAAGCGGGCAGGCTCGCTCCGATTCTAGATGTCGGCCGCCTGCCTGGCCTGGGTGTGCAGCAGGCTGACCATGGCCCGGAACTGGCTGCGGGTCAGTTCGCCGGCCTTGCGCAGCTGGCGCAGCTTGGTGAGGGCGGCGTCGAGGCGGAAGGCGATCAGCTCGATGCGGTACTCCTCGAGGTCGATCTGGAAGGGGGACTGCTGGGCCTTCTGGGCCCGCTCGGTCGCCATCGCGGAAAGTTCCTCGAAGCGCTGGCGCAGGTAGGCGGAGCTCGGCTCGTCGATCGCGGCCTCAGCTCGCAAGATCAGCTTCGTGCGCACCGCCTGGAAGTGGGATGCAGTCCAGTTGTTATTACGAGCGCGGTAGACGAGCTCCTGGAGGACCTGGTCGAGCTGGGCTTCGATGATCTGGCGGCGCAGGAATGCGGCGTGGCGTTGCGAGACCCAGGCGTTCTGGACTCGCTCGCGCAGGGCGTCGAGGTAGGTCTCGAGCGACTTGCGGATCGGGCCGGAGTTCGTGTAGGTCGGGAGGACCGTGTCGAACCATTCGGAGACCGGGTCGTCGACGCTATCCACGTCGGTGGACACCACGCCGCCGGTCTTGGCGACGTCTTCCATGTTGAGCACGGCTTCTTCGATCTGAGCTTCGATGCCGGACAGGCTTACCTGGACGGGGGCGGCGGAGGCGACGGAGAAGGAGGACAGCAGGGCGGAGGCGAAGAGGGCGTTCTTGGAGAGTTTCATGGCCATGTTCCTTGGGATTCGGTGTTTCAGTGTTCGTTTGGCTTCCCGCTTGGGGACGCCTGTCTGAGGAGCCCGAACCCGGGAGTTCACCCCGGAATCCAAAAAACTGGCGCCTCCACGAGAAGCGCGGCGTCAGGGTCTGACGGCGAGCCTTTGCGGCGCCGGGAGAAGGGCTACTGGCACCCGTGTGGGGCCTCCCGCTTCGCGGCAAGGCTGCTACAGGCGGAATCTCGCCGCCGAGCGGCAAATCCAAAGGAGCGGGCGCCCCCCCGCGAAAGGGAGCGCCCGTCGGGGCGACGCGGTCAGGCTTTCGCCTCGTTTAGAGATCGGCTGCCTGCCTGGCCTGGGTGTGCAGCAGGCTGACCATCGTACGGAAGTGGCTGCGGGTCATCTCGCCGGACCGGCGCAGCTGCCGCAGGTTGAAGAGGGCGCTCTCGAGGCGGTAGGCGATCAACTCGAGGCGGTATTCCTCGAGAGCGGCCTGGAAGGGGACCTGGGCGCGCTGGGTCGCCATGGCGGAGAGTTCCTCGAAGCGGCTGCGCAGGTAGGCGGAGCTCGGCTCGTTGATCGCGGCCTCGGCGCGCAGGACCAGCTTGGTCCGGACAGCCTGGAAGTGCGATGCGGTCCAGTTGTTGTTGCGAGCACGGTAAACCAGCTCCATCAGGGCCTGGTCGAGCTGGGATTCGATGATCTGACGGCGCAGGAATGCGGCTTGGCGCTGCGAGACCCAGGCGTTCTGGACGCGCTCACGCAGGGAGTCGAGATAGGTCTCGAGTGACTTGCGCAGGGGGTCGGAGCTGGGGTAGATCGGGAAGACCGCGTCGAACCACTCGTCAACGGGCGTCCCGACGTTGTCCACGTCGGTCGAGACCACGCCGCCGCTCTTCGCGACGGCTTCCATGTTGATCACGGCTTCTTCGATCTTGGCTTCGATCTCGGACAGATTGACCTGGATCGGGGCAGCGTAGGCGGCGGAGAAGGAGGACAGGAGGGCGGAGGCGAGGAGGGCGTTCGTGGTGAGCTTCATGGCTATGTTCCTTGGGGTTCGGTGTCTCGGTGTTCTTTTGGCTTCCCGCTGGGGGACGCCTGTCTGAGAGGCCCGAACCCGGGAGTTCACCCCGGAATCGCGGAAATTCGGAACTGACCGGATTCCGTGTTGGATACGGCCCGTGGCTCGGCTCCAAGCGATGAAATGCAATGGACCTACGTGCGAGTGGGCGCCACTGCCCCCCCCACCGCATGGGATCGCTGCGGAGCCGGCGCTCGACCCACACCGAGCCCGGTCAGCTCACTAGAGTATGCGTCTTGCCCGCCTTCAGCGCTGGGCGATCGGAGTCACCGATATGGCCGTCACGACGCCCCCCTGAACTCGGATCCCGCAATTCAGGAATGGGAAGAAGATCCATGGCTTGGCGGTGTGATCGTCCTTACCCAGAAGGTTCGCGTACATGTAGCGACTCTGCGGTTCGATGATCTTTCCCAGGAAAGCGCCGAGGTCTTCCTGGGTCATTCCGACGGTGATGCGGTACTCCGCTCCCGGGTCGGTCTCCGATCGGAAACGGACAAAGGACCCGGTTCGATGTGAGGTGACTCTCACGAGCAGGGTGGCCTCGGTCAGTGCGACGATATCGATCTCGCCATCCGAATCACCCCAGGCGAAGCGCTCGAGCTCGTAGTCCGCATAGATCACATCGTGGCTGAGCGGCTTCCCGAGGGGCCCATCGTGACCGGATTCCAGCGGGCTGTAGATGTCGAGCTCTCTATCGTCGACCACGAGAGTCACGGCCCGGCAGAGGCGCAGCGTGGCGGACGGCACCTCGTCCTGAGGGATCCATGCGCCCTTGCCCCCCAGTCGTTCGAGGCCGCGGCGTACGAAGGCATGGGCCGTGTCGCTGACCGGAGCACGTGCGGCCAGGGCCACGAACGCCCGCTCGAGAGCCTCTCGCCGCGGACCCGTGACACCCTCTGGAACGAGGCGCGCCGAATCTTCGGCCAGGGCGTCGCTGTAGATTCTTGGATCCAGCATCAAGGTCTCGACGAGCTGGTCGAAGGCGCTCTCTTCCCGTCCGAGCCGATGCAATCCGACCGCAATGTTGCAGCCCAGGTCGGGCACCAGGCTCGAGTCCTCGGCGCTCGCGATTGCGTCGCGCAGGGTCCCGATGCCCCGTTCGATGCGCTCGACACCGCCTCGCGGGTGCATCACATCGGTCGTTCCGCGCAGCAGCCCGTACATGACCGGGGCAAAGTGCGCCGGCAGGCTGCCGATGAGTTTGTCCACCCGTTCCCAACGGGTGATGTCCTGGTCCGTTAGCGAACCGCCGCGGGCGTCGAATCGCTCGCTGCGTGTCATCATGGCGCCGAAGGCCGGGCGCAGCCAGTCGCCGCGGACGTCCGTCGAGAGCTGCGCGTAGTAGTCCATCAGCGCTGCGCGCGCCAGGTTGTACCTTGCTTCCGAGAGGTCGGGCAGGTCTTCGAGCACACTCTCGAAAGTGCGCATCGCGGCCTGGTAACTGCGGCACTCCAGGTAGGCCAGACCATGCTCGAAGCGAGCGATTGCGTCGCGAGCGTCCCGCTCGTTGTCGAGCTTGGCTATACGCCAGCGGGGGGACGCGTGATCCCCGGCGATCCGATCGAACCAGCGTACCTTGTTCGAATCCATCAGCTCATCGAAGGCCAGCAGCGCGTCGACCATGTCTTCCGCGTCGTAGCCCGCCGCAACAAGCAGTTCCGCGCCGACGACGTCGGCCTGGTGTTCCTGGACGCGCGTCAGATGGTGGCGTAGGTCATTCATGCTCTCGCGTTGAAAACCATGGCCGCAGACCAGGTGCGCCAGCTCATGGGCCAGGACAGCGCGGATCAGGCGATCGTCGCCGAGATGCTCGACCAGGCCACGATCCGCCACGATGCATGGGTGGACCTCGCCTTCGATCATCACCGGCCCGCTGCGCGCGTTGACCTGGTCCTCTTCCGTGAGATCCACCAGGAGCGTCGTCTGGAACTCCTCGGGGAGCTCGAATCGATCGCTCTCGATCAACTCACCCACGAGGCGTCGCAGATCGCCTTTCGAGAATGGCACGGGGGCGGGAGTCGCGGATAGCTCCGCTTCGACAAAGCCGGAGGTCGGGTCGGCGGACGCCTCTATGGCGTTCGCGACACGGCCGATCGCGAGCGGATAGTTGTCCGTCAATCCCAGATCGGACACGCACAAGACATCGCGCCGGGTCTCAAGCTCGTGCACCCATTGCTTCCCGTCGTGGTAGTACTCCTCGTCCGCGAGCATGTCATGGTCGCGATCGATGAGGATTCGCTCGAAGGCCAGTGGACCGTCGCGGACCAGGTCGTAGGCGACCACGAAGGCCCCGTCCGACTTCCCGATCACCAGGACAGGCCGAAAGCCCTCGAAGGAGTCTGCTCCCTCCACCCATCCGCGATCAGGCAGGTCGATGGCGATCGCCGAGACGGATTCGCCTCCTATTAACAAGCTTCGGTTTTCTTCGTTCCAGGCCCCACGCGGCCCCACATCGATCGCGATGGGCAGCGTCGCGAGCGCGTCCAGGAGCTGGCGCCCGGCTTTCTCGTTGGCGAGGTCGAGGGTGGCGTCCGAGAGCGGAGAATCGAGCTCCGGAACCGGCCAGCGAACTTCGAACGGAATCAGCGCCACATGTGCACGGACGTGATCGGTGTAGGCGGTGGGCGCTGAGCGCTTTGGATCCAGGATCGAGCGGAAGAGGCCTCCGAGTGGGCTTCCTCCACTCACTACGCCCTGCTGTGGGGCGCTCTCCGGGCCGGATCGAAGCTCGGATGCGGCACGGTCCCGCGCCCGGTAGGGGTAGCCCCGGAACGGATGGAGGGGTGGCTGCATAAGGCCCGCCAGGTCGGCCGTCTGACTGCGCGTCGCAACCACGAGCAAGACCTCTGGTCCGAGCGTCGTGTCCTGGAACCAGAGGGGCTCGGTCAGCCAGGCCGACGATCGCGGCGCGATGGAGCGCGCCTCCGCCCGCCCCTCGAGCAGGCTGATCTCACAGTCGCGGGAGATCGAGAATATCCAGACCGCCCACTCCTCGTCCGTGCTGTTGTCGACCCTCAGACCGGCTACGGCTCCCGGAGCGACCCCCCTCAGGGTGTCGACCGGCCTGTTCGAGTCTCCGCGGCGGAGGCGCAGGTCGACGGTGAGCCCTTCGGGTAGTCCGCGCGCCATCGGATCGTCAGCCAGACGCACGAGTTGCGTAGCGCGACGCACGCGCGCCAGATCCACCTCGAGCCGACCCTCTCGCACCCAGTACGCTCGCCCCAATCCACCCCGCTGAGCCAGCCGCATCGGGCTTCCGCCTTCGAGGATCCACTCGGCCTCGGCCTCGTCCTCGACGAGATCGACCCAGGTGAGCCCGTCCAGCAGGCTCTGCACCGCGGCATCCGGCAGCGCGCCGGAACGCGAGCCACCCGTGGCGATGCGCAAGCGAGCCGGGGCGACCGGTGAGCTCACGAGGTGTGCCGGAAGGTGGCTGCGCGCGGGGATCGAGCGTGGATTCGGCGCGTCTCCGACGAGTTCGCAACGCGACAGATTCGGCTCCAGACCGGTCACACGCAGCTCGAAATCCCTGTCCTCCATTCGTACCCGGAAGACGGCGCCGGCCGAGATGCCGTGTAGCCAGCCTGCGGTCACGAAGAACTGGTTGTCCTCGCGATAGGCCGCCCAATCGGCCGAACGGCGTGCACCCGAGACGATCTCACGCTGGAGATCACCCAGCGCGGTCGGGCGCGGCGTGTAGTCGCACTCGGTCACGTACGCCATCTCGACGCGCCTGATCAGGTCGGCGAACGTGGTACCCGCTCCCGTTCGAATCAGTTCGCGGACCAGGTTGTAGGTCAGCAGGCCCTGCTTGCGGCTCGGCCCATCGGAGTAGATTCGGGGCCTGAGCCTCTCGGGAGCCCGCTCCCCCTGACGAGCGGCGGTGAACACCACCAGGTCGTCGTCTATCTCACTATCCGCGACGTTCGGCACCTCCTCGTGCAGACCGCGGCGCATGGATTTGCGCAGGTGATCGGGGATTCCCAGTTGCTGCGCATCGAGGCGCCTGACGGCGTCGGCGCGTGCGCCGCGATGGATCGTCCCGGAGAAGCAGCAGTCGGCGATCAGCCACAGGCGCGCCCCGGTGGCGCTGATGGCCCGCAGCTTCTCTCCCAGGACGTCGTCGGTGATCGCGCCAGGCACCGAGTCCTGCTCCCAGCTACGGGTGTCACAGGGCAGGAACACCTCGTCCATGTTGTCGACCTCGTCGAGCTCCCCGGTATCCGGGACGCGCGAACCGTGCCCGGCGAGGAATACGATGACGAGCTCGCCCGTGTGATCATCCCTGGCCAGTTCGTCCAGGCCAGCGAGGATCCGCTCGCGCGTCGGAAGCCGATCGCTCTCGCCCCCGGTCACCAGGGTTCGAATCTCCTCCTTATCGAAGCCAAGGCTTCCGATCAGCGTGCGCCGCATGAGGGCGACGTCGTTCGGGGGACCCTCCAGGCTCTTGCCGAGGTGCGGATACTCCCCCACCCCGATCAGCAGTGCGCGCGGGGGCTTTGTCCCGGGCGAACCCGCAATCGACAGGGCAAATGTGAGGATCAGGGGCAAGCTCATGTCGAGTGGTCTTTGGTCTCGATCAGGTGAAGCCGGAATCCATGGTGCAGCGCTCGGCCATTCATTGAATTGTTGGACCCGCGTGGGATCAAATGCGCTGCGGCTGGACCATGGGCTAGCCCAGTATAGTATTCTCTGCCGGCCGTGGAGGAGACGGTCAAACAGTTCGCTCGCGCGCGGTCCGGGGAGCTCGAGGAAGCCCTGCACGCGGCAGCTGCCGCCGGACTGCCAGTCGGCGTGGTCCCGCTCGAGCACCTGCGTGCACGGGTGGTGGCGTCCCTGGTCGGACAGTTGCTGGGAGCCTCGGAAGCTTCCGGGCAGCTCGGCGCGCGGCTCGAGGAGGCCTGGTCGCGCCGCACGCGCGGCATGAGTGGCGGCACGTCATCGGTGCTCTCCGAGCACGCCTGGTCTCTGGCCTGCGAGCGGCATCCGGACCTGCGCGTGCCGGAATTCGACGAAGATGTGGCGACGGAGTGTTTCATGACGGTATACGACGGCAACGCACCAGCCGTCGAACGGTTCATTCAGAGTCGATTTGGGGCCCAGGGCATCGACGCCGAGGCGATCGCGGCCGCCGCGTGGGCCCAGGTTTACGATGCCTACTGGAGTCCAGACGCGAGCGGCGAGTTTCGCGGGCAGGCGCGCATTGCGACCGTCGTGACGGCGGCTGCGCGCCGCTGCGCCCTGCAGGAGCTCGGACAGCGCGCCGAAGGCACGCTGGGCGGATTGGAGACCGGTGCCGAGCTCGAGGACGGCGGTCCGGTGGATGCCAGCGACCCGGCCTCTGAGGGCATGGCGCTGGAATTCGAGCGCGACTTCCAGGACTGCCTCGGGCACCTGCCGCCCAAGCGCAGGCTCACGGCGCACCTCCTCTGGGTTGACCAGCTGCGGCCGTCGGAGGTGGCCGAACGATTGCAGGTCAGCCGCATGGCGATCTCCAACCATAGCCAGAGAGCATCTCAGGCACTGGCCGAGTGCATGGGCGGCAAGGGCCACGAGAGCTGGGAAAACGCGAAAAAGCAGGTTTTGAGGTGAACTGTCGGCGCGACAGGGCTCAGACGGCTACACCGATGACCATTGAGGGATAGATCCATGAGCCCCCACGACCACCTACGCAAAATGCTCGCCCGGGGCCGCCGCCTCGGACGGCCACCGTCCAGCGCGGATATCGCCGAGGACGAAGCCTTCGCATGCCTGATCGACGGCACACTCAGCCTCGACGAGGTCGACGAAGACGTGCTCGGGCGACTGATGGAGCGCCACGGGGTCGCCGAAATCGCCTCCGCGGTAGGAAGCGGAGTTGCAGCGAGCGAACAGCTCACCGAAGGAGAGGACCAGGCCCCGCGAGGCAAGTTGATCACGGCGACGCCCTGGTACCGGAACTCGGCCCTGCGCGCAGCCGCCGCCGTGCTCGCCGTCGGAGCGATCGGGCTCCTGTATCAGCGAGGCACCGCGCCGCAGGACGACTACCAGATCGCCTGGGTGTGGCCCGGGCCGGACGCGTACGGCGGCTCGAGCGATGATGTCGCCCGTGCTCCCGGATTGGCGGGCGGCGATCCCGCATTCGGATCGACCCTGCGCGCCCTCGATGGACCGGACGTGCTCGAGCCGGCGCGCATCATCGAGCGCCTGGCCGTCGTGCGCGGCATGCGCGGCTTCGGTAGTGCGGTGCTGCTCGACGCCGATGGCTGGCTCGTGACCGCGAGCCAGGTCGTCGAAGCCGACGTCCAGGCCGCCTCGTGGCGCGGCGAAGAGGCGCGCGTCACGGTTCAGCTGACGAAGTTCACCGGCGGCAATGCCATGCCCGCCACGGCTGAGCTCGCGGCACGCGTGTGGCGTCACGATCGCGAGCACGGCCTGTCCTTGCTTCGGCTGGAAGCGCCACTCGAGACCAGCCGCGGAATCAGCACGATCTCCTTCGCAGACGCCGCGGTGGGCGATGACCTGATCTTCGTCGGTGCGGGGCGTTCGACCGTCGGCGAGCCGACCCGCGCCGCACTGGCCGCGATCGAGCCCCTGTCGAGCGTCGTGCGCGCAGCCCCGCAGGTGTGGGGTTCCAACGTAGCGCCAGACGGGGCCGGCGGTATGCACCCCGCCGTCCGCGCCGAGCTCGACATCGGCCGCATCGACCACGTGTCCTTCGCAACCGGATACGCGGGCGGGCCCATCTTCGATGCCCGTGGCGGAGAGCCTGCACTCGCCGGCATCATGCTCGCCGGCGACCGCGGCCGGGTCTGGTTCGCGCGTCCGGACGCGATTCAATCCGTCCTCGCTGGACGATCGCCAAGGCCCTGGGCCGTTCCCGTCGATCCCTGGTCCATAGCGCCCGACCACCGCCGCAGCGTGACGCGCTGGAGCATGGGCGGAGGCGCGTCCGGCCCCGCCGTGACCGGACTGCGCGTGGCACATTCCGACGGATTCGATCAAGATGCCCTGGGCGTCTTCCTACCCCTGACCCCACAGCCGGCCGACGCCCGTCTGCCCTACGGGTTGACGAGTTCGGGCTCCATGCGCTGGTCGGTCTTTCTCCTGCAGACGTCCGGCGGAAACATCGCCCTCGGAACGAGCGACGCCAATGGCCGTCCGGATCGGGTCTGGAGTGGAAATACCGGCACTGGCCGTGCGACCCACGTCTGGACCCGTACGGGAACGAGATGGCAGCATGCGGAAGTTGACGAACGTCTGGACAACCGCGACTGGTTGACGAACCAGCAGCGAGCGCAGCTTGCGCGCGCGACCGCCGGGGCCCGGTGACTCACCGAGGCCACCCGAAACATCCAGGGACTCGGCCCTCGATAAGGCCGTGTTCCTGGATAGCGACGAGAATCGCGCGTGATCGATGAACGCCGCGACCGGTCAGCGACTCAGGCTCGCAGTCGCTGCTGATGGAGCAACGTGGGGGATTCCGTCGCTACGGACAGAAAACTACTTCCAGCCCATCACTCAGATTGAACCCGCTTCCCCCAGGCCCCGTCGGATCCCTGAACCAGAACTGGAAGTTCCATCGGGATCCAGCCGTGATCTGTCCCGACGCCTGGGGCGGGTCGTTGTAGTCCATCGCGAATGTAGCGCTGCCCTGGGGTCCTGAATTGACGGTGGTCAGCCTGAAGACCTGGCCGAAGACACACCGGGACCCATCGCCAAAGGGCGCCTGGTGCTGTGCGGTACCGTAGAAGAATATGCCATTCATGTTCGGAGGACAGGTGTTGGCGACGAGTACAAGATCGTTCTGCGAGACACTCGTAGTCCCGGCGGCCCCCATGGTCGCTCCAGACCCGACCGAATGCTGCGAGGCCTGGCAGTAGTTGTAGACCAGACACTCGCACTCGTCCGGAAACCCGTTCCCGTTCTGATCCACGCTCGACGCCATCGCAATGTCGATGGCGTCTACTATCCCGTTGTCATTGCAGTCGACGAACTGAAAGGCACCCATGTCTGCGATCGAACCATCGAGATCGAGTTGCGACGATGGGTCACCAGTATCGATGCAAGGGGATCCAGGGCCGAGGTGGTAGTTCCTGTTGGAAGCATCGACGAAGAGGGCTGGTGCATCTATGTTCCCGATACCGGCCCAGCCACCCTCGATGTTCGAGAAGGTCGCGACCGCCCCCGCGTCCAGGTTGTCCGGCTCATTGTCGCGAACGATGCAGCCAGTTGCCGATCCGGCCTGGAGCCCACCGCCGACTGCGAACGCTACGTTGTCCACCACGGTGCATCCCTCGATCTGAACGTCTCCGAATACTGCACCGCCATCTCCATCTCCTGCTCCATTGGCGGTTGGCCCCGAAACGGCATTACCGGCAAACAGGCAAGTCGCGACCTCGACCGTCGAAGCTGAGCTCACGGAGAGTGCTCCCCCACGGGTCGGAAGGTCCATCGAGCCAAGGGCGCCCGAGGCACCATTGTCGAGGAATAGCGACCTCTCAATGCATGCCACCGGTCCGATGCTGAGCGCGCCCAGCGCAATCGCGCCCCCCTGTTTCGCTGAATTGCCAACGAATACGCTATCGCTAATGTCCACGGAGTCCGCTGTCAGTGCGGCGATCGCGCCACCCGGCGTGTCGAAGAATCCTCCGGCGTGGTTCCTCTCGAAAACGCCGCGCTCCACGACGAGGAATCCGCGTGCCTCGATCGCGCCACCCAAGCCGAAGCGTTTGGGGTGACCAACGGCTTCATTGTCGAAGAACCCGCAGTCAACGACATCCGCCACCGACGAAACATGGAGTGCGCCACCAGCGGCACTCCGGTTCCGGCTGAACTCCGTTCGCTCGACGACGAGACTGCCACCGGTGACGTACATCGCCCCTCCCTGGTGCCCGTCACTCAATCCAGCCCAGTTGTCCAGGAAGAAGGAGTCACGCACCTCCGCGGAACTTGCACTGATGAAGGCCGCGCCGCCTTCAAACGATGCTGAGTTGTTCTCGAATCGGCAGGCCAGAATCGTGCAGCTGCCGGCGGACACGAACAGCGCTCCGCCACCGGCCCCGATACTGTCATTGCTCAGGAACATTGAATCTACAATGCTGGAGTTGCAGCTCCTGAGGCTCAGTCCCGCGACATGATCACTGACGGAGAACCCTTCGACCAGGCAATCGGTGACTGCGAGGTCAGAGTCCACCGCGTACAGAGCGCCACCCTCGTTCAGGCCGGAGCTTCCCGCGCCCGGCACGATCACACATCCTTCGATCACGGCATCACAGTTCCTCAACGCGATCCCGCTACCCTCGCAGGCGTGGTTGTCGTCAAACGTGCACCCGTATATTCGGATCCTGGATGACTCCGCATAGACTCCGCCACCTCGCTGATAGGTCGTGTTGCCTGTGAAACGACAGTTCTCGATCGTTGGCGACGCTCCGATACACAGGACACCACCTCCGCCCGCTTCACAAAAGGCGTCCGCGCACCCGGATACACCCGAACCACCGGTGATCGTGAATCCTCGCAGAACGGCAGTCGAGCCCTCGCCACTTGTGAATCGAACCACCGAGTGGGAGACAGGCCCGGCTTCTGGCATTGCCACGATCGTCGTGAACTCCGGCCCCTGTCCCAGGAGAGCGACATTCTTGCCAAGGAAGTCGATCGCTTCATCGACAAAGGTCCCCGCCCGCACGATCACCGTATCTCCGCTGGTGACGTTCTGCTGGGCCAAAGCGTAAGTGATGCTCGTGTATGGATCTGAAGAGGTCCCCGATCCAGGTCCCCCACCGACGTCATCGACATACCAGGTCGTCTGAGCCGAGGCTGGAACGCTCAAGGCAATCACAAGGGCAAGATGCATGGCAGGCTTCATGAATTCGAGCATACTCGGTTTCCTGACAGCTCGCAGGGGATGGCCCGTGCGACGCACGAGGACAAGCTGCGATACCAATGCCCCTACTATTGCGGTGACGCATCAGCCGACGGCCAATGGCCCGAGATCCGCATGCGAGTGATGGCCGCCGAATCTCGGGTTCGAACTGGCGACCGGTGTAGGTGGTGGCAATCGGTGGGCTTCCTATAGGCTGGACTCACCACGCTTACTAGGTGGTCTCGGAATCCATGCCTCGATCGCGCCCGAGGCGATCGGCCACGACGCCCTCTTGACCGAGGGTTTTCGAGCTGAGGCCCTGCGGCGAGTACAGGCTCAATCTCTGTACTGCGACGACTCATTCGCGCTCAACGAATCAGCCTGGGCCATCGTTCGATCGGCGCGGCCCACTCCCGACAGCGTGCCCCTGCGGATTCGCCAGATTTTCTCCATTCCGGGGTGAACTCCCGGGTTCGGGCCCTTCAGACAGGCGTCCCCAAGCGGGAAGCCAAACGATCACTGAAACACCGAACTCCAAGGAACATAGCCATGAAACTCACCAAAACTGCCCTCTTCGCCTCCGCCCTGCTGTCCTCCTTCTCAGTCGCCTCCGCCGCCCCCGTCCAGGTAAGCCTGTCCGGCATCGAAGCTCAGATCGAAGAAGCCGTGCTCAACATGGAAGACGTCGCCAAGACCGGCGGCGTGGTGTCCACCGACGTGGATAGCGTCGATGACCCGGTCTCCGAGTGGTTCGACACGGTCCTCCCGACCTACACGAACTCCGGCCCGATCCGCAAGTCGCTCGAGACCTACCTCGATGCCCTGCGCGAGCGAGTCCAGAACGCCTGGGTCTCGCAACGACACGCCGCATTCCTTCGCCGCCAGATCATCGAAGCCCAGCTCGACCAGGCACTCCAGGACCTCGTCCTCCAAGCTCGCAGCAACAACTGGACAGCATCCCACTTCCAGGCCGTGCGCACGAAGTTGATCCTGCGAGCAGAGGCTGCGATCGACGAGCCGAGCTCCGCCTACCTGCGCCAGCGTTTCGAGGAGCTCTCCGCGATGGCTACCGAGCGGGCCCGGAAGGCCCAACAGTCTCCCTTCCAGATCGACCTCGAGGAGTACCGCATCGAGCTGATCGCCTTCCGCCTCGAGGCCGCCCTCACCAAGCTGCGCGAGCTACGCAAGGCCGGCGAACTGACCCGCAGCCAGTTCCGGGCCATGGTCAGCCTGCTGCACACCCAGGCCAGGCAAGCGGCCGACATCTAGAAGCGGCACGAAACACGCCGCGTCTCCCGACGGGCGTTCCCCTCCAAACGGGGAACGCCCGTCCTTTCGTCAGATACCAGGCCCGTCCGTGAGAAGGCTCCGTGAGTCAAGAGGGGCTGACTCACAGGGCCTTTCACTGACGGGCTTGGTACCCGCCAAGAAAAGTCAACATTAGTGGCAGCCTTCGCGGGCGAATCGCGCCAGGGCAGACAAGAGCGCATTTCCGTCGATTCCCGCACCTCCCCTGAACCCACACCAAGAAAGCCATGGAAATGGACACCTCCACAAGACCCGAGCCGAGCCTGAGGCTGTTCCATGTCAATCTGACCAGCTGGAGCTGGTGGGTCTGGACCGCAACCGCTTGCCTCCTTCTGGCGGGAATCATGGGAGTGCGCGTCGCGTTTCCCCTGGCGATGGCGACGACCGTTGCCCAGCTAGCATTCCTCCTGGCGCGCGATCGGAAACTGCGGACCTTCCCGGTACAGCTCCGAGTCGCCTATCTGCTGTTGTTGCTCGTCTGCCACCTCCCCGGAATGAACTGGCTCTACTGGTGGCCAATGCTGGGCACCTTTGCGCTTGTGGTCTTCGGCTACTGCCTCCTCGCCCGCGTCCTCTCCCTCCTACCCATGAACAGTGCCGAGCCCTACTCGATTGAGAGGCTCAAGAGGACCTTCATTAGCCGGCCAGATCCCAGGCGCGCATCGCGATCATCTAGCTCCATGGGCTGCCCGAGGAATCTCTGCTCGATCGCAGCGCAAGTACCGCCCCCAACGGCAATACCGAGCCAGGGCAAGAAACCAACGCCCATCGGGACGCCGTCGATGGGGTAGGCCTTGGACTCAATCCTGAGTCAACTTCATCGCCGCATCCCGTAGTCGAGGCGAAGCAGCCAGCCCGGCAGCTTCTCGATGAGGAGCGCGGTCCGGCTGGTCGAGGCGAGCACGCGTTGGATCCGGCTGATGGCCGCTTGTTGTTCACCCTGCCACAGTTTCCAGGCTGAGCGACTTGCGTCGATGCCATCTCGACTCGCCGCCTGCATTCGAGTTCGTGCGTCTCGAATGCCTTTCAGCGCCTGAACCGATGCCTCGACAAATTTCGGGCGGGCTTCGAGATCGAGCTCCAGGTACGTGGCCGTCAGATCGAGAACAGTTCGCTGGTAATCGCTCGCTCCGAGCTCGAGCGCGCGCGAATGCACGGTGTCGAGACTTCGCCAGAGCTGATCGAAGGCCTGGACATCGGCCGTCGTCGCCTGCGCCCCTCCGCCCTCGTCTGCAATCTGTCGCGGCGCGGGGCCCGAGACTTCGGGATCCCGCCAGATCTGGAAGGGCAGACCGATGCCAAAGACCAGGCCCGCCGAAAGCAGGAAGGTCGCGCCTGGCTTCATCGGAACCCCCTGGAGCCTGGCTGCAACCAATCGACCAGCTGGACGATCTGTTCAGGCGCCGCCGTGGAGGGAACCGTCCCCCACCAACCGTACGGCTCGTTCCCCATCAGCAGGAAACCGAGGTGCTGCGACAGGTCCGCGCCGAAGTCCGGATTCTGCGGATCGTAGTAGCCGAGGTTCTGTCGCAGGAGCTGGATGTCCCGCGGCCGACCTGTCAGGAACAGCCAGCCCGGATCGATTCCATGCTGTTCGACGTATCCGGCCAGGACCTCCTGAGTGTCCGCCTCCGGCCGCAGCGTGATCGAGTACATCCAGACCTCCTCGTCGAGCCGTTCGGCCAGTTCCTTCTGAACCTCCACGAGGTTCCTGGTTGCGCTGGGTCAGAACCTGGTACATCCGACGTACATGAAATTGATCGCGACCACCTTGCCCTTGATCAGGTCCTCGTAGAAGCGAACGGTGCGCCCGTCGTGCGTCTGGAGGAGGACATCCGGGAACCGGTCGCTCCACATGGGCCTGTCGACGATCTCTTCAGAGTCGCTGCGTGTATGCGAGATTGCGACCTGCGTGGCGGATACGGCCGCGAGACCGAGTGCGGATCCCGAGAGGACCGCCAGCAACGTGAGCTTCATTCGACGTCCCATCGCAGGAGCATGGCGTGATCCTCGTGGACGGTGTTGTGGCAGTGGATCGGATAGCGCCCGACGAAGTCTCGGAAGCGCAAGACGATCTCCACGGAGTCACCGGGCCCCAGCACCGTCACGTCCTTCCGGCCGCGCTCGTGGGGCTCCGGCCGCCTGCCGTTGCGCTTGATGATGTGGTGCTCTTCCAGGTGAATGTGCACCGGGTGCTCCCAGTCGATGGTGGCGTTGCGCAGGAACCAGCGCTCTGCCGTCCCACCCTGGACCGTCGCGTCACTTCGAGCGACGTCGAAGGCCAGTCCGTTGATGGTCCAGATTCCGTTCTCGTTGTCGAAAACCCACTCCCGCTCCGCGACGATCTCGGAAGGATCGATCGTTGGGAGGGAGCGGGTCTTTTTCGGAATACGACTCGGATCTGGCGCGTCGCGATTGACGATGAATTTCATCAGTCGCGGAGCTTCATCCGGATCGAGCACGATACCCGTCGGCCTCTGACCGTTGATCTGGTCCTCGAGGTTGAGGAGATAGATCTCGTCCCCGAGATCGGCGCTCGAGAAATCGACGACGATATCCACACGTTCGGCGACGCTGATGCGAACGTGTTCCATCGCGATGGGTCGCTCCAGGAGATTGCCGTCGTTGGCGATAAGCGTCATGCGTTCGCCGCTGGAGAGGGCGATCCGATAGAAGCGTGAGGGGCCTGCATTCAGGATCCGGAAGCGGTACTTCCTGCGGGCCACCTCGAAGTAGGGCTGGACGGCCATGTTGACCGTGTACTGGTCACCGAGGAAACCGTCGGTGTTGAAGATGTCCATGAACAGGGAGTGATCCGGCGTCGACGTGAACTTCTTGTCCGCAAGCTGCAACGGAACGTCGTACTCGCCGCTCGGTAGACAAAACGCATTGCGGTTCGGATCGGTCTCATCCCCGGAGTCCTGCTCATCGTAGAAGATCGTGAACCCCGTCAGTCCCTTGTAGGTGTTCTGGGCGGTGAAATCGAAGCGATGATCGTGGTACCAGAGGGTGCCGAGCGCCTCACGCGTGTCGTTCCCGGCCAGGAACATCGGGTAGTGGTTGTCCTTGAAGACACCGGCCGGAAAGAAGTCGCCAGGGAAGCCGTCGCTCTCGGAGGCGGTGTGACCGTTGTGCAGGTGAATGGTCGTCTCCGGCTTCCCGAAGCCTGTCCCGTCACCGGTCGCGGGCAGATCGTTGTGGTACCGGACCAGGAAGGGCTCGCCGTATCTTGCGACGTAGGTTTCGCCCATCGGATACCCGTTGAATCCCCAGACGGTGGACGGCGGCAGGTCCGGATGAAATTGATGTTCCGCCACCTGGATGTGCGTGTCGTAGAGATGCACGGGGGGATGCTCGGCAAAGAGCTGATGCCTCGAGGGATCAGGTGGCGGGACAAGCTGCGGGACGGGTTGCGCAATGCTCGGGATGGGCAAGGGCTGGATGAATGGCGTGAGAACCATGCTTTGATCGACACAGAATTCGCCCGCCTGCTGGAGGCAGTTGAAGTTGTCGGTGACGTCGGGATCGAGTGGCCCCCCCGCCTGCAGCTGAGTCACGGTCAAGAAAGAGTCCGCGGTGATGGACCCCGCACGGGGGTCCTCGATGATGGGTCACACCACCCAGGGCGCACCCTGCGACCCATCCTCGGGCCGTTGCCGCAACTCGAGGTAGCCCAGGGCCTCGAGGTGATTGATCTCGGAGAGGCGCTTGATGACGGGCGTACCGTCGAGATCGACACCGTTGCGGACCCGTAGAACTTCCAGCTCACTCTGGCCTCCGGGGGTGGTCAGGGCGGCGTCGGTGAAACGAGGAAACGTGATGCGCCACAGGCCGAGTGGATTCCGACCTCGATACCCGGAGGACGTGTCGAAAACGTTGTCGTGCCGTCGGTTTCCCGGCGCCGGGCTCAACGGGTTACCGTCCCTGAGCGGGAAGATGAACGCTCGAAACTTGTTCGCGACCTCGTGAGCGACGTCGCCCGCCGCGTTGGGTTTGAATGCCTCGATCGGAAAGAACGCCGGCGGAGCCGGGTAGTACAGAAGGACGCCTGAAGCGTCATAGCCTCCGTTTACTTCGAGGATGCGCGTGTGATTTCGCCTCGAGTCTTGCGAGACCCCAAAGGTAGCGTTGTCGTCCCGCTCGTCGACACGGGTCGTGAACCATCTGGGGTCCAGTCCGTTGCGGCGATAGAACCCGTCCTTGAAATCGAAGGGGGTGTGATACGGAAGTTGCGGTTGGGCGAAGGACGTGGTCGCAAGAGCGATCCACGAGCCCGCAGCCAGGGCCAGCCTGCATCTCATGGTTTCAGACAGTCGTTTCATCTTGTCCTACCGTCGGTGTCTTTCTCCGGTGTGTGCTCGTGAGATAGGACGCGGATTACAGGGCGCTACCTCGCCAAAAAAGCTGCGGGAGATCGGTCCGACGTCCCTCGTGCGAAGCTGGAGCTCTGGTACAATCGTCGATGAAGCATGGACTTACGTCCTCTACCCATGATCGACCCGCGGCCGCGAACGACCGAAATTGTGCACGAGCTTGCCGCGGGCAGGCGTGACAACCTGGACGAGCTGATCGCCTTGCTGTACGACGATCTGCGACGGCTCGCCGGGCGCTTCATGTCCGCCGAGCGGCACGATCACACTCTCCAGCCGACGGCCATCATCAACGAGGCCTACGTCCAGCTCGTCGATCAGCGCGTCGCGCGCTGGGAGGATCGCACCCATTTCTTGTCGGTGGCCGGACGAATCATCCGCAGGATCCTCGTGGATCACGCCCGATCGAAGGACGCTCAAAAACGCGGGGGCGCAGGCAGGCGTGAGCGGCTAACCGGACTGCAGGTCGTCAGCCCTGAATCGACCGACGAGGTTGATCTGCTCGCACTGGACGAAGCGCTCGACCGCCTGCGACAAATAAGTCCCCGTCAGGCGCAGATCGTCGAGTTGCGCTATTTTGCAGGGCTTTCGATTCCCGAGATGGCAGAGCTCCTGGCGATTGGTGAGCGGTCCGTGAGCCGGGAATGGAGCGGGGCCAGAGCGTGGCTCTACCGCGAGATGGTCGGTCAGGATCGTGACCGATGACGATGGGTTTCGAGCGTCGCGCGCAGGCCGTCCTGCAGGCCGCTCTCGAAGTTCCACCGGACGCGCGAGACGCCTACGTCGACACGGCCTGCCGCGGCAACGGTGAGCTCCGAGCGGAGGTCGAGTCGTTGCTTCGGGCATTGAGCGAGTCGGGGTCGTTCCTGGAAACGCCCGCGCTCGCGCGCGAGGCCGAGGCCATCGAAGAGCGGCTCGACACCGCTGCGACAGGGGCGCGGATCGCGGGGTATGTCGTCGAGCGCGTCGTCGGCCGTGGCGGAATGGGCACCGTGTATCTCGCGCGACAAGGCCAGACTCAGCGCCTCGTCGCCTTGAAGATCCTGCACGCGGGAATGAGCGCCTCGGTCCTGCGTCGATTCGAGTACGAGGCCGAGATCCTCGGACGCCTGAACCACCCTTGCGTGGCGAAGGTATTCGAGGCGGGCGCATATGACGCTGGCGGGCGTCAGCTCTCCTACATCGCCATGGAATACGTGGATGGCGCCACATCGATCACGTCGCATGCGCAGCGTGAGGGACTCGATCTGCGGCAACGCTGTCAGCTCGTAGTCCAGGTGGCTGGCGCGGCCCACCACGGGCACCAGAACGGCATCATTCATCGTGACATCAAGCCGGAGAACGTTCTGGTCGACCCGACCGGTACCCCGAAGGTCATCGACTTCGGCGTGGCACGCATCTGTGATGCTGGTGTCACGCGCAATGACTCTCTGACCCAGCCGGGGCAGCTCCTGGGCACGCTTGCCTACATGAGCCCGGAGCAGCTCGACGAGGATTCCACCGCGATCGACAGTCGAGCGGACGTGTACTCGCTGGGCGTGCTCTTCTACGAGCTGCTCATCGGCGAGACACCCCATGACCTGAGCGGCCGTTCGCTCATACAGAGTGCACGCGCCATCCGCGAGGACCCACCGCGCCGCCCGCGCGCTCTGGATCATGACCTACCGCGGGACGTCGAGGCGATCCTGCTGAAGGCGCTCGAGAAGGAACCGCAGCGGCGCTACGCGTCGGCTGCGGAATTCGGCCGTGACGTCCAGCGCTACCTCGAGTCCGAGCCGGTGGAGGCCCATCCCCCTGGTCTCGTTACGCACTTGCGCCTGCTGGCGCGACGCCATCGCACGGCATTCGTCGCCAGCATCGTCGTTTTCGCGGTGTTGATCCTCGCGTCGGCGGTAAGCCTGAGCCTGGCGATCTACGCCCGGCGTGAGGCGCGCCAGGCTCGCTGGGAATCCTATGTGGGTCACGTTCTCGCCGCGGAATCGGCCCTGAGAAATGGGGAGTTCCAGCGCCTACGCACGGAGCTGGCCGAAGCCCCGGAAGAACATCGTGGCTGGGAGTGGAGCAACCTCCAGAGCGCCGCCGAGACCAGCGAGACGATCGTGGATCGTGAGAGCCCCGTGTGGGTTGTGCGTGCCAGTCCGGACGGTGGCAGAATTGCGTCTGCCGGCAACGACAGGAACATCGAGCTGCGCGAAGTGACGGGAGGCCGGCTCCTCCGGACGTTGACTGGCCATGGAGACAACGTCTACGACGTGGCCTTCAGTCCCGACGGAACGGTCCTCGCCTCGGCCTCCAAAGACCAGACGGTGAGGCTGTGGGACCTGGGCAGCGGCCGTTGCGAGCTGAGCCTCTCCGGCGCACACGACCGGGTCTACGGAGTCGACTTTCATCCCGATGGCCACCTCGTGGCCGGCGCGGTCTGGGACGGGAGGATCTGCCTTTGGGACGTGGCGACGGGAGAGATCGTTAGGGAGATCGTGACCGAGAGCGATGGCGTCCGGGCGGTTGCCTTCCATCCCGGCGGATCGCTCCTGGCCTCGGCCTCGTCGGCGGGACGTGTCGAGCTCTGGGACGTCGAGGACGGCGAGTGCGTCCGGGCGTTCTCGCCCGCGGGGCCAGCGCTGCACACGGTCGCCTTCGACGACAGCGGCGGTCGTATCGCCGCGGGCGGCGAGTCTGACGTCGTACACGTCTGGAGCGTGGCCGATGGTTCTCGATTGCACGCGCTCCCCGCTGCAGCGCCGGTCTGGGAGGTGCTGATCTCCCCGGATGGGGAGACTCTCCTGGCCGGATTGTCCCATCGAATCATTCAACGCTGGGACCTGGCGACCGGTCGCGAGCTGAGTCGGCTCCACGGCCACGAGGAGCTCGTCTCGTCCCTGGCATTCGCAGGCTCTGACTCGTCGTGCCTCATCTCCGCCTCCTGGGACGGGACCGTTCGATCATGGGAACCAGAGGGGTCCGATCGGCTCCGCAAGCTTGTCGGTCACACCGATCTGGTTCGAGCCGCCGCATTCAGCCCCGACGACCGACTCATCGCCTCCGCCTCCTGGGACGGAACCGTTCGCCTCTGGAGCGCACCCAGCGGCGACGAACTCGTCAAGCTACAGCTGGGTGATCGTGTCAAGGCGCTCGCATTCCACCCGCGCGAGCCCCGGATTTCCGCAGCCGGGTTGAGCGGGCCGTTGCGAACCTGGAGTACGGAGACAGGAGGAGAGCTTGCAGGGCTTCGCATTCCGGAGCTCGATAGCGGGATCCACTCGGTCTCGTTCGACTCCGATGGAGTACACGTCGTGATCGGAGGCGGGCGCGGATCGATCGAGATCTGGACGACCGCGCCGCCCCGCTTGCTCGGCAAGGCCCCCGGCGGCGGGACCGATGTCAGTGAGCTCGCTATCAGCCCCGATGGGAGCGTCGTCGCCGCGGAGGGCGAGGGATTTGAGATCCGCCTGATCGCGATTCCCTCCGGTGAATTGATCGGCGCCCTATCCGGCCATGAGGGGTCGATCATGGGACTCGCATTCAGCCCCGATGGCCGCACACTCGTCTCCGGATCCCGGGATCAGACTCTACGCTTCTGGGACATGGCACGGTATGTCGAGCGAACGGCGCTTCGTGGCCAGGGGGAGTTCTTCACGCAGGTCAAATACCATCCGGACGGCGAGCGGATCGCCGTGGGCTCATGGTTCGACTCCGTGAAGATCTGGGCCACGACGGGCGAGGAACTCTCAACCCTCCGGGGCCACGCCGGGTCGGTGCGCGGAGTCTCGTTCAGCCACGACGGGAAGCAGCTCATCTCGGCCTCCGCAGACGGGACACTCCGCCTGTGGGATGACCGCCCGAGATCGACCCGCCGCGCCGATTGCGAGGCAGCCCGCCGGCTCAGAGCCAGCGCTCTGGATCGAGTCATGTCGCTTCTCGGCAAGTACGGGGATCCAGCGATCGTCGCGCAAGAGATCCACTCCGCCAAAGACATGGACGCTTCGCTGCGCAGGGCGGCACTCAACGCCCTCCTTGGCCAAGCGCCACCTTTCTGATGAAAGCGAGGCAGGAGAAATCCCTACGCCTATCCGTCGCGTGGGATCCGTCAGCTACGCATGGCAGCACGGCATCAACCGGGGGAATGCGCCCTGCCAGACATCGCCGCCGAATCGGGGCTCCGGATTGGCGGTCGGTGTGGGCGATGGAGACCATGCGGGCTCGGTATCGTTCGACGTTCCGGTAACAACCCGGCGGTCCCGGCCTAGCTCAGGAAAGAGTCCGCCGATGTTCCTTTTGATCACCGTCAGCCTGTCGTGGATTCCCTTCCCCTTCTCCGGGACGGTAGCGGGACCGATCGAACGGGGCCCCACGCCTCCCGCGGAACGAGAGCCGACCGAGGTGCTGCGGGAGGAGATCCGAGAGCTGGTGCTGTCAAAGCTCGATGAGCACCCCTCACCCGGCCTGGCCATCACAATGATTCACGAGGGCGAGGTCGTCTGGTTCGAGGGCCTGGGAATCGCGGATCGCAAGCGAAAGACTCCGGTCACGGTCGACACGGTATTCTCCGTTTGCTCGATCTCGAAGAGCGTGGCCGCTTGGGAGCTCATGCGTCAGGTCGAGCGCGGCGTGCTCTCGCTGGACGCACCGGTCGTTCCGCTGGTCGAGGGTTGGAGGCCGAGGAAACGGCAGAACGAGAGCGACGGCATCACCCTGCGCAGACTGCTCAGTCACACGGCCGGCCTTTCGGTCCACGGCGTCGGAGGCGTGCGCGTGGGGCGCGAGCTGCCCGACTTGTTGAGCTCGTTGCTGGGCCGCGCTTCCGGTTCGCGCCGCGTCGATCTGATCCAGAGCCCGGGCGAGGCCTATCGCTATTCTGGCGGCGGCTTCGGCGTGGCCCAGCTGCTCTACGAGCAGACCACCGGCCGCGACTTCGCCGAGGCGATCCAGGAGAGCGTGATCCTGCCGCTTGGGATGACCGCCAGCGGATTCCACTGGAACGAAGAGCGCATCGCCGCCTCCGCGACCCCCTACATGCCGAGCGGCAGAACAACCTCACGCCTGAACTACACCCAGACCGCGGCTGCCGGCTTCCTCACCAGCTCGCGCGACTTCGCACGCTTCGCCATCGCCTGCATGCCAGACCACCGCACCGCCGAGACCGAGAAGGTCCTGAAGGCGGCATCCATACGCGAGATGATCCAGGCCACACCGGCCTCGCCCTACTACGGCATCGGGTTCGCGCGAAAGCCAATTCAGGGACTCATGACCTTTGGCCACACCGGCGGAGACCATGGCTGGACCTCGGCGCTCCGGATCGCTCCGCAGAACGGCGGCGCACTGATCGTCCTGCAGAACTGCTACGAAGCCGAGCCTCTGTCGCGAGAGGTCGAGGACCTGTGGGCGAAATGGGTGGTCAAGGTGATCTTGAGCGAGCGTTGAGGGAATACCGAGTCAGGACTGAATCCAACGGCTATCCGCAATCAGCCGCTCCTTTGCCCTGACTAGGTATCGCTTTCGGTCCTGGACCATTCGATCAGCTCGTCCGCGATGCAGTGTTCAAGGACACCAGAGTGGTTCTCGAATCCTGGTCCCTCGCACCCTGGTCATCGATCGGTGCTTCCCCGACGCACATCGGATTGCATTTCGCGCACCGATCAAATTGCCACACCAGGGCCGGAGTCCATCGAATCGGGGGAGGTTCAAGTTGCGGGAGGAAAGTGGCGGACGCAGTATTCCCGCGAACTCCGGGGGTACTATGGTGGACCCATGCCTTTGGACGAGACTGTCATCGACAGTTTGATCCGCCGCGCCGCGAACGGCGACGGCGAGGCCCTCGAGCCTCTGTTGGAGCACTACCTGCCGCAGGTCCGGGCATTCGTGAGGTTACGTACCGGGCCGCTGGTGCGGGCGCACGAGTCTTGCTCCGACCTCGTCCAATCCGTCTGTCGCGAGGTCTTCGAGCACGCGGATCGTTTCCAGCATCCGAACAAGGACGCGTTCAAGCGCTGGCTGTTCTCGACAGCACTGCGCAAGATTCTGAATCGGCACCGCTTCTACACGGCGGAGAAACGCGACGCCCGCCGGCTCGAAACGCTCGACGACTCCGGCCCCGGGGAAGCCGGCGGCACTATCCTCGACTGCTACCGCCGGTTCTCGTCTCCAAGCCGCAAGCTCCAGGTGCGCGAGGAGCTCGAGCGCATCGAAGCGGTCTTCGAGAAGCTCCAGCCCGAGTACCGCGAAGTGATCAGCCTGGCCCACATCGCGGGGCTCCCGCGTAAGGAGATTGCTGCGGAGATGGGACGCAGTGAGGGCGCTATACGCATTCTGCTGCACCGGGCGATCGCCCGGGTGACCGTCCTTCTGGGTGACACGGACGAGGGCTGAAGCGACGGACCGCAGTCCATCGGGGCCCCCTACTCCGGGTCCAGTTCGGCTCGGAACCTTCGTTGCAAGTCGAGCGCATCACGGTACTCGGTGTTCCCTGGTTGCTCGTCCAATGCAGACGCCTCGAGCTCGATCGCTCGGTCGATGAGCTCGAGGGCGACGTGCCTTTCTCCCGCCTGCTGGACGATCGCGACCGCAAAGGCCTGGAAGGTCTCGGCGAGGTGATGGCGGACGTCAGGGATCTCCGGGGACCGATCGACGAGCGGCTCCAGGACGCCGAGCGACGCCTCGTAGTGTTCGAGAGCGTCGCCCGGGCGACCCTCGCGCACGTAGCTCGACCCCATGGCCCGGTGGTTGGCGCCCAGGAGCGCCACGATCTCGTACTCGTGGGGATAGTCCAGCGCGAGTGCTTCGTGAATCTCGAGCGCCCGGCCCAGAGCCTCGCGCCCTGCTTCGAACTCTCCTGAACGCGCGAGAACCGCGCCCAGGTTGCCGAACGCAGTCGCAAGTTGACTGCGTTCGAAGACGGACTCAGGGTGCTGTTCCAGGCACTCCTCCAGGTACTGGATCGCCAGTCGGTACTCGATCCTCGCCTCTTCCACTCGACCATCGGCCTGGTGCACGTCGGCCAGCAATCGACTCGCACGGCCAAGGGCCGGGCCTACTCGAACGTCCTCGGGCCTTGTCGCGTAGGCGTCCTCGTAGCTTGCAATGCAATCGAGAAAGCGCTCCTCGGCCTCGCCCAGGTCCCGACGTCCCAGCGCGACCCGCCCCAGGTCGAGCTGCACCAACCCAAATAGAATCAGTCGATCGATGCTCCGAGGGCCCTCGGACGCCACCGTCTCCGCAAATCCCAGGGCCTCGTTCAGCGCCTCGGTAGCCGCAGCCGGGTCACCCATATCCTGGAAGAGGGCCGCGCGCTCGAACCAGCTCTGCCCGAGCTGCAGCGAGGTCTCGGAATTCTCGCCAGCGCGCTGCACGAGTCCGAGCTCGAGCTCATGGGCGCGATCGAAGCTCTCCCGGGCCACATCGTACCGGCCCACCTCGCGCTGCATGCTACCCAGGAGCACCCAGGCCTCGGCCAGGCGACCGGATAGCTCGATATCGTCAGGGTTGGTCAGAGCCAACCCGTCGAAGAGCTCGATAGCGGTCTCCATGACCGACTGCCGGACGCCCGCCGCCTGGGGCACATCGCGTAGCTCCAGGCGCGCGATCTCCGACAGGGACGAATGGATCGCGTCGATGGCCTGGCGCAGGTTCGCGTGAGCCAGCTGGCTCTCGGCCTCGATACGCCGCAGAGCGCTTCTTTGCTGCGTGGCATAGGTGATCGGTCCGCCGATGAGAAGCGAGGCTGCCAGGACGAGCGCAACGCTCGCGGCGGTATGTCTCTGAACCCAGCGATGGCTTCGTAACCATAGGCCGGCGCGGCGCGCCTGGATCGGCCGCCGTTCCAACACGTTCGTCAGGTCTCGCGCGACGTCCTCCGTGGACACATACCTGCGGGCCGTCTCTCGCTCGAGGGCCTTCAGACACACCGTCTCGGACTCCCACGACACGCGCGCGTTGAGCGGGCGCAGGCGTCGTACTTCGCCGGCAAGGATCCGTGCTCGGAGGTCTGCGGGGCTCTTGAACGCGATCGGCAACTGGAACGTCAGGAGCTCGAACAGCATCGCCCCGAGACCGAAGACGTCGCTAGCTCTGCTCGCGGCGGATCCGTCGAACAGCTCCGGCGCCATGTACGGAAGCGATCCCACCGCTGAACCCGTGCGCGTCAGCCGTTCCGCGCCCTCCTCGCTCGACAGGCCGAAATCGAGCAGCATGACCCGTCCCTCCGGAGTGATCATCACGTTCGAGGGCTTGATGTCCCGATGCAGCACACCGAGACGGTGCGCATGGGTGAGGGCCTCCGCCACTTCCCTGGCAACGCGCAGGCAGGTCTGCTCCCAGGTTCCACTGAACAGAGGCGGTCGCTCCGACGGCGCCTGTTCCCCGACGAGGCCCTCGAGTGCCAGCGCGAGGTCCGAGCCCGACAACGCCTCGACGTCTCGATCTTTCAACGCACCCAGGATCTGCGCGAGGGTCGCTCCGTGAATCCGCTCCATCACGAAGAACGGCAGTCCGTTCTCCTCGCCAATGGAGTAGACGGGGACGATGCCCGGATGATTCAACCGTGCGACCACCATGACCTCGCGCTGGAAGCGCGCGCGGGCGTCCCCGAAATAGAGCTGCTCCGGCCGTACGAGCTTCAGTGCGACCTCGCGATCCAGTGACTCCTCGTGCGCGCGGTAGACGATGCCCATGCCACCGGCTCCAAGGCGCTCCAGGAGCCGGAAGTCACCCAGGCGCTCGGGGACGGACTCTTCGCTCGCGGTCTCGAGAAACCCGGATTCGCGCACGGCCGCGACGTGCTTGCGCAAGGCCGCCGACTGCTCCGGATGCTCTGCGCAGAGTTCCTCGAGTACCGCGTCGCCCTCTGACTCGCGCCGCTCGAGGTACTCGAACACGAGCTCCTCGAGCAGGGACCCTGTCGTCGTGCGTTCGGGCCTTGCCTCGTCCATCGCTCTCCATCCTCTCCGATCCACGCGAAAGGTCCTCTCGAAATCCATATTGCCGCGTCGGTGCCAGACGGAGAAGTCCCATGCGAGCTCCGGCGTTACGCGCTCCTGAGCCAATCAAGCCCGGAACGACCTGCTGAGAGTTCTGCAATGAAATGGAAAAACGGGGTAACGGCCCGGACCTGCCGGAGCTGGGCCTTCTGAGCGGAGAAACGCCCCGACCCGAACAATCATCACCCCTCCCTGGAGTCACCCGTGAAATCCCACAACCTCTTGATCCTGGCCCTGCTTGCCACAACTCAGCCCGCCACCTCCCAGGAACCGGTGGCCCCCGGACAATTGAGTTCTGTCCAGAAAGGCACCCTTCAGACGGCATCCATGGACGCCGCGGGCACGCCCCGCAGCGCCACGCTCGAGCTACCTGATCTCGCCAGTGAACTCACGCTCACTGACCCCAAGATCGACCCAGACCGCGTCTACTTCGACGCGCCCGGCGACGGCCGACTGTGGGCGCGCGGGATGACCTACAAGGCTAGCTTCGACCAGGCCGGAACCGTGTTCTCGCCCTACCTGGGCCCCGATGCCGATGGCCCGCGCCCCGTAACGTTCCGGCTCGACGAGATCACGGTCGGTGGGCGCCCGATCGAGTTTGCGCGTTCGGTGCCGGCCTCGCTCCAGGAGAGCGGCAAGGCGGGTATCGTCTCCTTCGACCGGGGCTCGTTCGTCGAGCACTACGTCATGGGCCCGGAGTCGATGGAGCAACGCTTCCGTTTCGACCAACCGCTCGGTGTGTCGGGCGGCGACCTCTCCATCAAGATGCGCGTCGAGACCAACCTCGCCGCGCGGGAGTCAGACGATGGCTTCGCATTCGATTGTGAATGGGGCAGCGTCAACTACGGTCGGGCGATCGTGTTCGACGCCTTGGGAGATCAGGTCTCGGCTCCGACTGAACTGACCCCTGGTGGCATTGAAATCCGAGTACCCGGCAGCTTCCTGACGAGCGCGCGCTACCCGCTCACGATCGACCCGATCATCTCGACCTTCGGTATCAGCAATCAAGGGTTCTTCGACCTCCAACCCGACATCGCCTACGAGCAACAATCGGGACGCTACATGGTGGTCTGGCAGCGCTTGTTCGCCGCAGGTGACTGGGACGTGATCAGCCTGATGTACAACTCGCTCGGGAACGTGATCAACAACTCGAGCGAATACGTCGACATGACGAGCCGCAGCTGGGACGACCCGTGCATTGCCTCGAACTACATTTCCAGTCAATTTCTCGTCGTTGCAAACGATGAGGACCTTCACATCGTTGGTCGTACGCGACAGGCGGACACCCTCGTTCAGGGGCTTCAGTTCTACATCGCCACCTCCGCGCTCAGCGTCTACTCGAACCCCGATGTCGGGGGGGATCCTCACCCGCTTGGCCCGACGTTCTATTGCGTGACCTGGCAAGCCACTGACCTCATTGGAGAAAAGGACATCGAGGCCCAGCTGGTCACGGTCACCTCGGAACTGGAGGGCTCGAGGGTCACCTTGTCAGAGGAGGGTCCCGAGGACACGAACCCGCAGGTTTCCGGCTCGGACGGCCAGCGCCCTGCACTCAACCAGGCGTGGACCGTCGTGTGGGAGAAGCGGCCCAACATCCTCTCGACGAAACAGATCTGGGGCGCTCAGTTGACCTGGAACGGGAACCCGACTTCCCCGTTCTTGATCAGCCACTCGATCGACGATTCCAGCCTCAACCCGACCGTGTCCTCCGTGCTCGATGGGCAGTCTGGCGACCGCCCTTACCTCGTCGCCTTCGAGCGCGACAACGTTGGCCAGACCGACATCTACGGCCGGGTGATGAAGGGCTCGACCGCGGTCACGCCGACTCTGAACCTGACCCAGCTCCAGTCCATCGGCGTACCGCAGCAACAGGGCGATCCCACCGTCGAAGCCGACGGGTCCAGCTTCATGCTCGCCAACACCGAGAACGGAAACATATTCATGGGCACGTTGAACCTGTCGGGCGCGACGCTGATCGCCGCCGAGTCCCACCTCGAAGTCACATCCGACGCGAACAATCAGGTCACGCCGCGCATCGCGTCGATGCACTCGGGCGGCGGCTCCCAGGGCCTCTACATGGGGGTCTGGGGAACGGTCATTGCGATGTTCGAGAGCGACATCGATGGGGGCACGTTCATCTCTCCTGGCCCGGGGGATACCTACTGTACGAGCAATGCCAACACGGCCGGTACTGTCGGCACACTGTCGGCTCAGGGCAGCATCAGCATCTCCAAGGGAACTTTTACGCTCGTCGCAGAGAACTGCCCGCCCAACAAGTCGGGCCTGTTCTTCCTGGGCCCCAACCAGATCAACACAGCCTTTGGCGAGGGTCGACGCTGTGTCGGTGGCCAGATCAAGCGCGTCGTTCCCATCGCCACGACGAACGCCCAAGGATTGGTCTCGCGTCAGCTCAATATGCAGCTGCCCTATGCCAGCGGAATCTTTGCGGGCCCGGGCGGCGTCAATTATCAGTTCTGGTTCCGCGATCCCGCGGGAGGCCCGGGGGGGTTCAACCTGACGAGCGCGTTGCACGTCGAACACACTCCCTAGCTCGCAGGGGATTCGACGTCAGCGCCAGAAGGGAGCGTCCACAGGGTGCTCCCTTCTTCTTCCGGAAGGTCCCCAGCGCCGGTCCGGAGGCAAGGCAAGTCGCCGGGTCACTCGAGGGCTTCCCGGCACCGGGCCTCGATTGCCGACAACCCCAGCGCGCTGCGATCTGGTTCCTGCACCTGGCCGTAGTGATCGAGGGCCACGCGGTAGTTGCCCTCCCGGCGCTCGCACTCGCCGAGCACGAAGTGCAGGCCATTGGCCTCGGCGCGGTCGCGGGCTGGAAGGAGCCGTTTCAGTAGTCCGATCGCCCGCGCGGAGTCTCCCGCGCGGAAGTGGGCCAGTCCACCGAACTGCAACGCGTCGTGGTGAGCTTCGTCGATGGCGAGAATGCGCGCCGACAGGTCGATCGCGGCGCTCCATTCCTGACTCGAGTGGCGGACTCGCATCAGGTTCTCCAGTGCTTCGACGTGTCGTGGTTCGATCACGACCGCCTTCCCGTAGTGGACGGCCGCGCTGTCGACGTCGCCCTCCAGCATGGCCAGCAGACCGAGCCCGAATTCGCCCTCGGCCAGGTCGGGAGCGCGCACCCGGATGCGCTCGAAGGCGCGCCGAGAATGATCGATGAAGAGCGCGCGTTTCGGATGGGAAGGGCTCCGGGAGGCTTCACGCCACGCCTCCCGACCCAGGAAACTCAAGGCGTCACGATTCGCCGGGTTGACCCGCAGGATTTCCTCCAGCAGGGCGAAGGCGCGTTCCGCATCGCGCGCCGGCCCGCTCACGAGGAGCGACTTGGCCGTGCCCAGCTTGCTCGAGACCTCGAGCATGTCCTTGGGGTCTGGCAGCTGCTCACCCGGAAGGGCCACGGCCCCACCGCCCGTGTAGCCGAGCGCCTGGAGCGCAGCGATGTGCGCCGCGTCGAGGCCCGGTCCGTCGGCCCCACTCACCTCGCCACTCTCCAGGTGGGCGAGCAGGAGGGACCGCATGGCCGCGGCGCGCGCCGACTCCCTGTCGATCAGGCTCTCGGCCTCGTGCGGATCGCGGCTCAGGTCGAACAGCTCGGGGCGTGGCGCGTCGACGTACTTCCAGCCTCCCTCGACCAGAGCGTGCACCGGGCTCCAACCGTATTCCTCGTAGCCCAAGCGCGCCTCGATGTAGGCGCGCCGGGGCGCATCGCGACCGATCAACGAGAGGCCGTCCACATCCGGAGGCAGCGACACGCCCACGAGCTCCAGCACGGTCGGCAAGAGATCGATCTGCCGAGCGACCGTCGCCGACGTGCGCGCCTCGAGGCCCCCGCCAGCCAGGATGAAGGCGATGCGCGTGGTGGTCTCGTAGACAAAGGAGCCGTGCGTCTCCTCGCCGTGGTCCGACAATCCCTCACCGTGGTCGGAGAGCACGGCCCACACGGGCTCCATGCCCAATGCCGGGAGCGCGTCCCGGAAGCGGCCTATGGCGTCGTCCATGCGCCGGATCTCGGCGTCGTAGAGGTCCACGTCACGGCTCCCGAACTTGCTGCGCAACTCGGCCGGCGGGTCCCAGGGATGGTGGGGATCGAAGAAGTGCAACCACACGAAGGTCGGCCGCTCCCGGTCCCGTTGACCCAGCCACTCGAGAGCTTCCTGCACCACCGCCCCGGCCGGGCGACGCCCCATGTCGAAGGCGTGCTGCTTGTCCTCCCCCAGGTCGTCGCCGTACTGGTCGAACCCCTGCCCGAGCCCGTAGCGTCCGTCGAGCACGGCCGCACTGACGAAGGCGGCCGTCTGGTAACCGGACTCGGCCAGCACCTCGGCGAGCGTGCGCGCCCCATCCTGCAGAAGGTAGCGGCTATTGCTTCGGATGCCGTGGTGTACAGGATATTGACCGGTCAGAATGCTGGCGTGGGACGGCAAGGTGACGGGCGCCGCCGCGTAGGCCACCTCGAACCGCACCCCATCCGCAGCCAATCCATCGATGGCGGGTGAAGTGCCACGATCGTACCCATAGCACCCGAGATGGTCGGCGCGGGTCGTGTCGAGCGTCATGAGCACCACGTCCGCGCGCGCCGCAACATGTGTGGGCTCGGACTGCGCGCATGCCAGCACCCCCCACAGCAGGCAGAAGGCCATGCATGGGCCACGAAGGATCACGAGTGCTCTCTGGTGGGTCATGCTCAGCTGATCAGCGGATTCGAGCGCCAATCTACCACGACCCCGGCGTGATACCGAGCCAGAGCAAGATCCGACGGGTATTGGGCCAGATGGCAATCGCTACCCATTGGATCTTGCTCTGGCACCGAACATTCGCCCCGAGTCGCGTAGATGGTCGGGGGAATTCCGCGTCAGTCGTGCAGCGTGAACTGAATCGCGTTGCTCCAGGCCTTGCCGCGGGGCGCATTGCTGGACGCCACGCGTCCCTGGATCGAGAGGGTCAATCCATGCAGGGCTGGACGGTTCGGCAACGGTCGGACGAGGACCGAGGGCGGTCCCGGTGCGGCATGTACAGATTGCCAGCGATAGACGCGATTTCTGTCCAGCTCGAACTCACCGAAAGGCGTGGCAACTGGGTTCACCAGTGTAGCGCGCGCCATGACGAGTTCGACGATTGCCTGGTCGGGTCCCCAGGTCTCGACTGCCAGCGTACCGCCCAGAATCGGCTCGTGGGAAAGCCGCAGCGAGGCGAACTCGAAGGCTCCCTGGTCGGCACGCTCGATCACGTCCAGGTCGCCGTCGATCGGGCGCTCGAAGCCGTCGAGGCTCGTGCCGTCGATGGTCGCCGGGTTGCCAGTGTCGACACTGGGGCTGCCGTAGATCAGCCGGAAGTCACCGCCCGCCCCATCCACGAAGAGTGGGTCTTCCGAGAAATTTCCGAGGCCCGCGAGTGGACCGAACTCCAGGTTGCTGTAGTTCACCGTCGGTAGGTTTATCGGATCGATGAAGTCGTCCAGATTGCCCCACAGGATGCAGCTGTCCAGGTCCGTCGGCGCGTTGTCGGACAGGTAGATCGCGCCGCCAAATCCCGGTGTCTGGGGCGCCAGGCCGTTGCCGAAGATCGTGCAGCGCACGAGGTCCACGCGCAGGGGGGCGGGGATGAAAGAACCGCTCCCACTGATCCCGAACACGTCATTGCTGGCCACCAGGGAATCGATCAGCGCCACGTAGGTTCCGTAGAAGAGCGCCCCGACCGCGCCGACCCCGCTGGAGTGATTGCCATTGATTCGGCAGCGCTCGCCCACGAAATTCATTCCCTGACCGAGGGAGATGCCCAGGCCTGCGTTGTCCGAAAACTCACAGTCGTTCGCCAGGAAGGCACCGGTGCTACCGCCTGACCCGGCGAAAGACCGAGCGACGAGCCCCCTGCCGTTTGCAACCGTGCGAACGTGGTCGAGGGTCACATCGATCTCTCCATTGAGGGGATCGATGAACAGGCCCGAATCAGAAATATCGTGGATGTGGAGGTCGCGCAGCGTCACGTCCATGTCCCAGCCAGCGCTACTCATCAACACACCGAGATTCCCTCCGGTCATCGAGAATCCCTCGACACTGACGACTTCGCCCGGTCCGGAAATCAGTTCCATGACCGGCTCTGCTGTCCCTCCGCCGTCTGCCACCGTCACCCCGCTCCCGCCGGTTCCAATCAGATGGAACCGTGGTCTGACGAGAATCGGAAAGACCTCGCCCAGTGACGTGTCGTAGACCCCAGGTGCCACATGAATCGTGTGTCCCGGGACCGGTGGATCCGGCAATGCCATCGCGTGTGTGAGAGTGCGCCACGCATTCCCGGGCGAACGGCCGCTGTTCGTGTCGTCGCCGGCAACCGCATCCACATAGAACTGGTCGGCACGGACCGTGGCTCCGCAAGCCACGAAACTGGCAATCAGCAGAAGCGCCGCACGAATTTGGACCTGCATATCTCCGCCTCCAGGAATAGCCGCAATCGGACCCGCAACACATGAATGTGAATCAGCGTCGGGAGCCTCCCCATTGGGCATAGGCGGGCTTCGATCAGCGAATACTTCGTACGATACGGAGTCGCACCTCTTCTACCCGTCTTCAGCGACCACCGGGCTAGCGTCCGGCCTGGTCCGCGATCCAGTCCAGCGCCGCATCGAGAGGCGCGTCCGTGCCGGCCAGGAGATCGGCACGTCGCAGGGGTACCACCTGATCTGGCTGGACGCCGTCCCCCTCCATGGACTCGCCATCGGCGGTCAGGAAGTCTCCGATGGCGTGCAGCAGGTAGTCGCCGTTGGGGACGCGGGTGAGCGTGGACGGCAGAGCCGCACCCGTGCTGACCTCACCGATCACCATCGCGCGTCCGAGGGCCTGCATGCCGCCAGTGAAAACCTCGGAGGCGCTCCCCGTGGTCTCGTCGGTGAGGATGACCAGCGGACCGAGCAGGGCGGTCCCGCGAGGCCTGACGGTGTAATCGAAGTTGCCCCTGCGTGACACCTGGGTGCCGAGGGAGGTGCGCTGTTCGAAGAAGTGTCCCGCCACGCGACACGCCATCAGCCCATCGCCACCGGTGTTCCCGCGCAGGTCCAGGACCACTCCGTGGCAGTCTGCCATGGCGTCGAGAGCCTCGTGTAGCTCCTTCTCGATTCCGGAGAACCAGTTGGAGAAATGCACGACACCGATGGTGCGGCTGCCGCGCTCGCGACGCTCCGAGCGCAGAGTGAGGTAGAAGCGGGGCAACCCGGGCATGTCGATCGGCACCGCGTCGCGCTCGACCCGGTTCAGCTCGACAGGGTCAGGGCTGTCGCCCGTCCCGGTCTCGAAGGTGAAGCTCGCACTGGTCCCGACCGCCCCGTCGATGCTGGGCAGTAGCCCTGTGCGGTGTGCGGTTTCGGGCCGCAGGGTCGCCTCACTGGGCATCGCGGCCATGAGGACCCCCGTGGTTTCGCCGTCGATCGCGGTCAGGGTCCAGCCCCGGCGCACGCCGGCCACGTCGGCCGGCGACCTCGGCTCCACGCGATTCACCCAGACCGCATCGCCGCGCACGCGCACATCGAAGCCCACTGTACCGGCCGGGCTGGCCTTGCTGCTCTCCTCGCCGTCCTTGAGCGCTTCCTGAGCGATCAGCTCGAAGTGGGACTGGCCCAGGAGCGCCAGCATCTCGTTGACGATATCCCGGGACGTCTGACGGTCCTCGGCCGCCTGCGCCCGCGGTCGATACTCGAGGCGGGCTGCGTCCCAGTCGACCCCGTTGTGCTCGGGGTCGAAGTGATACTCGTCGACGATCTCCCAGACCTTGTCGAATGTGGCCAGGTCGGCGCCGAGGCTGCTCACTTCCTGGGCGTCGGCAGGGGCAGCCAGCGACGCGCAGGTGAGGAGGATCGAGAGGTGCTTCATGGTTCTGCTATGGGTCGAATACGCCGGAGGAGCCGTGCGGTCTGATTTGGGTCGCCGCGCGTCCCCCATGAGAAGCGGGCAAGGATGTCCGGGGATAGGTGTCCCTCAGGGATAGATCCCTTCGCCCGCCGCGCGATTTCTTTTCAAATCTGAGGAGCGCGCCGAACGTGCACTATCGCGCTTCCTTGAGAGCTGCAGGGCCGAGCACCCGTTTGAGGTTCCGAATAGGGCTGTTCACCCCGGCCAAGGCGGCACGCTTTGCCTGCGGCCACGTAGGTGCCCGCCACGGGGCGGAAGCGCCGAGCGCTCGGTGCAGGTGGTGGAGATTGACCGGGCCCGGAGTCGTTACCCCTCTTGGCCGATTCTCGGGCCCTTCAGGGCGCCTGACTCAGATCCACTCGCACGCCTTCTTGCGTGGAACGAACGTAGAGCTGCCCGTCCGCGAAGGAGGGTGAGCTCCAGCACTTCCCGTCGACCAGATGGGCCCGGGCGAGCTCGGCGTATTCCTTCGGATCGAGTTTCGCCAGCACGACGTCGCCGGCGTCGGACAGTGCTACCAACGTTTCTCCTACCGCAATCACGTTGCCCGGCCCGAAGCCGGGCGTGGTCCACTGGATCTCGCCCGTCTCGAGGGACACGCAACAGAGCGGTCCCTCGCCGTACTTCTTGAAGCTGAACATTCCGTAGAGGTACCCGTCGTGGCACACGGGAGTGCTCCAGTGGTTTATCAGCTTGTTGCGCTTCTGCCACAGGGTCTCCACGCGGAATCCGGCGTCCTGGGCCTGGATCCGGAAGACGCCGGCGCCGACCCCGTAGCCCGCCGAGACGTAGACCATGTCCTCGTACACCACGGGCGAAGCGGCGCTCGACACCTTGTAGGGGTACTCGGCGCGCCACAACTCTTCGCCGTCTTCCGGGTCGCATGCCACGAGCCCCGACTGCACGTAGAAGATCACCTGCCGACGGCCGTGAATCGTGGCGGCGATCGGTGTCGCATGGGTCATCAGCTCGTCCCCCGTCGACCATGCGAGTTTCCCGGTGTGCTTGTCGAAAGCCAGGAGGCTCTGACCAGATCCGCCGCCCACGACCAGCACTCGATCTCCCTCGACTAGCGGGGAGGCCGCGTTCTGCCAGCGAAGCTCCTGGCCCTTGTGGTCCGCACGCACATCGCGACGCCATACCTGGCGCCCGGTCGCCGCATCAACACAGTGCAACACCAAGCTCGCGTCAAACACGTAGACCCGATCGCCATCGACGCTGGGTGTCGAGCGGGGACCGTCTCCGCCCTGGTTGCCGTCGGCGCCCGCGCCGCCACCCCCGTCGTAGGTCGCCGTACTCAGGTTTGAAGCCCAGAGTTCCACACCGTCCTCGACCCGGAATGCCGCCAAGGTCTCGGCGCCCTCGACTCCGACCAGAGTGAAGGCGCGCTCACCGGCAACGGCGAAGGAACTGAACCCAGCCTCGGTCGGGATACGCCATACGACCGACGGTGCGCCGTCCGACCAGTCCTTGCAGACGAGATCCTCGCTGCTGGCGCGGTCACCCGCTGCTCCGTTGTACTGCGGCCAGTCCCCGACGGATGTCAGGGCCACGACGGACGATGCAAACAGCAACGTGGACAGATTCATGGATTCACTCCTCGAATGGAACGCCGGATGGGTGGGTCACCGGCAACCCTATCAGACATCGAGGATCTGAACACCTGGCGAGCAGGAGGGCCTCCGGCAACGATGGTGCCCATGACGGCAGCTGGTAACCGTCTTGCACGGGATTGGGCTCGCGCGAATCCTGGGCGTGTGCCGGGCCAGCAATTGCTGGCGGAAGCGAAAACAAAAAGGGAGTTGAGGAGGGATTGCAACTCAGTAGCCGCCGCTACTTGAACTTCACCGTTTCAAACTTCGCTGCGAGCGGAGTCCCGCCGTAGATGAGATCCTTCGCGGTGTTGCCATTGAGCGCCTTCAGGGGAGAGTAATACCGGAAGATCAGGTAGTACCCGGCGTCCGTCACCGGCATCCAGTAGGTACCGTCCTTCGGATCCGACTTGCCGAACGTGAAGGTCACGTTGCCCTCGGCATCGGGCTCGGTGTTGAAGGCGTTGTAGGCCTGGATATCGTTGCCGCCAAGGTCGGCCGGGTTGAGCGGCACGAAGGTGTCGGAGCCGTAGCGCGTGACCGACCAGAACTCTCCGACACCGGGGGTGTAGGGGATGGTCACCTTGAAGGGACCGTTGGCACCCGACAGCGGGTTGCCCTTGGAGTCCACCGGGATCTGCTGGTAATAGGCATGGTGGACCGGGAAGCCCAGGTGGCCGAGGAGCGTCCCGGCAGCCCGGAACTTCTGGCTACCGCCGGCCGGATGATCGATCGGCTCGAACATGCCGACATTTCCGCTGACCTGCCCCGAGGCCAGGAACGCCTTGAGGTCCTCGAACGTCTCCTGGTGCACCGGTGCGCTGTACTCACCGGCAGCCTTGGCCATGAGCGCCTCGGTCTGCGAGTACGGAGTGGAGTTCTCGATGCACCATCGGATGACGGCCCGCGGATCCTTCGGGTTCGGAAGCTCGACCTCCTGCCACGCTCCGTGGATGCGAGCCTGGCGCCGGATCGAATCGGCCAGCTTGTCGTCGTTGAAGGCGAAGGACTGCGTGCGGAGAAAGACGAAGGGGAAGTTCGACTTCGTCCTGATGACCGTGCCCTCGGGCAGCACCCCCTTGTAGTCCTCATGGATCAAGACGAAGCGCTCGCTCTCCTGGCCGAGGACCTTGTCGTAGATGGCGAAGTGCTCCTGGCAGAAGATCTCGATGCTGGAATAGCGGTCATCCTTGGCCGGAGTGTCGATCAGTACAGGCCCCCAGCGCACATCCGCGACAGCCTTGCTGTAGAAATGGTCCAGAGCCGGTGTGATGACGAAGGACCGGTGATCGGCGATCGAAGGGTGCTGGAAGGTGTTGAATCCCACCGTCTCCATGTGCTCGAGCTGGACTCCAAGGTGATGGACGACTCGGTACCCGCAGTACTGGAAGTCAGGCAGCTCCTGTGCGGTCGCCGAGGTGCTGGCAAGGAGGATGCACGCGGCGCCCCATGCGTAAGAGCGAGTGAAGTGGCGCGACATTGAGCGGAGATGGTTGATATTCATGAGGAGGTGATTGAGTTCGCGAGGTAGTTGTTCCGACTGGAGATTCAGCGCACCCGGACGATGTCGTCAGCCTTCCACTCTTCGTCGAAGAAAGGCTGCAGCGGCCCGTAGAGCCGGATCAGGATCTCCCAACCCTCGCCAGGAATCGTCTTGATCCAGTTGCGTTCCTTGCCCTCGGGTGCTTCCGGTACAAACCAGAAATATGCTGAGCCGTCCGGGATTCATATCAGGTTCGTCGTAACCGACCAGAAGCCTTGCACCCGAATGTTCGGCGACAGCGTCAGCTTGTAGACGTTGTCGCCCATCGGGAAGGTCTCGTAGGCGTCGCGGTAGCATGCAAGGTATTGCGAATCGGGGCATTGGTGATGCCGTAGTCGCGGATATTGGCCTCGAAGATCGTATCGATTGCACATCTGTGGGCGAGGCGGGACATGAGCCATCTGCTACGAGGCAGCATTGGGGGCAATGATTATGGCGAGCCTGACTGGGAGATCAACGTTCAGGGGCGCGGGCACGCATCGGGGCACGAGCGCATATGATTTGACCATAATTCAGCGTTCGATTCGGTGAAAGCCCACCGTGCTTTCAGGGTCAATCGCGGCTCCGCCCGAATTGACTTCGCCCTGCGCGCTCGCCGCTCCCGCGCCGGTCCCCCACTCGCCGCAGCACTCCCCCGCCGCACGGAGTTGATCTACTTCCGGTACAGGTCCACGATCACCTCCGTAGTCTCGCCCGCACTTACGTCGACGCGCCGAGGCGGGATCGGAAGGAAGCGGTCGGCGCCGATGCCCTCGAAGCTGATCTCGTAGAGGCCGGGCGCGCTCGCCTGGAAGAGCCAGTACGTCTCGGGAGCCACGCGACCTTCGTGGTCGACCGCGCGGATGCCCTGACTCAACCCCGTGAAGATCCCGTCATCGTGGGGCAGGGCGGCCCCGTCGACGCGGAATTCGAAACGGAGAGTGCAGGCTGGCGCGAGCTCGAACTTCACGGTCTGGAACCCTGGCACCAGCTCGAGATCCTTTCTCCGCGAGCCGATGTTCAGGTCGCTCGGGATGCCCCAGGTCTGAACGTACGCCGCGCCGGGCGCAGTCCAGAAGCGGAAGCGGCCCGGTTCGCCGTCGAAGTCAACCATGATGCGGCCGGCCGTATTCCAGGCGTTGTGTACCCGACCCGGGAGCTCCTCCTGGTAGCCGTAGCGGATCGCCTCGAGAGGGATCCGCTCGCCGGTGCGCGCGTCGACTGTCTCGACGCGCACCTCGGCGAGCTCCGGGACCACAAGCTCCACGTCGTCACGGCCACCAGCGGGGTGCTCGATCACCCAGGCCTTCTGGAACGGCATCAGTTCGATCTGGTAGAGGCCGACCGGCAGGTCCTCCACGTGGAACGACCAGGTCGGGAGCGCGCCGCCGACGGGCTCCAGGTCGGCCATCGAGAGCTCGAAGTCGGCCTCGCCACGCCTGTAGTCGGCCCTGTAGAACTGCAGCCGCACGTCCTGCTCGCGCCCGAACGTCGGGAAGGAAACCACCCCGCCAAAGGGTGCGCGCTCCGGGGGCGCAGGTGGGTCGTCCAGGGTCAGCACAAGCTCGCGCGTTTCGCCAGCGGCCAGGAAGAGCTCCGCGCTCGCGAGCACGGGTGCCTCCCGCCACGAGCCGCCCAGCTCGACCGAGACGACGTGCTCGCCCAGCTCCAGACCATCCAGCCGCAGCCCTTCAGTCCCGAGCGTCTCGTCGACCTGTTGGGACCAGACCCTCCTGGTGCCCCCGCGCGGGTCAGGCTGGACAACGTTGAGCATGGCGAGCTGCTCGAGCGCGGCGTAGCTGTCGAGCTGCACGTTCTCCAATCGCAAGTTCAGCGTCGCGGCCGGTCCCAGCAGCAGCTCGCGCTTCGAGCCCATGGAGACGTCCAGCACGATCGCGCCCCATGCGTATCCGGGCGCCCGCGCGTACACGACGACGCCACGCTCGGTTTCCTCGGGTTGCGTGAGCTCGGCGGGCTGATGCGCCTCGCCCGGCGCGGGCGAGAGCGCCAGGCCGGCGACCCGGCCCTCGTCCTGGTCCGCCTTGCGGCCGCCCATCAGCGCGATGGGTGAGCTGAGCCCGCGTCCGAGCAAGGTGAAGGGATCACCCGGCCAGGGTTGTTGCCCCAAGCCCATGAACGCGGTCGGCACGAAGCGGAGCTCGACACCGTCGAGGTGCGCCCGCGTCGTTGCGTCTCGTACGACCAGCGTGAGCTCTGGCCAGAAAACCACCTCGGCCATTTGCATCCGTACCTCGTAGACGGTCTGGCCGTTCTCGAGCTCCACGCCGCTGGACAGAGACACCCGGATCGTCTCCGAGAAGTGCTGGGGATGGTCGACCTCGACCTCCAGCGCTTCGCCGCGCAGGTTTCCAATTCGCTGCTCCACACGCGCGAAGAACGGACCCAGGTCGAACTCGCTCGTCAAACCCTGACACGGCCACTGGTCCTGGACCTTCGTGGGCGGCCACAACTCGCCCTCCTCCACGCCCGCCACCGTGACCCGCGCCAGCCCCACGTCCTCTTCGCTGATCCCACCGAGAATCACACGCAGCATCTTCGATCCTCGGGCCGCGGATTCGCTGACGGGAGGCTCCTCCGCAACCGCGCTCCGCCCCGCGGCGGACCTGACGGGGCCTTCGGCCGCCACACCCACGGGGTCCACGTCAGCCGACCGCGGCTCGTCTGCTGCCAACGGCTCGACGGTTGGCATCCGCAGTGGCTCGGTCCGCGGTGTTCGTACCGTGAAGTACACAGAGGCCGCCGCTACGAGAATCACGGCAGTGCTGGCGAGCGCGAGGCGGATCTTCATGGTCACCAATGTCCCGGTCGTCTCGAGTGCTTGCGTCAAACCGTCGTATTCTTGACCCGTCCGGAGTCGCACCGCGTCCTTCTGGAAAGCGGATATAGACTGGCTCCCGGCCAGGGAGCCTTGCCGATGAATTCGAGCGCACTCCCAGCGCTGCGGCTCATTGAGAGTAGTGAATGGAGCTCGGCGTCGACAGACCCTTGGACGCCCGTTGGGAAGACGTTCGCAAACGGTGCGTTCGTCGGCGGCCGGGACGGTCCGTCCCTCGCCCTGGTGGCGATGGACCGCGGGCAGTTCACGCGCTGAGCATGGGTAGCCGCGCGCTCCGCACTGCGGGCATGGGGACATTCGTCCAGGCGAATGCCCATCAGGCGGGTTGCCAAGATCTGAGGAATAGTGCCCTATGGGATCGTCCATTCCCCATGCTCCCCTGAATTGATCCACGGTATGAAGTCGTCTCGCGTGTCTGGTCTGGCCTGCTGGTGCGCACTGGCGTGCGCCTTCGGAGCGGGAATTGCGACGGCGCAGGGCCCTCCGGCTGGCTACTACGCCTCGGTTGATCCCACCGACGCGACGACGCTGCGCTCGACTCTCCACGATGTGATTGACGATCACACCAAGGTGCCCTATTCGGACTCCTCCACGGACACCTGGGACGTGCTCGAAGTCGCGGACGAGGACCCGGGCAACTCCTCGAACATCCTCGACCTCTACCGCAACCAGATCTACGCGAAGCAGGGCGGCGGCAACGGGTTCTACAATCGGGAGCACAGCTGGCCTCGCTCCTACGGATTCCCCGACGATGGCGACGGCAACTATCCCTTCTCGGACTGCCACCATCTGTTCCTTTGTGACATCACCTACAACTCGATCCGCGACAACAAACCCTTCCGCATTTGCACGGCGAGCTGCGACGAGTACCCCACGGAAGTCAACGCGGGCTCGGGGGGCGGCACGGGTCTCTATCCAGGCAATTCGAACTGGAGCACCGGAGCCTCCACCGCGGGCACATGGGAAGTCTGGGGCGGCCGCCGAGGAGACGTGGCCCGGGCCCTGTTCTACATGGACATCCGCTATGAAGGCGGCAACCACGGGCAGAGTGGCTTCGCCGAGCCGGACCTGATCCTGACCGACAACACGACCCTGATCGCCAGTTCCAGCACCGGAAGCAACGAGAGCGTGGCTTACATGGGGCTGCTGAGCGTTCTCCTCCAGTGGCATGCCCAGGATCCGCCCGACGCCAAGGAAATGGCGCGCAACGATGCTGTCTTCGCCACCCAGGGTAATCGCAATCCGTTCATCGACCACCCCGAATGGGTCGATGGCCTGCATGGCGGGGGAATGGACATGACCCCTCCGGGCGTTCCGACCGGACTGACCGCGATGGCGAGCAGCGGCATGGTGGACCTCGACTGGGATGACAACGCCGAGGCCGATCTGGCCGGCTACCTGGTCTATCGCTCCACCAGTGCGGGCGGCCCGTACACATCGCTCAACATGACTCCGACCCTGTCCAGCGTCTGGCTCGACAGTACGGTCATGAACAACACGACGTACTTCTACGGCGTCAGCGCCGTGGACTTCTCGGGCAATGAATCCACCCAGACGATGGATGTCTCCGCCACGCCCACAGGACAGACCGGGAGCGGTACGCCCTGGATCAACGAGTTCCACTACGACAACTCCGGAACCGACGTGGGCGAGTTCGTCGAGATAGCCGGGCCGGCAGGTACGGACCTCTCCGGCTGGAGCGTGGTTGCCTACAACGGCAGCGGCGGAATCGTCTACGGAACCCTGAACCTGACGGGCAGCCTGCCGAACCAGGGCGGATGCACAGGGACCCTCAGCTTCTCGTTCGCTCCGATCCAGAACGGCCTCGACGGACTGGCGCTCGTGGATCCGCTCGGGACCGTCGTCGAATTCCTCTCCTACGAGGGCTCGTTCACAGCTGTCGACGGCCCAGCAAGCGGCCAGGCCTCCGAAGACATCGGAGTGTTCGAGTCCTCTGGCACCGCTGCGGGTCTATCCTTGCAGCGCACGGGGGCCGGGTCCGCTGGCCCAGATTTCACCTGGCAATCGCCCAGCGCCGAGTCCCCTGGAGCTCTCAACGTGAATCAGAGCGCCGACACGTGCACGGGATTGGGAACCAACTACTGTGTCGTCTCCCCCAACTCCCAGGGGGCCGGGTCCATGATCTCCGCCAGCGGCAGTGCCGTCGTCTCACAGAACGATTTCACCCTGAGCGCCGACGGTCTGGTCCCCAACTCATTCGGCCTCTTCTTCTACGGCCCCAACGAGATCAACGCGCCTTTTGGCGAGGGACGGCGCTGCGTCGGAGGAGCCACCCAGCGGCTCTTTCCTCTCGTCCAGGCAAACACCCAGGGGATCTCGTCACGCATGGTCGATCTGACCCTGTCGCCATCGTCCGGCAACTTCGTCCCCAGCTCCACCTGGAAGTTCCAGCTCTGGTACCGGGACGGTGCCGGAGGCCCGGCCGGCTTCAACCTCTCCGACGGCCTGAGCATCAGCTGGCAGTAGTCGACGCGAACGAAGGTCGGCGCCTGTGCCGCATGGGCTCAACGGCTCTCCGTTGCCAGAACCCGCTAACAGCTACAGCCATGCGTGGAACCTGGCGCGTTGATCCGTGCCAATCTGCCCGCGCCTCGCGCACGCGGGCTTTTCGGCCAGCCGTCTAGTGCGGGCTGGGTTTCGTGGTCATGTCGACCAGCTCGCCATCGCCCGAGTCAGGCTCTTGCCCTGCCGCTCACGGTCCGGTCGACCCGGAGGACGGCCGCTCTATCCACGAGATTCTTGTCCCTGGCTCTTCGCTACTGGAAACTGCTGGTCGTTTCCCTGGAGCGCCCTTCGCGCCAGCGGATTGCTGACGCCTAACAGTGACGAGCTCTTCATGTACACCCGCAAGATCTATTCCCTGACGACGCTCCTCAAGTGGACACGTAACGAGACGGCAGTCTTCGCTGTCATCGCGTCGATCCCGGTCATCGCCTTCGAGGTCCTCGAGCAGCACTGGTTCTTTCTTCCGTGGTTGCCGATCGCGCTGGTCGGTACGGCGGTAGCCTTCATTCTCGGGTTCCAGAACAATGCGACCTACGACCGCATCTGGGAAGCACGCAAGATCTGGGGCGGCATCGTGAATACCTCGCGCGCCTGGGCCCTCATGGTGAACGACTTCATCACCACGGATTTCGTCCCCGAAGGCGGCGCGCAGCCATCGCTGGCGCCACTCAAGAAGCGACTGATCCTGCGTCACGTCGCCTGGACCACCGCCCTTCGCCACGCCATGCGAGAGTCCCGCCCCTGGGAGCACGTCATGAAGGCGCGCTCCAACCGTGAATGGAACGACATGATTCAGGTTCATGAACACACCCATTCACTCGAGGACGACCTCGCCGGCTACCTTGACGATGCCGAATCGAATGCAGTCCTCACTAAGACAAACAAGCCAGCCCAGATTCTCGCCCTCCAGTCCACACAGCTGCGTCAACTCCGCCAGGCCGACCTGATCGACGACTTTCGCCACATGGCGATGGAGAAGACCCTGGTTGAACTCATGGGCCTCCAAGGCCGCTCCGAACGCATCAAGAACTTCCCCTACCCCAGACAGTACGCCACCCTCAACGCCGTCTTCGTCTGGATCTTCCTGCTCCTCCTTCCTCTCGGTCTGGTCAACGAATTCCACAAGATCGGCACCAGCCTCAGCATCCAGGAGCTCCCCGCCGGCCAGTACTTCATCTGGCTCAGCATCCCCTTCAGCGTTCTCGTCATGTGGGTCTTCCACACCATGGAACGCGTCGGCCGCTCCGGCGAGAACCCATTCGAGGGCTCACCCAACGACGTCCCGATCACGACCATGTCCCGTGGCATCGAGATCGACATGCGCCAGATCATCGACGACGACCCCGGCTCGATTCCGGGCCCGATCGAGGCGAAGCACTCAACCCAATCGTAAGAAGGTCGTGGTCTGTGCCGGTGGTGGAGATGGTGCGGGCTCCGTATCGGGCCCCTGACCGATCTGGAGCAAGGAGGGATGGTCAATCTCCCCGTTCCGTGAGGTAGCTGGTACATTGGGGGGACATCCAGGCACGACCCCTGGCCGCTAGGCGTATGGCAAGGGGCGAATCATCAGGTGGAGCACCTTCGCAGATCCCCAGCGCTGGTGCCTGGCTCCCCACCGCTCCGTGTTAGCTCGTCGCGCCTCCTTTTCAACGATGATGCTAACTCACGGTCCCGTGAGCGCCGCCGCGGCGTTCGCGCTAGGAGTGCTCGCCATCAGCATGCCATCCGCGATGGCTCAGAACGGCCTGGTTGGAGAGTACTTCGACATACCGAATCTGACCGGCCTCGTCACGACGCGCGTGGATCCGACGGTGGATTTCACCACGTGGGGGCTCAGCCCTGACGGCACGGCCGTCTCCCCGGACGGCTCCTACTCGGAGCGCTGGACAGGCTTCGTGTTCATCGATAGGTCGGGCCAGTGGAGCTTTACGACCGAGTCGGATGACGGAGTCCGCTTGCGAGTCAACGATATCCTCATCATCGACAACTGGAACAATCACGCGGCCACGACCGACGTCGGTCAGATCTCGTTGAGCCCGGGCTGGCACCCCATTCAGCTCGAACACTACCAGGTGGGCGGGCCGGTCGTCATCCAGCTCTCGTTCGCAGGCCCTGGAGATCCGACCACAATCATCCCTACGGAACGCCTGTCCGTATCGGCAACGGGAAACACCCCGCCCATCGTCGACGCAGGTGACGACGCGGTGATTCAGCCTGACGTCACTCAGTACTCGGTGATGGGTACGGCCTCGGATCTGGATGGCATCATCGTTGATATCGACTGGGACCAGGTCGCCGGACCGCCGGTCTCGATCCTCGGTGCGAATCAGCTCAGCGCGACGATGATCGGCTTCTCTACCATTGGAGTCCACCGTTTCCGCTTGACCGTGACGGACGACGACGGAGCACAGGCGTTCGATGACATGACCGTGACGGTTACCTCGACCGGCAGCAAGGGTGGGGTTATCACCGGTGTGAATCGCGTGTGGCAGACGCTCACGATCGAATTTCCAAGCGCGGTCTACATCGAGGGGGCGAACCCCAACCCATTCCTCGATCGCCGACTCGACGTGACGTTCACCCACGTCGCGAGTGGCCAGACCCTGGTCGTCCCGGGCTACTTTGCGGCCGATGGGGACGCCGCCAATTCCGGTGCAGACACCGGTAGCACCTGGCGAGTGCATTTCACCGCGCCCAGGGCGGGCGATTGGTCGTACCAGGCGTCCTTCCTCGCTGGCGACGGGATTGTGGTCGACGATTCGGTCGTGGGCACCGGCCTCGATTTTCATGACGACCAGGCGACTATCAGCATCCTCCCATACGACCCGGCCGCCCCCGGCTTTCTGGGGAAAGGACGGCTGGACTATGTGGACGAGCACTACCTCGTGCACGGCCAGACGCAGCGCCCCTTCTTCAAGGTCGGGACGAACAGTCCGGAGAACTTCCTGGCCTATGCGGATTTCGATCAGACGCCCGCCTCTCACACCTACGGGCCGCACGTTGGCGACTGGCAGGCGGGCGACCCGACCTGGGGCGGCGGGCTCGGAAAGGGGATCATCGGCGCGCTCAACTATCTGGGCAGCAAGGGTGTCAACGCCGTGTACTTCCTGACCTTCAACGAGGAGGGCGACGGAGACGACGTCTGGGTGTGGACGGGGGAGGAACAGCGCATGCGCTTCGATTGCAGCAAGCTGGATCAATGGGAGATCGTGTTCAGTCACATGGACCGACTCGGCATCGTGCTCCACGTCGTGACTCAGGAGGAGGAGAACGGCGACGGTCCCCCGGGGCTGGACTTCGGTAACCTGGGCGACGAACGCAAGCTGTACTACCGCGAGCTCATCGCACGCTTCAGCCACCACCTTGGCTTGATCTGGAACCTGGGCGAGGAGACGGGCAACAGCACATCTCAGTTGACCTCGTTCCACGACTACTTTCGGGCCAACGACCCCTACGGCCACCCCGTCGTGGTCCACACACGCCCCGGCGTGATGGAGGTCATCTACGATCCGCTTCTCGCCCAGGACAAGCTGCAGGGCGCGTCGCTGCAGGTGCAGGACATCAACAACACCTACGATCGCACGCTTCAATGGCGCTCGCAGTCCGCGGCCCAGGGGACACCTTGGGTGGTGTCAATGGACGAGCACGGCCCGCCCAACGAGGGTGCGGTGCCCGACAATAATGATCCCGGCCACGACGAGCTGCGTCGCTATGGCCTCTGGGCCAACATGATGGCCGGCGGAGCGGGCTGCGAATGGTATTTCGGTTTCTCATTCCCAAACAACGATCTGACCTGCGAGGACTGGCGCACACGGGAGAACCTCTGGGATATCTCGCGTCACGCGAAGGAGTTCTTCGAACAACTCTCGTCGCCGTTCCATATGGATCCGGCGGACGACCTCATCTCGAATGTCAACGGACGCTGCTTCGCCTGGCCCGGGCGCGACTACGCGATCTTCCTGGCTATCGGCGGAACGACCACGCTCGACCTGGAGGGCTCCGGCCGAAAATACCGCGTGCGCTGGTACGACCCGCGCCTGGGCGGCGAATTGCAGGTCGGCTCGGTCGAGACGATCCAGGGCCCGGGCGTCCAGGACCTGGGACTTCCGCCGTACGCCAGTTTTGAGGATTGGGCGGTGCGCGTCGAGCTGATGCCCCCGACCCGGATTCGAGAGAGGACGAACCCGAATTCGAGTCCGGGTGGAACCACTCCCGGGGGTGGAGGCGGCGGCTGAGGGACGAGTTCGGAGTCAGGACAACTTCCTCCACGTAGGACCTATTTGGAGGAAGTTGTCCTGACTCCGTACCTACCTGGCCGAGTCCAGACCAGCTGGCGCCCGTGATGGAACCGGCACCGTTCGCAGTGAACTCTGCCGGTGATCGAGGGCGACCGCGGACTCAGCGTTCGTGACGGGATCGTGAAACACGAGGGTCGATGTCGCGGCACCGATCGAGCAGGAATGGACACCGTAGACGATCTGGTCGACGTAGCGGTCCCGGATGGAGCCGATCCCCGCAAACGAACCAGCGCAGTTGCTCCCGCCGATGTTGACCCAGCCGGGCTCCAGCACGTCTTCCATGTAGACCAGGAAGTCCGGCTCACCGTCTGCATCGAGCTCCGTCGAAAGGGCCCAGATGCTGCGACCGCGAACGACCGCGTCGGCCAGACCGCGGGCTCCCCCTGGCATCCCGATACTCTCGACCGGATCCGAGCCAACGATCGGGGCCGAGTGAAGATCTGCGCCGCCGTAGCCCGTGAAGTAGCGCCCGAACAGGACCCTGCGCGCGGCGAGAACCGGTATCAGGTCGCGCAGGTTCGCCTGCCCCGGGACGGGTGTGCTGTCGACGGCAACGGGCGCGCTCGAGAGGCTGATCCGGCTGATCTCTCCTTCGAAACCACTGCTGACCGTCGTGAAGAGTGTGTCGTGCGTGATGGTCATCCCGCTGATCTGGCCAAACCGGGTCTGCCCGACCTCGAAGGCATCGAGAACCTCGCGGCCCTCGATCCCGAAACGCCGCACGAAAATCGTGTAGTCACCACGGTTCTCCGCTATGTACGCGTTGCCATCCCGGTGCGCGACCCATTGATTCAGCACCGCGTGAGGTAGCTCGACCACGGCATCGACGTCGCCCGCCTCCAGGTCGATGATGTGCACTCGTCCATTGAGTGTCGGCCCCCCACCGACCGACCGGCGCTCGAGGACAAGAACGTGCTCCTGCCGCGCGTCCACGATCAGCTCCCTCGTCGCGTGCTCGAAAGAAACGCGGCGGATGACCTCGCCGAAGAAGGGATCGAAGATGAGAAGCTCGTCGCGGCCAGTCATCACGGCGCCGCGCGAGTAGTTCCTGTTGAATACCGCCCCGCCGCGGGTTCCGGGAACCGAAGCACCACCTGGCGTGTCGACATCGACGTTCACGACCACGCTCTCATCGGTCGCGGAGACAATCGACAAGCCGTAAGGACCGTGCCCGACGTAGACGCGAGGCCCGAGCACTCGCAGGTGGACTGCCTCGCTCAGGGCCGCGCTCGTGGGCCTTGCAGCATCACCTACCAGGATCTGGTAGTGGCACTCGAGTTCAGCCGATGCTGCGTCCTTCGGAAGCGGAATGAAAAAGCGCGCGCGGCCTTCGGTGTTGACCTCGTCAGTTGCGATCACGGTCACCTGGTCTGGATCGAGCTCGAGTACACCGTAGGGCAACACGACCTCGCCTGCCTCCGGGCTCTGCATCAACGCTGCAGGCGCGCCTGGCGTGGCGCCCTGCATGCTGAGCACCAATCTGTGACCGAGGAAGGGGGCACTGTGCTCCAGAGTCGGCCCCCCCCTCTCCTGGGCGAAGGCGAGCGAGCAGAACATTCCGAGCGTGGGTATCAGCAAGTAACGGCTAGCATCCATGGTTGTTCTCTCCATCCGTCTCCGGTTGGGTCGTCCGCTGCCTCGATACCCAGAGAGTACTAGCATCGAGAAATCTCGCCAAGCCGGCCTGTTCGTATTGGGACGAGTACGGATAATCGCGTGTATGACACGAACTGAAGTAGTGCGCGAGGTGTTCGCTCACTGGCTGAGGTCGGCCCGGAACCTGATGGGGGCCTGAGGGCCCGGAATTCTGCACCTACGCCAATTGTGAATGGCCATCGAAGAGGCCTCGCTCATGCACCAGCGCGCAATTTCGAGTAGCATTTCCTCATGGGTATGCCCACGTCTGGCGCCAGCTATCGAGTCGAATTGATGCACTTGCGTGAGCGGGTAGCCGGGTCCCGGGGAAAGTATCGCTTCATCGCCTTCCTCTCAGGAGCCCTCACGCTCTTTTGCTTCATCGATCAATCCTACGAGTACCGGTGGCAGGCGCTCTGCCTCGGAACGCTGGTCACTGTTGCCTCCATCTTGGCCTACCGTGATGTTCTGAGAAGACCTCGGTTCTGGTCCTTGGTTCCCTTGGCGCTCTGGGTTCTCCCTGTGGCCCTGGGGTTCCTTGCCTCCCTCGTTGGTATCGTGATAGACGTCTTCTCAGGTGAGTTTCAGTGGTCCAGCTTGCCAGATGTGGACGGCGAGAACCTGTTCGCGCTTCTATTCTGGTTGTCCGTGACCGAGACGCTCCGGTCCGCTGTGCCAACCCGCGAGGAAGTTTGCCTCATCGAACAGCACCGAGAAGAGTGGGACTCGTACAGCACGGGGCGCGCATCCGTCAAGCGCGCCCAGGATTGATCGTTCCGAGTGCTCTGACTCCGTACCTGTACGTTGCAGGCGCTCCTGGCACGAGGTTTCCAGGGATCGAATCCGTTGGTCGCCCGCCGTACGGGAATCCATCATTCGCATTCCGCGACCATCAATCCCCCCCCCCGGAGGCATGGCTCGACGGTGCCCGCGGAGCCGCGGGAGAAAAGCGACTGATGGGGTGATGGCGAACGAACCGGGCGGTGGTGACGGATGAGCCGAATGATCCGGGATCAGCTTGATGTGAACTTGACCCTGGCATCGTATTGCCAGATGATCGAGTTAGGCTACGGGCGCGCCTTCGTGTAGGGCCCCCACATGCCGTTCTTCATACCATTGCCCGTGTTGGTCAAACGCATCCGCTGGCCATCGCACCGCATGGTGCGCAGATCCGGCTCGGCTTGATATTGCGATGGGCGTAGCGAACGAGAAAGTAGACGCCCCGGACCCGTCTACCCCCACCCCGGGACCGCGCGGGCCAAACATGCGCACGCGCCTCCTCGTCCTGGTGTCGTGCCTGGTCGCCGGGCTGCTCGCCGTCGAAGGGATCATGCGTTACCTGCTCTTCGACCCCGGTGAGATGGCCGTCTGGTGGGGCCGCGACTTGCGCCACCCGGAGCTGTTCGCCGCACACATGTACGAAGACGAGTACTGGCGTCTCGAATGGCTGTTGCGCGTGGACGAGAAGAAGGCGGCCGCTCCGCTCTACGACGAGCTGCTCGGCTGGACCAGCGGCCGCGTGAGGCCGGGAACCTACGACTACAGAATCGACGTCAAGCTCGCCGAACGCCGACCGATCCTCATGTACGGCGCGTCCTACACCGACTGCATCACCGGCAACGGCGAGTGCTTCCCGAGGCTGCTCGCGGATTCGCCTCTGCACGACCGCTACGCGCTCTACAACTTCGGCGTGGGCGGGCACGGCTGCGGCCAGACGCTGACCCTGATGCGCCAGACCCTGGACCGTTTCGTCGAGCAGAATCCGGTGGTCGTGATCGGGTTGGTCGCCGACAACGACTTTCAGCGCTGCTCCCTCGAGTTCCGAAGCTGGCCCAAGCTCAAGCTGGTGCGCCAGGGGGAAGAGCTCGTCCCCTCCGGGCCTGTCCCCGCCGGCGGTCCGGCGCCCTACATCGAAACCCATGGCACCGGAATCGGCAGCTATGCCTGGCGCTATCTGCTCTACGCTCCCGGCGTGCTACCCCGTAGCTGGCAGCACGCGCTGCGTGCCAGCGCTGCTCAACAGGACGAGCAAGACGCACTGGTTCAGGGTATCGTGCTGGCGATGCGCGACGAACTCGAGGAGCGCGGCCTCGAGTACTTCTTCATACTCTCCACCTCTCCCCGCACCCTGCCGCCGAGGGACACTTCCCACCTGGAGCGGCTGCTGGTCCGGCTGCTCGACGAGGAGCAGATTCCGTACGCGTCCGGACGCCGCTACGTCGAGTGGGCAACGGGTCATTTCGAAACCGAGCTGGACAGCCTGTTCTTCCTCGACGGGGCCATGCGCAACCACCCGAACCTCGAGGGCAACCTGCTGATCTTCGAGGCCCTCAAGCGCGGCCTGGGAGGGAAGTTCAGCCCGCCCGACAGGCCCTGGGTCGGACTAGAAAACCGTGTACACGAAGGGCGCAACGATCGGCGCGGCCTGAAGGATGACGAATACGACGGCAGCGGGAAGCAGCAGGGCGATCACGGGAGCGAGCCACCAGTAAGGGCCCTTCCAGAGCGCGACGAGTAGCTCGCAAGCGGTCGCCAATCCCGATCGTATGCTTCGAAAATTCATGTCAGGTTCTCTCCGAGGCGGCCGCCCCGTCCATCCAAGGCGCGCCCATTGGTGGACCTCAGGCTCGGTTGCGCGAGCGCTCCGTCTACAAGGGCCCCCTACTCCGCGTCGGCGGCATGAGCTCACATGACGCCGGGAGTCTGCGACCTGGCTCTCCGGCGATTGCCGCTGCGGAACCTACACCCGCATGCTCGACACAGCGCGCCGACGAGCCTTCCGATGCCGTCCACATGGGGACCCGTGGATCGTACGCGTGAGGACAAACCATGAGCCTCAATTGTAGCCAGGCCCCGACCCGTGTGGGCTCTGCATGGGCTATTCTCCCGGGTTCCTCCTGAACAGATAATTCATGAGCAGTTCCCTCTCATCACTCTTCTTGTGCCCAGCGTGCAGCCGGGGCTTCGACCCCCACCGAGCATGTAGCGCCTGCGGGGCGAGCGTCCCCATCTCCAGCGGCCCGGGCTCCGTGGCCGTACCGGATTTCCTCGCCGACCGGGATCGCAGCCTCCCGGCGCAGGAAGTCGAAGCCTTCTACGACGTCCGCCCGTTCCCGGGCTACGCGCCCGGCGACACGGCGGGCTCGCTGCTCGACCGCTCGCGCCGGTCCGCATTCCTCGACGCACTCGACCGCGCTATCCCGGTGAACGCGACCATCCTCGACGCGGGCTGCGGCACGGGGCAGCTGGTCTCGTTCCTGGCTCTCGCCGCCTCCGGGCGACGGGTGGTGGGCGTGGACGGGTGTCGGGCGTCGCTGGGCGAGGCCGATCGCTTTCGCCAGCGCGTGGGCATTCCAAACCTGACGTTGGCCCGGGGCGATCTCTTCAACCTGCCGCTCGACCGCGACTGCTTCGACATCGTCATCAGCCGCGGTGTCGTGCACCACACCCCCGATCCGTACGGCGCCACGCGCCTGGTCGGCGAGCGCGTTCGCCCGGGAGGGCTATTCGTGCTCGGTTACTACGAGACTTTCGGGCGCTCCTTTCACTGTACACGGCGCTTCCTGAGCAAGCTCGTGGGCCGCCCCATCGCGGCGCTCGACCCGATCTTGCGCGCTCGGGACCTGGACATCGAAAAGAAGAAGACCTGGATCGCAGACCAGTACCACCACCCGCTCGAGCACATCCTCCCGACGCCGCGCGTGAAGCGCGAACTCGAACAAGCGGGGTTTCAGTTCCTGCGCACGGTGCCCCCCGCAACCGCACTGGCGAGCCTGTTCGACCACGAGGAGCTCAGCACCGTGGGCCTCTTCTGGCGACGGGTTGGCTGGGCGCTCTCGGGACTCAAGGACCCGGATGCGGGCCTCGTCTGTGTGGTTGCGCGCAAGAGCCTGGCCTGAAAGGCTGGGCTTCTTGCGAAAATCCGCGTAGGCGATTCAGGGTGCGCGGCCAGCGTACGCCGCATGCAACTTCGCGCTGCGCGACACCACCGCCCGCCGGGCGCTTCTCCGCAAGGCCCTCTCGGGGCTAGCGCTCCAGCAAGTGCTCCCCGAGCACGAGCAAATCCAGCTCAGAACGCTCAAACACCTGCAAGGCCTCGAAGGCCCCGCGCACCGGCGGTTCCCCGCGCGGCGCAAGGTCCGCCTCCGCCAGCAAGAGCACGCCGGTCCGGGCCTCGAACGCAGTCAGCAGTCCGTGCAGCGCAGGGTCACCGGCGGCGTCCACGAGGTGCACCCGGACGATGCCCCCGGGTCCACAGACCGCGGGGATGACCTCACGGGCACCGTTCTTGATCGGCAGCGCGAGCATCCCGCCCGCGAGCGCGGACTCAGCGCCAGCGGGTAGCTCGAACAGCGCCTTGGCGCCCTCCACCGTGACCGCGGCCATCAGGGGCTCGAACGGATCCCGGCGCGCCACCCGCGCATCGATCGCCTGGGCTGCCTGTGCGTCGCGCGGATCCGCGAAAACGCTGCGCCGGCCCAGGCCGTACGCACTCCACGCCGCGCGCCCTTGCACCCAACCCGCGAGCTTTCCCCCGGCCAACGCCTCGCTCACGTGCTGTGCGAGAGCCGCCTGGGAGGCGAATTCCCGCAGGCCTGTGTGCTCGTCCGCGACGAGGCGTACGTCGTCACCGGTGAACGAACCCACGCTAGTGGGCGCGTCGCCGTGCGCGTGTGCGGCCAGTAGCGCGGCGCCGATCGCTCCGCCCGCGTCGTGCGGCACGGGAGCCACACAGACCTGTTCGAAGGGCCCGTCGCGCAGCAGGCACGCCATCGCTCGCGCGTTGCCCGCCAGAGTACCGGCCACGCACAGAGCGCGAGTCGGCGCGCTGGCGTGTGCCGCGCGGGCCAGGTGCAGCAGGGCTTCTTCGAGCACGGCCTGCACGCTGGCCGCAATGTCCGCGAAGCGCCGGTCCCCCCCCTCGAGATCCAGGGGTCCACCGGGAATGCGGAGCGGCCCCAGCAAATCTACGAGCGTGGTGTCGAATAGCAGGTCCAGATCGAACTGAAAGCGGAAGGCCCGCGTGTCGATGGTGACGCCGCCGTCAGCATCGAGTCCCACGAGCTTCGACAACTGCGCCTGGTAGGTGGGCGACCCCCAGGCCGCGAGAGCCTCGACCTTGTGCTCCTCGAGCTCGGGCCGGAAACCGAGGTACTGAGTCAGCGCCGACACGAACAGGCCCAGGGAGTTGGGGAAGCGCACCTGGCCGGTCAACTGCACACCGTTCGCGTCGGCGCGGCCGATGGAGGTCGTCGCCCACTCGCCGACGTTGTCCGCCACGAGCAGCGCCGCCTCGTCGAGACCCGAGGGCCAGAACGCCGCGGCGGCGAGGGATTCGTGGTGTGAGGCAAAGGACACGCGCTCGGGCGCGAGGCCCAGCTCGGAGGCGATGCGCCCCTTGAGCCACAGGCGATCCCCGAGCCACAGGAACATCTCCCGCGAGAAGCTCTTGGCCGAGCGCGGGAAGCCACGCAACTGGGACAGCAGCGTGCGTTCGAAACGCCGCAGGGGCTTCTGGTAGAAGACCACGGCATCGAGATCGGCGGCCTGCAGTCCCGCTTGCTCGAGGCAGAAGCGCACCGCGCGCAGGGGAAAGCGCGAGTCACCGCGCATGCGGCTGAAGCGCTCCTCCTCCGAAGCAGCCACCAGGGCGCCGTCGACGACGAGTGCCGCAGCGGAGCTGCGTTGAAACGCGGATAGACCCAAGACCCGCATCAGTACTGACTGGCTAGCCCTGCCTTGTCGATCGGCTGCGGCGTCTCCTGCAGAGCACCGCTCTCGCGTTGCCTGCGGGCGAACAATCCAAACGGCAACAGTAAGGTGAAGTAGAGGACCCACATCACGGCGCGCCCGAACGATCCGGCGGAGCGCACACCCAGGCGCTTCCAGGCGCCCATGAAGCGCGCACCCTCGGCGTCGTTGAGCGCCTGCTTGACCTCGCTTGCGCGACCTTCCTTGCGCCAATGCTCGAGCACCGTGCCCGTCCAGGAGACGTGGTACTTCTCGTCCTTGAGAATCGCTTCGAAGAGCGCGGCGGTCTGCGGATCGTCGGCATTCAGATCGCGGTGTATCGAGAACAGGCGCGCGGCTTCCTTCTCCGCCACGTGCAGCTGAGCCACGTACACAACTTCCCCCACATCGTCGAAACGGGAGCCCGCCAGGAATCCGTGCGAGCCGAAGCCCCCCTCGTCCTCGCCAGGGCGCTCCGTGTCCAGATTGGCGGCCCGGTCCGACAGGCCCAGGCCCCGTCCCCGGCCCGCGCCCTCCGCATTCAGCTCCTGGGCCCGGCGCCGGAACATTTCGGCGTGACGTATTTCGTCCTCACCGTGGCGCTCCAGGTGTTTCTTCAGCTCAGGGTGCATGGCGCGTCGGGCTGCGGCGCGGATGTCAACACCCCCATTGGCCTCGGTCTGCGAGAAGCTCTCCAGAGTTCGAGCCTTGCGGGCGGGGTCTGCCCACACCGCCTGGTAGAGGCGGCGTTCACGTAGGTCGAGGAGCATGCGTCAGATTCCGGGAAGTGGAGCAGGTAGGCCCGTCTATCAGAACCCGCAGACCCCAAATGCGCCAAGGTCCAATTCCACTTCCGCGCCCCGCGGGGACTGCAAGGGATCCTCGTCGCAGTAGGGAGTCAGGACAGGTTCCTCCACGTAGGACCTATGGGAGGAAGTTGCCATGACTCCGTACCTCCGTACCGTCGAGCCCCGGAAAGGACTGGAACTGGACAGCCGACGATTGAACAGGCTACGGTAACAGTGAACCCTTCATTCGATGCTACCGCTCCGGCCCAACGCGCCCACGCGGCGCCCTTCAACCATTGCTCTGATTCTCGTCCGCCTCACGGCTTTCCGCGCGACAGGCGCCAAGCAACGGCACGCGAGCGACGGCCACGATCCCAGGCACTTCAGACTAGTCGAGACGGCCGTCGGTAGCTGGACCAGCGAGCGCACCCTTGACCCGATGGCCAGCGGACACAGATTGTCATGAGCGACAAGACAGATGAACGCCAGTTCCGCTACGGCATCGATGCGCACGATCGTATCGATGAGGTCAGTACGAACTGGCTCGCATTCGCCCGGGAGAACGAGGCGCCGGAGCTCGATGAAGAGGCAGTGGTCGGAAAGCCCCTCCTGTCATTCGTGGACGGCGAGGAGACCCGCCAGCTCTACGATTCGCTCCTCACCCTGGTTCGGAATGAGCAGCGCGCGGTCAGCGTTGTGTTCCGTTGCGATGCACCTGACAGGCGGCGATACATGACCCTGAGGATCGCCGCTGAAGGCGACCGGCGCGTGAGCCTTACGGCCAGGATCGACAGAGTGAAGCCCCGGCCACGACTCGAGTTCCTGGCACGGACCATGGCTCGAACGAAGGAGCTACTCGTGGTCTGCGGTTGGTGTCGCCGGGTCAACGTCGGCGAAGAGTGGTTTGAACTCGACGAAGCGGCTGCCGACCTCGGGCTCTTCACGGCGACTGCCCTTCCAGGGGTCAGCCACGGGATTTGCGGGGACTGTTCGGAGGAGGCCTCTCTCGAATTGGGAGAGAAGCCTCGGGCAAGGCATTGAAAAGGCCTCTCCATCGCTGACAGGTCTCCGGATTCAGAGCAGGGTTGGACGGCCCGCCGCAATTGAGAATGAGTACTCGAGAATCTTCGTGGAGAGTCCTCGGCTCGGGCTCACTGCGGAGACGTGCGGGTGGTCAGTCGTGACGAGGATTCGTGTCGACCGTTCAGAATAGCGTCGGACGACTGGAGCGGAGGCCACATCCAGGACGCGGCGCAGCATCACATCTTGGCGGTCGACGACTTCCACCTGGGGCTAGCTGCGTAGCGCCGCATCGGTATGAAGCGTGCTGTGAATCCGGCTTGTCCTCCGCTCGGCGACGTTGATGGCCCACCGCGCAGATTCCCGTGAACCCGACAGCCAGCCTTCGCCGGGCCACAGTGCGTAGGCGAAAGTACGCCGCTGCGAAGCTACGTCCGCTTCGCTCGGTCGGTTGACCTTCCCGGTCGCGATCGGCTGAATGTGTGTGGAACGCCGAATGACCAGGAGATTCCCATGACTCGGCAAATTGCCCGTTCCAGGGCGCGCTGCGACAACTGCGAGAAGGTCTATCTGATCCTCGACCTTGACCGGACCTACGCCTGCAAGGCATGCGATGGGACCGTTCGGGCGATCGACGTGACGGATTCCGGCCAGGGTGAGGCCTCTGACGGCGAGGGCCATCCAGAGGACGCCGCAAGCCTGAGGCACCAGGCGAATGACGCACTCACGCGCGCCTACGTATGGATCGGAAGCGTGACCTGGCTCTATCGCCTGGGAGCCCTCGCCTACGCGGTCGCCACGGCCTTTGCAGTGCTGGCTCTGGCGCGCACGGATGTCCCCGAGGGCCCTGGTGTCCTCGTGGTCGGCCTTACCTCCCTGCTGTCGATCCTGATGCTCGTCGGGGCGATCGTGATCCTCTTCCAGCCGTTCGCCTGGACGCTGGTCATCGCCGTGCTCGCAACGGTGATCGCGACGGTGCACATCGTCGGACCGGACCCGCTCGGCGTCGCTGCCCTGGCGAGCGCAATCTGGGCGGCCGTCGCGTGGGGCGCGCTCGTTCCCACCTCCCGGTTCAGCAAGTTGATCGCCGAGCACAAGGACCTCTACATCATGCACCACGCCAGCGCGACGACACGGCGGTCGCTCAAGGGACGATCAGCGGAGGAGCGTCACGAGCGGCTGCTCACTGCCATGCACCGTGCAGCCCGGCGTGCGTGGAAGGTCTCGACCGGAGCCGCAGCACTGTTTGCTCTGGTCGCCGGATTCGGAACCCACGCGGTGCTGACCAGCATGCGCCCGGGCATCCTCTCCAATGCAATCGCGAGCTTCGAGGCCGCGTGGAACGAGGGCGGCCTGGCGCCTGCCGTCGAGTACTTGCCGGTGACCATCCGCGAGCAGCAAGCGGCGCGCCTGGCCGGTGTGACGACCGGGCACTGGGGCGAACAGCTGCCGGAACTGCCGTCGGGCCAGCTGCAGCGCGACAAGGACAGGGCGTGGATCGACTACCAGATATCGGGTGTCACCATGAAGGCATCCTGGTACCTCAACGGACTCGAATGGGAGCTGCTGCAGCTGGACCTGCCCGTTCCGCCGCTCGAGCCCAGCATCGATTTGCTTCTGGAGGCCTGGGAGGGAGGCGAACCGGATGCGATCGCCGCACTCTTCTCCGAGGAGGGGCGCGCGACCATGCTTGAATCGATCGTGGTAGCTGCTCGCGAGCGCAGCTGGGAGTCTTTCCCGGAGGTCCAGGCGACCGACATCAGCAACTACTCCGGTGGCAGCGCGACCGTGGTGCTCGACCTGGAAAGGGGTAAGGTCGAGACACAGTGGCATCTGCGCAGCGATGGCACCTGGGGCATGCACGGACTCAAGCTTCCACGCCGACGGGCCAAGCGCTAGAGGTCGTCCCCCCGGGGCACGGGCCCGAATCCGATCGATGTATTGCGCCGCGTGATGACCGGCGAAATCGGAAGCCGGAATAACACGCGTCCGTCGGCCAGGTCGGTGTACTCGTGCGCCGACAGTTTGCGCGTCCCGGTGGCGGCTCATGTTGTCGCTCGGCCTCGCACTTGGACCCACGCATTGGGTCGTAGCTGGCAGAACTGAATTCACGCGCACTCGTTCGCGCTTCCGAAGCGGTGCTAGAATTTAGCGCGATGAATCTTCCGCAGTTCCGCTCTCGCAAACCCGAGCCCTCGAGGGCCACGACATGAGACGCGCAATTTCATTGCTGGCAGCAGCAGTTCTAGGACAGACCGCCTTCGCCCAGCTTCAGGCTCCGCCCGTTCCGCAGGAGAACCCGATCACCGAGTCGAAGCGAGTCCTGGGCAAGGCCTTGTTCTGGGATGAGCAGCTCTCGAGTGACAACACTGTCTCCTGCGGCACCTGCCACATGCCCAGCGCAGGCGGTGGCGATCCTCGTAGCGGCGCCGATTTCATCAATCCGGGTCCGGACGGGATCGTCGGGACACGGGACGACCTTTTTGGCTCGCCCGGAACGGTGCTGCAGAACTCGAATCATGAGTTCGTGCCGGACGAGGTGTTCGGTTTTCAACCACAGGTCTCCGGTCGCACCGCGTCGACCGTAATAGGTGCCGCCTACTTCGACGAGCTGTTCTGGGATGGGCGTGCCTCCGGTAGCTTCGTGGATCCCGAGACTGGCACCATGCTCATCCAGTCCGGTGGTGCCCTCGAATCGCAGGCCCTCGGCCCGATCCTGAGCCCCTCCGAAATGGCTAGCGAGGGTCGCACCTGGGACGACGTTCGCGGGAAGCTCGAGGATGCGCGGCCGCTCGCACTTGCCTGGGACTTGCCGCCCGATCTCCAGGACGCCCTGACAGGCGTGGAGACCTATCCCGAGCTGTTCACCGACGCCTTCGGCGACGGGGACATAACCGCCTCGCGCATCGCCTTCGCGATCGCCACCTACGAGCGCACCCTGGTTCCCAATCGGACCCCACTCGACAGCTTCAGGAGTGGAAACCTCGACGCGCTGACGCCCGATCAACTCGCCGGATTCGATGCATTCTGGGATGCGGAGGCGCGCTGCATCAGCTGCCATATCCCGCCCCTCTTTGCGGATGGCTCCTATCGCAACATCGGACGACGGTCCGTCCACGATGACCTGGGCCGCGCGGGGGTGACCGCCCGTCATGGGGACCGGGGCAGGTTCAAGGTGCCGACCCTGCGAAACTCGGGGCTGCGCAAGACCCTGTTTCACGACGGCGAAGCGACGACCATGCTCGACGCGGTGCTCTTCTACAACGAGAGCGGTTCGACATACCCCGACAATGTCGACCCGGAGGTCGGGCCCATCTCGATGACGCCGCGTATGGCGCACAACGTGGCGGACTTCGTGGAGAACGCCCTGACCGATCCGCGTGTCGCTGCGGAGCAGCCGCCCTTCGACCGCCCCAAGCTCAATTCCGAGCGACCCCAGCCCAACCCCGAGATGCTGGGTGGACAGACGCCCGGTTCCGGTGGCCATTCCCCAGGCATGATCGCTCTGTCGCCGCCCCTGATCGGCAGCGCTGACTTCCGGGTCGGTGTCTTCAATGCCCTCGGAGGCGCGCGCGCGTTCCTGGCGGCCTCGATCGGTTCACCCGCCCGGGCGCGCTGGGTTCGCATTGGCCTCGGGACCCTCTCCGGCAGCGGAGCGGGCCAGGGCTATGGCACCTTCGACATGCCCATTCCAACTGACCCGAGCTTGATCGGGCTGGAGCTGTGGATTCAGGCGTGGGTCGCCGACCCGGGTTCCCCGAGCGGCCACGCGCTGAGCCCGATCGCACACCTCACGGTCTTCTAGCGCGGACCTTCGGCCAGGGTCCAGCGGCGGCGTGACGTTCAGTCGCGGCCTGGCGCCTGGACGAGGGCAGCCGTTCGACAACCCGAGGATCGGTATCTTCCACGTGCCGACTGGCACCTGGTCCCATGTCGCCTCGTCGGCCAGTTGCCGTCGTGGGCGCATGGACGCCGCGGAACACCACCGCGGCCGGTGCAGGGGCGTGTGTGCGCCGATGTGAGTAGAGGCCTGCGCAGATGGGCGTAGTTAGCTGAACGCGCCCACGTGCCGATCCAGGGCAAGGTAGCATTCTCCTGGTGGCGTTCCTGGAGCCGCCAGCGACCTGAGAATGAAAGCGTCCGACCACGGCCCGTGTTCCCGCGCTGGCCATGGACTGGCTGACCCTAGCTGCTCGTGGAGTGAATCATGAAATCGATCGAGATCATTGCGACGGAACACCGAGTTGTGTGGCGACTGCTGGAATGCCTGAAGGCCTTCGTCGATCGATCGCGCGCGGACGGGGAGCTAAACCAGAAGACTGCGGCGGAGCTTCTGCACCTGTTCGAGTGGTTCGTCGAGGGCAGCCATCAGGACAAGGAAGAGCGACATCTGTTCCCGCGCCTGATCAAAGGTGCCACGCCGACCGAGGCCAGGCGGCTTGCCCGGCTGTTCCAGGATCATGCCAACGAGCGCCGGCGCTTGATCGGCATGCGTCTGCAAGTCGAAGGGGCTCTTCAGGGAAACATGTCGAGCCTGGACCGTTTCGCGGCCCACGCGCAGAGCTACCTGAGACTGCAACGGGGCCACATGATCGAGGAGGACCTGTTCGTCCTGCCCCTGGCCGAGTCCGTCCTCTCACCCGAAGACGATCGTGAGATCGTGCAGGGGTATAAGGACATCGATGCTCGCTCGGGGCACCTGGGCGACGTGGGCGAGAGCATTGCGTCTCTCGGTGAGCATTTCGGGATCGGGCCCGTCGATGAGGACGTCCCCCTGCACCTTCTCAGCTGGGGTTGATCGGGCCGTCGGGTAGCGAAGACCGAGGTTCGATGATCATGCAAGCACGCGATGCCACGTCTGTCAGGCTGCGGCCCGGTTCTCGGCCATGGGGTCGGCGCGTTTCCACGTTCTTGACGATCTACCTCGCGTGCGCGCTGATGTTCGGTCTGGGTGGGGCCACTCCGGAGTGGGGACCGGACTCACTCCTCGAGGCGTTCAGCGCGGGACTCTTCGGCATGCTGGCGGTAACTGCGCTCGTCCTCGCCCGGCAGGCCGGCGGATGGCGCCGGGCATTCTGGGTGGTTTCGATGATCGCCCTCGTAGCCTTCGCTCTCGACGAGGTCCTGGAGGTGCACGAGTCGGTCGGACTCGGTCTCGCGGGCGATCCCTTCAAGGTCCTGCTCTGGGTCGGTGCCGGCGGCGCCCTCGCCTTCGTCCACTGGCTCGAGCGGCCCTCGCGCGGCGCGCAACGAGCGATGTTGCTGGGCTTCGTCCTGCACGGGCTGTACCTCGTGGCGGAGGTCGGTGATGGTGGCTACTTCCGCTTGCCCTACCTCTCCGAGCAGAGCCGCGAACTCATCGAGGGCCTGGCCGAACTGTCGATGCTCTCCGCATACCTGCTCGCGTTTGGAGAGATGGCCGCCGAATCCTCCGCGGTCGCCGTGACACCCGACATCCGCCCGGCTCCCGAGTCCAGGCGCGACGTGGCCTAGCGCGCGACCCCTTCGCGATTGATGCCGCACATCCCCCATCGGAGCGGCAAAGTCAGCAGTACGGAGTCAGGGGCAACTTCCTCCACGTAGGACCTACGTGGAGGAAGTTGTCCTGACTCCGTACCTATCCGGCGTGGTATGGTCCGGGCGAGCGGGCATGGCCGCATGGCAACAACAAAGTAGGGAGATGCGATGACGGACAAGTTGCAGGCGATCGTCAAGAAGATGGAGGCCACCTACGAGGCGGCCAAGAAGGAGTTCTTGAAGGATGGTTCCATCAGCAAGGACGAGGCCGACGTGCTCAAGTCGGTTTCCAAGAAGCTCGAGGAACTCAAGAAGAAGATCGCCGCACAGGCCAAGGGCAAACCGGCCGAGAAATCCTCGGGAGAGGATCAGGGGGTTTTCGACGAGCTCGAGGCCTTCAGCAAAGAGCTCGACGATCTGATCAAGATGGCGGACTGAGAGGGATAAGGGAGACGCACCGATGGCAACTGCAGCGGACACGTACAAGAAGCTCGACATTGGCCTCCAGCGGGCCCGCAAGAAGTACGCGGAGCTAAAGAAGAAGCTCGACAATCACGTCTTCGCGAACTCGAGTGAGGGAGCGCGAGCGAAGCGCAAGCTGAAGGCCGTCGCGGACCGCATCTTGATCCTGAACAAGAAGATCGAGAAGCTTCAAAAGAAGGGCATCTACGACTTCTCGGTCCTGGGTGGTGATGGAATGATCCGAGACGAGGACGGTTCCATGGGAATGCTCATCGAGGCATTCGACACCTCCGACAAGGACGGCAAGTACAAGACCATCCTCCGCGAGTCGATCACCAACTGGAGTCTCGACAAGCTGATCAGGCTGAACAGTGTCCGCACCTACATGATCGAGAGGAAGGAGCCTGCCGGGCTGGAGATCGGAGACATCGTGGGAATCGTCGCCCTGGTGTTTCCTCCGGCAGGGAAGCTCAAGATCGCGATCGACGTTGCCAAGACTCTCGAGAAGGCATTCAACACCTACCTGGCGGCCAAGAATGGTCCGACACCTTCTCTGAACGAGATCCACAAGGCCTGGGAGAAGGCCATGGATGCGATCGCCAAGGTCAATGTCGCGCCGATCTACAAGGCATTCGCCGCCGAGTTCGTGGCCAACGCGAAGGGGAGTGCCGATGAGGCGTCGTTCCGGAAGGCGCTCCAGGACTTCCGACTGACCCACATGCCCACAGCCTCCGCGGTGCAGAAGGCCTTCATCACGCGCATTCTGAAGACGGTCAAGGACACCGACTGGAACCCCTTCGGGGAGGGCACGGGCAAGAAGGCCGTCGCGTTCATGACGATGGTAACCCCGTCGAGTTCGGCTTCCCACTTCGGCAGCCCAAAGGGCTACCTCGACGACGCGCCAAGTGATTTGATGCAGGGGCTCAAGGCCGTATACGGCAAGAACGCCAAGGTCGTCGACCTCCCGATCCCGATCCATGTCACGGTCAAGACCCACATGGGTGCCTACACGACGGTCATTCAGCGCAAGTCCAAGGTGGCGGGCAACACGAGCTTCAAGAAGACCAGCGGCGAGGACAAGATGTTCGAGGGCTTCATGAAGGGCAAGTTCTACAACAGCTTGAAACTCGGCGATCTCTCTTCGGATTGAGCTGACCTGACGGACCGAGCTGTCCACGGCGACATACTGAAGCATTCGAGGCCGAGGATGTCGTACTCATGGCGCAGTGCTATCGGCGCTGACGTTCTGCACTCTGACGTACGAGTTATGGCTAGCTCCAGGCCGCGCCGTACTGGTTCGACGAGTCTCGTCTGCCGTTGCTAGCACGGCCCAGATTGGGCATCGACGCGATAGGAAGACAGGACGGTCTGTGACAGGTCCCCTCGGGCAATGAAGCAATTCATGACCTGTAGGGGCCTTCTCACAGACGCCACCGTATGTCGGTACCAGGCTCTCAGTTCGGGGCGGTCAGCCCCTCGTCGAGCACCGTTATCCCCTCGTCAAACGGAGCCATGGGCCCCTTGGGCCCCGGGTCGGTGACCCTTTTCAGCGCCTTGGTGCACTCGCTTCGCACGTGTTTGTCCCAGGCGACCCAATTGTCGAGCTTGGACGCATTGGAGCCCGCCGAGAGGGCCAGCATCTTGCCGTACGGTGTGTTGGGGCCAAATGCCGGATCAGTCTTGGCCGCACTCGCCAGCCACGACGTCATCTGGATGTAGTTCAGCGAAATCTGCGCGATGTTCTTCGACACTACCGCCGACTCCCGAATGTAGCGGCCGCAGCTATTCCGGGCCATGGTGATCGAGTGCAGCTGCTCCGCACGTTGAACGAGCAGCTTTCCCCCGATAGCCGTAGACGATGATTCCTTCAGTTCGTTGGTGGCGTTCGCCTGGTGGCGCTTGAGCGCGCCAAGCGCAGTAGTAAGCTCAGCTTGCGCATTCTCGAAGTCGATCACCGCGGACTCCACGCCAACCGCAGCAGCCTCGATGCGCTTGACCAGTTCCTTTGTCTTGAAGGCCTTCACCTTGTTTTTCGCGGCACTTAGCTCCTTCTTCAGCTCCTTCAACTCGGACGCGTAACTCGCCACGACGTACTTGTCGGCCAGGTGGGACACGGCCTTGGTTGCCAGGCCCTTCCAATCCTGCTTCGCGACCTGGATGACGAGCTTCATCACGTCTCCGAAAATGCGCTTGGCCTCTTTGATCTCGGCCTCCTTGGCGTTCACCGCGCCCTGCTTGCTCTTGGCGTCCTCTCCCGCATCGTCTCCCTGCTTTGCGGCGACCTCGGCCTCGAGCAGAATCACGGCCTGGTTGTAGTCTTTCTCGGCCTTGCCAATCCTACCGACGATCTTCTCGGCGCCTTTCAGCGCGACGAGGTAGCCGTTGACATCGCCAAAAAAGTCGGGGTCGTTCTTCATGCGCTTGCGCATCGCCGGTTGTGACTTCTTCAGCGCCTTCAGGTCTTTTCCGGCCTGGACGGCAGCCTCGAGCACCGCGTCAACATCCGCATTCCAATCTCCGGCGACCGTCTCCAATTCGGCGATCGCCACCAGGGCCCGCTCGCCCAGGCTGTTCAGCCTGGCCATGAATTTCAATTTGCCGCCGCGCGCAATTGCGCCGCTCTTGTCCGTGAGCCCCCACAGCTTGCCCTTGTATTTTCCCTCCCAGCGAAGGGCTCCCAATGAAACCTGCTTGGCCGGGACTGGTGCGCCAGAGGAAAGCTTGCTTGACGCGTTGGACTGCGCAATGTTCTGGCTTCCGGAGTTGCCCACGACCTTCTTGCGGAAACCCTGCAGTTTGGATTGGACCGACTTCAGGACTAGCAATTCTTCGCGGGTGACCTTGCCATCGGAAGAGAACTCCTTCTTCAGGGTGTCATACTGCTGCTCCATCTTCTGGAGCTGTTGGGTCAGCTTGTCGGACATGGCTCTTCTCCTTGAGGGATTCTGCTCTGCGATGTCTCGGGACTGGATTCCTCTACGGGCCTGAGAGTAGGCGCGGTGCTCGTCTCGATCAGGTCTAGCTTACGCCCTGGCCCACGCTGCGCCCAGGCGAACCAATCAGGCCTCCATTTTGCGCAGCTGATCGAGCCGCTTCCTGTGCACTTCGCGCGACATGACATCGCCTCCAGCCGCTGTGGCCTCCGCGCTATCCATGGATTCGGCCATCGCCGCGATCGGCGTTCTAGGCACTACCAGCGCCGAAAATCGCAGCGGGATACGTTGTCGCGGGTCAACAACATGGTGCGCGGCACCGCATTCATGGGCCCCAATCCCCGGCGATGTCCGTATGGAGCCGGCCCTCTTACTGGCCCATCTATCAGTACGCATTCCCACACCTGCCCTGCCCCGTCGAGAGGAATCCTCATGCAAGTCCTGGCTCAGTCCGGATTGGTGCTCGCGTGCTGCCTGATTGCCGGCGGCGGGATGAGACCTTCGTCGCAGTCCCTTGCTCGAGGAGATCCGGAGGACCGCATCGCGTCGATCGTCGAGGGCGCACTGCGGCAGGCAGAGGTCGAGGGACTCTCGATCGCGATCGCGATCGGATCCGACGTGCTGCTGGAGAGGGGCTGGGGATCGGCGCCGGACGGTTCTCGTGCGGATGAAGAGAGCCTCTACGGTGTCGGTTCTCTGCTCGAACCGTGGATCCGGGTCGCCACATTGAAGGTCCTCGACGAGGCGGACGCAGGCCTTGGCGACGCGGTGAACAAGTTCTTCCCGGCGCTCGAAGGACACCCGGACGTGCGCCTCGAGCACCTCATGGGGCACCGATCGGGACTCCCGGATTACACGGATTGGGTAGACGGGAAGATGGTCCGCGAGGAGGTGCTGGCCAGGCTCGCGGAGAGTCCGCTCGAGTTCGAGCCGGACGCGTGTCTCGAGTTCAGCCGCACGAACACGCTTCTTCTGGGCTGGTTGCTCGAGGACCTCACGTCGGAGTCGATCCCCGACGTGCTTCAGCGGTACGTCTTCGACCCCGCCGGGATGGAGTGCACGGGTTACGAGGCCGAGTCTCCGCCCTTCCGCTCGATCGCGCAGAGTGTCCAGGAGTTTGCCGGGAGCCTCGAGTGGGGGCCGTCAGGGCCAGCACCCTTCCACGCGCATGAGCTTCATGCCTGCGTCAGGGACATCATGGCCTGGCAGCGCGCGCTGCTGGACCGACAGTTGCTCGGAGAGAGGTCGACTAGCCGCATGATCACACCCTCGGTCCTCACCAACCACTCGACTACGAACCACGCCTACGGCCTGAACCACTCCAGCCTCGGGGAGTACGACTACATGAGCCACGGCGGCGGCCTCGGTGGATATCGGGTGCACGCGGCCTACTACCCGCGCCTCGACCTGTCCCTGGTGTTGATGGCAACCGGTCAGGACGCCCCCCTGGTGCGGGACGGGCGTCGGATCGTCCGCGCGATCTTCGACCTTCCCGAGCCTGGAGTCGACACACGACCCCTGGCGGGTGAGGACGGCGAGAAATACGTCGGTCGCTACAACATTGGCTGCAATCATGTCTCGATCTCGCTGGAGGAGGATCACCTGATCTTCGAGGGTGTCGACTTCGACCGGCTGGTGCTCCACTACCAGGGTCGCAACGGTTTCATCGCAGACCTGGACCCCGAAGTGCGCATCGTGTTTCGGATCGAAGACGGGTCCGCCGCGTCCTTCATGCTGGAGCAGCACGGGACGCGCATGGAAGCCGTGCGGTTCGACTAGGACCCGTACGGAGTCAGCGCGCCTGGAGCTAACCAGCGCTCGTTCGTCAGCCCGCGGCATGGCTGCCTTGGCAGCACTGATGGCCACGACGGCTGCGGCTCTATGGTCACCAGACGAGCAGCACGATCGTGATGATGGCGGCCAGCAGCATCCAGGTCAGGGGCAGACTGAACCCGGACGGCCCTTCAGCGGCGGCATCTCTGTCTCCCTGTTCGAGTCGATCTTCGAGTGGCGCGGACCACCTCACACTCGCGTCGCCAAAGCCCTGACGTGCGCGACGGCGGACAGCGTCGCCCTGTTCCGCCAAGACGCGCCGACACTCGGAGCAGTAGAGCACCTTGACGCTCTGCTTGGCGTCGCCCGGTGGGGTGAGACAGCCGCCGACAACATGGTCGCGCGCGTTCGGTGCCAGTTCTCTCAGCGCGCCGTACTCGGTCGGCGATGGCGTTCCGTAGCGGAGGTACACTTCATCGGAGAGCAGCTCGACATCGTGCTTCAGGCACCAGATTCCTCCGCCGCGCTCGTACGTGATCTCGGAATCGACGTGCGCCTCCATGGATCCACTGGATACACCCTTCGGGGTCATTCTACAAGCGCGACACGCTCGAGTACGGAGCCGCACACCCTGTTGTTGATCCGCGACAAGCCCGTGCCGTGCGCTTGGAGAGGCTGAGGAGGTCGGCTCACGTCCCGATCACCGGCCAGTACCTGGTACAAGCGATGACTGGACGACTCTCCCTATCCGCATCCGATGCCTATCAGTCCTATCGACCGACGAGTGGTGCCCCCCCGCTGATCCGCCGACGCGGATTGCAGGTTGCATGTGGGATGGAGTTGTCGGCGAACAACAACAAGGTGTGCAACACCGTATTCACTACTTATCCGACCCAGGTGGATCGGTCCGGCTCGCCTGCTGCACTTCGCGGGCGAGGCGCAGCAGCTCGGCTGCGCGGACGACGTCGGGGTGTTCGTCGCCACCCGTCTGGCTTGCGCGCGCCAGCGCCTCCGCTTGTGCCTCGAGGATCAGGCGTTCGGCATCGGCCGCCCGATCGAGGTCCAGGAGCACCATCGACAGGTCCATCAGCGACTCGGCCAGGCCTCCCGACATGACCGAGCCGGGCACGCGCCGGATCGCGACCATCTCCCGGAGCAGGGTCTCGGCTTCGTCGAATCGACCGGCGTTGGAGAGGCAGTGGCCCAGGCGCTCGACCATGAGCACCGTGCGAGGGTGGCCGTCACCCAGGCGCCTGCGCAGGCGCTCGCAAGCCTCTCTCAGCATGGGCTCGCCTTCATCAAAGCGCTCCAGGGCGGCCAGGGTCCCGCCCAGATCTCCCAGGGTCTTCAGTGCCGGCGGATAGTCCGCGGCCACCTGATCGCGCTGGGCATCCAGCACCTCGCGGAGGATACCCTCGGCGTCTTCGTAGCGTCCGACGGAGAGCATGGTCCTCGCCAGGCTCCCCTTGATGATCAGGGTCATCTGGCTTCGAGGACCGTGAATCGCCTCCGAGGCCTGCACCGTTTCCCCGTAGACCTCCAATGAGGTCTCGAGGTCACCGGCTCGCCCGAGGTTGGTCGCTAGCCCCAGCAGCCCCTCGACCGTCGTCGGGTGCTCCATGCCGAGGTGTTCCAGCAGCAGTGGCCTCAGCTCCTGGTAATGATGCAAGGCTTCGGCGTCAGCCCCGACCGACGTCAGGTGCCCGGCCAGCGTGGCCCGAGACACGAGGGTCAGCTCGTGGTCGTCGCCCAGGTGTTCGCGTTGCAGCTCGGTGGCTAGCCGCTGCGATTCGAGCGCGTCCTCTTTCAGGCCGGTGCGCATCTGAGCCGCCGCCAGCCCGAGGAACAGGCGCGCCTGGACCAGGGGCTGGTCTGCGAAACGATCCTCGATCCCACGCTTCGCGGGCGTGAACAGGCTGCGACCGATGGCGGCCGTCGCCACGCCGACGAGATCGACCTGGTCGAGCAGATCTTCGTAGCGGCTCACCAGCTCGTCGTGGGCGGCCCCATCGAGTTCCTGGAGTTCGAGGGCTGCGCGCACGTCGGCCAGCACGTCGTCGCGAAACCCAGCGCCCATCATGCTCGCGTCGATGTTCTGAATGAGCGCTTCCTGGTAGCGAGCCACCTGATCGAGCTCGTCGGCCCGCTGCGCCTCGGCCTGGCGCGCCTGCTCGGCTTTGAGCGCGCTTCGCTGCGCCTCCACCGCGAGCGCCTCGGCCCGCACCGCCTCGTCGCGAGCCCGCTTGGCGTTTCTCTCGGCATCAGCTCGGGCCTCCGCGGTTCGAGCCGTCTCGGCGTGGGCCCGGTCGGCACTTTCCTCGGCTTCCGCCCGGGCTTCCGCCTCCTGGGCGGCCAGGCGTCTATTCACCAGCGCCTGGTCGAAGGCGATGCCCGCGCCCACGAGGATCGCTAGCAGGGTCGTGGCTGCGCCGCCCACCAGGACCCGGTTTCGGCGCGCTAGCTTGCGCAGCTGATAGACGGTGCTCGCCGGTCGGGCCACGATGGGCTCGTCGCTCAGAAAGCGGCGGATATCGGCGGCCAGCGCCGCCGCCGACGAGTAGCGGCGGTCGGGCTCCTTTTCGAGCGCCTTGCACACAATGTGCTCGACGTCGCCCCGGCAGTCGCTGGCGACCTTGCCCAGCAACGGCGGGTCGACCTCCACGACCAGACGTGCTGCCTCCGCGAGGGTCGTTCTGTCCAGCTCGTGAGGCAGGCGTCGCGCGAGCAGCTGGTAGGCCAGCACGCCGAGGGCGTAGACGTCAGCCCGGGCGTCGATGTCTCCCACCTCGCCCCGCACCTGCTCGGGGCTCATGTAGGCCAGGGTGCCGACGATCTGTCCGGCGGTGGTCTCCAGGGTAGCGTGGTTCTTGCGATCGAGGGCCCGGGCCACGCCGAAGTCGATGACCTTGACCCGGCCCTCCGTCGTCACGAGTACATTGTCCGGCTTGAGGTCACGGTGGACCACACCCCGCAGGTGGGCGTGGTGCACGGCCTCGCCCAGGTCGGCGAGCAGGCGCAGGCGGTCATCGCGGTCGAGGTCCTGCTCGTCTGCCCACCGGGTCAGGCGCTGACCCTCGATGTACTCCATGACGAGGTAGGTGGCCCCGTCGTCCGTTCTACCCAGCTCGAAGACCTGCGCGATGCCCGGGTGTTGCAACCGACCGAGAAGCTCGGCCTCGCGCTCGAATCGGCGCTGGTCGACGTCGGCCACGAGCCTCGCACGCAGGACCTTGATGGCCACCTGGCGCCGGGGCTCGGCCTGCTCGGCGCGGTAGACGATGCCCATGCCGCCCGAGCCGATCACGTCGAGCACTCTGTAGGGACCCAGGGTCGTCGGCACGTCGGAGCGCTGTTCGGCGACGACGGCGTCCGCCGCATCACGGGCCCATTGGGCGGCGGGCATGGCCTCGGGCTCGTCGATGAGTGCATCGAAATGAGCCAGCACCTTTTCGGCCCGTGCCCGCAAGTCAGGCGCCAGATCGTGCTCCGCGAACCAGGCCTCCCGCTCCTCGGCCGAGAGGTCGCACAGCGCGTCGACGATGTGGTCGGTGTCCCGGCCGGTCACGTCGGCTCCTCGAGGTGGGTGGCCAGCCAGGCCCGGGCCTTGGCCCACTCGCGCACGATGACCGTGCGCGTGACGCCCAACACCTCGGCCGTCTCGGGCAGGGTCAGGCCCGCGAAATAACGCAGCTCGATGATCCGGACGTAGCGTTCGTTCACCGCAGCCAGCTTCTGCAGGGCGTCCTCCAGGTCGATGAGCCCCACGTCGAACGACGTGTCCCCGTCGGCGCCGCTCAGGGTGACCCTTTGCCAGTCGCCGCCCCGCTTGGCCCGCCCCCGCTCCCGTGCGTGCTCGACGAGCACGCGGCGCATGACGGTGGCGGCCATCGAGAGGAAATGGGCCCGGCCTTGCCAGTCCTGCGAGCGCTGGCCGGCGAGGCGCAGCCAGGCCTCGCTGACGAGCGCGGTGGGCTGGAGCGTGATGCCGGGGTTCTCAGTGCGAAAGAACGAGTCGGCCAGGCGCCGCAGGTCCTCGTAGACGAGCGGGGTCAGCTCCTCGGTGGTCACCAGGCGGCCGTCCACCAGGCGCGTCAGCGGCTGATCGGCCTCGCGGTCGGCATCGGAGGTCACCAGGCACTCCTGGGGGCGGGCTGCGGACAGAACTGCACAGCGCGTAGTCTGCCCCATGTGCGGGTGACCGTCACGTGCCTCGTGGGCATTGTGGGCATTGTGGGCATTGTCCGGCACGGCCCCCGGCAGGAATTCCAGATTCCCTGTGTCCTGGCCCGGGTCGGACGACGCGATGTAGGGGCGCCGGGATTACCAGCGCCAAGCCGAACACCTGCATCCATTGGAGAAAATGATGAACAACAGCCATTTCTCGACCGCTCTCTCGGTCGCAATTGTCGCCGTTTCTGTCCTCGCGCCGCCCACAGCCGCACAGCAGCTGGCTACCAGGGGGCCTGCCTCGGCACCGGTGATGCTCGGCCTCACGGCCGATCAGCAGGAGATCCTGAGCCACATGAGCATCGTATACCTCGACGACGGCCAGGGCGGGACCGCGAAGGCGCTACGAATCAGCGACATCAATGTCCAGGTCGTGAACGGACTCGAGTCAACCGGGACCACGAACGGACTCGGCAACCTGATCGTCGGCTACAACGAGCTCAACGGAGTCATCAGCTCCGACGACCGCACCGGCTCACACAACATCGTTGGCGGTCGAGGATCTTCTTTCCCTTCGTTCGGCAGCGTCGTCGGCGGGTTCAGGAGCACAGCCTCGGGCTCCTATGCCGTGGCATTTGGCTTCCGGAACACAGCCAGTGGTGGCAGTTCGTCGGTCCTCGGCGGTCGCTACAACACGGCCGGTGGGGCGACAAGTATGGTGTCCGGCGGTCAATTCAACACGGCCAGCGACGACTCCGCGTCAGTCAGCGGCGGTCAAAACAACACGGCCAGCGGCCCCTCCGCGTCAGTCAGCGGCGGGAGCGACAACGAGGCCAGCGTTGACAGCGCGTCGGTCAGCGGTGGGAGGTTCAACACAGCCAGCGGCCTGTATTCCTCGGTCAGCGGCGGCGGGGGTGAGAGTTCTGTCTATGGAAACAGCGCCACCGGGACATACGCCTCCGTGAGCGGCGGGGGGAGCAACCTGGCCAGTGGATTCTATTCCTCGGTTAGCGGCGGGTATGGGAATGCGGCCAATGGTTCCATTTCGTCTGTCAGCGGCGGGCTCCTCAACACCGCAGGGTTGCAGGGCTCCGTAAGCGGTGGCAGGAACAACACTGCCAGCGGCGTAGCCTCGTCGGTCAGCGGTGGAAGTGGCCGCACGGCGGTTGGCCTGTACAACTGGGTGGCCGGAACGCTCTCCGAAGACAACTGACCGGCGGCGAGTAACAGTACGGGGTCAGGGCAACCTCCTCCACATAGGACCTATGTGGAGGGAGTCGCCCTGACTCCGTACCTTTCCCCGTAAACGAAAAGCGACCGGAACCCTCAGGCCCCGGTCGCTCTCCGCGAGCTCTCACCTCGGGCGGACCCTCTTACTGCATGCGGACCGTGATCCCGTCTGTCAGATTGAAGCCCACACCGCCGCCGTTCCTGTCGCGGTACCAGAACTGGAAGTGAAGTTCCGTGCCGGGCAGCGCGTCGATGGCGATCGCTCCGTAGGTCAGGTCGACCGAGAGGGAGGCGTCTCCGTTCGCATCGGAGCGGGCCAGGGGGGGCAGGCGGTGCCCCGCGCCGACGCAGCGGAATCCGTTGCCAAACGGGGCCTGCATCTGTGTCGTGCCGTAACAGAACTGCCCCCAGACGTTGGCGGGAAGGTCGTAGGCGACCAGGTTGAACTGGTTCATGGCGATGTCGACACTGCCGACGAAGCCCATGTGTGCGCCGCTGCCAGTGGAGTTGACGGCGGCCTCGCAGAAGGGCTGGGGTCCGTCGACCTCCTCGATGCTCCAGCTGTCCGAACCGGTGTAGTAGCCGTTGCCGATCGGCTGAAGGATCATGTGGGTGAAGGCGCCGGGGGACTGGAAATGGGCCAGATCCTCCGTCCAGACGCCCTGCACGTCGTTGGATCCAATCTCCGCGACTGCGACCGCACCGGTCAGGGTCGGAAGGGTGTTCAGCCAGATGACGTAGCTGCCATCGCCGGCCAGGGTGAACGACCTGCTGAAGAACGCGCGCACGTCGTACCAGGACCCCGGGGTCAGGGGCTGGGTCAGGGTCGTTCCGAAGACCTCGTTGGCGTCACTCCAGCCGGCAACAAAGCGGACTCCGTCGTGGGCGGCGGGTAGACCCGCAAAGTGTGCGTAGCTCGAAACGGTGAGGCCGGGGAAATTCGCGCAGTCGTAGGTGTAGGTGTCCGCAGTGCTGACGACGTTGTACCAGGTGTCGGGCGTCTGGCCCTGAGAGCAGGCGCTGATCGTCCCCAGCTCGAGGCTGCCATCAGCAATCAGGTTTTGCGCCGCTGCGGGGGCACTGGCGAGGAGGAGGGCGGGGAGAGTGAGGCGCATGTCGAGGGTGTTCATTGGGGTACAGGCTCCGGAGGGTCGCTGTGGGTTTCGGTGGTCATGAAGGCGATGCTGGCCTTCACATCCCGCTGCGTGGACGGCCCGTCCGGACCACCAAGATTCGGAGCTTTTTCTCGGAGCCGACAAAAACGCGGCGTTCTCGGTGGCCGGGGAGCCCGTTTCGCGCAGGGAGGCGCGATGGAGGCCTCGCGTAAGTACCGGTCCGCGCTCGATCGAAGCCAGTGCAGCCCCACGACCAGGAATCTGTACGCATCGCGTAGTGCCCTGGTCTCGAGGCTTGTCAGGCGGGGCTCTCCCGTCGACAATCGAAGGTTGTTCCGCCTGTCGCGGAGGAGTCAACCCCTGAATCCGGACCCCAAATCGATGAGCGCGCTACTGGCGCGGCTCGAGGCTGGGGACGCGGCCGCGGGTGAAGAATTGCTCCCGTTGCTCTACCAGGATCTGCGAGGCCGGGCGGCAGCCGTCATGCGCGAAGAGCGCGCGGATCACACGCTCCAGCCGACCGCCCTGGTGCACGAGGCCTGGATGAAGCTCGTCCCTGCGGCCGGTGCGAGCGGGCCCAGGTTCGAGGGTCGCGCCCATTTCCTGGGCATCGCAGCGCGCGCCATGCGGCAGGTTCTCGTCGACCACTCCCGCCGCAAGCAAGCGGGGAAACGCGGCGAGGGGCATGAGCGCGTAACTCTCGACGGCGCGGTCGCCTTCTACATGGAAGAGGGAATCGACCTGCTCGACCTGGAGGAGGCGCTCCAGGCCCTGGCTGCAGAGGACGAGGAGCTCGCCCGCCTCGTGGAGCTGCGTTTCTTCGGGGGTCTCGAGGTGCGCGAGGTGGCGGATCTGCTCGGGGTCTCCCACCGAAGGATCGAGCGGGGTTGGGTATTCGCCCGGACCTGGCTGAAGCGACGACTCGGTCAGACCGAGAGGAGCGACGATGGGCGCTGAAGGGACGAGGTTCGCTGCGGTGCGTGCCCTCTTCGAAGGAGCACTCGATCTTCCCCCCGCCGAGCGTCGGGCATTCATCGAGCGGGAAGCGAGCGATGCCGGAGCGCGCGTGGAGGCCCTGGACCTCCTGCAGGAGCTCGATCAGGACGGCGCGGAACTCCATCCGCCCGACATCGGTCGCCTCGCCCGGTCCTTCGAGCGAGAAGGCGAGCTGCCCGAGGTGGGTGCACGCATTGCCGGTTACGAGATTCTGCGCACGATCGGTGAAGGCGGGATGGGCCGCGTCTTCGAGGCGCGCGAGATCTCGCCGCCCCGGCGCGTGGCCCTGAAGATGATGCGTTCGGGCCTCGGAACCGCGGCATCTCAGCGCCGCTTCGAGGTGGAGGCCGAGGTCCTCGCGCGCCTCCTGCACCCGGGGGTCGCCCAGGTCTACGCGTCCGGGCTCTGGGTGGACGAGAGGCATCCAGACGTTGCGCCCCGTCCCTGGTTCGCCATGGAGTTCGTACCGGAGGCTCGCAGTTTCCTCGACCACGCCCGCTCCCGGACCCAGGGCCTGGGACCCAGGCTCGAGCTGTTTCTCGAGCTGTGCGATGCCGTCGAGCACGCCCACCAGCGCGGTGTCATCCACCGGGATCTGAAAGCGGCCAACGTGCTCGTCGATGGGGACGGTCGCGTCAAGGTGATCGACTTCGGCATCGCGCGGGTGGATGGCGCCCAAGGTCACGGCGGCGAGACGATCGAGGGTGAGGTGCTCGGGACCCTGGCAACCATGAGCCCGGAGCAGGCGCTGGGGCGCTGGAGTGAGGTGGACGTGCGGACGGACGTCTACGCCTTGGGGGTCTTGCTCTACGAACTCGCCGCCGGATGTGCGCCCTACGATCTGGCCGGCCTTTCGGTTCCATCAGCGGTCCGCACCGTGTGCGAAGATCCGCCGATGCGACCGGGAGCGCACGGCCTCACACGCACCGGCGATCTGGACTGGGTCGTACTGCGCGCACTCGAGAAGGACCGCAACCGGCGCTACGCGAATGTCACCGAACTCGCCGCCGATGTGCGCCGTTTCATGGATCACGAGCCGGTCGTGGCGGGGCCGCCAACCTGGCGCTATCGAACCACCAAGTATCTTCGCCGCCACCGCCTGGTTGTCACGGCCGGCATTCTTGTACTCGTGTCGCTCGTGGGCGGGCTCGTCGTCGCCACGCTCGAGCGGGGGCGCGCGGTCGCGTCCGCCGAGACCTCCCGCCGCGCAGCGGATCACGCCGCCTTCATCAACCGTTTCCTGCTCGACACCCTGGCCGCGCCGGATCCATGGATCGCCGGACCCGATGTGCGGGTCCGCGACCGGCTCGATTCCGCCCTCGATGGGATCCGGGCAGACCTTTCGGATCAGCCCGAGCTGCGCGCATCCTTGCTCGCCGCCCTGGGCAAGACCTACTCGGGCCTCTCCATGTACGAGCGCTCCGAGGAGGTGCTGTCGGAGGCCATCGCCTTGATGGAGGAACAGCACGGTCCGACCCACCGCCCCACCCTGGAAGCGCGCGCCGATCGGGTCGACGTGCTCCTCGGGCTCGCACTCTTCGGGGAAGCGGCGAGCGAGGCGCTCGCGGTCGACGCGCTTGCGAGCGAGGTGCTGGACGAGGCGGATGGACTTCGGTTCGCGTTGCGCGACGACTGGATCCAGGCCGCAAGTGGAATGGGCGAGCTGGATGCGGCGTTGACCTCGGCGCGCGCTCTGGTCGCGGACAGCGAGGCGGCCTTCGGCCCCGATGCGGAAGAGACCGTCTCGGCCCGACGCACGCTCGCAGCCGTACACTCGGAACGGGGCGAGGTGCTCGAGTCCGAAGAGCTCGCGCGTGCCTGCCTCGCGAGTCTGGTCCGCTCCCTCCCTGCGGACCACCCGGACGTCCTCAGGGCGACCCGCGCCGTGGCCACGCAGCTCCTCAGTCGCCGAAGCTACGACGAGGCCGAGACCCTCCTGGACCAGACCTTGGAGCTGTCCAGGGCGCGCTTCGGGGAGCAGCACAACTCGACCATCGCCACTCGTGTAGATCTGGCGGTGCTGCATCTGCATCGCAGGAATCTGGACCAGGCCGCGAGTCTCGCGACAGATGCCCTGGCCCAGGCCCGTGCGAGGCTTCAGTCAGATCACCCGCTGCTTCATCTGGCCGTCTCGGTTCGGGCCGAGGTGGCCATACTTCAGGGGCACCACGGCGATGCGGAGACCCTCTTCATGGAGCTCGTCGAAGCGCGCCGGCGTCTGCTCCCCGCAGTGCATCCGTTGCGCGCGGAAACGGAGAACGGATTCGCGGCCCTGCTCTACGAGAGCGGGCGCTGGGATGAGGCGGAAGCGGCCTACCGGCGGGCGATCGAGGCGGCGCCTTCGGAGAGTCGCTTCATCATCCTGTCGGCCTCCCACGGGCTCGGCGTGTCTCTCCTTTCTCAGGGGCGTGCCGTCGAAGCGGCCGAGGTACTGGAGGCCTGCCTGGCGGGGCGCGTCGAGTTGTCGGGGCCCGAGAACGACTCGGTGCTCGACACCCGGACGATGCTGTCCCGGGCCTACCTCGAGCGAGGAGATCTCGTGCTCGCTCGCCAGATGGCGGATGTAGCGGTTGCGGGACGGCTGGTGCTCCACGGACCGGAGGCATTGAAGACCGCCGAGGCTCTCAACAACCTGGCGGTCGTGCAGCAGTCTCAAGGGCAATATGTGGCTGCGGAAGAGGCGATGCGCGAGGTGCTGGTCATCTTCGGCAGGATTCTGGGCCACGGTCATCCGAGCACGGTGCGGGCGTGGAACAACCTCGGACTGTCGCTTCACTACCAGGATCGCGTCGAGGAGGCGCTCGACGTCTACCTCACGGGCCTGTCATTTGGATCGGAACAACTAGGTGAGGGGCATCCGGCGGTGAGTCGGATCAGCATGAATCTCGCCGAGCTTCAGATGCGGATGGGATCGCACGAGGACGGTCTCATGCTCTTCGACGCGTTGATCGACGGGGAGCGCGAGCGTGGTTCGCCCGGGTCGACCACTTCGCGCTACGCCATGTCGGGCCGCGGGCGCGCCCTCAGGGGGCTGGGCCGGGATGATGAAGCGGACATGCAGGTCGAGGACACGTGGAGGGTCCTGAAAGAAGTCCTCGGACCCTCGCACTGGGAGAGCCTGCGAGCCGCGCTCGATTTCATCCGCATGCAGCGAACCCGGGGCGCCATCGTGGAGGCGGCCGAGGTCGCAGCTGAGGCTTCGGATCTGGCTCACGAGGTTCAGCCCCGCGCCGAGGATCTCTTCCCGCTCATCGCCCTGGAAGCTGGCGAGATGCTTCTCGAACTCGGCTCCGAGGCGGAAGCTGCAAAGCATCTCGCTCGCGCACGGGACACCTGGGCATCAAACGGCAAGGGACAACCGAGCCAGCTCGCCCGCGTGGAGCGCGGTCTGGCGCACATCGCAACCGGGGCCGACGCAGCGGAGTGAAGTCCGAGACTAGAAGCAGAAGCCCAGCGCGATACCCACGACGAATGCATCCTCGCCGGATGTCCAGTCGTGGTGAATCTGGGGCGACAGGGTGTATCCGTCTCGTTCGAATTCGTAGAGGACGCCCAGCCGGTAGACAAATTCCTCTTCGTCGTCGACGAACTCGACGCCCGGCCCAGTCTGGACGATGAACTGGTTTGTGAGGTGAAGGTCCGCGACGCCGATGACGGTCGTTGCGTCAATGTCCTCGAATGCCTCCTCGACTACGGCACCCAGCCCGAGGAAGCGGCTGGCGCGGTATTCGTAGTCCAGGCCGATGGATGGGGCGGACTCTTCCTCTTCAATGGTGCCAGAGAATAGCATCGAGAAGTGGTGTGGCTCCTCCCGCCAATCGTGCTCCGGATCCACAGAGACACAGGCCGAAGCCAGCATCAGGCAAGCCAACCAGGCAGTTGTCGTGAGTTTGAGGTATTCCATGGCGGGTCGTCTCATCGGATCTCCCTGTTCCGAGTCCATGGCAATTTGTGACCGGCTCGAGAGCAATTCATCACCAAACTCGCAATCCATCCAGCCCCACTCCGTATCTACTCTCCCGTACCCCACAGCTGCCAGGCGGCCCAGTACTCCGTGGAGGCCCATCGGGGTTGGGAGCGAACGTACTCCTGGGCTTGTCGCAGGGCGGCCGCCAGGGGTAGACCGTCTCCCTCGGCTGGGTTCCACAACTCGTACAGCCGCACCATCAGCGCGCGGGTCGCTTCATCGTCGACCTTCCAGAGGCTGACGATGACCTGACGCGCACCGGTGGACAGGAAGGCTCGCGTGAATCCGAACACGCCCTCCGCCTTGTAGACCTTGCCGAGCCCGGTCTCACACGCGCTGAGGACGACAAGGTCCGTATCCAGGGTCCAGCCGAAGACGTCGAGCATCGTGACCCGGCCGTCGCTCGACGGGCCGGGAGTGAGCGCGAGCTCGCTCTCCAGCGGGTCCTCGGGGTCCACCAGTGAGTGGCAGGCGAAGTGGACCGCTCGCAGTGGACCGGCGCTGCCGATCAGAAGTTCGAGCTGCTCCTGGGTGGCCTCCGGACCGAGCAGCGACCTCGTTGCGATGGCCTCGACCTCCCCCCGTGTTGCCGGCAAGCGGGGGAGATCTGGACGGACCGTGTCACCGACGGCCAGCACTTCGCTCGCAAGTGTCGGCTTCCGTCCGTGAAGCATGCTTCGGACGGTGCCGGAGGGAATGTAGACGACGTCCCGATCCGGGATCAGGACAACGAACGGGACGTAGGCCAGGAGTCCGTTCGATGACACGTGCACCCGCTCGATTGTCTCGTCCAGCCCCAGAGGATCGACGAGTCGCTGACGGAGGACGGCCACCGAACCGGACGATGACATCTCGTCGGACCCCGACTCGAAACTGATCCCCCGAGAGTTGCCCGCTGTCGTGACCACGTGCAACCCGGCCTCGAGAACCTGCTTTGCCGCTCCCAGGCGCACGAGGCGCACGGCTTCATGGGTCACCACACATGCGTTGAACTCATTGTCGAGGTCGAAGAAGGCGACGAATGCTTCAGACGGAGAGAGGGTGGCCTGCAGTTCACTCGCCGCGACCGGCGCCTCGAACACGCCCGCGGACGCGGCGCGGCGCGATCGCTGAATGCGCTGGACCACCTCTCGTACGCGCTGCCTCGCGGCCGCGAGGGTGGATCGAGCTGCATCGAGCGAGCTTGGGTCGTCTGCGGGCACCTGGCGAAGCCCCAGAACGGCGGCCCGCTCGGCATCCTGCGCCGCTTGCTGTTTTGCCAGGAGGTCCGGGTCGAGGACGGTTGACGTGATTGCGGCGCGCCCCCCGAGCGCCTCGACCAGGGCCTGGGAGCGACTCTGCTCGAGGCTCCAAAGGACGGCCTGCGGATCTCCGATTTCAAGGGCGGCGCGCAGGGTCGTCTCGATCGAGTCCCGACGATAATCGCGGGCGCGGGCACCATCCTCGGGCCCCAGTCCGGCCACGTACTGACTCATCTGTGACATCGCGGCCTGGCCGGCTTCGAAGGAGGCGCGTGCGTCGCCCTGCGCCATGAGTCGCTTTGCGACGTTCAGATGCCCGCGCATGAGAAGCCGGGTGGATTGCAGCCGCGCGCCGATTTCGAGCACGAGCCCGTCGCTCAGGCTGGCCTCTTCAAATCGCCCCATCCGGCGATACACGCGACCGAGGTGAAAATGGGCCAGAGCCTCCTGCCATGCATCCTCTCGCGCTTCAGAGAGCTCGAGGGCGCGCACGAACTCGGACTCGGCCGATGGGTAGTCCTCGACCTTCATCAACACCAGGCCCAGGTTCATGTGGACGAACGGGAGGGCCCGCTGATCCGCGGCCCCTCTCAGCAATTCTTCGGCGGTCTCGAAGCTCTCGAGGGCCGCGTCAAAGTCGCCGGCCTGAGCCTGGGCAAGCCCGATGGTCCCGTGCGCCTGAGCGCGCCCGGAGAGACCGCCGAGCTCGTCCCATGCTTCGAGGCCGCTGCGCGCGAGGTCCAGGGATCCAGCCACGTCCCCCAGCCGTCGACGGGTCTCGGCGATTTCCAGCAGCAAGAATGCCTCGGTAATCGGGTCACCACCTCGGCGCGCCGCATCGAGCGCGCTCAGATAGAGAAGGAGCGCCCTTCCTGGCTTGCCCTCTCGGGCGTTGACCATGCCCAGACTATGCGTCGCGTCGGCTTCGTACCGATCGTGCCCGGCAGCCTCGAACAACTCCACGGCCATCTGCAGGGACTCCCGTGCCGGTGCAAAAAGCCCGAGTTCGCCCTGGGCATTTCCGCGGTAGTAGAGACATACAGCCTGGTTCTTTCTACGGCCGACGAGCGCCTCGAGTTCGGCCGCACGAGTCCAGGCCTCGATGGCCGGACGCAAACCCGAGGGCATCAATCGCTGGACGTCCCCCGCGCCCTTCAGCGCGCGCGCCTCGCCGGCGAGCCACCCGATGCGGCGCGCCTTGTCCGCAGCAGCGTCGTACTCGACCAGGCTGGCCTTCAGCTGGCCGCCCTTACCGAGGCCTCGGGCCGTGGACAGCATGGCCTCGACATCGGACACCGGATCCGGCGCCTCCGCTCCAGCCCGAGACACGACGTAATCGAACAGAGGATCTCGGATCCCTTCCGAGGTCGCATCCGCAAATAGCGCGGCGGCATCCCATTTCCCCTGCCGTAGCAGGATCCGGGCAACCAGCCAGGGATCCGGCTCGGCCCGGGAACCGAGGGTGATGATCTTCGTGGCGTCTTCGCTCTGGTGAGCATCCCCCACGAGCTGCGCGACCTCCGCCGCTGAAACCGGAGCCTGGGGAAGCGCCGCAGGGCAGTTCACCAGGATCGAAACGGCCGCGCAGCTCGCGGCGGCGCGCATCATGGAGTCCATCGCTCAGCGCTTGGTCGTAGTCCTGTCCGCGTCGAGGTCTCCTCCTCTGGCCTCGGCGGGTTGGGGGTCCGGCCGCGGTCTTGGGTGAATGACGTCGTCCCCCCCCTCGCTCACGTCTACTACCCCTGGACCGCTCGGCCCCTGCGTCGGGATCGGGAGGGGCTGAATCTGGGTCTTTGTGGCGGAGTTCCGGGGGTAGCTGACACCCGGAGTCGTCCGTCCGATGACCGCCGTCAGGAAGAATCCCGGTGTGGCCCTTCGAGTCACGGGGAATCCGTATTCGGTTCCGGGGTCCTGGGACGAGGACGTGTAGGGCTGAAAGTCGAGCCGGGTCACATCTTCATAGGAAGTCACGAGAGGCTCGGCCAGACCGTCGATCACCCTCAGGGTCTCGTCCCAGGGACCTTCTTCACCCGCGCTCATCCCCCAGATCCTCAAGTGCACGACCGCGGCATCGCCGTCGTCATGGTCACGATACTGAAACACTCCGAAGCCCGCCTCGAAGATATGAGCTCCGCCAAGTTGCTCAAGCCTCGCCAACGGCTCTACCCGGTGGATCGTCGCCGGAACCGTCTGGGCGACGAGGACGTCTGTCGTGCAGATCAGGTTGCCACAGGTCACGACCACGGCCGACTCGACGAAGAGACCGCCGTCCGATCGGAAGGTCGCCGGTGCTGTGATCGGCGTCCGGTCGCTGGGCGTGCGGCCGACGACCGGCTGGATCTCGAAACGAAACACGCCAGCCAGCCCGGAATCCCAGAGCACCGCATCGCCGTGGACGACGGGAAGGGAGAACGAGGCGACCTGGATCTTCCGGTTGATGTACTGGGAAACCTCGATCAGAACGTGCGTCGCGTAGCCAGTACTGTCGTGATAACTGATATGAGAAAGCGGTACGGGATTCGGCATGCTTCGGCTTCTCCTCTCGGTAGACAGTGATCAGGATTCGACAACGATTCTACGAAAGCGATGGCCACGCAAAGGGCCAGCTCGTGGACTTTCGTCGCGAGCACGGGCTGGAGCCCCGTGGTAGCGGGTTGAATGATACGTAGTGGCCCTCCCTGCCGCACTGTTCCGGCAGGTCAGCACGGCACGCCATCGACTCGAGAACCACAGCCTGCGCCGGTGACGGCTCTGGCCGGGGCGGTAATCCCTTGCCCTCGAAGAACAACAGGGTGTGCGACACCTCGGGCCCGCGCGAATCGGCTCGCGCGGGCCCGAGGTGGACTTCGAATACTCGCTCGATCAGGGGGCAAACGTGACCGAGATTGCACTACCCGTCGTGAAGCCGCTCGCGCAGGGACCCATCGGATCGCGCAGCCAGGCCTGGAATTTCCAGGTCGACCCGGCGCCGATGGTTCCGGAGGCTCCGAAGCGTTGGGCGGAGAGTGCCGCCAGGCCCGGGCCCAGGACGAAGATCCCGGCCGCGCCGGAGTTCTGGATGCCAAAGCGATACACGCCCTGCCCACCGGATCCGACACAGCGCAGGCCGTCTCCAAACGGCGCCTGGATCTGGCTCCCACCCATGAACATCAGGCCGAACTTGTTGCTCGGCAGATCGAAGCTGCTGATCACGAGATCGTCGTTCGACACGCTCGTCGAGCCAGTTGCCGCCGTACGACCACCCAGACCCTCCGAGTGAAGGCAGCCGGAGGTCGGCGAGGAGTTGCCACAGGGACCACTCGGACAGAAGCAGTACTCGGTGAAGAGTGCACACTCATCCGGAATCCCGTTTCCATCCACATCGAGGGAGCGGGCACTCGCGATGTCGTCCGAGTCCACAATCCCGTTGCCATTGCAGTCCGCAAGAACCGCATCGCAACTGACGGCGAACACCTCAAAGTCATCGATCGCGGCCTCGACCTCGGATCCGCCCCCGGTGTCGTTAGCGCGGAAACGCATGCGCACCTGGCTGGTCGGCGTGATGAAGTCGGAGACCCGGAAGGAATGCTGGAACCAACCGCCCGAAGCCTGCGAACCCTGGGGCCCGACATCCTCTACTGACGTCCAGCTAGCCCCGTCGTCTTCACTGATCGCCACCCGGAACCGGTCGTCCGTGTTGTTCCCGGTATTGTTCGAGTACCAGCGCCAGTAGGAAATGGTCGGGTTCGTGAGAGTGGAGAGGTCGAGCAGCGGCGACAACAGGGTGGTGCGGCCACCGTCCACGTCCCCAAACTGGCCCGTCACCCAGCACTCCGTTCCTCCTCCAGCGGTGTGATCATCCTCGGGCTGGGCAGCCGAGCCGATCGGATCGACGCGCTCCCAGAGTCCGGAACCGGCTGTATCGCCCGAAGGCGCAAGGCCCCAGCCCATGTCGACCTCCATGTCGTAAACCGTATCCAGGGACGGATCCCCGACCGGAATGGAGAAAAACTCAACCGGCGCGTTCTCCGGCAGGGAGATCGCCCCACCGCAGTCGCCGACATTCGCGCTGATGTAGAACTCGGGCACCGCGTCACACGTCGGCGGCGGCAGAACGGCCTGATAGAAGGACCCTCCGCCGAAGGTCAGCGGAATCTCGAGGAAACTGCCCCCGTCGTAACGAACGTAGAGATTTGCCGTTCCCGGCATGACAGTCCCTTCAACCGCCAGGTCGATCAGCGTCGGAACATTGCTCGGAATCTGATCCGGCAGGACCGAGAGCATGCGCACGGCCGCCTGGCAGACCCCGTTAGGAGAGTCGATCGCCGCCTGGAGCAGGTTGTTCGTGAGTGCCGTACCGTTGTTCCCGCTGGTCGCGGAACAGCCGGCATTGGTGTGGATACCGATGGCCGTGCCGTTCTCTTCCCAGATGACCGGGGAGCCCGAGTTGCCGCCCGTGGTGTCCGTCTGGTACGCGAGTCGGTTGCCGGTGAACAGGATCCAGGGCCCCACATGAGTTTGCTGGATCTGATTCGTCGCTCCGGAGTCTGTTCCGTATCCCGTGATGCGAATGTTGTCAGATGCAGGCAGAGAGGTCGGAACCTCGAGCACATAGGTCATCCCCTGGGCCTCTCCGGCGGTCAGCCCGGTGTTGGAGTTCGCGAAGGTGCCGAAGTGAGCCCAATCGTTGCCGATGCCCGTGTTGGCTGCCTGCAGCGACGTCGAATCCACTGCGTATTGATGATCCGGCGACGGGTGGTTCAGGCTACCGTTCGGATTGGACACCGGGACGTTGAACTGAGCCGTGGAGAATCCACCGGAACAGTGGCCTGCGCTCAGCATGCACTGATTGCAGTCGTCGATCAGCCAGGCGGTGCAGCCGACCGGCATGATGCGATTGGCCCGCGGATCAAACGACGCGACCCGGTCATCGACCGGCCCGCACTGCGAATACTGAACCGTCGGTGCTTCCTCCACAAAGACCTGGCCCAGGCGCGCGCGGTTTGCACCGGTCCCAGGATGAGCGACGATGTCGACCTGAACCGCGTGTCCATTGAAGTAGGCCGTGCGACGCCGCCACTGATCGACGTGGTAGCGGTTGAGTTCCTGCACCGCGCCGTCGAGATGGGAGGTGATGCGCAGGATGGAGGCCGTCCCCGCGAACACATCGCCCGCAAGCAGGACGTCGTCGAAGTGAAGCTGAACCGAGCTTGCGCCCTGGATCGCGACGGTGAAGCTGGCCACGATTGCCAGGTCCGACGAATTGTTCTCGACCATACCGGTGTCGAAGGCGTAGTCGGCCATGAAGGTGCGAGCGTCGCTCGGATCCTGCGCCTGTGTAATGCCACCCACGAGCGGCAGGGCCAGGCTCAAGAGAAGGGCGCTACCGAGGGAGCGCCCGTGGCGGTGTGCTGATGAGAAGACTGAGTGCATGGGGTTCCTGTCAAAAGGGGGAGGAGGGCGAGGTGCCACACCTTGAGAATCCGTGGAAATGAAGACTGCTCGCCGGGCCTCGATGTTCCCCCAGAGTACGTTGTCGCACCCGAATCGTCTCCCCCAGCTGCATCCACGCCCCGTGGACACCGACCTCCCCCCCGTCCGGAGACGCTATGGCCGGGTGTCACGACAAGACACTCACGGATCCTGGCACCACGTCATGGCCCCCGGCATCAGGCGCCGCCCCATGGTCGAGGGCCATGACGACCTGACGTCAGCGTTCGGGCGGGCCCTGCCTCGATCTTCGTCCCATGGCAGTGCGGACCGATGGGAGCGAGGAAGGATCGCGGGTCGCGTGCGGTTCTCCCTTGTCGTGGAAGAACAACAGGGTGTGCGAAACCGTATCGCGACCCGCCCCACTGCTATGATGCGGCCATGAGCCGGCTTCCCTTGGCCCTGACGGTTCGCATCCTCGGCGCCCTCTTCCTGATCGAGTTCGTGGTCCTTGGAATCGCGCCGGTATCTAGATCCGCCTGGGTACTCGAGAACCTGATCGTGGTCGCGCTGGCCGTCGTGCTCGCCCTGGCCTGGCGCAACTTCCGGCTCTCGCGTGTCTCGTACACGCTGCTCTTCCTGTTCCTGTGCGTGCATGAGGTCGGAGCACACTACACCTACTCCCAGGTGCCCTACGACGAGGCCTGGCAGGCCCTGACGGGAAGTTCCCTGAATGCGTCCATGGGCTGGGAACGCAACCACTTCGACCGCTTCGTCCACTTCCTCTACGGCCTGTTGCTGGCCTACCCGGTGCGCGAATTCTATCTGCGCGTCGTCTCCGTCCGCGGCATCTGGGGATTCACCATGCCTCTCGGGTTCGCGATGTCGACGTCGATGATGTACGAGTTGCTCGAGTGGGCAGCCGCCGAGGTCTTTGGGGGAGAGCTCGCCTTCGACTACGTGGGCGCCCAGGGCGACGTCTGGGATGCGCAGAAGGACATGGCCGCCGCCAGCCTCGGCGCTGTCGTGGCCATGGCCGTCACCCTCGCGACCAACGTCTTCCTCGAGCGGGACTTCGCCGCCGAGTGGGCCGAGAGTCTGCGGGTCAAGGATCCGGAGCCCCTGGGCGAGGAGGCCCTCGCACGCATGATCGAACAGAGCGAGAATGACCCGGAATCGGACTGAAGCCACGCACTCCGAACCGATCACTCCACGACCTACGCACTCGACGGTAGCCGCCGGTGGATCGACGCTCAGTGGCGGGTGCTCCGTCGTTTCCCTGGATCTGGCACTGCTTTCGGCCCTGGACTAAAATGACCTCTACGCCATGAGAACCGCCTCCGGTGTACCCCAGCCCGAGCGCATCACGTGGCATGCGAGGCCCGCGGCCAACTCGGTCGAGCAGCTTGGCGCGGACTCCACTCGCGGCCTCGAGCCCGATGAAGCCGGCGCGCGGCTGCGTCGCTCTGGAGCCAACCGGCTGGAGACCCAGGCGCGGACGACCTGGGTGCGGGTCCTGCTGCGACAGTTCGGCGATGTCCTGATCGCGATTCTGGCGGTTGCGGCAGCCGTTTCGTTCGCGATCGGCGAGGTTCTCGATGCATGCGCAATCCTCGCGATCCTGATCCTCAACGGGCTACTTGGATTCCTGCAGGAGTGGCGTGCGGAACGGGCACTCGCCGCCTTGCAGGGCATGCTCTCCCAGCGCTGCACCGTCCTGCGAGGAGGAAAGGAACGAGAGATCGATGCGGAATCGCTCGTACCGGGCGACATCGTGACTCTCGCCAGCGGAGACCGAGTGCCAGCTGACCTGCGGCTTCTCACCTCCCACTCCATGAAGGTGGACGAGTCCGCATTGACGGGAGAATCCGTCTCGGTCGCGAAGCACCCCCAGGAGGTCCCTGAAGAGTGTCCTGTCGCGCAGCGGACCTGCATGTCCTGGATGGGCACCGTCGTCACCAGCGGCCGCGGGCGCGGAGTGGTCACCGCCACGGGAATGGCGACGGAGTTTGGCCGCATCGCGGAGTTGACCCGCTCGGTCCGGCGCGACATGACGCCGTTGCAGCGGCGTCTCAGCGTGCTCGGCAGGCAGCTGGGGCTGCTGGCCCTGGTGATCTCGGCGACGGTGGCCGCGACGGGCTGGCTCCTCGGCCGACCGGCCCTCGAAATGTTCATGACCGCCGTCTCGCTGGCAGTCGCGGTCGTGCCCGAAGGACTCCCGGCAGTCGTCACGGTGACCCTGGCCCTCGGCGTCCGACAGATGGTGCGCAGGCGAGCATTGCCACGGCGCTTGCAGGCGACGGAGACGCTCGGGTCCGCGACGACGATCTTGACCGACAAGACGGGCACCCTGACCGAGAACGAGATGACCGTCAGCCGAATCTGGCTGCCAGGGGGCGAGGTCCATGTCCTCGGGAGCGGCTACACGCCGGAAGGCAGCTTCGATGCGGACGGGGTCCCCGTCGACCCTCAGGGTCGCAGCGACCTGCGCGCCCTGCTCGAGGCGGGTATCACCTGCAACCACGCCGGGATCGAGGAGCGCGACGGAAGCTGGAAACGGATCGGCGAACCGACCGAGGCTGCGCTCGTGGTGGCCGCGATGAAGGCCGATGTGAGCCGTGCCGAGGGCGATCTCGATGCGGAGTTCCCCTTCGACTCTGCCCGCAAGCGCATGACTGTCGTGCTGCGCGGAGAAGGCGGACGCACGGCCTATCTGAAGGGAGCCCCCGAGGTCGTGCTCGAGCGCTGCAGCCGGATCCTGGACGGGGAGACAGAGCGTGAACTCACTCCGGACGGCCGAGAACAGGCAACCGCAGGCTTCAGGGACCTGGCGCGCGGCGGGATGCGCACCCTGGCCCTCGCGCGGCGGCACCTCGAAGATGATGAATCGACCGCCGGCGCGGATATCGAGCGACAGTTCACCCTGCTCGGTCTGGTCGGGATCATCGATCCGCCCCGGGCCGAGGTCCCGGACGCCGTGGCGCGCGCCATGGCCTCGGGCATCCAGGTCATCATGCTGACCGGAGACGCAGCGGAGACCGGCCTCGCGATCGCCGAGCGGGTGGGCATGCCCGCCGAGCACGCGATTACCGGGCCCGAGCTCGAGAGCATGGACGACCAGGACCTGCTGCAGCAGATGCAACAAGCGACCCTCTTCGCGCGCACGACACCGGAGCACAAGCTGCGCGTGGCGCGCCTCCTGAAGGAGTCTGGCCAGGTCGTCGGGATGACGGGTGATGGCGTCAACGACGCGCCCGCGCTCAAGGAGGCCGACATCGGCATCGCGATGGGAGTCCGTGGTACGGACGTGGCCCGGGAGGCATCCGACCTCGTCCTGATGGACGACAACTTTGCGTCCATCGTGAACGCCGTCGAGGAGGGACGCCGCGAGTACGACAACATTCGCAAGTTCGTCCGGTATCTACTCTCATCCAATATCGGCGAGACGATCGCGATCTTCATCACGATCCTGCTGGGCCTGCCCCTCATCCTGCTGCCGGTCCAGATCCTCTGGATCAATGTCGTCACCGACGCCGTGACGGCGATCGCCCTGGGCCTGGAACCGGCCGAGGAGGACGTCATGCGCCGACCGCCGCGGCGCAAGAGCGAGCCCATACTCGATCGCGCCGCGATGGGCTCGGTACTGGCCTACGGCGGCTATATCGGCCTGGTAAGCCTGGCCCTCTTCATCTACATCCTGCGCCGCGACGGGACCCAGAATCTGCTCCTGGCGCAGACGGTTGCATTCAATGCGATGGTCTTCCTCGAGCAGGTCAATCTCCTCAATCACCGAGCCCTGCGCAGCCCCATTCGAGCCATCGGATTCTTCTCCAATCCGTGGCTCCTCGTCGCCCTGGCAGCTACCGTGCTCCTGCAACTCGCAGCCCTCTACACGCCCTTCCTTCAGAGGGCGCTGCATACGACGGCCCTGGGCTGGGGCGACTGGGGTCTGCTCGTCGCGGCCGCCCTCCCGCTCTTCATCGTGCCCGAGGTATTGAAAACCCTCCGCTGGCGGAACGGTCCGGGAGAGTCCCGGGGACGCGCCGCCTCCCATTCCTGACGATCATTACCCGTGTTCGGAATCAACTTCGACGCCCTCCCCGTCGCCGTCAACTGCGCTCTCTTCGCGCTGGGCGCCGTCGCGGTCTGGATCTCGGGCACCCGTCTGGCCCTGCACGCGGATGCCCTCGCCGAACGCACGGGGGTGGGACGCGCCTTCATCGGACTCGTCCTCCTGGCCGGCATCACCGAACTTCCAGAGTGCGTGACATCCATCTCGGCTGTCCTCGTTGGAAATGCCCCACTCGCCGTGAACAACCTCTTCGGCGGGATCGTGATGCAGACTGCCATTCTCGCAATCGCAGACATGGCGATCGGCAAGCGCTCATTGAGCTTCCTCACGCCGAAGCCCGTGCTACTTCTCCAGGGCGTCCTGCTGATCGTCCTGCTGGCCTTCGTCCTGGCCGGCATCGTCGCCGGCGACACGCCCCTGTTGGGGGCCGTCGGGTGGTGGACGACTGGCGCATTCGCCCTCTACGTGATCGCCATTCGACTGGTGATTCGCTTCGAGGCGAAAGAGCAGTGGCGCGCGGTCGACCTGCCCGCGGGAATGATCAGGCCCGAGGCTGCCCCGCACGCTTCCAGCAGCGCGTCCGGAAGCTTGAGTCACCTGTGGTGGGCCGTCGCAGGAGTTAGCCTCGTCATTCTCATCGCGGGCTCGCTCCTGGTTGCGACTGCCGAGTCCATCGCTGACCAGACCGGCCTTGGCTCGAGCTTCGTCGGCGCCACCTTGCTGGCCGCGACGACCTCGCTCCCCGAGCTCAGCACCACCCTGGGTGCCGTGCGTCTAGGCGCCTACAGCATGGCCTTCGCCAACATCTTCGGGAGCAACGCGATCATGGTCGCCCTGCTCTTCGTGAGCGACACGGTGCACATGAACGGCCCAATCCTGGCGAGTGCCGACCGCTCTGCGACCTTCGCGGCCGCCATGGGGATCGTCGTGACCGCCATCTATCTCGTGGGGCTGATCATGCGGCGCCAGCGGGTCCTCTTCCGCATGGGCGTGGACTCGTTCGTGGTCCTGCTCGCGTACGCCGTGACCCTCGCGGGGCTGTATCTGCTACGCGCCGGGTGAAGGCGAGGGCGGCGGCGCCCCCGTGTCCCGCTACCAGAGAATCAGGGCTCGAGCAGCAAGCTCTGCCAGATGCTGATGGACTTCTGGGGCCCGGTGTCACCCGCGGCGCCGTTCCATATGGCGACCGCCATCTGAACCTCGTCCCCCATGAGGAACTCGATGTCCCGCTCGGACGGTGGTTCCATCTGACGTAAGAAGATCACGTCCCACTCCTTACCGTCGGAGCGGGCCTCGATCCGGACGTCGGAGGGCTGAGTCGTACCCTTGCGCCGGGTCGGGATTCCGCGGCCCTCGATTTGCTCGACCCGAGCCGAAACGACAGGTAGCCCTGCCAATCGGTGGTAGACCGGGGACTGAACACGAACCGCAGGCACCTGATGGCTACCCGTCAAATGGGGCGGCTCGAGCAGATCCATCCAGCCGGCGACGTCATCGAGGCGTACGGCTTGCCAGTGCCAGATGCTGGTGGGATTGTCGGTGGCCCCCATGCCGAACAAAGGGGGCCGCTCCGCACTCGAGAACTGCAGTGCGATCCCATCCGAGCGGTTGGCATCACTGAAGATACGTGGCTGACTGGTCTCGTCGGGCCACCTGGCCCGGATGGCGAGGGACGAGCCGTCGTGGAGCGCAGAGAGCTTGACCTCGAGGATCGACGCCTCCCTCCACCACAGGGGCGTGAGCCGTACGAACACACGGCCGGGGGACTTCCAGCGCGGGTCGTCGTGCGTGATGTCGCCCAGTGCATTCACACGTTCCGCCGTGAGACGCTGCCTGCGTAAGACGAGGCTGAGCGGGTCTTCGGGGATCAGCGTCCGTACATACTCGACGAGTGCGGCCAGATCCTCAGGGCTCCCGAGCTGCGTCGCCGGCATCGCCGAGCCGGGCATACCCGCCTGGATACGGTGCGCGATGTCCTGGCGGGAGAGCCCCCCCTTCATGTACCCACGGGTGAAATCTCTCGCCCAGTTCAGCCCCCCATCATCATCCCAACGCGGTTCTCGTCCACCACTGCCGTCTTCCAGGTGGCATCTGGCGCAGTTGCTTGCGTACAGCTCGCGCCCTCGGACAACGGCTTGATCGAAATCCTCGACCGGGAGGAGCTCGGCCAGGGGAGCGCCGGGTGTCAGGCGTTCCGTTGCGTGACGCCGCGGTCCTTCCGGGCTCCCACTCGCATCTGAGGCCTCCGCGATGACCAGTTGCTCGGTCAGGCCTTCGATGGCCAGCTCCCTCACATACCCGGCCAGTCCCGCGAGCTCCGCGTCGGTCAGCCAGTGGAAGCTGGGCATGCTCGAACCCGGTATTCCCCGCTTGAGGGTCGCCACGAGGTCTCTCTCGGTCGGCGCCCCATTCGCACTGCTCACCAGGCGGAACGCCCCCCTGCTGAAGTTGCGCGCCGGTGGAAAGAGGAAGCGCGCAGCCTCACCGTCCGCACGACCTCGCGCTCCGTGACAGACTGCGCAGTGAGCGGCGTACAGGTCCTCGGGGGGCCGCGCGGGCTCGCTGGCGCTGGCGCTCGAAATGCCCTGGCCGACGGCCGCCAGCAGCAGAGCCGGGAGCATTCGAAAACGTCGCCCTGGCGCGGGGTTCGACATTGGACGTAGGGAGCCGCGGGCTGGAGTGAGGCTCGGTGACATGAGCTTGATCCGAAGGGGGTTGCGCGGGAGTGCCATGGCGACGAATGCGTGCAGGCTCTACGTAGAGTCGACCCTTCAGACCCGTCTACCGATACGCGAAGTGTCGTCCATCCATGGGAATTGGTTCGTAGGTGGCCCGGGCGAATACGCCAGCAAACGGTCGCCGACCGGGCCGAAGGAGGACCTTCTCGAAACGTACGGCCTCCACCCGCGCCCCGCGCTGATCCAGACCCAAGGACGTCGCGGCACCGTTGTCGACCCGGAACACGAAGCGCACGTCAGGGTCGTCAGCCGTAAGGAGGCGGGCCTCGACTCCCGGCTCGAGAAGATCGAAGACTGCGCGGAAGATACGCCGCCCGTCTCGCCCAAGGGGGGCGTCCCGGTACCCTGTCGGCGGCGGAGGCTGGGGCCTCGTTTCGAACCGGGGTCCATCGCGGTCTTCCGCGATACCGAGTCAGGACAAAATCCGACGCCTATCCCCGGCGCCTGCTCGGTGGCCCAACGCCCCAGGATAGGCGTCGGATTTTGTCCTGACTCGGTATGGGGCCAGCGGCCGGACTTGAACCGGCGACCACTGCTTTACGAAAGCAGAGCTCTACCACTGAGCTACGCTGGCTTCCTTGGATTCCGTCTACCGGTGGCGCGGAAGCTTCACTCGGAGAGTGTCGCTGCGGCGCTGATCAGGGCGGCGCGGTCGGAGCCTGCCAGCTGGAGGCGGCCGAGGGCGCGGGCGGCGGCCAGGCGGACGTCTCGGGAGGCGTCGGAGCCGAGCAGGTCGCGTAGGCCGACGCCGTTTTCGGCGGGCAGGGCGTGGCGGGAGAAGATGCCGCCGAGGGCGTTGGCGGCGGCGGCGCGTGCCTCGTCCGAGTTGTCGCCGTTCGCGGCGACGGCCATGAGGGCGTCGATGCTGTCGGGGCCGCCGGCGGCGCCGAGGGCTCCCATTGCGGGCAGGATGACGGCGTCACCGCGCGTGGCCAGGCAGGCTGCCAGACCGGTGGTCGCGGAGGCGATATCGGTCTGACCGGCGCGCGAGAGGCGGGCCAGGGTCTTGGCGGCGCGTTGGGCCAGGCCTTCTGCGCGGGCGCGGTCGCCGCTCAGGTTCTCCTCGAAGACGGCGTCCAGGGCGGAGAGGTCGTTCGCATCGGCGAGGGTGCCGGCGAAGCGGTCGCCGTAGAGGTCGACGGTATCCGGGTCGGTGCTCATGAGGAACACGGGCGTTCCGGACAGGGCGTCGTTGGCGCCGATGTCGGCCAGGATCTGGTCGAGGGTCATGTCGGCCAGGCCGTCGCCGATGAGGATCGCGTCGAGACCGGGAAGGCGGTGCAGCATCACGAGGCCGGCGCCTCCGGTGCCGCGGTGGTTGACCATCACGTCGTTCGCGCCGAGCGAGCGCGCGACGGCGTCGGCGCGATCGGTCTGGGCGTCGACGACGGCGACGATGCGCACGATCTCGCGGCCGACGGCGGCGCCGAGGTTGGCGACCACGAGGCCGCCGGCGTCATGACCACCGCGCCAGGCAGCATTGCCCAGGGCCACAGCGGCCTCGCCCTGGAGTGCTCCCTCACTGGAGTCCACCGCCTCGAGGAGTCCGTCGGTCGGAGCGCTGGCCACGTCAGCCAGGGCCATGCAGAGGCGGGCGCCGGTCGCGGTGTCGTCGGTCAGGACAGCCCACTGCAGGGCCAGGTCGAGGGCGTCGACGCCAGCCACGCTGACCGCCATGGCGGCCAGATCGGACTGCTCTTCGAATTCGCCGACGTCGGCTCCGGCCTCTTCGAGGGCCGTGATCTTGGCGTCGATGTTGACGTAGGCGCGCGCGATTCCGGACAGGGCGCTCAGGGCACTCGAGTCGACGCCGAGGGCGCGCTCGTAGGCTTGCTTCGCGAGCAGGTCGTTGTAGATGGCGCGCGGGACAGGCGTCGAGGCCAGGCCCCCATCGCTCCAGCTCCAGACCACGTCGCTGTATTGATAAGGACGCAGCACGTTGTCGCGCCGGTTGTGGTAGTCGTCGCCAGTCTGCAACAGCTGCTCGACCGCATCCCCGGTCGATCCGCAGGATACGGCCGCGTCGGATGCCGCTGCCGCGACACTGCTGTCGCTGTCCGCGCTCAACGCTTGCAGCACGCCGGCGGCGCGCACGTCGCCGATGTTGCCGAGGGTCATCGCCACGTTGCGGCGCAGGTAGGCGTCATCGCTGCCGAGGGCCGCGATGAGCGGTTGAACGACGCCATTGTCCATGTGCTTCAGGGCGGTCATGGCCGTGATGCGCCAGTCGTCGTCGCTGACATCGGCCAGGCCGGCCAGCAGGCTGGGGACGGCGTACTCGCCGTGGTCCGCGGACAGCTGGCGGATGATGCGTCGACGCTCGAGGGCATCGTCGGTCCCGCGCAATTCGGTGATCAGGCCCTGGATCGCGCCCTGGTCATCGAGGCGTTCCTTGCGACCGAGCTTCGCCAGGTCGAGGAAGCGACGGGCGACCAGGTCGTACTCTCCGCCCTCGACCATCATGTCGATCCACACCCTGGAATCGTCACTCGAGCGCCACAGCTCGTAGGCTTGCTCGTTGGACAGTCCCGACGCGATCACGCTCTGGAATGCGGCCAGGGCCTCTTCCTTGCGGCCACGGCGCAGGAGGTCGATGCCCTGATCGAATTCCGCCTGCTGCGCGGTCGCGGGCATGGCGGACAGGGTGAGAGCGAATGCGAGGCCCAGATTCCGACGAATGCGGGTCATATCAACGATCCTCAGCGGGGGGGAGTGCGCCGCTCGACCGTGGGCTCGAAAGCAGGTCGAAAACGGGCTTGGGGGGGATGGGCACGGACAACTGTGGACATTGGCGGAAGCCATTGTCCAAAAAACAGTTGCGGCATGATAACGGGGACGGACACGAGGTCAAGCCGGAGGCGCCAGCGCCGCGGCCGATGACCGGGGCGCTCTACCTCCCCCAAAGCCGCCTGCTACCGGGATTTCTGGCCGCCGGCCAGGTCGGAGAAGACGGTTGGAGGGCTGAGCTTGCCCAGGGTCCGGCCGGGCCGCGCGCCGGTGGCGGCCGGATGGGTGGTCGAAACCCCGCCCACGGCCCACAGAGCCAGGGCGGCGAAGGCCAGGGCCTCGCGAGCGTCCGGGTCCACGCCCTGTTCGGCACTCGAGCCGACCGGCACCGGAACGCAGCGCTCGAGCGCCGCGCAGAGGGTCCGATTCCTGGCTCCCCCACCGGTCAGGACCAGGCGCTCTGGCTTGATGTCGACCCAGCGCTCGAGGGCGTCCGCCACGGAGCGCGCCACGATCTCGACCCCGCTCGCGAGCAGATCGACCGGCCCCGTAGGCCCGGGCCCGAGACCCATGCGCCGCGCCCGCTCGAGTTCCCGGGTCAGCCAGACCTCTCCAAAGGTGTCGCGACCCGTGCTCTTGGGGGGCGGTTGATCGAAGAAGGGATGATCGAGTACGGCGCTGACCCAGTCCGCGTGGACGCTCCCACTGGCCGCGTTGCGCCCCTCCGGGTCGAAGGGGCGGTCGAGCAGACGGCGGCTCAGCCCGTCCAGCAGACTTCCGGCCGGACCTGTGTCGAATGCCAGCGGCTCGGCGGCGAGCATCGACACGTTCGCCATGCCGCCCAGGTTCAGGATCGCGGCCGGAGGCGCCACCTCTGGAAAGAGCCACCGATCGACCAAGCCGGAGATGGGCGCCCCTTCCCCACCGGCTGCCAGGTCACGCTGGCGGAAATCGCTCACGACGGTCACCCCACAGGCCTCCGCCACGAAGTCGCCATCGCCCAGCTGCAGGGAGGCGCCGCGATCGGCCACGGCCCCATCGTGATGCCAGACGGTCTGGCCGTGGCTTCCGACCAGGTCGAGCTGCACGCCGATCCGACCCGCGACCCGGCCGACGGCCAGGCCGAAGGCATGGCCCAGATCACGGGACAGAACCGCGATGCCGCCCAGGCCGATTGGCTCTCCATCCAGGACTGCCCGGACTCGGGACGCGAGTCCGGGTGGGAACGCCTCGATCTCGAAGGCCAGGCATTCGAATTCGTCCAGGCGCCCGGCGCGCAGGTCACCGCGGTAGCGCGCAATAGCGACATCGATCCCGTCCGCAGACGTACCCGAGGAAACCCCGGCCACGAACAGCTCGGGCGCGCCCATGCGCTCGACCCAGGAATCCAACCACATGGTCCGAAGTCTACGCAGTCACGGGTGGCTATGGCAGGATGCAGCAATGGCCCAGAAAGAGCGCTCGATCGTCCTGGTCGTCGACGACGACGGCGACATTCGCCTGGCCCTCGAGATGCTGCTCCAGTACGAGGGATTCGAGGCCTGGACCGCAAAGGACGGGGAGGAGGCCTTTCAACGCATTCTGGCCGAACGCGCCAAGGGGCGCACACCGGAAGCGATCCTGGCCGACCTCAAGATGCCGCGCCTGGACGGCATCGGGCTGCTCGAGAAGGTGCGTGAGCTCGAGTCGGCGCCGCCGGTGATCCTGATCAGCGGCCACGGGGATGTGGCCGTCGCGGTCGAGGCGATCCAGAAGGGCGCACAGAACTTTCTCGAGAAGCCCCTCGACGAGAAACGTGTGCTCGTCACCCTGCGCAGCGCCCTGCGCGAGAGCCAGCTTCTGACGGAGAACACGGGGCTGCGACGACAGCTCGCGAACAACTGGCCCATGATCGGCGAGAGCGCCGTGATGCAGAGCCTGGCCCAGCAGGTCGCCCAGGTCGCCAACTCGGATGCCTCGGTGCTGATCACTGGCGAGAACGGCTCTGGCAAGGAGGTCATCGCGCGCAATGTGCACTTCCAGGGCGAGCGAGCGACGGGCCCGTTCATAGCGGTCAACTGCGCCGCCATTCCCCATGAACTGATCGAATCCGAGTTGTTCGGCCACGAGAAGGGCAGCTTCACCGGTGCCCATGAACAACGCACCGGACACTTCGAGGCGGCGCATGGAGGCACCCTATTTCTGGACGAGGTCGGGGACATGCCCGCGAGCGCCCAGGCCAAGGTGTTGCGCGCCCTGGAGACGCATGAGATCACGCGCGTGGGTGGGAGTGAGTCGATCGCCGTGGACATCCGCGTCCTGGCCGCGACGAATGTCGACCTGGCGGCAGCCGTGGAGGCAAAGACCTTCCGCCTGGACCTCTTCTACCGGCTGAACGTGATCCCCCTGCGCGCCCCGAGCCTGCGCGAGCGCATCGAGGACATCCCGGCCCTGGTTGAACACCTGCTGGCCCAGAGTGCGGGTCGCTCGGGACGTGTTCCCAAGGGCATCGATGCCGAGTCGCTCGATCTACTGAAATCCCTCGAATGGCCCGGAAACGTGCGCCAGCTGCGAAACGTGCTCGAAGCCGCATCGGTCTTCGCGACCGAGGAGAGCATCCGATCCGCCGACGTCGAGGGTGTCCTCGCCAATGGCCCGGGACTTGCGCCACCGGTCTCGCCGATCATGGCGGGAGTGGCCGGCTCGGCCGGCTCGGCCGGCGACCCCTTCGGCTGCGAGACCTTCGAGGCATTCAAGAACCTGTCGGAGATGCTCTTCTTCAGGAAGAAGCTCGACGAAAACGCCGGGAACGTGAAACGCACCGCCGAACAGCTCGGCATGCAACGCAGCCACCTGTACAAGAAGATCGACAGGTACGAGCTGCGGTGACGGGGACCTCAGGGGCCCGTTGAAGAGATACCCTCAGTTCCGGCCTAGGGGATCCGCAGGGTCATGCCCTTGCGAACCGACTCGGGGCTCGTCAGCAGGTCGCGGTTCGCCTCGAAGATCTCACCCCAGCGCGAACCCTTGCCGTAGAAGCGCTTCGAGATGACCCACAGGCTCTCGCCGTCCTGGACGACGTAGTCGCCCGCGTCGGGCCCGCGGTCGTCGCTAACGGGCACCAGGATCTCCAGACCGGCCTCGAGGCGCGTCAGTCCCTCGTTGTTGCGGCGCAGTAGCTCGGCCTTGCCCACGTCCGCATAGAGCTTGCGGGCCAGTCCCTCGTAGGTCTCGCCGCGTGCGCACACGTGGATCAGGAATGACGGGTTGGGTGAACGCTCGAGGCCCGCGACGGACTTCAGATCCCAGCCGCTCTGTATTCGCAGTCCGCCGATCGGACCGTTCGCCGTGACGTCCGGATCACCGACCGAGGAGTTCAGCAGTCCGACATTGTTGGAGGGCGCTTCTTGAAGCTCGCTAGCTGCACCGGGGGCGCCGGGAGCCGCGAGGGTGCCCGGGCCGTCAGTCGGGAGCAGGTCGACGTCGGCAAGCTGATTCGCCTCGGCGTCGGCAGCGCGATCGACAATCCCCGGGAGCTCACTCCGCTCCAGGGGCGTGGAGGTCTCTGGAGAACGATCGATCGGCAGCTGCGCGACCCGGCTTTCCAGGGGCTCGAGATCCGCCCCATCGTCGTTTGCCTCTCCGGTACTGATGGAGAGCACCATGATCACGGAGATCAGGAACAGAACGCCCAGCACTACACCTTTTTCGAGCTTGCCCATCGCGCGCAACCAATCCTTCTAAAGCCTTTGATCCCAGCACTTTACGTGCAGGCGGATCAACGTAGAGACACCCCTCAAAGGCGTTATCCCAAGCTCCCCCTACCCAGTCAATTAAAATCGAAGGAATGTGCCCCATATCCTGCGTGTGTGAGTTGCAACCACACACCATGGGGTGTGATGGCGGCGTCCGCTCTCCGGCAACCGAGACGGCAGCCAGGGGCTGTTACGGACACCGCCCAGGAGGTTAGATGAGCGCCCGCCCGCTCGATCCGATGACCAGCCCCACGTCCGGCCGCCCCCAGAACCACGACCCGTCGGCCGCAGATGCGGGTGGGGCTCGGGTTGCATTCGTCTCGCGTAGCAAGCCCGAGCCGATCAAGGACGGGCGCGCGACCGATGCCCACGGGCATGCCCTGCCCTCCGTGCGGGAACCCATCGTGCAGCTGATGATGCTGCTGGTCATGCTCCTGCAGGGCCTTTCGTGGTGGATCCTGGACGGATACCAGCTCGCAGATTCCGTCGAGTACATGGAGCGCGCGCAGGCATTCGTGCGGGGCGAGGAAGTGGTCGATTCGACGTCGATCCGATCCTTTGCATTCTCGTCACTGCTGGTGCCCCTGTTCACCTTGGCCGACTGGTTCGGCATCGACGACTTCAAACCGGTCGTATGGATGGTGCGCTGGGTACAGATCCTTTTCGGGCTGCTACTCGTGCGCACGACCATGCGCATCGGCGCGCGTCTGGGCGGTCGACGCACTGGCCTCGTGTCCGCCTTCCTGGTCGGCATGAATCCGGTCTTCCTGCAATACTCGGTCTCGCCAGTCTCGGGCGTCGCGGCGGCAGTCTTCATCGGGCACGCGATCGAGAGCGTGCTGGACCGCGCGACCTTCAAGCGTGGGCTGCGCGCGGGTGCGTGGATGGGACTGGCCTTGATGATGGCCTACCAGTCGATCCTGATCGTCGGTCCCATCTGGCTGGCCTTCTTTCTGCGCGAACGCTGGAAGGGTCGCGCCGGCTGGGGCGGAGCGCTCGTCGGATTGACAGGCGGAGTGCTGCTGCAGGTCGCGCTCGACAAGCTCACCTACGACGAGTGGGGCGCGAGCATCTCGCGCCACTTCCTGTCCCACGTCGGACCCAACATAGCCGAACTGCTCGCCTACTTCGGCCTGATGGACCAGGCTCGAGCGGTCTACGAGACCACCCTTCGTGCCATCGATGCCAACGCCAATATCATCTCGGAAGCCACCCTGGCCAACATCGACCGCCTGCTGCCGGTCGATTGGTACCTGACCCACCTGCACCGCATGCTCGTCTGGCCCGTGATCGGCTTCGGGCTCCTCGGCCTCTTCCTGGCCGTCAAGCGGGCAAACGCGAAGACGACCCTGCTGCTGTTCGTATTCGCCATCAATGTCGCAGTCATGAGCCGCAAGGGGTCGAAGGACTTCCGTCTCTGGTTGCCCCTGATTCCATTGATCGCACCGATCTGCGCCCTGGGCTTCGACCTGCTGATCGGAGAACGCGGCAAGCGTCACCCCTTGCGAGTGACCTTCGCAAACCTACTTCTGGTCGCGACCGCAGTGATCGGCGTCCAGACCCTGCTCGACCGCAATACACGGCGCTTCTCGGGCTACTGGGACGCGATGCGAATGGTCGACGAGCTCGCGACCATCGACAGGAAACCGGACGTCGATGGCGCGGAGATCCCTCCCAAGCCGAAGGTCTCGAGCGCGTACCACTGGGCCATCTACCTGAGGGAGTCTGAAGACGTCGAGCTCATCAAGCTGCCCCACCACCTCGACCACTGGATCCATTACACGCCCGAGGAGCGCGCGCGCTCGTTCGCTGCGATCGCCGGGCTCGACTACTTCATCACCCACCTGGCCGTGCTCTCGAATCCGGAGCACCGGGACCTGATGACGCACGTCAACCAGCAGTTCGAGGTGCACGCCATGCTGTGGGACCAGGCTGTGTTCGAACACATCGGGCCGGTCCTCGTGCTACGCAGGCGCACGGGCGACCCGGGCGCGAAGACCTTCTTCGAGGTGATCGAGGGCGAGGACCCGGAGGCCTACCGGCGCCGTCTGCACCTACCGCCCTCGATGCGCTTCGTGCGCCAGCTGGGGGATGATCTGGAACAGATCGAGCTGCTGGGGTGGGAGTTCGAGGAGCTTCGCGGACACGAGCATGGCTGGATCACCTACCACTGGTATTGCGCGAGCAAGATCCTCGGGGACTACACGGTCGTCGACCGCCTGACGACCTTCGACGAACGGAATTCCTGGCAGAACAACCATGCGCCCGCCTACGGGGTCCACCGCACGCCCGACTGGCAACCGGGCTGGATCGTTCGGGAGAGCTGGCCGGTGGTTGCTGCGGCCAATCCCTACGACTGGAAATCTCCATTCCGGCCCATGGGTGGCCCCTACCGGCGCGGTGACCTGATGCCGGCCAACCTGTGGATGGACCTGGCCACATTCGGGGCCGAGGGCCAGATCACGGGCCGCCTGGCGCCGGCCGACCCGGGAGAGGACGAGCCCATGCGCAGGGGTGAGCTCGAGCAGGTGCTCCGGACTCCCAACGGGGTGACCTTCAGCAAGGATGACCTGGTACGGGTCGGGCGCATGTTCCTGCCCGTGCATGCGACCTCTCGCATCGGAGATGACGGACGACCGCTGAGCGACTGAGGGCCGGGTCGAGCGCGGGCCACCGGGCGCGCGAGGGCACATATCGGGGCCTGGCGGCGGCTTCGGCTTGAGCATTCGGGAGATCGACGATATCTTCAGCCAGTCCGGAGACGAGAGCGACGCCAGCGAGGTGCTGGTATCCCCGCCCCCAGCAGCCGGACGACCGAGCTCAATGCATCGATCATCCACTCTCTCCCCGTTGCCTTCGGGCGCCCTCCGCTCATTGCGTACCGCCCTCATGGCCACCGGAGCCGCCCTGGCCATGATCGGGTGCAGCTCCACCTCCGTCGGCGATGGCACCGCTGCGATGGTGCGCTTCCACGAGTACCGCAATGGAGGCAAGGTGATGACAATCATCAATGAGAGCCACACGGATCGAGTCGAGTTCTACTCGACGGAGCGCGATGACGCTTCGACCAAGGTGGCCTCGGACGAACTGATGGCCGCCCTGCTCGAGCGCATCGACGAAGTGGACTTCGGGCAATTTGCCCAGGCTGGCAGTGCTCCGGCCAGCTCCAGCCAGTGGTCCCAGTCGATCGAAGTGCAGACGATCGTGGGCTCGAGTCACATTCTCGTGCGCAAGGGCATCCCGGCCGACAAGGCAGCGGCCTTCCGTGACACGCGCGAGGCCTTCCTTGCGATCTACAACAACATTTTCGGCGCCCAGTCGGTGAAGCTCAAACCCGGCAGCACTGGCTTCGAACAGAGCCCCGCCGGAAAGTAGGCCGAGGCGACCGATGACGACGAAGACGGGCGAGCCAGACGATGAACAGACCGAGCGGGACCAACGGCTTCCCCTGCGCTGCCTCGCGATCCTTCCCGCCCGGCTTGGCTCGACGCGCCTGCCGCGCAAGATGTTGCTGGACGAATCGGGATTGCCGTTGATCGTCCATTCCGCACGAAACGCCGCCCGCTGCACGGCCTTCGAACGGGTCGTCGTGGCGACGGACTCGGACGAGGTTCAGGCCGCATGTGCTGTACACGATGTCGAGTGCACGCTCACCCGCAGCGACCATCCGAGCGGAACGGACCGGGTTCAGGAAGCGCTCGAGCAGATCGACAAGGCCGGCGGACCCGAGAGCTTTGACGTGGTCGTGAACGTTCAAGGCGATGAGCCCGACGTCGAGCCGGATGACCTGGTGCAGCTCTGTCGCGCATTCGTCGATCTCAAGGTCCAGGTCGCAACCCTGTGCGCCCCCATCGAGACCGACGAGCAGTTGCGCAGCCCGCACGTGGTCAAGGTCGTGCGAGATGAGTGCGGAGACGCACTCTACTTCTCTCGCGCCGCCATTCCCGACGGGAGCCACTCCCGTCCTGAGGCCCCCGAACCCCTCGAAGTTGCCCGCCGGCACCTGGGGGTCTACGCATTCCGGCCGGGCGCCCTGGCGCGCTACTGCGCCCTGGCCCCGAGCGAATACGAGCAGCTCGAGAGTCTGGAACAACTGCGCTGGATTCAAGCCGGCGAGAAGATGCGGGTGCTGCTGGCCACACATGTACCGCTCGGCATCGATACGCCCGCGGACTACAAGGCCTTCGTCGCCCTGGAGACCGCCACTCACAACGACCGAGTCACCGAAACTGCCCGCAAGCCCTAACGCGACCCATGACCAAGCACATTTTCATTACCGGCGGCGTCGTATCGAGCCTCGGCAAGGGCCTCACGTCTGCTGCGATCGGGATGATCCTCGAGCGCCGCGGCCTGAAGATCTCGATGCAAAAGCTCGATCCCTATATCAATGTCGATCCGGGGACCATGAGCCCGTTTCAGCATGGGGAGGTCTACGTCACGGATGATGGAGCGGAGACGGATCTCGACCTGGGCCACTACGAGCGATTCACGGAGGCCCAGCTCACCAAGGCCAGCAACTACACGACGGGGAAAATCTACCAGGAGGTGATCGCCAAGGAGCGCCGCGGCGACTACCTCGGACACACGGTCCAGGTCATTCCTCATATCACGGACGCCATCAAGGCCGCGGTGGTTGCGGGAGTCACGGATCCCAGCGTCGACGTCGCCATCACGGAGATCGGCGGAACGGTGGGCGACATCGAGAGCCTGCCTTTCATCGAGGCCATCCGGCAGTTCGCCCTGGAGCGTCCCCGCCAGGACGTCCTCTTCGTGCACCTGACCCTCTTGCCCTACCTGCGCGCCTCGGGTGAACTCAAGACCAAGCCGACCCAGCAATCCGTGGGCAAGCTACGCGAGATCGGCATCCAGCCCGACATCCTGGTCTGCCGGACCGAAAAGCCGATGACCGAGGGCATGGCGGCCAAGATCAGCATGTTCTGCAACGTGCGCGAGGAGTGCGTGATCGAGGAGCAGGACGTGGCCTTCTCGATCTACGAGGTGCCCGTGAATCTCGTGGACGCAGAACTCGACCAGCTGATCGTCGAGCACCTGGGGCTGCCCCGTGGCCGCGCGACGAAAATGGCCAGCTGGGAAGCCATGCTGGACAACATCCAGGCCATTGACAATACGGTCGAAGTGGCCGTCGTCGGCAAGTACATCGAACTGCACGACGCCTACAAGTCCATCTACGAGGCCTTCTCCCACGCGGGGATCGCGAATCACACCAAGGTCAAGGTACGCAAGGTCAGCGCGGAGGACGTCCTCGACAAGGGCGTCGAGGTCCTGGAGGGTGTGCACGGGCTGCTGGTCCCCGGAGGATTCGGCGAACGGGGACTCGACGGAAAGATCCGCGCCATCCAGTGGGCGCGCGAGACACGCGTGCCGTTCTTTGGGATCTGCCTGGGTATGCAATGCGCGGTGATCGAATACGCGCGCAATGTCCTGGGCCTCGAACAGGCGCACACCCTCGAGCACTCTCCCAAGACACCGGATCCGGTCATAGGCTTGATGGCCGACCAGGAATCCGTGGCCGACAAGGGCGGAACCATGCGTCTCGGCGCCTTCGACTGTGACGTGAAGCCCGACACCCTGGCACACCAGCTGTACGGCAAGCGCAGGATCTCGGAGCGCCATCGCCATCGCTTCGAGTTCAACAACCTCTACACGGAGCGTTTCGAGTCCAGCGGCATGGGGCTGAGCGGTCAGAACCCGGAGCGCAAGCTGGTCGAGATCGTCGAGATCCCGGAGCATCCGTTCTTCATCGGCGTCCAGTTCCACCCCGAATTCAAGAGCGGCCCGATGAAACCGCACCCTGTATTCTGCGGCTTCATCGCGGCGGCCCTGACCCACTCGCGGGACGGAAACACCCACCGCGTTCGGGAAGAGAGCCTGGCATGAGCACCGAGGCCCAACGCGCCGATGACATCCCGCTGCCGGGGGGAGACTTCCGGCTGCTGATCACGCGCCTGTCCTTCCAGGGCCTGCTATCCCTGGGCCTGCTGGAGAATCCGGTCACGCGCACCAAGCAGAAGAACCTGCCGAGCGCAAAGATGATCCTCGACGACCTGGTTCTGCTGCACGAGAAGACACTCGGCAACCTGGACGACGAGGAAGAGGCCCACCTGGACAAGGTCATCTCTGACCTTCGGCACGCCTACGAAAAGGCCGTCTGAGAGGCCGCCGACGAGCTAGCGGTAGGCCGGGATGCCGGTCAGCTTCTCGCCGATAGTCAACGTGTGGATGTCGTGGGTCCCCTCGTAGGTGTACACACTCTCGATATTGAGCATGTGGCGCCCGACGTTGTACTCGAGGCTGATTCCGTTGGCGCCCAGCATGTCGCGCACCACGCGGGCCACGTTTAGTGCCACGCTGACGTTGTTGCGCTTGGCCATCGAGACCTGTTGAGGCGACACGCTGCCCGCGTCCTTGAGGCGACCCAGCCGCAAAGCCATCAGCTGCGCGAGGGTGATGTCGGTGCCCATGTCGGCCAGCTTCTTCTGGGCCAGCTGAAAGGCGGCCAGGGGCTTGTCGAAGACGATGCGTTCCTTGGCGTACTGCAGCCCCTCGTCGAAGCAGGCCAGCGCAGCTCCGTTGGCACCCCACGCGATTCCGTAGCGTGCGGCCGAGAGGCAACCGAGGGGTCCCTTGAGTCCGCGCGCATTCGGCAGGCGCGCCGAGTCGGGCAAACGCACGTCCTCCAGCACGAGTTCGGAGGTGATCGACGCACGCAAGCTCCACTTGTGCTTCTGCTCCGGCGCGCTGAAGCCCTTGGAATCGGTCGGCACGATGAAGCCGAGGATGCCCTCTTCGGCCCGGGCCCATACGATCGCCACGTGGGAGTTCGTCCCGTTCGTGATCCACATCTTGCGGCCGTTGAGGATCCAATCGTCGCCGTCGCGGCGCGCGGTCGTGAGCATGCCCCCGGGATTCGAGCCAAAGTCGGGCTCGGTCAGACCGAAGCAGCCGATCACCTTGCCGGACGCCAGCTGGGGCAGCCACTCGGTCTTCTGCTCCTCGCTGCCGTAGGCGAAGATCGGGTACATCACCAGCGAGCCCTGCACCGATACGAAGGAGCGCAGGCCCGAATCGGCGCGCTCCAGCTCCTGGCAGATCAGGCCGTAGGAGACGTTGTTCATGCCCGCACACCCGTACTCTTCGGGCAGGTTCGGACCGAATACGCCCAGCTCGGCCAGCTCCGGGACGATCTCCATCGGGAAGGTGGCGTTCTCGAAGTGGTCCATGATGCCCGGCATGAACCGTTCGGTCGCCCAAGATCGGACGGTGTCGCGCACCATGCGCTCCTCCTCGGAGAGCTCGGATTCGAGGTCGAAGAAGTCGAGTTGCTGGAATGCCATGGCTAGGAGGAATACCGAAACAGGTGTGGGTGCGTTGCGAACAAGGCATTCACTATAGTCCCCCTGCCGCCGGGCCGTCGATACCGGTCGCTTGGAACCATGCTGATTACCCCCTGCCGCCTTTGCGGCTACGATGCCCCGGGGCCCGAATGCCCGACCTGTGGGCTGGATCCGGCGGACCCCTCGCTGGCCCGTGCCGCCGCGCCGGGCGCCGCCAAGGCTCGCCCGGCGGGCCTGATTGGCAACGTCAGCGACGGCATTCGCGCCATCCCGATGGCCCTGCTGCAGCTGCGCCGGACCCAGCGAGTGATGCGCCTCCTGGTCCCGCCGGTGTTGCTGACGAGCGCCGTATTCGCGGTGGCCTTCGCGTGGCTCTGGAGTGCGATCGGGGGAGCCTTCGAGTCGGCGGCCGAGTCAGCACAGCAGGGCGCGGGCGACGGTGAGGGTTGGCTGGCCCGCTCCGTGCGCTGGTCCCTCAGCAACCCTGCCCTCGGCTTCCTGGCAGATCTCGGGCACTGGATCTTCGTGCTTGGGGCAGCCTACCTGCTCGCGGTGTGGACCTTCTCCCTGGTCTATGAGGCCATCGCAGGTCCCTTCCTGGATGAGATCCAGGGGCGCCTCGAGTCACGCTGGTTCGGTCAGGACCCGCGCGAACGCCTGGATCGTCCCACGACCCTCTCAGCACCGGCCTGTACGCGGCGCAGCTTGATGGCCGGATTCGTCGCCATGCTCGTCGCGATCGCTGGCTCGCTCGTCGACGGTAGCACCGGACGCAACCTGCTCTTCGCCAGCCCGCTCCCCTTCCTGATCCTGGCCGTGGTCGACCGCGAGTACGGGCGCTGGCTGATGTGGGCCCTGCGCTCGGAATCGTCCGCCCTCTGGATCAGCACCAAGGCAGCCGCCTTCACTGGCATGCTCCTGCTGTTGTTTTTCTGGGTCAAGTTCATCCCCATCGTCGGACTGCCGATCTTCCTGGGCATCGCGGGGTTCGCCACCGCGATCAGCCTGCTCGACATCCCCTTCTCGCGCAGGCGCTGGTCATTCCAGCAGCGGATGCGCTTCGTCAGGCACCACCTGCTGCCGCTGACAGCCTTCGGATTGGTCGCGAGCGCCCTGTTCGTCTTGCTGCCCCTGATCGGGCTCCTGGCCACCGTGCCCCTGGCGTCGGTCGGCGGACTGTGGCTCGTGTGCCGGCTGGACAAGTCCTTCTTGCACGCCTAGCCCGGATCCGGGTGTTGGATGCGGGCCAACCCCGGGACGCCGCGCCCTTTGCCCTCGCGCCCGCGCACGCCCTATCGCACAATCCTCTCGGAGGATCCAACCTTTGACCCGCTACCTCGTCACCAGCGCCCTGCCCTATGCCAATGGCGCCCCCCATTTTGGCCACGTCTGCGGCGCCTACCTGCCCGCCGACGTCTACGTACGCACTCTCCGCCGCCAGGGCGAGGACGTGGCATTTGTCTGCGGCACGGACGAGTACGGGGTCGCGATCACGATCCGGGCCGAGGAGGCAGGTCAGGAATACCCGGAGTACGTCGGCCAGTGGCGCGAGGTCATCAGCTCGCTCTTCGAGCGACTCGGTATCGAGTTCGACATCTTTTCGGGCACCAGCATCAGCCCCTTTCATGAGTCGACTGCACAGCAGTTCTTCCGTGATCTGAGCACGAATGGCTACCTGCAGAAGCGCGCCAATGATCAGCTCTTCTGCCTGACAGACGACATGTTCCTGGCCGACCGCTACGTGCTCGGGACCTGTCCGAAATGCGGCTTTGCTGACGCCCGCGGCGACGAGTGCCCCAGTTGCGGAGCGTGGCTCGACCCGCTCAACTTTGAGGACCCACGCTGCGGCATCTGTGGCAATGCGCCCGAGAAACGCTCGACCACACACTGGTATCTGGACATTCCCAAGCTGCGTGACGAGTTCATCGGGGAATGGATTGATGGGCACCCGTGGAAGCCCAACGTCGAGAAGTTCATTCAGAACCTGCTCAAGGACGTGCCCCAGCGCGCGATCACGCGCGATATGCGCTGGGGCGTTCCTGTACCCGAAGACCTGGCCGATGGCGAGACCGGAAAGGTCCTCTACGTCTGGTTTGACGCCCCCATTGGCTACATCTCATTCACCAAGGAGTGGTGTGCCGCACGGGGCGAGCCGGAGCGCTGGAAGGACTACTGGACGGGCGATGACACGCGCATCGTGCACTTCATCGGGAAGGACAACATCCCCTTCCATTGCATGGTCTTCCCCTCGATGCTGCACGGCACCCAGGCCGGGTTCAAGCTCCCGTGGCAAGTGCCTGCCAACGAGTTCTACAACCTGCAGGGCCGCAAGTTCTCCACCTCAGGTGGCTGGACAATCGACCTGGAGGACTTTTTCGAGCGCTACGACGCGGAGGCTGCGCGCTTCTATCTGCTCAGCAGCCTGCCCGAGACCGCCGACTCGGAATTCCTGTGGGACGAGTTTCAGCGGGTCAACAATTCGAGCCTGGCGGGGACGATTGGAAACCTGGCGACGCGCGTTTTGAAGTTCATCGTCAAGAACTTCGATGGCCGCATCCCGCCACTGCACGAAGAACACCGCGAAGAGATGGACCGCGTACTCTTGACCGAGTGTGGTGCCTTCGGCGACCCCGCCGAGGAGGTCCTCAAGTTTCGTTTCAGACGGGCCGCCGAACAACTCGTCGCCAACGCGAGCGTGGCGAATGTCTTCGTCGACCGTCTCGCTCCCTGGGCCCTGCGCAAGACCGATGCCCTGAAGGCGGAGAGCGCACTGAACACCCTGTGCGAGTGGATCGGCCTGCTGGCATCCTGGATGACGCCGTTCATGCCGGGCAAGGCACAGAGCCTCTGGCAGATGCTGGGGCAGCCTGGTGAGGTCGCGCAGAATGATTGGCAGGGAGCGCCAGCTGGAACTGACTGGCGCAGACTCGAAGCTGGTACAGCCCTGGGCGAGGTCGAGGGCCTTTTCGCCAGGGTTGACGACGACACGATCCGTGGCGAGATCGAGAGCCTCGAAGCCCGCGCGGCTGCGGCCTCAGGGGACTGAGCCTCGGTCGGGCGCCTGATTCCAGCGCCCAGGGCGGCCTGTGAAAGAGGACGGGCCGGCCACGCTGATGCGCGGCCGGCCCGTTTTAATTCACAAGACAGTCGGGGCGAGAGTCAGATGGATTCCTTCAAAGCTTTCCCAACCCGGAAACCGACCCTGTGTCCTGCCGAAATGGCCATGGGCTCCCCAGTATGGGGGTTGCGTCCCACGCGTGCCTTGCGGTCCTTCACTTCGAAGGTCCCAAAGCCGGTGATGGTGACGGTTTTGTCCGCCTGAAGCCCTAGCCTGATGCCGTCGAGGACCGAGTCAACAAGCCTTGCGGCCTGGAGCTTGGAGGTCCTGAGTTCTCCGGCGACGTGAGCGATCAGATGACTCTTGTTCACGGGGGCCCTCTAGCCGGCTACCTAGCGGCGGCGTGCCTTCTTCTTGGCCTTCTTCTTGCGAGTGGCCTTTTTCTTGGTGGCCTTCTTGCGAGTGGCCTTCTTCTTGGCCTTCTTCTTGCGAGTAGCCTTTTTCTTGGTGGCCTTCTTGCGAGTGGCCTTCTTCTTGGCCTTCTTCTTGCGAGTGGCCTTCTTCTTGGCTTTCTTGCGAGTGGCCTTCTTCTTGGCCTTCTTCTTGCGAGTAGCCTTCTTCTTGGCCTTCTTGCGAGTGGCCTTCTTCTTGGCCTTCTTGCGAGTAGCCTTCTTCTTGGCCTTCTTGCGAGTGGCCTTCTTCTTGGCCTTCTTGCGAGTGGCCTTTTTCTTGGTGGCCTTCTTGCGAGTGGCCTTCTTTTTCGTCGCCTTCTTACGCGTGGCCTTTTTCTTGGCCTTGCGACGAGTAGCTTTCTTCGCCATTGGAGAAGTCTCCTTGGACTAGTTGGTCCGGGTTGTTATGGAACCCTGATGGGTTTCAAGTAGGAAGCCACGACATCAATGGCTCCATCGGCGTCCAGACGGCTTTGCTTTCCACGCATTTTGAAACTTTTGTGGCAAGAACCTCGCTGACGGGCCCTTCGATCGCGATCGAAGCCCATCTCGCGCTTCGTTTTGAAGTTCAGTTCGCGGATGGATGAAGACGTCTCGTAGTCGAATCGAGGGTCGATCTATCGCCTTGCGCGGACTCAGAGCGACGTCATAACATCAACAAAGAAAGCACCTTAGGACGACACATGGCCTCGGCGGGGTGCATTGCGCGCAGAGCGATCGAGCCGTGGACAGTGGCGCGTGATTCGAAACCTGCGCCGGTGTGGGCACGCATTCGTGCCATGAATCGTGACACCGGTTCCGTGCGGAAGAACTTCGAAGAAATTTGCTCTTTCCGACCCCGATGAGCGCGCGCCCGTCGACAAACCGGTGCGCGAAGAGGCGCATCGAAGCGTCACACATAATAAGGAAAGGGCCGCGGCTCGATCGCCGCGACCCCTTCGTGGGTCTCTCGCTCGGGCCGTGGACGCTGTCCGTGGCCCCCGTGGAATGAATCAGAACAGGTCGTCGAGCGCGGCGGTCGCCTGCTCCGAGTACCCGTCCTCGAGGGCTTCGTCGTCTTCCGCGCCAGGGGCCCTCTCCAGGATGTCCGCGAATATCTCGTTCAACCGTCGGGCAGTCTCCTGGGCATAGAAGCGGATCAGGCCCAGGTTCGTTCGCTCATCCCAGACGATGGCAAGCAGCGTGCGCGGCCCGACGATCGAAAGCTGGATGCTGTGCCGCTCACCCTGGTGTGAGAGGGCAGCGAACTGCTCCTCCCCCAGCAAGCGGGCAGTCTCCTTTGTTGCAGCGAATGACCCGGCGATGAGGGCCGCCAGTGACTCTTGAGACTCCGTCACCATCTCGCCACGCCGCGTGACCATGTGGCCCTCGCGGTCGACGAGCATGACACATTTGGCCTTGGAGAACTCGAGGAAGCCATCTAGCTCCGCGTCCAGTCGGTCCACGTCCTTCGCGTAGAAGACGAGCCGGTCGGTGCGTAGTTTCTGATCAGAGATGTTCATAAGCCGGTCTACGATCTAGAGGATGCTGATGACCAGGCTCCCCAGGACAACACCTGCGGCGAGCGCAAGGGCGATGAAGATGGCTGTGCGCGCTCCGGAGCGGCTGCGGCCAGGATTCCTGGGCGTGGGCAGCGCGGTCGAGCGAGGCTTGAGGCGCGAAGGTGCACCGGGAACCGGGGCGCCCTGCGCCGGGAATGGCGCCGGAGCGGTTCCCCCCATCGGTGCCTGAGCAGGCGGCTGCATCATCGCACCAGGACCTGGCGCTGCGGGCGCTGCCATGCTTGGAAGGACCGCGCCGGGCACGCCGGCGACCGGCTGACCCATCGGGTTCTGCACCATGCGAAGGTCCGGTTGCGCAACGGGTTGTTGCTGCTGAACCGGCGGGGCGTGCACCTGGGTCTGAGACATGTCCATGCCCGCGGGCTGCTCGAACTGACCCGGCTGCGGGACCTGTCCCGTCGGCATGGGCGCGGGCGCGGGCGGCGACATCGCCAGCGGTGCCGGAGTCGCCGCGGGCGGCATCGGGGGCGGCGCTGGCATTGCCATTGGCGCCTGCGGTGCGGGCGGGGCCACCGGAGTGGGCGGGGCCGGCTGTGCGGGCGTTTGCATGACCGGTGCGATCGGTGCGATCGGTGCGACCGGCGGAGCCTGCGGAACCGGCGGGGCATGCTGCACGGGTGGCGGCGACGCGGGACCGGCAGGCCCGGCCTGCGGGAAGGCCGCGGGCAATTCCTGATTCGCGGGCGACGCCGGCGCTGCGGAAGACTGGGCCTGGTAGAACCCGGTCGATCCAGCCCCGACGGGCGGGGTCGCCGAAAGGCCAGGGTTCGACGCACCCGTCGAAGCCGGGGCCGCGGGCGCGGTCGGAACGGAGGCCAGCGGATAGAATCCAGTGCCCGCGTTCACTCCGGGGGCCGGAGCAGCAGGGCTCGCCGCTGCAGCCGGCGCACCGGCGGCGGAACCGTCCTGCTGCGAGTGGATCGAATCCAGGACATTCGCTGCGAGAGCCTTGAGGGTCGGGAAGACTCCCTGGCCACTGCTCGCAATGCCTTCGAAACTGGGCGCACCGCACCGGTTCAGCGCGGCCTCGAGCTCCTCGACCGACATGGCATCGGGAAGGTCGCGCTTGTTGTACTGGATGACGTGCGGAACCGTATCGAGCGACTTGCCGTACTCCTCGAGGTTCTCCTCCAGGTTACGCAAGGACTCCAGGTTCTCCTCGAGCATCGAAGCCGACGAATCCGCGATGAAGATCACGCCGTCGACACCCTGCAGGACGAGCTTCCGGGTCGAGTTGTAGTAGACCTGGCCCGGCACCGTGTAGATCTGGAACTGCGTCCGCATGCCGGCCACGGTTCCAAGGTCCAGAGGCATGAAGTCGAAGAAGAGCGTCCGGTCGCCATCGGTCGCAATGCTCGTCAGGTCGCCTCGATTCGAGTCCGGGGCACGCTGGTGCACCACCTCGAGGTTTGTGGTCTTCCCGGACATGCCGGGCCCGTAGTACACGATCTTGACCGTGACCGTCTTGAGGGCGAAGTTGATCTGAACCATTAGGATTGCTCTCCTGGACCTTCGGAGGTTGGGTTGGGTGCGAGTTCGCGGTGAGTGAATCCGGCCGCGGGCGCGCCGGCTGAAGGGAAGATCCCCGTGGGTGTATCGGTCGACCCAATGCTTGGGTTTGCAGACGCATCGCGGCGTGCCGCCGGAGCCTCTGACAGCTGGCGCAGAAGGCGTTGCATCCTGGATGCGGCGCCCTCCATCGGTACGCGCAGTTCTTCGGGCACGGCGCCGTGTTCGAGAACGACGAGGAGGATCGCTCCGGGCCCTTCGTAGATGACGATGGCGCCGCGTGTCGCACGCATGACGACCCGTCGCGGTGACTCCCAGGAAAGGGGGGCCACAGAGTGCTTCAGCTCGGCCAGCCAGCCTGCGCACAGGCCCGCAAAAGCCTCCTGATCTCCCGCGGCCGACACGAAGTCGGTGTCCTGGTCGGAATTGGCTTCGCCTTCGATGAGCGCGACCGGTACTCCGTCCGCGGAGATGATCGCCGCGAAACGCACGCCCGGAATGCGTACCAGAGGTTCGAGAACTTCCTTCAAATGACTCGCCCCCGTGATCTGCCCGCCATACCAGTCAGTTTCTTCAATAGGTCCTCGTGTTCACGCTTGATCGAGTTCTCACACCAAACGGCACATGAGGCCTGGTCAGCCGGCGCCACGAGCAGGGACCCGAAGGCACCTTCCATGAGCACTTCCTGAGTTTGACCGAGCCCGAGCCGTCGCGCGGCATTTCGAGAGGCTTGTACGATCTCGCGAACAGCGCGCGCCGTTCGTTCGGCGGTTGCACCGCGCGGTCCCTGTACAAGGGCAGTTCCGCCGCGCAAGTAGATAGCCGCTCGTACGTCCGCATCCGCGCTCAGCTCCTGCAACATCGGCCGGACAGCTACATTCGCACTCTCGGGTGCCGCGCCGCGCGCATCGTCAACGAAGCGCCCGCTACTCTCGACGCGCCGCATCGCAAGTTCGAGCGACTGGATCTCCCCGTTCTGGCCATGGACGTTGCCCGCCATCGCCAGCACGTAGCGGAAATTGGCCTCCAGGGTCGGGTCGCCGGGTCGCAGTTCGAGCAGACGTGCGATCGCCGCCCGTGCCTCTGTCCAGGCGCCACAGCGGCTGGCCAGCTGAAACTGCAGGTGGATCGGACCGCCCTGATCCTTCATCTGGGCCTTGGCATGCTCGGCCATCTCGTACGCGCGCTGGCCATCTCTGCTGCGTCGATCCATGTAGAATCGTTCGGCATAGACGCGCGCCAGCGAATAGAGAGCGTCACCGTCTTTCGTAGCCTCGTACCACTCCGTCGCGACCTGTTCGGCCCGGTCAAGGCGGCTAGAGCTAAGCAATACGTCCGCGAGCTCACGCCAGATTGCGGCACGGGGCGAAGTTGCGAGTTGCTCCTGCAGGCTCCGGATACGCTGATCGAGCTGCAACTGGCGTGCTCGCTCACCGAGGCGTCGTAGCTCGGCGTCGTTGGGGAAGATCTGAAGGCCCTCCGTACAGACGCGCAGCACGTCGTCGGTGCTGCCGGCGATGACATACTCGCGTGCCATGGCGACGTAATTCTTAGAATTCGCCTCGCCCGCCAGCTCCCGAGCCGCCTTGCGGATGCGACTCCTCGATACAAACTTGCCAAGAAAACTCACTGCTGTGACTCCATGTGATCCACCAGGGCCTGAATATCGACCTCGACCCGTTCGCGGTGTTCCCAGTCGGGAATATCGAACTCCAGACAGCTCCTGAAGGTCTCCAGAGCGGCTGCAATCTCCCCACGCTCGACCTGCTGGATGGCCTGCACGCGCGTCATGTCAGCCATCTCCAAGGTCCGCTGGCGCTCGACGGCGGCCGCTGCGGCCCTTGCCTGGCGCTGCGCGGCAAGCTCGTCCAGTCGTCCCTGCAACCTGGTGCATTCGGCGGTAGCGCCGAAGTAGCCCGCCCAGAAACGCTTCTCGGCGATGAAGTCCTGGATGGCCTCGAGCCTCCTGGTCACCTCCGGCGCCTCGAGTCCGAGGGCAGTCGGGAGCTCGTCGAACTGCTGCTTGGCCCGGATCTCGCGGAAGGCGACGGCTGTGACAATGGAAGCCGCCAGCATCACGACCAGGAGAATTCGGTTGCGTCGGCTCGAGCGTATCTTGCGCGCCGCCTCCTCGTAGCGCAGGTCGCGGATCATCCGCGCTACGTCACGTCGCGTACGGTCGAGCAGCAGGATTTCCTGCAGCCACGGGATGGCATCAGCTACCTTTCCGTGCTCGATGAAGGCCTCGGCGCGTTGCAGGTAGCGCGCCACGAGCTCATCGGTATCTCCGGCACGCCGCATGAGGCCCGCAAGCTCATGATCGATCGTGCGCTCGTCGGGCATGTGTGATGACAGAAGCTCGAGCACGCCTTTGGCACGCTCGACGTCTCCCGCACGTTCCAGCAGGATCCCGAGGCGCCGCCCCTCGACGGCCAGCGAGATGCGGTTCTTCTTGAGAACATCGGGATGGGCCAGGCCGAGGATCAGGAGGGCTTCAAGCTGCCTCAAATTGCCCGGATCCTCCGTCAAGCTGTCGAGCAAGGCCTTGCCGAAGGCCGTCGCCGTACGCTTGTCGAACTCCTCGGCGGCACGCTCCATCTGCCCGCGCAGATCGTTGGTGCTTTCCGGAGCCTCCATGGTTCCGGTAAGCGCCGACACGACGTCCGACACTATTAGCTTCTTGTTTGCTGTCGCTTCAGTCACTCGTTGATCCCCGGGTTTGGGACCGGACTAACGAACGTCAACAGAGGGACGTCATTGCCTGTCCGGGCAGGTTCTTCACGTATCGAACGATGATTCTGTCCATCTGAAGCCAATTGACCGTGCTTCGAGAATCCACAGGTCGATCCGGGTTCAGGTCCTCGCAGCGGGCCTGGAGGCCAGGGCGCGGACCGGGAAATTTGTTCCGCTCACTCCTCGGGGTCGATCGAGAGGGCGCCGGCCACGTTCCCCGCGGGATCCGTCGCGCCAGTGATATCGAGGGTGTCGGTCGCTCCAAGCGGCGTCCCGAGCGTGATGCGGAAGTGCGAGGCATCGACCGACGCTACGGAGAGCACCGTCTGCGCCCCCGAGGCAGTCCAGTTGCCGGCCGACCCGACAAACGCGGCGTCCACGTCTTCCGAGAACTGGACATCGACAACATTGCCGGCCACGTTCTCGCGCAGGTTGACGAAGGCGTTTTCGAGTGACGGCGCAACCGCGTCGCCAACGATGACGGCGCCCAGGCTTGCACCTGAGAGGGTGTTGCCCGACACGTCCTTCACACCATCAACCTGCACGGTGAAACTCTGGCCAGGATCGAGATCGATGGCATCGGGAAGCCGGACGGTGACAGCAGAATCGACGCTGAACCAGGTGAATGTGGCCGACGTCAGATCGAACACGGTCGAGCCATTGGTAAGGGTGTAGTTGGCATCGTCCAGCGCTGTCGTGAGATCGAGCACCTCATTGAACTGGATCACCACCGTGTCCCGACCGAGCCCTTCGACCGCTGTCGGAGTGATGGAGCTGAGCAGGGGCGACGCAATGTCGTCCGTGACGGCGATGGTCATGAAGCCCGGAGTCGGAGTGCCAGCAAGGTCCTCGGACCCGGCCGCAATCACGAGGTTCGCGCCCGAGCTGACCGTGTTGTCAAACACCACACGCACAACCCGGGGGCTGACAAAGGTCACCGCAGTGCCGGTGGCTGCACCGCCGTTGAAGACGTAGTCGGTCGCCGTGCTCACAGAGGTCAACTCGACGGCCTCATTGAACACGACGAACAAGGCGGTCGTATCCAGGGGGTCCGTGAGTGCAGCTGAAAACGCCTCGAGCGGCTCACGCAGGTCGCCGGTGGTCGTGACGATCACCGTGTCGGGACTGGCGAGCGGGACGCCTTGCGACGTGCGCAGTGGATTCGTGGGATCGACATTGAGCTGAATGTCGTAGTTGAGCGGGAATTGGGCATCGGCGCCGGTGCCGTTGTCCAGGGTCATCAGGACCTGGGTCGGGTTGAGTGTGAAGACCTCGAGCGTCGCATCTGTCAGGTCGAGAGTTCCGCCTCCGCCATTCAGGGCAACCGAGTACTGGTTCGTATCCAGCAGCTTCCACGGGTTCATTTCCTGCCCGAACGACACCAGAATCCGGTCGTTGTCCTCGCCCTCGAGCGCGGTGAGGACTCCGCCCCCGTCCTGTGCGGGAACGGCGCTGACCTCGTCGGCGATGTCCATATCCATGGCGGGGAACATGTAGTTGCCGGCCAGGTCGGTCACGCCCAGTACATCCAGGGTGTCATCCAGGTCGATGACGAAGCCGTACGACAGGCGCACGCCAAGGCCTCCGCTGAGGATGGTGGCGGACACCGGGTAGCCCCGTAGGGTCTGAGCCATGTCGTCGTCCCGGACGGCAAACCTGCTACCGGGAATGTTCGTGGAGGCGTTGTACAGATCCTGCAGCCGATCACACGGTTCCGAGAAATGCAGCACCAGCTGATCCGTGTTGGTCATGTCACGCCAGACGGAGTGAGCCATCGGGAGATTCAACTCGCCCACGACCGCTCCTGTCCCGGGCGTGGCGGAGACCGTTCGGCCACCAACGTCGCGCATGGTATTCAGGACGACGCGCACTGAATCGCCTCCCTTGAGGGCGATGCCGCCGCTGTCGAGGATCATGGTGGCACTGTCATTGGCGTAGCTGACCGTGCAGCCCGTCACCGTGATCGGGGTGCCGGAGGGTGACTCGACGACCCAGTTGACAGCACTCTCAACCTCTGCGCTGACCATCGAGTCGTTGAAGAGAACGACAATCGTGTCGTTGTCCGCGCCTTCGATGGCATTCGAGGAGATTGCGAGGATCGACGGGTCCAGGCTGTCTGTGGTCGTGACGGCGACCGGAGTCGTGGCTCCCAGGTCGATGGTCTCACCGGCCAGGTCTGCTACGAGGCCGACCACGGAGAAGGTGAAGTCGTCCGGCACGATCGGCGTGTCAGTGGCCAGGCGCACAATACTTCCACTGCCGCCTACCAGAGCTGCCGTGTTGACCACGACGGCAGGACTGAATCCGTACAGCGCCGTGTTCATCGCGACGGTTGGATCCATGTCCTCGGAGAAGGTGACGTCCACGGTCATGCCGGTGGTATCGATCGTCCGGTTCTGCATGGCCGAGACCAGGGTCGGCTTGGTGGCGTCGCCTGCCGCAGTCACACCGAAGCCAGGTGCCCCGTTGAATGCCTCGCCGTCCACGTCGGCCATGCCGACGGCCGTGAGCACCACAACGTCCGTGTTGACCATGTCGAAGTCGAGCTCGATCGTGAGCGCGCGGGTGCCCAGGTCGTAGGTCATCGTCTGGTCAGCCATGGTGATCGTGTTGCCGTCCACCGTCAGGGTCCAGCGTGCAGGCAGGATGGCCAGGTCCGGATCGAAGGCCTGATCGGTCACTGCGACGATCGTGTCACCGCCCTGATTCTCGACGGTCGTGGCGGTCACCGTCGTGTAGGCATTCACGGCCGGGCTGCTGTTCGTGATCGCCTCGGTACCGGCGTAGGTGTTGCCGTGGTAGCCGGAGATGTTGTTCAGGGCGATCGTGTCCAACCCCGGGACTACGGGTGCGCTGAATGTGACCCTCAGCGTGGTGTCGGACACCTGGGTGACGCTCAGGGGCAGGGTGATGGTCGTCGAGTCGACGTGGTCGTTGAGGGTGAATCCGGCCGTCTGGACGCCGGAGACCGGGTCCATGGGCTTGGCGAATATGAAGTCGACGACACGCCCGAGCGGGTCCACGGACAGGCGCTGCTCGACCGTCGGCGCGGTGAGCGCTACGGCGTCACCGGTCGCGGTCCCGGCCACCGGCGTGACGGCGAGCGGCACGTCCGCGACGCTCATGAGATCCGTCGCAGACAGGGTCAGGCTGGAGTGCAGGTTGGCGGCTGAACCCAGGGTCACGCTCAGAACCTGGGTGGCCTCCACGAAACTGAACGCAGAGCCGGTCCAGTCCAGGACGGACGAATCGACCGTCAGGTCCCAGTTCGTGCTGTCGACGACATCCGTCGCCACCACGCGCGGCCCGCTGAAGGTCACCGTCAGCGTGTCCCCTCCAAGCATGGAGTCCGACGTGTCCTGCACGGCGGATGTGATGACGAATGTGGGAGCCGATGTGTCCGTCGTGGTCACGCTGCGCGGGATATTGCTCACGCCGGCCGTACCGATGACACGGATCGTGTGACTGCGGGTCACCCGATCACTCCACACGACCTGGACCACGTTGGAGGTCTTCGAGACCGTTGTGGCCGTCTGCCCAGCGCTGGCGGTGAAATTGCCAATCCCGATGCCTCCGGGATCCTCGCTGAACACGATCCGGGTCGTCAGGCCATCGGGATCAGCGACGAGGTCCTGGACGGCACTCACCAGGCTGATTCCATCGCCCGAGCTGCTCGAGCACGCACTGAGAGTGCAGAGAAGGGTGATGGCGGACCAATACTTGATGCGATTCCCGTGAGTCATGGGGACGTTGCTCGCGCGGGTGCGGGGCGTGGGTGTTGGGTGTGGCGGTCCACACCGAGCGTGAAAGGGTTTCTGGCATGCAGGGGCTGCAAACCATTGGAGGCGCTATCGGCCCCCCCACTCACGGGTCTTGAGAGTGGTTCACGCTTCTTGCCCCCCGGATAGCTCAGCGGCCCGGCCAGGCCTGCCACCCCTGGCCGGATGGCTTCCCCGAAGGCCTGCTAGCCCGGATCCCGCACCAGGACTCGGCCTAGGGGTTGAGCACAAGCGGGTCGAGAACGACCCCCGACAGCACCGTGGTGCCATTCACGCGGAATGCGGCCTGAGCACTCCACGGAATTCCGATCCACATGGGGTTGCTCGGCACCCTGAAGCTCCACTGTCCACGGCCAGAGCTGTCGGCGGGGCGCGGGAAGATGCGCAACGACGACGGATCCAGGAACAGGGCCGAGCCACCCACGCCCGGTAGTGGGAGAGGCTGTGGAATCCTATCCCCTATAAGGAAGAGAACGTTGCCAGCGCCGGGCCGGGCGGCCACGAGCTGCACCTGACCGCCGAGGACCGGGGGCTCTAGCTGCTGCAGATCGCGCTCGCCCGTATCGAAGAAGCGTATACCACCGGTTGACGAGAACTGGTTGGCGTGGGCGTCCTTGTGGGCCACGACGATGCGCGATCCGGTGCTGTCCAGTGCGAGGTCATGCACGCTCCCGGGCAAATCGGCGCTGAATACGGGAACCGGATCGGCCACGTCAAACAAGAGCACCTCGGGCTCGATACCGGCGAGCCCCCATGTGCCGAGGGCGACGCGACGACCGTCGGGCGTCATCTGAAGCGCCTCGGCCACGTTCTGGAACCCACCCTGGATTCCGTTCTGGCTGTAGTTAATGAGGAGGGTATCCGACCTCACGTCCCAGGTCTCCAGCCGCAGGCCGATGCCGGTGGTGCGATCCCACCACGTCAGTGCCAGCAGGCTGCCATCGGCGGAGAGGGCCACCCGCGTGGCGAGCTCGACCGGGCTGCCGTGCAGGGTGCGTACAAGACGGTAGCCTACGGGCCGGCGCACCCATACGTCGAGCCGGCTGCTACCACCCAGTGCCAACACCCGTCCGGTGGCCGACAGGGCGAGCGCGGGAGTTGCCGCGCTACGTACGATATGGTCGATCTGAATTCCATCGGAGTCGAACACATAGGCGTCGAGGCCGGCTGCGAGAGCGACACGATTTCCGTCCGCGCTGATTTTCAAGCTGTTCAGGGCCGACCCGGACACGATTCTCTGGTGGAGCAGCGTCCCGCTCAGCCCGTCGATCCACGTCAGTTCAACCTGGCCGAGGCCGGCATTGAGAACGGCGAGCACCACGACCAGCCCCTCTTCGTCGGTCTCCAGGATTGCCGATCCGCGGGAGACCACACCGGAGGAGAACGTCCATTCTGGATCGAATGGCCCACCGGCAGCCGCCTGCAGGGGATCGTAGCGAAAGACCTCGGAACGCTTGTCGATTCCGGATACGACCTCCTGGCGCAGTCCATAGACGGCGTCCGCCCGCCGGCCTGCGACCGCCATGACGGATGTGATCGAGGCGACCGGAGCGGAGTCCTGGAATCGAGGTGTACGCGCGGTCCCGAGCGTCTCTCCGGCAGCGTCCAGCACCGACCAGCGACCATCGCTGCCCGCCGAGCTGGCCCAGACCAGGTTCTCTCCCCCGGCGAATGTGACGTCGCAGGGAATCCATTGATCCGAGGCCGGGGCCGGGAACATCCAGCGCATATCGGGACTGAATGGGTCCGAGGTGCCCTGGCAGATGGGTAGGACGACGAGGCCGAGGGTGCGGACCAGCCGATCGAGGGTGGGGAATTCAGCCATGCAGTGGTGGGGTCTCCTGGAAAGCCTATCCCGCCCTGCAGGGGCCGGTCGGGCCTGCCCGAGCGTCATGGAGCCCGGCAGGTGATGAAGGCAGCCAACACCGCGGCAGGAGGGCCGTTGGCCTGCGGCACAGGCGCCGGTAGAATCCGGCCCCAACTTCCGGCTCCTTGGGCAGGGACGCGCTGGCCCGGACGGCCCGCGTCCCTTTCCGTTGGCCTCCAATCCCATGAAACAGACTTCCCTGCACAGCGCGCACATCGAAGCCGGCGGCAAGATGGTCGAGTTTGGCGGCTGGCACATGCCGGTCCAGTACGGCCCGATTCTGGACGAGGCGCGCACGGTCCGAGGCCAGGTTGGCCTGTTCGACCTGGGGCACATGGGCCGTGTGCGCGTGACCGGGAGCGATCGAGTGGCCTTCGTCGACAAGCTGGCCACGTGCTACTGCGCGAAGATTCCGCTGGGTTCGATTCGCTACGGACTCCTGTGCCGCGAGGACGGTAACCCGATCGACGACATCCTTGTCTACCGCGGCGAGGACGAGGTCTTCATCGTCGTGAACGCCTCCAACACGGAGACGGACCTGGACTGGCTGCGGGAACACGCGGGTCCATTCGACGTCGAAATCGAAGACCAGACACTCGAGCTCGCCATGCTGGCTTTCCAGGGACCCAGCTCGGAGGAGGTGCTGCAAAAGGTCGTCCCCGACTACGACCTGAGCGGGCTCAAGTACTACAAGTTTGACTTCGGCACCGTTTGCGGACTGCCCAACACGCGCATCAGTCGCACGGGCTACACCGGTGAGGACGGCTTCGAGATCTATTTCCCCTGGGATGAGGCAGCGCGCGTCTGGAAAGAGCTCCTGGCCGCCGGCGCCGACGCTGGCCTGCGCCCCATCGGCCTCGGTGCACGGGACACGCTTCGACTCGAGGCGGGAATGTCGCTCTACGGTCATGAGATAGACCTGGAGCACAACCCGATCGAAGCCGGCCTGAACTTCGCCGTCTCCTTCAAAGAGGAAAAGGGCGACTGGATCGGTCGCGCACCGCTGGCCGACATCAAGGCGGCCCCAACACGCGCGCTCGTTGGCCTGACGACCGATGGCAAGCGCGTTCCGCGCCAGGGTTACAAGCTATTCCTCGAAGACCGTGAAGTCGGAATGATCTGTTCCGGCGCGGTCTCGCCCACCCTCGACACGTACATCGCGACTGCCTACCTGCCCATCGAACTGGCGCAGCCCGGGCAGATCGTCGACATGGACCTGCGTGGCAAACGCCAAGCCTGTCAGGTCGTCAAGCTCCCTTTCTTCTCGAGAACACGCAAGTAGACCGACTCTACGAGTCACCGACACGGACCGAAAGACATGCGACCGGACGACAGAAAGTACATGAAATCCCACGAGTGGGCCAAGCTGGACGGCGACACGATCATCATCGGGATCACGGACTTCGCCGTGGAAGAGCTCTCGAATGGCAATGATGGTGACCTCGTCTACTGTGACCTGCCCGAGATCGGTCGCCAGCTCGGCGCGGGCGAGACCTTTGGCGAGATTGAATCCGTCAAGGCCGTGGCGGACCTGAACTCACCTGTTGCAGGCGAGGTGATCGAGATCAACAAGGAGGTCGAGGAGCACCTCGAAATCCTGTCGAACGACCCGTGGAACAAGGGCTGGCTGATCCGCATCAAGCCCGACAGCAAGAGCCTCGAGGGACTGATCGACGCGGCGGGCTACGAAGCGCAGCTCGCGGAAAGCGCTAGCTGATCGGACGGCCGCCACGGGCCCGGATCATCCATGGCACCGGAATCGTGGCGGCTGCTGAACACCTGGGACGAGTCCGCGGAGTTCCACATGGGCTTCGACCAGGCCCAGCTGGAAGCGGGCTGCCAGACACCGACGCTGCGACTGTACACATGGTCACCTGACGCGCTGAGCCTGGGCTATTTTCAGCGCAAGGCTGATGTGCGCGACCTGGGCCTGGCGACCGACGTGGTCCGACGCATGACCGGCGGTGGCGCCATCCACCATGTGAACGAGCTGACCTTCTCGATCACGGTAGCTCCCGGCCACTCCCTCTATCGCGGCCCCGTCGGCCCTTCCTACACCCGTGTGCACGGGGCCATTGCACGCGCCCTGTCCGAGGTGAATGTCGACGCGCGCCTGCGCGGAGAGTCCGAGGCCAGCTCCGATCGCAACGATACGGGCATGTGCTTTCACGAATCGACGGCCCTGGACCTGATCTGGAATGGTCGCAAGGGCGTCGGCTCCGCCCAGCGCCGCAAGGCCACGGGCATCCTGCACCACGGTTCGATCAAGCTCGCTCCCTCCGCCCTGGAAAGCGGAGTGGCGACCGTGAGCGACAATGGTCGGGCGCCCGGCCCCCAGGAATTCGCGCCTATCCTCTGTCGGGCATTCGAGGACGAACTCGACATCCAGCTCTCGCCCTCCCGGGCCCTGGATCAGGAGCTGGCTGCGGCTAGCCGCCTGGGCCCCCACTTCAGCTCCCTGGAGATGCTCGAGCGCCGTTGACGCGCACGAACCTTCAGTCGCTCGAACAGGTGGCGCTCCATTCCACGTCACCCACGACCAGCACGCTGCCATCGATCTGATGGGTGTCTCCCTGGGCCTCGATGGTTGCCGAAACGATCAGCTCGATATCCAGCTCCGCCTCGAGCGAGATCGAGTGCATGTGACCCCCCTCGAGGTCCCACAAGAGCTCACCGTCGCCTTCGAGGCCGAGCTCGAGGGTGGCCTGGTCAATCTCCGGCGTGACCTCGTCCCCTAGCGAGATCTCGTCGGCAAGGACGCTGGCGAGTTCGAGGCTTCCACTGCCCTCGATCGAGAGCCCGATCACCCCGACAGTGACACCTGCCTCCTCGCGCTGTCCCCGGTACTCGCAGTGCATCTCCAGGTCCTCCGGCAGGCCCTCGAGCTGCTCCATGAACTGCGTCGGCAATTGACCGTCTCGCTCGGCCAGGTCCGCCACAGTCGACAGGCTCAAGCCGGGTAGTAGCACGCCCCCGATGGCGTCGCTCGCCACCTCCCAGGAGTCCCCTTCCGAGGCGTCCTCCTCCGGCAGAAGGGCGCGGAAATCCATGTCCTCGAGCAGGACCTTCACGAAGTCCGGCTCCACGTCCTCGCTGTCATCGGTCAGGGAAATGTCGTACTGCTCATCGTCCTCGTTCCAGGAGAAGAGAACCTGAACGCCCTCGAACTTGTCCAGATTCTGTGAGTCCTGCTGGTCGCGTGCCTCGTAGGCGAGCACGAGCTCCTCGAAGTCACGCACGAGCTCGACCGGACGGCCGCCGGCGACCTCCTGGTACTCATCGGAGGTCACTGCGCTAACCGATGCCTCCAGCTCGAAGCCATCGAGCGGGATCGCATCCGACATGTCATTCCCATCGACGGAGAGGGTCAGTTCGTCGAGCTCGAGGATCAGACTGGCATCGAATTCCTTCAGGAGCACCAACCCCTCGTCGGCATGAAAGGTCAGCTGACTGGCAGCCGTACCGAGCAGGAGCAAGAAGGCGGCCGGTCGAAGGACGGGCATTGGGCGGAATCTGGGCATGGTTCTGCAGTTCGGAGATCAGGAGCCATGTCCAGTCTACGATAGACTGCGTTCCAAGCGCCACGCCGGCCCGTGGGACCGAGACGTCAACGCCCGAATTCGAGCTCGATGCGCCAGTCTGCGGCAGTTTCGAGGTTCACGCTGAACCCGACGATGCGGGCCCCGTCGTGCAACTGCACGATGCGCCAGCTGTCCTGGTGCGGGCGTTCGGCCATCCACTTGCGATCCAGGCAGCGACGTGTGAGCTCCGACGAGATCTGCGCCGCATGCAAATCGAAGGAGAGCGGCATGCTCATTTGCTCACGCCGTTGATCGCGCGTGTGCGGATGCAGTGCCGAAAAGGCCAGTTCAAGGCGCGCCCCATCTTCCAACACTTCGGGCGGCAGAATACGCATTGATGTGGGCGCCCCTTCACAAACGGTGACCGACGCCGAAATGCCGTGTCCCAGACGCAACCGAACAAAGAGCGCCTGCTCCAGGAACAGGTGGCGCACCGTCTTCCCGGCCTGTTCGCGACCCTCCGAAAGCCAGACATCGAACTTGGCCCGTTCGAGTCGCTGGGCGAGCATCGCCGCCACGTCAGCGGCGCTGGTGCCCGGCGCCAGATGGGGGCTCAGCGATATCTGGCGTGACTTGAATTCATCCCGCCCCTGAACAGCTCCGATCTCGATCTCGATGCGTGCCCCGCCGGCGTCGGCGATCTGGCCGGAGAAGGTCATCTGCACCCACTCGCCGGGCCTGTCCGACGAGCCTTGCAGGGACGAGGCGTGGAGCGGAAGCGCGAGCAGGAATAAGGCGATCAGTAGACGCGTCATCGACGACCTCTTGGCCCGTAGCGGAGCGGTGCACGGTCGGCCCCGCTGCACCCAGGGACGTCGCAGCCGCGGTCCTATTCCCAAAAAAAGCACCCACTCGAGTGGGCAATCGAGCCTGGCAGACCCGGGATTCTGAGCGATTGGAGGTGGTTACCCCGCCAGGACTTGAACCTGAAATGTCTGGACCAAAACCAGATGTGTTGCCAATTACACCACGGGGTAACGCTCGGAAGGTCGGACACGATAGCAACCGGGGCCGAAAAAGCGAACCTCTCTCCGGGTCCCGGATCGGGGATCAGCGACCGTCCGGCAACCCGTCCTCGATGGCACAGGTCAGCATTCGCAGGGCTGCCGTGACGGCCCATTCCTGGATCCGGGTTCGGCTGACAGGCGGGAAGCGGCGCTCCTCGCTGCGCACCTGGCCCCGCACGCAGGTCGCGAACCAGACCAGCCCGACCGGCTTCAGGGACGACCCGCCCCCGGGGCCAGCGACACCGGTGACGGCCACGGTTGCGTCGGCCCCACTGGCCACCATCGCGCCCTTCGCCATGGCCTCGGCCACCTCCCGGGAGACGGCTCCGCGCTCCCGTAGCATGGCCTCCGGGACCGCCAAGCGCTCGCGCTTGGCGTGCTCCGAGTAGGTCACGAAACCCTCGACCAGGACCTCGCTGACCCCGGGTACGGCCGCCAGTCGCGCTGCGGCCAGCCCACCGGTGCACGACTCGGCCAGAGCCAGGCGCAGGCCGCGTCCCTGGGCTGCACGTGCCAGCAGAACGGCCGGATCGCCCTCCAGCTCGCTATAGATGAACGCCCCGAATCGCCCACGGAACTCCTCAGCCCGGCGCAGCACCAGGTCGTCGGCGGCCGCCTGATCCAGACCGCGCCCGACCAGACGCACAGTCAGAGTTCCGGCACTGAAGGTGACCCCCATCTCCGGGTTTGCCCCGCGCACCATCCATTCCGAGGCCTGGTCGGCAAAGAGGCTCTCGGATATCCCGAACATGTAGAAGCGCTGCTCGGCGAAGGCGTGCTCGACCGCATGCTCGACTCGCAACCAGGCGAGCACGTGCTGCTCGAGCATCGGCACCATTTCACTCGGTGGCCCGGGCAGGGCGAAGAGCACGTACTCGGCCCCCTCGACCCGGAAGCCCGGCGCGGTGCCCTGGACATTCGGAATCACGGCGGCCCCGGCCGGGATCCACATCTGGCGCTCGTTGGCGGAAGGCATGTCACGCCCGTGACGCTCGTACCATTCCTCGACCTGCTCCCTTGCCTCGGCGGAATGCAGGAGTTCGCGATCCATGGCGCGCGCAGCGGCCGATCGGGTGACATCATCCTGGGTCGGTCCCAGGCCACCTGTGACGATCACGATTCCGTGCTCGCGACCCAGCCGCCGGATAGCGTCGGCGATGAGATGCTCGTCATCCCCCACGACCTCGAAGCGGCCCGCGTGCATCCCAACACCCAGAAGGCGCCCGGCGATCGTTGACGAGTTCAGGTCAGGGTGCCGGCCCTCCAGCAACTCGTCACCGATCGCGAGGACCGCCACCCTGGTGAGTGGCGCAGGCTGATCGGACCTGCTGGATTCGCTCGACGTCATCCGGCCGACGGATCAGGGGTGTGGACTCGGCGCGCCATCAGGTTGCCGCACTCGTAGAGCAGCACCATCGGAATCGCCATCAGCATCTGGGTAAAGGGGTCGGGCGGCGTCAGCAAGGCTGCCGTCACGAGCGCCACGATGATGAAGTGCCCGCGGTAGGCCGAGTATTGCTTCGGCTCGACGAGGCCCAGGCGCGTCAGGCCGAGCATCACCACGGGCAGCTGGAAGACGGCCCCGAGGGCCAGCGTCAGGCTGGTCAAGAACGACCAGTAGTTGTCGATGCTCTCCCAGTAGTGGATCTTCTCGAGCGTCATGCGTGCCAGGAAGTACAGCGCGTATGGCACCATCATGAAGTACCCGAAGAGGACGCCCGACACGAACAGGACGACGCTCAGGGGAAAATAGCGCAGGGTCAGCGCGCGCTCGCGCTTGTAGAGTCCCGCCGCGATGAACTGCCACATCTGCCAGATCAGGACCGGTCCGCCAAAGAAGAGCGCGAACATGAAACACACGCGCATGTAGAAGAAGAAGCCCTGCGACGCGGCGTCGCCGCGCATCATGTCGGGCACGCGCAATTCCGCGCGTACCTCGCGCTGGTCTGGATCCGCGCTCGTGAAGAACTCGGCCCAGCGCGTCGGATCCTCGAGTACGCGCGCGTCGTAGCGTTCGACGAGCTCCTGATTGAGCAGAGTCGATGCTCGGTTGTATGGGCCGAATACCCAGTCCGCGAGGGTCTCGTGGAATGTCCAGGCAATGACGAACATGACCGCGATCGCGATGACCGATCGCATGACGCGCGTACGCAGCTCACCCAGATGGTCCGCCAGGGACATCCGGGAGTCGTCGATCGGGTCCGCTTCCTCAGTCATCGTCGTTGCAAAACGGGCGGCCTCCCAGCATACGTGGGAGGCCGCCCGTGATCATGAGAAGCGGTCGCGAAGAAGGCGAGAGGCCTACTTGAAGAAGCTCTCGAGTTCGCGAATCGAGACGATCTGAACGCCCTTGGCCTCCGCCTGCTTGTACTCGGGAAGCTCGGAGGGTTGCACCGGCTCGTCGTAGGCCTCGCCGTTCTCGTCCTGATAGAGGGCCTCGCCCACGATCAGGTAAGCCGAGTCGTTGTCGATCTTCTTCTGAACGACGACGCCGATTTCATCGAGCAGGAGGCGCAGCTCCTTCTCGTTGTAGCGCGCCGAGAAGCGACCGATGAGCACCGCATTGCGGACACCCGTCGGATCGAAGAGCGGATTGATGATCTCGTCATCGGTCACGATCGGGTCGAACGGGTCGGTGACCTCGATCAGGCGCACTTCAGCGCTCGAGTCCTCGACGTTCGTCACCTCGATGATGCCCTTGTGGGTATCCGAGTTGGCCTCGCCCGATACCACGTTGAAGCGCATACCGCGCTTGAGGCGATTGACACGTCCAAGGTTGATCCATGCCAGGCCAAGGTCATTGGATGACGAGAGGATCACGCCGTCGGGCTTGCTCGGTTCCTTGGTGAAGGCCAGCAGCTTGCTCAGCTGGTTGAAACGCGTGGTGGCTGCCTGCTGCTCTTCGTAGAGCTTGCGCTCGCTGTCCTGCAGTTTTCCGCGCTCGTTGCGCAGCTGGGTGTCGCGATCATTGCGATCGGCGGTGACAGATGCGACGCGCTCCTCGAGCTCCGTCTGCATGTCGCGGGCCGCATTGTTCGCGTCCGTCAGCTGGCTCTGCAGATCTCGGATCTCGCCGTCCTTGGTCGCGGTCACGTCATTCAGGGAACTGCGTGCAGCGTCTCGCTCGCCTTGCAAGGTCTTGATCTGGCCCGTGAGGGTCTCGATCTCACGGCCCCTGGCAGCGTACTGACCAACGATCAGCGGCACGGCGTCCGCAAAGGTGGTCACGCTCTCGTCAATGTCCGAGAAGGTCGAGGTCAAAGCCCCGAACCCCTCGGCCGCGGCCGTGAGGTTGGAGCGCGCACCGATTTCGTCCTTCGGCGCAAATCCGAGCACCTTGGTGATCTCGAGAGATCGCTCGGCTTCGACGTCGGCGCGGGCGACAGCGTCAGCCTCGCTCGTGGCCGCAGCCGCCAGCCTCGCCTCGGAGTTGGTCAAATCCTGTTGGGAGATGTATCCAAACGCCATGGCGACGAAGAACATGACGATCACACCGATCATCCACACGGCGCTGATGCGGGCCGCTCCGCGTTGAGAACGCTTGTTCATGGGTCTCGGACCGAGATGGGGGCAAGGGGGGGTGGGCTTCGGGCTAGATCCAGGATCCGAGGGCGCCCAGTGCCTCAAAAGGGCGCGTCTTGATAACCGAATGAGGGCCCGTACGACAAGGGAATTCGATCGTCTTGACCGCGGGCGACGTGGCCCTAACCTGTCCGGTGCCGGGAGCTTGGGCCGGCCTGGGCCAGGGCAGGAGGAGACCACGCTTCGTCCACGGGGAGTCGACACCCCCGAGTACCGCCCCCACGGCCGCCGGTTTCACCCAATCTCGAGGCCCCGTTTGCCCCCAACCCAGCCCCTCTCCAATCAGCCCCTCCCGCGCCAGACGACCATCTATGGTGTACTCGGAGGTATCGCATCCGGGAAATCCGAGGCCGCACGTCTCCTGGCGGGGCCCGACGGGGTCGTCCTCTCGGCCGATGCCCTGGCCCACGAGGCGCTGAACACCCCCGAGGTCCAGGCTCAGCTGGTCGCCGAGCTGGGTCCCCAGGCCGTCGGAACGGACGGAAAAAGCGACCGGCGCTGGATCGCAGAGCGGGTTTTCGAGCATCCGGCCCAACGCGCCCTGCTCGAAAGCTGGATCCACCCGCTGGTTCGTGAGAGGATCACCGCCGAAATGGCCAGCGCTCGCGCGCGGGGCGCCGAGCGGATCGTGCTCGACGTCCCCCTGCTGCTCGAGAATGACGCCGAGCACGGATACGTCGCCGACTGCGACGTCCTGATCTTCGTCGAAGTTTCACAGCAAGAACGCGAACGGCGGGCCCAGGCACTGCGCGGGTGGGCCGCGGGCGACATCGCTCGGCGTGAGGCCGCCCAGCTACCACTCGAAGAAAAGCGACGGCGGGCCGACATCGTCGTATCCAACGAGGGAACGCTCGCGGAACTCGAGGCCGCAATCCGGAACATCCTGGACGATCCCCGTAATCATCCATAACGAGAGCCCGATAGCCCCGCACCCATGGCGAACCAGCTGAAGAAGAAACGTCCCTACGGCAAGCACGCCAAGCACTCCAAGCCGTTCAAGCACAAGCCTCAGCACCAGCAGTCGAGGCCGGTCGAGGCATTCATCGACTTCGACGCGCTGCCCGCGGACCTCAACCAGGAGGAGCACGACGAGCTGGTCGCCTCCCTGCCGCCCTACAAGAAGCGCACCAAGCCGAAGCCCGTCGAGCATCGCCTCCTGCTGGAGATGACCATCTCCGAGATGCACGACCTGGGCGAGAAGGAAAAGGTGCCGGATTTCGAGGGGCGCAACCGACGGGATGCAATCTGGCAGATCACCAATCATCGCCTGCGCAACCACCTGCCCGTGATTGCAGAGGGCATCCTGGATGCCGGCGCAGGCGGCCACGTTTTCCTGCGCTCATCGGCACAGGACTACATGCCTGCCCCGGAAGACGCATTCGTGCCCCCGTCCTTGATCGAGCGGTTTGGGCTCGAAGCCGGAATGACGGTCAGCGGTCCGCTGCGCGCAACCAAGGAGGGCGAAAAGTACCTCTGCCTCTGGGATGTGAAGGAGATCGATGGGCACGACCCCGCGAAGGCACGCGGCCGAACGCCCTTCAAGGAACTCGTTCCGCTCTACCCTGAACAGCGCATCATGCTCGAGGGCACCGAGGAGAATCCCCTCGAGATGCGAATCGTGGACCTGATCACGCCCATCGGGCGCGGCCAGCGGGGTCTGATCGTCGCACCGCCTCGAACCGGCAAGACGGTCCTCTTGCAGATGCTCGCCAAGTCGATCGTCAAGAACGCCTCGGACGTGCACCTGATCATCCTGCTGGTCGACGAGCGCCCGGAAGAAGTGACCGATTTCCGCCGATCGGTCCACGGTGAACGAGTCGAGGTCGTCAGCTCAACCTTCGACGAACCGGCCTCGCGCCACCTGCACGTGGCTCAGATGGTGATCGAAAAGGCCCGGCGCATGGTAGAGGCCGGCGAAGATGTGGTCATCCTGCTCGACTCGATCACGCGACTTGCGCGCGCGGCCAACGTGGAGGCGCCCAGCAACGGCAAACTCCTGTCCGGTGGTCTGGAAGCCACGGCCTTGCAGATGCCCAAGCGGTTTTTCGGCGCGGCGCGAAACCTCGAAGACGGGGGCTCGCTCACGATCCTGGGTACGGCCCTGATCGAAACTGGCTCCAAGATGGACGAGGTCATCTTCGAGGAGTTCAAGGGCACTGGCAACATGGAACTGGTACTCGATCGGCGCCTATCCGACCGACGCATCTTCCCGGCGATCGACATCAACCGCTCCGGCACCCGCAAGGAAGAATTGCTCTTCACGCCCGAGGAGATCGAACGCGTGTGGATGCTGCGCAAGGTTCTCAATGAACTCGATCCGGTCGAGGCCATGGAGATGCTCATCCAGAAGATGAAGAAGACGAGCGTGAACGGCGAGTTCCTGATGTCGATCGGGGGCTGAGAGGACCGGCCGGCCACCTCACGACATGAAGGCGCCGCCATTCATGTCGAGTGCTTGGCCGGTAACTCCACGGGCGTCCTCCGAAAGCAGCCAGGCCACCATTCCGGCCACGTCCTTGGGCTGACTCATGCGCCCGAGTGGCACCTGGGTCATCGCCATTCCGAAGGCGGCTTGCTTGGAGATTCCCATCGCGCTGGCCATGCCCTCGAGCCCCTCGTGGGCCATGGCCGTATCCACCCAACCGGGACAGATCGCGTTGACCTGAACTTCGGCCGGCGCCAGCTCGGCAGCGAGAGCGCGTACGAGTCCCAGGATGCCTGCCTTGGAGGCGCAGTAGCCCGTGTAGCCGGGCACGCCAATGCGCGCCAGGATGGATGAGATCGCAACCAGGTGGCGGGCGCCCGAGTCGGGCCCGAGCAGGTGCTTCTGAGCGGCTCGGAACGAGAGGTAGGTACCCGTCAGATTGGTCGCTACCAGGTCCTCGAAACGATCCTCCGAAGCGGGTTCATTGGGCCCACCGACTCCGCTATTCGCGACCAGCGCGAAGACCGGCCCGCTTGCCTCCGCGAGCTGCTCGAATGCCAGGTCCACGGAGGCCTTGTCGCGAATGTCGCAGGAGTAGGCGATTGCCGCCGCCCCGATATCCGCTGCGGTTGCTTCGAGGCGCGCCAGGTCGCGGGCCAGGATCGAAAGCTGTGCACCCTCGCGCGCGAGGCGCTCGGCAATTGCACGGCCTATTCCCGTACCGGCTCCGGTGACTACCACATGACGACCGTCGAGCCGTCCAGCGCTCACCCGGCGGACTCCTGGGACTCGAGCCAGCGTTCGGTGTCGATGGCGGCCATGCAACCCGTCCCGGCCGCGGTGACGGCCTGGCGGTACACATGGTCCATCACATCGCCACAGGCGAACACGCCCTCGACCGAGGTGTAGGTGCCTTTGGTGACCTTGATGTAGCCATTCGCGTCAAGATCGATCTGATCCTTGAAGATGCTCGAATTCGGCTTGTGGCCAATCGCGATGAAGACGCCGTCAGTATCGACCCGTTGCTCCTCACCGGAGCGCGAATCGGTCAATGTCGCGGCGACCACCTTGCCCGAATCGCCCGCGTGAATATCCGTCAGGTTCTGGTTCAAGGCCCAGTCGACCTTCGGGTTGGCGCGCGCGCGATCCACCATGATCTTCGACGCCCGGAATTCCTCGCGCCGGTGCACGATCGTCACCTTGCTGGCAAAGCGCGTCAGGTACTGGGCTTCCTCCATGGCGGTATCTCCGCCGCCGACGACCAGGACCTCCTTGTCGGGAAAGAAGGCCCCGTCACAGGTGGCACAGGCCGAAACCCCGTGACCCATGAGCGCCGTCTCCGATTCGAGCCCGAGCAGGCTCGCCGTCGCTCCCGTCGAGATGATGATGGCATGTGCCTGGTGGCTGCCAAAGTCGGTCTCGAGGGTGAAAGGCCGCTTCGAGAAGTCCACCTTGGTGATCTCCTCGAACTTGATCTCCGTACCGAAGCGCTCGGCCTGCTTCTGGAAGTCCTCCATCATGGCCGGGCCCAGGACGCCGTCCGGGTAACCGGGGTAGTTCTCGACATCGGTCGTGATGGTCAACTGCCCTCCCGGTTGCATGCCCTGAAACAGCATGGGCTTCAGATTCGCCCGTGCCGCGTAGATGGCAGCGGTATAGCCGGCCGGGCCGGAACCGATGATGATGACGTTTCGCACTTCGCTCATGGGATTCGAGATGGGCATGGGGGTTGACGGCCGGGTAGTTTAGGACGCCAGGCGCCAAGCACAACGGCCCGTCACGACCTGCTCGTCCGTTGGCGGGTGCGCGGGCACCGGGCAATCCTCTCGACGATGGACACAAACCTCGATTGCGAAGAGCTCTGGGCACCCCACCTCCAGGATCTGGCCAACCGCATCCGCACCGCGGCGCGGGCCACCATGGGCGCTGCCCATGCCTCCGGCGACCTTCCGAGCGTCGCCCGCCCCGTCAGCCAGGGTGCCGGCGACGTGACCTTTGGCCTCGACCAGCCCACGGAGCAGATCCTCAGCAACTGGCTCGAAGAGCGCGCACGGACAGGCCCCCTGTCCCTGATGACAGAGGACGCGGGCTGGCGCCACCGTGGCCCGGCGCCCGCGGGCGCAGGGGAATCCGTGGAACTGCCCGGCTTTGATCACGGAGGCCCGCGCATCGCCGTGGACCCCATCGATGGAACTCGCAACCTGATGGCCGACCTGCGCTCGGCCTGGACCGTCATCTCGTTCTGTGGCCCGGGTCCCCTGCAGCCGGGGTTTTCCGAGGTGACATACGGCCTGGTGGGTGAGGTTCCCGACTCACGCGCGGCAGTTTTTCGAACGCTGAGTGCTAGCCGCGGCAAGGGTTGCCGGATGAGGGTGGATAGCCTCGTGGCGGAGACTGGTCAGTCTCCCTGGTCTGCAGTCGTCAGCGATGATGATGACCGTCCGGACCATGGGTACTTTCCGTTCTTTGGCTACACCCACGACCAGCGGCCAGCTATCGCCGAACTGCAGGCGAGTTTCTTTGGTCGGATTGCGAGCGAGGAAGGCGCCGATGTTGCGAGCTGCTACGACGACCAGTACATCTCCAACGCCGGGCAGCTGGTACACCTTGCTCTGGGGACGTACCGCATGATCGTCGACCCACGCCAGTGGATCGCGAAACGCGACGGGAAGATCGCGATCACGTCCAAGGCGTATGACGTAGCCGGGGCGCTGGTCTGCGCGATGGAAGCAGGTTGCGTGCTCCGGTCGGTGGATGGAGAAGAGCTGGAGTTTCCGATCGACACGGAGACGCCGGTGGGGTTTGTAGGGTTTGCGAACGCGGGGACGTATTTGAGGTTGTGGCCGCATCTTGAGGGGGCGTTGGGGGGAGAGTGAGGGATCCTGTTCCGGCCTCCCCTCGGCTTCGAGCTCTGGAGCAAAACGGGGGGCGCCCCGCCTTGCCCCGTCACCGCCAGCGTCGGGGCCCAAAGGGCCGTAACCCGACGCTGGCGGTGACGGGGCAAGGCGGGGCTAGGGACCCAACTGGGTGAGAGAGGGCCATCGGTGGGCAGGGGGAGAATGTCCGCCGCAATTCGCCATTCGCCGAATAGATGCCGTTGGAGGCAGTTATTCGACAATTAGGGGTTGCTTCGATGCGCATGTCCGCTATAGAGCTACATGCACTCGAAGAAAAATAAGCGTCGCCGCAAGGCCCCGGGTAGTCACCTCAGTCCGCAGCGGACGTTTTCATTCACGCGGCGCAAAGGGCATCGAATTGGACGCAAACCGCAGGCTGACTCTGGGGTGTCACATCAGGTTCGCGAGCCCTTGGCCTCGAGGTTTCCGGTGCATGTTGTGCTGCGCCTCGACGAGGGTCTTCCGAGCATCAGGAGCAAGCATCCGTATCGGATACTGCGGCGCTCATTTGCCGCGGGGTGCGATCGATTTTGGTTCCGGTTGAACCACTACTCGGTGCAGGGCAATCACCTGCACTTCATCGTCGAGGCCCAGAACCGTGAGTCCCTCTCGCGCGGCTTGAAGGGCCTGGCCGTCCGCATCGCCAAGGGCTTGAACAAGCTCTGGGCCCGCAAGGGCCGGGTCTTCGCCGATCGTTACTTCGACCGCATCCTGCGCACGCCCCGGGAGGTCAAGAACGCCCTGCGCTACGTCTTGAAGAACGGCAACAAGCACGGGGCCCACAACAAGCCCGAGCCGGACCGCTTTTCATCGGGTCCCTTCTTCAACGGCTGGCGCGAGCTCCCGGCCGATGCGGTGCACACCTTCGGGCCACCCCCACTGGCCACCGCCCGCACCTGGCTCCAGACCACCGGCTGGCGTCGCCACGGCCTGATCTCCGTCTGCGCTGCCTGGACCGCGTGAATCATACGCCCCCGGCACACCGCGCCCGCCCCGCCGCCCCAACCAAACACCGGCGGACATTCCCCCACCCCACCGATGGCCTCCCCTCACCCAGTTGGGTCCCTAGCCCCGCCTTGCCCCGTCACCGCCAGCGTCGGGTTACGGCCCTTTGGGCCCCGACGCTGGCGGTGACGGGGCA